>Ga0209344_10000014_pt1 | contig 482174 bp, 426 predicted proteins | sample Cruoilmetagenom6_FD_187293 | JGI IMG/M metagenome (GOLD analysis project Ga0209344, IMG submission 187293) | Oil polluted marine microbial communities from Coal Oil Point, Santa Barbara, California, USA - Santa Barbara Oil Seep Sample 6 (SPAdes)... | ecosystem: Environmental > Aquatic >... | reverse complement strand
GACCCTACGGCAAAAATTTATATATTTGATCGCCACGGGAAACTGCTTAAGCAAATTAGTCCCCTTGGAGATGGATGGGATGGTACCTATAATGGAAACCCATTACCATCAAGCGATTACTGGTTCCAAGTGGACTATAAAGAAAACGAATCACAAAAAGTGTTTACAGGACATTTTACCCTAAAAAGATAGTTATTACTATGAAGCTTACTAAAACCTACCTATTACTCGCATTATTAGTATCCCCATTTGTTTATGCTCAAGATGGGATACCAGTATATTCAGATTATTTTGCGGACAATCTTTATTTGTTACATCCATCAATGGCTGGAGGGGCAGATTACAGTAAATTGAGATTAACAGCACGACAGCAATGGTTCGATCAGGACGACGCGCCTAATGTACAAACACTTAGTTTTAATACAAGACTTAGTGAAAAATCAGGAATTGGTGCGATTATTTTTAACGATAAAAATGGTTTTCATTCTCAAACAGGAGGGTTTTTAACCTATGCACATCATTTAAAATTCTCCAGAAGTAGTGCAGATTTGAATCAGCTTTCCTTTGGATTGAGTGCAGGACTCATTCAGTCTAAACTTGATGAAACACAATTTGATCCAAACGATTTCGATCCTATCATCGCAGGAATTGTGCAAAGTAGTTCTTATATTAATATAGATGCAGGGATGTCCTATAACTTAGGAAATTTTTCAAGTCACTTTACTGTAAAAAATCTTTTATTCCAAAATAGAAGATTAAATTCTGAACAATTTGAACCTAACAATCAGCGATCTTATAATTTAACTTCAGCATATTTTATAGTGCCATCTAAAGGTCTTTGGGCATATGAACCTTCTTTTCTGTTTCAATGGAAGGAACGTACTGGAGAACAAACTATTGATCTTAACCTTAAGGTGTTTAGAGAGTTGGATTTTGCCCGCGTTTGGGGGGGCTTGTCTTACAGAAGAAGTTTTGACGGTGCCGAATTTATCGATGGACAAGAGGTTACAGATCAAAAACTTCAATACATCACACCTGTCTTAGGGATTAATTACAAGAAATTTTTATTCGCTTATACATATTCTTATCAAACAGGGAGTGTACAATTCCAAAGTGGTGGCTTTCACCAAATAACCTTAGGATACAATGTATTTGATGGAAAAGTTGGACGCACTTGGTCACAGGATATGCGTTACAATGGTATGCTAAGACCGAATACCAAATAAAATTAAATCCCCCGAGAAATCGGGGGATTTAATTTTATACGTATGTTGTGTTCACTAAATTATTCCCAAGTATAATTTTTTCGTTGTGCCTGCTTTTTCAACGCCTGAATCATTGCACTTTCTAAGGCATTATTGTTTTTCCCTTTATTTTGAGCAATGTAATCACGTCTTTTTGTATTGAGGGATGCTATTTCATCTTGAATACGGTTACGCTCTTTTCGTTGTTTATTGACGTACGATTTAATTTCGTCGGTCGTTTTTCCTTTTAAGTTATCAGGAAGATCATCTTTTTTAAGCTTAGAATAGTCAAAATCTTGTTCCTTTTCAGCATCCACAAGGTCCCAGGTTTCATTTTTATATAAATGAGAACCTTTCGAGATTGTCCGGCTCACCGCATTTGCTTTACTGTAGGATCCAGCATTATCGTCTTGCTCTTCTTGTAATGCAACCTTCTTGCTACCATATTTTCCATAAGGAACATAGGTTTGGTTTAGCTGAATATTAAGTTGTAAAATTAAATCGTCATAAGGAGAAGCAACATGTACCGTGTGCTTATTGTGGTCTATAGCTATGTAATCGCCGTAGGTTCTTGTCGCTCCGTCTTTCCAGTAAGAATCCACACCGTGTTGAAAATTCCCACAAAAAATAGTGTTCACCACGATGCCTTTCTCTTTGGCGTCGGCAGCTGCGTCCTTATAATTTATTTTCCCTTGAGTAAAAGGTTCATTTCCTGCAATAAAAATCATTTTAAGGTCATCGGCATCTTTTCCCCATTCCAAATCGTCTAACGAAGCCTTTATTACGGTTCCGCAATATTCGCTTCCGCCGTTGGTGGTAAGTGAGAACAGTTCTTTAGATATAGTGTCCAAATCGTCTGTAAAGGTGGTAATTTTTCTAATAAATCCTTTTCCTTCACTTAATCCATCGTTGCCATATTCATACAAAGCAATTTCCAAGTCTGGACGTTCTTGCTTGCAACGAGCGTGCGATAATTCGTTTACGATTTCCCATAATTGAGCTTTTGCCTGGTCAATAAGACCGTCCATGCTGTTGCTGGTGTCCAATAATAAAGCTACTTTAATGGTGTGCTTTTTCGAATCTGTAGCTGCGGTTTCTACAGTTGCTAGGGCTGTTTTGTCTTTTTCTGTTTCGGCTTTACAAGCGGTTACGCTTAAAATAAGAGCTAGTGCAAATAGAGTGTGTAACGTTTTCATATTTCTTTATTTTAATACTCGCCAAACCTACTTTCAACTTAATTAGTATACAAATAGAGATGAGGGAAAGCACCTTTTGGCTACGTGAAACAGACCATTGCATTAGGGAAGCTAGTAAAACAAGTGTAAATAGCCCATACTTGATAAAATTGTAACTTTAGCAAGTGTATGACAATACGTATGTTTACATTTTAAAAAAGTTATGAGAAAAATATTGCTTTGTGCTTTTTTGTCCTTAGTTCTTGGTGTGGGTAATGCGCAGGTGCGTAAATCCTCGAAAAGTTCTTTTGTGCTTAAAGGCATCGTGGTGGAAGATGAAACAAATAAACCCATTGCAAGGGTAAATGTAGAATCTAATAACGGTACGTACACAACAACCAATGGAAATGGCGAATTCTCTATTTCGGTTGAAATTGGAGCAGAATTAAGCATTAAAAGTGACGCCTTTAAAACAGTGTATTACACTATTAAAGATCAGCAACGGATTACTATTAAGGTTCAGAAAGCCGAAAAGGAAGAGCTGCTGGAACCTATAACCAGTAGTAAATCTAAGAAAGATTTATTTTCTGTGTATATAGATTCGGCCAAGGTGTTTCTCAAGAAGGACGCTGGTAAAAGCATTGGTTACGTTACCAAAGCGTTACAGCCTTTTCGGGGTACCTCCATTACAAATAAACAAAATGCTATCGCTTTTGAAACCCTGGGAGATATAAACTTATTCTGGAAACAGCCAGACCTAGCCATAGATAATTATAAACGTAGTATTTCAGAAATTGAAACGATAGACAGGCGTATTAAGCTGGCCAACGCTTTTAGAGTGAATAGTAACTACCAGGAAAGTCTTTCCTTGTATAAAGAACTCCTGAAAGCTACATTAAGCAACTATCAAAAAGTGACCGTGTACGAAGGTCTTGGAGATGCCTACATGGCGATTAACGATCATGTAAAGAGTGTTCTTAACTATCAAAAAGGGTTGGACGTTGCAACTGCTCACAGTATCACCCCTAAAATAACCGATTTAAACTCTAAAATTGCCGAAGTATATTCTATTAGTGGTGCGGTTGAAGAAGCCTGGCAATATTTTGATAATTCCCTCAATCTTGCTAAAAAAGAAAATCCAAAACGAGCTGTTGAGGAAAAAAATAAGGTGGCCGATTTTTATAACAGAAATCGAAATTTTGATGAAGAAATCAAGTTGCGAAACGAAACCCTGGACGAGCTTAAAGATATTAAAGATGGAGAAGTCGATGATGAAGACGCTCAAAATAGTCCGTTAACGCCACAAAGACAAAACTATAAAATTGCTAATGCGTACATTGCCCAAGACAAGTATGATGAAGCCATACCCTATTTAGAAAAAAGTATTTCTGAAGCCGAATCTAAAGAAGATCTAGTAGTAGAAAAAGATGCCACCCGTAAACTTTCTGAAGTATATAAAGGCATTGGAAACTTTAGTAAAGCAGCCGAAAGTTACGAACGCTACGTGGCTGTTGTAGACGAATTGTACGTGAAGAAGGAACAGGAATTATCGCAAGCAACCCGTTTTAACAAAGAAATTGCCTTAAAACAAAACCGAATTACAAGTTTGGAGAACGAACGCGAACTCAACGAAAGTCGCTATAAACTGGCTTTTGAGAACCAAAATCTTATCCAAAAAAACAACCGCGTACAGCAATGGGTTATTGCTTCTTTGGTTTTAGTCGCTTTGTTGTTACTATTTGCCGCGTATACCCAGTACAAGAGTGTAAAACGACAACGCTATGCAAATAATGTCCTAGCGTTAAAATCGCTACGCACACAAATGAATCCGCATTTTATATTTAATGCTTTAAATTCTGTGAATAGTTTTATAGCAATGAGTGATGAGCGTGCAGCTAATAAATATTTGAGTGAGTTTTCACAATTAATGCGAAGTGTACTGGAAAATAGTGACGAAGATTTTATTCCGTTGAGCAAAGAGATTGAGTTGTTGGAACTATATGTAAAGTTAGAACATTTCCGCTTTAAGGATAAATTCGATTTTGCTATCACTGTGGACGAACAGCTGCAGCTTTCAGAATTTGTGATTCCACCTATGTTATTGCAACCGTATGTTGAAAACGCAGTGTGGCATGGGCTAAGATACAAAGAAGAAAAAGGGAGCTTAACCATTCACTTTAAGCAGCTAGATTCCGAAACGGTTACTATCACTATTACAGACGACGGAATAGGCCGAAAAAAATCAAAACTTCTGAAAACCGAAAATCAGAAAAAGCAGAAAAGTAAAGGGATGGGGAATATCCAAAAAAGAATTACCATCTTAAACGAAATGCATAAAGACAAGGTAGACGTTACCGTACATAACGTTTTTGAAAATGAAGAAGGAACCCAAGTTGTTCTTACACTGAAGAAAGATTAAAATATTTTATAAAAAACTCACAATGTCACACAGAGTGCAGTCGAAGTGAATTACCACCCTGAATTTGATTAGTTTTCGACTGCGCTAAGATTGACACCCTTTAAAACCATACATTTATGAACCTACGCACCATTATAGTTGAAGACGAAGAAACCAGCCGGGATATTCTCAAAAATTATCTTGCAAAATATTGCCCAAAAGTGGAAGTGTTAGGCGAAGCAGCCAACGTAGATGAGGCCTTAGTACTTATACGAAACAACGAGTTAGATATGGTGTTCCTAGATGTTGAAATGCCCTACGGGAATGCCTTCGATCTTTTGGATAAAGTAGGTGATAGAACGTTTGAGACCGTTTTTGTAACAGCCTATAATCACTACGCAATAGACGCTCTTAATGCGCACGCTTCATATTATCTGCTGAAACCTATAGATATTGACAAACTTATAGATGCTGTAGATTATGTGCACGAGATAAAAACAAAGGAAAATTCACTTCAGAATACAGTGTTAACCTCTAAGATTACGCAGGTAACGGGCAAGCTTACCATTCCCGTACAAAACGGCTTTGAAGTCTTGCAAATTGAAGATATTCTCTACTGCCAGGCAGACGATAATTACACCAATATTTATGTGGGTGATAAAAAGAAGTTAGTAAGTAAAACGCTTAAGTATTTTGAAGATGCCTTAAAAGAAAATGGCTTTGCACGTGTACACAAAAGCTACCTTGTAAACGTAAATGCCATTACCGAGTATAAAAAAGGAAAAGGGGGGAGTGTAGTGCTTTCTAGCGGAAAGGAAATTATGGTAAGCCCATCCAAAAAGAAAGATCTGTTGGCGTTTTTTGGGTGATTTTCAACAATAATGATATTTTTATAAGATTTTTTTAGTAGTTTTAGTAACATCAACTTAAAATTATATCATTATGAAAACTAAAACCTTTCTGGGGAGAGAGGTAAGTAAGATTTCTCTCTCTCTCTCTCTCTCTCTTAATTTTTTTGACTAATTCCATAATTTTGTGTGGTCAAACTTCTTTTGATTGCGGTTTTGAAACTGCTCCACACATTCCAGAAATGGAATGGTATTGCGATTCTCAATTTAGCAAATCTACAGATCCTGCATATCTAGATACGTTTCAACCTATGGTAGTTAACATTCATTTTTGGAGGATTACACTGGATAGTGGCTTTCCAGGTTTAGACCCTATTACCGAAGATGATGCTTTGTTGGCCATTTCAGACATAAACAGGGAGCTCAATCAATATAACATATTTTTTAAATATCGAGGGTTTAAGGATATTCCAATAACACAAATTTATACACCTCTTAATACTTCATACCTTACAAGCTTTATAAATTCTTACAACGGGCCTCTAGAGGTTAAAAAACTAGATGCTTTTAATATGTACATACCTTATGATTATCAAGAAAGTTACGCGGGTTCTGGACTAATGTTTGGTAGAATGAGCCAAGTAAAACGTGAGAATTTTACAAAATGGTCTATACTTCATGAGTTAGGACATAATTTAGGGCTACTTCATCCATTCTATGCTTTCCAAGAAAATTCAGTTGAAACGTGTGAACACGTAACCCGTAATCCTACAGATTCAGATTATAATGCAGACACACACGGTGATCGTATTACGGATACAGCAGCAACGTTGGTGTTGAGGGGCTATAATACAAATAGTTTAACTTGTGAATATGAGGGAACGGAGAGCGATTGTGAAGAAACAGATTATGATATTTATCCTGCGGATGTTCAAAATTTCATGAATTACGTGCCTCAGGATGATTTGTCTTGTAATAAAATATTCTCTCTTGGGCAAGGCATACGAATGCGGGAGTCACTAGACATAGATTGTTCTGGTCAGTATGCTAATGCTATTACCACAGACGTAGCTTCACTATACGAACCTTATAAAGGAGAATATTATTTGGCAGGTCCAGCACAGCTTACCGATTTCCCATTGTTTCAGCCAGGGTTTGATTATAAGTTTGTAGAGTGTCATTGTTCCTGTCCACAGCCTATTCCTTATGGGAACACGAATTTTACATATAGCATTTTAAATGTGTTAAATAGTATTGATGCAGACGATACAAATTATGGAGATATGGTGCATCCCAATCATTCGGCTATACGTATTTTGCAATTAGAAGATGGTACTACACAACCTCAACGATGTTACGATAATACTAACAGAGCTCCTGTTAGCGGAAGCCTTACACGATTTAATGATGGTGTTTTTAACGGGAATGTTACCATAACACCACAAGACTCTACGGCAATTAATAATCCAAATCTAATTAACAATTTACAGCCTGGGCTATATAAAATTGAAAAAAATCATGTTGATGGGGCTGTTGAAGAAACTGTGATTATAAAAGAAAATGATTAACATGAAAATTTTATTTGTAATCACCATATTAATATTTGCTGTATCTCCTTTGTATTCTCAATTTAGTTCTCGTAATATTATAAATGAGAATTCTGGAATCGTGCGTATTGTAAGGAGTGGAGATTTTGATCAAGATGGGGATATGGATGTTGTCACTGCTTCTTTCGATCTTATTGCGTGGTATGAAAATATAGATGGTCAAGGTACTTTTGGTAATCCTATCCCTATACAGAAAGGTAAAAAACAGTCTTTTGCTTTGTTTCCTGCCGATTTGGATGGTGATGGGATGACAGACTTAATCGTTAGCTTTTTTGATGATGACGAAGTGGTCTGGTACCGCAACCTTGGAGGTGGCGTTTTTTCCGCCCTATTGCCAATAAGTGCAGACCTAGTTACTGCAAGAGGTATTAATGCTGCAGACCTTGATGGGGATGGTGATTTAGATATTGTGATGGGAGTTACTAACGGAAGCGGATTATACTGGTCAGAGAATTTGGATGGCATGGGAACCTTTGGCTCCCGAATCACCATAAGCCCAAATATATCGCAAGCAAGAACTCAAGCAGTGGGTGATATTGATGGTGACGGAGACTTGGATATTCTTACCAACTCATCTGGGAATTATTACCTTTCTTGGTTTGAAAATACAGATGGATTGGGGACCTTTACTAATCAACATATTGTAGATCCAGTGGGTTTGTACACTAATTTTGTTTATTTATTTGATTTAGATGGTGATGAGGCACTTGATATTCTTTCAGAAAAAAGTGATTTAGTGATTTGGAGAAAGAATAGCGATGGATTGGGAAATTTCACAAATTTTATGATAATTGCTGATGAAACCTTAAATCCCTCAGATGCAATTGGTAAAGATGTGGATAATGATGGAGATCTAGATATAGTTTCTTCTTTTTCAGAAGGCAATACTATTGCTTGGTATGAAAATACAGATGGATTGGGCGGATTCGGACCTCAAATTATCATAGATCCAGACTTACAAAGTCCGAGAACGGTTCATACAGCAGATCTCGATGATGATGGAGATTTGGACGTAATTTCAGCTGCACTATCTAATGAAGGTAGAGAGCTAGTGTGGTATGAAAACCTAACCATTTTGGGTATTAAAGAAAATGAGCATGTTCCCTCCATTTTATACTATCCAAACCCAGTGCAAGAAGATCTACACATAGAAAATAATGGAGCGATTATAAAAGAGGTTGAGATACTTAATTTACAAGGAACTATTGTTTTTACAACTTCGGATATTTCAGAAAAAATAGATTTGAGTTTTTTGAATGGAGGATTATATCTTTTAAAAACAAGCACAGATAATGGTGTTATGTATCACAAAATTGTGAAGGAATAGAAACATTCTATATATACGATACCTTATGCCTGTTTGAAAATATTTAAGCAGGCTTTATTTTAGAAATTAAAATTTATTTGGGGCTTTGCTAGGCGTGTGATTTCTCCAAACGTCGAAATGATGGCTAAAATTTCAATTTTTCTATGGAAATTTTTTGATGAAACTGTGCTAGTAAAAATGCAAGCGTTTTAGTTTCAGCATTCGTATAAAACTGAAGTTTTGGTGCCACTTTTTCTTCAGAAAGTAACTTTAGTTCTGCTAGCATATTCTTCGTTTGCAGCGCTACGGCTTCTCCAGAGTCTATAATGGTAACAGTATCTGGCAGGATTTTTTTTAACTGCGGGATGAGATATGGATAATGGCTACAGCCTAATACTAGGTAGTCTATTTTTGCAGCTATCATTGGCGTTGTATACTGTGTGAGTAATTCTTGCAATTCAGGGTCGTTTAAAGCACCTTTTTCAATAAGTGGTACCAAGCCTTCGCCAACAATTTCAATAACGGAGATATCCTTTGTAAATGCTTCAGATGTTTTATGGAACAGGGCACTGCTTAACGTTCCCTTGGTTGCAAGTATTCCTATACTTTTAGACTGTGTTTGCAGGGCGGCAGGTTTAATGGCGGGCTCAATCCCAATGATAGGGATTGTATACTTGTTTCGTAGTATAGTGATGGCATTAGTGGTTGCGGTGTTACAGGCTACGACTATAATTTTACAACCCATAGCGATGAGTGCCTCTGTATTTTTTTTACTGAGTGCTATAATTTCGGCTTCGGATCTATTTCCGTAGGGTGCGTTGGCACTATCTGCAAGGTAGATGGTGCTTTCGTTTGGAAGCAATTGATGTATTTCTTTCCAAATAGAAGAGCCACCTACTCCGGAATCAAATATACCTATGGGTGCCGTTTTTTTCATTGTGCTAAAGATACAGATACCAACAATAAAAAAGCCCATCACAAGGATGAGCTTTCAATTTTATATGTTGTTAAAAAGAATTTAGATTCCTAATTCCTTTTTTACATCTGTAAGAAGGTCTTTACCGTCTGCTAACAACATTCCACCACCTGGAGTTGCGTCAAAAACGTAAGCGATACCTTGCGCACGTGCTACTTTTTGAATAGCTAAACGCGCTTTATCTAAAATGGGTTGTAAGATATCAACTTCTTTCTTTTGAAGATCCTGTAGTGCTTGTTGGTTAAAGGCTTGAATGTTTTGCTGCATTCCTGTTACCTCTTCCACACGCTTTTGGTTTTCTTCGTCTGTTTTTGTTGGAGCTTCGGCATCGTACTGTTTTGCTTTGGTCTCTAACTCTTTGTACATGTCTTTAAGCTGCGTGTCATACGTTTTCTTTAGTTTGTCTAACTGGCCTTGAGCTGCTTTCATTTCTGGCATTGCCTCTACAAGGTCTTGCGTGTTAATGTGCGCTACTTTAGCTTGTGCGTTTGTAAGGCTTGTTCCTGCTACAAAAAGTACTACTGCAATTGCTATTAATTTTAATCGTTTCATTTTATTTAATTTATTAAGTGTTATTTAGATATAAGGTATTATTCATTTTTAGATTCCGCCGTCTCCGTCATCACCCGTTGGAGGGGCTCCAGTTCCGCCGCCATTTCTAACGTTGTCAATAGAGTCTTTACGTCTTTGGCGAGCGTCTAATAAGCTATCTCGTCTTTTCTGGAACTCGGCTTTTTTAACATTACGAATAGAGTCACGTATTCTTTTACGCTCTGCCATAGCAGCTTCCCGTGCATTCTTTTTATCTTCTACTGCTTTTTCGCGTTCTGTTACTACTCCATCTTCCTCGTCACTTAAGCTTTCGCGTTTTTCAACTTCTTTTTTCTCTCTACGGTTGGTAACTTCTTTACGCTTGTTATTACGGTTAATACTTCTTAATACGGTTTCGCTAATATCGTTTCTTTTTGCAGCAAAAAGCATTACGACATCTGCAGATTTGTCGAAAATAAAATCGTATTTTTTTGCTTCGGCAATTTCCTGTACAATATTAAAAACTTGATCCTGGATAGGTTGTACTAATTGTCTGCGTTGTATGATAAGGTCTCCATTAGGTCCAAAACGATCCTGTTGGTACTTTATCATCTCATCTTCTTTGATTTTAATCTCTTCCTCGCGTTCTTCAATGAGCTCTTTGGTAAGTAGTACACGCTCGTTCGCTAAGTTTAGTTTCATTTGGTCAATTCCTTGACTCTTTTTCTGAATGTCGGCTTTCCATCGTTGTACTTTGCCGTCTAGTTGCGTTGCAGCCTCTTGGTATTCTGGAACACTCTCTAATATATATTCCATATCTATATATCCAATACGGACGCCTCGTTGTGCATCTGCCGTGAAGGAGATGCTTAAAAACGCTAATGAGATTGCAAGTAATTTTAGTGTTTTCATAATTGTTGGTTGTGGTTTAAGAAAATATCGTGCCAATATTAAAATTGTTGTCCAATAATAAAATGTGTTTCCCAGCCATTTGGTTCGCTTCTACCCAAAATTGGATCGAAACCATATCCAAAATCAATACCTAAAAGTCCAAATGCCGGCATAAATATACGTAATCCTGCGCCAGCAGACCTACTAATTCTAAATGGATTATAATCGCGGAAGCCATCATACGCTGCTCCACCTTCTACAAAAGTAAGCCCGTATATGGATGCCATCTGACTTAAAGTAATAGGGTATCTTACTTCTAACGAAAATTTATTGTAAATGGTATTTCCGTCATTATCTGAAAGTGATTGGTTTGGATATCCACGTAACTGAATTACCTCACGACCATCCAAGCTGAAAGATCCTAAACCATCTCCACCCACAAAGAAACGTTCGAAAGGAGGGATGCCACGATCATTGTTATAAGCCCCTAAGAAACCAAACTCTGATTTAGTTCTTAATACTAAATCACCTGAAATACGGGTAAACCATTCTCCAGAAAATTTAATTTTATAATATTCTAACCAGTTAAACCTTTCTTGATCTATTTCGGCAATTCGCTCTTGAGAATCTACGCTGGTAGGATTGTCTTCCAGAAACTCTACTAAATCGGCTCTTTCACTTCTTAGCGAATTATAGTTAGTTCCATTAAATGCAGAATAGGGTAAGGTTAATTTTGCAGTTATACTCCAGTTAGATCCCGATTTAGGATAGATTGGGTTTGTAGCGGTATTGTTTCGGCTTAAACCAATAGTGTAGGCTAAGTTATTAGAATACCCATCTCCAAAAGTAAAGAGCCCTGTATTGTAATTTTTTAAGTTGTAATGCTGAAAGCTAATTGCTTGAGAGAACGTGAAATAATCGTCTGGCCATTGTAAACGTTTTGCAAACCCTACAGAACCACCCGTAATTAAAAAACGACTGTCTTTGTCTACATCACGTGTTTGAAAGTCGTACAAATACTGAATGGTGTGAGAAAAAGACGTGCTTAATTGAATAGGTTTCTTCCCACCCAACCACGGTTCTACTAACGATAAACTATAGGTTTGATAAAAACTACTGGCTTGCGCCCGTAACGATAATTTTTGACCGTCTCCCATAGGCAATGGTTTGTAGGCAGAGGCGTTAAAAATATTACGTAAAGAGAAGTTGTTGAAGGATAACCCTAAAGTACCTACAAAACCACCACCACCATAACCACCTTGTAGTTCTATCTGGCTGGATCCTTTTTCTACAACACTGTATTCCAAATCAACGAGGCCGTTGTTCTCGTCTACAAATTTAAAATTAGGCGTGAGTTGTTCAGCATCAAAATAACCCAATTGTCCAAGTTCACGAATAGTTCTTACCACATTTCGTTTGCTGTATTTTTGTCCTGGACGGGTACGCAGTTCGCGATAAATAACGTGGTCGTTGGTTTTTTCATTCCCTACCACTGTAATGTGGTCAAAATAAAATTCTTTATTTTCTATAATTCTAATTTCAAAATCGATAGTGTCTTGACGTATAGCAACTTCAACAGGGTTGATTCTAGCCGCTAAATATCCGTTGTTTTGATATAGGTTGGTAATGTCGTCTGCATCTGGGTCGGAGGCATCTTCAATACGCTCTTGCAACAAAACACCATTATAAGGTTCGCCTTTCTGAATTCCAAGCTTTTGACGTAATTGTGCATCTGTGTATTTACTATTTCCAATAAAACGAATGTTTCCGAAATAATAACGCTGTCCTTCCTCAATGGTTAGGTCAAGTGAAATGTTTTTATCGTCCTTAACTAATAAAGTGTCGCTTGTAATACGTGCATCTCTATATCCACTTGCTTTGTACTTCTTGATTACATTTGCTTTATCTTCAATAAAAGTTTCTTCTGCGTATTTAGATCTTTTCCAAAAACGGAAGAAGTTTTTACGCTTGGTGTTTTTCATGGCACGTCTCAATTTACCATTGCTTAATGCCTCATTACCATTAAAATTAATTTTCTTGATTTTTACACGTTGATTTTTGTCAATACGTATTAACATGTTTTTTCCAACTTCAACACCGGTAGAATCTATATAAGGAGTTGTGCTAATGGCAACTTGAGTGTTTAAGAAACCATTCTCCTTATTTTTATTAGTAATGTAGTTTTTGGTAGTAGTGATAAGGTTTTTTGTAATCTTTTTACCTTTTTTAAGATCATTGTCTTTAATAATCTCTTTCTTTTTACCTTTTCTAATTCCTTCGATAGCAACCTCGTTTAATTTTGGAAGTTCTACGATGTAAAGTTCAAGGTCTACAAGGTCATCCTCGATATTGGTAACATAAAAAGCAATGTCACTGAATAGGTTTTGATCCCATAATTTTTTGGTAACAGAACTTAATCGTTCTCCTGGAACATAAAGACGTTCGCCTTCTTTTAATCCAGTAAAGGCAATAACTGTTTGCTCGTTAAAACTTTGAGCTCCTGTTACTGTCACACTATTAAGGGTGTATTTTCTTCCGCTATCCAGTTGCTTTTGTTGTGCAATTGTACTACCGGCAAGAAATACTGTGACTACAAGTAGACAAAATAATTTTTTTGGTATGTGCAATACTATACTATTGTTCAAGCTGTTCACTAGTCTTTCCAAATCTTCGTTCTCTTTTTTGATAATTTAATATTGCTTCAAAAAGATGGTTTTTTCTATAATCGGGCCAAAGGGTTTCTGTGAAAAACAATTCGGCATAAGCAATTTGCCATAATAGGAAATTACTAATACGTTTTTCACCACTGGTGCGTATTAATAAATCCACGTCTGGTAAATCGCGGGTGTAAAGATGATTATTTATAGTTGCTTCATCTATTTCAGACGGCGAAATTAGGCTATTTTTTACTTTGTGACTAATCTCTTGGATGGTTTTTACAATTTCCTCACGTGAACCGTAACTAAGTGCCAATGTGAGAGTCATGTGTTTGTTGTCCTTCGTTTTTTCTATAACGTCAAGCAATTCGTTTTTGGCTTTTTTAGGAAGTGCGTCTAAGTTTCCAATAGCGTTTAAGCGAATATTATTTTTCTCGAGGGTTTTTATTTCCTTTTTTAACGACGAAACTAATAGCTTCATTAAAGTTTCCACTTCTAATTTGGGGCGGTTCCAGTTTTCGGTGGAGAAGGCGTATAATGTGAGGTATTCAATTTTTAATTCGGCACTGGCTTCAACAATTTCTCGAACTGCTTTCGTGCCATTTTCATGGCCAATAGCTCTAAAAAGTCCTTGTTTTTTTGCCCAACGACCATTCCCATCCATAATAACGGCAATATGCCGTGGGAGTTTGTTGTGGTCTATTTGTGCTTCTAAGCTCATATTAAAAATTACAGTAACAAGGTTTCCTTCCAAAGGTAAAGGTTAAGGTTAACCCGGTAAATACATACCAATCGTCACTATTTACGTTTCCAAATTTTAAGGCTTCATCGTCTTCTAGCCCTTTTACAGGATTGCTACCATCCAGATTGTCTGTAAAGGTGTAGCGTGCCCCAATCTCTAATCCTAACACTAATTTTGTTCCTACAGTAGTTTTAAATCCTACTACCATTGGAACGGCAAGTGTTCCTGCATTATCATACTCTATAATTAAATTACTTCCTGGTCTTTTATACAGAGCCTTGTAACTAAAATAGGTAATTCCTGTGTATAAATAAGGGGTAGAAACTGGCTGCCCACTGTACATATTAAATTCCCAAAAAGTATATTCTATTCCTAAGGATGCTTCGGTAATTGTATTTTTAAACTGGTAACCACGTTGTTGCCGTCTGGACTCGCTAGACTTTGCATCGTCACCACTAATTCCTGCTACCAAAACAGAAGCTCTGAATGAATGTCTTGCACTCCGATTCCACTTAAAAATACCGCCAACTACTACATCGCTAGGCGAAATGTAACTGGTTTTTCCAATGTCTCCTATATAATTTGCACCTCCTACAAAACCACCAACCTCGTAGGTTTGAGCCTTGATTGAAAACACACTTATCACCACTATAAAAACGGTCGCGAAATACTTCATATACCTTAAAAAGTTTGCAAATATAACAATAAACTCCGCTCTACCATAAGTGAAGCGGAATTGTCTCAGTCTAGTAACAAATTTTAGTGGTTTTTATTGTTTCAAATTTCGCTTGTCTTCGCCCCATAGCAACTTTTTTCTTAGTGTTTTTATAAAACTATCGTCCAGTAATTGCACCAGTTTTATGCTAAAGGGCGCTTTCTGTACAGTAAGACGAGTGTTATTTGTGAATGTTGCAATACGAGAGTCTAAAGACACTAAATAAGATTTTTCACGCCCAGAAACTTGCAGTGTGATTTTGCTGGAATCTGGTAATACCAGTGGTCTGGCGCTTAAATTATGTGGTGCTATTGGCGTGATAACTAAACTATTGTTGCTAGGGTCTATCACAGGACCGCCACAGCTTAAAGAGTATCCAGTTGAGCCTGTTGGCGTAGCAAGTATAAGACCATCACTCCAATAAGAAGTAAGATACTTGTCATCCACCTCGGTTTCAACCTTAATCATAGAAGTGGTGTTTTTCCTATTGATGGCGACTTCGTTTAGTGCAAAATTTAATTTCGAAATTTCTGGATTGTGAGGTTCCGAAGTAAGTTGTAAAAGGCTTCTTTCAGAAATAGAATATTCGCCTTCTAGTATTTGAGTAATGCTTGCTGAAATGTTTTCCTTCTGAATAGTCGCTAAAAAGCCAAGTCTGCCCGTATTAATACCCACAATAGGAATTCCTAAATCCTGAACATAGGTGATTGATTTTAAAATAGTACCATCCCCGCCAATACTGAAAAAGAGGTCGTAGGTTTCATCAAGTTCCGAAAACGTCTTAAATGCCGAGGTAGTCTCCACCCCATCGTTCTGATTTATAATATCCATGAAATATTCTTCAATAAGAACCTCGTGCTCTTTTTTGCGAAGGGCATCCAAAATTATCTGGATGTATTGCTCAGAGTTTTTATGATAAAACTGTCCGTAAATACCTATTTTCATCTTTTAAATATTTAAGTATTTATCTAAATAGTTGGAACGTTTTTTTAAGTCCTCTAAAAAAGTATCTTCACCGTGATTACTCACTACTGTGTAACTATATCTTCGGAAAGTTTGCACAATGGCATTCATTCCCTGATGCCCAATTTTAAGGGTAACTTGTACCAAATCACTATTGCTTTTAGAAATAAAGGCTCCAAAAATCTTTGCATCATTGGTTTCAACAATCTGCGCAATTTCACTAAACGAATAATCTTTTGCTCCTTTTTCAACTACAATAATTCCACCCGCTTCGTTCAGAAAAGGGGTGTCGTTAAAGCAGTGCATAATATCGTTCAACTCGTAATATCCCAGATATCTGTTTTTATCATCCAAAACAGGCATGATGTTACTGTTGTGAAGGGCAAAAGCTTCAAGGATATCTAGCCAATGAGTTGTTTTTCTTACAAAAAAAGGCTCCAATGCATACTGAAAATCTGTAAGGGTTTTGTCGCTTTCAAAGCAATGTGCATCCGTTTCAGACACGCAGCCCATAAATTCTTCATCTTTGGTTACAATAAGATGTGAATACGTAAGCTGGTTAAACGTTTCCTGAATAACTTTTATAGAAGCCGAAGTAGGAAACGGTTTAATATCATTTATAATATAGTGTAGGGTGTTCAAGGCAATTAATTTTTATGCAAATTACTCAAAATTTGCCTTTAAAGCTGAAAGGCAAGTTTGTATTTTTGTTATTAAGTTATACAAAAGAAATTTCTTTATATAAAATAAAGAAGAATGTTTGGTTGACCGCGTGCCAGAATGAATTTCTCGGACTGGCAGTCGTAACCTAATTTTGTGTTGTTTATCAAAATAGTTCTCAACTTTAGTTTATCCTGAGCAAGGTCGAAAGACTCGAACAGACAGATTAATTTGTTTTATTAGCTTTTTCAAATTAAATACTCTATGACAAAATTAAGTGTAAATATTAATAAAATAGCCACACTGCGAAATGCAAGAGGTGGAAATATGCCTAACGTGGTGCAGGTGGCAAAAGATGCCGAAAAGTTTGGATCACAGGGAATTACTATTCATCCAAGGCCAGACGAGCGTCATATTCGCTATCAGGATGCGCGCGATTTAAAACCCATTGTAACTACAGAGTTTAATATTGAAGGAAACCCAATTGATAAATTTCTGGATTTGGTTTTGGAGCTAAAACCTACACAAGCTACGTTGGTGCCAGACGCTGTAGATGCTATTACGTCTAATGCAGGTTGGGATACTGTGAAGCACAAGGAGTATTTAAAAGAAGTGATTCTTGAATTAAAACGCAACGGAATCCGCACTTCTATTTTTGTAGATCCAATCCCTGCAATAATTGAAGGCGCCGCACATACTGGAGCAGACCGAATAGAATTATACACCGAAGATTTTGCACACCAGTACAGTTTAGGAAATAAAGAAGCTGTACAACCCTACGCACAATGTGCCGATTTGGCGTATAAACTGGGCTTGGGAATTAACGCAGGGCACGATTTGTCGCTACAAAACATTGCGTTTTTTAAGCAAAATGTCCCTCATTTATTAGAAGTTTCTATTGGACACGCGCTCGTGTGTGAAGCGTTATATGAAGGTTTAAAACCTGTAATCCAACAATACTTGGTAAAATTGAAATGATACTACATTCACAAATTATAGGAGAAGGCGTTCCGTTTATAATTCTTCACGGCTTTTTAGGATCTGGAGATAATTGGAAAACACTAGGGAATCAGTTTGCCGAAGAAGGCTATCAAGTTCATTTAGTAGACCAGCGAAATCACGGGCGTAGTTTCCATTCTGAAAGTTTTAGCTACAAAGTGATGGCAGACGATTTACTGAGATATCTCGACCATCATACCATTTCAGAATGTATTCTTTTAGGGCATTCTATGGGAGGTAAGACGGCCATGCAATTTGCAACGGAGCATCCTGAAAAAGTTTCAAAATTACTGATAGCAGATATTGGTCCCAAAGCCTATCCGCAACACCATCAGGATATTTTAAAGGCATTATCCTCCTTAAATTTTTCTGAAATAAAATCTAGAGGGCAGGCAGATAAGGTACTTTCAGAATATATTCCAGAAGTAGGGATACGCCAATTTTTACTGAAAAATTTATATTGGAAAGAAAAAGGAAAATTGGGGCTTCGCATTAATTTACCGATACTTTCAGAAAAGATAAGTGAAGTAGGAACCGCCCTGCCAATAACTTCGGTTTTTGAAAAACCTACTTTGTTTTTAAAAGGAGAACGCTCTGGTTATATCGAAAAACTTGATGATTTGTTAATATACAAACACTTCCCAAGGGCAGTGATTGTAACGGTTTCGAAAGCAGGGCATTGGTTGCACGCAGAAAATCCTTCCGAATTTTACCATAATGTTATCAAATTTTTATAACATTGCAGAGGTAAATTTATTATGTATGCATAATAAATTGCTTGATTAGGGTATAATTATGTATCTTAATGGTAATAATAAAAACTAAAATTTAAATCAATCTTTAACATTATGAAGAAACTTTTACTCCTTTCTGTTTTTGCTTTGGCAACAGCAGTTACGTATGCTGGAGGGTATCGTGTAAGCCTACAAGGGAATAAATCCTTGGCTATGGGACACACGGGAGTTGCTGTGGTAAACAGTAGCGAATCTGTATTTTTTAACCCAGCAGGTCTTGTGTACTTAGAAAACAAATTGAATATTACCGGTGGTGGTTTTGGAGTATTTTCCGATGTTGCTTACCAGAATTCGGCAACGGGTGCTTCGGCAATGACCGATAGTCCTGTGGGAACTCCGTTTTACTTATATGGTTCGTACCAGGCTACAGATTGGTTAGCATTTGGAATTGGGGTGTACTCACCTTTTGGAAGTTCTGTAGAGTACGAAGATGACTGGGCTGGTTCTCACTTGGTAAATAATATTGACTTAGCAGCAATTTTTGTACAGCCTACAGTTTCTATTAAATTAAGTGAGTACTTTAGTATTGGTGGTGGTCCTATCTACGTAAATGGTTCAGTAAATTTCAACAGAAACCTAAACCGTACTATTTCAGATATAGATGGAAACCGTTCTGAAGTTACCGTAGATGCTACTGGTGTTACAAAATGGGGATGGACAGCTGGAGCTATGTTTAAGCCAACTGAAAATTTAACAATTGGTGCACATTACCGTTCAAAAATTATCTTAGAAGCTGAAGAAGGTGAAGCAGATTTTGAAAATGTGCCTAATTCTCCACTAGCTCCTTTTGCTGATACTACTTTCGATGCAGCATTACCGCTTCCAGCCGAAATGACTGTAGGTATAGCGTATGAGTTTTGTGAAAAATGGTTGTTTGCTTTCGACTTTAACCGTTCTTTTTGGAATGTATACGAAAGTTTAGATATTGATTTTGCAGACGAAAATATTCCAGATTCATTTAACCCAAGAAATTACAAGAATGCATCTACATATCGTTTTGGTATGCAGTACGAGGCTACAAAAATGTTTACATTAAGAGCTGGATACTACTTTGATGAGTCTCCAGTGACGGAAGGTTTCTTCTCTCCTGAAACACCTAGAAACGATAGTAATGGATATACTGCTGGTTTAACAGTAAATATTTCAGATCGTCTTCAAATAGATGCTTCTTTCTTATATCTTCACTTTGAAGAAGTTGATGCTTCTTACAATGGATATACAGAAAATGGACAGGTTGCTCCATTTAGTGGTACCTACAAGTCTAGTGCGTTTTCACCGGGGTTAGGTCTTACGTATAAAATGTAATTTAAAAAATTAAAAAACATGAAAAAATCAATATATATAGTATTAGGAGGCTTGCTTACCCTTGGGTTTGTAAGTTGCGAGCCAGAATTTGACACCCCTGTAGATGAAGCAGGGTTTTACACCACAGGAGATGCAGACTTTAGTAATTTTGTTTCTGTAGGAAATTCCCTAACTGCTGGATATGCAGACGGAGCATTGTACGTTACAGGACAAGAAAATTCGTATCCAAACATTATTGCGCAACAAGCAGCGCTTGCTGGAGGTAGTGAAACATTTACACAGCCTTTAATGAATGACAACTTAGGAGGTCTTTTGTTAAATGGAGTTCAAGTAGCAGAGAATAGATTTGTATTGGCAGCAGATCCAGCAACGGGGGAGCCACTTGGTCCTGTTCGTCTGGAAGGAACGCCAACAACCGAAGTAACAACAAGTGCAACAGGACCGTTTAACAATATGGGGGTTCCTGGAGCGAAGAGTTTTCATTTAGTAACGCCAGGATATGCAGGTTTAAATCCATATTTTGGACGTTTTGCAACTAGCGGAAGCGCTACTGTAATTGGTGATGCGGTATCTTTAAGTCCATCATTTTTTGCACTTTGGATTGGTAATAATGATATCTTAAGCTATGCAACAAACGGTGGTGCTGGTGTAGACCAAACTGGAAATTTAGATCCGTCTACATACGGTCCTAATGATATTACAGATCCTAATGTATTTGCAGCTGTGTATAGCGATCAGGTAAATGCATTAAATGCTGGTGCTTCTGGGGGTGTTTTAGTGAACATTCCAGATGTAACGTCTATTCCTTACTTTACAACAGTTCCAGTGCGTTCTATTCCTTTAGATGCGGCGACAGCTGCGGTGGTAAATGGGCAATTTGCTCTGTACAATACACAAGTATTACCATTGTTAGTAGGTGCAGGTGTTATATCGCCTGAAGAAGCGGCAACACGTCAAATTAACTTTTCGGCGGGTGTTAACTTCCCAACAATCATAGATGACGATTTAACAGATGTAACAGCTGTTCTTATTTCTCAGGGAATTGATGAAGCAACAGCAACTTTATTGGGTCAATTGCGTCAAGCAAACGATACAGATTTGGTAGTACTAACTGCCTCTTCAGTTTTAGGTACATTGGCAGATCCTAACAACCCACTTTCTGTAAACGGTGTGGCTGTCCCACTTGGAGATCAGTTTGTGCTAACTGCGGTTGAGCAAGAAAGAGTAAGTACTGCAACTCGTGCATACAATACAACTATCATTTCTTTAGCTACAGCCAACAATTTAGCATTTGTAGATGCGCGTACAGCATTAGCACAAGTTGCTAATGGTGGTGTAGCTTACGATGGTGGTTTATTAACCGATACCTTTGTAACTGGTGGAGCGTTCTCGCTAGATGGAGTACATCCTTCACCTCGTGGATATGCATATACTGCGAATCTAATTATCGATAAAATTAATAGAAAATATAACGCTACAATCCCTATGGTTAACGTAGGTGATTATGGTACAATTACAATTACTAATAATTAAGAATTAACAAATTTTAGTTAAAACCGCTTTTGGAACTTTCCGAAAGCGGTTTTTTTATACCTTTAAGTCAATTAAAACAGAACGTATGAAATGGATTCTAAAACTTTTGCTTACCGCAGTTGCTGTAATTGCGCTAGCATATATACTTCCCGGAGTTGCCATTTCTGGGTATTTTTCAGCTATACTTGTAGCAATTGTGTTGGCCTTGTTGCGGCTTACTGTAAAGCCAATATTGGTAGTGCTTACGTTTCCTGTAACCATAGTAACACTAGGATTATTTTTGCTAATTATTAATGCAATAATTATTTTATTGGCCGATTTCTTTGTGAGCGGATTTTCGGTACGTAGTATTTGGTGGGCGTTGCTGTTTAGTTTATTGCTTTCTATTTTGCAATCTTTCTTACACGGTATTATTTCAGAAGAAAAATAACGTCTTGAAATTCAGTATACCTAGTATTGTTCAATCGGTTAAAAAACCGTACTTTTGCATCCCAAAAATTATAGGATACAATACAAATTATGGATATTACAAAAAAGGAAATAGACAAGCTTAATGCAATAGTTACTGTGGAAATTTCAAAAGACGACTATGCAGATAAGGTAAACGGAATCTTAAACAATTACCGAAAAACTGCCAACATCCCAGGATTTAGAAAAGGACACGTGCCTATGGGAATGGTGAAAAAACAGTACGGACAGGCAGTACTAGTTGAAGAGGTGAACAAATTGTTGCAAGAGAATCTTCATAAATTTTTAACCGAAGAAAAACTGGACGTACTTGGAAATCCTATCCCACGTAACGAAACAGAAATAGACTGGAACAGCGACGATTTCAAATTTGAATTCGACCTTGGTCTAGCTCCAGAATTTGATGTAGCCCTACCAGGAAAAAAAGCGACTACACAATACAAGATTGTTGCAGATGATGAAATGATTAATAAACAAGTAAAAACAATCCGCAAACAATACGGAACGTTAACTTCTAAAGATACGGTTGAAAAAGGTGATGAAATCACTGGAACATTCACGTCTACCGAAAAAGAAATTGAAAATAAAACCACCATCGCTTTAGAAGATATTAAAGGGAAAAAGCAAACTACAGCCTTAACAGGTGCAAAAGTTGGTGATACCGTTGTTTTGAAAACCAAAGGAATGTTTGCCGATGATCACGACAACCAAAAGTATTTGGGAGTTGCTCACGACGATGCTCATGGTTTGGATATTGAAGTAACCTTCAACATTGAAGAAGTGAATACACGTGAAATGGCAGACCTGAATCAGGAATTGTTTGACAAGTTGTTTGGTGAAGGTGCTGTAACTTCAGAAGACGAATTAAAAGAGAAAATTAAGCAAGACGCCGAAGGACAATTTGCACAACAAAGTGATCAAAAACTTTTAAATGACGTTGTTGAAGACTTAATTGAAAACACCAAGTTTGACCTTCCGAAGGAATTTTTACAACGTTGGATTCAAGTTTCAGGTGAAAAACCATTAACAGACGAAGAAGCCGCAGCCGAATTTGAAAGAAGTGAAAAAGGATTGCGTTACCAACTAATTGAAGGAAAATTACGCGCAGACAATAACCTGCAAGTAACTTTTGATGAGTTAAAAGACTACGCAAAAAATATGATTAAAGGGCAAATGGCTCAGTTTGGGAATAACAACCCAACCGAAGAAGAGTTGGACGGTATTTCGGCAAAAATTCTTTCAAATGAAGAAGAAGTGAAACGTTTGAGCGAACAGCTAAATACGAATAAGATTCTTCAGTTTTACAAGGAGAAAGCAAAGTTGAAGACCAAAGAAATTACCTACGAAAAATTCATCAAAGAGGCCTACGCTTAATTGAGTAAAAAAATAGGTATCTTTGAGGGCGTTGAATAATTAGTTTCAACGCCCTCATTGTTTAAAAAAAAAGAAGTTGCATTTATATGAATTACGGAAAAGAATTTAAGGACTTTGCCATAAAAGATCAAGGCATTAGCAGCACGTACTACGACACAATTTTAAGCAGTATGTACCCTGTAGGTCTCACCCCAAATATTATTGAAGAACGCCAAATGAATGCGGTGGCCATGGATGTGTTTTCACGTTTAATGATGGATCGTATTATTTTTCTGGGAACAGGTATTAACGACCAGGTAGCAAACATAGTGCAAGCACAATTACTGTTTCTGGAAAGTACCGATGCTTCTAAGGATATCCAAATTTACATTAACTCTCCAGGGGGAAGTGTGTACGCAGGTCTGGGTATTTATGATACCATGCAGTTTATAAAGCCCGATGTAGCTACAATCTGTACAGGGATGGCAGCTTCTATGGGTGCAGTATTATTATGTGCCGGCGAAAAAGGAAAGCGAAGCGGTCTTACTCATTCACGCGTAATGATTCACCAACCTTTGGGGGGCGCGCAAGGACAAGCCAGTGATATTGAAATTACTGCCCGTGAGATTGTTACTTTAAAAGAAGAATTATATAAAATTATAGCCAAGCATAGCGGTCAAACCTACGAAAAGGTCTATGATGATAGTGACCGTGACTATTGGATGAAAGCAGACAAGGCGAAAGAATACGGAATGATTGACGAGATTTTAGCTCGATAATACTTCCTAAAACAAAACTATGGCGAAAGAAGAGTTAGAATGTTCATTTTGCGGTCGTAAAAAACCCGAAACCAACTTGCTTATAGCAGGTTTAGATGCACATATATGTGATAGATGTATAGAGCAGGCGCACGGTATTGTGGTAGAAGAAGCATTGCACACAACAAATAGCGATCTAGGTAAGGATGTAATGCTCAAAAAACCAAAAGCTATTAAAGAGTTTTTGGACGACTATGTTATTGGGCAAGAGTTCACGAAAAAAGTGATGTCTGTGGCAGTGTATAACCACTACAAACGTTTGTTACAGCCTAAAAGCGATGACGATATTGAAATTCAAAAAAGTAATATTGTAATCGTAGGGCAAACCGGTACAGGAAAAACCTTAATCGCAAAAACGATTGCAAGAATGCTAAATGTGCCACTGGCGATAGTAGATGCAACCGTTTTAACAGAAGCAGGCTATGTAGGAGAAGATGTAGAAAGTATTCTTACCAGATTATTACAAGCAGCAGATTATAACCTGGAAAAAGCCCAAAACGGAATTGTATTTATTGACGAAATAGATAAAATTGCCCGTAAAAGCGACAACCCAAGTATTACACGCGATGTAAGTGGCGAAGGAGTACAACAAGCCTTATTAAAATTGTTAGAAGGAACCACCGTTAACGTTCCACCAAAAGGGGGTCGTAAGCATCCAGATCAAAAATTTATTGAAGTGAATACCGAAAACATCCTTTTCATTGCAGGAGGTGCCTTTGATGGTATTGAAAGACATATTTCTAAGCGATTAAATTTGCAGGCTGTTGGTTTTAGCGCATCCAAGAAAGAAAATACCCTGGAAAAAGATCATATGCTCAAATATATTATTCCAAAAGATTTGAAAGACTTTGGGTTAATTCCTGAAATTATTGGTCGTTTACCAGTTCTTACGTATATGAATCCGTTAGATAAAGCAACCTTACGAGCTATTTTAACCGAACCTAAAAATGCCATCATTAAGCAATACAAAAAGTTGTTTGAAATGGATGGTATTGACTTTGTTATTACCACCGAAGCGCTCGATTTTATTGTAGAACAAGCTATCGAATACAAATTGGGAGCTAGGGGGCTTAGATCGCTTTGTGAAGCCGTTTTAACCGACGCTATGTACGAATTGCCAGGCGATGAAGAAACTAAAACGCTAAACGTGACAAAAGATTACGCCGAGGAGAAACTTCAGAAAACAACCATCAAGAAGTTAAAAGCAGTCTCGTAACTTTTAGGTATATACAAAACAAAAAAGCCGAACAGGAATGTTCGGCTTTTTACTTACTTAACTTAATCTATCTAATCTATGGCATTTTTCAATGCTATAAAAATTTTACGGAGTTGCAATAACCGTCTTTGTCTTTTTGGAAGCAATTTTTTGTTGAAACTGCTCTTTCTTGTCTTTTAAGGTGTATCCGGCAACTTCAGTATTTTCTTTTTGTATTGCTGAAGTAGTTCCGCAAGAAGTAAAACTTATTGCGAAAATTAAAATGGCTACTATATAAAATAATCTTTTCATGTGTGAGGTTTCATTCATTTGAACAGTACAAACGTATGGCGTAAGAAAAATACTACCAAAACTTTTAGTTGAAGTGTCAAGGAAATTCGTTGAAATACAAACACAATTTTCTGTTTCGACGAAGTGCATAAATCATCGATTTAACTAGTGTTTTTAGGCGATAAAAGAGGTTGTTAATCGGGATCGATTAGTGTTTACTTATTGTTAAGCTGTAAAAGTTCTTCAATATAATTCCTATTGTTGGATAATCTTGGGACCTTATGTTGTCCTCCTAATTTCCCACTTCCTTTTAACCAATCGTAGAATAACCGTTCTCTGGCGCAGTGGATGGTTGGACAATTTAAAGTGGTGTTATTAAATCGTTTTGCTTCGTAATCACTATTCACTTCTTTTAGCGCAGCGTCAAAAACATTGGTGAAAACTTCAAAATCCTTGGGTGGTGTTTTAAATTCAATAACCCATTCATGGGCACCTTTTTCTTTGCCTTCCATAAAAATAGGAGCCGCTGTATAATCTACTACTTCGGTGTTGGTGAGCTTTGATGCTTTTCTTAAAGCGGCTTCAGCATTTTCAATAATTAACTCTTCGCCAAATACATTAATGTGGTGTTTCGTGCGTCCTGTTACTTTAATTCGGTGCGGTTTGGTCGATGTAAACCGAACGGTATCTCCAATTTTGTAGCGCCACAAGCCAGCATTTGTTGTTATAATGATAGCGTAATTTTGTCCTTCTTTAACATCGGCAAGCGGGATAATGGTTTCTTTTGCCGTGCCATAGGTGTCCATTGGAATAAATTCATAGAAAATTCCGTAGTCTAGCATTAAGAGTAACTCTTTATTAGCATTTCTATCTTGGATGGCAAAAAACCCTTCCGAAGCATTATAAATTTCATAATACCTGAAATTTTCTTTCGGTAGTATTTTGTTGTATTGCTCTATATAGGGATCAAAATTTACACCTCCATGGAAGTAAACCTCCAGATGAGGCCAAATCTCAAACAAGCTATCTTTTCCTGTGGTTTCGAGTACATTATTCAGCAAAACGAGCATCCACGATGGTACTCCTGCAAGACTTGTTACCTTTTCATTTATAGTTTCGTTTACGATAGCTTGCATTTTGGTTTCCCAGTCTGCCATTAATGAAATTTCATTCTTTGGAGTACTGCTGTACTCTGCCCAAAACGGCATGTTGTCTATCAAAATTGCCGAAAGATCCCCAAAAACAGTCCCATTTTCTTGATACAATTCTTTACTGCCTCCCAGGCGTAACCCTTTACCAACAAACAATTGTGAGTCTGGGTTATTGTTTAAATACATACACAGCAAATCCTTGCTGGCTGCATAATGGCAATCTTCTAGCGAGTCACTACTTACGGGGATAAACTTACTTTTGGCGCTGGTTGTACCACTGGATTTGGCAAACCATTTTATGGGCGTAGGCCAAAAAATATTGCTTTCACCTTTACGGGCTCGCTCTATGCGCTCCTGGTTATCTTCGTAGGTAGTAACAGGAACGCGGTAGGCAAATTCCTGATAGGACTTTATAGTGCTAAAATCGTATTGTTTTCCAATTTCAGTATGTTTTGCTTTTTGAATAAGGTTATGTAGCAGTTCTTCTTGCACGTCTATTGGGTATTTAAGGAACAGTTCAATCTGGTGAAACCGTTTCTTTAAAAACCAAGAGGCAATAGAATTTACAATGGGGATTGGCATAATTTTCTGCTATCTTTATGCAATAAAAATAACGATTTTTCTCTTAGGAATTTTCAGTGTTTAAATTTTGAAATTTTATAGAATCTATAAGCTTTAAAACGAATGCAGTACAAAGGTGTTTTACGAAAAATGCAAACCGAAAATGGGTCGCCAATTCAATATTATTTGGTGTTTGAAAACGATTTTCTGCACATGAACCAATTGCTAAACAAAAAATTAAAGATTGAATTTGTAGGGTACGAATGCCTCAACTGTGGATTAAACAAAAAAATATACCGTCAAGGCTATTGCTACGATTGTTTTTACGAAGTACCCCAAGCAGCAGATTGGGTTATAAAACCAGAGCTTAGTACGGCGCATCTCGATAAAGAGGACAGGGATTTGGAATACGAAAAAAGAGCGCAGTTACAGCCACATATTGTATACTTAGCCAACAGTAGCAATGTTAAAGTTGGTGTAACTAGAAAAACTCAAGTACCAACGCGGTGGATAGATCAGGGCGCGCATGAGGCAATTGAAATTGTAGAAGTTCCTAACCGCTACCTCGCAGGAATCACCGAAGTTGCTTTAAATGAATACGTTGGCGACAAGACCAATTGGCGCACGATGCTCAAAAATGAAATTAAAGATGAAGATTTGGTCGAATGGAGAGATAAACTGAAACAATATATTCCGGAAGAAGCGCTTCCGTATTTTATTGAAAATAATTCTGAAACCGAATTAGAATTTCCAGTACTGCAATATCCTACCAAACTGAAAAGTCTTAACTTAGTAAAAACCCCAACTTTTGAAGGTGTATTAAAAGGAATTAAAGCCCAATACCTAATCTTTGAAGATAATACCGTTTTTAATGTACGAGGAAACGAAGGGTATGTTGTGGCAATTTCAATACCCTAATCCAGCAGCATTCTAATAAATTGAATAATAGACCCAAGCACCAGGGTTGCGCCCATAACGTGTAAAACAATTGGATTCTTTTTGCTTTTTCGTTTCCTTAGTTTATACTATCCTTTTTCTTCTTTCCAAACAGGCCGCCAAAAATATCTTTTACCACTTCGGTTGGATCTGTTTTTGGAGTTCCTGTATTATTGGTATTAGTAGAATCTTTTGGTTTGTTGCCACCTCCAATAAGACCTTTTAAAATATCGGTTCCTTTGTCTTTAAGCTCATCTTTTTGTTTGTCGATAAGCTTTTGAGTAAGCGTTGTGACTGCAGTTTTTGTGTCTACTGAAATTTTCGGATTGGTAATCGTTCCATTTATGCTAATAGGTAAATTAACTTTGGTGTTTTCGGCCTCTGCGGGGTCTAATTTCGCCAATAAAGTAGTTACGTCACCTCCTAATAATTTTGCTGGTACCTCTAAATTTGCACTGTATGCAATGGTTTTGTCCAAACTGTGACTTCCGGCTACGGTTACACCAATTCCTTTTACATCAAAATTGAAGGGTTGTACTTCAATATTTCCGTTGTTAAATTTTAAGACGGTGCTTACATCTCGGAGACTTAATTTATCTATGTTTAAAAATTTTACCTGTTCACCTAATTTTGAAAGCAATGGGCTTTTGTTTTTATCTACTTCGGCAGTTAAAATTTGTGCTAATGCGTCTCCAGCCAAGGTAGTTAGTTTAGGAGTAAGGTCATTGTTTAATTCACCATTCAACTTTAATTTGGTGTTTAAATTTCCTTGTAAGGATTGTGCGATGGGGGCCAGAAAGCGTAATAAGTCCAATTGCTGAAAAGAACTGGCAATGTCAATTTTAGTCAAATCAAGATCCATTGCAAACGTTGGTGTGTTGTTTTTTGTGGAAACATTTCCATCTAGTGCAATATTTCCACCTAAAAGGGATGAAGTGACATTGTTTAAACTCGCGGTTTCATTTTTTATAGAAACACTTCCCTTAGCATTATCCAACGTAAGGTCATCGTAAATTACTTTTTTAGCGTTAAAATTAATCGTGGCATCTAAAAAGTCTGGAATTTGGATGCTTTCATCCTTTGCTGCCAAAGTGTTGCCAGGATTTTGATTTACTTTTTTAACTCCTCCAACTTCTGCAGCTTCTTCTGCCATAAAATCGTTTAGGTTAAAGGTGTTTGAGGTTACATTAAAAGTACCCTTCAAATCTTGTTTTGCCATAATCCACGGAATAAGGTTTTGAATACCGCCGTTGGCTTGTACATCGCTTCCTCCAGTTGTAGCGGTCATTTCGTTTAAATTAATATTTCCTGGCGACATGGTTATGGCTGCATTTCCAATATTAATCGGGTTTTTAAAAGCTCCATCTGTGTAGGTGAAATCACGCAAACTTGCTGTACCATTGGTTTTAATATTTTGGTATTGTTCATTTTCAACCGAAGCCATATCAAAATTTGTTGTGACATCTGCTTTAAAAATACCACGCAACGGTTGCTCTAGTTCAACTGGCAGCACTTGGTCTATGTTGGCTAAGTTTAGTGTTCCTTTTAAGGCAAGGTTTATTAAGGCGTTTTCAGTGAGATTCCTAATACTTCCGTTTGCGGCAAACAGCTCTTCATCAATTTTAAATGTTAGGTTTCCAATGTTGAGGTAGGTGTCCTTTAGGAAGCCTGTTTCGTTCATTAAATCTGCATTAATAGTAATGTTTCGAACCGTTTTCGGCAAATCTGGGTACTTAAATGATGCATTGTTACTTCGTACTTTTATAGCCATGGTAGGAATTCGTTCCTCGTCTACAATTCCTTTTAGTTTTCCATCAATGTTAAAGTCGCCAGTGGTGGTTACGCCGTCCAATTCTTTTACATATTCCTTCGGAATAACGGCTAAGAAATTTTTAAAATCTGAAGACGGAGTTTTAAATGTCAAGTCAATTTCGTTAGTAGTTTCGTTCACTTGCACGAATCCATTGAAGGTGAGTGGCAGATCGTTTATTCTTGCTTCATTTTCAAGAAACGTATATTTCTGATTGGCAAGATCTAGTTGGAAATCGGCATCCAGTGACACTTTGTTGTTGCTCAAATATGTAACTTCGCCTAACTTAAATGATACGAGTGCGTTTGTTTCAGTAGAAAGATTAGAAACATCCACAGAAAAATCACCATCGCCTTCGTGGTTAAACTCGGTGAGCATTACATAGGTTTTGGTAGCTTCATCTATATAATTAATACGGGAATTAGTTACTTCGTAATGCTGCAGGTCGAAGACAAAGCCTTTTTCTTCGGTTGAAGTAGTTGGATCTGTAATAGGCGCATCGTTTTTTACAGCCACATCGTAATTTGCATTTCCAAGACTGTCAATTTTAATATTTATAAATGCATTATCAAGTTGTAAAGCATCTACTTTTATGGCTTCGCTACTTTTAAAAAGTTGGGAAATTCCCATATCTATTTTTAAAGATTCTCCACTGGCTAGTGTGTCTCCTGCGAACGGAGCATTATTAATAACTGTAAAATCCTTTACCACAACTGCGGCATTGGGAAAGCTTTTAAACAAACTAAGGTCTAATTCCTCCCAGGCAACGGTAGCATTCAGGTTTTTATTGATGTTCTTTTTCAGTAAATCTTCAATCGTACCTTTAAATAAAAAGGGCGCGAGTAATAATAGGATAATAACCAGTCCTAAAACAATTCCTAGTATTTTTAATATTTTTTTCATGGTAAGTGCCCACCAAAGTGGGTATGTTTTTATTAATCAATGATTTTTAATCTTTCATCTTTTCGGCAACCGCTTGATGTGATACAGGAACGTTGTATGGAAGGTCGAGTTCTTCCCCCATTCCCAATCCAAATCTTTTCCGTAGCGCGTACACACTTACATATAATAATGGTGTGTCTAGTGCGGCAACTAATACTTTAAAGAGAAACCCGCTTAATAACAGTGCCCCAAATAGCGGCCATTCTATTTTTCCGAAGAGACATAACAATAACAATACTGCAAACGTATCTACAAACTGTGAAAGAAAGGTCGAAAAATTATTCCGGAACCACAGGTGTTTTCCTTTGGTGAGCCGTTTCCAAAAATGAAATAATTGTATGTCTATATATTGCGCCAATAAATACGCCATCATGGACGCAAAAACGGCAATGGCAGTAGCGCCAAATACTTTATTAAAAAGTAAATCGTCTATTGGGCTCCACGTGGTTGCTGGCACTACATCTGCCACGTATACAAGGATTAAGGAAAATAACGAAGCAAATATTCCTGCCGTTACTACTTGGTTTGCTTTTTTCTTACCGTATACCTCACTAATAATATCTGTGATTAAAAATGTAATTGGGTACGGTAAAATACCTACTGAAATTTCAAAAGTATACAAACCGAAGAAATCCCACGTAAAAAATTTCTGAAATATTAAGTTTCCAACAACTAGTGCAGCAATAAACAACGCTCCCAAAATGAAGTAGATACGCTGCGCAAGTAAAATGTCTTTAATGGGAAGGCGTTTCAAGTGTTCTAGTTTGTAGTGCAAATATAATGGTCAGTCATTTTGTTTTCCTTAATTTCGTCTTAAAACCAAAATCTTACTTTATCAATCATATTAACAACATATACTTGTCTTTAGGAAGTAATCTGGGCAACCGTTTTGAGTATTTACAACAGGCGACAGATGCTATTTTTACTGAAATTGGAACGCTTCATAAAATTTCTTCCGTATATGAAACGCCTGCGCTGGGTTTTGAAGGTGATGCTTTTTTAAATTGTGTGCTGTGGGTGCGCTCTTCATTAACAGCGAAACAGACGCTAAAGGCTATTCAGAAAATAGAAAAGAAACTAGGGAGAGAACGGAAGGAACCTCTAGAAGAATACGCTTCTCGCACAATCGATATAGATATATTGCTTTATAACGATGAAGTTTTTGTTGAAAAGGATTTACAGGTTCCTCATCCCAGATTTCATGAACGTACCTTTGTGCTTCAGCCCCTAGCCGAAGTTAATGGACAATTGAAACACCCTACGCTTCACGAGAGTGTGATTAAGCTATTGTCTCAAACCAAAGATGAAAGTGATATTGCCAAGCAGTCCAAATGGCTGCGAAATCCAAAGGGGGATTATGACGTTTCAAAACTTAATTACATTGCCATTGAGGGAAATATTGGTGCTGGAAAAACAAGTTTGGCAACCAAAATAGCCACCGACTTTAATGCAAAGCTTATTTTGGAGCGTTTTAAGGATAACCCGTTTTTACCAAAGTTTTATGAAGACCAGACACGGTATGCATTTCCGCTAGAGATGTCCTTTTTAGCAGATCGGTATCAGCAATTATTGGAAGATATTAAACAATTCGATTTGTTTAAGGAGTGTGTGGTAACCGATTATGACGCTTATAAATCTTTAATATTTGCAAAAGTTACCTTGGCCGATGAGGAGTTTAACTTGTATAAAAAATTGTTCAACTTAATGCATAAAGAGTTACCCAAACCAGATGTATATGTGTATTTATACCAAAATACCGAGCGACTCCTGAAAAATATTCAAAAACGGGGACGCAAATACGAAAAAGGGATTCCGGCTGCATATCTCAATAAAATTAACGAAGGCTATTTACAATTCATAAAAACCCAACCGCAGGAAAAGGTGAAGATTATTGATGTTTCGGAAATAGATTTTGTAAAAAATAGAAAGGATTATTTATCTGTCCTGGAGCAATTACTAGCGTAACTGGTGCGTTTTCTACTTTTCGATTTTTTTTTCCAACACACATTTAACCTTATAGGGAATAGTACGTTATTGTGACAGAATCAAAAATAATATTTTGCTTTATATGCTACAATACTTTCAGTTTAGAGAAGAAATCCCAAATTACTACGCCACAACTTACCGAAATATTTAAAGAGTGTTTCGTCCCGTATTGTGGAATTTCTAACACCGTATCACTGGTTGAAACTACTTCTTGTTGCACCCCCTTAACTTCGTTGCCAAAAATTACAGCATAGGTAAGTGCCTTTTGAACAGAGAATTCTTGAAGGGAGATGGATCCCTCTGCTTGTTCGATGGACGCTACAAAAACACCCTCATCTTGTAATTTTTCGATAACCTCCATCGTGTTTTCTGCATATTCCCAAGGGACGCTATCCGTAGCGCCTAAAGCAGTTTTTTGAATGTCTTTGTGTGGTGGTTGTGCGGTGATGCCACAGAGGTAGATTTTTTGAATAAGAAAAGCATCCGCTGTTCGAAACACAGAGCCTATGTTGTTAAGACTTCTAATGTCATCTAAAATAATAATAAGTGGCGTTTTTTCTGAAGCTTTAAATTCTTCAGGATTTATTCTCTCTAGTTCGCTATTTTTTAGTTTGCGGTGTTTCATCTAGCAAAGATACAGTCATTTTAAAGATACGAACATTTCGACAATAGGAGAAATTACACACTTAGCTTCTTTGGCATTCTTAAAACTTAGTAGCATAGCAGCTTGGATGCCTGAAGATTTTCAGAGACAACAATTCAATCTATAATATAAAATGGTCACAACCTTTTTTAAAAGACAGTGAATTCATGTATATTCTCGGCCTATTTAAAAGAGAACTTATGAAGGATGAAATCCTAAATTATATTGAAAATGTATTAAATAATATGCCAGACGGTTGGCTGGATATTACAACACACCGACTCGATATTTATAATGAAGCATTAGCAAAAATCCAGTTTTTAGACCAGTTCGAAAGTTTGTATAAAAACAACAATGCTACACCTGCGGCATTGAAATCGTTGCCCACTGCATACGATTATATTAGGTTAGGCCACCCATTATCCTGTGTGTTGGAATGGACTATCGCTAGATTGAATAAACACAACCCAGAAAGTGTTATTAGTTTTTCTTCAAGGACAGTCCCGATCTTGGCAATTCTGAGAAAAAATTTGCTGGACCAAAAAAACACCCAAATTAATTATACAGGGGAATTACCAGTTTTTTTTAATGCTGAATTGATACGACAAATGTATGGATACACCTTTGAGCTACAAAAAGTTGAAAACGCTGAAACCATTTCAGAATTCGACGGGAGTACTGTCTTTATTTCAGATCAAGAAGAAATTAGTGCGAGTAACCTCCTTCCAAATATTGACTTTTTAATTACGCTGCAGCCAAACTTAGGAAGTATTCTAGTTGCTAATGGAGTGCAGAATGAAGCTTATATTTCAGAAATACAGCATGTTAGAAGACGCGAAACTATTGCCATGACGCCTTCAAATTGCTTAGTTGCTTTAAAACGCATGTTGAAACAAGATGCATTAATCATTGAAAAAACAAGTTCAGAAACACACAAGGCACGTGTTTTGGAATTGATCAAAGAAATTACCGGGACTCATGCTAACCCTCTAGTAGGTTCCAGCGGGTTGTCTATTCAATACGCAATTATGATGGGGCTTATTCACGACGCTCAAGAAAATCACAAAGGAAAGGCGATAAAATTTATTGTTCCTCCCAACTGTTACGGGGGGACAAACGACCAGGCGAGACGGGTTGCAGCGTGTCTAGATAACGTTCAAATAGTAGATTTACCTGTAGATGGTGATAACGATATGGTGCAAAGCATTAATCGCGTTTTAAATGAAATTGCCACACAAGACGCGGTTCCTTACATTATAGCCGAAATTCCAACAAACCCTAGAGTTGAAGTTCCAGATCTTGAAAAACTAAAAACGGTTTTAAGCGCAACCCGCACAACAGCTACTGGGGAAATTGCAATTGACCCAGTTTTTATTTTAGATCAAACGTTTTGTCCTAATGTACATTTTTTAGGGGAGGGTGAAATACTTTCTACTGTTAGGGCTATTTCCTATGCTAGTGGTTCTAAATTTCCGAGTGGAGGAAAATGCACAGCTGGCTATTGTGTAGTAAATAAAAAAGCGGAAACGCTATTGGAAAAAATGGCAATCCACCTAGAACTTTGTGATAACGAAGCTACCGCCCAACAATATGAAATTTTAGCAGCTCAATTGCCTTCTATGAATCAGCGCATAATAGCAGCTTATAAAAACACACGGGAATTTGTAACCTTTATTGAAGACGTTTTACCAGCCGCAAAAATAAATTTTGTTTCAGAACCATTGGCAGCACAAGGATTTACACCCTCTGTATTTTCATTAGACCTCCCAACAAAAGGAACAACCCCCGAAGAAAGAGAAGCGCACAAAAGAGCCTTAAACCTTAAATTAATTAATTTGATGATTACGGAAATCCCAAACGAAAGTAAGTTTTGTGTAAGCTATGGACAGTTAAAAGGATGTTATTGGACCATCCCTGCAACTTCAACGCAAGGGACAACCAAAGAAGGAGATAAAGACTATATTGTACGTGTCTCCCTTTCCCCAGATTTAGATATGGAGCATCATAAAAAAGTATTTACAAAGTTTGTGAACACAATTGAGCAGGGTGATCTGTAGCTTTTCGGAAGTCCCAACAGCAAAATAAATACGTTACAATGAATTACGTGTGAGCTTGACACTACCTGATAATAAAATAAACTAATACTTTTGTAATATAATAAATTTAAAAGTATACGTGGGCGGGACAGGAAAACAAACAAGGAAGAGAATACGCCAAAAAATAAAAAGAAACGCAAGGATTTCGAGATATGTAATCTATAAAGAGACATTAATCGATTTTAGGGAGCAATTTTGGTCTTTTATTGGTGCATTTGTTGGTATTGGTGTAATTGCACTACTTCAATCTTCCTATTTGCCTAAACTGGAGAACATACTTTTGATAGGATCTTTCGGGGCGTCGAGTGTACTTATTTTTGCAGCAATACAAAGCCCGTTAACACAACCACGAAATTTTATAGGCGGACAAATAATTTCAGGTCTTGTTGGAGTAACCATTTTTAAGTTTCTTCCCGATATTATCTGGATTACCGCGCCCCTTGCTGTTGCTGCTTCAATTCTTGCGATGCAGATTACAAAAACGTTACATCCGCCAGGTGGAGCAACAGCTCTCATTGCGGTTATTGGAACAGAAAAAATAAAGGAATTGGGGTATTTTTATATTATTTCACCTGTTTTAACGGGCACGCTTATATTATTTGTTACAGCTCTAATTTTTAACAATGTGACAAAACACAGAAAGTATCCAACGAATAACAACTGGACAAGGGTGTTTAAAAGTAAAGGATTAAAAAAATAAAGAGAGGGAAGAAGAGACTTCATAAAAGCAAAGGGAACAAGATTTTTTACATCTATGTTCCCTTTGGCATTGTATTTCTTCAGTGGGTATTATCCCGCGAAGTTCAATGGGTATGTTCTCAGCTATAACTTAGCACCCCAATACAATACTATAAATGTAAGTAACAAGCTGAAAATAAACAAGGTATTGGCATTTCTTTAACAAGGTTTTTTTATTACTAAGAAAAACTTGTTAATAAAACCCAACAACTTCATTCTGAAGAAATTTCAATAAGGTGTAAGATTTCTGTATTTTTAGAGGTCTAATTTAGTACATCCCATGGCCAAGAAAGTTACCCCGTTAATGAAGCAATATAACACCATTAAGGCGAAATATCCTGATGCGTTGTTGTTATTTCGAGTGGGCGATTTTTACGAAACGTTTTCCAGTGATGCAGTTAAGACCGCGAAGATTTTAAACATTACCCTTACTGCCAGGAATAATGGTGGCGAACAAACCGAGTTGGCTGGCTTTCCGCACCATAGTTTGAATACCTATTTGCCAAAACTGGTAATGGCTGGGTGTCGCGTTGCTATTTGTGACCAGTTAGAAGATCCTAAGCTCACCAAAACCATTGTAAAACGTGGCGTAACAGAGTTGGTAACTCCAGGTGTTGCACTTAATGACGATATTTTACAAAGTAAGAGTAACAACTTTTTGGCAGCGGTCCATTTTGCAAAGGATAGGGTAGGCGTTGCTTTTTTAGATGTTTCCACAGGTGAGTTTTTAACTGCGGAAGGGTCTTCAGAATATATCGATAAATTACTTCAAAACTTTAATCCTAGTGAAGTACTTTTCAGCAAGCAGAAACGCAAGCAATTTGCTGAAACGTTTGGAGACAACTTCCATACATTTTATTTGGAGGATTGGGTGTTTCAACAAGATTATACAAAAGAACTACTAGAAAAACATTTTGCTGTTAAAAATTTAAAAGGTTTTGGTGTAGCCCATTTACAGTCAGGGACCATTGCCAGTGGTGCGGCGCTACATTATTTAGGTGAAACACAGCACAACAATTTAAAACACATTACCAAACTCGCCCGCATTGCCGAAGACGAGTATGTTTGGATGGATCGCTTTACTATAAGAAATCTGGAATTGTATCACAGCACCCAGCAAAATGCAGTAACCCTTCTGGATGTGATAGACAAAACTATTTCTCCCATGGGTGGTCGTATGTTGAAACGCTGGTTGGCACTTCCGCTAAAAAATGCGCAGAAAATTACCAGACGTCACGAAGTAGTGAGCTTTTTGTTAGAGAATCCACAAGTGTTGGAGGAAGCGAAGGCGCACATAAAAAAAATGGGTGACTTGGAGCGGCTAATTTCAAAAACGGCTACAGGGAAGATAAATCCGCGGGAAGTAGTTCAGTTAAAAAATTCTATGATGGCTGTGGTTCCATTAAAAGAATTAGCAAAAAAATCTGAAAATGAATCACTTCAAATAATTGGCGAACAATTAAACGACTGCGAGTTACTTCGGAATAAAATAACAGAAACCCTATTGGAAGAAGCTCCTGTTGCCATTGGTAAAGGGAATGCAATTGCGCAGGGAGTTTCAGAAACACTAGACGAACTTAGAGCAATTGCAACTGGCGGGAAGGAATATCTGGACGCCATGCTAAAACGGGAGAGTGAACGTACGGGCATTACTTCTTTAAAAATCGCTTCCAACAACGTATTTGGCTATTATATTGAAGTCCGCAATACACACAAAGACAAGGTTCCGGAAGAATGGATACGTAAGCAAACCTTAGTAAGTGCAGAGCGTTACATCACCGAAGAACTTAAAGAATACGAAACTAAAATCTTAGGTGCCGAAGAAAAGATATTGGCGATAGAGCAAGAACTTTTTGCCAAAATGGTACAATGGATGCTTCAGTTTATAGCCCCAGTACAGCAAACGGCTGCTTTAGTTGCAGAGCTGGATTGTTTGGCGTCTTTTGCTACCCACGCCAAGGAAGGTAAATATGTAAGACCAGTATTAGACGATACCTTCGATCTACATATTGAAGAAGGTCGTCATCCCGTAATTGAACGGCAACTACCACCAGATAGCCCGTTTATTGCGAACGATATTTTTTTAGATCGTGAAAACCAGCAACTGATTATGATTACGGGGCCCAACATGAGTGGTAAAAGTGCTATTTTACGACAAACAGCTTTAATAGTTTTGTTGGCACAGATGGGAAGTTTTGTTCCTGCCGCTGCTGTGCGAATGGGTTGTGTGGATAAAATTTTTACCAGGGTAGGAGCGAGCGATAATATTTCTATGGGTGAAAGTACTTTTATGGTAGAAATGAATGAAACGGCGAGTATTTTGAACAATGTGTCGGAGCGTAGCTTAATTTTGCTGGATGAAATTGGCCGTGGTACCAGCACTTACGATGGAATCTCCATTGCCTGGGCCATAAGTGAATACTTACATGAGCACCCAAGCAAGGCTAAGACATTATTTGCAACACATTATCACGAGTTAAATGAAATGACTGAAACCTTCAGCAGGATAAAAAATTATAATGTTTCGGTAAAAGAATTAAAAGATAATGTGTTGTTTCTTCGGAAGTTGGTTCCGGGAGGTTCGCATCATAGTTTTGGAATTCATGTGGCAAAAATGGCGGGCATGCCAAAAATTGTTCTGGAACGTGCTAATAAAATATTGAAACGCTTGGAGAAAAGTCATTCTTCGGAAGAGCTTTCAGATAAAATGAAGAAAATTTCGGAAGAAGAAATGCAATTAAGCTTCTTTAAATTGGACGATCCATTACTAGAAGAGTTACGTGATGAGATTTCAGAAATTGATATTGACACCTTAACTCCTGTAGAAGCCTTAATGAAATTAAACGAAATGAAACGAATGTTGCAACGTAGTGCAAAAGTGAAAAAAGAGAAATAATTTGTTACGCCTTACTATGTAAAAAAATATACAAACCTCCTTCGAAAGAAGGAGGTTTTGTGTTTAAGACGAGACGTGCCTGTTGGCGAATCCTGTTCCAACATTGTTAACGTAGTAAGCCAACCGTTTTTCGGTTTTGTTTTTTACATTTAATTACAATGTGATATAAGTATCATTGTATTAAATACAAAAAGCCAAGTCTTTCGACTCGGCTTTCTGCTCATCTGTACTGAAGACGGGACTTGAACCCGTACGGACATTACTGCCCACTGGATTTTAAGTCCAGCGTGTCTACCAATTCCACCACTTCAGCAGTTTGCAATACTTTTATATTGCTATTGGTATATTTTTCTCGATAGTTCAATTTAATAACCGTTTTAAGGTTGTTGAGTATTTTTATCAACCTTTAGGTTTCTAAAAAAATATCGAAACAGAGCGAAAAACGGGATTTGAACCCGCGACCTCCACCTTGGCAAGGTGGCGCTCTACCAGCTGAGCTATTTTCGCGTATTTAGTTAAGAACGAAACTTTCTTTACGAAAGCGGTTGCAAATTTAAAACTTTTACAAAAATGACAAAGCATTATTGGATATAAATATTTAAAATATTTTGCATTGAATTATAAATCGTCACTCATCAATTTTTTTACTTCCTCATTGGCATCTGCATTTAAAGCTTCGGCCACTGCATTTCTTCGACTTATGCGATATGAAATAAAAATTAAGAGTAGTAAAATTGGGATAATTACAGGAATTGAATAAAAGAAATCAAATTCGTCTATAAACTGAATTTGATGATTAATTACGCCCGAAAGTTGAAAAAGAAACATAGTAAGCGGGACAAGGATTGCATATTTCCACCAATTTCTTGAAGTAATAAACCAAATTGCAGTTATTAAAACAAACGTAATTTTAGTAAAAAGTGCGTGCATATAGCTCTGTACATTACCAAAGTTACCTGCTTCTATAGTACCAAAAATGGTATCCCAAGTTTCGCCTGGCTCTGCGGGAGCGTATTTGTAAATATAAAATAAAAAGGGTGTTGCTATCAAACTCATTGATAGCAACACCCCTGAGAAAAATGCTTTTCTCCTATCCGTTTGGCGGAACTTCGTATTTTGCTTTATCGATTTGTTGGTCATTTGTTGCTTGATCTTCTGGGGTACAGCTAGCTGCTAATGCAAGTACAGCTAAAATAAACATAAGTTTTTTCATAAGTATAGGTTTTTGTGTTATTTGTTATTGCTGGTACAATGATACAAGCAAAGAACGAAATTTCCTATAGTGCTGATTAACTAAGATTTATGTACTTTTATCCGTTTTTTCTGTACTTTATCGATAAAATAGCGGTTTTTTTATTTTTTAAGATATGTTATTTTTGGCGGAAACTAGCGCTAAAATGGAAGAAATTCAATTGACAAATGCACTGTAAAAAGCAAAAGAATAATGCTTATTTTGTACAAACCTAAACGTGTTTTTTGAAGTCGAAAAGTGCACTTTTTTATACTGAGCAAAAAAAGTGCATTTCAAATGGAGTAAAAATTATTAATTTGAAGAATTTAAAAAGTTCTTTTACTAAGATAATTAATAGTATTATAAATAAAAACGTCCACTCATAAATGAATGGACGTTTTTTTTTTTTTAAGCTTTAGGTAGTTTAGTTGTCGTCTCCCATATCTTCTACGGCGTCTTCAACTGCTTCTCCAGCTTCTTCTAGAGCATCTCCAGTTTCATCAACTGCTGCTTCTAAGGCGTCTCCAGTCTCTTCAGCGGCGTCTTCTATGGCGTCACCGGCAGCTTCAAGCTTGCTTTCTGTTTCTTCAACAGCATCATCTACTTTTTCTTCAGTGGTTTCCCTACAAGAAGAAATGCTAACTACTAAGGCTAATGCGGCAAATCCTAAAAATACTTTTTTCATAATGGATGGTTTTATATTAATACGGTTCAAAAGTACTTAAATTTTAACATTTGGAGACTTTTCGGATAAATATTTCCAATATCTTTTGGGAACGTGTTGTATGTGTAATCTCATATTTTTTCGCGAAGCAATGTTTGTGCTTTTAAAATACTCTTTCCACAATTCTTGAAATGCCATTTCTTCGGCACTAAAATAAATAGCTGCCTTTGTTGGAGCATTCACAGCTTCGGTTACATTAAGCGTTATATATTGAGTTTCTTGTAAGTTATAATAAATACCATATTTTCTTTTCAAGTCGTATATAATCCATTGCTGGTCTGCATACCTGTTTTTGAAATGTTTTGCATTAAGTGGTAATACGTCAAAATCTGGAGAAACGGTAGCAAAGTAAAGCCCATCTTTTGTAAGTCTAAAACGAATAAAAGCATCCATTCTGTGTTTTTCTCTGTTTACCATTTTTACTGTTTTTGCAATTTTCAGTATTTCAGGATCTGCAAAGTCTTTATCTATTTTTAGTTTTTCTGAAAGGGAACGTTTTATAAAATGAAGTAAAGTATTTTCAATCCCGATGAACTCGCTTAAAAAGGCTTTATAAATGTTGTTTTTCCCTGTAGTTGAACAGTGGTTTGTTATTCCTTTCCAAGTTCTCTTTGCCTTTTCTTTATCCGTAATCACGGACGTGTATTCAGAAAAAAAGGTTTTAGTAGCAAGCGTTTCTTTTTCAATACTAGTATTGGTAAGCTTTTGTTCGTATACTTGAAAAACAGCAGTTAAAAAACCTTCAAAAGAACCATCATATAGAAGTTTGGTTCTCATACGGCAATAGGTGTTTCTAGGGAAGAAAATAAATTAAGCTGTTGGTTATAGGTATCGCTGTATTTGCTTTTGGTTTGCTGCAAAATCATACTCTTTATTTGGGCGGCGGTTCTGTCTTTTCGTTCATAATTACGTGAGTCGCATACCATAAAATATTGTGCGCGGTTCATGGCGATTCCAATGGCTTTTAGGTGTTCCCAATTCAGTTTTCTGAAACGTCTTGCATGCAGTATTTTGTTTACAGATTTCATGCCTACACCAGGAATACGAGCCAGCATTGTTTTATCGGCCCTGTTAACATCTATAGGGAAAAGATGTAAATTTCGTAGGGCATAACTCAATTTTGGATCTATATCACTGTCCAAATTAGGATGTTCCTTATTTAATAATTCCCGAATATCAAAGCCATAGAACCTCAGTAGCCAATCTGTTTGGTACAGCCTATTCTCCCGAAGCATAGGAACTTGGGTGCCAATAGCTGGTAAACGAGTGTCGTAACTTATAGGGATATATCCCGAGTAGTAAACTCGTTTCATATTAAATTTCTTATAAAAATAGGACGAGGTATACATAATTTCGGCATCTGTCTCACCGCTAGCTCCAATTATCATTTGAGTGCTTTGCCCTGCGGGTGCGTAAATGGGAGTGCTTTTAATGAGCTTTTTTTCTGACTTATACTGAATGATTTCATTTTTCACCTTTTGCATAGGTTTTATAAAATCTTCCCTCTTTTTATCTGGTGCTAATAGTTTAAGTCCCTTTTCTGAAGGTATTTCAATATTTACGGAAAGCCTATCTGCATATAATCCTGCTTCTCTCATTAACTCATCACTGGCTCCGGGAATAGATTTTAAATGAATGTACCCATTAAAATTTTCCTCTTCCCGAAGTTTTTTGGCCACGAGTACTAAGCGTTCCATGGTAGTATCTGCACTTTTAAAAATTCCACTGCTCAAGAACAGCCCTTCAATATAATTACGCCGGTAAAACGCAATGGTAAGATCTACCACTTCCTGAACTTTAAAAGCAGCTCGTTTTATATCGTTGCTCTTTCGCGTTACACAATAGGCGCAGTCGAAAATACAATGATTGGTAAGTAGTATTTTTAATAGTGAAACACAGCGACCATCTTCTGTATAGCTATGGCAAATGCCCATCCCAGAGCTGTCACCTAAGCCTTTATTTTTATTTGCACGTTTGCTTCCGCTAGAGGAGCATGAAACATCATACTTAGCAGCATCTGCAAGAATATTTAGTTTTTCTTTAATTCTTTCAAAATTCATAACACTTGGAATAAATACAAAAATATGGAAATATTCCTTTTATTGGGAATTAATCCTGTTAATTAGTTGGATATATTCCAAAAAATAGTATCTTCGGAAGATGGAATCTACACTATCTATTGAAGCACGACGCTTTAAAAAAATAAGGGAGGAACAACACTACACCCAACAATCGTTTGCCGAGTTACTTTCCATAGGTGCTACCACAGCCGATATTGAACGCGGGAAAACCAAAATCTCTGGTAAAGTGGTGATGGAATTATTACGGCAGTTTCAAATTAACCCGTTATGGTTGTTTGGGAAAAGTTTTACGCAATATCTGGATGTAGATGGTGGGAATGTTGGACCTAAAGTAATTTCGATAAATCAAGAAGATAATGATACTATTTTGTTGGTAAATCAGAAAGCGGCGGCTGGGTATCCTCACAATATCCAAGATGTAGGATGGTATGAAACCTTACCAGCTTTCACGATACCATTACCTCAATATAGAAATGCTACCTATCGTGGTTTTCAAGTAGAAGGTGATAGTATGTTACCTAATATCAGACCTAATGAATGGGTATTAGGTAAAGCAGTTCCAAATATTTCTGAAGCTAGTGACAGCAAGATTTATATTGTAGTATTGCACGATTCTGTATTAGTAAAGAAACTTCAAAAAATACCTAATGCGCCCGGGAAAGTGCGTTTAATTTCGTTAAACCCAGAATATATTCCCATAGATGTAGATGTAAAGAATGTTCAAGAATTATGGTTGGTAAATAGTAAGCTTACTTTTGGACTGGATGAACCTTCCGAAAGTACCTTGCTACGACAATTACAACAGTCTATGGAAGAGTTAAAAGGGCAAATAAATAACTTAAATACATAAAAAAACGACCTCAAATTATGAGGCCGTCTTCTAAGATATAGCTTATTTTAACTTACGAATTATCGTCAGTTTTAATTTTAACGTCGCCATCATCGGTTTTGATTTTGGTTTCGCTGCCATCTGGATTTTCTATTTTAACCTTGTTGCCACCATCTTTCATTTCAATTTCTGCACCGTCTTCTTTAGCTTCTTCAATAATAGTTTCAGCTTCTGTTTTCTCGGTGTCTCTACAAGAGATAAGACTCGTGGAAATAGTGAGCATAGCAAATCCAGCGATTAATATGCTTTTCATATTTAAATTATTTTTAAATTTCTAATTGTCGTCTTCTCCAGTTACAGCGTCTTCAACATCGTCTGCTGCGTCTTCGATAGCGTCTCCTGTATCGTCAATGGCATCTTCAACATCGTCTGCTACATCATCTGCTTCAACTTCAATTTTGGTTTCTTTTGTGTCTCTACATGATACAAATGCTGTACTTAATGTAAATACTACTACTAGACTTAAAATTACTTTTTTCATGGGTATTGTTTTTGTTTGTTAGTGTGTACTCGATACTCGAGATTTAAATGTTCCGAGGCTTAGCTCGAAATTTTATTTTTGTTTACCTACGAACATTTCGCGGTAACTTACTTAAGATTAATCGTCGTTTCCAATTTTGTCGATCTCTTCATCAATTTCCTCATTTACTTCTTTGTCAACTTCTTTTGCTGCGCGTTCAAGAATTCCTGCATCATCGTCTGAAGATACTTCAACTTCTTTTTCTATTATTACTTCTTTCGTTTCGGTTTCTCTACAGGAGGTTGCAAAAATGGCACAAACAACTGCAGCAACTATAAAAATTTTTTTCATAATAACGTATGGTTACTGTTAAATTGTGATACAAATCTACGTTTTTTAACATATAACGAATCGTAAAGTTTTACTAAATTTTTTTGACTAGTTTCAATGTTTATGTAGTTTTAAATAAAAAAATGGGATTTTATGAATTGTTCGAATTTTTACGAATACTGCAAAAGAATAACAGTAAAGAGTGGATGGACGTACATAGAGCGACATACCACGAGGTGCGAGATTTCTATATTAGTTGGTTAGATGAAATGAATAATAGCCTAGCCGAAATAGATCCAAATTATTTCGACACTCCTGGAAAAAAAGCAATAAACCGTATAAATAATAATCTTCTATTCCACCCCAACCGGCCTGTTTATAAAGATCATTTTGGGGCGGGATTGGACCAGATAAGTAAAGAAGGCGATTTTTATATCCAATTAGGGGCTACAGAAAGTTTTATAGGTGGTGGTTACTGGCATCCTTCTTCAAAAACATTGAAAAGCATTCGCCAGGCTATTGATTATAACGGCGAAGAATTAAATAAAATCCTTTGTAAAAAGAGCTTTAATAATATGTTTGGTGGGTTGATTGAAGCTGTTTCCTTAAAAACAGCTCCCAAGGGATTTTCGCAAGACCACACACATATAGATTTGTTACGAAGAAAATCTTTTGCTGTGACGGTTCCACTCACCCAAGAAGAAATAATGAGCGACGGATTTGAAGAAAGGGTGATTGAAATCTATAAAGAAATGCTACCATTTAGACGGTATTTAAATGAAGCAGTTACGGTATGATTTAGTTATTACTTTCAAGGTTTTTAAAATACTTCAAAACCATAGCCGTGGCACCCGTATTACTGTTTACAAAATGCCCAGAAATCATGCCCGTTTTATCTCTAAAGGTACTCTCGGTTGTAAGTTTGGTGAGAATTTGGGAACATTCGTTAGCATTTTTTATACTGAATAAACCTGCCAGCGATTGTAGTTTTTCAGCTTCGGGGAAATCGTCATAATTTTTCCCAATCACAATAGGAATTCCAAAAGTAGCGGGTTCTAAAATATTGTGTAAGCCAGTGTGTCCCATAGCGCCACCAACATACGCAATCTCTGCGTAACTGTAAATTTTGGTTAACAATCCAATAGTATCAACAATAAGGACCGATGCCTTAGAAAGAGCGTTGCTTTTAGCTTCTAATTCCGAATATCTTATACTTGGGTGTTTTAATTTTTTCTGAAAAGATTGAATCATCCCAGCATCCATTTTATGTGGAGCGATTATAAATTTTATGTTAGGAGATTTGTTTATAAAAGGTAGTAAGACGGTTTCGTCTTCGGGCCAGGTGCTTCCACAAACAACACAAAGGGAATTGCCTTTAAATGTTTCCATAAAGTTAAGTGAGTTGTCTTGTTCAATTTGATGTGAAACTCTGTCGAATCTAGTATCTCCGCTTACTGATACTTCGGTTATGCTTATCTCTTTCAGCAATACTTCCGAACTCTTGGTTTGCACAAAAATATGGTTGAAACAGTGTAAAGCTTTCCGCATAAAATTTCCGTAGGATTTAAAAAACACTTGATTATTTCTAAATACTCCAGAAATTAAAAGGCTGTGTACGCCGTGTTTTTTCAGCTGAAAAAGATAATTGGGCCAAAATTCATACTTCACAAAAAAAGCTACAGTTGGGTGCACCAACTCGACAAACTTGCGTGCGCTCGCTCGCGTATCCATGGGTAAATAAACAACAGCGTCTGCAATGGGGGTATTCTTTTTAATTTCGTATCCAGAGGGTGAAAAAAAGGAAACGACAATCTTATACTTTGGGAATTGTTGTTTAATAACTTCCATTATAGGAAAGCCCTGTTCGAACTCACCTAAGGATGCACAATGAAACCATAGCGTCTCATCTGTGGGTTTTATTTTTTCTTTTAAAATAGAGAATGTTCGTTGGCGACCACGTATAAAGAGCTTCATTTTTTTGCTAAAGACTTGTGAAAGCCAAAGAAAAAAACTCATTATATATGTTGCTATGTTGTACAATGTGCCCACAGACCGCTAAATTAGCAAATTTACCATAGCTTCTGTTAATCTATAAATAATATGGTAAGGCTTTTGGTTTTTCGTATTTTTGCAAACGAGAATTTTATTCTAAAAAACAATGAGAAAAATACAAATGGTCGATCTTAAAGGCCAATACGAACATATTAAGGAACAAGTAAATGCATCCATTTTAGATGTTATAGAATCTACAGCTTTTATTAATGGGCCAGAGGTTCATTCGTTTCAAAAAGAATTAGAAGAATATCTAGGTGTAAAACACGTAATTCCTTGTGCCAATGGTACAGATGCATTGCAAATAGCTATGATGGGCTTGGGCTTACAGCCTGGAGACGAAGTGATTACTGCAGATTTTACCTTTGCAGCCACCGTTGAAGTGATAGCGTTATTGCAATTAACACCTGTATTGGTTGATGTAGACCCCATAAACTTCAATATAGATATTGAAGCGGTGAAAAAAGCGATTACTCCAAAAACAAAGGCGATTGTTCCTGTGCATCTTTTTGGATTAGCGGCTAATATGGACGCCATTATGGAGTTAGCGAAGGAACATAATTTATATGTAATTGAAGACAATGCCCAGGGAATTGGAGCGAATTACACATCAAAAGATGGAACTAAAACTAAAACGGGGGCTATTGGTCACGTAGGATCTACTTCTTTCTTTCCTTCAAAAAACTTAGGTTGTTATGGAGATGGAGGTGCGATTTTTACCAATGACGATGATTTGGCACACACCATACGAGGGATTGTAAATCATGGGATGTATGTTCGGTATCATCACGATGTGGTTGGGGTAAATTCCCGATTGGATTCAATACAGGCAACTGTTTTGAGAGCAAAATTGCCTCGCTTAGATGCATACAACGCAGCGCGCCGAAATGCAGCGAAAAAATATAATAATGCATTTAAAGCTGTTGAGGGTATTATAACTCCAGAAGATTTTTCTGACACAGAAAATTCTGATTGCCACGTGTTTCATCAATATACACTGCGAATTACAAAAGCAGACAGAGATGCACTTGTACAGTATTTAAACGATAATGGAATTCCTTGTGGTGTATATTATCCAATACCGCTACATTTACAAAAAGCTTATGCAGATGATCGTTATAATGAAGCTGATTTCCCAGTAACAAATCAACTCGTAAAAGAGGTGATTTCTTTACCTATGCATACCGAGTTGGATGATGAGCAAATAAAATTTATCACTGAAAACGTTATAACGTTTGTGACAAAATAGCGATTGCTATAGGGTTGTAAAATGTACCCGTTTGGGGCGTAATATATATGAAAAAGATACTCGTTACAGGTGGTTTAGGATACATTGGTTCGCATACTGTTGTTGTATTGCAAGAGGCAGGATACGAAGTTGTAATCATAGATAACCTCTCCAACACTTCTATAGATGTATTACAGGGTATTACCGAAATTACCAACATTTCTCCCACGTTCGAAAGATTGGACCTTCGCATAAAAACCGACGTAGTAGATTTTTTTCAGAAACATGATACTATAGACGGGGTTATTCATTTTGCTGCAAGTAAAGCGGTTGGCGAAAGTGTTAAAAATCCATTATTGTATTATGAAAATAACATCAATTCGTTAGTATATCTTTTACAGGAATGCAAGGCACATGGAATTTCAAATTTTATATTTAGTTCTTCCTGTACGGTTTATGGAGAGCCAGATAAGTCGCCTATAAATGAAGAAGCACCTATAAAGGAAGCAATTTCTCCCTACGGAAATACCAAGCAAATTAGCGAAGAAATACTCAGGGACGTTTGTAAGGTTTCGAACTTAAATGTGATAGCCCTACGGTATTTTAATCCTATAGGAGCACATAAGTCGGCACTTATTGGAGAACTACCCGTGGGAGTACCGCAAAATTTAGTTCCATTTATTACACAAACGGCAGCGGGAATTCGTAAAGAACTTTCGGTGTTTGGAGATGATTATAACACGCCGGATGGTAGTTGTGTGCGCGATTATATTCACGTAGTAGATCTTGCAAAAGCACATTTAAAAGCAGTTGAAAGACTCATAAAGGCAGAAAACTCGGCTAAATTTAGAGTGTTTAATGTGGGTACTGGAAAAGGAAACAGTGTTTTGGAAGTAGTAGCTGCATTTGAGGAAGTAACAGGAGAAAAACTAAATTATAAAATAGTAGGTCGACGCCAAGGTGACGTGGTAGCTGTGTATGCAGATACTCAAAAAGCCAATGAAGAATTAGGCTGGAAGGCCGAACATGACTTGAAGGAGTCTTTAGCTTCTGCTTGGAGGTGGGAGAAAAAAGTAAGAGGAATAATTTAAAATACTATTCCAAGAGCCCTTTTTCTAATGTAAATTTTGTCAATCCCACCACATTTTTGGAACCTGTCTTGCTAAAAAGCCCTGCCCTATGGGTTTCAACCGTGCTTGGGCTTATGCAAAGTTTTTGTGCTATCTCTGTTGTAGTGAGTTCTTCTAGTATTAATGTAAGCACCTCTTTTTCTCGTCTTGTTAGTTTTGGAACGTAATCGTAATTACTTTGTTTCGTTTCGCGGGCTAGAAATGAAATGTCGTTGTGTAAATATGTCTTTCCTTTTATAGTGTCTGCAAAGGCTTCAATTAAAATTTTATGATCTATATTTTTTGGTAAAAACCCATTGGCTCCTTTTTTTAACGCGTCCATAACGATAGTGGGTTGGGTAATACTAGAAAGCATGATAACGATCATTTCTGAAAAATCAGTCTTTAGTCTTTCACAAATTTTAATACCATCTTCATCTTTTAGTTGAATGTCCAATAATAAAATATCTATATTATTTCCTTCATATAAATACTCAAATAATGAGACAGATTCCTTAAAGCCTTTGGTATATTGGTATGTTTGCTCACCTGTTAACAGTGCATTAATAGCTTCTGGGATAAGGGCGTGATCGTCTAGGACCGCGATATTGTAAATTTCTTTCATTTTTCTAATTGTAATTCTATATAAACTGAAGTTCCAGACGTTTCGTTAGAATCTATTTCAAGCTTTCCTTTTAGCAAGGATAATCTAGATTTAATATTAGTAAGCCCTATTCCATCTGAAGATTGGGTGTTTAAAAATCCTTTACCATTATCCTCTACTGTAATAATTAATTTTTTCTTTTCTTGTTGCAATTGTACGAAGGCTTCAGTAGCATTGGCATGCTTTATAATATTATTTAGTAGTTCTTGGACAATTCTATACACGCTTAGTTGAAGGGCTTGCGGTAAGTTTGATTCTACATTGATAGCATGGTAATTGGTTTCCAGTAATCCTGTATCGTTTATAGACGCCACAAAGTCTCTTAAAGCTTTGTCCAGTCCCTTAGCCATAAGACTTTCGGGGAGTAAGTTGTGTGAGATACGTCTGGATTCTTTGGATGCTGTGTCTAGTAATTCTACCACTTTTTGATTTTCTATCCCTTTACTGGCAAGCATTTTTGCTGCAGCCAGAATCCCTCCTAAGCCATCGTGTATTTCTTTTGCAATACGGCTGCGTTCTTTTTCTTCACCAGACATTAAAGAACGTAATGCGACATTTTCTTTTTCGTTTTCTAACGCTTTAATTTTTTGTTTTTGAATTTTTTGACGCTGACGAAAAAACAAAAACCCCAGCAATGTTAAAATACCCAGTGCAATTATTATAATAGTAAGTGTCCGTTGTTGATTTTCTTTTTCTGAAATTTCTGCTTCTTGTTGTGTAATGGTGAGCTCTTTCTGGGAAGCTTGGTATTTTTCTAATACTTCAATAGTTTTTTGATTGTAATCTGCATTAAATAAGCTGTCCTGGTATCTTATATAATCCCGCTGAAATGTTGCCGCTTTTTTAAAATTCCCTATAGTATAATAAGCACTTCCTAAAGTGCGAATGTTTTTATAAAGCATATTGCCTTTTTTACCATCGTTATTCATTTTATAAGCAATCTCGCCAAACCTAACCGCTTCCTTAGGATTAGATTTTGCAAGTAAAATGGACATATTAGTAGCTGTAAAAGCAATTTGATAGTTGTTTTTTTCTTCATTTGCTATATCGTATGCTTTTAATAAATAAATGTAAGCACTGTCCTCTTTCATTTCTTTTTGAGCTACCAGAGATTTTACATTGTAGGAAACAGCAGATCCTTGAAGGTTGTTATATTTTTTGGCAAGTACTAAAGCTTCGTCTGCAAACGTTAGCGCTTTATCTATACTGTCTAGTTTAAAATAAGTGTACGCAAGATTTCCACAAAGAGGTGCTATGAGTTTGCTATTTATAGTTTCAGGATTTGACTGTAATAGTATGTATGCTTTTTTAAAATAAAATAATGCTTTCTCATTGTTACCCTGTTCAGAGTATATGTTTGCAATGTTATTACTTATAAAGGGAAGTTTATCGTTTTCACCTTGTTCTTCCATAGCTTTCAGAGATTGCACAAAATAGTAGGCGGCAGAGTCTAATTTATTGTCAAAATAAGTAACTCCACCTAATAGGTTGTAGTATCCAGATGTAGTAACAGTAAGGTTGTTTGTTTTAATATGTTGAAGCCCTTTTTTGGCGTATTTTTTACTAGCTCCAAAATCGAAAGCACGAGAACTGTATTTTGCAAGCGCGTAATAAATTTCGTCTAAGTCTTTGTCCGAAAATTCTTTTTCTTTTTTTGAATTTAAATAAGCTTCTAACTGCTTAAAGGCCTGAGGTTGATTTCTTTCATAGACGCTATCTAGGTAGTTAACGTAAGTTTTGGCAGACACCAAAGTGTCTTGTGCGGTGGTGGTTTGATACATACAAAGTACGCTCAATATAGTAAAACAGATATATGTTTTCAAAGTGTAGGTTTTAGATGGTTAGCTTATTCTGAAATACTAGTGGAAAACCACCAATTTTCTCTTTCAATGTATACCCTTACAGATACTTTTAAAGCTCAAGGTACATTTGCCTTATAATATTGTTAAACTAAGATACCTATAAATTGAACAAAATAAAACGAAAATTTTTAACGCCTCTTGTTATTAAATTATTTACAAGTATATAACGAATAATTTTCCAACAAACTTACAGCTAATGTAATCTAGGAATACTGTAACCCAATTTTACCATTAAAATTTATAACAAACACTAAAACGAAAACACGATGAAAACTTTAAAACTTTATTTTTTACTAGCTATTTTAACCACACTTTGCTTTACTTCTTGTAACAAAGATGACGATTCCGACGATGGAGAAGAACAAGGGACAGCGTTACTTACCTCTGGAGCGTGTGGTGAGTTTTTTGATGGCCTAAACTTAACTTCTTTATGTGGGGTTGAAGCTAATAACACACAACCTTTCGGCAGCGAAACTGTTTGCACCTATGTAATTAGGCAAAATAGTACAGCGTCTCAAGAATTATATACTTCAACTATATATGAACTAACAAGTATTTCAGAGGCTGAAGATTTTTTCAGCGTTATAAGCACAGATACGTTTGATGGGCAAACATCTATAGGTATTAATGGGGTTGGTAACGAAGCTGTATTTCTAGAAGATATAGATAGTATGGATTTCAGTATTGTTTTTAGATTGAAAAATGTAATAGTAGTAGTTTCTACAGACGAAGAATTATTCGAGCTAGGCTGTAGCGATCCGCAGGCTAGACTTAAAGAGTTGGCCACCCTTGTTATAGATAAACTCCAATAAAAGTATAAATTTTGAAGTAGCCTTTTTACCTTTTTTCAACATAACGGCCAAATAAAAGAACCGCTCTACAGAAATTTAGAGCGGTTTATGAAACTTTGTAGATTATGAATTATAGTTGTTTTATAGTAGTGTTTTTAATATTTCAAATAGGAATAGCGCAAGTTGGAATTAATACAATAAATCCTAAGGCTATGTTGGATATTAATGCCAGCAATCCAGGGAGCCCCAATGCAAATGACGGGTTATTAATCCCTAGGATAACTGTTTTTCCTGCAACAAATCCAGGTATAGATCAAGATGGAATGCTAGTATATTTAACTACTGCAGTTGGAATACATCCCCCAGGAATTTATAACTGGAATAATGCAACTACAACGTGGCAGCATATAAAGGGAGATGCTGGTGGAGATGCAGACTTTTTTGAGGAAAGTACTACGTTGCCTCCAGATAATATTAACGACGATATATTCACATTAGGAAATGTAGCCATTGGTAAAAATACAGCAGATTACCCAATAGATATTCAGGGCTCCGGCTTAAGAGGTGTGAATGTTTTTATGAACGGACTTGATAATACTTTTAAAATAGGTGTTAGAAATGAAATATCTAATACTGGAAATGGAGAGCATTATGGTGTCTTTAATACACTATCGGGCGTTGGGAATGGTGCTAAAATTGGAGTGAAAAACAGATTCGCCTCAACTGCAAATGGGGGTTTATTGGGTTTAGAAAATACTTTGATTGTATCTGGCAATACAAACAATACGAAAAGAGGTGTTTTAAATCTTATTTCAGCTAATGGTAATGGTACTCATACTGGAGTAGATAACAATTTAACAAGTTCTGGAACAGGAGATCAATTAGGTGTTGATACAGACGTTGGAGGAATTGGTACTGGAAACTTTTATGGTAGCAAAATAGAGATTAATGGAAATGGCGCAATAAAATACGGTAATTACATCGATATTGACGAAATGAGCGCTGGTACTCATTATGGTCTTTATAGTATGGCTTTAAAAGGGAATAGCTATGCAGGATATTTCTTGGGAAACGTGTCTATAGGGACTACCTCAGGAAATAATTATATACTACCTTCTTCAAGAGGTACTGTCAATCAAATTATGCAAACCGATGGCTCTGGAAACCTCTCTTGGGTAGATGCGCCAAACATTTCAATAAGCAAATGGATGCTATCGGGTAATTCGGGAACCAATCCAACTTTTAATTATTTGGGAACGAGCGATAATATAGATGTAGTTTTTAGGACAAATGCGATTGAAAGATTAAGAATAAACACTAACGGAAACCTTATAACACCAAACGCAAATATAAAATTTGGAGCTTTATCTGGAAATAATATTACTACAGGAGCTCAAAATATCTTACTTGGCAGTAATGCCGGACAAAACATTACTACAGGAAATTCTGTTATTGCAATTGGATTGCATGCATTAAGACAATACTCAGGGGCTGTAGGGCAAATTGCTATTGGGTCTTATGCAGCATCTAGCACAACAACTGGCACAAATTCTGTGGCTATAGGATCTAGTGCCTTGAGGAGTAATACTACAGGTTTTAATAATATAGCCATTGGGAATAATGCACTTTATAGTACGCTTACACAGGCGGGGAATATCGCAATTGGTACGTCTTCATTATATAATAATAGAGGATTTAATAACATCGCAATTGGATTAGGATCATTATATAATAATATAAGTGGAAACAATAATACGGTAGTTGGTAAAGAAGCAGCATTACGAAATACTGGGACTGGAAATACTATTATGGGATATTTTGCATCCATATTTACAACTACTGGAAATTATAACACAATATTTGGTAATGAAGCTGGCAGAAATGGTAACATGGGGAATGATAATGTGTTGTTAGGTGCTTTTTCTGGAAGACAATTAACGGGGACGGGAAATGTCTTTATCGGAAAAGATTCTGGAAGGGACGAAATAGCAATTTCAAATAGACTAATCATCGATAATTCAAGTACAAACACACCGCTTATTTATGGGGAATTTGACACAAATTTATTGAGAATACACGGGGCGCTAGAGGTTGCAGATCCATCCTTAACCGGGTACAGATTTCCTGCTAGCGACGGGATGGTAGATCAAGTTTTAAAAACAAGCGGAAATGGTGTTTTATCATGGGTCGATGTACAAACTTTGCCAAATAATAACTGGTCTACCACTGGAAATTCTGGCACCAACGCCGTCTCAAACTTTATTGGAACTACAGATAATCTACCATTGGTTTTTAGAACAAACAATGTTGAAAAAGTACGGATTAATACTAATGGAGATATTTTAATTAATAACCCAGCTACAGTTTCAAACAGCGCACTTCTTAAAAATGACAATGTATATAACCATCCCACTGATACCAATTTAAACTTTGGAACTGGAGGCAATTACTTTATGCTTTCTTCTGCTGAAAATAATAATGAAACAGCAGGTATACGAGGGGATGGAAATAACCTGGCCGTTTGGAGCCCTGCAGATAATGGAAGGCTTATTCGTTTTTTAGATGAAGACTTTTGGGGTGATGGTAATGGAGATCCTTACGATAATGCAGCCGAAAGAGCCTATATAGATCCAGCAGGACAATATTTTCAGGTTTCAGACAGAAATAAAAAAGAAAATATTAAAAATATACCAAAAGGTGTTGCCCTCGCTAAAATTTCGGCATTAAACGGCTATCAATATACTTTTAAATTAACACCAACAGAGAGAACTAAAGGAACTGATGCAATCAATTCGGCTGGTTTAATGGCGCAAGAATTACTACTTGAAATTCCTGAAAGTGTTTCAATAAATGATGGAAACGATCACTTAGTAAACTATCAGGCTGTAATTCCTTATTTGGTAGAAGCTATAAAAGATTTAAAAGATGAACTTAAAAACCAGAAACAGCAAATTAAAGAACTTAAGCAACAAATTAACCAGAGAAACTAGTATGAATCTTTATTTATAAAGATACTTAGCAAAGGTTTAACGACTAAAATTTGTTATTGACGCTACTAATGCGTTGTTTTGCAGCATATTTAAACAAAACACAATGCAATTAGTATCAGTCCGAAGAAAGACTAAGAGAGAAAAACGATTTTCAGAAAAAATGGGAATGATGACGGCTAATGTTGTCTACATCCAAAAAACGCTATTAAATATCCCAGTAAAAACACTTCATAAATACCGCGAAACCTATTATGGTGAAGTGAAGGATTGTGAAGAATGTAGGATAAGCGCTTAATAAAAACAAACATAGAAAATCCCGAAGTTGTTACAGCTTCGGGATTTTGTTTTATATAGATGTGAGTTGTGAGCCAAAAATAATTTTTCTACGCTATTTCTGCCTTACTTGTGGTAACACTTCTATCTATCTTTCGCATTAACCCTTGCAGCACATTTCCTGGTCCTACTTCAATGAAATCTGTGCCTCCGTCTTTTATCATATTCTGAATGCTTTGTGTCCATTTTACAGGAGCTGTTAATTGAAACATCAAGTTTTTTTGTATTTCTGAAGGATCGGTTACGGCAAATGTTGATACATTTTGATAGATAGGGCAGGCAGGTGTTGTAAATACAGTGTTTTCAATGGCTGCAGCCAATTCCTCTCGTGCGGGTTCCATTAACGGGCTGTGAAAAGCACCTCCAACAGGAAGTAACAATGCTCTTCTGGCACCAGCTTCAGTTAATTTTTCGCAGGCTATATGTACCGCATTAATATCTCCAGAAATTACCAATTGTCCCGGGCAGTTGTAATTTGCGGCAACTACGGTTCCTGGGGTGTCTGCACAAATTGCTTCTACCAAGTGATCTTCCAACCCTAGCACAGCCGCCATGGTTGAAGGCTCCAATTCGCATGCTTTTTGCATAGCCTGGGCGCGTTTGGATACTAATGTTAAGCCATCACTAAACGCTAACGTTCTATTTGCTACCAATGCCGAAATCTCACCCAACGAATGTCCAGCAACCATATCTGGTTTAAAAGATTCGCCCATTACTTTTGCTAAAATCGTAGAATGAAGAAAAATAGCTGGTTGGGTTACTTTGGTTTCTTTAAGTTCTTCGGCAGAACCTTCGAACATGATTTTTGTAATATTGAACCCTAAAACGTCGTTGGCTTGTTGGAATAATTCTTTAGCCATGGTTGAGGTTTCGTATAAATCTTGCCCCATTCCTGTGAATTGAGCACCCTGTCCCGGGAAAATATATGCTTTCATTATAGTTGGTTTAGCTGGTAAAAATAGTATAAAAAATCCCCTTTCTGAAATTTCAAAAAGGGGATTTGGTTTATGAGATATCTTAAGATTAAACTTTTATCTGTCCTGAAATTCCCATATCTACTTTATCTCCAGTAATTGCAGCTTTTGCCATTTTAAAAAGCGACACCACTTTGTTGTCGTCATTGCTCCAATAAGCGGCTTCTTTTGGATAAAACTTAATGGCTGTAATATTAGGATCTTCTTCGCCTTCAAACCAGGCATTGTCTGTGCTGGAGTATAACTCTTTGATTATAGCCCTGTCGTGAATAATTTCGGCATAACCATATACGCTTAAAAATTTCATATCGCTTCCGCCGCTGTAAAGCAATTGCGTGTTTTCGTCTTTAATAATAGCTGCATTGTGATCACTGTTTTTATTGCTCAAAAACCAAATGTTTCCTTGCGAATCTACTTTTTTTGTACTCATGGGTACCGCACTAATAGGTTGCACGGTTAGGTTTGTTGCTAGCATACAGAAATCTACATCTGTAGCAATATCTTTAATTTTTTCGATAGCCTTCTGGCTGTATAAATTTTCTTCACTCATAATTTTTTGTTTTTATTTAAAGATAGTTAGAAGCGTTAGCTAGAACGCCCAATAAAAACACAAAGTATGTTGAAAGTTTTGTTAAGTTATTCTATAAAAAATCCTCTTTCTTTTTGGCACGAGAAAGAGGACTTTACGACAAGATAATAACACTAAATTACCTTGACCAACAATTTTTTAGAGTGCTAGAATTACTTTTCTAATGCACTTTTTTATTTGAGAATGTTTAGTTGTAAGAGAAGACGAAAAAAAAATAACTGCGTTTCAGATTAAACAAAATAATTTACCAGAGCTATATTTCAAATGGAGATAAACATGTATGTAATACAGTTGAGGAGGGGTGCTTATTATTTCCGAACCCAGGTTTCATACGTAAAGGTATAGTTGTGGCGGTCGTTTTTTTCGTGCGGTACTTCGGCAATGAGTTCCCATTGGTTTTTATCTATAGCCGGGAAATAAGTATCTGCATCGAAAGTGCCGTGAACTCGAGTCAATTCAATTTTATCGGCTACTTCTATTGCCATCTTATAAATTTCGCCTCCTCCTATCACAAAAGGTTGTGGGTCGCTGGCAGCTTTTAATAAAGCAGCGTCGAGAGAATGTACCACAACAGCACCTTGTTTTGTATAGTTTTCATTTCTGGTAATTACCACGTGGGTGCGATTGGGGAGTGGTTTTGGAAACGACTCAAAGGTTTTTCGACCCATAATGATATAATGACCCGTAGTGAGTTGTTTGAAGCGTTTAAAATCGTCTGGCAAATGCCAAACTAAGTCGTTGTCTTTTCCTAGTTCGTTGTTTTGGCCTGCAGCGGCAATAAGTGTAATCATGTTTGTTCTGGGGGTAGTTCGTTCGGATTGTTTTTTTTTACTTCCAAGGTTTGGGTAGGAGATTGAAATGCTTCGGTTTCGCGGGAGGCTTTCACCTCTTCGACAGTTACTTCTTGGATTGCTTGTTTTTTAAGTTCAGCAATACGTGTTTCTTGCTTTTTCTTTAGTTTTTCTAATTGTTGATTTTCCCATTCTTTGCCCATAAACCTATTCATTACAAATACATTAAAAACATGAATAAGTAGTAAAAATGACCATACTAAAACAGCCCAAACAGCCCAGTCTTTAATAAAAAAATCCTCTCCTTTTTTTAGGACAAGATTAATAACCAGTAGTAACACCGAACCTACCAAAAAAATAATAAAATGGCGCATGAGCCCCTTTTTCTGTTTTATGCGTTTGCGGGCGTAGTCATATTGTTCGCGTTGGTCGGCGTCTATTCTGTCGTTTTTGTTGGTTTTTGAAAACATAGTTGGTTACCTTTAGTCTCTCGTAAAAATACCGAATTTTAACTGCATATACCGCCCAGTTATGGAAGATTTAAGAAATCTGTTTCCCGTTACAAAAACCCACACCTATTTAAATACAGCGTCTGCCGGACTGCTCTCCACAAAATTAGTACAATGGCGAGGTGATCACGACAAAAAATTATTGGAACATGGAAGTGTTTTTAGGGATACCCATAGAGATATTCTGGATGGAGTGCGTAATGAAGTATGTAATTTTTTTGGAGCTTCTAAACAGGAGATAGCACTTATTCCAAATTTTTCGTTTGGGTTAAATACATTGTTGGAGGGGATTTCCAAGGGGAAAAAAGTACTGTTGTTAAGCCGTGATTATCCTAGTATTACCTGGGCGTTTGAGAATAGAGATTTTGATGTATGCTATGCTGAAGTTGATGAAAATCTAGAACAAAACATTGAGGTGGCTATTGCTCGCCATAAACCCGATATTTTTGCTTTCAGTATCGTGCAATACTTGAATGGTATTAAAATAGATTTCAACTTTTTGAAGCAGTTGAAGGCGTACCATCCAGAATTATTACTGATTGCCGATGGAACACAATATTTGGGAACGGAACCCTTCAGTTTTGCTGAAAGTGCTATTGATGTTATAGGGGCTAGTTGCTACAAGTGGTTGTTGTCTGGGTATGGAAATGGTATATTTTTGGTAAAAGAAGGAGTGCAGCACAGCGTACACCCAAGTACGATTGGGTTTAACTCTGCAGATGCTAGTTTTGGAAACAGAGCTGCCATTCCTTTTATGAAACGTTTTGAGCCAGGTCATCAGGATTCTTTAACGTATGGAAGTATAGGAGAAAGTCTTCGGTTTATGGAGGAGTTTGGAAAAGATAACATTTCAGAAAAACTAAAACTACTTTGTGGAAAAGCGAAGGAAGAATTTTCGGCATTAGGGATTTTGGATCCAGCTTCAGAAAAACGGGATAGCTTTTCTACTATTTTCAGCATTACGGGTGACGAAGCGCTGTTTCAGAAGTTAAAGAGGGAACATATAATTTGTTCGCAACGAGGAAATGGACTTAGGGTAGCATTTCATTTTTATAATACAGAGGAGGATTTGAATACGCTTTTAAAGAGTTTGTAAAGTAATTTAATTTACTGCGGGCTGACTAAAAAAGTAGTTTACTAAAGGATTTTTACTATCTTTTCACAGACAAACTAGTAGAATACCTTATTAATTACGAAAATCCTCACCGTATGCAAAAAATTACCCAACCTCTATTTTTATTATTTTTTCTTTCCTTTTTTTCAACAATTTTAGCAAATGAAATAGTACTGCCACCAACAATTATGTGCCCAGGAGATATAACAGTATCTAATGACCCTGGAGACTGTGGTGCTGCAGTAGATTATATTAGCATGGCATCGGCAACCGATCCTGAAGAAGGAGATATTTCTGGACTTATTATAACTACTATTGGTCCTGTAAGTGGAGACTTTTTCCCCGCCGGAACAACCTTAGTCGAGCTTAGTGTAACAGATGCCGAAGGAAACACCGAAAGTTGTACCTTTAATGTAACAGTTAATGATATTGAAGCCCCTACAATAACTTGCCCGGCAGATATAACAACAGATAATGATCCAGGTATTTGTGGAGCTGCTGTAACCTTTATGGTGGACGGGATGGACAATTGTGGCGGAGGTACAAACGCGGGAGAATTTACAACTACATTTGATGATAATAATGGCTTTGCCGGAAATATGTTCGACATTACTGCCTCTGGGGGGGAAGATGTTATTATTAATGGTTTTTTAGGTCATTTAACTCCTAGTTTTGGTTCACAAACTGTTGAGATTTGGTATAAAATAGGAACGTATCTTGGTTCTGAAGATGATCCAACCCCTTGGACTTTACATGAAACTGTTATTGCTACAGATAATGGTAATACCGGTCCTGGAGGGAATGCCATAACAACACTAGTGACTCCGTTAGTCGTTCCTGCCGGAGTTACGTATGGACTTTTTTATTTTACAGATGTGGCTAATGTAGATTATACCGAGACACCCGGTCCTACTCCCTTAGGAGATACATTTATAACTTTAAATTTAGGAATTGGAAAAGGGACAAGTACTGCTAATTCTTTTGATGGAGATAATTTTTTCTGGCGAATTTGGAATGGAACTATTTATTATACTACTGGAAGTATAGATGTAACCCAAACAACAGGATTTCCAAGTGGGAGTGTATTTCCAGTAGGAACAACTACGAATACATTTGAAATTACCGACGCGTCTGGAAATACAGCTTCTTGTAGTTTTGATATTATTGTGAATGATACAGAACCTCCGGTTGTGAATTGTCCTGCAACTATTACAGTTACGAATGACCCCGGTAGTTGTGATGCTATTGTTAGTTTTACAGTGCCTACAACGGACAATTGTACCGGTGAAACTCTTAACCAGATTACGGGATTGCCTAGTGGTGCTGCTTTTCCGGTAGGAACTACCACAAATAGCTACGAAGTTATAGATGCAGCTGGTTTAATGAGCACATGTTCATTTGATGTTGTTGTAACCGATACAGAAGCCCCAGAGGTAAATTGTACAGACATAACCGTTCAGCTTGATGCATTTGGAATGGCAACCATTACCACAACAGACGTAGATGGAGGGAGTACAGATAACTGTGGAATAGCGAGTAGTAGTATTGATATTACAACATTTGATTGCAGCGATGTGGGGACAAATAATGTAATACTTTCTGTGACCGACGTTCATGGAAACACGAGTGTTTGTACAGCTATAGTTACTGTCGAAGATGTAGAAAATCCTGTTGCAGTATGCCAAGACATAACAGTTCAATTAAGCGCAACTGGAACTGTCACAATTTTACCTGGAGATGTAGATGGAGGAAGTTCAGATATATGCAATATAGATACCCTGTCTCTGGATGTGGCTACTTTTGATTGTTCAGATATCGGTGCTAATACTGTAGTACTTACTGTTACAGACGAAAGCGGAAATGTAAGTTCTTGTATGGCAGTAGTCACAGTTGAAGATACGATGGCGCCAACGGCTACCTGCCAAGATATTACAGTACAACTAGATGGTTCGGGGACGGTTGTTATTACACCAGCTGATGTAAATAACGGTAGTATTGACAATTGCGGAACAACCTCGCTAAGTATAGATGTAGATACCTTTACATGTGCAGAAGTTGGACCAAATAATGTAACGCTAACTGTAACCGATGCCAATGGAAATTTAAGTAGTTGTGTTGCTGTTGTTACCGTGGAGGAAATGCAAAGCCCATCTGTGATTTGCCAAGATATCACAGTGCAACTAGACGCAGCTGGAATGGCAACGATAACAGTAGATGATATTGATGGGGGAAGTTTTGATAATTGTGCCATCGCAAGTCGAAGTATTAATGTAGACACATTTACTTGTAACAATGTAGGGCTTGTCAATAATGTAACTTTAACCGTTACAGATACTTCGGGGAACACTTCAAGTTGTATCGCTGTGGTAACCGTAGAAGATACCATACCTATTACTGTGCTCTGTCAGGATATTACAGTGACTTTGGATAATGATGGAGAAGTGTCCATAAATCCCGAAGATGTAGACGCTGGGAGTTTCGATAATTGTGATATCACAAGCATGAGCGTTTCTCAAGATATGTTTACCTGTGCAGATGTAGGGCCAAATGATGTTGTGCTTACAGTAACCAACAGCAATGGAGAAACTGCTATGTGTACAGCAGTTGTTACCGTGCAAGAAACCATTTTACCGCCTATGGCAATTTGCCAAAATGTAACCGCACCTTTACAGCCCGGAGGAACAGTAACTGTTTTGCCGCAGGCTATTAATAATGGATCTCTTGGAATAGGTTGCAACGGTACTTTAAGTCTGGATATAGACACATTTACCTGTGACGATGTTGGAACTCCTATTCAGGTAACACTAACGGTGATGAACGAGAACGGAGTGATGGATACTTGTACGGCTTTTATTAATGTGATAGATTCTTTAGATCCAACAATTGAGTGTCCAGAGAATCAAACAGTAGTAGCTACTGGTCCATATATCTTACCCGATTATTATGCTCAGGGGGATGTGTTGGTAACAGATAATTGTGAAAATAATCTTACTATTACACAACTACCAGCACCAGGTACTTCGTTAGGAGCTGGGAGTTATAATATTACAATGATGGTAGTGGATCCTTCAGGGAATGAAGCGATTTGTGTGTTCCAACTTTTTGTTGAAGACACGTTGGGAGTTGAAAATACACAGGATATTTCATCTTTATTATTATATCCTAATCCAGCCTCAGAGTTTGTGTTGTTGGCAAACCCGCAAGAAATTTTATTAAAGAACCTTTCTATATATGATAGTAGCGGAAGATTAGTTAACAAAACCAACCTTGATACTATAGGTCTTGAAAAACGAATCGATATTTCTACACTTGCCAGTGCAACTTATATGGTGGTGATAACTTCGGAAGAAGGGACATTGGTGAAACAGATTGTAAAAGAGTAATTGGTCTACAATTATTCAAAAGAAAAAAACCCTTCAATTTGGAGGGTTTTTTTATACTTCATTTGTGTTTCCTGCAAATCATTTAGCTACGTAGGTCTACGTACATGTTAAAATAGACTAATTATATATCTTGAGATTCTAAACTAGCTACCATGAAGTCCCTTATTATCTCGTGTTGTTTTTTCCTCTTTTTCGTTGTTAATGCCTTTGCGCAACCCACTTCAGACTTTTTTATTAATTTTGATAGAGGCTGTATAAATGAGGAGGTAGAATTTATTAGCTCGGCCTATGGAGGGCCTGTAGAGTGGTTTTGGGAATTTGGGGATGGAGCCACTTCAGCAGATATCAATCCAACACATACGTATGCCAACTCTGGCACCTACACCATAACTTTAACAGTGACCGATGCTGGCGGTTTAAGCGATTCCCACTCGGAGAACTATACTGTTCGTCCGCCAAAAGCAAATTTTGTATTAAATCCTGCCATTAATTGTAATACGCCAGCTACCGTTTTTTTTACAGACGAGTCTTCCTTGCCAGATACTTGGTCTTGGGAGTTTGGAGATGGGGCTACATCAACATTGCAAAATCCTATACATAACTATACTACTTATGGAGATTTTACTGCTACTCTCACCGTTACCGATACGATGTTTGGCTGTACAGATTCCTTTTCTAGACCAATTAAAGTAGCAGGCGTACAGGCAAATTTTATAGCAAATGGAAGCACGTTTGGGGGCTTTGGTTGCGGGCCTCTAACTGTAGATTTTGAAGATACTTCTACTGTCTCTGGCAATGATACTATAGACACATGGCTTTGGGACTTTGACGATGGAAATACTTCCACAGTACAAAATCCCACACATGTATATCAAGACCCAGGAATTTACAATGTGTCATTAACCACAACGTTAGCCACGACGGGATGCTCAAATAATGAAACAAAACCTGCTTTTATTCAAGTAATTGGTCCAGATGTAGATTTTACAACAGCAAATCCTACTTCTGGTTGTGTCCCACTAACCGTAAATTTTATGGATACTACAATTTTTGGAGCACCAATTATTTCCTGGAGCTGGAATTTTGGTGATGGTACCATCTCTAACCTACAAAACCCCACACATACCTATATAACCGAAGGACAATTTACAGTTGCCTTAACAATAACCGATATTGATGGTTGTTCAAGAACCGAAATTAAAACAGACTTTATAAACACACTAGATACAACACCTCCCACAATTACGTGTCCAACAACTCAGACGGAAATTTTAGACGCTGGGTGTACGTTTACTATACCCGATTATTCGGGACTTGCAACGGCAAGCGATACATGTGGAACCGTTGCAATAACGCAAGTGCCTGCTCCAGGTGAAGTGGTAGGAGCTGGAATTACAGGGATAACTCTAACAGCTTCGGACGGAACTAATACTTCCGATTGCTCTTTCAACATAGAGGTGCTGGATATTTCACTTCCCAATGTTGTTTGTCAAAATATTACAGTGCAATTGGACGCTTCAGGAAATGTAACTATTTTGCCAAGCCAATTAGATAACGGAAGTACAGATAATTGTGGAGTTGCTAGTTTCATGTTAGATATAAATACCTTTAATTGTTCAGACATCGGGGATAATACGGTACTATTTACTGTTGCAGATGTTGCTGGAAATATGGCGAGCTGCACAGCGGTTATTACTGTAGAAGATACTGTAAATCCAGTTGCAGTTTGCCAAGATATTACCGTTCAGTTAGATGCTTTTGGAAGTGCTTCTATCCTTGCGTCTGAGGTAGACGGAGGAAGTGCCGATGCCTGCGGAATTGATACCATGACTGTAGCTATTAGTGCTTTTGATTGTACAAACGTAGGCGCAAATACAGTGCTATTTACCATAACCGATGTCGCTGGAAATTCAGATAGTTGTTCAGCAATAGTAACGGTTGAAGATACTGTAGCTCCAGATGTGCAATGTCAGGATATTACCATTCAATTAGATGCTTTCGGTAGTGCTGCAATTTCTTCAGCAAATATAGATGCGGGTAGTTCAGACGCCTGCGGAATAGCAACTATGGCAATAGATATAGATACGTTTGATTGCTCACACCTTGGTGCCAACAATGTTACACTTTCTGTAACTGATGTAAACGGAAATATAAATTCGTGTATTGCAGTGGTTACTGTTGAAGATGTTGAACCTCCCGTGGCGATTTGTCAAAACATTACGGTGCAATTAGACATTACAGGCATTGTAACTATTTTGCCTAGTCAACTAGATAATGGAAGTATAGATACTTGTGGAATTGCTAGTGCTATCTTAGATATAGATACTTTTAATTGCTCAAATGTTGGAAATAATAATGTGGTGCTTGCAATAACAGATGCAGGAGGGAACACGGCAAACTGCACAGCCGTTGTTACCGTAGAAGATACTGTTGCTCCAGTTGCTGTTTGTCAAGATATTACTCTAGAGCTAGATGCAAGTGGACAAGCGACGATTAGTGCAGCAGCGATTGATGGCGGAAGTACAGATGCCTGTGGCATAGCAAGTATCTCAATTAATATGAATACTTTCGATTGTACTATGTTGGGAGCAAACAATGTTGTGCTTACCGTAATAGATATTAATGCAAATGAAAGTTCTTGTATAGCCATAGTTACTGTAGTAGAATCCAATGTAGTTCCTATAGCAATTTGCCAAAATATAACTGTACCGCTTTTACAAGATGGTACTGCTACAATTTCGCCACAGGATATAGATGCTGGTTCCACCGGAGAAGGTTGTTTTAATGAAATAAGTATAGATATAGACACCTTTGATTGTACTAATGTTGGAACTCCTGTTCAAGTAATATTAACTGTTACCAATGGAAATGGCGTGACAGATTCCTGCGTCGCTTTTGTAAATGTTGTAGACTCACTAAACCCAATTGTTGAGTGCCCAGAAAATCAAATGGTTATCTCTACGGGGCCTTTTACTGTTCCAGACTATGTAGCTAATGGGCTCGTAGTTGTAACAGATAACTGTACAAGCACTGCAATTATTTCACAAGAACCTACTCCGGGAACTATTTTGGAACAAGGAAGTTATACTATCACTATCAATGTTCTTGATCCGTCCAATAATGAAACGTCTTGTGCATTTCAGCTAACCATTGAAGATACATTAGGGGTGGAGCCTATTACAGATTTGGGGTCCGTTAAAGTGTATCCAAACCCTGCAGTACATTTTATTACTATTGCCAACCCGCAAAATATTTCTTTAAATAAAGTAGCAATTTACGATGTTAGTGGTAGCATTGTAAAACAAGTATCCCAAAAGGATATAGGTGTTGAAATGCAAATAGATATTTCAGAATTGGCAAGTGCTACGTATCTCATAATTATTTTTTCTGAAGACGGGCAGCTTGTAAAACACCTGATTAAAGAATAATATTATTGTAAACTTTTTAAAATAACTCTTCAATTTAGAAGGGTTTTTTTTATGCTGAAATTTTAAAACTTCTACTGAAATTAATGGCTCTTAAATTATTTTAGAGGTATTAATTTAATTATTACTATTTTGCTCCTCAAATAATTAACCCAAAAATTATGTTTAAAAAATACCTACTGTTGCTTACTATTTCATTGTTCTGTCTTTCCTGGCAAAGTAATGCTCAAGCGTATCTTGAATTAATCCAAAACCCAAAATCTAATACAACCCTGCAAGAGGTTCAGCAATTGGCCGAAGCATACTTTTCCAATAAGGATTTGGGAAGAGGTAGTGGTTACAAGCAATACAAACGCTGGGAATATCGTATGGAGCGGTTGGTAAATGAAGATGGACTTATTAAGAAAAACTTTAATCGGTTAACATGGGAAGAAGGTGTGAAAGCCAATGCAATTACCCTTTCTAATGCAAATACTAGAATGCCTGGGGGCTGGATGGATTTGGGGCCAACCTCGTATTCAAACGGATCCAACGGCTATAATGGAGGACTGGGTCGTGTTAATATAGTAGCTTTTCACCCAATCGATGCAAATACACTTTATGTAGGAACACCAGCAGGAGGTCTTTGGAAAAGTACAAACGGCGGAACTTCCTGGAATCCAATGTCCGATGCGCTAGCAAGCATAGGTGTTTCTGGTATTGCTGTAGATCATAGTGCTCCAGAAACGGTTTATATTTTAACTGGCGATGGCGATGGTGGAGATACAAATTCTATAGGTGTAATGAAATCTACAGATGGCGGTGCTTCGTGGGCTACTACGGGACTAAACTGGGGGGTTACATCATTTAATAGAGGCTACAAGCTACTTATGCACCCAACCAATAGTGATATTATGTTTGTTGTTACCACAAGTGGAATTCTGAAAACTACCGATGGATGGGCAACTTGGTCGAATGTTCAAAATGGTAGCTTTAGAGATATTGAATTTAGGCCTAATAACCCAAGCGTAATGTATGCCGTTGCTGGAGGGACTTTTTTTAGATCTACAGACACTGGTTCGAGCTGGAGTGTTGTAAGTACAGGGTTACCTACCAGTGAGTCTAGAATCGCGCTAGCAGTAACTCCTGCAAATGAAAACTATGTATATTATTTAGCAGGTCCAAGTACAGGAGTGGGCTCTTTTAAAGGGATTTATAGATCTATCGATAGTGGCCTTACGTTTACATCCATGACAACTACACCTAATATCTTAGGGTATGATACTAATGGTAATGATGCTTCCGATCAATCTTGGTATGATCTTGCTCTTGCTGCAGATCCTACTAATGCCGAAAATATTATAACAGGTGGTGTAAATGTATGGAGGTCTACAAATGGCGGCGCTTCTATTAGTGCTGTTTCAGCTTGGAGTGAACCTACGGGTAGCTTTGAGTATGTTCATGCAGATATACATGAATTAACCTATAACCCAGTAGATGGAAAATTATATGTGGGTAGTGATGGAGGGGTTTCTGTAAGTTCAGATAATGGGCAAACATTCACCAATATTTGGGATGGTTTGCAAATCATGCAATTTTACCGAATTGCTGGAATAGCGTCTAACCCAGATTTAATTGTTGGGGGAGCCCAAGATAATGGGTCGAATGTATATTCAGGAAACACAAATATTTTACACATCTATGGAGCCGATGGGATGGACTGTGCTGTAGACTACAATACCCCCAATACTGTTTATTTTGCAACTCAAAATGGAGGTTTTAGGAAGTCTACAAACGGCGGTAACACAAGTTTCGGTATTAAGCCACCCGGAGGAACGGGAACCTGGGTAACGCCCTATGGGATGGATGCTACAAATCCTAATATAATTTATGGAGGCTTTACAGATGTGTACAGAAGTGCCAATGGAGGTTCCAGTTGGACTAATTTAGGTTCTAATGGTAGTGGAGCACTAGCAATAGGTGTTGACGATCCTGCACGTTTATACGCAGCATCTGGTAGCACGATACAAATGTCTTCAAATACTGGAGGCTCCTGGACTACTGTAACGGGACCTTGGCCTAGTTTAACTATTACATCAATAGCAATAGATCCTGCAGACGCTAGGAGGATATGGGTAACCCTTGGAGGCTACACTGCGGGAGAAAAAATATATGAAACTTCAAATGCAGGGAGTTCATGGACTAATATTTCGGGAACTTTGCCAAATATACCTGCTTTAAGTGTCGCCTATGAGAATACTGGTGGCGCACCAATGGATGCTATGTATGTAGGAATGAGTGTTGGAGTATATTATCGATCCGATGTAACTCCGTGGCAAGTTCATGAAACAGGATTGCCTAATACACCTATATACGATCTTGAAATAAACAAAGCTAATCACGTTATTAAAGCCGGAACCTTTGGTAGAGGGCTGTGGGAAGCTCCCTTGTTTAATGCTCCTGCAATTTGTGACCTGACAGTAACAAATGTTGTGTCAACAGCAACATCTTGCCCTTCTAGTGCAGATGGTACTGTAACAATAACAGCAACATGCTCAACATGTACAGGTTTGGAGTATACCCTTACTCCAACCGCACCATCTGGAGCGCCAATTACTCAGTCTAATAATGGGATGTTTACCGGTTTATTGGCGAATTCTTACAATGTAACCGTAGTAGATTCCGGAGACCCTAGCTGTAGTGAGACCTGGGCTGGGAATCCAATAATTGTAGTTTCCGGAACTGAATCTGAGCTCCCAACGATTTCTTGTATAAGTACTATAATGCAAACAGCTGATAATGGTTTGTGTAGCGCTATAGTTACTTACGTTGCACCAATAGGTATGGATAACTGCCCGGGTGCAACAACAACGCAAACAGCTGGTTTGGCTAGCGGTAGTGCGTTTCCGGTTGGAACTACAACCAACACCTTTGAGGTTACAGATACATCAGGAAATACAGCTTCTTGTAGTTTCGATGTAGTTGTCACGGACGATGAAATGCCAATGGCTATTTGTCAGGATATAACAGTTCAGCTGGATATTACAGGGAATGCTAGCATTTTTGCAAATGATGTAGATGGAGGGAGTACAGATAACTGTAGCATCACAACAACTTCTATCGATGTAAGTACCTTCGATTGTACAAATATAGGAGCAAATAACGTACTACTAGTCGTTACCGATGCAGCTGGAAATTCTTCAAGTTGTACAGCGGTGGTGATGGTTGAAGATACTGTTGCCCCAACTGTTTCCTGTTTAGATATTACGGTTACGCTAGACGTAACTGGTATGGTTACTATTATGCCTGTGGATATTAATAACGGAAGTGCCGACGCCTGCGGAATTGACACTATGACTATAGATATTGACACTTTCGACTGTTCTAATTTGGGAACAAACAATGTCACGCTTACTGTAACCGATGTAAACGGAAATAGTAATTCTTGTGTGGCTGTAGTAACTGTAACAGATACTGAAAACCCAATAGCCATTTGTCAAGATATCACGGTGCAACTCGATGCGTCTGGTATGGCAACAATTTTGGCTGGAGATGTAGATGGAGGAAGTACAGATAATTGCGCTATTGCAAGTTCCAGTATAAACATCAATTCTTTCGATTGTGGAGATGTAGGGCCTAATAATGTAGTGATGACAGTTACAGATGCCAGCGGAAACTCGTCCAACTGTACAGCCATTGTAACTGTGGAAGACTCAATACTTCCCGAGGCCATTTGCCAAGACATCACAGTTCAATTAAACGCTAGTGGTATGGTGCAAATTTCAGCAGCAGCAGTAGACGGAGGAAGTACAGATAGCTGCGGAATTGATACTATTTCAATAGATATAGATACCTTCGATTGTTCTAACTTAGGAACAAACCATGTTACACTTACCGTAGTAGATGTAAACGGAAACAGTGCTTCTTGTATTGCTGTAGTGACTGTAGAGCAGTTAGTTATGACGCCTGTGGCATCTTGTCAGAATATAACATTACCACTTCAAATAGATGGTACTGCAACTATTACTCCTAATAGTATAAATGCAGGATCGTCTGGAATAGGTTGTTTAGGCGAAATGACCATAGATATAAATTCTTTCGACTGTAGTGATGTAGGTACTCCGGTTGCGGTTACGCTTATGGTCACAAACGGGAATGGGGCTATGGATAGTTGTGTAGCGATGGTTAATGTAGTAGATTCCATTGACCCGACGTTAACTTGTCCAGAAGATCAAACTATAATTTCTTCAGGGCCTTATGCATTGCCGGATTATATTACTTTAGATCCTACTATAGTTATAGATAACTGCGATACAACTGTAACAGTAGTTCAAACACCATTGCCTGGCACTATGCTGGAAGCGGGTAATTATATTATTTCGTTGGGAGTAGCAGATGTTTCTGGTAATACTGATCAATGTACATTCAGACTTACTGTCGAAGATATATTAGGCGTTACAGAAGTCTCAGATTTATCATCTTTACTACTGTATCCTAATCCAGTTACAAATGAAATTACTTTGGCTAATCCTAGGAACTTGTCTCTAGATAATTTTTCGGTATACGATAGTACTGGAAGGCTTATTAAAAAAGTTTCTTTAGAAGGAATAGGTATTGAAAAAGGAATAAATATTTCAGGGTTGGCAAGTGCAACGTATATGATTGTAATTACTTCAACTGAAGGAACACTTGTAAAACAAATTATAAAAGAATAAAGTATTATTTATTTTCAAAAAAGTCCCTTCAAGTTTGGAGGGACTTTTTTTATTCTGAAATGGTCACACCTTTCCAAAAAGCAACATACCCCTCAATAGGTTTTGCAGCGTGCCTGGTTTCCGGGTAATACCAAGCGGCATCGGTGTTCGTTTCTCCAAGTACAGTAATGTTGAAGTAGGAGGCATCTCCTTTCCAAGGACAATGGCTGTGTGTCTCACTTTTGTTGAAATACTCTGAATGAATTGCATCTGGCGGAAAATAATGATTGTTCTCAATCACAACAGTATCGCTACTTTCGGCAATAATCACGTCGTTCCAAATGGCTTTCATATACTAGAAATTTAAAGTTGAAATTTTTGTTTAAAAACTAAATAGGAAATAATATTAACAACTAACTATTTTCTTTTAAAAACATAATTTTTGTAATAGCCTTTCTCATCTTCAAATGAAGTTGTAATAGTTAATCCAGCCGAATCTGCCAACCACTGTACAGATTTATCGTCGTATTTTTGAGAGATTTCGGTATGTATGGTTTCCCATGCATCAAAACTAATAGTAAGGTCAAGCGCTTTTATAGAGACGGTCATGGCCTCGGTAGCTACCAAAAAACTTTTTGCAGTACCCGATTCTGGATCGTACACTTCCCAATGTTTAAAGCTGTCTATCTTAAAGTCACCTTCCAATTCTCGGTTTATCCGATGCAATAAATTTTTATTAAACGCAGCGGTTACTCCTGTTGTATCATTGTAAGCGTCTAAAATAGTCTGCGGATTCTTTTTCTGGTCAAAACCCATAAAGAGTAAATCTTCGGGCCCCATAATATCTTTTAACTTGCTTAAAAAATCGATTGCTTTTGAGTGTAATAAATTGCCAATATTAGAGCCTAAAACCATCAAGACCTTTTTTCGGCCATGGTACTTTTGTAATCGTTCCAAAACTTCAAAATACATACCTTTTTCCCCATCTACAGTAACTTGAGGGAGCTCTAAAGCTAGATTGTTTGTTAAAGAATCTATAGCGTTTTTACTAATATCAATGGGTTTATAGACAAAGTCGAAATTGTTTTTGGCTAAATAACGCAACAGTACTTTAGTTTTCTTACCATCCCCTGCACCTAATTCGATTAGGTCGAAGCCGGTTTTAGTATCGCTGAATAATTCGGCTATTTCGGTCGTGTGTAACGATAAAATATCAAACTCACAATTGGTGAGGTAATATTCTGGAAGGTTCATAATATCCTGAAATAGCTTGTCTCCTTTTTCATCATAAATATACTTGGAGTATAGATATTTCGGAAAAGAAGTTAGTCCTATATGCACGTCATTTTTAAACGACGCATCAATTTTTGGAGAGTTTTTGAAGTTCATAAGTGCTTGGTCGTAATTATCTGGCTAATCTTATTCCTGTATATTGCCATCGTAAGTTGGGTTGAAAAAAATTGCGATACGTTGGCCGTGTGTGCTTGGGTGGAGTAACTACAGAGCCACCTCTTAAAACTTTTTGATTTACCATAAACTTGCCGTTATATTCCCCAATCGCACCAGGTGCTTTTTTATAGCCAGGGTAGGGTAGGTAAGCACTTTCCGTCCATTCCCAACGACTTCCCCAATTAAAATGTTGTTGGGCAATTTCCCATTCAAATTCGGTTGGAAGGCGACAACCTTTCCATTGGGCGTACGCAAAAGCTTCGTAATATGATATGTGACAAAGGGGAGCATCAAGATCAATTTTTTGTAATCCTTGAAGCGAATAGTACTGCCATTGCCCGTCAATATAATGCCAATACAGTGGCTGAGGCAGGTTTTCTTCTTTCACCCATTCCCATCCATCTGCGTGCCAATGATTAAAATCTTTATAACCATCAGCATTTATAAATTCTATAAACTCGCCATTGGTCACTAGTCTGTTTGAAATTTCAAAATTTTGAATGTAGGTTTTATGGCGCCCTAATTCGTTATCGTAAGAAAAAGAACTGTCTGCATGACCAATTTCATAGACACCTTCATCAAACTGAAGCCATTGTTGCGCATATTTTTCAGCTGTATGTTCGATAAAGTCATTGTTGTATTTTGGAAGTAATGGATTGTTACCAAGAATATACTTAATATCTGTTATCATTAATTCTTGATGTTGCTTTTCATGATGAATTCCAACATAGAGTAGCTCTTCTATTTCTGCTGAAATTTCAGTAGCCAAAAACTCTTTTATTTCATTTGTTACGTAGTGTCTGTAATCGTATACTTTGGCAACTCCTGGGCGTGATAGATTTCCGCGGTCGTTTCGTACGACTCGCTTTCCTATTGTTTCATAATAGCTATTGAAGACAAAAGCAAAGTCTTCGTGAAATAATTTGTAGTTAGGTTTGTGATGTTTTAGTATAAATTCTTCAAAAAACCAAGTGGTATGACCTAAGTGCCATTTAGGAGGAGAAATGTCTTCGACGGGTTGTACTACGTAGTCTTCAATTTCTAAAGGCTTGCAGAGTGCCTCGGTGTGCTTTCTGGTTTCAGTAAAAAAGTGTAGAAGTGTTTTTGTGTCAATCATAAATAAAGTGCAAAAACCAATATGTTTCTACACCTTAAAGATAAGCTTCTGTTTATTTTTTATCGAAATTTCTTACGTTAAACCCGTGTTAAACTAGCCTAAAACGAACACTAATGGCAGCGTATACTTGATTTCAACAGAATGATTATCGTGCCTTCCTGGAATGAAATTAGGAAGTAATTCTAGTACTCGTTTTGTTTCTTTTTGCAGTTGTGGGTGCGGTGTGCGTATCTTAATGTCCTGTATGCCTCCGTTTTGATCAATAATAAATTGGGCGTATACGCGTATTCTTTTTTCGTTGAGGTTTAAATTCTTAAAAAGTCCTGTGTTAAATTTTTGCTTAGCAAAGGCATCCACAGCTTGCTGTGTGCAAAGTACTTCTTGTGGAGTCGTGCTAATATTACAATCTTTATATCTAGGAGGTGTGTCTACCTGCGAAAAAGAAAGAACCTTTTCTTGTGCAATATTTGTAACTCCAATACATACAAAGAGTAAAGATGCTATCCAGCGCACCTATTTCCCTGTTTTAAAAGTGATAGGAACGATGTATTGAATAGCTCTCGGCTTTCCGCCCATCATACCAGGCTTTTTCATTTTTGGGATAAGACTTATATTTCTTTTGGCTTCGGCTTGTAATGCTGCGGTACCTCCAGTGACACTTTTAATATCTACACTACCTTTTTCATCAATATAAAAATCAACAATAACACGTCCTTGTTCATTTTTTTTATAAGAATCTGTAGGGTATTTGAAGTTTTTGGCAATGTGGGTTGCAAGTTTCTGTTTGAAGCAATTGTCGCGCTGCGAGGCGCTTCCAGATTCGCATCCTGGCCAAATTGGAGCTAGTTCTTTTAAGGTTACTTTATTTTTGTTTACATCTCCCCATTCTCGCTGTGCAAAAACGGTTGTAGTTAAAAAGAGGCTAAAAATTACTAGGGCATATTTCATAAGGGGATGGTTTTTAAACGGCAACAGCACCTTTAATGTGCGGATGCGGATTATAATTTTTCAAGGTAAAGTCATCAAATTTAAAGCCAAATATATCTTTTACTTCAGAATTTAACAACATTTTTGGTAAAGGACGTATTTCTCGGGACAGTTGTAACTCCAATTGTTCTACATGGTTGCTGTAAATATGGGCGTCGCCAAAGGTGTGTACAAAGTCTCCTGCTTGATAGCCACATACCTGAGCCATCATAATGGTAAGTAAGGCATAAGAAGCAATATTAAAAGGCACGCCCAAGAAAATATCTGCACTACGTTGGTAGAGTTGGCAGGAGAGTTTTCTGGTACTTTCGTCGCCTTCTACCTCTGGAGCACTTACATAAAACTGAAAAAAGGCATGGCAAGGTGGTAAAGCAGCTTTGCCATTTGCAACATTTTCGGAAAATGGAATTGATGTATTTGGCATTACGCTAGGGTTCCAGGCACTTACCAGCATTCTGCGACTATCTGGGTTTGTTTTTAAGGTGTGAATAATGTCTGTAATTTGATCTATTTCTTCATTGTTCCAATTTCGCCATTGGTGCCCATATACAGGGCCTAAGTCGCCATTGTCGTCTGCCCAGTCATTCCAGATGCGAACCCCGTTTTCCTGAAGATACTTTATATTGGTATCGCCATTTAAGAACCATAAAAGCTCGTAGATAATAGACTTAAGGTGTAATTTTTTTGTGGTTACCATTGGAAACCCTTCGCTTAAATCGAAACGCATTTGGTACCCAAAAACACTCTTGGTTCCAGTGCCTGTACGGTCGCTCTTTATATTTCCATTTGCTAAAACATGTTCTACTAAGTCATGGTATTGCTTCATCTGCTGCCTTGTTTTTTTGAATGGTTTAAATGTAAAAAAGAAGCGCTACTCTATAAACTGAAATTACTTAGATTTATTACAAGTTATCAACGTAATTTATAGTGCAAAAAGAATTACCCTATTAACATTCCGGCAATAGTTGCCGTAAGCAATGCAGCCACCGTTCCGCCAATTAGTGCTTTTACTCCAAATTTGGCTAATGTGGTACGTTGCTTAGGCGCCAAAACGCCAATGCCTCCAATTTGTATTCCAATAGAAGCAAAGTTTGCGAATCCGCATAGCGCATAGGTTGCAATTACAATAGATCTGTAGTTGGTAATTGCCCCAGTTTGTTTTAATTCGCTAAGAGATGCATAGGCGAAAAATTCGTTTAAGATGGTTTTTTCACCTAGAAGTTGGCCAATTACCACCATGTCTTCGGCTGGCACACCTATTATCCATGCAACAGGAGCGAATATGTTGCCAAGAATGTATTGTAAGGAAAAACCAGTATAACGTCCTTCGGTGGCCGAGGCTATTACGTCGTTTAATCCCGTGGGAGCGCCTATTAAATCTACCGTAATCCAATTGAAAACAGCCATGACAGCAGTAAATACCAATAGCATCGCACCAACGTTTACGGCGAGTTTTAATCCTTCTGTTGTACCTCTAGAGATGGCGTCTAGTACATTAGATCCTATTTTGTCTTTACTAATGTCTAGTTTTTTATCTACTTTTTCGGTTTCTGGATAGAGCATTTTTGCGATTATAATTGCTGCAGGAGCCGACATAATGGAAGCAGTCAATAAATGTTTCGCAAAGATTATTTTTTCAGCATCACTATCACCGCCAAGAAATGCTATAAATGCTGCCAAAACTCCCCCGGCTATGGTGGCCATACCACCTACCATTAGGCAAAGCATTTCAGATTTTGTCATGCGATCTAAATAGGGTTTCACAACCAAAGGGGCTTCGGTTTGACCTATGAAAATATTTGCTGCTGCCGCAAGGCTTTCGGCTCCAGACAAGCGCATGGTTTTACTCATAACCCAGGCAAAAGCTTTTACAAATAATTGTAGAATTCCTAAGTAATATAATAAAGAGGTAAAGGCAGAAAAGAAAACAATGGTAGGCAATACCTTAAATGCAAAAATGTAGCCAAACGTATCCATATCTGTAACCAATCCCCCAAAGAGAAATTCGGCTCCCTTTTCGCTGAAATTTAAAAAGGTAACCACTTTGTCGCTAATCCAATCGAATATGCTGGCTACAAAAGGAACTTTCAGGACTAGGAGTGCAAAAATAATTTGAAGTGCTAACCCTGTACCTACAAGTCGCCAATTAATTTTTTTTCGGTTGCTACTTAACAGAAAACAAACTAGGAGTAGAAATATCATTCCAATAATACCTCGATAAATACTGTTTAAGCTAACGCCTAGGCCTTGGGTTGCGTCTAGGGCAATATTGCTTTTATCGTTTTGGTTTGTGCTTTCCAGAGATGCTGTTACGTCTGAAATATCAGTTTCAGAAGGGGTTGAGAGTTGATAGGTGATTCCATTCTCTGAAAACGAAAGCTTTGTGTCTGTGAGCTGGGTAATTCTATAGCGTTGTATGCTGTCTTTTGGTGTGTTATGAAAAAGCACCAATAAATTATTTTGGTATATGTAGTCGCCCGAAACTTTTAAGCTATCTTTTGCTGCTATTTGGTAGGTAAAAACTCCATCTTTTAATGTGAAAGTATCGTCTTCAGTAACATTGAAAAGAGAATTGCCTATGGGGTCTTCTATGGTTTCAAACCTCCATTCTTTTTCAATAGATTGTCCAAAAACACTTCCGAAGACTCCTAAAAAAGAAAAAACTAATATTACTTTATGAAAGTATTTCATACAAAAAAAGCAGTTTATTAAGAGCGTTTAGAAACTTCGTCTCGAATGCTGGCAGCGCGCTCGTAATCTTCATTACTAACGGCTTCTTCTAGCATGGTGTTAAGTTCCTTGAGTGTGTATTTTGAAAAATCTTGTGCTTTCTTTGGTGTAGATTCGGCATCGTCTCCTAAAATGAGTTCTTCTAAAATGGTTTCTTCTTGTTTAGAAATTTTCTTCTTTTTACTTGGAGTAGACTTTAGATAGATGCCTGCTTTTTCCAAAATGGCTTTGTAGGTAAAAATAGGAGCTTTAAATCTAAGTGCTAAAGCAATGGCGTCACTAGTGCGCGCATCGACAATTTCTTCCAGATTATCGCGTTCACAAATAATACTAGAATAAAAAACACCGTCTACTAATTTGTGGATAATTACTTGTTTTACAACAATAGAAAATCTATCGGCAAAATTTTTAAATAAATCGTGTGTGAGTGGGCGAGGAGGTTTAATCTCTTTTTCTAACGCAATGGCAATAGATTGTGCTTCAAAAGCGCCAATAACGATAGGGAGTTTGCGTTCTCCGTCTTCTTCATTTAAAATAAGTGCATAGGCACCATTTTGTGTTTGGCTGTAGGAGATTCCTTTTATGTTTAATCGTACTAGGCTCATTATTAGCGATTAAATGTCTTTTTTTTCTAACCCTAAAGGAAAGATTTTTAATAATATAAATAAGCCATTTTCATCCTTAGGGACGGGGAGAATAAAACTGGCAGCTATAAAAAATGCTGTTTAAATAAGACTTTGCAAATTTAAACAGCCTTTTTCGGGGCACAAATTACTAAAAAATTATGCGTTCTTGCTTCGATACAATTTTAATTTTTTCGTTTTACTTAAAAAATTAAAATCACTCGGCAACCTTTTACGGTTACAATAATTAATTATTCTGAGCTTTGAATTCTTTTAATTTTTCTACTAGCTGCGGCACTACTTCAAAAGCATCGCCTACAATTCCGTAGTCTGCTGCCTTAAAGAAAGGTGCTTCTGGGTCGTTATTAATTACCACTTTAGTTTTGGAAGCGTTAATTCCTGCCAAATGCTGAATTGCACCGGAAATACCAATAGCAATATATAAGTTAGACGCTACAGGTTTTCCTGTTTGTCCAACATGTTCACTATGTGGTCTCCAGCCCATATCGCTTACCGGCTTGGAACAAGCTGTTGCTGCACCTAAGGTTTCAGCCAACTCTTCTATCATACCCCAGTTTTCTGGACCTTTCATACCACGACCTGCAGAAACAACTATTTCGGCATCTGCGATGGTTACTTTATCTGTTGCTTTATCTACTGAAACTACTTCGGTTGAGAAATCATCATCAGATAATGATGGTGAAAAAGCTTCGGCAGTTGTTGCAGTTTCGTTTTCTTTAATTCCGTAGGCGTTTTTACCTAAACCTATAACTTTAATTTCTGTATTAATTTCTGTATTACTGAAAGCTTTGTTTGTAAAAACACTATGTTTTACAGTAAAAGGTGCTATGGAAGAAGGTAATTCGGTTACGTTGGGAACATAGCCAGCTTCTAGATTTACAGCAACCAATGGCGCCATAAATTTACAGTTTGCGCTAGAAGTAAGGACCACTACGTTGGCACCTTCGGCCTTTGCGGCTTGTGCTAGCACATCTGCATAAGCTTTGGCATTAAAATTATTTAATTTGTCATTGGAAACTTCTAACACTTTTGAAGCGCCAAACTTCCCTAATTCTGAACTGTCACCAGCATTTACTGCAATAGCCGTAACGCTAGTTCCCATCGCATCTGCAATACCTTTTGCATAGGCAACTGCTTCGTGGGCTATTTTTTTGAATGATCCGTTTTCGGATTCTGTATATACTAATACACTCATATTTTTATTTTTTAGTTGCGATAGGGTGGCTCTCATTGCCTCCGGCATTTCTCCCAAAAGGAGAAAAATCAATCGTCTAAATTATCATTTTCAATTTATATTACTTTCGCTTCGTTGTGCAATAGGTCTATTAAATCTCCTACAGTATCAACCAACTTAACCGCACCTTTTGGAGCTGGTTTTTCGAAAGTTTTTGTATTGGTCTCGGCATTTGCATCTACGGGCTCTTTTACATGTAAAGGCTTAGAACGTGCTTGCATAATACCTCTCATGTTTGGGATACGTAAATCACTTTCTTCTACCAATCCTTTTTGGCCGCCTACAACCAATGGAAGTTTCGTACTAATAGTTTCTTTACCGCCATCAATTTCACGAATTGCAGTTGCGCTATCGCCTTCAACTTCTAGACTAATACAGGTATTTACAAAGTTGGCGTCTATAATTTTGGCAACCATTCCTGGAACCATTCCGCCGTTGTAATCTATAGACTCTCGTCCACCAATTACCAAATCGTAACCACCTTCTTTTACTACGTTTGCCAGTTGTTTGGCAACACTATACCCATCTGTGGCTGGCGTATTTACTCTAATGGCTTCGTCTGCGCCAATTGCTAGTGCTTTGCGAAGGGTAGGCTCGGTTTCTGGACCTCCTACATTTACAACGTGTACTGCTGCGCCTTGCTTTTCTTTAAACCACATCGCTCGTGTTAAGCCAAACTCGTCGTTCGGATTAATTACAAATTGTACGCCGTTGGTATCAAATTTTGTATCACCATCGGTGAAATTAATTTTGGAAGTAGTATCCGGCACGTGGCTAATGCATACTAAAATCTTCATATATTTTCTGTTTTTGTAGTAAATTTTTAGGATGCCAAAGATACCAATTATTATTCAAAAATACTATGCATGCATAGTAAAATTTTAATAGAATTAAAGAAATTCAAACAAGATGGATTAAGTACACTTAAATAATATTATTTTTGTCTTCCTGTCAAATAAAGATTACTAATTAAATCTACCGTATACTGAGCGGAGTCTAAGTATGAAAACAATCCAATTTAGAGAAGCCATTTGTGAAGCGATGAGCGAAGAAATGCGTAAAGACGAGTCTATTTTTTTAATGGGTGAAGAAGTCGCCGAGTACAATGGAGCTTATAAAGCCAGTAAGGGAATGCTGGACGAGTTTGGTGCCAAACGAGTAATAGATACTCCTATTGCGGAGCTTGGTTTCGCCGGAATTGCAATTGGAAGCACCATGAAAGGCAACCGACCTATTGTAGAGTTTATGACGTTTAATTTCTCACTTGTGGGAATTGATCAAATTATTAATAACGCAGCAAAAATTAGACAAATGAGTGGTGGGCAGCTAAAATGTCCCATCGTTTTTCGTGGACCAACAGCTAGTGCAGGCCAATTGGCGGCAACACACTCCCAAGCTTTCGAGAGTTGGTTTGCCAATACACCAGGCTTAAAAGTGGTCGTGCCAAGTAATCCAGCCGATGCAAAAGGCTTGCTAAAAAGTGCAATTAGAGATGACGACCCTGTAATTTTTATGGAAAGTGAGCAAATGTATGGTGATAAAGGAGAAGTGCCAGAAGGTGAATATCTTATTCCGTTAGGAGTAGCAGAGATTAAACGAAAAGGAACCGATGTAACTATTGTGTCCTTTGGAAAAATAATTAAAGAAGCGTACAAAGCTGCAGATGAGCTAGCCAAAGAAGGCATAGAATGTGAAATTATTGACCTACGCACTGTACGCCCAATGGATCACAACGCCATTATGGAATCGGTTAAGAAAACCAATCGCTTAGTGGTTTTAGAAGAAGCGTGGCCTTTTGGAAATGTAGCTACCGAAATTACCTATCAAGTACAAAGTCAAATTTTCGACTATCTAGATGCTCCTATCATAAAAATCAATACAGCAGACACCCCAGCGCCATATTCCCCAGTTTTACTGAAAGAATGGTTGCCTAATAGCGGCGATGTTATTAAGGCCGTGAAGAAAGTGATGTACAAGGACTAAAAAGCTATAACAAGCAAATGACAAATTCCAAATTCCAATGGCATAACATTTTGGGATTTGGGATTTGTTATTTTTGAGATTTACCGCAAAGCAGTCTTTTAAGAATATTTTAATTGCCAAACAATCCAATAATTGCGTTCTTTGTGTTCGCTAGAGTGCTAAAATTTAATAGCTATTTAAGCGTCACCTACTTATGAAGCACAGCTACTTTCTAATATTTATTTTACTTACAACTTTTGTTACTGCCCAGACCAAAGTAAGCGGTGTGGTGAAAGATGCTACAGGTACTTCGGTAGCTTTTGCCAATGTTATTTTTAAGGATAGCAATGTAGGTACTATTACCAATGAAGACGGTCGGTTTTATTTAGAAAGTGACGATGATTATAACGGCGTAGTATTTTCATTTATAGGGTTCGAAACTAAGGAAGTTACTTTAGAGGGAAGAACTACTTACAAGATGGAAATAGTTTTAGCCGAAGAAGCTTCGGCGTTGGATGAAGTTGTGATTTTTAGTGGTAAAACCTCCAAAAAAGATAATCCTGCCTTGGTTATTCTTCGGAAGATTTGGGAGAACCGTCGGGAAAACGGTGTTAAAAAATTCAATCAGTATAGTTACGATAAATACGAAAAACTAGAATTCGACCTTAATACTATAGATTCGACCTTAATTAAGAGCAAGATCTTTAAGGGAATGGAATTTATATGGGATCAGATAGATACCTCCAACATTACTGGAAACAGTTACTTACCTATTTTCATAAATGAAGCCATTTCAAAAGTATATGGTGATAATCTGCTGAAAGAAGAAAAGGAAATCCTGGAGGGAAATAAAAACAGCGGATTCGAAAACAACCAAACACTCATTGCTTTTGTAAAAGACCTCTACAAAGAGTATAATGTGTATGATAACTACCTGAAATTTTTTGACAAAGCTTTTACCAGCCCGTTGTCTCGAACTGGGATTGACGTGTATAATTACGTTTTATTAGACAGCGCGTATCGCGATAATAAATGGTGTTACAACATTGTGTACTATCCGCGCCGTAAGGGAGAACTTACGTTTAAAGGAGATTTTTGGGTGAACGATACCACGTTTGCTATTAAAGAAATTAACCTTAGAGCATCCAAAAGCGCTAATCTTAACTGGGTGCGCGAAGTGTATATTGAACAGGAGTTTGATGTATTAAACGATTCTATTTTCTTAATTACGCGAGATCATTTTTTGAGTGATTTCAGTTTCAGAAAAAAAGAAGAAGCCCAAGGGGTCTATGGAAGACGAACCACATTATTCGATAATTATTCGTTCGATATTCCCAAAGAGAAAAGTTTTTATGGCGAACAAGTAGATCCTTATAATGAGGAAATTTATAACCGAACAGACGAGTTTTGGGCTAAAAACCGAATGGAAGAGCTCAATAAAGACGAAATAGGTGTCTATAAAATGTTGGATACCTTAAAAACAGTTCCGCGTTTTCAAACATTTTACAAGCTTGGCGCAACAATGGCATCGGGTTATTACGAAGTGAGCCCTGTAGATGTGGGGCCAGTATTTTCAATATTTGGTTTTAATGAGGCAGAAGGATTGCGCATTCGATTAGGAGGAAGAACCTATTTTAGCCAGAACGACCCATGGCGATTGGAGGTTTTTGGGGCCTACGGATTTAGAGACGAACGTTTTAAATACGGAGTTTCGGCAAAGTGGCTGTTAGATCGAAAAAGTAGACTCACTGTTTTTGGCGGAAATAGGAAAGACACAGAACAAACAGGGTCAAGTTTAACAACCAGTAACGACGTATTGGGAAGAAATCTTGCCTCCTCTGCGTTAATTACAGTTGGGGCAAACGATAAGTTAACACGGGTAAATTTATCCACCGCAGGCTTTTCTTTCGAGCCAGCTAAAAATTTTAGCACACGTATTACAGGTTCCTACCGAACGTTGCAATCTGCAACCGAAACATTTAGTTTAGATTATTTTGATGAAGACGGAATTATAAAATCTCAAATTTCGCAACCAGAAATAGAGCTAGGACTTTTCTATACGCCTGGTCGTAAAACCTCGGGTTACGGAGTAGAGAGAACCATTATAAACGATGGTGATTTTGCAAACTATTATTTGGGGTATACCTACGGTATTAAAGATGCATTTGGCGGCGATTTTGAATATTCAAAACTGCAGGCATTGTATAGTAAGCCTTGGAATATAGGCGGAATTGGTAGGTTGTACACAACAGTTGAAGCTGGGACAATTTTCGATCCTGTGCCGCTTGGTTTATTAAGCCCCATTCCTGGAAATCAAACACTTTTTAGCCTCTACAATACATTTAGTAATTTGGATTTTTACGAATTTGTAAGCGATACCTATGCCTCCTTGCATATACAGCACAATTTTGGCGGGCGGATTTTTTCTAGAATCCCATTGTTGCGTGAACTGGATTTACGTGAAGTTATTGGTTTCAGGGCTGTGTATGGTCAGATTTCAGATGAAAACATTGCTTTGAATGCGCCCAACGGACTTTTACTTCAGGCTCCGGAAGATATTTATTATGAATACAGCTTTGGAGTAGGAAATATCTTTAAAATTTTTAGATTGGACTTTAACTTCCGTGGAAATTATTTAGACAATCCTGAAGCAAGAAAGTTTGGAGTGACCGGGGTTTTTGGGTTTTCGTTTTAATTTTTTGTATAAAAACAGATGTTTACGCAAAAAAGCCATTCTAAAAATTTCTTTAAAGGAATCTTTAGAATGGCTTTCATTAATCAGTAAAATCTGATATATGCATTCTGGGCATGTTAAGTTTATTTAAATGGAGAGTACTCAAACTTTTGCCCACCTACAGAAACATCGGCCATAAGACCTGCTTTAGAGTGTACAAACGCTGCTACTCCGTCTACAAATTGAGCGTCGATAGCTTTTCCCTTTTTTAAGGCTACAGCAGAGGCTCCACCAGAAAACTCAAACTCTTCATTCTTGAACTCATTTAATGCTTCTTCAGTTTCAAAGAACATAATCAAGCTATATGCTTCTCCACCAGCCTGAAGACCAATATCCAGTTTTTTAGTTTTGCCATCCCTACAGCATTACCATTTTCATAAAGAACACCATTTCCAGAGGCAGCGCCAACAATAAGGGCTCCTTCCCCTACATTTGGAAAAATAGCATATCCCATAGAATCGTTGAATAAATTCTCTAGGTTGCTATCAATCTCCATAAATTTGGTTTCAGCTTTTTCAGCATCCATAAGGATCTCCTTGTCTTTTTTAGTTTGTGCCAAAAGCGGAATGCTTATACACAAAAGTGCGATTGTAATTAAATTTCTAATTTTCATAATACATTGTTTTTTTGTTGAATTTAAAATTAAAAAATGACTGAAAACGTGCGTGTTAATAGTGTGTTAGATTTTTCTAAAGAAATCCTAAGATTTTAAAATTGCTAACGCTATGCATTTAAAAATTAATGCAATAAATTTTTAAGTGTCCTGCCCATTAAATTTTTAGAAGAAAATGCTCCATATGAATTAATATGAAGTTTCTTATCATACATAAGAAATGATTTAATAACTGAAATATTTCAATCTTTTAAATTAATACTAGTTTCAGAAATAAAATCTCCATGGTTTGCTACTAATTATAACTAACTTCCAATAGGCTAAAAACTGAAAAAAGTGTACTTTTGCACCCCCAAAACAAAATTATAGCGTTGTTTTTCAGAATATTGAAATACAATTTTTACAGTTTGGCACCTAGTTTCAGTAAGCTGAAGATTACATAATAGATTAAAATAAAAGACATGACAGCAGATAAAGTAAACACCTTTGATGTACTAATTGAAATTCCCAAAGGAAGTCGAAACAAATATGAGTACGACTTCGAACTCAAAAAAATACGCTACGACCGTATGATTTTTTCTTCCATGATGTATCCGGCAGATTATGGTTTTGTGCCAGAAACATTGGCGTTAGACGGCGATCCATTAGACGTATTAGTATTAGTTACAGAGCCAACCTTCCCAGGATGTGTTATGGAAGTAAAACCTATTGGAGTATTTCATATGGCAGACGAAAAAGGACCGGATGAGAAAGTAATTTGTGTGCCTGTGAGTGATCCTATTGCAAGTCGCGTAAACGATCTTAGTGAATTAAACGATCACCTTATTAAAGAAATTGAACATTTCTTTCAGGTGTATAAAGACTTAGAAGAGAAGAAAGTAGATGTAGGTGGTTGGGGCGATGTTAACGAAGCCAAAGAGATTGTTGCAAAATGTATAAACCGTTTCAGAGCAAGTGATGTCCCAGTAAAAGATGTGAGTATTCGTTAAAAAGCAATACTTCCAAAAGCCCGATAGACAACCGTTTATCGGGCTTTTTTAATTTGTGCTATTTCATTACATTTGCTCCTTAATCAAACAAAAAATACTATATGGAATCAATGATGATTTACATGCCAATCGCCTTAGCGCTTTTAGGCCTCATTTACATGCTCATCAAGAAATCTTCGGTGATGAAGCAAGATGCTGGTGACGGAAAAATGAAAGAAATTTCAGATCACATTTATGAGGGAGCCCTTGCTTTCTTAAAAGCAGAATACAAATTGCTTACCATATTTGTAATTATAGTGAGTGTGCTACTCGCTATTGTGGCCTTTGTAGTACCAACTACTCATTGGTTAATTATTATAGCATTTATTTTTGGAGCTATCTTTTCGGCTTATGCAGGAAATATAGGGATGAAAATTGCTACTAAAACCAACGTACGTACCACACAAGCAGCAAGAACAAGTTTGCCTAAGGCGTTAAACATTTCTTTTGGAGGTGGTACCGTAATGGGCCTTGGTGTTGCAGGTCTTGCCGTATTAGGATTAACTGCATTCTTTATTTTCTTCTTCCACTTTTTTATGGGTGGTGTATGGACAAACACAATGGATATGACCATCGTACTAGAAACCTTAGCTGGTTTCTCATTAGGAGCAGAGTCTATTGCCTTATTCGCCCGTGTTGGTGGTGGTATTTATACAAAAGCAGCCGATGTAGGAGCCGATCTTGTTGGAAAAGTAGAAGCTGGTATTCCTGAAGATGATCCTCGTAACCCTGCAACTATTGCAGATAACGTAGGAGATAACGTAGGTGATGTTGCCGGAATGGGAGCAGATTTATTTGGATCGTATGTAGCAACAGTGCTTGCCGCAATGGTATTAGGAAACTACGTAATTAAAGATATGGGAGGTGCTATTAATGACCTTTTTGGCGGAATTGGCCCTATCTTATTACCAATGGCTATTGCAGGAGCAGGAATTATTATTTCTATCATAGGTACTATGCTAGTGCGTATTAAAAGTAATGATGCTAAAGAATCCCAGGTAATGGGAGCTTTAAATATTGGTAACTGGACTTCAATAATCTTAGTAGCGTTAGCATGTTTCGGTTTATGTAAGTGGATGTTGCCAGAAACTATGAAGATGGAATTCTTTGGGGAAGGATTAATAGAGATTTCTAGTATGCGTGTATTTTATGCAACGCTGGTAGGTCTTGTTGTAGGAGCGGTAATTTCATCTGTAACCGAATACTATACAGGATTAGGTAAAAAACCCATCCTTAAAATTGTACAACAATCATCCACGGGAGCAGGAACAAACATTATTGCGGGACTGGCAACAGGGATGATTTCTACATTCCCATCTGTACTATTATTTGCTGGTGCTATCTGGGCATCGTATGCATTTGCAGGATTTTATGGTGTTGCACTTGCAGCTTCAGCAATGATGGCAACTACGGCTATGCAATTAGCAATCGACGCGTTTGGACCTATTAGTGATAATGCTGGTGGTATTGCTGAAATGAGCGAGCAAGAACCTATCGTACGTGAAAGAACAGATATCCTGGATTCAGTTGGTAACACAACCGCTGCAACAGGAAAAGGATTTGCAATTGCATCTGCCGCTTTAACATCGTTAGCTTTATTTGCTGCCTATGTAACCTTTACAGGAATCGACGGGATTAATATTTTTAAAGCACCAGTACTAGCTATGTTATTTGTTGGTGGAATGGTGCCGGTAGTATTTTCTGCCCTTGCGATGAACGCCGTAGGAAAAGCAGCCATGGAAATGGTACAAGAAGTACGTCGCCAGTTTAGAGATATTCCAGGAATTATGGAAGGTACTGGAAAACCAGAATACGATAAGTGTGTGGCAATTTCAACCGAAGCTTCTCTAAAACAAATGTTATTGCCAGGTGTCTTAACTATTGGTTTTCCATTAGTAATTGCATTTGCACCATTGCTTTTTGGAATGGAAAAAATGGCTATTGCCGAAATGCTAGGTGGTTATATGGCTGGAGTTACTGTGAGTGGTGTACTTTGGGCAATTTTCCAAAATAACGCAGGTGGTGCTTGGGATAACGCTAAAAAATCTTTTGAAGCTGGTGTTATGATCAACGGTGAAATGACCTACAAAGGGTCCGATGCTCACAAAGCAGCAGTTACCGGAGATACTGTAGGGGATCCTTTTAAAGATACCTCTGGGCCTTCTATGAACATTTTGATTAAACTTACATGTTTAATCGGATTGGTAATCGCTCCAATCTTGGGTGGTCACAGCGCTGATAGCACTATGGAAGGTGCTACTTCCGAAGAAATGATTTTTATTGATGAAGACGGAAATGAAAGTATCTTAACAGAAAAGCAGGTAAATCAAGTTGATGAAGCAAATAGAACCGAAGTCTCCAAAGAAATGATGGTTCAAATAATTTCTGAAGATGATGTAACAACTGCCAATGTTACCACCACCATTACCAAAGATGGTGAAACAACAACAGAAACTAAAACCTTCGAAGGAACCGAAGAAGAAGTGAGAGAACAGGTCGAAGCCCTTAAAAATGCTGAAACAAAAGCAAAAGGCGGCGCAAAAGTTGAAAAGAAAGTACTCCTTGAAAAAAGTAATGGCTAATCAAAATGTTAGTCTGAGCACACTTTAAAAAATTATGATGAATACTGTTGAGGATATCCAACACAGTTGTTGAAGACTAACTAAATAACTATTTTTTGAATAGTTAAATAACTACTAAACCCTTCTATCGCAGAAGGGTTTTTTTATGAAATTTCCTAACTTCACAGTACGATGAATTATGAAGATCTTATAACGTTAGGGATAGCTTTTGGTTTGGGTATGCTCATTGGGCTACAAAGACAACACACCGATAATAAAATGGCGGGCGTACGCACCGCACCTTTACCTTAATTGCGGTGTTGGGTGTAGTATCGGGTTTTCTAACAAGGGACCTGGATAACCCTTTTATTCTTCCAGCCATAGGGTTATCTATAACGGCACTTTTGGTAGTGGCAAACATAATTAAGCTTAAAAAGTTCTCTGAAGCAGATGTAGGACAAACAACCGAAGTTGCCGCTTTACTCACCTTTGCTATTGGTGCTTATTTAGTATTGGGTAGTCAGGTAATTGGAGTAATTGTTGGTGGTGCTATGGCTGTACTACTCTACGTAAAAGAACATCTCCATAATTTCATTGAAAATTTAAAAGATAAAGATTTGGCTGCTATCATGACCTTTGCAGGAATCTCTCTCGTTATTCTTCCAATCTTACCCAATCAAACATACGGACCTCTAGATGTGCTTAACCCACGAAATATCTGGATGATGGTAACTTTAATAGTAGGGATTAGTGTAGTAGGATATTTCATCTATAAATTCGTTGGAAAAAATGTAGGTATAATCTCAAATGGTATACTTGGTGGTTTAATTAGCAGTACAGCAACTACAGTTAGCTATGCGAGAAAAACAGCAAATTCTAAGAATATTAGTAAGATGGCTGCATTTGTGATTACCGTTGCATCCACTATTGCTTTAGCCCGTGTAATGGTAGAAATTGGTGTAATAATTCCAGAAAAACTTCCGCAACTTATTGTACCCTTAGCTGTAGAATTTATCTTTATGGCTACGCTTTGTGTGGTTTTATTTTATCTCATTAACAAAGACACCGCAGATGAAGATAATGAAATGCCAGAACCTAAAAATCCAGCTCAATTTAAAAGTGCGCTTATCTTTGGTTTGTTATATGGATTTATTCTGTTGGCAGTAGCTTTCACCAAAGAAAAATTTGGTAACGAAGCGTTATACGTTGTATCTATTATAAGTGGTCTTACCGATGTAGATGCTATCACCCTTTCGCTTTCACAATTAATGAAAAATGGAGGCTTAGAAACTACTAATGGTTGGCGCCTTATTTTACTTGCTTCCCTTTCAAATCTTGTTTTTAAAGGAATTATGGCGGCAACTCTAGGAACTAAACAATTAGCAAAATGGATTGGCCTTTCTTTTGGGTTGTCTATTGTAGTAGGTTTACTTATTATGTGGCTGTGGCCAGAAGGATGGCATTTTTAGAAATTTTACAATAAATAAATGGCTTGGTTCAAAAAAGATCCCTTACAAATTATCCCGTTTCAAAGTTACGGAGATACTACACATTTTTATGCGCGCGGAAGAGCCTTGGAAGATGAAAATATTGACCTTTCAAAACGGGGATTTTTCTCTTTACTGAAAATTGCCTGGAAACGTTTTGAAGCAGACGAGATCCCAAACACCAAGCTGCGCATTCGGTTGCCAGACGATTCGGTTTTTTATACCGAAAGTGATACCAATGGTTATTTCAAGATTAAAAAAGATATTTCTGGACTGGACAAACTCGCAAATTCCGAAGGATGGTTACAATTTGAAATGTCTTTTGAAGCAAAATTTTCAGATAGAATCATTCAGAATGATAACCTCTTTCAAGGCGAAATCTTAATACCATCCCAAAACAGTAGTTTTGGAGTAATTAGTGATATAGATGACACTATTTTGCATACTGGAGTGACTTCCACCTTAAAATGGCGACTTATTTTAAATACGCTTTTCAAAAATGCTGAAAGCAGAAGTCCCTTAGAAGGTGCGGCAGATTTTTACCATTTACTTCACCGCGGTGCAAGCGGAGAAGAGGCAAATCCCATTTTTTATGTAAGCCATAGCCCTTGGAATCTATACAGATACTTAGAACTTTTTCTTCGGAAAAATAACTTTCCAAAAGGCCCTATTTTGTTACGAACCTTGGATGCCATGCGCGGAAAAGAAAAGGCTGAAAAACCTCAAAAGCAAACCGAAATCATTGAAATTTTAAATCGTTATCCCGAGCGACAGTTTATCTTAATTGGAGACGGTGGCGAACACGATCCTGATATTTACATAGAGATTGCCGAAAGCTTCCCAAACCGTATTAAAGCCATTTACATTCGTAGTGTAAAACACAAAAAGAAAGTGCTTCGAATAACATCTTTGTTTGAAAATTATAAAACCGTTCCTGCAGTTTTAGTGAAAAGCAGTAAAGAGGCGATTGCACACGCTAAGATGCAAGGGTTTATTTAGTTGTCTTCTTCAAAATAAGCGTAGGTGGTCAACTGCGATTGGATTTTTTTGTTGCTATTTTCTACGTATTTATTTTGTTGACCTTTATCCAATATGCGGGCTTTTACATTGTCTTGCAATTGCAGCTCAATTAAATGTTGGATGGTTTTTTTATGGTCCTTGTCCAAAACTGGCGTCACTACTTCAATGCGGTGACTTAAATTTCGCTTCATCCAATCTGCAGAGCCTATATAAACTTGAGGCTCGCCGTTATTCCCAAAAATATAGATACGACCGTGCTCTAAAAATCTGTCAAGAACCGAAGTAATATAAATATGTTCACTTTGTCCTTTCACACCTGGTACCAAAGAACAAATCCCACGTATTAATAGTCTTATTTTTACACCAGCATTGTTAGCCTGATAAAGTAATTTTATCATAGCCTTGTCTTCAAGGCTATTCATTTTTAAAGTGATACTAGCAGGTTGACCGGCTCTGGCATATTGCATTTCGGTTTGCACCAACTCTGTAAAACCACTACGCGTTGTGTACGGAGATACAAAAAGACGCTTTGTTTTTGGAACCAATAATTTTTGCTGCAATACCAAAAATACTTTGTTGAGGTCTTTAGTAATTTTCTTGTCGGCTGTCATTAAACCGAAATCTGTATACAATTTCGCTGTTTTTTCGTTGAAATTTCCTGTTGCAATATAACCGTAACGTTGAGTACCTTCTTCAGATTTCTTTTCAATGTATAAAATCTTACTATGGATCTTAATATCTGGAAAACTATAAATTACTGTTGCACCATTGTCTTCAAAAATTTGCCCCCATTTAAGGTTGTTTTGCTCATCGAAACGGGCCTTTACTTCAATAAAAACAACTACTTCTTTGCCATTTTGTGCAGCAGTAACAATAGCATCGTTTAATCTGGATTCTGAAGCAGCTCTATAAATCGTCATTTTTATAGTCGTAACCTCTGGGTCTTGGGCAGCTTCTTCCAGCAATTGTATGAGTGGCTCAAAAGACTGATACGGATAATGAAGTAACTGATCTTTCTTCTCAATTTCTTTTAAAATAGAAGAGCAATTTGCTAAAACAGGATGGGGAAGTGGGGTGAGTTTTTCGTTACTTAAATTAGTTTCGGTAGGATTTGGGAAGCCAAAGAAATCTTTAAAATTATGATAGGTACCACCATTTACAATATCGGCATTGTACACATCCAGCGCTTTTTTTAAGATTTCCTGAAAAGGCTTGGGCATATGTTGGTCTATTAATAAACGAGTGGCTTGGCCTGTGTCTCTTTTAACTAGTGCATTTTTTATCTTTTCGGCAAGATTTCCAGAGAGTTCATTTTCAATATACAGTTCGGCATCACGGGATGTTTTTATACTGTAAAACGTAATGTCCTGCTCCATTTTTGGGTTCTGGCGCAGGTTGTATTTTAAGATGTCATCTATAAAAGTGATGTAATGTTTTCCGTTGTGCTTCGGAAATGTAAAAAACCGAGGTTCATTTTTAGGAATATTAATTACTGCAAATTTAGTATCACTCAATTGCGTAGTTAAATACAAGGCCTCATTTTCTACAAATACCTGATTTTCTTCGGAAGTGGTATAAGTATTAATTTTAATCTTGTCTTTTAGCGTTTCCTGATAAAATGTCTTAGCTATTTCTTTTTGGTTGGTAGAAAATTCTTTAAACCCAATAAGGTGTATTTGGTGTTTTTTAAGCTCGGGGATAATTTCGGTGTTAAAAACAGCTCCAAATTCTTCTTGCTGCAATTCTACCTGCTTTTTTATTTCTTTTAAAACCTTGTTGGGTTTAGTAATAAGCTTTTTACGAAGGGGTTTTTCAATATTTTTTATCTGTCTAATGTCGCTCACGCGGACTTTAAAAAACTCGTCTAAGTTAGAGGAAAAAATAGCCAGAAACTTAATGCGCTCATACAGCGGATTTCTTTTGTCTGAAGCTTCTTGTAACACACGATGGTTAAAGCGCAACCAAGAAAGATCTCTGTGAAAGTATTTTGAATTATATAGTTTGGCCATTAATGCAGAATATTGGTATTTGTTCCTGCAAAAATCGATATTTGCAGCACCTTACTCTGTTTCTGAAATGTTAAGTTTTGGACGTGTTCTAAAAAAACTTCTAAATGTAGAGAAGCTAAATAGCTCAATACTTGTAGACAGTTTTATCTTATTATTGCCTTACATAGGTAGCAGTAGAAATAGCATTAGCTGGCATTCCTGTAGCGAACTGAACTCTGTCTGAAACATCCGACACGATAGTTAATGTTGTTTCATTTAAGTTAGTTATTGAAATAATTTCTGTCTCATTATCTCTGATAATAGTTAGCTCCCTCTGGTTTAAGGACCACGTACCGTCTGCTTCAAAAGCAAATAATTCTATATCTAGAGTAGATCCTTCTCCATCAATTATTGTTGTTAATTCAATAATATATTCGCCATTGGCATCGTAGAGATTTGGATTTTCTGAAAAAGAGATAGAATAATCAATGTTTTTAGCAAAACCAGCATGAGTGGCTTCTATGGGAATTCCATCGATCGTATTTGTACTGGTACCCGAATAATCTAAAGACGTTAATTGCCAAGTGCCAACCAAATCACTCGAAGTGTCTTCTACAACTACATCATCATTATTGCCACAAGCGGTTACGGTTATAAAAAGAATGGATGCTAAAAGAATTTTTAAAAATTTCATGTGTAGGTTTCTACATATTAAAGTGTGAATGTAACTAAAGTTTATATCTAAAAAACTCTAACCCGTAGTGTACTTAGGAAATTAATATTACCTAAAATAACCCGTGCAATTCTGCGTCTATCTTATTAATTACAGCGCCAAGATCTTCTGGGTTGTCTACAAAATTTAGATTGTCTACATCTATTATTAATAGATTTCCTTTGCTGTAATCGTGCACCCAGGCTTCGTATCGCTCGTTGAGACGGCTTAGGTAATCTATACTAATGCTGTTTTCGTAATCGCGACCTCGTTTGTGGATTTGGTTTACCAGATTTGGGATACTACTTCTTAAGTAGATAAGTAAATCTGGTCCTTTGGTAACACTTTCCATAAGATCGAACAGCGACTTGTAATTCTCGAAATCGCGATTGGTCATAAGCCCCATAGCATGAAGGTTAGGTGCAAAGATGTAGGCGTCTTCGTAAATTGTACGATCTTGGATTACTTTTTTGCCACTTTCTCTAATATCCAGAATTTGACGGAAACGACTGTTTAAAAAGTAAATTTGAAGGTTGAAACTCCAACGTGCCATACTGTTGTAAAAATCGTCTAAGTACGGGTTGTCTTCCACATCTTCATAATGTGCTTTCCATCTGTAGTGCTTTGATAGTAAACGGGTAAGAGTTGTTTTTCCGGAGCCTATATTTCCTGCAATTGCAACGTGCATGTGCTTAATTCTTTGGTTGGTTATTGGTAAATTGATGGAGCGTTTTTCCGTCATAAATATACAGGAAATCTTGCGTAAGGTGCAATTGTTTTACTGTTATTTCGGGCAAGGGTACTTTTTTTTCGGTGGAAGGTTTTTTGGTTTCGTGTAGCCCAGGTTCAGTATATCTAAAAACTTCATTGTTTTTTACAATCCAAACATCTTCGTCATTTTGGGTGATAAACCTTGCGTTTGTTATAGGTATTTCAGAAAGGAAACTTCCGTAGACGTTATACGTAATTAGCGTGTCTTCAAAAAGCAGGTAACAGTAATTAAAATTACTTGCCATAGCGACTAAATTTCCTTCCATAGGTAGGGACGACTGTAATTTGCGTTCCAACCTATAATCAAACAGTTCCAACTGCTGTGTGTCTACATTAAAAAGCCATATTCTGTTATTGCCAGCATTACCTGCAGCGCTAAGATTTACAAACTCCTGCAAATTGTTAAAGCTAATCCGCTCTACCTCATTTAATTTATTGTCTACAAAAACTACCGTATTGGTTTGTTGGTAAAACAACATAATCTTTAACGGGTTAATAATGTCTATCTTCTCAATGGCGCCCAAGGAAAAATCTTTAAAAACAAAGTTGCCGTCGGGTCCTTTTTTATAAAAGGCCATTTCGTCTATAAAATAGTTGTTGTTGTAGGCGTCTGTGCCTATGTAGGTTTGGGCGATTAGTGAGGTTTGTTTGTTTGCTTTAGGAAGCTGTGCAAAACTTGTTGCCGTAATAAAAACGAAAAGGAGTGCCCATAGTTTCATAATGGGCAAGGTACAAAATACACGCCAAAATTTAGCACGCTAATTTATATCCAAATACGCGTACGTTAAGAATTTGGATACGTTCGTCTTGTTTTAGTTTTTTTCGGAGTTTGGAGATAAAAACATCCATACTTCGGGCACTAAAAAAACAGGGAGGGTAACGCAAAGTTTTAGAAAAACCAAAAGGGAAAAGTTTTGTTTTTTCTAAAACAACCACCAGCTAACTCTGGAATCTTAATAGACTAGTTTATATCCAAATCCGCGTACGTTAATAATTTGGATACGTTCGTCTTGTTTTAGTTTTTTTCGGAGTTTGGAGATAAAAACATCCATGCTTCGAGCACTAAAAAAATCGTCATTATTCCAGAGTTTATTGAGAATTAATGAGCGCTCTAATACTTCATTTTTGTTGTTGTTTAAATGAAATAATAAATGAGCTTCACGATGGGTTAGTTTAATAAGTGATTCGGTTTTGTATTGGAGTGTTTGTTTTTTAAACTGAAATGTATAGTCGCCAAGTACTATTTCGGTATGATAATTTTGAAGTTTTACTCGTTGCAGCAAACTGTTAATACGCACAATAAGTTCCTCCATGCTAAAAGGTTTCTTTAGGTAATCGTTGCCACCACTTTCAAAACCTTCTACAACGTCTTTAGGTTGCGATTTTGCAGTTAGAAAAATGATGGGGACGTGTGCGTCAATAGCTCTAATTTCTTTTGCTACGGTAAAGCCATCTTTTTTTGGCATCATTACATCCAGCACCAAAGCATCTACAGTGTTGTTTTTAAAATGCGCCAAAGCGGCTACGCCATCTAAACAATGTGTTACATGAAAATCTTTAGTTTCCAGGCTTTCTTTAACGATCATACCTAATGCGGGTTCATCTTCGGCGAGTAATATTTTAGGGATGTTACTCATTGGGCTAAGGTTATTTTAAAAGTTGTAGGTTTCACTGCTACGGTAATCAGGCCATTGTGTTTCTCTATAATTGCTTTTGTGTAGTACAAACCAATCCCAAACCCTTTTACATCGTGAGTGTTTCCTTTGGGTACACGGTAAAATTTTTCAAAAATTTGTTTGCTTTGAGTGGTTGTAAGCTCATTTCCGTTATCTGAAACTAGTATTTCAGTCGTATTTTTGTTTTGAGTAATTGAAATTTCAATATAATCTCCACCATATTTTAGCGCATTGTCAATTAAATTGTTAATAGCATTTTCGAAATGAAACGGATCAACAGGATAGGTTAATGTAGCCACATTGGGTTTAAAAGTAACTGTTTTAGTACTAGTAACTACTGCCTCTTTTTTTGTGACAGCTTCTAATAAATGCACAAGATCTGTTTCTTCAATATTGAGTTCCAGATTTTCATTGTCCAGTGTTGCGGTTTCCAGTAATTTTTCAACCATTATGGTTAATTTACTTACTTGATTGGCCGAAACTTCAACATATTTTTGTGTTTTTTCAATATCATTACTTTTATTAAATAGTTGGATGCCTTCCATGGCAGCACCTATGGTAGCCAGTGGGGTTTTAAACTCATGTGTGATATTACTAATAAGGTCGTTTTTTACCTCGGCTAACTGTTTTTGGTTTTTTATAATTTTCAATAGGTATAAAAGACAGGCTATAATTGCAATTACAAATAGTAGTGAGATTAAAAAACCTATACTGTTTTTCTTTAATATGAATTCGGTTACGTTGCTAAAATTTAATTGTAAAAAAGAATGTTTTGGTAAAAATGAACTGTTAGACTGAGTTGTTAAATAGGTTAAATTATCAGGAATACTTCCTGTACTTTGATCCTCTCCAAAAGGATTTTGTAAATAAAGAGTATACGAAACATCTATATTTTTACGCTCAAATTCTACAGCCAACAGCGAGTCTATTGTTTTTAGCTCTATTGTTTTTGCTGCCAGACTATACATTACTTGCGAAGTGAGTTGTGCAATTGGATGTTTAAGAATAGAGTCATTTTTTAGGCTAAATAAACGGTCATGAATTGTATCATGCATCGTGAAGGTCTTCTTAAATTTTTCTTTTAGAGTGTCACTGTTTTTTATGATTCGTTGTGTTACTTTGCCATCGTTATTAGTAAGATCGATGGTTATATTAACTTCAGAATCATTTCTAGTAGCAATAGAATCTAATGCGCTAAACTCCAGAAAAAAATTATCAGATCTAAAATTGTTTACTATAGAGTCTGCAAAATTTGCCTCTTTAATAAAAGTAAATTTTTTGAACCGCTCTTGTGTTTTTGTAGCGTAATAATTATTAACTGCATTGTCCAGACTTATCTGTACATCGTTAATTAATTGTTGTTTTGCATCCTCAAAATTTTTATAATTCCAATATCCCTGCATCGCAAGAGTTCCTAGAATTGCAACAATAATAAAATAGAGTATTGCTTTATAATTTCGTTCTTGCATAGTACAAATAACATACTTAATTAACGGTCTCACAAGCCGGTTAACACACGTTAACGTTCATTAACCTAAGAGAATAGTTTGTTTGTTCATATTTGTACTGTTGAAACTTTAACACCGAAACTATAAATTTTAAAACAGTATGAAAACAACACTTCTACTCACCGTAGCACTATTTTTTACAGCACACGTTTGCTTGGCACAACAGTTTGAAGGCATAGCCACCTATAAAACTGATAGAAAAGTTGATCTTGATATGGCGGGAGATGGTATAAACGATGCCATGAAAGATCAGATTGCAGCACAACTTCGGAAACAATTTCAGAAAGAATTTACTTTAACGTTTAATAAAAACGAATCTATTTACGAAGAAGTTGAAAGTCTAAATGCACCTGCCCCAAAAGCTACTGGCGGTATAGATATTATGATCTCTGGCGGGTCGGATATCTTGTACCGAAATTTAACGAACAATAAATATGTAAACAAAACCGAAATAAGCGGAAAGGAATTTTTGATTAAAGACACGCTTGAAAAACCAGAATGGACACTTGAAAAAGAAACCAGAAATATAGGTAATTACACTTGTTTTAAAGCAATCCGAAGTAGAGAAGTAACCGAAAAACAGATGACTTCAGAGAGTGATAGTCTTATAGAAGTTACAAAGTTAGTGACCATAACTGCCTGGTATACCTTAGACCTTCCAATACAACACGGTCCTAGTACTTATTGGGGGTTACCAGGCCTTATTCTACAAGTTGAGGATGGAGACCTTACTGTTTTATGTTCTAAAATTGTGCTGAACCCAAAAGAAGAAATTGCTATTGAGGTTCCTAAAAAAGGAAAGAAAGTCACGCAAGCCGAGTTTGATGAAATTCAAGAAAAAAAGAACGCCGAAATGATGGAACGTTTTCAAAGCGATGGTCGTAAAAAAGGCGATGGAAATAGTTTTAGTATTAAAATTGGAGGGTAGCTCTTATTTCAAAAATAAAATGACTCAATTTTATAGGAGCTATTAAACCTTTTCTGTTTAAAATAGTCCAAGCATACTGTAACAAAAGCTGTAACTTGTTACTAACTATAAACTATTAAAAATTGTTGTTATGAGAATACTATCCTTTTTAGTTGTCGTGTTAATTGCGACCACTTCAGTTGCCCAAAATATAAGTGGAAAAGCGTATTACGAGTCCAAAACTACGGTAGATATGGACAACTTTGGTAATCGTGAAATGAGTGAGCAGATGAAGAAGACAATCGCAGACCGAATGAAAAGTATGCTGGAAAAAACCTACATTCTTACGTTTAATAAAAATGAATCTGTTTACAAGGAAGAAGAGAAGCTGGATGCTGCTGGTGGCGGTAGAGGTTTTGGGATGATGATGAATAGTTTTTCGGCTGGAGTGCAATATAAAAACTTGGAAAAAAATCAGATTTTAGAAGAGCGTGAGTTTTTCGGGAAGCAGTTTTTAATTAACGATACCATTACCAATCTACAATGGACGGTAACCGACGAAAAGAAAATGATTGGGCAATATCTTGCCGTGAAAGCTACTGCCATTAAGCAAATTGATGAAAACGATTTCAGCATGGCGCGAAGAAGAAACCGTGATGACAATAAGAAAAAAGACGATACCAAAGAGGAGAAAACAACTGGTGATGATACATTGAAAAAGGATGGAGATACAGCCAATGCCGAAGAGAAAAAAGATAACGATCCAATGGACGATATTGAAGTGCCTAAGGAAATAGAAGTTACCGCTTGGTTTACACCGCAAATACCTGTGAGTAATGGTCCTGGAGAATATGCTGGTTTACCAGGATTAATTCTTGAAATGAATATGCACCGCACCACTATTTTATGCTCCAAAATAGTATTAAGTACCAAAGCAGGTGAAAAAATTGAAGCCCCCGACAAAGGCGACGAAGTAACTCGTGAAGAATATAACAAAGTTGTAAAAGAAAAAATGGACGAAATGCGTGAAAACTTTCGTGGTAGTGGCGGACGTCGAGGTGGCGGAAGACGTGGCGGATTCTAGAAACTAATATTAGATACTTTGTTCCATCTTTATTATAAAGATTAGGGATATAAAATTTCAATTAACGATGAAAAAACTACTTCTTGCAACCCTGTTGCTACTCTGTTCTATTGCCGTATCTGCTCAAAGTATTAAAGTGCGAGGCGTCATTACCGATACAATTTCTCAACCCCTGGAGTTTGCCAATGTGGTTGCCACGGTAACTAGTAGCGGTGCTATCGAGTCCTATGCTATTACAAATGAAAAGGGTATGTACCAACTAGATCTTCCAAAAGGTGAAACCTATACCTTAAAAGCAAGTTTCCTAGGTTTTGAGACACAGGATAAAAGTATGGTAGTAGGTGAAGATGATGACGATAAAACCCTAGATTTCATATTGAAAGCAATGGAAAATCAGCTGGATGGTGTTGAAATTGTCTATGAAATGCCCGTAACGGTAAAAGGAGATACCATTGTGTATAATGCCGATAGTTTTACAACTGGAGACGAACGAAAGTTAGGCGATGTAATGAAAAAACTTCCTGGGGTTGAAATTAATGATGATGGAGAAATACAGGTAGAAGGGAAAACCGTTCAAAAAGTAATGGTAGAAGGGAAAGATTTTTTCGATGGCGATTCAAAATTGGCCACAAAAAACATCCCGGCAGATGCCGTAGACAAAGTTGAAGTACTACGAAATTATAACGAGGTAGGCCAAATGAGAGGCCTAGGGAACGACCAGGACAATGTTGCCATAAACATTAGACTTAAAGAAGGAAAAAAGAATTTCTGGTTTGGAGAAGTAACCGCTGGTGGAGGAACTATTGAGGAAGATGAAGTTGGTTATTTGGCGCATCCCAAATTATTCTATTACAGTCCAAAATATAGTTTAAATTTTATCACAGACTTCAACAATATTGGAGAAGTGCCGTTTACATTTCGGGATTATTTCAACTTTACGGGAGGGTTTAGGAATTTTAATAGTGGCGGCGGTACGCGCTTTAATGTTTCAGAAAGTGATCTAGGTTTTGCTGTGGCACAAAATAACAGGGCAAATGAAATAGAAACCAAATTTATTGCAGGAAATTTCAGCTGGAAAGCATCCAATACGCTGGATGTGAGCGGATTTGGAATCCTCTCGGACAACCGTACTAATATTGTAACAAACTCCATTAGACAATACATTGCCTCTGGAGCGACTGAAAATACGGCTAGCACTACAGACCAACGCAGTCAATTGGCTATGTTGAAATTAAGCAGTGTATATAAACCGAATACAAATTTACAAGTAGATTACGATGCCTTAGTAAAAACCTCTAAGCAAACCGAAGGAGCAATTACGCTCTCGCAATTTGATTCGGTTACTAATGATATTGAGGAAAATAAAGAAAATAAACCAGCATCCATTAACCAAAATGTGAACGCTTATTATACTCTAAACGATAAGAATATTTTTGCTGCGCAGGCACAGCATTTGTATCAGGATGAAGACCCGTTCTATAATGCAATTACAGATATTCTCCCGTTTGCAGGAATTATTCCGGCAGATACTACACAGAATCGCTTTAATACGAATCAGCAAAAAAATGTGATTACCAATAAGCTGGACGCCAAAGTAGATTATTACTATGTGCTTAACAATACCAGTAATTTAAATGCGACGCTTGGGACTACCTACAGCAATCAGTTGTTCGATAGTAATATATTTCAGATTTTAGACAATGGAAATCAGGTAAATTTTAACCAAACCCCACAGATTAATGGTGGAAACCTTCCGCTACAAAACGATGTAAATTACACCTTTACCGATGCTTTTTTTGGGTTGCATTACAAATTAAAAACGGGGCAATTTATAGTCACGCCAGGAGCAACCGTACATAATTATAATTTGAAAGATGAGCAATTAGGAACCGAAAATACACAAAATGATTGGAAAGTATTACCAGATGTAAACGCTATCTGGAATATAAAAAAGAGCGAAAGTCTCCGGTTTAATTATGCTATTTCGGCCCAATACACCGATGTAAACGACTATGCTGAAGCTTTTGTGTTTAATAACTACAACCGTTTGTTTCGCGGAAATAGAAATCTTGAAAATTCTTTAGCTCATTCGTATAACTTGACGTATTTCAGTTTTAATTTGTTCAACTATACGAACATAAGTGGTAATGTGAGTTATTCAAAAACGATTAATAATTTTAAAAATAACACAGAAATTATTGCTATTAACCAAGTGAGTAGCCCTTTTAATATAGATAGTAACTTCCCGGATGAAACATTTTCTGGCTTTGGAAGATTCAGTAAAAGAATTAAGAAGCTACAATTTTCATTACAGGCAAATGCCGCTTTAAGTAAATCTAATAACTTAATTAACGATGTGGTTACAGAGAGTGAAAGTTTTACCCAAAGTTACCGAGGGAGTGTGCGAAGTAGTTATAGAGATTGGCCAAATTTTGAAGTTGGGTACCGTCTTTCTATAAACGATTATAACAATGGTGGCCGTGAGCAAATTTTTTATACCCATCGCCCGTATGCCAATGTAGATATTAATTTCTTAAAAGATTTTACATTTAGTGCAGAGTGGGATTACTATAATTATAGTGATAATAATAATACGGTAGAAAACAATTACTCCTTTGTAAACGCCAACTTATACTACCAAAAAGGCGAGAGTCCATGGGAATTTAGAATTCAGGCAGATAACCTGTTAAACACAGAGTTTACCAACCAAGACTCTTTTAACGAACAGTTTAATACCACCTCGCAATATTTTGTCTTGCCACGTATTTTAATGTTGGTGATTAAGTACGATTTGTAAGTTTGGAATGATGATGCTATTTTAAAAATACGTCAATTGCCGTATTTCATTTTTTTTGATATGTATTGATATTTACCCTGGTAAAAACCAATGCATTATGAAATCAATAAAATATCTTTTACTATTAGTAAGCTTTTCAGCATTTGCGCAAGAATACCCAATGGGAATGGATTGGGATGAAGAATCCTATCGCAATATACCCTACAAAGCAAACTTTACAGCAGCTACCTATACTAATTTACCTAATAGTTACTCGCTAGAAAAATATGCACCCATTCCCGGAAATCAAGGACAAATGGGCACGTGCGTAGCCTATGCGGCGGCGTATGGGCTACGTACTATTATGCTGGCAAAGGACGCTGGAATTACCGACAAAAACAGAATTACCGCCAACGCACTGTCTCCAACGTATGTGTACTCTATTATTAAGAAAGAGGAGGATACCAATTGCAGCAAAGGCGCTAACCCAATCTATGGTATGGAGGCTTTAAAAGTGGCTGGAGTACCAACACTACGCTCTTTGCCCTACTCCTGTAATCCAACGATCTCCACTCAAATACAAATGGAAGCCATAGATTATCGTATTCGGGATTATCAAAAGCTTTTCTTTTTTGACACGCAGGACTATGGTGTTAAAACCAATGCTACAAAAAAAGCACTTACCGAAGGCTATCCAGTTTTATTAGGAATGAAACTACCCCCAAGTTTTTTTAAAGCTACCAACACTTGGCGTGCTATACCTTCAGACAAAGGAACTATTGCAGCAAAACATGGTTTCCATGCCATGGTAGTTATAGGATATGACGATACTTACGAGGGAGGTTCCTTTAGATTATTAAATAGCTGGGGAACTGGCTGGGGGGATGGAGGTTTTATTTGGGTCCCTTATGCAGAATATGAAGAATGGGCCATGGGTGCCATACAGCCTTATAGTTATTATAAAAGAAAGGACGTTGTAACAAACAACGTGGAAGTAATACCTTCCAAACCGGGAAGTCCTGGAGTCCCTGACAAACCAGACCGACGTGTAGCACCTACTAGGCCAACACATCCACGGGTGCAACCTAACAACCGTAGAAACCCTATACAGCCTACCATTCCAGAAATGCGCTTAGATGCAAATCCCATTGCCAGTAAATTGCCTCAAGGGAGCCTTAGATTTGAAACTAATACTGGAATTGTAATGGCAACAACAAGAGTTTCAACTAGAAATTTGGTAGTTGAAGATGATATAGAAGCAGAAGAACTAGTGGCTTATAAAATGACCAAAGCATACCCGTCTGGAACTCGTTTCCGATTTTATCTTACCAATGAAAACGAAGGCTATATCTACGCTTTCGCAACAGATCTTACCCAAAAAATTAATAAAATATTACCTTTTGAAGATGGAATGTCTCCACTCATAGGCGCTAATTCTGAACTCGCATTTCCAAGTGAAAAAAAAGTAATACGAATGGACAACAACCCCGGAACAGACTATTTGTTAATCTTATTTAGCCAACAGAAACTAGACGAAAATGCACTAATGGAAACAATGCAGAATACCTCTGGCGGACTTACATCAAAAATAAGTGCTGCACTTGGTGATAAATTAATTGATAAGAGTAGTGTGAAATACGCTGCAGGAACCCCTGGTTTTGAAGTGGACGAAGATGCCACAGGGTATGTAGTCCCGCTAATGGTTGAAATAACACACCAATAATATGAAACGCTTTAGTATAGTCTTATTGATATTTATTGTAGCGTTCTCTAGTAATGCGCAGCAAGAATTTGTAGTGCAAGGCAATCATGCCGATTACATAAGCCAAAGTGTTTTAGATACAAAACGTAACGTCTTGGTTACTTTTAGCTATACTGATAATACCTTAAAATTTTGGAACGAAAAAACAGGGCTTTTGTACCGAACCATAGATGCAGAAAAAAGTTTTAGTAAACTGGTGGTATATTCAAACGAAGGAAAGGTCTACGCGCTGGCAGCGAATACTATTATAGTGTACAGCACCGAAACCTTCAAGAAAATAAAAGAATACCCATTAGGCCGTATTTATTCTATCTCTTTTTCTGAGTTGAATGGGCAAGGAACATTGACACTTTTTGCACAGGATGAAAATTATATGACCTCGTTATATACCCTTAACGAAGATACAGGGCAATTTTTAGGGGTAAATATTCCACCGCTTCCGGTAGATACCGAAGTGGCAACTCATTATTTTACCTCAAACGGGAGGTACCTGTTTGTAGTGCCTTCTTATGGCAGCTATTATTTCTATAATACAAACACACAACAATACACCGAACTTAAAGGCGATTATATCGCACTGTTCGAAAATGGTGAAGTATTGCGTAGTATTTACGATTTCGAAAAATCTAAATTAGTGTATATGCGTATGAATCCAGAAACACGTAAAATTTTGTGGACCCATACATTCGAAAAGGCTACCCTCGAAGAAGGTCTTTTTCAACCTACCTATGCCGATGTACATTTTACAAAAGACAACACAGCTTTTTGGGTAGAAACTACACTTGTACCCCTTACCAAAATAGATGCAAATACAGGACAAGTGCTAGGAAGTTTTCCAAAAACCGAAAGTATTGGTGGTGTTTTAGATGCAGGACCGTATGTGTATGCACAGATGGGGGCGAGTAGTAAGTTTGGTAAATACAAGCCATATACATTAGAGCCAATATTACAATATGGAAATACTATTATTGAGCCTACTTCGGTAGTCGTGTATCAAGATGGGGAGAGCGTCGAATTGCTCTTTAATACAACCTATGGAAAAGAACTTTTTTCCTTGTTTGTACATCCAAAAACAACGCAGTTAACAAAATATCCAACAAATTATAGGGACGATTTTAGTAATGGTAAATTGGTGGTAGATCCTTCTTCAGATAAGGTATTTAGTATTACTTCAACTATAGACCCTATAAAGGTTTTTAACAGAGGGAAGTCACAAAGTTTTAAGGACCTTATAGAAAATTACAAAGGAGCACAACAATTCGATTTTAGTCCCAATACCAAACAATTGGCGATTTTGTACAATAGAGGGTTACGTGTTATTAATACCGAAAGTAATATCGAAACTTTCTTTAAACCCATGGATATAGATGCTATGTTTTTTAAAGCTGGTTTTTCTCTCGCCCCTTTTAACAATGCCGTGGCATTTGTAAGTAGGGAAATACAGGCAGATCAGATAATGCACGAAAAATTGCACTATTACGATTTTGCCTCTAAAACTGAAAAATGGAGCAAAGACGGAAGGTATTTTGGTGTTTTTCATGTAAACGGCGGAAAAGAACTATTGGTTTCTAATGCGACGAACAATACTATTGAATACCTCGACACTAAATCTGGCAGTGTATTACGAAGTATTCCGTCCGATTTTCAAAAGGCGCAGTCTGATGTTTTTTTGTCTCCTAATAGAGAGTATCTTTTATACAATGGCTATGGTATAGGGGCTGCTCTATTTCATTTGCCAAGTAAAAAAGTTGTGCAAAAATTCAATTTAAATAACGGAAACTTTAATGGGAGCTTTGTAACAAATACAATAATCGCCATCCCAGAATATGGTGGGATTACGTTTCATGATATACTCACTAATAAGCAACTGCTTAAGTTGTATGTTTTTGAAGATAAAAGTTGGGTGGCATACACACCAGAAGGACAGTTTGATGGTACCCAAAAAGGGTGGGAAAAGGTAGCGTTTCTTAAAAATAGAGAGACCATTCCGTTAGAGAGTGTCTTCGATCAGTTTTATACACCTAGGTTGTTGCATCAGGTTTTAGCTTCAAAAGATTTTAAAACACAACGAAACCTTCAGGATTTTGCATCGCCGCCCAGTGTAACAATTACCTATAATCAGGGCGCAAGAAATTTGTATGTGGACGATGATGCCACTTCAGAAATTTCAGTTGAAACTCAAAAAGGAACAATAATTCTAGACGCAAAGGCCAATGGCGATAAAATTTCAGAAATACGGCTGTACCAAAATGGTAAGTTAGTTGGCGGTACTACCCGAAACTTAATCGTTGAAGACGACGTATCCCAAAACCCCAATAAAAAAGAGGCTAGTATCACATTACTATCAGGGTTAAACGAATTTTCAGCAATAGCTATTAATTCGCAAGGCACAGAGAGCGTTCCTGAAAAATTGAATGTTACCTACACGGCCAGTCAAGAAATGCTTATAAAACCTCAGGGCATTCAGGCACACCTTTTAATTGTTGGGATAGATGAGTATCAAAACCCAAAATACAATCTTAATTATGCGGTGGCAGATGCTACTGGATTTAAAGAAAGCGTGGAGCAGGGCTTGTCTAAGATTACTTCAAAATCGCACGTATACTTCATTAAAAATGGAGAGGCGGTACGCGAAAGAATTATTACGAAACTAACTGAAATAGCTTCGGTCGCGAATCCGCAGGATATATTTATATTTTATTATGCAGGTCATGGGGTTATGGATAGTAAAGCCGATAAAGAGTTCTACTTAGTCCCTACAGATGTTACCCAATTGTATGGAGACGATGGTGGTTTGAAACAAAAGGGAATTTCAGCAAAAGAGTTGAAACAAATTGCTTCTGGCATTCCTGCTCAAAAACAACTGTATATTTTAGATGCCTGTCAGAGTGCAGGAGCCTTAACATCGGTTGTTGCTACCAGAGGTGCCGCCGAAGAAAAAGCCATAGCACAATTGGCGCGAAGTACAGGAACCCATTGGCTTACCGCCTCAGGGAGTGAGCAATTTGCTACAGAGTTTGATGAGTTAGGCCATGGCGTATTTACCTATGCCTTATTAGAAGCTATCTCAGGCAAGGCAGATAGTGGCGACAAACGGGTTACTGTAAACGAGCTAAAAGCGTATATAGAAAGCCGTGTGCCAGAAATTTCTGAAAAATATAAAGGCAGTCCGCAATATCCATCTAGTTTTGGATTTGGGCAGGATTTTCCTATAAGTACAAATCACTAAACAAAAAGACTTCTGTAAACGGAAGTCTATAATTAAATTGTCTTTTGAAGCTTTGTTGTATCTTTAAAGTGAAGAACAAAACTTTATGAGAAAGATATTTTTAGGAGCCATTATCGCCCTAGCCCTTGTTTTTGGATTTCGATATTGTGAACACAAAAAGGATGAAAGAGAGCAATTGCAGGAAACGACAGCCCTTATTCAAAAACAATTGAAAAACGTTGGTAAATTAATTGTAACCGAAGGTAGCTACGCACAGGTTTTTACTTATAAAGACACCGAAAAATTATTGGGTTTTTTAGAAGCAAAAAAGAAGGCGTTAGTAGTTGTAAATGCTGAAGCAACCATCTCCTATGATTTAAGCAAAATTGAAACCGAAATAGACGAAGTCAACAAAACAGTCATTATAAAAGAAATCCCAGAGCCCGAACTGAAAATAAATCCGAATATTGAGTATTACGATGTCACCCAGGATTACCTTAACAAGTTTGAAGCCAAGGATTACAATACTATAAAACAAAGGGTTGAAAAAATGCTCCGAACTAAGATTGAAGCTTCTGAACTAAAAACCAATGCACAAAATAGGCTGATCTCAGAATTACAAAAAATCTATATACTCACCAATTCTATGGGATGGACGTTGCAATATAATGAAACACCTATCACAACCGAAGAAGAACTAAAACGAGTGAAACTATAATTTTTTCTGAAGCGATTTCCAGCCACCACCATTTATAACTTCTACTCCATTTTTATTCAAAATGGAGGCGGCTTGTCCACTTCGAGCCCCGCTAAGGCAACAGGTGATAATAGGTTTGTTCCATTTTTTAATTTCTGAAACGCTTGCTGAAATTTTAGATAACGGAATATGTTTAGCGCCATCTATATGTCCGGCATCCCATTCTTTTTGCGTGCGTACATCCAAAATGACAGCATCCCGATTTTTGAAATCTTGAATTGCCTCGTTGTTATTTCCGAATAAAAAATTAAGTAGTCCCATGGTTACTTCTAGCGTAAGCGATTATGTGTATTTTATTAATACATTTTATTATCATTAGCAGCGTTTTTTGGTATTTGCTGAATAGCATCCCAATGCTCGCATATTTTTCCATTTTCGTCAAACCGAAAGAAATCCATTGTAATATACTCGTCATTCCCTGGCCAAATTTGATGGGTATGTAATGCAACGAGGTTGTCTTCGGCAATGCATCTTACAAATTCGATAGATTTTTTTGGGTATTCTTGTTGCATTTTGTCAAAATATTCAATAAAACCTTTCAGCCCATCTCCAACATCTGGATTATGCTGAATATAAACATCGCCTACATATAAGGCAACTGCTTTTGTGGGGTCTCCATTGTAGGCCATTTTGTAAAATTCAATGGCGTTCTTTTTATTAAGTTTTAAATCCATAAATTAATAGTATTATTAAAACAAGTATCTTTTGCAAATTTCCTTACTATAAGCCTTCATTTTCATTGAGTAACTCCAGTCCAGCATTAATTAGGTGAGCAACTTTAGGACTTCTTTTTTGAAACGATTTTAAATACATTAAAATCTCCGAAGCTTTTGTTAATTCATATATTTCTAAAGGTAATAACCAGTCGTTTGGAAATTTTAATGAAACTTTCTTAAAAATTTTAATTAGCTGCTCAACATTTAAAGGGGAGCTGTCCAATACAGCTGGACTGAGGGGTTCCACAATACTAGTTTTTCTAATTGTTCTCACAACTTCATATAACCCATTCAATTCTTTTTCACTTTCCGAAAGTGCTACAACATCTCCTAAAGTACTTAATTTGTGCTCCACTAAATCGAAACTCAAATAGTCTGCCGCCCCCGCAAACGCCGAAACAATTTCTTTGCCCACTGCCATGTCAAAATCTCCGTCATCTGGAGTAAAGAGCACTTCATTTTTATAAGTAACCGTACATTCTGTAAATTGAATGAGCATTAATTCGCCTTTCAAGTTACGCATGCCGGTTACGTTCATTCCTTTTACGTGGATGCCGCTTTCAAACTCAAATTCAATAGGTTTACCATCATAAAAATTATAAGCAGCCAAGTCACGTGGTCCCATATTTTCGATGGCTAGATTAATACCTTTCAATTTCCCCAACGGACTCCTAAAGCCATTTTTATGACGCGATACACCGTGGCCAATTACTTCCGTTTCGCGGTAAGCGAGTGCTGTTTTCCCTTCAGTTTCAAAATAGACTATTTCGTTATCTTCATTGCGAATCATTCGTATAAAAACACCTGAAACCTGTAGCCCTGTCGAGATTTCAATTGTGCCCAATTGCTTGCTTTCAATTAATTTATTTAAGCCGCGCCAACCACCTTTTCGAACTGCCATGGTATTTGCGAACTCTTCTAACACTTGCTGTAAATAAGCAAAATCTGGTGTCACATAGAGTTGAGGTTGCGGTTTTGTAATATCAAAATCCTGATATGCAGCTTCGATCGAATACGGTATTTTCTTGACTTCATTTTTCATACACCATTCACTTTCTCCGATAGAGGAAAGGAGTCCAGCACCATAAATTTTTGGATCCGCCACTGTTCCAACCATTCCGTATTCCACGGTCCACCAGTGTAGGTTTCGAATTAATGCAATTTCGGAAGGTATTACTTCCTTTTGCTGAAGCTCTTCAACACGTTTTTCCACGGCATCAATCTTAGATTGATATGCTCCCCTCTCAGCGGGAGAGGGGTTGGGGGTGAGGGATTTCTCTTTTAAAATAGATAACTCCCTAACGGCTTCATACAATTCCATATCATGCGCGCTGGAAATAGCTTTGGCACCAATCTCTCCAAATCGGCGTAAATACTCCGCATAATCTGGACTAGCGATAATAGGCGCGTGACCAGCACCTTCGTGAATAATATCTGGAGCAGGAGTGTATTCTATATTTTCAAGCTGGCGAATATCACTTGCAATTACAAGCACTTTATACGCCTGAAACTCCATAAACGCATTTGGCGGAATAAAACCATCTACCGCCACAGCCGCCCAACCTATTTCTTTGAGAATACGGTTCATCCCATACATAGAGGGGATTTCATTAATTGAAATACCTGTTTTTCGTAACCCTTCGAGATAACTTTCGTGCGCCACGTTGCTTAAATAATCCACATTTTTACGCATAACAAATCGCCATACTGCCTGGTTAATTGGCGTATAGTGCTCATAGTTTTGTGACTTTATGTACTGCTTTAAATGTGGAGGCAGTCTGTCGAGTAATTCGTTGCTTTCAATGTGCGCTTCAATCATAGTTCAAAAGTAATCAATGATTAACGATTGTGGAATGTGGATTATTGATTTTTGAAGTAAATAAGAACACTTTAAAAATCAGTGATCAAAAATAGTTAATCTCCAATCTCCTTGTATATTTACAATTCAATGAAGCCCACCCGCAAACAAGAAATTATTACAATAGCTGCATCTCTTTTTAAAGAAAAAGGATATAGCGCTGTGTCTATGCGCGACATTGCAAAGGCAATGGATATAAAAGCAGCGAGTTTGTACAATCATATTTCGGGAAAGCAGGAGATTTTATCGACACTCATTTTAGAAGTTGCAGAAGCGTTTACTTCTAAAATGAGCGCGATTACTTCTGAAGCACTAACGCCATTACAAAAAATAAAAAGAGTTATTGAAATCCATATCGATATCACTGTAAATTATGCTGAGAATATTGCTACCTTAAATAACGATTGGATGCATTTAGAAGGCGAAGATTTAAAACGAGTGGTGAAAATGCGCGAAGATTATGAAGAAAACTTCCGAAGCATTATAAAACAAGGAATCTCTCAAGGCGATATAAAACCCCAACATCCCGAAGTGATTTTGTTTTCCATTCTTTCTACCCTTCGAACCTTATATCTGTGGAATGAAAAACGTGGCAAAATGGATGTGAATGTCTTAAAAAAAGATATGGTTGGGGTGTTAATTAACGGTATAATTTAAAAAAAAAACGATTAAAATCCGCTTCCCTTTTTTATGGGGGAGAATATTTAGGTGAGGGGATTTGCAATTACAACTAACAATCGTTAGTTTTGTGAATCAAATTTCGATATATAATCTGTGGCTATTTTTCATAAAATAAAAATAAAAGACATCTACAAAGAGACCGACGATTGTTCGGTAATTACGTTCGATGTTCCTTCAGAAATTTCTGAAGAATTTAATTTCCGTCAAGGACAGCACTTAACGTTGAAAGCCGATATAGACGGTAAAGATACGCGTCGTAGCTATAGCTTGTGCTCCAGTCCCCGCGATGGGGAATGGAAAGTAGCGGTAAAGCAAATCTTAGGAGGTGCTTTTTCGACCTTTGTAAATGAAGAGTTGAAAGCAGGTGACACGCTTGAAGTAATGACACCTAGTGGAACGTTTGGAGTAGAGGTAGCTCCATCTAAAGAAAAAAACTATCTGTTCTTTGCAGCAGGTAGCGGTATAACTCCAGTCTTATCAATGGTAAAAGCGCACCTAGCAGCTGAGCCTCAATCCACTTGCAAGCTCTTTTACGTAAATAAAACGGCAAAATCGATTATCTTTAAGGAAGAATTGGAGCAGTTACGTAACAAGTATTTCGGAAGGTTTGAAATATATTATTTCTTAACCAAAGAACGTCGTGATATAGACCTTTTTAATGGAAGGTTTGATGATGAGAAGATGAAGGTGTTAACCAAAACCTTTATTGATATTCCAGATACCAACGAAGTCTTTTTATGCGGCCCAGAAAAGATGGTGAATTATGTTTCAGACTATCTGGTAAATGCCGGATTGCCTAAAGAGCATGTGCATTTCGAATTGTTTGTCACAGGGCTTTCAGATGAGGATATTGCACGACAAGAACGACTGGCAAAACAAAATGTAGCAGGAACTGAAGTGGTTATCGTAGATGGAGGAAAAGAATTCTCATTTACCATGACAAAAGAATATGACAACATTCTTGATGCGGCATTAGGAGCAGGAGCAGATCTGCCTTTTGCATGTAAAGGAGGTGTTTGTAGTACTTGTAAATGCGAAGTATTAGACGGCTCCGTAGAAATGAAAATAAATTATGCGTTGAGTGACAAAGAGGTAAGTCAAAACCTTGTTTTAAGCTGCCAAGCCGTCCCAACAACAGATAAAGTGAAAGTAGATTTTGACGTATAATCGCAATGTACTTTCAAAATAATTAGTAAGCTCCTCCCCTGCAAGGGGGAGGAGTCAAGAATTTTGAAGAAAATTCTTGGCGCAGGGGGTGCTAGCCTAAGCTTCAATTAAAAGCCAAATATTATGAGCAACGAACAAATTAAAAACCTCGAGGAAATTTTTGAAGCCCGCATTGCGCGAGACGAAAAAATAGAACCTAAAGACTGGATGCCAGAAAGGTATCGCAAGACACACATCAGGCAAATGAGTCAGCATGCGCATTCCGAAATTGTAGGAATGCTGCCAGAAGGAAACTGGATAACAAGAGCTCCTTCATTACGAAGAAAAGCTGCCTTATTAGCGAAAGTGCAAGATGAAGCTGGACATGGATTGTATTTATATTCAGCTTGTGAAACCTTGGGTATTTCTCGTGACGAATTATACGAGCAATTACACACTGGAAAGGCAAAGTATTCTTCCATTTTTAACTATCCAACCGTAACCTGGGCAGATATGGGAGCCATTGGCTGGTTGGTAGATGGTGCCGCAATTATTAATCAGGTGCCTTTGTGTAACACTTCTTTTGGGCCGTATGCAAGAGCAATGGTGCGTGTATGTAAAGAAGAAAGTTTTCACCAACGCCAAGGGTTTGAAATTATGTTAAAGCTCTGCAACGGAACTCCCGAGCAAAAAGAAATGGCACAAGATGCGTTAAACAGATGGTGGTGGCCAAGTTTAATGATGTTAGGTCCAACCGATGCTGAAAGTATCCACACCGAGCAATCGATGAAGTGGAAACTAAAACGAAAGTCCAATGACGAACTGCGCCAACAGTTTATAGATCAAACAGTCCCTCAGGCTGATATTTTAGGCTTGACCATTCCAGATCCAGACCTAAAACTCAACGAAGAGACCGGAAGCTATGATTTTGGTGAAATAGACTGGAACGAATTCTGGCAGGTAGTAAAAGGGCACGGTCCTTCCAACAAAAAACGAATGAAAGATAGAGTAGGCGCCTGGCAAGAAGGAACTTGGGTTCGTGACGCTGCAATGGCGTATGCTGAAAAGCAGGAAGCCAAGAAAGTAGCAAAAGCAAGCTAGAACTATTAAATTTGAGTAGATGAATAATTCTCTCCCTTGGGGAGAGATGCCCACAGGGCAGAGAGGGCCACCCGGCCAAAAATATAGTAACTATGAGCACAAAAAATTGGCCCCTTTGGGAAATCTTCGTAAGAAGTAAAAACGGATTAGAACACAGACACTTTGGAAGTCTGCATGCAGCAGATGCTGAAATGGCTTTAGAAAATGCAAGAGATGTATACACACGCCGAAGCGAAGGTGTAAGTATTTGGGTGGTAGAAAGTAAGAACATTACCGCAAGTAATCCCGAACATAACGGAGAACTTTTTGAGCCAGCACAAGATAAAGTGTATCGTCATCCTACATTTTACGAGTTGCCAGATGAGGTAAAACATATGTGATCATTAAGGATTGCAGACTGTAGATTTTTGATTGGAGGATTATTGGTTCAACAATCTACAATCAACTAAACTAATGGCTCCTTTCCTAAGAGAGGGAAAGTGGCTTTAAATTTTTGTTGAAAATTTAAAGACGGAAGGGTTGAACTCCCAAAAATTTATGAAACAGAACAAAAACCTATACAACTACATTATCTCAATTGCAGATAACAGCTTGATCTTAGCCCAGCGTCTTGGAGAACTTTGTGGTCACGGCCCTACGCTGGAAACAGACATTGCAGGAACTAATATTGCATTAGATTTAATTGGGCAAACCCGAAATTACTATCAATATGCCGCAAAAATCCAAGGAGAAGGAAAGACTGAGGATGACTTAGCATTTTTGCGTTTGGAGCGAGACTACAAAAATGTATTGTTAGTAGAACAGCCTAATGAGCATTTTGGGTATGTAATGGGGCGTCAATATTTATTCGATGTGTTTCATTTATTGTTTATGAATGAATTGCTGAATAGCAAAGACGAAACCCTCGCCGCCATTGCAAAAAAAGGAATTAAAGAGGTTAGCTACCACAAACGATTTTCGGGAGATTGGGTGAAGCGGCTAGGAGACGGGACTAATGAAAGTAACAAAAAAATGCAGGAAGCCATTGACGAGCTTTGGGCATACACAGACGAACTTTTTGATCAGACGGACGCAGATAAAGCTATAATAGCTGATGGTATAGGTGTAGCGACTTCAAAATTTAAAGAAAATTATTACGAAGAAGTTTCAGCATTGCTTAAAGAAGCAAATTTAGAAGTTCCGGAACGTAAGTATTTTATTAAAGGAGGAAAAAAAGGGGTTCATAGTGAGCATATGGGATATATACTGGCAGATATGCAATACATGCAACGCACCTATCCAAATATGGAATGGTAGTATAATTAACGATTATGGATTGTCGATAATGGATTTTAGAATAAAAAGTTCAAAAATCAAGAATCGTTACTTTTCAATCTCCAATTTTTTATAATGATAACTGAAACCGCAAATATTGACGCACACCTTATTCCAATTTTGGAACAAGTAAGCGACCCTGAAATCCCCGTACTAACCGTATTGGATTTGGGAGTTATTCGCGAAGCGATTGAAGAAAATGGTGTTATTAAAGTGAAATTAACACCAACCTATAGCGGCTGCCCGGCAATGGATGTTATTGGCGACGATTTAAAAGCGGCTTTTAAGAAATTAGGAAAAGAAGTTGAAGTAGAATTGGTGTTAAGTCCAGCCTGGAGTACCGATTGGATTAGTGAAGAAGGATTACAGAAAATGGAGGCATATGGCATCGCAAGACCATTGTCTGAGTCGGCCGATAAAGATGTCCTTCTGGGAAATGCAAAAAAAGTAATATGCACCAATTGTGGGAGCACGAATACGCATTTAGTAAGTCAGTTTGGTTCCACAGCATGTAAAGCATTGTTTAAATGCGACGATTGCCAGGAACCGTTTGACTATTTTAAATGTTTAAAATAAGATGATAAACGATTGTGGATTGTAGATTTTTGATTGAACAACTAATAGTTCAAATATCAACAATCGTTAATCTTCAATCTCCAATTTTTTAAAAATGAATTCAATACTTAAAAATAGTAATAACGGAGTAGCAACCCTAACCCTAAACCGTCCCGAAGTCTTCAATAGTTTTAACCGTGAGATGGCATTGCTACTGCAAAAAGAACTAGATAGTTGTGAGAACGATGATGCAGTGCGAGCTATAATATTAACTGGAAACGGAAAAGCATTTTGTGCGGGACAAGACTTGAAAGAAGTTACTTCGCCCGAGTTAAATCCTGGTTTCAGAAAAATTCTTGAAGAGCATTACAATCCTATTATTTCAAGAATTCGAAAGATAGAAAAACCAATTATAGCCGCTGTAAATGGTGTTGCAGCAGGTGCTGGCGCAAATATCGCATTGGCGTGTGATATAGTAATTGCTCACGAAAAAGTAAGCTTTATCCAGGCATTCAGTAAAATTGGTTTGGTGCCAGATAGCGGAGGAACATTTTTTTTACCACGATTGATTGGATTTCAAAAAGCTTCAGCGCTTATGATGCTTGGTGATAAAATTTCAGCAGAAGAAGCTGAAAGATTAGGAATGATTTATAAAATGACTTCCCTGGAAGATTTTCAAGACGAAATTCATAAAACCGCAAGTACGTTAGCGCAAATGCCAACCAAAGCACTGGGAATGACAAAGCGATTATTGAATGAATCTATGATAAATAATCTTAAAGAGCAATTAGATTTTGAAGGCAAACTTCAAATTGAAGCCGCCGAAAGTGAAGATTACGCCGAAGGGGTTGATGCATTTGTAAATAAAAGAAAACCAGTATTCAAAGGGAAATAAAATAAAGATGCCTTCTCGAGCGCAGTCGAGAGATTAATTTAGTAGACTAAGCTTATATGAAAATTAAAAACATAGGAATAATAGGCGCAGGCACCATGGGTAGTGGTATCGCACAAGTAGCATCTACAGCGGGATGCACAGTGAAACTATTCGATTTAAATCAGGAAGCGCTTGACAAAGCAAAAGCAAGTCTTGAAAAAATAATGAGCCGTTTGGTCGAGAAAGGCCGGATAGATGCCGAAGAAAAAAACAGAATTGAAGGAAACATCAGCTACGTTAATTCCCTAAAGGAACTGGCCAAAAGCGATATGACTATAGAGGCTATTGTTGAAAATCTTGAGATTAAAAAGAAGGTGTTTCAGGAGTTGGAAAGTTATGTTTCAGAAAACTGTATTATTGCTTCAAACACATCTTCTTTATCCATTGCTTCTATAGCTTCTTCATTGCAAAACTCAGAACGGTGTGTGGGGATTCACTTTTTTAACCCAGCACCGTTAATGAAATTAGTAGAAGTAATTCCGGCGATTCAAACAAGTGCCGGGGTGCTTAAAATTTCAGAAGAAACGATTAAAAGCTGGAAAAAAGTTGTTGCCATCGCAAAGGATACACCTGGCTTTATTGTAAATAGAGTTGCCAGACCTTTTTATGGAGAAGCACTACGTATATATGAAGAAGGAATCGCAGATTTTGCAACTATTGATCATGCCATGAAAACCGTGGGAGGTTTCAGAATGGGACCTTTTGAACTAATGGATTTTATTGGAAACGACGTAAATTATACGGTAACTGAAACCGTATTTGAAGCATTTTACTACGATCCAAGATACAAGCCTGCCTTCACTCAAAAGCGTTTTGCTGAAGCAGGGTATTTAGGAAGAAAGTCCGGACGTGGTTATTATAATTATGCTGAAGGTGCTGTAAAGCCAGAACCTTTAAAGGATGGAGATCTACTGGAAAGCATTAAAGACAGAATTATAATAATGCTAATAAATGAAGCCGCAGATGCTTTGTTTTTAAATATCGCCAGTGCTGAAGATATTGACAATGCCATGACCAAAGGAGTTAACTACCCGAAGGGATTATTAGCTTGGGCAGATGAAAAAGGAATTGATTGGTGTGTTACTGAAATGGATAAAATGTATGATTTGTATCATGAGGATAGATACCGTTGCAGTCCGTTATTGAGGAGCATGAATAAAGAACATAAAAATTTCTTTTGAGGAAATAGGTATTTGGAATTAGGTATTAGTATGAACAGTAAATATAATTTTAAGTTTGAAGATTTACAGGTGTATCAAAAGGCAATGGATTTTGGTGAGCATGTGAATAGTCAGGTTTTAAAATTTCCGAGGTACGAATTATATGCATTGTCATCGCAATTTTGCCGAGCTTCAGATTCTATCGCATTAAATATTTCTGAAGGATATCCAGGAAGTGATGCGCAGTTTGTTAAACATATAAATTATGCTATTTATAGCGCAAATGAATGTGTAAGTTGTAGTACTAAGGCTAAAAGAAGGGGGTATGTTACTTTTGAGGAAGATGAAAAAAACAGGAGATTTTTATCTGAACTCACTAAAATGATGTCGTCCTTACGAAAGAAAATAAAAGAGAGAATACAGAAACACTAATCCCTAATCCCTAATACCAAATGCTTTTAACTGGAACAAAAATTCCCTACAAAATGCTCTCCCAGGATGCATACAGCACCTGGCTCGGAATTGAAATTCTTGAATGCGAGGTAGGTCACGTAAAAGTAGGAATGACCATTCGCAAAGAAATGCTGAACAGTATGAGCAAAGCCCACGGTGGAATAAGCTACAGCTTGGCAGATACCGCTTTCGGATTTACAGCAAATACGTATGGGAAATATGCCGTTTCTATCGAAACAAGCATCAACCATATTGAAGCACTGGAAGAAGGAGATTATATTACAGCAGAAGCTACTCTGGATTTGCAAAAAACAAAAGTGGGTTTTAATATAGTCGAAGTAAAACGGGGAGATGAATTGGTTGCACTTTTTAAAGGTGTAGTGTATAGAACCTCAAAAGATTGGACAGAATAACTTCCCCTTTGAAGGGGGCTAGGGGGATGTGATTCCCAAAATATAATTTAAATTATGAAACAAGCATATATCATAGACGGGATACGAACCGCAATAGGAAATTACAAAGGAACTCTAGGCGCAGTGCGCACGGACGATTTAGGAGCAAAGGTGATTGCCGAAATTGTAAAAAGAAATCCCAACATCCCAAAAGAAGCCTACGACGATGTGATTATGGGCTGTGCCAATCAGGCGGGAGAAGATAACCGAAACGTAGCAAGAATGAGTTTGCTTTTGGCAGGATTGCCTTTTACGGTACCTGGTGAAACGGTTAATAGATTGTGTAGTTCAGGACTTTCTGCAATTATTCACGCCAATCGCGCTATTAAAGCAGGGGATGGCGATGTGTTTATTTCGGGCGGTGTAGAAAATATGACGCGTGGCCCTTGGGTAATTAGCAAGAGTGCATCTCCCTTCGGAAATGATAGCAAGATGTACGATTCGTCTTTTGGATGGCGATTTGTAAACCCAAAAATGCACGAAATATACGGTACAGACGGAATGGGTGTTACTGCTGAAAATTTAGTTGAAAAACATAACATTTCAAGAGAAGACCAAGATGCTTTTGCCTATCACAGTCAGATGAAAGCTTCCGAAGCACAGAAAAACGGCCGATTAGCAAAAGAAATTGTTCCGGTTGAAATTCCGCAGCGAAAAAAAGACCCTATTGTTTTTAAGAATGATGAGTTTATTAAGCCAACTACCACCAAGGAAATTTTAGCAAAACTCCGCCCGGCTTTCAAAAAAGACGGGGGAAGTGTCACTGCTGGAAATGCTTCAGGATTAAACGACGGAGCAGCGGCTACCATTATTGCGAGTGAAGATGCAGTAAAAAAATACGGGCTAAAACCGCTAGCAAGAATCGTATCTTCAGCAGTAGTAGGTGTAGAACCTCGTATTATGGGAATAGGACCGGTAGAAGCATCTAACAAGGCTTTGAAAAAAGCAGGTTTGAAAATGGAAGATATGGATGTGATTGAGTTAAACGAGGCCTTCGCATCGCAAGCATTAGCTTGTATTAGAGAATGGGGCTTGGATGATGACGACCCAAGAATTAATCCTAATGGTGGCGCTATCGCCATTGGACATCCATTAGGCGTTACGGGAACTAGAATTGCGTATTCAGCTGCTTTAGAATTACAAGAAAAAGGGAAGCGTTATGCCTTAGTTACTATGTGTATTGGCGTAGGGCAAGGGTATGCGGCAATAATAGAAAGAGTTTAATAAAAAAAATGCCAATCCCCTCTCAGCGGGAGAGGGTTAGGGTGAGGGATTATGCAAAAAACACAACATTACATACAAGGTCAGTGGCAAACTGGAAACGGCGAAGGAACTCCTGTTTTCGATTCCATTACGGGCGAACATTTTACAAGTACAACTGTTGAAGGACTTGACGTACCTCGCATTTTACAATATGGAAGGGATAAAGGTGCAACACTTCGTAACATGACCTTTCAGCAACGTGGGAATATGCTGAAAAGTCTGGCATTGTACCTAACAAAAAAGAAGCAGGCTTTTTATGAAATTAGCTACCGGACAGGCGCAACAAAGCGTGACAGTTGGGTAGATATTGAAGGTGGTTTTGGGAACTTGTTTGCCAATGCTTCCCTTCGTAAATTATTCCCGAATCAAACGTATCACGTAGAAGGTGATCCCATTGATCTTTCTCGTGGTGGACGTTTTATGGCGCACCATATTATGGTGCCACGTGAAGGTGTGGCTGTACATATTAACGCCTTCAATTTCCCGGTATGGGGAATGTTGGAAAAGTGTGCGGTAAACTGGATGGCAGGAATGCCGGCCGTTGTGTTGCCTGCACCGCAAACTGCCTATTTAACCGAAGCTGTAGTGAGAGAAATAATTGCTTCTGGGATTTTACCCGAAGGTTCTTTGCAGCTCATTTCAGGAACGGCTAAGAATATTCTGGATACAGTTCAATCACAGGATGTAGTTACTTTTACAGGTTCAGCGAAAATAGGACGACAATTAAAAACACATCCGCAATTAACTGCAGAGTCGGTTCCTTTTACAATGGAAGCCGATAGTTTAAATGCTGCTATTTTAGGGAAAGATGCGATACCGGGAACCCCAGAATTCGATTTGTTTATCAAAGAAGTCCGTAATGAAATAACCACCAAGTGTGGTCAAAAATGTACGGCCATTCGCCGAATTATTGTACCACAGAACTTGATGGAGGATGTGCAAATTGCACTGGCAAATCAGTTGGATAAAGTAACCATTGGTGACCCAAGGCTGAAAGAAGTACGCATGGGAAGTCTGGTGAGCGATGCACAAAGAAACAGCGTAAAGGAACAAGTGGCTAAACTTTCACAAACCGCAAGAATGGTCTACGGAAACTTTGAAGAATTTGAAGCCGTAGGAGCAGATTCAAAGAAAGGTGCGTTTATGAAGCCTATCTTAATGCGGGAAGACAATCCATTGCAAAATGAGCATGCGCACATAACCGAAGCTTTTGGCCCTGTAAGTACCCTAATGCCTTACGATACGCTGGAAGATGCTATTACGTTAGCCAAGATGGGTAAGGGTTCTTTGGTAAGTACAATTGTGACCAACGATGATACAATAGCGAAAGAATATACCGTAAACGCAGCAACACATCACGGACGTATTTTAATTTTAAATCGCGAGTCTGCGAAGCAAAGTACGGGACACGGTTCTCCATTACCAGGATTAATTCACGGAGGCCCAGGACGGGCCGGAGGAGGCGAAGAAATGGGAGGCATGCGGGGTATAAAACATTACTTACAGCGTTGTGCTGTACAAGGAAGCCCCACTACACTAACTGAAGTAACTGGGATGTACCAGCCAAAAGCTGCTTATAAAGTGGCCCCAAAACATCCTTTCGCCTACCATTGGGAAGATATCCAGCCAGGAATGTCACTCAAAACCCATAACCGAACGATTACAGATACAGACATCGTAAACTTCGGAAATCTAACCTGGGACCATTTTTACGCACATACCGATATAACAAGTCTTGACGGGAGTATTTTTGAAAAACGAACCGCTCATGGGTATTTTATTATCTCCATGGCTGCGGGATTGTTTGTGTATCCAAACAAAGGCCCTGTGGCAGCTAATTATGGATTAGAAGAAATTAGATTTTTACGTCCTATTTATCATAACGACACGTTGTACGTTCGATTAACATGCAAGCAAAAAGTAGATCGAGATAGTAGAGGGTTAGAACACCCCAGCGGCATTGTAAAATGGTACGTAGAGATTTTTGATGCCAACGTAGATGCAGCCAATGCTACTTTACCAGCTGGAGCCGAAAAGGAAGACCCATTGGTATGTATTGCGACCATTTTAACAATGGTAGAAAAGAAGCAAGAGGTCTTTACTGAAATGACAACCGGAGTCATCAAGTCTTGTCTCCATAAACTTTCAGAAGAAAGCAAACCAAAATGGGGGATTATGACGCCTCAGCATATGGTAGAACACTTAGAGGGAAGTTATCGAATAGCGGCAAATCAGTTTCAGGATTTTGAAATTGCAACACCAGAAAAATATTTAGAGAAAGTACACGAGACCTTGTACAATTATGAAAAAATGCCGCAAAATTTTGAAATGCCTTTATTGAAGAAGGGTGAAGTTGAAAAGTTAAGGCACGCAGATTTAGAGACAGCAAAAGATAAATTCTGGGAAGCATATTATCTATTTAAAAAATACTATATAGAAAATCCAGAGGCCACAGCAAAAAATCCGGTTTTTGGGTTTTTAAATAGGTACGAATGGTATTTGCTAGAGCGAAAACACCTGAATCACCATTTTGAGCAGTTTGACCTGCTTTAAATGAGCAACGTTCTAGATAAGCTCAAGAATAAGTAAAAAAATAAACCCTAGATTAAAATAATATGACAGCACCCTATGTACAAGAAGATATAAATAACGGAATCTCAACCATAGAATTTTTCCACCCGGCACACAATAGCTTGCCTGGGGATATTTTAGCAAAATTGGCTACTACTATTACTAAAGCTGGAGAAAATGAAGCAGTAAAAGTAATTATTCTCAAAAGTGGAGGCGACAGAACCTTCTGCGCGGGAGCCAGTTTTAAAGAACTTATTAATATTAATGATGCTGAAACAGGAAAGGTCTTTTTTAGCGGATTTGCAAATGTGATAAATGCCATGCGAACGTGTCCAAAATTTATCATTGGCCGTATTCAGGGTAAGACAGTGGGTGGCGGCGTAGGTGTAGCAAGTGCGACAGATTACTGCATGGCTAGTAAATTTGCAAGTATTAAATTAAGCGAATTGAATATAGGAATAGGTCCGTTTGTAGTGGGGCCGGCAGTTGAACGAAAGCTTGGGTTAACAGGAATGAGTCAAATAGCCATAGACGCAAATAGTTTTTACGATGCAGAATGGGCACGACAAAAAGGTTTGTACGCCAGCGTTCACGAAAGCACTGAAGCATTAGATGAAGCAGTACAAGCCTTTGCTGAAAATTTATGTACTTACAACCCAGAAGCTATGAAAGAAATGAAAAAGATTATGTGGAGCGGCACAGAAAACTGGGATGAGTTGCTTGCTGAAAGGGCGGTGATTTCGGGTAGATTGGTGCTAAGTGATTTTACTAAAGAAACGTTGAAGAGATTTAAATAAAAAATAAGGTACGATTGGGGTTGACGATTTTTAAACTTTTTCAAATCAGCAATCTGAAATCAACAATCCACAATCTCCAGTTAATATGATTTATATTTTTAAAGGTCACATACCCGTAATCCACGAATCCAGTTTTATACATCCGCTTGCGGCTGTAACAGGGAATGTGATTATTGGTAAGAATTGTTATATAGGTCCCGGAGCTGCAATCCGTGGCGATTGGGGTGAAATTATCTTGGAAGATGGGGTAAATGTGCAGGAAAACTGTACGGTACATATGTTTCCTGGAAAAAGTATTGTGTTGAAAGAAGGCGCCCACGTGGGGCACGGAGCTATTATTCACGGAGCTAACTTAGGTCGTAATTGCCTCATAGGAATGAACAGTGTAATTATGGACAATGCTGAAATAGGAGATGAATGTATTGTTGGAGCGATGGCATTTATAAAAGCTGAAACGGTTTTCCCACCACGCCAATTAATTGTGGGTAATCCAGCAAAAGCAATCAAGGAAGTTTCAGACGAAATGATCGCCTGGAAAACAGCGGGAACAAAATTATATCAACAGTTACCTGCCGATTGCCACGAAAGTTTAAAAGAAGTGGAACCTTTGAGAGCGATTCCGAAAGATAGACCAAAACAAGAAGATTATTATAAAACACTTGCTGAATTAAAACGAAAATAAATCCCCCCTTTGAAGGGGGCAGGGGGATGTAAAATCCCTAAAATACATTCAAATGAACAAAACTGAATTTAAAATGCCCAAAATGGGCGAGAGTATTACCGAAGGAACTATCCTTAATTGGTTAGTACAAGAAGGCGAAAGCTTTGAAGAGGGCGATATTCTTGTTGAGGTAGCGACCGATAAAGTAGATAATGAAGTTCCTGCGCCAAGTGCTGGAAAAATGATTTCGCATAAAGTTTCGGCGAAAGACGTTGTACCTGTGGGGGCTACCATTGCTGTTTTAGAGTTGTCTGAAGGTGCTTCAGCTCCTAAGCTTTCAGAACAAAAGGAAATCAAACCTTCAGCTTCAAAAACTAAAAAGCCTGCGCTTCGACAAGCTCAGTCTGATAAGTTTGCTACATCAAAGTCATTTCAAGTAAACGAAAACCTTTTCATTTCACCTTTAGTAGATGCTGTAGCACGAAAAAACCATGTTTCATACGAAGAGTTAGCAAGGATCACAGGAACAGGAAAAGATGGAAGATTACGTAAAAGTGATGTAACAAATTATTTAAAAGAAGGAAGACCTTTTCAATTTTCACAGGTAGTGCCAGAAGTTTCAGGATTTCAGGTGCCAAATTTAAAATTTGACAAAGGCACTGGAAAAATTGTAGAAATGGACCGCATGCGGGAAATGATTGCAGACCATATGGTCTATAGCAAACATACGAGTCCGCACGTGACTGCATATATTGAAGCAGATCTTACAGAAATGGTAAACTGGCGAAATGCGAATAAACTTAAGTTTCAGAAAAAACACGGAGAAAAATTAACCTTTACTCCCTTATTTATTGAAGCTGTGGCTAAGGCGATTAAAGATTTTCCGATGATAAACTCGTCTTTAGATGGAAAGAATATTATTGTAAAAGACGATATAAATATAGGAATGGCAACGGCGTTACCCAGTGGAAATTTAATTGTTCCTGTAGTTAAAAATGCCGATACCAAAAACCTGAAAGAACTGGCAACCTCAACAAACGAATTGGTTGGAAAATCCCGCTCAGAGAGTTTAAAAGGCGACGATATGAAAGGCAGCACCTTTACCATAAGTAACGTAGGAACCTTTGGTAGCTTAATGGGTACGCCAATTATTAATCAGCCAGAAGCTGCTATCCTTGCCACAGGAATCATTAAAAAAAGGGCTGAAGTTATGGAGAAACCAGAGGGCGATACGATTGAAATTAGAAGCATGATGTACCTGTCACTTTCCTTTGACCATAGAATAGTAGATGGATTTTTAGCAGGTTCTTTTTTACGAAGAGTAGGGGATTATATGGAACAGTTTGATGTGGAGCGAAAATTTTAATATAATGAATTCCCCCTTTGGAGGGGGTTAGGGGGATGTTTTCGAAAGATTATTAAAAAACCAAAAATCCCTTTCCAGACTTCCCTTCGAAAGGGAGGAGCAAATTTATAAATATGAAGATTACAAAAAATTTAGTCTTAAAAGCTTTTAAAAACCTAGTCACTGCAAAGGCGATGACCGAGATTTATGAAGAAAACTTTAAGGTGGTTTCAAAATATGTACACGCTACATCGCGTGGGCACGAGGTAATACAAACCGCTGTGGGAATGCAATTGCAACCCCAAGATTATATGTTTCCGTATTATCGGGACGATTCTATGTTGCTAGCCATTGGGATGACTCCATACGATTTAATGTTACAAGTATTGGCAAAAAAAGACGATCCTTTTTCGGCGGGGCGAACCTATTATTCGCACCCTAGTTTGCGGGAGGATGACAAACCGAAGATTCCACACCAGAGTAGTGCTACGGGGATGCAGGCTATTCCTGCTACTGGTGTTGCGTTGGGATTTGCATACAAAGAATCATTAGGTAGAGGCGAACCGATTGCGAAACAAGTGTTTAATGATCGTCCTGTGGTAGTTTGTTCTCTAGGCGATGCCTCCGTAACCGAAGGCGAAATAGCAGAAGCCTTTCAAATGGCAGCGTTAAAACAATTGCCTATTTTGTATTTAGTACAGGATAATGGTTGGGATATTAGTGCCAATGCTGCAGAAACTCGTGCTCAAAATGCAGCCGAATATGCGGCAGGTTTTCACGGTCTGGAAGCAATATCAATAGATGGAACCGATTTTGAGGAAAGCTATACAACGGTTAAAAATGCTATTGAAACCATACGAAAAGAACGTCGCCCAATTTTAATTCATGCAAAAGTTCCGTTGTTAAATCATCATACTTCAGGCGTTAGGATGGAATTTTATCGGGATGATCTGGACGAGGCGCGTAGTCGAGATCCCTATCCTAAAATGCTGAAATTACTTTCAGAATTTAATATTTCAGAAAAAGAGATAAAAGAAATCGAAGCCGAAATCGAAACTGAAATCGCAAAATCACTGAAGCAGGCTCAGGAAGCAGAAGATCCACAACCTGAAGATTTATTTACACATGATTTTGCACCCACTCCAATCACCGAAGAAGTAGGAGAACGTTCTCCCAAAGGCGGCGAAAAAGTGGTGATGGTAGATTGTGCCTTGTTCGCTATTGAAGAACTCATGGCAAAACACCCTGAATGCCTACTATACGGGCAAGATGTTGGAGGACGGTTAGGAGGCGTGTTTAGAGAAGCAGCCACCTTGGCGCAAAAATTTGGAGACAATAGAGTGTTTAATACACCAATTCAAGAAGCCTTTATTGTGGGATCTACTGTTGGGATGAGTGCCGTGGGATTAAAACCAATTGTGGAGGTTCAGTTTGCCGATTATATCTGGCCTGGACTCAATCAATTATTTACCGAGGTTTCCCGAAGTTGTTATCTCTCTAACGGAAAATGGCCAGTCTCTATGATTTTACGTGTACCCATTGGAGCGTATGGAAGTGGTGGGCCGTATCATTCCTCTTCTATGGAAAGCGTAGTGAGTAACATTCGCGGGCTGAAAATTGCGTACCCGAGTAATGGAGCCGATTTAAAAGGATTGATGAAAGCCGCCTATTACGATCCAAATCCAGTAGTTATTTTTGAACATAAAGGATTGTATTGGAGTAAAGTAAAAGGAACGAAGGGAGCAACGAGTTTGGAGCCTGCCGAAGATTATATTCTGCCTTTTGGGAAAGCTTGGGTGCTACAGGAGATCTGGCCACAAGAAGAAGAAGAAACGCTGTCCATAATTACTTACGGAATGGGTGTGCATTGGGCGTATAATGCTACACGAGAATTAGGTGTTACAGATCGAGTTGAAATTGTAGATTTACGAACCTTACATCCATTGGATTATGATACTGTTTTCAAGAGTGTCAAGAAATGCGGGAAGTGTTTGGTAGTGACCGAAGAACCTTCGGAAAACAGCTTCAGCAGAGCATTACAGGGTCGAATTCAAGAGGAATGCTTTCAGCAATTGGATGCGCCTGTGATGATCATTGGATCTGAAAATATGCCGGCGATTCCTTTAAATTCAGTTTTGGAAGAGACCATGATTCCTTCTACTGAAAAGGTGAAGGCAAAGATTGAAGAAATTTTAGGATATTAAAAAAACCCTCCAAAGTTGAAGGGTTTGAGTTGTTATTATTTCGCCATCGCTCCCGGAGGATATTCAGCTAAAATTTCAGAAACTATTTCTCTTATTTTTTCTTCGCGACGGTCTATGTCACTCCCTGTATATAATTGCGAGCGTCCTACACCTTGCCAAACCAGTTCGTTAGTTTTGGCATCTATAAGGTCTATGTAAAGGCTGCCTTCGGTAGAACGAGAAACGGTACTTCCGCGTCCGCCATAATACCAAGGGTTCCAACCCCAACCGCCGCCAAAGTTATTATTGTATACGTCTACACGTTCACGTTCTTTGGTGAAAATACTCACCAGAAGTGTAGGGGATTCAGATTTCGACATCCCTTTTCCTTGCAGGTTTGCTTCAATAGCGCGAAGAATTCGTTTTTTATCCAGGTCGCTAATCTTGGCCTTATCTATGCCTGGTTTGTAAAAAGCAAAACTAGAATAATTGTTAAAATTTGCTTTCCTGTCGTAATCTGTTGCTACACGTACCGAAGTACATGATGCAAACACAAACAAGAGAAACAGCGGAGTTAATTTAAAGATTTTCATAGTGCATTTTTTTGAAATAATGATTCGTCTACAAAATTGGGAAGCGTTACGGTAAGGTTTGGATTGCGATCCATTTCTCTTTTAATAGCGAAAATTGCTTCGTCATTTCGTGCCCAACTGCGTCTTGCAATTCCGTTATTTACATCCCAGAAAAGCATACTTTCCAGACGGCGTTGTGCTTCTTTACTACCATCAAGAACCATACCGAAGCCACCATTAATAACCTCTCCCCAACCTACACCACCGCCATTATGGATACTTACCCATGTGGCGCCTCTAAAGCTATCGCCAATAACGTTATGGATTGCCATATCTGCTGTAAAACGGCTTCCATCGTAAATATTGCTGGTTTCCCGATAGGGAGAATCTGTTCCTGAAACATCGTGGTGGTCTCGACCTAAAATCACCGTATCTAATGTGCCTTCTGAAATTGCTTTGTTGAAAGCACTCGCAATTTTCATTCTCCCTTCCGCATCTGCGTAAAGAATTCTTGCCTGACTACCTACGACCAATTTGTTTTCCTGCGCACCTTTAATCCAGGTAATATTATCCTGCATTTGTTGCTTAATTTCGGCTGGTGAAGACTTCATAATTTCTTCCAATACTTCACAGGCAATGGCATCGGTCTTGGCTAAATCTTCAGGGTTGCCTGAAGCGCATACCCAACGAAACGGTCCAAAACCATAGTCAAAACACATAGGACCCATAATGTCTTGAACATAGCTAGGGTATTTAAAATCAATTCCGTTTTTGGCCATAATATCGGCACCAGCTCTTGAGGCTTCAAGTAAAAACGCATTTCCATAGTCGAAAAAATATGTTCCTTTTTCCGTATGCTTGTTTATAGCAGCTGCGTGTCTTTTTAGGGTGCGTTGTATTTCAGCTTTAAATTGCTTAGGATTATTTACCATCATCTCGTTGGCATCTTCGTAGCTCATGCCCACAGGGTAATAGCCACCTGCCCACGGATTGTGTAAGGAAGTTTGATCGCTACCAAGATCGATATGAATGTTTTCTTTGTCGAAGTGTTCCCAAACGTCTACTACGTTCCCATCATAGGCAATTGAAACTACTTCTTTATTAGTAATGGCTTCCTTGACTCTAGCCGACAATAACCTTATATCGCTTATCACTTCATCTACCCAACCTTGACTATGCCTGGTTTTGGTAGCTTTTTCGTTTACTTCGGCACATACGGTAACGCAGCCTGCAATATTTCCAGCTTTGGGCTGTGCACCGCTCATCCCACCAAGTCCGGAGGTAACAAAGAGACCTCCTTTAGGCGATTTTTTTATTTTTCTGAAACCGTTCAAGACCGTAATAGTGGTTCCGTGTACAATTCCCTGCGGGCCAATGTACATGTAGCTTCCGGCGGTCATTTGGCCATATTGCGTAACACCTAACGCATTAAATTTTTCCCAATCGTCGGGTTGTGAATAGTTGGGGATCATCATTCCATTTGTGACAACAACTCTTGGGGCATCTTTGTGCGAAGGAAATAATCCCAGAGGATGTCCCGAATACATAACCAAAGTTTGTTCGTTGGTCATTTTGGCTAGATAGTACATCACTAACCTGTATTGTGCCCAATTTTGAAACACGGCGCCATTACCTCCGTAGGTAATTAATTCGTGCGGGTGTTGTGCTACAGCGTGGTCCAGATTGTTCTGTATCATTAGCATGATGGCTTTTGCTTGTTCGCTTTTACCGGGATATTCTGAAATTGGTCGCGCGAATACTTTATAATTGGGTCTAAAACGATACATATAAATGCGGCCGAAGTCTTCCAATTCCTTTTTAAATTCAGGTAGGAGGGTCGCGTGATGTTCTGGACTAAAATACCGAAGTGCATTTTTTAAAGCCAGTACTTCTTCTTCAGCAGAAAGAATTTTTTTCCGTTTTGGAGCGTGGTTTACTGAAATGTCGTAAGGTTTTACTTCCGGGAGTTGCTTTGGTATGCCTTGTAAAATTTCGCTTTTAAATGTCATATGTTGGACGCTGTATTAATAAGTCTAAAAATTTATTTAGGGTTGCTTCTAAGTTCATTTCTTTTTGTTAAAGCCGTAAGGGCAATGCCTACAACCACTCTCACAACAATAACCACGTTTTAAGTGATACTGCTCTGTAAAGCATTTATAGCCTTCTGGGGTTAGGTAAAAATCGCCTTCTTCTAGCTCTATTTTTTTCTTGGGGAATAACATAAGTACAAAAATACCAATTTCTTATCTTGTGGCTATGATTGTGCTTGTGAATAGATTTTTACTGCGGAAGGGTTTCAACGGGATTGCCTTGTGGCCTTTTGTAATTCTTCGGAAAAAGGAGCTAAGAGAAGATGTGCGAATGTTGAATCATGAACGTATTCATCTTCGGCAACAAGCCGAACTTTTGGTAGTTTTTTTTTATGTGTGGTATATTGTTGAGTTCCTGATACGTTGGTTTCAGTATAAAAACAGGCACGCTGCTTACCGAAACATAAGTTTTGAAAGAGAAGCTTACGCCCATGAAAAAGACCTCAATTATTTAAAAAAGAGGTCTTTATGGGGTTTTTTAATATTTGTTAAAGGTTCTTGTTATAGTTAAAATTTAAAAAATTACTCTTTAATAATTTTTTTGGTGGTAGTTCCTGATGCGGTAAAAATTTTCACAAAGTAAACACCTGTATTTAATTCTGATAAATCTATTGAGGTAGTTACAATGTCTTCACCTTCAATAGGATGTTGTATTAATCTTCCTCGTATATCAAAAACCTCTAGTTGTTCCAGTGGTTCTCGCGAAGAAAGAATATGTAAGGTGTTTTTGGTTGGGTTCGGGAAAACTGTGATAGAATTAAACAACTCGTCATTAGGGCCAAGAACCTCATTCATCATAAAGAAAACTGTGAATCTATCTTGTGTGTTGGTAGCATCGGACCTGAACTCATAACTAGAACTACTTAGTTCTGTAGTTATGTCTTCTTGATAATCGTATAAGAAAACTCTAGCATTTTCAATACGCTGTCCAACTAGTTGATCTATTGAGATTTCATATACTGCTCCTTCGTCTACCTGTGTTTCAAAACCTAATACAAATTTCATATCGGGGTTAAAGGCGCTAGTGGTTTGAATTCCTAATTCGCTATTTGTTTCGGCATGATAGGTGTATAAAGAAACGAAAGATCCTACCCTGTCACTATCGTAACCAGCATTTATAGCAGCATCGGCATCTGGGTTAAATGCGAGTAAAGTATTACTTTCAATTCCATACGCTACACTTCTAAGGTTTATCCAGATTTTATCAAGTTCGTCCTCATTGGCACTTCTTAATGTAGTATTTCCTGAGGTTAGACGCATACTGTTGTTAAATTCAATATCGTCTGTTTCTAAGGCTCTAAAAGAGAATCCTTGACCTGTAGAAATTACTCCATTTGGAGTTGTACTAGTTCCAGTGTCATTTGAAGCTTTTGTACCTCCCGACATATTGTACATAGAAATATCTCCCATGCTAAAGTTTATAGAATTAGATCCAGGGATACTTGTGCCTGGGGGTGTTAAATGCTCCCAGAAATAAATTTCATTTACTAAATCGTTCTGATCAATAAATTCATAACCAGATATTGCACTTGCATATGGATTTGATAATGCATTTGGTGTACCGTCAGGATTATCGGTTAAGTTGTTGAAAATTGCTCCTTTTGTTATTGTACCATTGTTTAGCGTTCCTTCAGCATATGTCATATAGTATGGTTCATTTGCGGGGTCTGTATAGCCTTCTTGGGGTCGTACTATATAGCCTTCACCTACATTAATATTTCCGGTGTAAGCAGTCCAGTAGTCACCATTATCATCGGCAAAGTTTGTTCCACCGCCAACACCTGGATGTGGGATAAAGTTTCCTGGGTTATTATTTAAAACTAAAAATGCATCTGTAAAAACATCGTCTCTGGTTTCTGCATCCATGGGACTTCCCAAGACCATAAAATCTCTTGTTTGTAAAACAGGTGTTGTAAGCTCCACGTTAATAGTAGCCGAAATTCCTTTTATAACTTGCGCACTTGCCAAGGTTTGTACAACGCTACCCGTATGCTTTACAATGAGTGAGCCGTCTACCAGAATGTCATTTTCAATTTCAATATAATCATCTGCTCCAACCGTTAGAGTTCTATTGGCATCTATCTCACAAGTACACGCCGAAAAGCTACCATTCCCAGCTGCCCCAGTATCGTAATCTGTGGTGCTTATTTTTGCAGTAGATCCTACATCTGGAAACCCATTGCTCCAGCTATTGCCACCTTGATATATTGTTTCTTCTCCAGCTACTGTAACTGTGGTAGTGCAAGAGTCTGTATTACCATAGTCATCTTCAATGGTTAGAGTTACATTAAATGTTTGTCCAACATCGGCACAGGTAAATGTTGTTTGTCCCGTTATGGTTCTAGTGAAATTGGTGTTGTTGTTACCATTGCCTAATGTGTCTGAGGAGCCGTCATCTATATCTAAAGCATCAATAGTAACAGTCCCTGTTGTTTTACCTAATACAGCGGTAAATGTTTTACATTCTGCACTGGGTGCCTGATCATCGTACAGGGGGTCTTTTACAATTACCAGTCCCTCGTCTAGATCACTTATAATAATATTTCCACTTTCAAAAAAAGGATATACATTCCAAGCACCATGATATGCTGCACTATTACTACTAGGATGTGTATCGAAATAATCAATCTCCGTCATACTTGGGTTGGACTCATTATACAATCCATCTATATTAAATACACGCATTCCTGCATTATAATTTGCTAAGTAGAAACGATTTCCTTTAACATATCCATTGTGATCAATAGCTGGTGTATTTCCGTAATGTGTATAATGCAATACAGGATTATCTAGATCTAACATATCAAATACTAATGTTCTTGTATTAAAACCAGGACCATTCGTTTCATCTAGTTCGTCACCAACAATAAAGAAACGTTGATCTTCTGTAAACCATCCTTGATGCGTATAGTACTTGTCTCCATAATCGATTGAACCAATTTCTGACACACTCGATTTATTTGAAACATTTAATATTCTAACATAATCTGAGCCACTAAAGCTACCAATCATAATTTCTTCTCCAACGTAATCTGTGTCTGGGCCGTTATAGGTGAGCACCTGCGCATCATGACAATATCCGTAGGCAGATATATTTCCAGCTACTGTTGGATTGGTTGGGTTTGAAAGGTCTAAAATTCTTGGTCCTCCTCCATTTCTGTTTGAACCTAATAGGTAGGCAAAACCATTGTCTTCGTCAATAATTAAGTTATGTGCGTAGGATATACCGCTATAGCGTCCATCTCTGCTGAAGTTTATAGGTAGCGGATCGTTACCTGGGTTTCGCAACTTGGTTAAATCGAAAATCTGAACGCCATGGCTTCCATTATTATCACTTACAATGTAGGCGTAATTATTATAGACTTTAACATCGCGCCACCAGCTTGTCCCTGTATGCGAATCTAATTTTCCAATAAATATAGGATTATTAGGATCCGAAATATCAACAAAGGCAGTTTGATCGTTCATTGCCACTAGTGCATATTCTTTTCCTGTATTTGGATCTGTCCATCCCCATGAATCTTGTGCTTCGGCAGGATCATTACCACCGTAGCCTTGCCCGCCCATTTGCGCTATTGTTAATTGTCCTTGGAGTGTAAATCCATCACAGGGAAAGCCTCCTGCAGTTCCGGCACAAGGAGTTTGGGCGTTAGAAAACACAATAGTTAATAAAGCTGTTAGTAGTAAGTAGTTTAATTTCATTGGTTGGAGGGTGTTAATAAATGATAAATTATTCGCCAATATACGTGAATTCTACAGAACATGGTATGTCGTGACCAACATGGCCCAGACCAGTTCCGGAGTCTCCGCCATTGACAAATTCGTTAGAGCTTAGTTCAATCATGCTAATTGCTAAGTTGAACGTATAGTTTTGATCAGCCCTGAAATTTCTATAATATATAATTGATGAATACATCATAGAGTTACTGTAAGAATTATCAGGATTTTGTCTTTCATTAAAAACAGAATACGAGTGTGCATACACCCAACCATTGTTATAATTATATGAGTATCCTGATGGGTTAGGCACAATACTAACTCCTGGTCCCACACATTCAAAATAAAAGTTCCCTTCAGAGGTTGCTACTGAAACATCATCGTTTGCAAAAAAATTGTCTAATTCTCCAGCTCCATAATTCATGCTTACCTTAATTCTATATCTGCCAGAATATTTTGGGGTAAAAACTTGATTAGTAAGTCCATTAAGATTGTCAAATTGTGTTTCATTATTTTTAATGTCTGTTCTTTGGCAAATTTCTTCACCAGCACCAGGTGTACCAGAAGGAGGGGTTTGTTTAAAAATTTTATAATCTTCCATAGGGAATTGTGGTTCCCATTCAGTACCATTCCAAGCGTAAATACCTGGATATACATCGTTGCTGCCAGTACTGGTACTACTTGTGTTGTAAACTACCGTTCCAGGAACCAAGCTGGGAGCATTTGGGTTTATAACTGGCGCTTCTGTATTTGAGCTGGAAAGTGGAACTCTTGGAAATACCAGCCCGGTTGTAGAAGAATTTAAATGAAGTGCACCTTGTGGTTCTGTAGTATTTACCCCTACTTGGGCAACCAAAGAACCTGCAAAATACAAACCTAAGAATAGTAAAATAAGAATATTTTTCATTTGTCGTAAAGTATACATATCAATATTTTTATTAAGTATGTTGTTATTCATTTATATAGTCAAATTCTACAATACACTTTACAGCTTCTTGTTCGTAAATATAACCTTGCCCTGCACCAGTAGTTCCATTATTATTAAAGTCTGGAGCAGCAGCTTGCAAGAAGGCTAACGAAAATGTGTATGTTGTCCCTGCAATTAATGTCTCCTCAATAACATAGCTAGCTTGTGTATACGAGTCTGAATACCGAATAGTACCGCTTCCTACAAATGCATCATCTCTGTTAGTTCCTGAATAGGATTGTAAACTAAAACTATACGAATTTGAGTTGATACTGAATGTAAAATTACATTCTTGTGCCGCAAAGTTAACGTGGTAAGAGCTATTAGGGTTTCTAACCTGTCCACCCCCATAATGTGCGAGAAGAGAAATTTTGTATACGCCAGAATATTTTGGTGTAAACGTATCGTCATCAAAGTCAATGGTAGCACTTGAGCCAGATATTGCTCTTACATCTACATTTTGAGAGCGTGTAGCATAATCCTTTTTGTTGAATTGTGGAATCCATTTATCTGAAGTCGCGTCCCAAACATAAAGCCCTTCGTAGACACTGTGGATACCATTTGATGTAGTATTTGTATTGTAAACCGTAGTGCCACCCAAAACTTCAAGACCATTTCTAGGATTAGTAATTGTTTGTGTGTCAGTTCTAGTTAGTGATACGATAGGATATACCAAGCCAGAATTGGCGCTGGTAATATCAAGCATCCCGTTAGGAGTATTCGTTCCAATACCAATTTGTGAATAGCCATTTAGTGTAAAACTAAAGATAAGCGTTATAGCTAGAAATAAGATGTAATTTGTTTTCATAAGATATGTGTTATGATTCGCCTAAATAAGTTATTTCAACAACGCATGGGATGTCAAAGCCTACATGTCCGTCTCCACCACTAAATTGGCCGTCACTATTATTATTATTACCATTTCCTTCAAATTCAGGTGCTGGATCTTGAAAAAAGGAAAGGTTTACCGAGCGACTCTCTCCTTGGGTTAGATCTATTTTAGTCACTAAATTAAATTGCTTCCATATTCCGAAATAGTTAGTACCTCCATTATATGCAGTTGAATAGGAGTGAACGGGAATAATATAAGTGTCACCTCCAAAGATCAAACGAAAATTCCCACTCATTCTGGCAATATTTAAATCTCCTTCACTGGATCCATCTGGAACTTTCGCATCACCACCCCCAAAATTTACATTAACCTCAATTTTATAAAGTCCGCTATAAGCTGCAGTAAAACTTGAATTCGTTAAAGCTATTGATTCGTACGACCCATCAGATTGCGTTCTAATGTTCATCGTGGTTTGTTGAAAAAGTTCGGATTGTTTTTTTTTGTCAAATTGAGGAACCCATTTGTCCACTATCCAAACATACATGCCGGGGGTTACGTCATTTTGTGTAGCAGTATTATATATTACTGTACCATTCAAAAGGTCGGTTTCGGTTGGATGGGGGTTAATTACATTCGTAATATCTGTAGTATTATTTAATGCAATTCTCGGTAGGACGACTCCTTGTATTGCCGTGTTCACCTCTAAAATTCCATTTGGAGTAGCAGTATTAACCCCAATTTGCGAACTCAGACTTCCACAAAAGAGGCTACTTAATGCAAGGCAGGCAAAATAGATTCTATTTATCGTAATTGTTTGCATATTATTAGGTTATAGTTTGATTTGGAGTTTCAAGGATATGATAAAAAACCGATAAATACCTAATATTATCGATGTAATGCATAAAAAATTAACATATGAAAGGCAAGTCCTACATTAAATATGTATAATTAATTAAATTTTAACTTTAGATTTTATGAATGTCTAAAAAAAATTATTATGAACGATGCGAATTTAAACAATAAGTGTCTAAGCGTTATTTTTATTTGTATTACTTATTTTTGCGAGCTCCTACTGAACATTTATGTGGAATAAGAAACACATTTCAACACTTCAAATAATTAATCTCGAAAAATTGAAAGGAACTTGTAGTGAGTTATTTTTAAAACGGGAAGATTTAATACATCCATCGGTTTCTGGTAATAAATTCAGAAAATTGAAATATAATATTGCTGAAGCCCTAGAAAGAAAAAATGAAACTCTTATAACCTTTGGAGGCGCTTATTCCAATCATATATCAGCCACTGCAGCAGCAGGGAAACTAGCGGGTTTAAAAACGGTCGGGATTATTAGAGGCGAAGAATTAAAAAACAATTTCAAAGGAAATTTAACTTTAGAATTTGCACAAAGTTGTGGGATGAAATTCGAGTTTGTGTCCCGAGAACAATACAGGTTAAAAGATACTGATGCGTATCTCGCAGAACTTTCAGCAAAATTCTCCAATGCATACATCGTTCCAGAAGGAGGCACAAACGCACTTGCCGTAAAAGGCTGTGCCGAAATTTTAACTGATGAAAAAGAAAATTTCGATTATATCTGCACGGCTGTAGGGACGGGAGGAACCATAGCGGGTTTAGTTTCAGCTTCAGATAGTCGCCAAACTGTTGTGGGCTATTCGGCTTTAAAAGGAACATTTCAAGCTACTGAAATTAAAAAATACACTTCAAATTCAAATTATATTATGAAAGATGAGTATTGTTTTGGGGGATATGCCAAAATAGATTTGCAATTAGTGCGTTTTATGAACGAGTTTAAAAAACAAACAGGTGTTTTGTTGGACCCTGTCTACACCGCTAAAATGATGTTTGGAATAGTTGAAGATATTCAAAAGGGATATTTCCCCAAAAATAGCCGTATTTTAGCCATTCATACAGGCGGTTTGCAAGGCATCGCAGGGATGAATCAACAACTCAAAAAAAAGAATTTACCTCAAATACACACATAATATGTTGCGAAAATCGGTACTGCTTTTACTATTATTACTTTTAACGCTTGGAGCTTGTACGTCCAAAAAACGAGTGGTTTCAAAGAAAAAACGTCCTAAAAAAGAGCGTGTTGTTATAAACAACAACCCAAAGGTAATGCCAAATGAAACTTCTGCCGAACCCCCAAATACAGAGATAATAACTCCAAAGCCTAACGCCAGCTATGCCGAAATTGTGCAAGCATATATAGATAGCTATAGTAAAATAGCCCAGGAAGAAATGCTACAATACGGTATTCCTGCAAGTATTACCTTGGCGCAAGGAATTTTAGAGAGCGGCGCCGGAAGAGGAGAGCTTACTAGTAAGGCTAATAATCATTTCGGTATTAAATGTCATGGTTGGAAAGGGGAAAAAGTATACCATGACGACGATGAAGCGCAGGAATGTTTCAGAAAATACAAGGATCCAAAATATTCATTTCGAGACCACTCCTTGTTTTTAACACAGCGAAGCAGATATCAAGGACTTTTTAAGCTGAAAAAAAATGATTATAAAGGCTGGGCAAAAGGGCTAAAGAAAGCCGGATATGCTACAGATCCTAAATACCCTAACAAACTTATAAGTATCGTAGAGCGTTATAATTTAGATGCTTTTGATGATGCGGTTTTAGGCGGTGAACGAGGGGACTCCCCAAAAAATAATGAAACTAAAATAGCTACTCACGAAGTTAAAAAAGGAGATACATTGTACAATATTGCAAGGCGTTACAATATTACGGTTGAAACGTTAAAAGAATATAATGGACTTACCGATAATACCATATCTATTGGACAAGAGTTATATTTGCATTCTGTAAAAAATCAATAACAATTTATGTTGTACCAACGTAGTAGTGCTCTGTTTCAAGAAGCGCAAACGGTTATTCCTGGCGGAGTTAATTCTCCTGTAAGAGCTTTTAAAGCCGTAGGTGGAACCCCAGTTTTTGTTGAAAAAGCCAAAGGGGCTTATCTTTACGATGTAGACGGAAATAAACTTATCGACTACATAAATTCTTGGGGTCCAATGATTTTAGGACACGCACATCAACCCGTTGTAGATGCTGTGATTACAAAGGCTCAAAAAGGAACCTCATTTGGGATGCCCACACAAATTGAAACCGAAATTGCAGCCCTAGCTGTTAGCATGGTGCCTAATATTGAAAAGATAAGGTTCGTAAACAGTGGTACCGAAGCCTGTATGAGTGCTGTGAGATTAGCACGTGGATTTACGGGTAAAGATAAAATCATAAAATTTGCAGGATGTTATCACGGGCATAGCGATTCGTTTTTAATACAGGCTGGGAGCGGAGCTGTAACTTTTGGAACGCCCAACAGTCCAGGGGTAACAAAAGGTACCGCAAAAGACACTTTATTGGCGCGATATAATGATAGTGCTCATGTGGAACAAATTATTTCTGAACACAAAAATGAAATAGCCTGTATTATTATTGAACCCGTTGCAGGTAATATGGGGTGTATTCCTCCAGCCAATGGATTTCTTCAAGCATTAAGACTACTTTGCAACAAAAATAATATTCTGTTAATTTTTGACGAAGTAATGACAGGTTTTAGATTAGCCAAAGGAGGCGTGCAAGAATTATATGGTGTGCGTGCAGATATTGTTACCTTCGGAAAAGTAATTGGAGGCGGTTTGCCCGTAGGAGCCTTTGCCGCTCGTGAAGAAATAATGAATCACCTTGCACCTATAGGTCCCGTATACCAAGCCGGAACTTTAAGTGGAAATCCTCTGGCCATGGCAGCCGGATTAGCCATGCTTACCGAATTACATAACAATAGTGAAATTTTTGATTCCTTAGCAAAAAAGACTGAATACTTACATATAGGTCTTGCAAAAGTCATGCAACAACATAAAGTTGCACATACCATAAATAGAGTAGGTTCTATGATATCTATTCACTTTTCTGAAACTCCCGTTATAGATTTTAAAACCGCAGCTGAAGCTAATGGCAAAAATTTTAAGACTTTTTTCCACGGCATGCTATGGGAAGGGGTTTACATCGCTCCAAGTGCCTTTGAAACATGGTTTCTCTGCGATGCACTTTCCTATCAAGATTTAGATAAAACAATTGAAGCAGCCGCTACCGTAGCGGTAACGTTGCAATAAAAAAAACCTTCCATTTGGAAGGTTTTTTTATTCTGTATGTAGCAACACTATTTCTGCATTGCTAGCCATTTCTTATACTGGTCTGGCGTTAATACTTTTTTAACGGCAGTAGCAAGTTGATCGTCATGCTTTTTCTTAGAAGCAATAACATCTGCACTTTTTTGATCTTGGCCTGTTACATGCTTACTGTAATTTACTTCTTTTTGAACATATGCTCTAAAAAGAGTACGTTGCTGATCTCCAGATAAACCAAGCTTTGCAGAAATATCTGCAACTTTTTCCTTAGCGATAGCTTCTGGTTTTTTTGCATCTTGCGATAAGCTTTGAGCTGTCATTGTGTTCATTCCTAGTAAAACGAAACAAACTAATGAGATAGATGTAATAAATTTTTTCATCGGGTTTAGAGTTTGATTAAGTCACTAATGTAACTAATTTGATTCCAATAACCCAAGAATTGAGCCAAAAATTACTAATTTTTCTTAAAGTTTAATTTTTGCGTTTGCGGTCCAACCTTTTTCCTTTTCTATTACGGTTCTTTTTAGCGTGCTTTTTTTCCCATTTTTCAAATTGCTCGGTTGTTAAGATGCTTTTAAGCTGCTCTTTCGTTTTTAGTTGCTTTTCTAAACGTGCATTTTGTAAGTTGAAAAGCTCATCTGAAGACAATTCTTTTTGCTCTTTTTTAGTAGCGCGCATTTCTGCTCTATCCTTCAATATTTGTAGTTGAATGGGATATATTTTTTCTTGCTGTGCTTCCGTTAAGTTCAGTTCTAGCGCTAATTTTTTTGTAGATAATTCGGCTTTTTGTTCTGGGGTCCAATCTTTCATTTTTTCAACCTTCCCTTTTTTTTGGTTTCGTGAAGGATTTCCTGGCTGCGCAGAAAGGGTAAACGTACATAAGGCAAGGGCAATTAAAACAAGTTTTTTCATAGTATTTTATTTTTTAAGTTTATAATGCTATGACATAACTAAATGAAAAAGGTTTAATGGCCCTTACTTTTCAGTATAAAAAAAAACTGTCCGAAGACAGCCTTTATATAGTGTGAGAATGTTGTGCTTATAATGCGTCAATATACGCCACAAGCATATCCAGAGCTTCTTCGTGGATAATAGTGCGGCCTAATTGTGGCATCCTGTAGGTTGGTAACGTGCTCCCAAAACGCGCTTCTATTTCTCCCCGGTTTGCGTAAATACCCGTGTCGTCAAAAGGAGTTTCAAACCTAAAGTCCAACCCAAAAGAATCTATACTACCACCAGGTTGATGACAATGCGCGCAATTTATGTCTATATATGCTCTTCCGCGTTCGCTTAACGTGTAGTCTGCTGCGTTAGTCCAGTCTGGTAATACACTTACGCCAGCAGAGGTAACACCTTCCAAAATTCCTTGAGATACGAAGTAATCCAATTGGTTTTGATTGGCATAGGAAGGTACAAAGTTCATGCTCCGTAGTTTAAGACCAATAGGGAGTGTGGCATTGTTGTTATTGTGACAGGTAAAACAATCTTGTTGTGAGGGAACTTGGTATTGCACATCTTGCGCATCGCCATTAAGATCTATATAACTTATTGGATTTAGAGAGCCGTCTAGAGTATAAGTTGCTTCGGTTTGTGCTGCGTTCCAAATATAGTTTCCAGCTTGCCATTGTCCAGCTATTTTTAAGAAAATCCGCGTTTCAATCACTTGTTTTCCAAGACTTGGATCACGGTCGTCTATATTATAGTAAAATGTTTTGGCAATTAGTGTATTGTCTGGAAAAATGGGTAACAAGTCGTTTCCGTTTGGAGTCATTGTCGCTCCTTCAGGTAGCCTTATTAACCGTTGTTTTTTAGCATAATCTGTAAAAAGTGTTGAGTTTAGTTCATATAACTGTACCCCATTGGCTGGAGAAATATCTTCGTTTATTGTTGTAAACACACCCATTTCAGATAAAGATGTTTTAAACGTTAGGGCAGTTGAGGCGTCAAGACTAGTACTAGGGGCAGATTGATTTCCTGCCGCATCAAAAGCAACTACATAAAAATTATAGGAAGTTTCAGCAGTTAGATTCGCAATTGTAGTGGAAGTGCCAGATATATTGTCCTGCACCGATACACCATCTTGAAAAATGCTATAACTAGTAACACCTACGTTGTCTGTAGAAGCGTCCCAGGCTAGATCTATAGAAGTCTCGTTGCTTAATATTAACATTAAGTTTGCTGGTGCTGTTGGGTTTTCTTCATCTATTTCGGCCATTTGTGGCGGTGTGTCATCATCACCTCCACAGGAATATATAAAGGCAAAGGCACTTAATAGTATAAAAATTTGTGCAAATTTTTTCATGGTACATTATTTTTCGAGCTAAAAATATGAAAACTAAACCGAATGATGCCGACGTTACTTATAAAAAAAACCAACCTCATGCAAAAGTGTAGTTCCCTTGCTCAAACATCGTGTTCCCTAAACATATGTTTTTAAAATGTATTTCACATGGTAGTTTCGACCTAAAATTTAAAACATATTCACGATGAAAACAAAATTGGTATTGCTACTGTTACCTGTAGCGTTAATTGCATTTGTAGTCTCAGGATTTATTAAAGTTGAAGACTACCCAGAAACAAAAAGAACTTTACAGCCTGAAGAAGGTTGCGTATTTATGACTACCATGGGAGAGCAGTCTTCTGAAGGATTTAGCGTCTTTAAAACAAACGAAAATGTACAACTATCTGTCCGCGATGGTCTTTCTTGGCTTGCTGAAGCACAATTACCCAACGGTGGTTATGGCGCAGGAAGTTACACAGCACAGCACGTAAAAGATCCACATGCTGTACAGGCAGATCCCGCAACCACAGCCATGACGGCACAAGCACTCGTGCGAAGCGGTATTACTCTTAAAAAAGGAACGTATTCAGATAACCTAAAAAAAGCTATCAACTATTTGTTGGAAACCGTAGAAAACAGCCCTAAAAACGATCCTTACATTACAGATGTTAGAGACACTCAAATACAAAGAAAATTAGGGCAAAATATAGATGCCGTGCTTACGGCCCAGTTTTTTTCTAATCTTTTAGACCGAAATTTAAAGGGGCTCGATAAAAAACGAGTAAACCGAGCATTAGATATTTGTGTAGCAAAAATACAAGCTGGAACCGACGCATCTGGGAAGCAAAAAGGAGCTGGGTGGGCTGGTGTATTACAAAGCGGTTTAGCAAATAGTGCTTTGGAAGCAGCACAATCTGTTGGTGCAGAGGTGGATGAAGAAGTGCTTGATCGAGCTAGAAACTACCAAAAAGAAAACTACGACGATAAAAGCGGAAATGTAAAAACCGAAGATGGCGCAGGTGTTATGCTTTATGCTGTAAGTGGAAGTGTACGAGCAAGTGCTAAAGATGCCAGAAAAGCTGAAGAAAAATTGAAGAAAGCCAAAAAGGAGGGCAAGCTACCCGAGAATGCGCCCGTAACAGTAGAAAATTTAATAAAATCTGGATATTCTGAAGCAGAGGCTATAGATTATAACGCCTCGTATAATGTGTATCAATCTGCTAAAAACACCGCGCAAAGAGACGATGTCCTTAGCGGATTCGGAAACAACGGTGGTGAAGAGTTTTTAAGTTTTTTACAAACAGGGGAGTCCTTGGTTGTGAATAAAGACAAAGATTGGAAACAATGGTACGATAACATGAGTGGTCGCATTCTAAAAATTCAAAACCAAGATGGAAGCTGGAACGGGCACCACTGTATTACGAGCCCGGTTTTTTGTACAGCAACCAGTGTGCTATTACTTACCGTAGAAAATGACATACAGTTTTTAAGTAATATGGGGAAATAATGAGTCGGGATTTATAAAGCAAGATACCCTTTGCTTTTATAACCCAGAAACACCTTGTATATTTAATCATCAATCATAGTTGATGTTTAGGTTGGTTCCGTCTCCATGATGGAAAAGCTAACTCCACAGTCGCCCATAGGGATATGGGACCATCCATGCCAAGGGTAGGAGCACTGTGGGGTTTTTATTTTCGCACTAATTCCAGTGTTACTTCATACAAGTCACGCTTTTCCATTTTTGCCTTTAGCCAGGCGTAAAAACTCATTACGAAAATATCTTCTCGTTCCGAGCCAATCCACTCAAAAGAGCTTTCAACTTTGTTATAAAATGCTTCTGAAGTTACCTCGAAAGGTTTTTCATAGTACAATGCGACCAATTTCATAAAATTTAAAACGCGTGTTTCTTTTAGTGTTTTTAATTTTTTGTTGAATTTTTTCTGAAACCGTTGCAGTCTCGATAATACTAAATCTAATTTGTCTAATTCTATCAACAATAATAGTTCAATAATCGATTTCTTCAGCACCCAAATCCAGCCCATTTTCTTTTCGTACCAAACATCGCTATGATTCATTTTTTTGAAAATTTCGTAGGCTCGTACGTATTCTTTTTGCTGAAAAAGCATCATTAATAAGGAGAGTGAGATGTCTAACGATTTGTTTTGATGCGCTTCTAATAATTTTATGGCATCGGCAGCATTCCCTTTGTAATTTAGAGTTACTCCTTTTAAAGCAATAAATTTTTCTGAAAACCGACTGTAATAACTTTTGTTTTTAAGTTGCATGGCAGTTTCCATTTGCGCCAAGAATGCCGAAGCTTTTTCAAAGTTTTTATTTCTGAAATGCGCCAACCCCATTAAATATAAAATCTGAATATAGTAAAACAAATGCTTCTCAGTAGGTTCCTTTTTTGCTGAAACCAATGCATATACTCGTTCCATATAGGGAAGATTGCTGTAATAATCATTTTGTAAAGTAGCGGTTGTAGCGGTGAGTTGCAGTAACTGAAACAAGGTTTTATACGTAAGTGACGTATGTATGGTAATGGTAAAATCGGCAAATGCATTTTCAATGATAGCATTCACCGATGTCTTTTTAGATTGCTGTAATTCCTGCCTAATGGTTGCATAAATCATATTAAGTTGCTGCTCTTGCTGAAAGTGTTGCAGGTTTTTCTGGCATGCTTCTTTTAGTTTCGAAATATCTAAGGACGCATCTACATGGGCATATTGAATCTTGGTGTGGTAAATTTCAGTAAGAATGGCGTATACGTCTAAGGCCGTCGCTTTCTTTTCGGCTTGTGATAGGGTTTTAAAGGCGACTTTATATTGTTTGTGTTCAAAGAAAATCCGGGCGGCGAGGAGCAATTTTAAAATGTCCAGTTCTTCACTTGTTTCATCCGAAAAACTTTTGGTTGCGACAAAATCTATTAAAGAATCCTGTAATCTTTTGCAAAGCGCATGATAACTGTTCTTGGAAGGTTTTCCGTAAAGTTTTATGTCTACATCCTTGGTTTCACCTTTGGCAATTAATTTGAATAATCTTTCATTTTTAGTATCTCCCCGACGGTTCTTTTTTTGTTGAAATAGTAAAAACTCTTGTTTTTCTTCAGCAGAAAGGGTGTCTAGGATGGCTTTTATTTGTTTCATCGGAATATAGTCACTCAGGTACGAAAGCAGTTTTTTGTGTAATTTAATAATAAGTTTAAAACTAATTAAAATCAAATATAGATTTAAAATTTGTATAATTTATTTGTTTTTAATCGTAAGTTTTTTTAAATAATTGCATTCTCTGGCCGAACTTTCCATCGCATATTTGTACCGTAATTATTTCTTAAGTATAAATCATCAAAACAAAACAAATTATGGAATATTCAAGTTTAAAAGAAAAGAAACCGGTAAACGCACCGTTGGTGGATACCACTAAAAAGAAAGACGAAAAATTTAACTGCAAACCCACACCTGCTTTTATTGGTGCTGCTTGGACCGCCTTATTTATTGGGATGGTTTCCTACTGCATCGGCCTTTGGAATGCTACAATGTGGCTTAACGAAAAGGGATACTATTTTACAATCCTACTATTTGGGTTATTCTCGGTAGTGTCGGTACAAAAAAGTGTGCGAGATAGGTTAGAAGGTGTTCCTGTAACCGATATTTACTACGGTATCAGTTGGTTTACTACCATTGCATCCATTTTATTATTGGTTATTGGCTTGTGGAACTCAGATATGGAATTAAGCGAAAAAGGCTTCTACGGGATGAGTTTCTTACTTAGTTTATTTGCTGCGGTGGCCGTTCAGAAAAATACCAGAGATGTAAAGTTTTTAGAACTTAAAACTAGCAATGATGAATCATAATTCAAAAATAGAAAAAGAGCTTAACGAGTTGCTAACCCAGCAGGTTATCACTTTGCAAGTGCAACAAGATGTTAAAAGGTATTATGCCTCTAAAAAAGTAGTACAACCCAATCGCTTGTTTGTCGTTTTTGGGGTCTTGGGATCTATTCTTACGGGCTTGGGAATTATTCTTATCCTAGCCCATAATTGGGATAACTTTAGCCGAAACATTAAAACAATATGGGCATTTGCGCCTTTGGTTGCGGGCCAAGTATTGGCAGCATTTGCATTGTTTAAAAAGAAAAGTGTTGCATGGAAAGAAACCGCCGCTGTTTTCCTGTTTTTTGCGATAGGAGCAAGTATTTCTTTGGTGAGCCAGATTTATAATATTCCGGGAGCTGTCCATACTTTTATGCTCACATGGATAATTTTAGCAGCGCCCCTGTTTTATTTGCTGAAGTCACATGCAACAGCCCTACTGTATCTAATACTAATAACAAGTTATGGTTGCACAATTGGGTACGATATAAACGAGTCCCCCTATTGGGCGTTGTTGGCATTGTTAGGTATAATTCCGCACTATATATCTTTGCTGAAAAGCCAGGCAAACGGAAATATCACAGGCATTTTTCATTGGGTATTGCCTGTAAGTATTCTGCTACTCTTGGGGGCTTTTTTAAATAGTGGTTTTAGTGTTGGATTATTAACACATCTGTGTTTATTTGGCCTGTTCTACAATGTTGGAAAACTCCCGTATTTCGACAATCAGAAACTTCGTCGTAATGGGTATTTAATTTTAGGGTCGCTAGGAACCATTGTTTCATTACTCGTTGGGAGTTTTAGGTATGTGTGGAACGATTTTCTTCCAGATACTATCTCATCTAGCGATATGGTGATTACAATACTTTTATCACTTATAACAATAGGTCTTATTGGCTATTTGTTCACGAAGAATAAGCTAAAGCCTTATAATCTTTTTCAGTTTGCCTTCTTGGTATTTGGAGCGTTGTATTTCTTGGGGTTTTATCAACCTGAAATCGCTTCAATACTCACAAACATCCTCATTTTATTATTGGGATTGTTTGCTGTAACCATTGGTTCTCGACAGGAGAAATTTAGTATTTTAAACTATGGGTTGCTCATTATTACAGCGCTCATTAGCTGTAGATTTTTTGATACTGAAATTCCTTTTGTGGTACGTGGTTTATTGTTTATTGCCATTGGTACAGGCTTCTTTGGCGCTAATTATTTTATGTATAAAAAACAATTAAAAACAAAAACTCATGAATAAGTTGCTCATAATAGTTGTCTTTGCACTCATGGTATTGGCGCAGTGGTTTGTGCCTGGAAAGATGATTTTAGACCAAGAAACCGCATCAACTGAGGGCACCGCCTACAAATTTAGGACTATGCCCATGGATCCTAGCGATCCCTTGCGGGGGAAGTATATTTCGCTCCGGTACGAACTAAACAAAGCTCCCATAGTAGGCGATACACTTATAGCTTGGGGCGACCAGGTATATGTGTATTTAAAAATGGATGCCAAAGGTTTCACCAAAGCAACCAAAGCCAGCAAAATAAAGCTGGATACAGAGCAGGATTACATCGTTGCGACCGCACAACATGTATATCGAGATACTGTACGGTTTAATTTACCTTTCACTCGTTATTATATGGAAGAAAGCAAAGCATATCCAGCCGAAATTTTAGTAAGACAAGCCAATAGTGATAGTTTATTGGACAATTGTTACGGTTTGGTATATGTGAAAAATGATGTGGTAGTACTGGAAAATGTATTTGTAAATAACACTCCCATTAAAGAATATGTTGAAACAGAACTAAAGAAAAACGCAAGCGAATAGCCAGCGTTTATTTTGATGATTGGAAAACGGCTGCCTTGGAGGAGGGGGTCGTTTTCTTTGTAAAAAACTATTTAGACTTTCTCTTTAATTCTTTTAGGAAACATTTTGCCAGTTTTGCATAGCTTTCAGCAACTCTTTTGTGAGAATCAAAATCATATCCAGAAGCGTCAGTGCCTCTTACATTTTCATAAGTTGCACTAAACAACGGATCCGTTTTGCCTTTTTTGTATATTGAAATGGTTGCATCTATCCTAGCAGGATTTCGAATTAAGCCAGCATTCCACCCATTGTAATGCCGAGTAGTGATCACTTTCATAATGTAATTGGCAGCATCATTATCTTTAGTTGCTTTGTAATAACCTTGCTTATTGAACAATGTTATAAACCTCGGTTCAAAATACAGTTCTCTGTCCTCATACCAACGTTTTTTCCAGGCTTCGCCACTTCCTTTTTTGTCGATTTCTTTAGTTTTTACTGTTTCCGCTACATAAGCTTCTTCAGAATCAAAATCTCTGATTTGAACATTAGAATAGTCAAACTCTAAATCGAACTCTGTTATACTTTTTAAAGATTTCCATGAACCTTCTACAACATCCCCCCTTTGAGCCAACAAAGCAACAGAAAAAAACAACATTGTGCTGACAAAAAATAATTTACTCATATATGTGCTTTTCGTGGAGCGCAAAAATAGTAATATTATTAGGTTTGGCTACGTAAATAGGAAAGACCTCTTAAGTTTAAAGTCAAGAGAGATATTTTAAAATTGATTCAGCTATTTTAGTGCCATTTGTTACTTATCTATTATGACCTTATAGCCTTCATCTTAAAATTAATTTTAATCTGCCCATCAATAATCAACCGAATATAATATACATCGTCTGGATATACGAGCGTGTCAAATTCGTAAGCCAATTTATGTACTCCAGCGGGTGTTTCAGGATTGTTATATAGTTCTTTTACAATAATATCGTCGTCATTAAACATACCAATGGTTATAGCAGAAGTCTTTAAACATTTATACTTAAACTTTCCTCCGACGGTTCGTGTTATTAATGTTTCTTCTAGGGCAGGAAATACGGGGATTTGATCCTCTGGAATTCCTAATAATTTTGCCATAAAATTCCGTAAGGGTGCTCCGGCTTCAATATCATATCCAGCAATATCGGCGAGGGTTCCGTTATCGGTTAAGTTCCAAACAGCATTTTGACCAGCGGTGTCGTAATATTTTTGTTTTTCAATTTCCTTTGTAAGAAGATTTAAGTTTTTGGAGGCCATGCTACTGGGCGTGTAAATCTCTTCAACTCTGGGCGCTTTATTATACTTTTCAATACACATCCCGAATAGCGGTTTTTCAATATTTTTATGAGAAGCAATGGCTATGAGTTCTTCTTGAGTAATTACTACATCCTGGCGGCCTTCAGAACTTGCTTTAAATGTAAGTCCGTTTGCTATTCTAATCTGTATGGGTGTGTTCGTGAGGTTTGTAATATTTGCTACAATAGGTTGGTAGTAGTGTGGGCTCTCATTATTGCCTCTAAATTCACAATTAATGATTTTGTGAGCTATCGCCCAATCGAGTTCATAAATTTTAGTAGTAGAAGATGGCTTGTTGCTAACGCATACAGCAAATACAACAAACAGCAGGATTATTTTTCTCATATTTTTTAAACTTATGTTAGTTTAAAAAAAACGTGCAAAATTATCAAAAAGTATGCAGGCTTCATTGTAACCTGCTCAAAAAATGTGGAGTTAGCTATTTTGGTTTAATTGTAACATTTACCTGCATTGTATTTTTTGAAATGTGATTTTAAGGAGAGTTTGGTGTAATCTGGATACAACATTCTTCGTTTTTTATTGAAACATGGAGCATGCAGGTTTAGTTGCCTTAAATATTCTTTATTTTCTTTTACAATTTCATTTCCTAAATAGAATGCATCACGTGGTAAAAAGTATTTTTTGTAAAATAATTGTTCAATTTTTGCCTCTGGCTGTGCTTTGTAAAAAAATTTTTCGATAGCATCTAGATAAGATCTATATAAAGTTGCATCTCCTTCCTCAATAATTTCTAAATACAGTAACTTAGGTTCCACGTCAAATTCAGGATATCGATTTCCACTTTCTAGTTTTTCTAACTCGTTTGATGTATTGTCAATTTCTACTTCGGCTATTAGATATTTTCTTTTACCTTTTGGGGAAACTAGCTCAATTTCAGAAAGGGGTATCTTGTTAAAATCTGTCGCCTTTTTTTCAGTAGCGAACCCAACATACATTGGATTCTCACGTATGCTCATGCGCTCAATGTAGCCATTTAATTTTGTTCCGTCTTTTTTAATGATATACCCTTCAGTAGAAAGCCCTTGCGCTATTGCTGCCGTTGTGAATAATAAAAAGAAAATTCCTGTAAAATAGGTATTCATCGTGAATTGTATAGCATTAATTATTAACTCACCTTCTTTCTTCTTCACTTTTGCCATGTCGTTTCTGTTAGTAAATAAATTTACTTAATAAGTATTTTTTTAGTTTCAGAAAAAGCATTGCCCTCTAATTTTATAAAATAAAGCCCTGCAGGTAAGCTCTCTACGTCTATGCTTAAACTGTTTGTGTTTTTCATAGTAAAATCACGAAGTTTTTGTCTTAGGGCATTATAGATAGTAAGCTTGGGGTTGGATGAGATAGATTGATTTAGAGAAATTAAAATTTTATTTGAAGCTGGATTTGGACTTATTGTAAATAAGTTAGAAGCAACAACATCTACTCCTAAAGTATTACATGACACAGGAGCTGTACCAGCGTTAGAATTAATAAAAGTACACGTTGTTTCATCTGAAAAAGTAGCTATGGTATTAATTGCGCCACCGTCTGCACTCATTATAACGCCTGTAAAGGTATAAGGAGATGTTAACCCTGAAACTGATACTGAAGCAGTGCCATCGCCCGTAAGGTCCAGCGTTCCTGTTATGGGTGCATCACTAAAAGTAACGATTACATTCGCCGAAAAATTGTCATCTGTTGGGTCTGAGGGTGTGCCATTATTGTCGCAGGGCGATATATTTGATGTTGTGATACCCGTGATCATACAGTTTAGTGGTGGGTTACTACATGATTCAGGAGCTGTACCTGCATTAGAATTAGTAAAAGTACACGTTGTTTCGTCCGAAAAAGTAGCTATGGTATTAATTGCGCCACCGTCTGCACTCATTATAACTCCTGTAAAGGTATAAGGTGATGTTAACCCTGAAACTGATACAGAAGCAGTACCGTCACCTGTAAGGTCTAAAGTGCCAGTTGTAGGTGCATCACTAAAAGTAACGATTACATTAACTGAAAAGTTGTCATCTGTGGGGTCTGAGGGTGTACCATTATTATCACAAGACGATATGTTCGATGTTGTGATATTGGTGATATTACAAGCACTTAAGTTAGCCGCTTGAACAGCTAAAAAAGCGTCTATTCTACCATAACCTAGTTCCCTAGAGTGTCCTGGGTCACTACCATTCCAGTTATAATTATAGCCGCCAACTTTTTGGGCAGTTTCAAGTAAAATTTGTTTTACGTCATCTGGAGTTAAACTTGGATTTACGGAAAGCATTAAACCTACCACACCACTTACAATAGGAGCGGCAAAGGATGTTCCACCACTGCTGCCATATTGAGAATTAAGTTGAGTACTCCAGATATCTACACCAGGAGCAGACATAAAAATGTTTGGACCATGACTTGAAAAGCTAGCTCTACTATCGGTTTGTGTAGTTGCTCCAATAGCCAATACTTTTTCATGACTCGCGGGATAGGAAACACCTGTTGAACTACTTCCATTTCCTGAAGCATTAATTACTACTACTCCAAAAACATCATGCGCCATATCGATTGCATCATCCAAAGCAGAACTTGGTCCAACAGTTAAGCTAAGTTGTACCACTTTTGCACCTGTTTCTGCGGCATACAAAATGGCGTCGTCTAATACGGAGCCATTGGGTCCTGAAATACCAACTGCACAAGTAAGAACTTTAATTCCTTCGCTATTAAATCCTCCAGCAACACCAGCAATACCTTCATTGTTATTTGTTTTTCCCGCGACTATACCAGCTACATGAGTACCGTGAAAATAAGTACTTCCTCCTGGGCTTTGACGAGCGTCATTATAATTATCATCAAAATTCCATCCTTTCCAATCGTCTATAAGTCCGTTACCGTCATCATCAATTCCATTTCCTGTAGTAGGATCAGCCGGGTTGGCCCATGGGTCTTCCCCGGCGTTTAAAAAGATATTTTGATAACTATCTGTTCCTAAGCCTAAATCTTGATGTAACCAATCTGTCCCAGAATCTAAAACAGCCACTAACACTGAAGTATCTCCCGTAGTAATATCCCAAGCATTTTCAATATTTATGTTTATACCATTGCCTTGATTTAGGTACCATTGGCTATTATATACTGTATCATCTGGGATGAGTGTATAAAATCCTTGCGTAGGTATTTCTAGTTTATCAACAAATGAAGAATTTAATAATTGTTGGGCAATAGTAAAAACATTACTGTTTTCTGAAATTTTATAATCATGCCATCCCGTTAATGCTTTTCTAATAAGAACGATGTTATGCTGTAATTCGAAATTAACTTTTTCATTTTCAGAAATTGTACTGTCAAATTTTAGAGAAATTGTTTTGTCTACTATTGGAAATAATCTAACATCTGTATCAGATACCAAATGCCATTTTCCATCTACCATTTTATACGTGTTTTCTTGAAACTGCTTGGTTTGACCATATGTTACCAATGGAAGTGAAAAAATAATAATTGCTATAAAGTGAAAGAACTTTTTATCCATGTCTAGTTGTGTTTTTCTTTTAAAATTAGATTACTTTTTGTGCTATTAATGAAGAAAATACAATACTAAGCAAGATACAAAAAGTTGTTCTTGGTGTATGCTAACTACATTATTTTAGATTATTGGCACTTTTTATATCACTTCCACAAATAATTCTTCTCCAGTTTTTTCAACTTTCGCCAAGCTATTTTTAGTGAGTTCTTTAATGGCTTTATCCCATTTTTTATTAGAAAGCCCAGATTGTTCTTTTAATTCTGAAAGTAACAAACGTTCTACTTTTTTAAGCAAGCCAAAAACCTCTTTTGCTTCACCTGTCAAGGCTACCTGCCTTCGCTCTGGTTTCATTTGTGGGAAAAATAACACTTCCTGAATCGATGGATTGTTGGTTAAATACATAATTAACCTGTCCATCCCAATCCCCATTCCTGAAGTTGGCGGCATCCCGTATTCCAGGGCGCGAATAAAATCATTGTCAATAAACATGGCTTCATCATCACCACGATCTGCCAATTTTAATTGGGCTTCAAAACGTTCACGTTGGTCTATAGGATCGTTTAATTCACTGTAGGCATTTGCGATTTCTTTTCCGCAGACCATCAATTCGAAACGTTCGGTCAATTCTGGGTTCTCGCGGTGCTCTTTACACAACGGGCTCATTTCTTTCGGATAGTCGGTAATAAATGTAGGTTGGATGTAATTCCCTTCGCATTTCTCGCCAAAAATTTCATCTATCAACTTTCCTTTCCCCATGCTGGCATCTACATCAACACCCATTCCTTTGGCTGCTTCTCTTATTTCATCTTCAGTCTTATCTGTAATATTAAAACCTGTAAAATGCTCAATACTTTCGGCCATGGTTACACGGGCATACGGAGCTTTAAAATCTATTTTATGTTCTCCAAAAGTAACTTCACTTGTTCCGTTTACAGCTATTGCACAATACTCCAGCAATTGTTCACAGAAATCCATCATCCAATTGTAGTCTTTGTAGGCTACGTATATTTCCATGGCGGTAAATTCTGGATTGTGTGTACGATCCATCCCTTCATTACGAAAGTTTTTAGAAAACTCATACACACCATCAAATCCACCAACAATAAGTCTTTTTAAGTATAATTCGTTGGCAATTCGCATATATAACGGAATATCCAAACTGTTGTGATGTGTGATAAAAGGTTTGGCAGCAGCACCTCCAGGAATTGGTTGTAAGATGGGAGTTTCTACTTCAAAATAACCCCGGTCGTTAAAGAACGTTCGCATAGCATTAAAAAGCTTGGTGCGTTTTATAAAAACTTCTTTTACGTGCGGATTTACCACCAAATCTGCATAACGCTGGCGGTAGCGTTGTTCTGGATCGGTAAAGGCGTCGTGTACTTTTCCTTCGGCATCAACGCGAGGTTGCGGTAGTGGTTTTAATGCTTTAGAAAGCAATTTAAATTCTTTTACCATTACTGTTTTTTCACCTACTTGGGTCTCAAAAAGCTCACCTTCAATTCCTATAAAATCGCCAATATCAAGCAATTTTTTATAGACATCGTTATACAGGGTTTTATCTTCGCCTGTGCAAATTTCATCCCGGTTAAAATAGACCTGAATACGTCCTTCGGCATCTTGCAACTCTGCAAAACTGGCTTTCCCTTGAATACGGCGGCTCATTAAACGCCCTGCGATCACCACCTTTTTTCCTGCTTCAAATTCCTGTTTAATGGATGTTGAAGTAGTAGTTACCGGAAACAAGTCTGCCGGATATGGGTTAATGCCCATGTCGCGTAATTGGGCTAGTTTTTCGCGTCGTACGATTTCAAGTTCTGAAAGTTGCATTTTATTCAATTTAAGGTGCAAAATTAGCCTATTTCAAGGTTTTTTGGCTTAAAACTTCCTAAAAATAAGCTGTTTTATTTATTCCCTAAAATGTACGCTGCTATCATGAGTACCTTTCGGTTCTTACATTTAAAAAGAGATTGAATTTTTTTTGCATTATTGAAACAACACATACCTTGGAGGTACAAGCCCATTTAGCCTCATATAAACAAGCATTTGTCCTCTGTGATGCGTAATATGGTCTGCAAGTAATAAGAAAATTTGTCGTTTTGTCCTGTGCAACCCAAAATAGTCTAAGGTGACATCTAATTGAGTTGTATCGAATTGCTTAAGTAAAAGTATGGTTTCGTCAAATGTTTTGTCTACAGTCGCAATCATTTCCTTTTTAGATTTATCCGACACCTTAAAAATAGTGTCTGTAGCCCAATCTCTGGGTTTTCGCTCTCCTAATAATGATTGACTGTGCCAATCCATCGCATATCCAATGTGTAATAAATTTTCGGCAAAGGACATGGACTCTGGTGATGCTCTATACTTATACGCATCTTCTGGCATTTCTTCTGCTACTAGAATTAAGTAGTTTCGAGAATTTTCCAGACGCTCTATATAGTCTTTAATAAAAGCATCCTGTTGTGAAAAGAGTAACGAATTTACCGAACAAAATAATAATAATGTTGTAAGAAAAAGTAACTGTTTCATATTTTTCTTCATAAGTTTTGTTTTTTAGTAATTTACATACAATTTCTATTTGGTGCTGTTAATAATTGAAATTTTGTTTTTCAAACTCTCTTGTGCTCGTATTTCATCTGGAAATAATATTAAATTTAATCTTGCAACAACAATGGCTTCCTCTGTTTTCCCCGCAGTTAATAATACATTGCTATAGGTGTTTAGTTCATACATGGTTGTAGTAATTGGTTTGAGTTGTTTTGCCAGTTTTTTCCTTTTTTTCTGAAATTTTTCAACTCCCATTTCATTTAAAGCTGCGTGTACCGTATGCACAGATTGATAATTAGATGTGTAGTTTCCTTTTAAAATATTTAGCATATCTTTTTCTATAGAAATTATGGGGTGTTCTACAATTCGGTTTACTTCTTTCCCATCTTTATAGAGTATAAATGTGGGTACTCTGTGAATATTTAATCCTTCTTCTTCACCTCCAGGGCTTTGCTTGTAGGCTTCTCTATCACGCGCTACGGCAACCATGGTTAATCTGTCTAAAGGAAAATCTGCTGCTTCCAATGTTTTGTAAAATGTTGGGACTTCCTTTTTGCTATCGCCACACCAAGTACCCATAAAAGCAGTAATAGTGTATTCTGAAAGCTTATTTTTTAATAGATGAACACTTTCTTTTTCTGGAACATAAGAATTATAATTTGTGGTAAACCAACTTTCAAAAGCATCTCCACTAAGCCCTTCCTTATTTATTTTTCCTAACAGAACAGGCTGCTCCTCTGAAGTAGTGGTTTGCGTATTAAAAGATTGTGCCGAAGCAAACGAGATGGATAACAAAATGGAGATACATAAAATACTGATTTTCATACTTTGAAGTTTTTGATTGTTTCTTCAAAAGTGATGTAACTTCAGTAAAAAGAGAGACGATAGCACGTTCCAAAAAGGGACTAGACCCAGGAGGAAATTTGCATGGTTGAGTATTTCAAGAAAGAATACTGAAACTAGAATTACGTGCTTTTTTTATAAATAAATTCCAATAAAAAGCAAAACACAATCATTCCAACGGCAATAAGCACCCCAATTTTATTGTCTGAAAATTGTTGAATAAGTAAGGTGACAAATGCTAAACCACATAACACTGTTGAAATTAAATGAATGGATTTACGGGACTTTAGCTCCTTGTGTTTTTTAAAACCAATATAATTCACAATGCAAAAAATAAGCAAGAACCCTGCGCTCCCAGCAGTTGAAATACTTTCTAAGTTGAAAAGATTTACGAGTACAATTGCTAAAATTGCAGTAATAAGAAAACCTATAGGTTTTCCCCATAATTTATGGCTAAAGTATTGTGGTAATTCTTTGTCCTGTGCAATATCATAATTTACCCGTCCGCTCCCTAAAACAGTTGCGTTTATAGCAGAAAAGGTTGAAATAAGAGCAGTAATGGTAATAATTGTGAAGCCAATTTTACCTAACGTCGGTTCGGCTACTTTGGCCAAAACATAATCTTGCGCATTTGCAATTTCATTAAATGGTAAGACACCTACGGTAACAATCGCGATTAGAATATACAATACTACAACAATCCCTACAGCACCATAATAAGCTTTTTCTGTGTTTTTTTCTTTATTTTTTAGATCCGAAATCGAGTTGGCAATTAATTCAAACCCTTCGTAGGCAACAAAAATCACCATTCCGCCAGAGAGCAATAAAAGAGGGCTTTCCCAGTTTTTTGGTGAAAGTTGATCTAAGTTTTCCGGATGTATGGAAAAACCATAAAAACCTAAGCCAATAAAAGCAACTAAAATGGTCATTTTAACTAGTACTGAGACAGATTCTATGTTACTTACTAGCTTTACACTAAAGTAATTTATGGTCAAGGCAAGAATTATAATACCAGTTTGAAAAATGCGGACGTCAATTTCTTTTTCACCAGTAAGCGATACTATTTCTGCTCCGTAAGATCCAAATGCCGATGCATACAACGCCAACATCACGATATAACTAACCCAGAGTAAATTATTAATGCCCCCAGCAAAAATTCCGTTTCCAAAAGCTTCTTGGATAAATCGTACTGTACCCCCGTTTTGAGGGAATTTCTTAGAAAGTTTAGCATAAGAGTATGAAGTGGACAACGCAATAATTCCTGCAAATAAAAAGGCGAGCGGTGTGCCACCTTTGGCTAATGAAATTGCAAGACCTAGTACGGCGAAAATTCCGCCACCTACCATGCCCCCAATACCAATTGCTATGGCGTCTTTTAAACCAATTGTTTTTCCCATAGGAATTTTATTTCAATTTCGCCTAATGCCTAAGAAGCATAAAGTTCCTTTACTTCATTTCTGGAAGAAACACCCAGTTTTTTGTAGATACTGTTAATGTGTGTTTTTACGGTACTTACACTCACAAAAAGTTCGGAAGCAATCTCTTTGTTGCTTTTTTTCTGTAAGATTAATTCCAAAACATTGGTTTCTTGCTGGGTGAGTGTTGCTTTTCCTTCGGCTGCAGCTTTTTGTTTTTTTGCTTTTCCGAAGAAATAAAAATTACCAACAACAGAAAGCAAACAAATTCCACCTAACAAATACGCCCACCAAGGCAATGATTGTTCAGGTGCATTGTCCGAAATTAAGAATCGATCGCTTTTTAACTCTGCTTCATATTGTTTGGCGTATTGGGTATCTGGGTAGTGTTTTTGAAGTCGTTCCAATAAGGTATCATAATAGGGGTTTTTCTTTAAGTCTGAAAGATAATAACCGTGCAAGATACTTCGGCGGTCGCTTAAAAAAGAATAGATATATAATTCTGCTAACGGTTCTTGCAGTTGTTCCCCATAGTTTTGAAGAATGCTAAACCATTTTTCGGTGTTTACCTTTCGGTTGGCTTCGCTTCGATAGGTGGAAAAGGCAAAGCGCATATCGTTTTTAAGCGAATCTATCTTTAAAAATGTTTTTGCTTTTTCGTTATTAGAAACCACTTTGCAAAACATTTCCTGTTCAAAAGAAAAGGGGAGTGCCAAGGTGGTCTGGTTATTGGCTACAAAAACAATTTCTTCACTGTTTTTGCAATGCCCGGTAACATGCGATAGGTCTTGGTCTGTTTCTTTACACGTGTCCGCATGGATGCGGTACATTTTGTTTTCTTTAGGCAAATTGGTTCCCGCAAAGGTGAAATTACCTAAACTATCAGGTTTTACTTTGGCAATAATCTGCTCGTGGTACACTCCAGAGAGTTTTCTATAATCTTCAATCATAGAAAGGTATACTTCTCCTTCAATAAATTGAGTGTCTACAGTTCCTTCAAAAAGATATTGTGCAGAAGTATTTACGTGTATACCCAGAGCGCATAGTATAAAAAGAAAGTAAAAGCGTTTCATTACAACGAATATAGCGACAAGTTTTCATGTAACAAAACAATTTTAACGCTACCAATATACTGAGTTTTAATCCGTAATTTTGTACTTATGAGTATTTGGCGTGTATTGTTGTCTATCCTGTTTCCACCACTGGCCGTGATAGATAAAGGCTGTGGGTCTATTGTAATTGTAACTATTTTAACCCTTTGTGGCTGGATTCCAGGTGTTATTGCCGCACTTATTATTCTGAATAATCCTAAAAACTGAACGTGATGTTTAAAAAATTATGCCTCCTTTTCATACTTTCCATAGTATTGGTAAGTTGTCAATTTTCTGAAACGATGATCATACACGAAGATGGTACAGGACGTATGAGCCTTACGATGGATATGAGTGAAATGATGGAAATGATGCCTTCAAGCGACACGTTGGAACCTAAAGTAGATAGTGTGATGTCTTTCAAGAAAATCTTTGAAGAAAAGAAAGATAGTATTGCTACACTGCCAAAGGAAGAGCAAGAACGCTTAAAGTTGCTTGAAAACTACCAGATGCGTGTTTTAGTAGATCCCGAAACAAATAAAATGGAATACGAAATTTTTACCGATTTCAAATCGGTTGCCGAGGCTAATAATCTCCTGGAAGGTCTCAATGCTTCAGAAAGTTTGAGTGCTTCAGCTATGGGAAACAATTCGAAATCAAAAGACAAAAAGGAGCAACAACAGCCCACAGCAGTAAAGTTTAGCTATAAAAATAACGTCTTCAAACGTGACGCTTACATAAAAGATCCGGAAGCATTTGCTAAAATGTCGGATAGTCTTAAATCTATAGAAGCTTTTATGGAAGACGCTATGTATAAAGTGAAATATACATTTCCGAAGAACATAAAAAGCGTGTCTATAAAGGATGCTAAAATTTCAGACGATGGAAAAACAGTGACATTTCAGAAATCATTTTTCGCGTATATGAAAAACCCCGACGAGCTGGACGTAGAAATTATTCTAGAAGAAAAGTAAATGAACAAAGAACTGCTTATACAAGACTTAGGTCTCAAGGATTATAAAGAAACGTGGGAATATCAGGAACTACTTTTTAAGGAAATTATTGATACAAAAATAAAAAACCGAAGAGAAGACGCTGGTTTGGATACTACAAATCATTTTCTGCTTGTTGAGCATCCACACGTCTATACCTTAGGAAAAAGTGGCGATTTTGAAAACCTATTAGTTTCTGAAGAATACTTAGCAAAAATTGAAGCTACGTTCTATAAAATTAATCGTGGAGGTGATATTACCTACCACGGACCAGGGCAAATTGTGGGGTATCCGATTCTGGATTTAGAAAATTTTTTTACCGATATACATAAATACCTTCGTTTTCTGGAAGAAATGGTTATTCTCACCTTAGCCGAATATGGTTTAAAAGCTGAAAGAAGTCCAGGTGAAACAGGTGTCTGGCTTGATGTAGGAACTCCATTTGCAAGAAAAATTTGCGCGATGGGAGTTCGCGCCAGCCGTTGGGTTACGATGCATGGATTTGCATTAAATGTAAATGTAGATTTAGGGTATTTCGATAATATGATTCCCTGCGGAATTAAAGGCAAAGCCGTAACCTCCCTAAACGTAGAGTTAGGCATAGCAGAAGTATCTATGGAAGAAGTGAAAGGTAAATTGCTGCAACATTTTGCGACACTTTTTGAAGCTGAAATGATACAAAAATCCGAAATGTAGAGCAACGACTTCGGAATTTGATAGGTCAAGTTCAAATTAACATTATTGTTTTAGTAGTTTTTTTATTTCAGCTATTTCTTTTTGAAGTGTATCTATTTCGGTTTCTTGTTCTTTAATGTTTTCTAACAATACAGGAACCAACTAGCATATCGAATATACTATTTCTATCTTATTATAGATTTCCAAAGCCAACGTGGCTGGTTGTGTTGGTAATGCGAACCACTAATTTTTTAGTTGTGGTATGTTCAAAGTAATTGGTTATGGTGAGGGTAAATTTAAAATCATCAATTCCACTACCGCTAATATTTTGACGTAGTGGAGTTAAGTTTGGAGATATTACGGCGCCATCGCGAATATCTTTGGGATCCCTAGTAAATCTAAAAGTCCTAATAGTAGGTGTGGTTGTAAGGCTGGTTTCGTCCCATTTTCCAGAAGTGATTTCGACAGTATTTGAAATGTTTATAATAGTAGTTCCGGGCATTCTTAAATTCGTACTTAGAATAGCGCCTTTTCTACCCCTAGTGTCTTTATTGTCACTTCCACCAATTAAGGTGTTGTACATATTGTTTTGCTTAAGATACAACATATCACTATCAAAATTAAAAGGTTGTTCTGCCTGGTTTCCTATTTTCACCGTTTCATCTCCATTTATAATACTAATGTCTTCCCCACTGTTACCTGCAGGTAAAAATTAAAAATATAGCGTTGGGTATGTATTGTTATTTGCCAGGATTGTAGATTTACAACCTCTAAATACAATCCCTGTAATTAAAATCCGAAAAATGATTTTTTCAAGGGGTCTGTTTCAAGTTAATTAAATAATAATCTTTTCAAAAGTAAAATTATTGTAAGGGATTATTACGAGTTGTTCCCTCCTTGTTTTAGGGGTCAAACCTCTTTATTATCAATTAAATACCATCATGTGGTAGGGCTTTTATTTGTAATAAAAAACAGTTTATCTGTGAAAATCTGTTAGCAAGCTACTGCTGGTTACCCTCCCACGTCTGTTATAGTCTTCTTGTTTTACCATTCCTATCCCTCTAGAGATCCATTGTTTGGCGGTAGTGGTCCGATTTATACCCATATTTATTGTATTTGTATAGCCAATTACAAAACAATCAAATGTTCCAGCGGGGGTTGTTATGGTTTCTCTATCTAATACAGTTCTATCTGTCATAGATACTTCCATGCTTATATTAATACCGCTCATGTTTACAAGCATTGACATAGTAGCATCAGGTAGTTCCTGACCTATATGTAAATCGTTTGGAATTACTATTTTAGTTCCAGAAATTTCGGTTTCAAAATCTCTGTAATTTTCCAGTAATTGTGGATTTAAAAGTGATTCCATATCTACTACAATACCATCATTTTCGCAAGACATCGTAAAGGTAGCTTCGTTTAATACCTCACCATCTTTATCTCTTAAAAAGGATTTAAATGTAGCAAAGTTGCTTGTAGCTTCGGTAACCAGGAAATCTGTAATGGCAGCAACTCTGCTATTTTTACCATAGTTCGTTATCTGGAATGTAACGCCTTGTTCAAAAGGATAAAAAGTACTACACCCGTCTTGAGCTATCATAGAATTTGATATAAAAACGGTAAGCATACAAATAATTATTAATTTGAAATTTTTCATGTGATTCTTTTTTAATTTGAAATGTAATGGAAATACTTTTCTTAAATTTTTATAAATTCTACTCTTCTGTTTTGAGATTTCCCAGAGTCTGTATTATTATTGGCTATGGGATCAGATTCTCCTTTACCGTTGGTTTGTATTCTAACGGGATCGATTCCATACTTTTGTACTAGTGCTTGTTTTACTGAAGCTGCTCTTTCCCGTGAAAGCTTTAGATTACTAGTTGTATCGCCATCGGTATCTGTATGTCCAATTATGAGAATACTTACAGTTGGATTCGTTTGCAGTGCTTTGCCTATTTCTTTTAAAATAGCGTCTGCACCTCCTTTTATAGAAGCAGAACCTGTGTTAAACAGAATTGCATTGGTAGAAATGCGTCCTTCGGTAAGCAACTTACTTCTATTGTCTTCACCGCTTTTTGCAATTTTAAAATTAGCAATGTATATTTTATCATTTGTTCCATTATCACGAAGACCAGTAGTGTAAAATTTAAAATTATTTGCGCCTTCTGGAATCAATCTGGGAACATCTACAATTTTTTCTGTATTGAGCCAAACTCGCATACGTGTTTTGTTTACCGCAATTGAGACACGAGATTTCCCCGCAATACCGTTTCTAATATCCTTGCCAATTTTATTGCGAATTTCCCTTGTTCCATTTACATGTTTTTCAATTACTCCCTGTGAGTGTATAAATTGGCAGGGAGAAAGCTCAACTACACTAAATGTTTTAGGTTTCTGAAATCCTTCGGTATCGTGAAGTAGTAATTTCAGAAAAGCTTGGGAACTTGTTTTATTATCCATACCCTCTGTAAACAAATCGAACTCAATGGTATAATTTTCAGGAAGTGCATTTTTCAGCATAGGGTAAATAGTGGCTTTATTTCCAAGCCGAAGCCATTTTTCACCATTAATAGTCACTAATTCTCCAGAGCCATTGCTGTCCCAGTTTGCGGGAAAATCTCCTGGATTGTCTGCTGAAAAATTATCACTAAAAACTGTGACGTTTCCGGGTGTAAAATCGAAATTAGAGTTTACTATGGTTTCGTTTGAAGTGTTTGTTTGTTGTCCCGTAGGATTCCCCCCAATAATATTTCCTCCGTTCTCCTTTTTCTTTTTTCGCTCTTTTCTTCTTTCTTTTCTCGTTTTCTTAGGAGCTTCAACAATACTGTCTAAAGCCCGATCGGTGCTTTTGGTAGTTTCTGTTTCTACACGGCGCTCTACGGTGCGTTGCACACCGCGTTCTGCGGCTTTTCCAACTTTATCGCCCATTTTTTCCCAAAATTGAGCATGCGACGGCGTTGCTACAGCGAGTAGGCAAATTACCAGTAAAATGTGTTGTGTTTTCATGAGGTTTTTTTATTGTTTATGAGTGTTTAATAAATAGTTAGCGATGGCATAGGTATTTTCCAGTGCTTCATCTTTTAGAGATTTTATTTTTTCCAGATCTTTTTCTTCGGATGAAATATTTGCTTTATAATAGATGATGATGGTGTTGTTGGCCTTTTCATTCAACATTCTCACCATTCTGTTTTGATGCATAGAGAGATATGTGTCACCCGTTTCGCTCATTCTATATTGGCTTAACTTAGAGTCTTTTCCAAACGTTTCGGCATTTTCCTTGGCTGTTTTTATTTCTTTTAAAATTTGTTTGTTGCTCCAGGGTTGCACCAAAAAACGAAAGCTTGCTGAAGTACCATTAGCTTCGGTAATAATGTAATTACAATTATTATTTTCTGTTGTGATTACATCTGATGAAACTCCTAATACCTTTGCTACATCTTCAGCAGTTATAAAATCACAGTTGTTAGGTGCTCTTTCAAACAATGCACTGTAGTCGTTTTGTTGTTTAACAACTCCGTCATCTGTAGCTGTTTCTGTTGGTGAAGTAATAGGTGTATCTTCATTAGAAGCAGCAGTAATATTGGCTTTTTTTTCTTCTGTAGTATTACAAGAAAAAAGAAGGAGGCAAAAAAAGAGTGTGTATATGGTTTTCATGGTGTTAATTTTTATTTTCTAATGTGTTAATTCGTTGTTCTAGTTTCAGTATAAATGTTTGTTGCTCCTGTATGGCTTTAGTAAGCACGGGAATAATTTCACTGTAATACACTCCAAGATTTTCGACAGGTTGTAAGACACCTGGAGCATTTTCGTTAGGATATACATATTCTTGGGTTTTTACTACTTCAGGAATAGTTTGTAGTAGTTGTTGGGCAGAAAAACCTAATTTAATTTCTTGAGTGTCTTTTCCGTTTTTCCATTGGTAAGAGATAGGCTCTAGTGCCATAACTTCTTTAAGCCCGTAGTTTAAAGTTTTGACATTCTTTTTTAAGCGAATATCACTAGTGTTTACAACACCCGATGTGGCATACACATCGTCCCATCTAAATGTTGGGGTGCCTAGATCGAATGTATTATCTGAGTAGGGCGCCCAGGAACCATAGGGTCCTATGATTAAATTTCCAATATCTGTAATATATTCTGTAGATCCTAATTGTATGGCAGTCCCGTTCGTGAGGTCATCTCTGTAAAAAGAGGCTACATATTCTAATGTGAAGCCGTTAATTGTGGCACCATTGTTTGTTAAACTTAGTGTATTCGTGCCTGCGAACATTACATTTTCTCCGCCATTCACACCAAGCGCTAAAGGGTTGTCATTAGATTCTATTCTAAAATCTCTATCAAAGCCTTGTTCATTAATTACTGAGGTTCCATTCGCGTTTAGATCTATGGACGTGGCTCCATTTTCATATATTCTAAACCTACCATCATCTCCACTATCTACTAATGAGGCAAGAATAGTTCCTGTAGTGCTTTCATCATTCCAATAAACATCTCCTCCAAAGTTAATATCACCAATACTTTCTACTGAAAAATGATTAACACCGGCATCTTGAATATGAAAATCACCAAGCCCTGTTAAATCAATATCTAAATTGTATGCACCGTTTGAAATGGTAGTGTTTTGAAGTAAAGTACCTCCTAGTCTAATAGCATTTGCAGTAAGGTTAACTCCATTTTCTGCTGTATTGTTTTGGGTAGAGAGCCGTTCCCAAAAACTTGTGTTATAATAATAGAACCCTACACCACTACCACCTACAACCAGAGGGTTGCTATTCCATATTAAAAGCCCGTGTTCAGCGGTATTAGTGCCGTCTAACATGCTGTTATTTACATTTCCCAGACTAATAGATGGTAATAAAACACCTTTATCTGTTGCCGAAATATCTAAAATTGATGATGGGTCCGGAATTGTAGTGCCAATCCCCACTTGACTATGTAATTGTCCTGCGAATAGACAGGTGGTAATGATAGTAATGTTAATTAATGCTTTCATTTTTTAAAATCTATTTTTTTTAATACTTGATTGTTTTCCATGAGCAGGATTGTGTAAGTGCCTTGCTCAAGGTGGTCAACATGCAAGTAGATTTCATTTTTTAGATTCAAAGAAATCTTACCGTTGTATTGAAACCTTTTTTTAGTCATGGGTTCTAGGTAGTAAGCAGAACAAACTTAAAAGGAAAGGTGGGGGATGGCTATAACCAATGTATCACAAACTGTAACATTTGTAACAACCAATGGGAAGACTAATAAAATTAGGGGTTTAGCGCTATGCGTTTTTTAAAAAATTTGTAGGAGATTGTCCAAATTCTTGCTTAAAACACTTCGAAAAATAGGACGGATCGTTAAAACCAACAGTGTATCCCACTTCAGAAATGGAAATTTTATCCTGCTCAATTAATTGCTTTGCCAGTTTCAAACGCTGATTTCTAATAAACTCTGTAGTTGCATATCCGGTGAGAGCTTTTAGTTTTCTGTGGAGTTGCATTCTGCTTACACCCATCGCTTCACAAAATACCGAAGCAGAAAAGTCGCTATTGGTTACTTGTGCGTCCAATACCTGTTGAAGGCGTTCTAAAAAAAGGGCGTCTGCCGACGTAATCGAAACTTCTTTAGGTGTTAACATAATGTCCTGTGAAAAACGCTCTTGCAATTTTCTTCGGTTTTCAAGCAGATTTTTAATTCGTGCTTTTAATAATTTTGAGCTAAAAGGTTTGGTGAGGTATGCGTCTGCACCTATTCCCAGCCCTTCCAGCTGTGCTGTTATTTCGTTTTTAGCGGTGAGTAGTAAGATGGGGATGTGCGATGTAAGTGTGTTTTCTTTACAGTTTTTGGTAAGTTCAAAGCCATCTGCCACAGGCATCATTACATCGCTAATAATAATGTCCGGAATATGTTTTTGAGCAGCTTCATATCCTTCTTTCCCGTTGGTTGCGGTTACAATAGTATAGGTTGTTTCAAAAATAGAAGCAATATAGTCTCTTATTTCTTTACTATCGTCTACCAATAATAGTACAGGAGCATCTTCAGGATTGGCGCTTTCTGTTTCAATAAGTGGAATAAATTCTTCGGATAACAACTCAGAAGTCGTATATAATTGTGGATTTAATTTTTCCTGTTGCATATACTTTTCTTCTGAAACAGGAATACGAACTTCAAACAGCACTCCTTTTTCTTCGGAAGAGGTCACAGCAACAGTTCCTTTATGTAAACTAACTAACTCCTTCGTAAGTGCCAACCCTATTCCTGAACCTGGATTGTTGGTTCGGGTCTGATAAAAACGAATAAAAATATCTTGTTGTTCTTTTTCTGAAAGCCAAATGCCTGTATTATGAACAGTAAATTGTAAAAAACCTTCACTAATATTGGTTTCTACATGAATAGTTGCTCCATCTGGGCTATACTTAAAAGCATTTCCTAGTAGATTTACACATACTTTCTCAACTATATCCTGATCTATCCAATACGGTTGTTGGGTAGCTTGAAGAGCTAGCGTATAGTTGTTATTTTTTCCTGAAGCCACATATTGAAAAGACTCCATCTGTGCTTTTAGAAACGAATCTAAATCTGTAGGCTGCACTTGTAGTTTCATCGCACCGCTTTCTAGTTTCGAAAGTGCCAAAAGTTGCTCAACCAATCCTTCCAGACGTTCTGTGTTTCTTTGAGCTGCCAAAAGATTTTTACGAAGATTGCCTTGTAAAGAAGGCTGGTCTAACTGGTCTTCTAAAGGGCCTTTAATTAATGCCAGAGGAGTTCTAAATTCGTGAGAAATATTGGCAAAAAATGTAGACTTTGCCTTGTCCAGCTCTTGTAGTTTTTTATGTGTTTTTTGTCTATTTTGGTATTGGAAAAAGAAAAACAACCCAAGTATTGTGGTAATGCCAAGCCCTGCTAATAAAAGATTCCGCTGATTCGCTTTTTGTTGTTCGGTTAATTCATTTTGGGAAGTTAGTAGTTGGATTTCCCGATCCTTACTTTCAGTTTCATAAATGGCTTCAATTTCTTTAATTTTTTCTGCACTTTGTACTTTTTGTAGCGAATCCTGCAGCTTTTTTGCCTGATTGCTATAGGTATACGCTTGTTTATAATTTCCTTTTTGACTAAACGCTTGTGCCTTGTAAAATAATAATTCTTGCCGAAGTTTGCTATTTTGAGCACTAAGGTTTAATGTGTTGCCCTGTTCAATATAAAACAATGCTTTTTCAGCTTGATTTTTTGAAAGTTCCAACTTCGCAATTTCTAATGCTCCTTGAGCAGCTTCAAAAGGCCTGTCGTTATTTTTATGAATAGTATAACTTTCTATAAATAACGCTTCTGCTTTTTTGGGATTATTTTTTTTGAGTGCTACTTGACCTAAAAAACTAGCTATTTCAGCAACCAACCGTTGCTCTTGAGTTTTTTTGAAATAACTATAGGAGTTTGTGAGCAAGCTGTCTGCTGCTTCAATTTTTTCAGTTTGTAAATAGGCATTTCCTAAAAAAACGTTGGTTGTGTTTTTATAAAACTGGGAGGCGCCTTCCGGAAGCTTTTCAAATTGGTCATTGGCCTTATTAAATTGCTCAATGGCAGATGGGTATTCTTCCAGTTCTAAGTAAATGTTCCCCAGATTTTGATACGCCGCTGCAATTACATCGGGCCGTAAAGCCGTTTTTTGATGCATAGAATCTACTTTTAACAACTGCGTAATCGCATTGTTCATATCGTTCTTTCTGGAATATGCTGTGGCCAAAGCTGTGTGGGAGTCTGCAATGATCATTTCTTCTATAGCCCCACCTTTTTTAATACTTTTTATTGCTTTTTTACTCGCCACAATCGAACTATCCATCATCCCTAACAAATAATAAGTACGTCCTAGATTATTATAAGCGCGACCTTTTCCAATATCATAATCTAACTTGTTGGAAAGCGCTAACGAATTTTTAAAATATACAATAGCACTGTCATTTTCCTGAACTCGCTTAAAACAAGCTCCCAGCAAATAATCTGCATCTGCAATGCCTTTGCCGTAGGTTAAACGTGTAGCTAATGCCTTAATTTTCCGTCCATAAAAAAAGGCGCTATCCGGAAGAGGATTAACATACTGCGTAAGTTTTGTTCGGTAGGAGGCAATTGTTATAGAATCTTCTGCGCTTATGGTTGCTACATACGTTTGCGCTTGCGCAGTGCAAAAAACAGAAAATAAAAAACTGATTAAAAAAAGAAGCTTTTTCACAAGTAGGGCTGGTTTGTTATCTAAAGATATGCAATAATATGCAAAACAGCATTTTAAATTTGTGACATATGTAACAACTCGTAGTTACAATTATTATAGTTGAAATAATACAACTTCATTATTTTGCCCAAGTACCGTTAGAAGTACTTTGTTTTTGGCTCCTGAAATTGATGCTGCCGAACTACCAAAAACTGGAAATCCATTTACTAAGGCCCCATTTTTACGGAAGAGATAGACTTTCTTTTCCTGAGTTTCGGTAATCGCTATATATACATTTCTGTTGGCGATAAAAACTTTTGGATTTGTGTAGATGCCTAAAGGTAACTCTGCCAGTTTTCCATTAATTCGTAATAAATTATCGTCTAGCGTTACCTTTGTACTGCCTAGCGTTACAAAGTGATAGTTGTTTGCTACATCTAATTTTTTGGCGGTTACCTTACCGTTTGTATTAATACTGTTTTTTTCGTTTTCTTTAGTAATTACTACAAAACTAGACCCTTCACGTTCGATGGGGTTTTCAGAAAAATTAAAAGTTTTGCTTATCGAAATACGCGATTTTCCTGTACGACTTAAAATATTCAGTTTGCCGTTTTCTTCAGCTATAAGAATATAGTCTTTGTTTCCAATTCTAACGTGCTCCGCCGGTAACACAATAGTGCTTTTTGCTTTTTTGAAAGTAAAGCCATTTACTATTTTCCCATTGCTATCGTATAACAAAATTTCTTTTCCTTGTACAATCACAAAACGATATTTCCTGTTATTGTCATAATCAAAAACAGAGAGTGGTTGGGTAATATCGTCTTTAAATTTTATGGGAAATGCTCCTACGTCTTTCCCATTTCGGTCCAAAATGTACAATTTATTTTTTGTGGTAAATGCAAGTTGCTTTCTACCATTACGAAACAGATCTACTTCGTTTATTTTTCCAATAATAGCTCCATCCAACTGTTTGGTCCAAAGCGTTTTTCCATTGTTAGAAAGTAAGTGTAGCTTGTTGGTAATATCTTGAAAAATAATATTTTTTGTGCCCGAACGATGGTTGCTGAAAAATTGCGGAACGCCCATAATAGCATTATCCAGTGTTTTGCTGAATACTTCTGAAACTCCAGTTGTCGAACTTTTTTCACCACTGCTTTCTTCACATACAAAATGAATATGCGCAAAATCACGATCAAACCGAAACTGAAGCAAGGCTAAAGAAAAGTTTGAGAGTTCTTTTGAAGGCATTGAAGCAATAGTTTCATTTTGTAAGGCATTTAGCACCGCCGAAGTTACCCCAGCATTCATTCCGTAGGTAAGAAAAGAAGATGCATTGCTAATTTGGGTCTGTGCATTTTCAAACGTTGAAGATTTAGAAAGTGTCGTATTGTTTTTCACGGCTGAAATAAGCGTTTGAGCCACACTATTGTTTTCAGCAAACACAAAAAAATTATCCAGTTGAAATGCTACTGAAACAGTATCGGTTTGTACAAAAGGGCGAAACGTTTCTTTAAAAACACCTCCAGCATTAAACTGAAAAATAGGAGTGTCGCGATATGTTTCCAGTTCGGTTAAAGATGCCGCCAACGCATCATTGGTTAGGTCGCTATCAATACTTTTTAACACGACAGCATTTCCTTCAGAAAGTTCAATTTCACCTAGTTCACTAGCCGAGCTAAATAAATCTAATTTGCTTATAACAAGATTATCACCACGATATTTTTTTAAGTTTTCTATAAAAAGTGACGCGTCACTCAGCGTGATAGATATTGCCTTGGTAGCAGCAGTTGGGATAACTTTTTCCAAGTCGTTTTGTTGTGCAATTTGCCCTTCAAAAACCGAAAGCAATTTTGGTAGAGTATCTTGCACCAGGGCAACACCAGAAGCTCTAATTCCGTTAGGCCCCAAGAGTATATCCAAAGATGCATAGGCTGCAAGTGGATGTATTTCGTCTTTAGAAAATTGAAATGTTGGTTTTGGAATAATAGAACTAAGCTCGTTGTTTTTAAGAACTTTAAAAGCTTTTTCAAAATTGGCAGAAATAGGCGTATCACCCTTTAAAATAGTTTGTAATTGTTGTTGGGATGTGCTTGCTATAAATACGCTATCCTGTAGTGCTGTAAAACCTGGCATGCCATCTAATGAGATACGTCGAATGGCAACACCGTCATATTGCAACGTCTCAACAGTTTTGTTAGGAATTGAATCTATAACAAAAACCAACGAGTCCTGCCGTGTTGCTACCGTATAATCCCACACACTATCGTTACGTTTTGTAAGACTAATTACACTCTCACTTTTTGGGTTGAGGTACGAGAGCAAACTACCTTTTTTAGTAAGGGTTTTGTAGAGAGAAGCATCGTTAAACGCCGAAAGTAATTCGTTACTGGCTGTTTCGCTTCTAAGCGCGTCTAAGTTCGAAACTTTTAAAACCCAGACAGCATCCTGTGGCACATAGCCCGAAAGCTCCTTAGATGAAGTCTGCTTTTGGTCACACCCAATAAAAATAGTGAGACCAAGTAGTGCTAAACATATTTTAGTGTATAAAGCCATTACTACAAAAATAGGAAGGATTGCAGGGCTTTTAAAGCAGAATTAAAAAGGTTATTGACGTGTTTTCAACAACTTTTCAAACTCAAGAATTAAGGTCGCTTTGTAATGTTTTTTGTAGGTTGAAATTACAATGTATATGCTAAGCTCTCATCACTCACCACTATTTTAAATCCAAAAGCAATTGCGCTGGCAACAGTCTGAAACTCATGCGGTGATAGGGGGTAGGGCCAAATTGTTTAATAGCCGCTCTATGTATTTTGGTTGGATAGCCTTTGTTTTGTTTCCAACCGTACGCGGGAAATTCAGCATCTATTTGTGTCATAAAGGCGTCCCGTTCGGTTTTGGCGAGAATGGAAGCGGCTGCGATGTGCAAAAATTTACTATCGCCCTTCACAACAGTTTCAAACGGAATTTCCTCAAATGGCTTAAATCTATTCCCATCTACGGCTATAAACTGAGGCTTAGGAGTGAGCTTTGCGATACTTCGTTGCATTGCCAAAATAGAAGCGTTTAAGATATTAATGCTGTCAATTTCGTCCATCATAACGTGCGTAAACGCATAGGAAATAGCTTCGGTTTCAATAACTTTTTTAAGCTCCAACCGTTTTTTTTCTGAAAGTTGCTTGCTATCGGTTAACCAGGGATGGCTAAAATTGTCTGGCAAAATAACCGCAGCTGCCGTCACAGGACCTGCCAAACACCCACGTCCGGCTTCGTCTGTACCACATTCAATTACATTGGAGTTAATTTTTAGTTGAAGCATAACAAATTGCGGGTAAAGATAGTTAATAGCTAGTAGGTTTAAAATTCTGGATTCTGAATTCTGAATTCAGAATTGAAATCTTACCTTTACCCTTTATTACTAATTTGCATGAAAAACGTTTTGCTTTTTGTATTGTGTTGTTTTGCGATCTCCCTTTCATGGGCGCAGGAAGCAAACCCCACTCCTAAAGAGGAGAAAAAGGAAAAACCACCCATAGCTCTTTATAAAATTAGTTCTCACGAGCGTGATACCACCTATTTAGACACAACGCTTAGCATTCAAAAAGAATACAAATTTAACTACCTGCGGAAGGATGTTTTCGAGTTACTACCTTTTGCCAATGTGGGGCAAACCTATAATACGTTGGCGTACGATTTCAGTAGAAAGAATTTTAAACCTTTGTTTGTAGCGCAAGGGCATCATTTCACCTACGATCAAATTGAAGATATTTCCTACTACAATGTCCCAACACCTTTAACCGAATTGTATTTTAAAACCGCTTTCGAGCAAGGGCAACAATTAGATGCATTTTTTACAGTAAATACCAGTGAGCAATTTAATTTTAGTGTTTCGTATAAAGGAGTTCGCTCCCTTGGGCAGTATCAGCAGGCGTTAACAAGCACAGGAAATTTCAGATTTACGTCAAATTACCGAACCAAAAATAACCGCTATAAAATTAGAGCTCACATAGTAGCGCAAGATGTTTTGAATGAAGAAAATGGTGGTTTGTTGGCTACTTCTATCCCACTATTTGTAAATGATGAAGGTGAATTTGACGACCGCGCCAGACTGGATGTAAATTTCGAAAATGCCGAAAATAAGTTAGAAGGATTACGATTCTACGGCGATCACGAGTACGAATTGATTAGCCAACGCGATAGTATTAGTCATAATGTACTGTCTATTGGAAACCAAATAAGCTACGAAGATAAGTTTTACGAATTCCGCCAAGTAGCACCTTTTGATGGATTGGGTGAAAGCTACGAAGCAGCCGACTTAAAAAAAGAAACTACCCTGGAGGATTTTAATGCGCAGGCTTTTGCGAAGTTGGATAACTCCCTTTTTGGTAAGATTGGTGCGTATGTTGGTTATACAAATTATAATTATGGGTACAATTCGGTGCTTATTTTGGACGACGGACGTATCCCTAACAGACTCCAGGGCGACATTGTAACAGCAGGAGCTAACTATAAAAAAGACTATAAAGGATTTGAATTAGAAGGCGAAGGTTTTATCAATATTGCGGGCGATTTTGATGCCAATTATTTGAAGGGCGCAGCTTCTTTCAGTTTTAATGAAAGCAATAGGGTGAAGGCTTCGGCTAGCATTCATTCGTCGGCGCCTAATTTTAATTTCTTGTTATATCAAAGCGATTATGTGAATTATAACTGGCAAACAAGTTTTAATAATGTAAAAACGCAAGAGCTCCAGTTCGAGTTGAAATCTAAAAAATTGTTGGATGCCTCGGTTACTTATACCGGGATAGACGATTATACTTATTTTGCTATTCAGCCAAACGATTCTACGCCTACACCACAGCAATTTAATGAGCGTGTAGATTATATAAAAGTGAAAGCCGAAAAGGAGTTCCGTTATAAAAAGTTTGCGCTCATGAATACGGTTATATTTCAACAAGCACTATCAGGTAACGAGGTGCTGAATGTACCAGAAATTATCACCAGACAGAGTGTGTACTTCCAAGACGAATGGTTTAAAAAAGCAGCGTTTATCCAAACAGGAATTACCTTTAAGTATTTCACCGAATATAACATGAACGCCTACGACCCCGTGTTAGCTGAATTTTATGTGCAAAACGATCAAAAATTAGGAGGGTTTCCGTTGGTAGATATTTTCTTTAATGCCAAAATACGCCAAACCCGAATTTTCTTTAAATGGGAACACGTTAACCAATTGTTTAATAGTACCAATAGTCATTTTTCGGCACCAACCTATCCGTATCGTGATGCAGTGATTAGATTTGGTTTGGTTTGGGATTTCTTTCTTTAGTTGTTAGTTGTTAGTTGCTAGTTGCTAGTTGCTAGCGGGTAGGACGCTTTGCTTGTAGCATAGACAATATTTCGATTTTCTGCGAGAGGGATAGCAGCGGTTACCCCGTATCCCGCCCAAGCGGGAGCGGAGTATGAGCGAATAGCCCGACCCCTGCGTTGGCTAGTGGGTGGAAAGGGTCTCGCCCAAAACAAAAAACCCGACCAAAAGACCGAGTTTTATAATTCTTCTAAATTTACAGAACAACTGTCAACACTTAGGTTGTATCGAAACACTAGTCCCTAAGCAACCCTCTAGAAATAACGATCTTTTGTATTTCGCTGGTTCCTTCGTATATCTGTGTAATTTTTGCATCACGCATCATACGTTCTACGTGGTATTCTTTTACAAAACCGTTACCGCCATGTATTTGCACAGCTTCAACAGAAACATCCATGGCAACTTGACTCGCATACAGTTTTGCCATCGCACCGCTCATATCGTAGTTGTTTCCCTGGTCTTTATCCCAGGCAGCTTTCATCACCAGGTGACGGGCTGCTGTTATGCTGGTGTGCATATCGGCCAGTTTAAATGCAATGGCCTGGTGATTACAAATTTCGGTGCCAAATGTTTTTCTTACTTTAGAGTATTCTCTAGCCAGTTCGTACGCTCCAGAAGCAATTCCTAATGCTTGTGCAGCTATACCAATACGGCCACCACTCAAGGTTTTCATAGCAAACTTAAAGCCGAAACCATCTTCGCCAATTCTATTTTCTTTAGGAACTTTTACGTCGTTAAAGTTTAAGGTGTGGGTATCGCTTCCTCGTATGCCTAGTTTGTCTTCTTTTGGACCAACTTCAAACCCTTCCCAGCCTTTTTCAACAATAAAAGCGTTAATGCCTTTGTGTTTTTTCTCTTTGTCGGTTTGTGCAATAACCAAATAGAAATCTGCAGAACCACCGTTGGTAATCCAGTTTTTAGTACCGTTTAAAAGGTAGTGGTCTCCTTTGTCAATCGCTGTGGTACGTTGCGAAGTAGCATCACTTCCAGCTTCCGGCTCACTTAAACAAAATGCTCCAATAGATTGTCCCGTTGCCAACTTGGTTAGGTATTTTTGTTTTTGTTCTTCGTTTCCGTAGGCTTGCAGGCCGTAGCATACCAATGAGTTATTTACCGAAACAATAACCGAACATGAGGCGTCTACCTTGCTTAATTCCTCCATAGCCAGTACATAGCTTACGGTATCCATACCGCCACCGCCGTATTTAGGGTCTACCATCATTCCTAAAAAACCAAGTTCTCCCATTTTTTTTACCTGTTCGGTTGGGAATTCTTGTTTATTGTCACGCTCTATTACGCCTGGTAATAATTCGGTTTTAGCGAAATCGCGGGCTGCGTCGCGTATCATTAAATGTTCTTCGGAAAGTGAAAAATCCATAGGTATATTTTGTTACTATTTTTAAAAAGATGGCACTTCATTACATACGTGTTAGAAATGCCGTGCAAAGATACCGTATTCATGGTAAATCTCAAATCGCAAGCTTCAAATTCCAGCGTTGCAATTTATAGTTTGTATTTTAGTGCTTATAAAAAAACTGCACATTTTTAAAGTATTTTCTTTCTTCTCCTCTTGAGAGAACCTCTCTCGTGCTTGAAACGGATGTATAGGAATGTGTTTTTCGAAGTTTTAATGAAATCTAACGAATATGAAACATAGTTACAAAGTCTTAGGAATCATGTCTGGAACCTCGCTGGACGGAATTGATATAGCTGAAATTGAATTCCAAATATCAGAACAGGCCAAATGGAGTTTTAAAATAGAAAATGCCGAAACCATACCGTACCCTTCAACTTGGGTAGCCAAATTAAAAGAAGCAGTTCATTTTTCCGCAGGAAGATTAAAAACACTTAATAAAGAGTATACCCGTTATCTCGCCGAAGTAATTTCAGCATTTAACACTAAAAATACTATTAAAAATGTAGACGCCATTTGTAGCCATGGGCATACCATTTTACACCAACCCGATAGCGGAATTACCCTGCAAATTGGCAACCTACCCGAAATAGCCGAACTGTTACAACAAACAGTAGTATGTGATTTTAGAGTGCAGGATGTGCACTTGGGCGGACAAGGAGCGCCGCTCGTGCCCATTGGCGATAGGTTGTTGTTTCCAGAATACGATTATTGTCTTAATTTGGGCGGTTTTGCAAATTGTTCTTTTGAAGCACAGGGCAACCGAATTGCCTACGATATTTGCCCCGTAAATATTGTACTGAATGAGTTAGCTGAAAAATTAAGCAAACCCTACGATGATGGAGGTGGTATTGCCAAAAATGCAACCGTGGATATAAATGTGTTGGATGTATTAAATAAGCTACAATTTTATAAACTGCAACCACCAAAATCGCTAGGCCTGGAGTGGGTGCAACAACTTGTGCTACCCATTATTGAAAAGGCTAAGATCTCCACAGAAGATGCGATAGCTACATATACCGAGCACGTTGCAATGCAGTTAGCGAGGCAATTTAAAGAAGGGAGCTCGGTTTTGGTGACTGGTGGCGGAGCTTATAATGACTATTTGCTTGAGCGTGTAAAATTTCATAAGAAAATAGATTTGAAAATCCCCGGTATACAATTGGTTGAATTTAAAGAAGCCCTTGTTTTTGGATTGTTGGGCGTACTTCGGTTGCGAGACGAAGTAAATTGTTTGGCAAGTGTTACGGGAGCTTCTCGGGATCACAGTAGTGGGATTATTTTTCAAAAATAAGCCTATGCTTCGTACCTTTGTTGAGCTATGAAAAAAGAATCCAAAAAGCCAGATCAGGTTGTTTTTAATGAAACGTCGCGAAGTTATGATGCCTCTCTCAAGCCATATTCCACCAACCTGGGCGCCCCTGCCATTGAAATTGAGGATATCACTACGTGGAAAAATACCAACGTTCATAAAGTGAACCATCATTTTAAAACCAAGTTTGAAACCTTGAAAAAGGAATATCAAGCCATGATGGACACTTTCGAGTATAACAATCTTATCTATTCTGCCAAGTTTAGCTTTGAGCCAGTTGTTGGACAAATGTACCATTTGTACCGTGATACGCATGGCGATCCTTTTTTATCTATTATCTCCCCAACAGAGTGTTCTTGGGAATTTGTTGGTAGCTTTACCTTAACTTCGGATAAGTTATGGGAGCGTATTGAAAAAAACGTCTCTACAGATTAGTCTTTAATATTTTTCAGATGCGCACGGGAACCTGTCATTTGCCAATGTCCTAGCGAAATAGGAATGTTGCCCATGCTGTTTAAGGTGTCGAAAAAATGCTTCAGCTTAAAAAGTTGGTTGTTAGCTTCTTTCATTTTGGCGTAATCTGCCATTGCTTGTTCCAATAAATACTTTCCAGTAATGTAACTCGTGCCATATCCAGGTTGACGTAAGTATAGGTGTTGTTCAAATATTAGTAGTTCTTTTTCGGTTTTCATCCAGCCTCTTGGGGTGTACTCGCTGTGGATGCCACCAGCTTCTTCCATGGTCATTTCATTGGCGTGTGCATATAAGGAGCCTAGTCCGCGGGCAGCACGTTGAGCGATCATAATGTATACAATTTCCTTGGTACGTGGGCTGTCATCATACAGGCCTGCTTGCATAAAGATTTCTTCCACGGCTGTTGCGGTCCCTTCGTTTCGGGAATCGAAAATGTTATAAAGTAATGCTCCTTTTCGTATGGGGCTGGAGTTTGGTTCATTATCCATACGCGCCAGTTCAAACCAATGGTAAAAGTGGGAGTAGAGTGGTCTGGGGTCGTAATGTTCACCAATGGTAAAAAAGTTGCGCTTTTCAACTGGAATGTATGCGCCTAGATGCTCCCGCAAGGCAGGTTCAAAATAAGGTTTTACGGTAAGAATATCTTGTAGCTCAAGAAAGTTCATTAAACTTTTAGCGGCTTCTTCGGCCATTTTAGTATAGGCTTCTGGCGAATCTGCTGCTTTTAATTGTGAGAGGTTTCGGTTGCGGTGTTCTTCCAGTTTAAGGGAAGCCCAGGCTCTTGCAAGTTCCCGTTTTAAAATCATTACTTCGTCATCCCAGGTAAGCGGTACTAAATGTACATTTTGTAAATACCATGTGTAATTATCCTTACCAATTCCTGAAGGACCTGTTTTGGTTTTTGCTTCGGTTTTGAGCCAGGTCACAAGATTGTCTGTAGCGTTTAATGCTGCGTTAATAACAGCTAAAAGTTTTTTGTCGGTTGAAACACCAGCTTCTTTTTTCAGTTCTGAAAGCACCTTACTTTGTGCTTCAATATCCCGAATACCTGTGATAAAAAGATCTTTGGCGTTCCCGATCAAGTTCTTTTTTGCTTGCTCGTTTAAAGGTACTATGACGTTTAAATCCTCAATAAGCCTATTTTTTTCTGCTGAAGAAAGCGGAAATTCATAAGTCCAAAGTTCCAAAACTGCATGGTGCGTTGGACCTTCGTGTGCAGGAACATCGCTTTTATATGTCCAGACGGTTTTGTAAAACGCAGGATCTCGTTGCCAGGGCTTCAGAATTCGGTAGTTAAAATCATAACCATTCATTTCGGCCCAAGTAACCATCCAGTCTACTTTGTTGGGAATAGACCAGTTTGTGGTATCTATTGCTTTTAATTGGTTTTGTAATTGTTGAAACTTGGGGTGTCGTTTTTCAAAATTTTCTGAAGTATAATCTGGGGCGCCGTTTAATTTTGACGGATTTTCAAACGTGCGCCATTCCTGAAATAAGGAAACTAATGTTTCGTAGCCAGCACTTTTTTTAGAACTGTTTTGTGCATTTTGGTGTGTGGCTGAGAGAAGTAAGAATGATAGGAGAATTATTTTTTTCATAGCATTTTAAATTGTCCTTAAAAATACAAAAAACGAAAGGGTTGTCGTTTTTTAAAATAAACTTAAATTAACAAAATGCCTATTTCAAAATAGTATATTTGTAACCTTTACTTCCAAACAACCAACCGAAGTGTCATTTTTAATTTGATATGAAAGAACTACTCAAAAAATACGAAGAAAAAGAACCCGAAATTGTATTCCATTGGAACGACCCAGAAACCGAGGCTGAAGGCTGGACAGTTATTAACTCCCTTAGAGGAGGCGCTGCTGGTGGTGGTACTCGTATGCGTCCTGGATTAAATGAAAACGAAGTGCTTTCCCTGGCCAAAACCATGGAGGTAAAGTTTACCGTGTCTGGACCAGCTATTGGAGGTGCAAAATCTGGAATCAATTTTGATCCTAGCGACCCTCGCAAAAAAGGAGTTTTAGAACGTTGGTACAAAGCGGTTTCTCCTTTATTAAAAAGTTATTACGGAACCGGAGGGGATCTTAATGTAGACGAAATCCATGAAGTAATCCCCATTACCGAACAAAGCGGTGTTTGGCATCCGCAAGAAGGTGTTTTTACGGGACACTTTACCCCAACCGAAGCAGATAAAATTAACCGAATCGGGCAGTTACGTCAAGGAGTGATTAAAGTGTTAGAAAACACAAGTTACTCACCAGATGTTTCCAGAAAATACACGGTGGCCGATATGATTACGGGCTACGGAGTTGCCGAAGCAGTACGCCATTATTACGATATTTACGGAGGATCGGTTGCAGGAAAACGAGCCATTGTGCAAGGTTTCGGAAACGTAGGAGCGGCTGCGGCCTATTATTTGGCCGAAATGGGCGCTAAAGTAGTTGGAGTTATAGATCGCGTTGGCGGAATTATAAACAAAGACGGTTTCAGTAAAGAAGAAATTACGCAGTTGTTCCTTCAAAAAGACGGGAACACTCTGGTAGCCGAAAACATGTTGTCCTTTGAAGAAATTAATGAACAAATCTGGACCTTGGAGTGTGAAGTGTTTGCACCCTGTGCAGCGTCCCGATTAATTACCAAAGAGCAAATTTCAGCAATGATTGAAACAGGTTTGGAGGTAATAAGCTGTGGTGCGAATGTGCCTTTTGCCGATAAAGAAATATTCTTCGGTCCTATTATGGAATATACCGATGAACGTGTAAGTTTAATTCCAGATTTTATTTCAAACTGTGGGATGGCGCGTGTCTTTGCATATTTTATGGAACGTAAAGTGCAAATGACGGACGAAGCTATTTTTAATGATACATCTATAACCATTAGGAATGCTATTCAGAATACATTTGATAACAACAGTACCAAAACAAATATTAGTAAAACAGCTTTTGAAATAGCCTTGAAACAGCTACTTTAGTACTATACACTTTTGAAAAACTATACGATATTTTAAAATTATAATAATCAACCTCATCTTATGGAGTCTATTATCATTCTCATTTTTGTAATCGGATATCTTTCCATTACCCTCGAACATCCTTTAAAATTAGATAAAACAGTTCCAGCACTTATTATGGCAGCCCTTATTTGGGCAGTTTTGGCAGTAGGTTTTCACGCTGGTTGGTTTAATGTTATAGATACCTATGAAAATGCATTTAGCTTTTCCAGTGGAGGTCTGGAAGCCGAACATGGCTTTGAAAATACCCTACTCCATCACCTAGGAAAAACAGCCGAAATCCTCATTTTCCTAATTGGAGCCATGACAATTGTTGAAATTATTGACTTGCACCGTGGTTTCGAAGTGCTTAAAAGTGCTGTTAAAACTAAGAGTAAAAGAAAATTACTGTGGATTATTGGAATTTTAGCATTTGTACTTTCAGCTATTATAGATAACCTAACAGCAACAATTGTTTTAATAACCTTACTGCGTAAATTAATTCCAAACAGAGAAACGCGTTTGTGGTATGCCGCTATGGTGGTGATTGCAGCCAATGCCGGAGGTGCCTGGTCACCTATTGGCGATGTAACTACCACAATGCTTTGGATTGCTAAGAAAGTAACCGCTGGTGGATTAATAGAATTTGTAATCATACCATCGGTAGTTTGTTTTGTATTACCGTTCTTAATTGCAAGTTATATGAAGCCTTTCCGCGGAAATATAGAAACCGAAGAACTGGAAGCAGATGCGGTTTCGGAACGACTACTAAGTAGTAAAACCATGTTGTTTTTAGGACTAGGAATGATAGTTTCGGTGCCAATTTTTAAAACATTAACACACCTTCCCCCGTATATTGGGATGATGTTTGCCTTAGGAATTGTTTGGTTGGTTTCAGAATATATTCATCCCGAAGAAGATTTCAGCAAAGAAAGAAGACACCTCTATTCGGCTCATAAAGCATTATCTAGAATTGAAATTTCTAGCATCTTATTCTTCCTCGGAATCTTAATGGCTGTAGCTGGATTGGAAAGCCTGGTTTATGGAGTTTCGGCCGAAGGTGACCCAGTAGGAACCCTACGTTATTTAGCCGAAGTATTACAAGCCGCCATCCCTAATCAGGATGTTGTAGTAATAATGCTTGGAATTTTCTCTGCTATTATTGACAATGTACCATTAGTCGCCGCCTCTATAGGGATGTACGATAGTCCAACAGATTCAGTATTGTGGCACTTTATTGCGTATTCTGCTGGAACAGGTGGTAGTATGCTTATTATTGGCTCTGCCGCTGGTGTTGCTGCAATGGGAATGGAAAAAATCGATTTTATCTGGTACCTAAAGAAAATTGCATGGCTTGCTTTTGTAGGATTTATTGCAGGAGCTGGTGTTTTCTTATTTATTGAAAGAGTAATATTTGCACATCATTAATATATAAATAAACTATTCTTACTACGATTATCGCCTAGTAAGAATAGTTTATACTTCTAAATTGTTGTTAAACCAATATAGGTTTAGACAATTTCATCCATCTAATCTCGTTACCTATTAAACTTAACTTTTGCTTATGCTCTCACTTTTTTTACAAGACGGTGCACAAGAGGCAACAGACCTCGAACCCGTAGTTGAAGAAAAAACCCTTTCTGTTTTAGAACTAGTAATGAATGGAGGCCTTGGAGCCCAAATTATTATTGGAATTCTTTTTATTTTACTATTTGTCGCGGTCTATATTTATTTTGAAAGACTCTTCGCAATAAAAGCAGCAACTGCTGTAGATGGTAATTTTATGCACCAAATAAAGGATAATGTAGCCAATGGAAATGTACAAGCTGCAAAAGTGCTCTGTGCACAGCAAAATACACCCGTTTCAAGACTTACCGAAAAAGGAATAAGCAGGATTGGGAGTCCGTTGGAAGATATTAACACGGCAATCGAAAATGCCGGACGTCTGGAAGTATACAAACTCGAAAAAAATGTAAGTATTTTAGCTACCATTGCTGGTGCGGCACCAATGATTGGTTTCTTAGGAACAGTAATTGGGATGGTGTTAGCATTTCACCAATTGGCAACCAGTAGCGGGCAAGCCGAAATGGGCGCCCTTGCCGAAGGTATCTACACAGCCATGACAACAACGGTTGCAGGGCTTATTGTAGGTATTATAGCTTATATGGGCTACAACCACTTGGTCGTGCGAACCGATAAAGTAGTACACCAAATGGAAGCAACAGCAGTAGATTTCTTGGACCTTCTAAACGAGCCAGCATAATATGAATTTGCGCGGAAGAAATAAAGTAAGCCCAGAATTCAGTATGAGTTCTATGACCGATATTGTATTCCTGCTCTTGGTGTTTTTCCTGTTAACATCACCGGCCATCACACCAGATGCCCTGGATTTAATCCTTCCAAAGGCAAAGGGAAAATCTACCAATCAGCAAAAAGCATCTGTTAGTATAACCAAAGACGGAGCGTACTACGTAAATAAAGAACGTGTAAGCGAATACCAAATAGAGAAACAATTACAAAACGTCTTGGTAGGACAGGATGAACCTACTCTTATTTTAAGAGCAGAAGAAGGCGTGCCTATAGAAGATGCCGTATTTGTTATGGATATTGCCAATAAAAACAGTTTTAAAGTCGTTTTAGCAGTGCGACCAAATTAAAGTTTACAGTTGCAGTGAGCAGTTATTGGGGCGTTACCATCTTTCTCCTCCTGTGGCGAAGAAAGAGGGTCGGGCTTTCGGCAGTCGCTTCCCGGTGTTAGTCTGAGCACAGTCGAAGACTACGCTGTGGGAGAGCTCCAACAAAGCCTCAATCCCTAACGCAAGAACTATGGCTTAATGAGTATTAATAATTTCTCACCTTTTAGGGGGAGATGCCCAAAGGGTAGAGGAGGACAATTTTAGACAAAAAAGTAAATGAGCATCCTAGATACAAAACATAAAAAAAAGAGTATGACCATCACGGTAATCTTACATGTGCTGTTGCTCATTTTATTGTTTTATGTAGGTATGACCTATTTAGATCCGCCGCCAGAAGAAGGCATTGCGGTCAATTTTGGAACTACAGATACCGGTAGTGGTAACATACAGCCTACCGAGCCTATCAAGTCGGCACCACAAGAAAACACACCGCCGCCCACAGCACAACCCAAAGCTGAAATTAAAGAAGAAGTTATTACCCAAGACAACGAAGAAGCTCCCGTAATAAAAAAAGAAGAAAAGAAAAAAGTGCAAACCGAAACTCCAAAAAAGGAGGAGCCTAAAAAAGAAACGCCAAAACCTGTAGAAAAAACGCCAGATAAAACCACCAAAAATGCCTTGGAAAGTCTTATTAATGGTCCAAAAAGTGACGGTACTGCAAAAGGTAGTGAAGGTGATGATAAAACAGGGGGAGGAGATAAAGGCGACCCTAACGGCGACCCTAATGCCAAAAGTTATTACGGAACAGGAAAAGGTTTAGATGGGGACGGTAACTATTTGCTAGGAGGTAGAAAGCCTTTAAATAAACCTAGGAATCCCCAAGAATGCAACGAAGCCGGAAAAGTGGTAGTAAGTATAGAAGTGGACCGAAATGGTAGTGTAATAAGCGCAAAAGGCGGTGCAAGGGGAACTACCAATAACACGAGATGCCTCATAGAAAAAGCCGAAGAAAATGCACGGGCAACCAAATTCAATTCAGACGGGAAAGCACCTGCGAAGCAAATAGGTAAGATTATTTACAACTTCACGCTTTCACAGTAATCCAACTTCATTTTAAGTATCTTTATAGTCTAAATTTGTTTGGCTATGAAATTTTTTACATACCTGTTCTTCGGAATTGCAACGCTTTTTATTTCGTGTAATTCCATTTCAGAAGAACCTTCTAAAAAAGTAACTTCTTCAATTTCAGAAAAACTCCCTGCAGATTTTATGTATCTGCAGCGGGCGTACCCAACGGGTGAAATTAAACCAGAAGCGTTACGTGAAGCCATTCAGTGGAAAAAGGAAAAGTTAGCTACACAACGTAATCAGTTAAACGTATGGGAATTTGCAGGACCGCTTAACATTGGAGGACGTATTACCGACATTGAAATTCCTATAGACAATGCTGTTACCTATTATGTTGGCGCAGCCTCTGGAGGAATTTTCAAAACAACAGATGGCGGCGCAAATTGGCAACCTATCTTTGATGAAATGGACATGCTTTCCATTGGAGATATGGAAATTTCAAAAAATGACACCGATGTTATTTGGGTAGGGACTGGCGAACCTAACGCAGGTGGAGGTTCGTTGGTATACGATGGCGATGGAATCTACAAATCTGAAGATGGCGGAGCTACCTGGCAATCCAAAGGCCTTCCAAATATTGGAAGCGTTGGGAAAATTGTAATAGACCCAACTAACGATGATAACATCTTGGTAGCTGCTATGGGGCCGCTTTTTAGGAATGATACGAATCGGGGAGTGTACAGAACACAAAACGGAGGCGATACTTGGGATCAGGTATTATTTGTAAGTGATCTAACAGGTGCTATCGATATGGCAATGCATCCAAGTGATGGAAACATTATATACGCAGCTATGTGGGAACGAATGCGTAGACCAGAAGCAACAACGTTTGGGGGTGCCACTTCAGGGTTGTATAAGTCGACAAACGGTGGAGATACCTGGGTTGAAATGACCGTAGGATTGCCTTCAGCAGCCAACGAAAAAGGACGGATAAGTATCGATATTTCAGAGTCTAATCCTAATGTGCTATATGCACGTTATGCAGATGCAGCTGGAAGTATTCAAAGAGTGTACCGCTCGCAGGATGGCGGGAATACTTGGCAGGAGCGGGATTCAGGTTCATTGCAAAATGTAGGTTTTCACTGGTGGTTTCGAGGAATTTATGTAGATCCGGCAGACGAAAATACAATCTATAACGTAGATTTTATAGTTCAAAAATCGACCGATGGGGGCGCCACATGGAGTACAGCATTCCCAAATGCACATGTAGATCAGCATGCTATGGCGTTTAACGCTTCAGTAGCTAATGAAGTGTTGCTGGGCAATGATGGCGGATTGTATTACAGTAACGACGATGGGGCTTCATCAAGCAAAGATATTTCTTTACCCATCACACAGCTTTACAGGATATATGTTGATCCTCAGAACGAAGATAAAATCTATGCCGGAGCCCAGGATAACAGCACCATGCGAACTACCACTAGTGGTTTAAATAATTGGGACATCATAAATGGTGGCGATGGTTTTCAACCGTTGGTAGATGCAAATGATACGAATGTAATTTACGCACTATCTCAACGTGGTAATTTTGTGAAATCAACGAACAATGCAACTTCCTTTTCAAATGCAACTAGTGGAATTGCAAATGGAGATCGAAAAAACTGGGATACACCAGTAACCTTCGATCCTAACAATTCTCAAATCTTGTATTACGGGGCAAATAGATTATATAAAACTACAGATGCAGCAGGGAGTTGGACTGCAATTAGCCCAGATTTAACAAATGGTTCTGGAGGTGGGAATAATACCTATGGAACTATAACCACCATAGATGTTTCTCCGCTAGATAGCAATTTAATTTATGTAGGTACAGACGATGGAAATATTTGGGTAACTCAAAATGGCGGCGCCGATTGGAATAATATTTCAGTAGGCATTCCAAACCGATGGGTGACCAAGGTTTTAGCAGATCGTGATAACGTAAACCGTGTGTTTGTAACACTTTCTGGCTACCGATATGGTGAGGATGATGGGAATGTTTACCGAAGCAGTAATAGAGGGCAAGTTTGGGGCGCTATAGGGCAAACATTACCCGATATTCCAATAAACGACATTGTAAAAGATGCGAATGGAAATGTGTATGTGGCCACCGATGTTGGTGTTTTTGGCGCTGCTACAGAAACTTATTCCTGGGAAGTAATAGCTGGCAATTTACCTTCGGTAGTAGTAAACGACTTACATATTCATGAACCAAGTGGCGTACTGTATGCAGGAACCTATGGGCGTTCTATCTATAAACTAGAGCTATCTTCTGTAGTGCTGAGTACTACTGCAACTTCTGAAGTTAATACATTTACAGTAGCTCCCAATCCTGCAGCAAATTTTACAACTGTTACTTTAGCTACAATGACTGCGAATACTTCAGTTGAATTATTTGACGCGTTGGGAAGGAGCGTTGGGCAGTATGATTTTAAAAATGCACGAAGCTTGCAGATTCCAATTTCAAACTTAAAATCGGGAACTTATTTCTTAAAAGTTACCAGAGAAGGAAGCTCCCAAACCCAAAAGTTGATCGTAAAATAAATAGCTATTACTTATTCTGAAACTTTAGCATGGCTCTTTTCACAGCTCCCCATGTACCAACGGGTGGGACAAGCTGCGTATAAAGCAAACTTGGATAATACTCATAAACTTGCAAGGTATTTAAAGCATCCCGAAAATGGTTTTAGGAGTATTCACGTGGCGGGAACAAACGGCAAAGGATCTACCAGTCATATGCTGGCTTCGGTATTACAAGAGGCTGGATATACTGTAGGTTTGTACACTTCACCACATTTAAAAGATTTTAGAGAGCGTATTAAAATAAATGGCGAAATGATTCCTAAACGTACCGTTTCAGCATTTATCACAAAACATAAACCATTTTTTGAGGTCAACCAGTTGTCATTTTTTGAAATGACTGTAGGCTTAGCATTCGATTATTTTAAAACTAAAAAAGTAGACATTGCTATTATTGAAGTTGGTTTGGGTGGAAGACTTGATAGTACAAATATTATTACACCCGAAGTTTCAGTAATTACCAATATTGGTTTGGACCATACACAGTTTCTGGGGAACACACTTGCTGCAGTTGCTTCTGAAAAAGGAGGTGTTATTAAAGAGGGAGTCCCTGTTGTTATAGGAGAGTATCATCAAGAAACTATCACAGTTTTTGAGCAGATCGCAACAGCAAATAATTCAGAGCTTCACAAAGCGTTTCAAACGAGGGGAGCTTTACTACCTTCAGATCTAAAGGGTGATTATCAGAAAAGTAATATTCGTACGGTACAAACTGTTGTGAAACTATTACAAAAACGAAGTTTCAACGTAGGAATACAACACCTGGCAAAAGGCTTAGAAAATGTAGTTGAAAATACCGGCTTGCAAGGACGCTGGCAAACCCTTCAGGAATCACCTAAAATAATCTGCGACACCGCTCACAACAGGGAAGGATTGACATATGTATTAAAACAATTACAACAAGAAAAATTTGAAAAATTACACATAGTGTTAGGATTTGTAAGCGATAAAGCTGTGGAAACTGTCTTGCCTTTATTTTCAAAAACTGCACAGTATTATTTTTGCAAACCGAATATTTTAAGAGGCCTGGAAGCCGTAGATTTGATGCAGCAAGCTGAATGTTTTGGATTGAAAGGAAAATCGTTTGCTAGTGTAAAACAGGCATTACAAGAAGCAAAGAAAGCCGCAAAACCAACCGATTTAATCTTTGTAGGTGGTAGTACGTTTGTGGTTGCAGAAATAGTTTAACCCTTCTTCCCTTTATATTTTTTAGTTTTCTTTTTATCAGGATTGGTAAAGAGGCGTTTTAAAAAGCCATCGCGCTTTGTAGGCGGGCAGTCTAAAGAGGCGGTTACTTCTTCGCGGGGCTTAGGAAATTTAGCTTTGGTAATAGTATCAAACCTTTTGTCACCATTCATTTTTTGAAGTAATTTAGCAGTAATGGGAAGTGCCGCATTCGCACCTTGTCCTACACGGGTACTTTTAAAACCAATACGATGATCGTCGTGACCTACCCAGGTTACGGTAACCAATTTTGGTGTTACCCCCACAAACCAAGCATCTTTATTAGATTGCGTAGTGCCGGTTTTTCCAGCTAGCTCGTTTTTAAGTCCGTAATTGGCGCGTAGACGTTTTGCAGTACCATTATTAACCACATTTTCCATCATAACAAGCATTTGCTGTCTCGTAATTTCAGAAAAAGCTTCTTTGGATGGTGTGACGGGTTTAAATTCCTCAAGAATTTTTCCTTGCGCGTTTTCTATTTTTAATAAATAGTAGGGTGTGGAAGCCTTACTTTCGTTAATGAAAGCGGTGTAGGCTCCAGCCATTTCCAGAATACTCAACTCTGCTGTACCCAATGCTAAGGATGGAACTGCGGGAAGTTTTGTAGTAATATTCAGTTTTTTTGAAAGTTGCACAACTTTCTGAATTCCAGTTTCTTCAATTATTTTTACAGAAACTGTGTTTATGGATTGCGTAAGCGCTTCTTTTATGCTGTAATTAATATAGTTTTCATCCTTTTTACTCGAATTGGACGGACTCCAGTTATTTAGATTTTCGTATGCTACTTCTCGCGCCGAAATATAATCACACGGTTGCATACCGTTTTCCAGTGCTGCTGCATATACAATGGGTTTAAAGGTGGAGCCTACTTGGCGCTTACTTTGAATATGGTCGTACTTGAAGTTTTCGAAATCTACACCACCCACCCAGGATTTAATTGCACCATCTGCTGCTACAGCCAACGTTCCTGTATTTAATGATTTCATATAAAACTCTAAACTATCCATGGTGCTAAAGCGTACTTTTTTTTGTTTTCCGAAACTTGAAACATTCATCTTTCTTTTTATCTTTAAAGAATCTAGTATTTGTGCTTCGGGATATCCTTTTTCTTTTAGTCTTACGTAGGCTTGCGTTGTTTTTAGCTTGTTTTTGAAGAGGTCTGTTTTTTGTCCCCACGGTTTGTTACTTCCATATTCATTTTCAAATTGATCTTGCAGTTTTTGCAAATGCTCTCTTGTAGCAGTTTCGGCATATTCCTGTATTTTTTTGTCTATGGTGGTGTATATTTTGAGACCGCTGGTGTATAAATTGGGTTGTTTTAAAAGGTTGGTATTTTCTTTACACCACACCAGCATTCGTTGACGAAGTTTTTCTCTGAAATAGGGTGCCAATCCATTTTGCTCATCAAACCTAGCGAAATCTGTTACCAAAGAATCCTTTTGAAACCTTTGCAATTCGTTTTCAGATAGGTAGTTGTATTTATACATTTGCTGTAACACTACGTTGCGGCGTTTGGTACTACGTTGGGGATACCTGTAGGGATTGTACAATGTAGTTGCCTTTAAGGTGCCAATAAGAGTAGCGCCTTCAGCAATTGTTAGTTTTTGGGTGGGTTTGTTAAAGAATTTGCGGGAAGCACTCTCAATTCCATTTGTGTTTCCGCTAAAAGGTGCCGCGTTAAGGTATAGTTCTAAAATTTTATCTTTTTCATAGATAGATTCTATTCTTTTGGCAATAAGTATTTCTTTGCATTTCGCTACTGGTAAGCTAAAGATGCTAAATTCCTTCCGCTTAAATAAATTCTTAGCTAATTGTTGTGTGAGGGTGCTTCCACCGCCAGCAGATTTATCCTGTAACAAAATAGATTTTATGGCAACACGAAAGAGACTGCGGGTGTCTATCCCGTTGTGTTCAAAAAAGCGAGCGTCTTCGGTTGCAATTACTGCATCAATTACATGTTTCGGAATACTATCTAGTGGAATGGGTTGCCTGTTTTGGATATAAAATTTACCAATAAGCTCATTATTAATATCGTAAATCTCGGAAGCGCGGTACAACGAAAGTTCTTTCAGCTCTGTTTTTGAAGGCAACGCACCCCAAAGTCCAAAATACACTGTGCCTATAAAGAGACAAACACTACCAAATGCAATGGCTAAGAAGATTCCAATCTTCTTTAAGAGTAGTTTAAATTTTTTATGAAGCCTCATGCATGTTTTTTGGTAGGACAAAATAACAAAATGGCTAGGGGAGTAGTGGGTGTTTTAACCAAACTTTAAAAATAGAAAATATAAAATGCCTTCATTTCTGAAGATTTTAGGTAGATGTAATGAGAAGAATATTACTTTTTAAACTAGTGATTACGTTAATTTTTTAAGGTCTCCCTTTTAAACGAACCTCAATCTTTTTCTTTTTAGCAGTAAGACGTTTCATCAAATCCATTAATTCTGGATCTTTCGTTTCTTTAAATATCTCATTTACAGCTAAAATTAATCTTTTAGCCTCGCGAGAAGATGCAACTCGGTCACTTGTAGTCATATTACTCATAGAGGCATTTTCAAAATCTTTGGCTTCTTCCAGTATTTTCATTGGTGTTATTTTATTTTTTGGGAATGTAATGTACAGAAAAATAGGCGTAGGTACTAATAAATTCTATTAGTAAATATTGTAAAACCTATAAAAACTATACCTATATAGGATATAGTGTTGTTTATTTTTCAGATTGTTTATCTGTGTAATGCGATTAATGGAGTGCTAATAAGTGGTCCCAAATTGGTGATACGAGAGTGTGTTAACCCGCATTTTCTTAAAAAATTTGGTTTTCTATCCATTAGGCAAATAATATAGTCTGAATGGTAGTTTGCAAAGTTCCTTAAATCTGAAACGGTTTTAATATATTCAACTTTTATGGGTTTTCTCCTTGAAAGCATTTCTATTTGAAATCGGACTTTTTTTAGATTTGCTTGTTGAAATGGTGTTAATGAACCTCTTTCAGAAAGGGTCACAATTTTTACACTTCCTTGAGCTATTTCAACCAATTCGTACCAATTTTCAAGTTCGTAATACGGTAGTTCCTTTTCGAAACTTGAAACCAATACAAATTTAGGCTGTTGTTTTATATATGGTGAAGCTGGGACTATCATCACGGGACATTCCCGAATAGTATCAATAATGTTTTTGGTGTTTTTACTATACCTGGCTCCGTCGTTACTGGATTGTTCTTTGCCAGCAAGCACTACCAAATCTATTTTTATATTTTTAATTACTTTTTTTATGCCTTCAAGAAGGTGTGTACATTCTGAAATGGCATTGAAACGATGTTTTTCATTTTTACTTTTAGTAGCATATTTTTGAATAACACGCCCCAGGCTTATTTCCGAATCTCTTTTTTGTATCTCAAATATAGTGTCACTAGACTTCAATAAGCCTAAAGCTGCAAATTCGTCCACTGTATTGGTGTAGGTGTTTAAAAAATAAAATTCGCATTGCTCTTTTTTAAATAAGTCAAGGACATAATCAACAGCATTATAACTATTGAAGTCAAAATCGATAGGAATTAAAATTTTTTTCATAACCAATATTTATTTTACGTTCATAATTTTTTATTGGTATCAACATTGTAATTTATAAACATGTTAATCCATATATTTCGAGAGATTCTCATAAGTAATGGAGCTAAAACTATGAGGGTTATAGCTATAGCGATTAAAGAACCAATAAGAGTTGTTTCAAATAAAAAGTAGGATAAAACAAATGTTGCAAGACCCAGCGCCACGCCAAGGCTATAACTTACATACATGGCTCCATAAAAAAAGGAGGGTTCAATTTTAAACTTCAGGCTACATGAAGTGCATATTTCCTTCATATCATAGACAGTTCCTAAGCGATATGGATTCTGGATTTGATACATTTTTCCCTTTCGGCATCTTGGACAAGACCCTGAGATTATACTCTGTAACCAATTTTTCTTGTTAATCATATTGAATTATAGTAAAGACTTTTTTACCTGCGTAAATATTTAGATAGTCTATGGTATATCTCCTTTTTTAGTTGTGTAAATTCTTGTATGAAAGTGATATAGACTTCTCGTTTTTTTTCATGTTCTTTGGCTCGTATTACATTATATTCTTTTTTTCCGTACTCATATTCTGTATTCAGTTCTTGTTCATATTTACAGAGCATTCCCATTAGCAGCGTATTCTTTCTTCGCAATCCCTGAAGGTTTATTTTAATGGCATACTCTTTTAATAGCTGGGTTTCAATTTGTTTTAAAGAATCTATTTCAGTGTTAATAGACGATAACGTATCGATCCATTGACTCAATTCGATTAAATCTTTTTTAATGCATAGTCTCCTGTGGGCGTCTATTTTATAGGATCCATCAATTTCCAATAGCGATCGTTTTATGAAGTTATATTCAGTAAAGTAAATTTACCCTGCACCTTGTTGAAAAACTCATCTTTTAGCCTTCTGTATTTGTCTAAATGGTACAAATAACTCCTTCTATAACTTTCGTGTTCAATAATAAAGGCCATATCGCATTGGGTGTCTTCGCATTCTATAATGTCACTTCTTGAGCCCATATATTTTAGAAGTGCTTTGAGTAATATGCTATTTTCGGCATCTTTCTTCTTAAATTTATGGAGTACATTATTGTCTTCAAGTTTGGTGGTTAAATCCGCTCCGCAAAGCCCAATAAGGTTAGCCAACTCTTTTTTGATATACCTTAGGTGATTCACCCAGTTGTCCAATTCAATAGTATTTATCTTATGCGTCACATCTAGATCTGTATCGTGGTTGTATATTTCTGTTTGTAAAGTTTCCATACGCTCTATTTTTTAAATTGACACTTCAATTTTCGTCTGATTTTCGTCTTGGCTAACTGCAACAATTTTAAGTAGTTGTTTTCCTGAAGGAAAGTTCCATTCCATTGTATCTCCTTCCGAATAGCCAAAAAGAGCAGCTCCCATTGGTGTAAGTATGGAGATTTTATCTTGTTTAGAGTTCTTTTCGGAAGGGATAACTAGCTGAAGTGATTTCTCCCAGCCATTTTCAGAATACACCATGACTTTACTATTAAAGCGTATAACGTCTTCTGGCATTTCGTCTTCGTTCACTATTCGGGCACTTTTTAATTCTTCACTTAGTCTTTGAAGTGATTTTTGTGTTTCAAAATCTTCGGCATAGCCCGAAATATTAAGGACGCGTTTTAGGTATACGTACTCTTTTTTTTCTAAAATTAAACTACCGTATTTCATTTTTTTATTTTTTATAGTTCAACAATTATGGGAATATACCTCGCTGGATATATGCTTTTTCGATACGTTTAATAGCAATACAATATGCCGCAGTACGTAGATCTAAAGCTTCACTTTCAGAATAAGCATATACTTTATTGAAAGTTTCCTTCATCTTTTTTTCAAGCTTAGGCATCACTTCATCTAGTTGCCATAGCTCGCCATTACGGTTTTGTAACCATTCAAAATAGCTTCCTACTACACCACCAGAATTACAAAGAATGTCTGGGATAATGGTTATTCCTCGATCCAACAATATTTTTTCACCCGCTACATTTGTTGGGCCATTGGCTCCTTCGGCAATGAGGCGTGCTTTAATATTTTTGGCATTGTCTTTTGTAATTTGATTTCCCAATGCTGCAGGAATACATATATCACATTCGGTTGTGAAAAATCGTTCGGTATCAAGATCGAATGCTTCCGGAAAACCTGCTATGTGGCCGTTATTCGCTTTAGCGTAGTGTAAAAGATTGTCTACATTAATTCCATTTATATTTCTAATGCTGCCTTTTGCATCTTGTACCGCTACCAGTTTAGCTCCTTCTTTTTCAAGAAAATGTGCTGCCCAATACCCTACATTACCAAAACCTTGTACAATAAACTTTTTGTTTTTTAGCGTTTCTTTAGTGCGTTCTGCCCAGAATTTGATATTCAGGAAAACGCCATAACCTGTTGCACGATCACGCCCTTCTAGGCCTCCACTGCCATCTGGCTTACCTGTAACTACATGCTGGTTTGCAGTACGCTCTGCAGGAGGTCTTGTGCTCATATACGTATCGGCTATCCAGGCCATTGTTTGGCTATTGGTGTTTACATCTGGAGCAGGGATGTCGTGCTCCGGGCCAATATTATCTGCCAATGCAAAGGTGAACCTTCGTGTAATTCGCTCTAACTCTCCCTGTGAATATTTTGAGGGATCTAACTGAATACCACCTTTCCCACCCCCATATGGCAAACCGGCCAAGGAGGTCTTCCAGGTCATCCACATAGCAAGTGCTCTTGCTGCATCAATATCTACCGTAGGATGGTAACGCAAACCACCTTTATACGGTCCCAAGGCATTATTGTGTTGTACACGGTATCCTGTAAATACCTCCACATCTCCACTATCCATTTTTACAGGAAAGTTTACAACAATCTCGTTATTGGTAATGCGTAGTATTTTACGAATATTAGGATGTAAATCAATATAATCTGCAGCACTGTTAAATTGCTCCAATACATTGTCCATCATTCCCTTTACAGGTGCTTTTTTTGTTTTTTTATTTAATTCTGCTGTTATGGTCGTCATGGTAAATACCTTTTAAAAGGTTGCTTAATTTTTTATTTGAAAAGTCGGTTGGTCACACTTCTTTCGTGGTACTTTTCTGTGATATACTTATTTCTTCGTCTTTTTATTTCAGACGTTAGGTGTTTTTTACTAGAAAGCATTGCTTGTAAGTTCATAGTGTCTGGGATTAAAATGAATTGTATTTATTATTTTCTGTTATTTTAAACATAAACTAGTTTGTCTGTCAAAATGCAATGTGTGTACCAATGAATGCCACAAAACTGGTATAAATAGAAAAACCCTTGTATAGCAAGGGTTTTAGTGGTGTTGTAAAAAAATAAATAAATTGTATGCCGGGTATAAATTACCCGGTTGAGAAAAATTAGGCCATTGTAAATATGTTATTCTGAAATTTTTTGCCGAATGGTCTTTCGGTCAATTCCTAAAATTTCGGCAGCTTTTGTTTTGTTGTTATTGGTGGCGTTAAGAACTTTTTGAATGTAACGTTTCTCCATTTCTTTTAGCGGAAGCAATGCATCTTCTGGAAAATCAATATTAAATTTTAGTGCCTCTGGAAGGTGTTCAATCTCAATTACCTTGTCACACATAATTACAGCCCGTTGTATTACATTTTCCAGCTCTCGAATATTCCCTGGCCAATCATACCGTTGTATTATCTCGGCAGCATTAGGATTCATTTTTATAAAACGGTCTTTATATTCTACGCCGTATGTAAAGAGAAATTTTTCAATCAATAATGGAATATCCTCTTTCCGTTCCCGAAGCGGTGCAACATTAATTTCTACCACGGTAAGGCGATAATACAAATCTTCTCTAAAGGTTCCTTTTGTAATCATTTCCTTTAGGTCGCTATTGGTGGCAGCAATGATGCGAACATCTATTTTTTCTGCTTTTTGAGCGCCCACTTTCACCACTTCTTTTTCCTGAAGTACACGTAGCAATCTGGATTGAACGGCGGTAGATGCGTTGCCTATTTCATCAAGGAAAATAGTTCCCCCGTTTGCTGCTTGAAAAAATCCGTTGCGCTCTTTTTCGGCTCCGGTAAAGGCTCCTTTTGTATAACCAAATAATTCAGACTCTAATAAGTTTTCAGGAATACCGCCACAGTTTACTGCAATAAAAGGAGCTCTGGAAAATTTACCTTGATAATGAATGGCGCGCGCTACAAGTTCTTTTCCAGTTCCAGTTTCTCCTTTAATATAAATAGTAGCCTTATTGTCTTTTACACGTTCAATAACCTGAATTACAGCATTCATTTTTTCTGAAGTACCAATAATTTCGCCGTAGTCTTTTGTTGTTTTTTCAAGTGTTTTAATGGATTTTTTTGTTTTTTCATCTGAAACGGGAAGGGATGTGTCTACGGCAGTTTTTAATTCTTCTTTTGTAAAAGGTTTTGTAAGATAGTCTACCACGCCAGACTTGATGGCTACGAGTGAATCTTGTACCGAAGGATATCCGGTGACTACAAGCTTAGGAAGGCTGGGGTAATGTTCAGAAACAAATTTTATCAATTCGGAACCATCAATTTCTGGCATTTTTAAATCGGTTATGAGTAAGTCAATCTTAGTGTCACGCAAAATTTGAACAGCCTCCTTCACCGAAATAGCTTTATAGGTATGGAAATTCCACGATTGTAAATGTCGTTGTAATAACTCGAGAATGTTAATATCGTCATCTACAATTAATATGTTTTCTTTTTTAAGTTGCATTTTTGTTTCAAATTAAGAAGTTTTAGGCAGTTTCACTGTAAATGTAGCCCCTTTTGTCTGGTTATTTTTTGCGGTAATTAAACCTTTATGGGTTGCCACAATCCCGTGAACTACACTCAATCCCAAACCAGAGCCCTCCCCTGTTGGTTTTGTAGTAAAAAAGGGTTGAAATACTTTTTCCATAGCTTCTTCTGTAAGTCCTACGCCCTCATCTGAAATTTTAAGAATAATGTATTTGTTATTTTGTTTTACATCAATAGTAACGACTCCATTTTCTGGAGAGAAATAGATGGCATTAATAATAAGGTTAAAAATAATTTGTGTGAGTTGAATGGTGTCTGCTTTTAGTAAAAGCTCTTCTTCATCTATTAGAACACTATAAGTTACATTCGCCTTTTTAAAAGAGGCGTCGAGAAGTGATAAGGCGTTTTTTATATTTGGTACAATATTTACCTGCTTCATTTCCTGCGGCATTTCACAGGCAAAAAACATTAACTTCTTCACTACTTCACGAGAAAAAATTGCATTACGTATTATCTTTTCTACATCTTCAGAAACCTGAGAGTCTTTCTTACTGTTTTCTTTTAATAACTCTGCAAAACCTAGAATATTTGCAAGCGGGGTATTGAGTTCGTGGGCAATTCCTGCAGTAATTTCTCCCAGTATGCCTAAACGATCTGCGTGCTCCATTTGTCGTTTAAGTGACGTTTCGTTCTGTTGAATTTCTATCCGTTCTATAAGATTTCCAATCTTTAAAGCAACACTGTTTAGAAGCTGTTTTTCTTCCTTTAAGAAGGAACTTTTATCATTTTTTAAAGAGGCTATAATAACACCGTTAGGCATATTGAAAACACGGATTTCTGAAACAAGGTCTACATCCTTATTAATAGTGCCCGTCTCAATAGAATACAGGGAGGTTTGTATAGAAATTTCAGTTTGTTTAGGAAATTGAAATCCTTTTTTTAAGCTGAAAGCAATTGCTTTTAAAGTTTCTTTAATCTGGTCAACATTTGCATTTACAATTATAGAAGATACTTCATAGAGACAGGTAAGCTCTTTAATGCGTTCTTTTAAAGCCTGTTCGGTAGTATCCATGTTGCAATTAAATTATGAGATGCAACAAAATAAAACATTGATTAGCGGAGTGGCATACATTTTAACCTAATTTTAAATGTAAGACATAAAAAAGGTCTTCATTTCTGAAGACCTTTTGTGGGCGCAGAGGGATTCAGCCTGCCCCGAACTTGCTTCGGGAAACCCCCGACTCTCCCGATGTTAAATCGGGATGCTCTGAACCACCTGAGCTATTCATTAATTAATTTTTCAATCATTTTTCTGCTTTTCCACTTTTTAATTTGTCTTTCTCTGTTAAGTGCCTCCTGTTTGGTAGGTTAGCCTTCAACGTATTTTACTATCCAATCATCTGCCTTTCCAGTAAAGCCTTTGTGTTTCCATAGGTGCTGCTCGAGACGTTGGGATATCTCTTTAGTATATCCAACATAATATTTGTCTAGCTTTTCAGAATATAATATGTAAGTGAAATAGTTCATAAATAAAAAAAGGTCTTCATTTCTGAAGACCTTTTGTGGGCGCAGAGGGATTCGAACCCCCGACCCCTTGGGTGTAAACCAAGTGCTCTGAACCAACTGAGCTATGCGCCCTTGCTTTGTTAGCGGTTGCAAATATAAGCTAGTTTTTACTTCCAGCAAATTATATTAAAAAAAATATGAAAATAAATCACAAAAATTTTAATACGCGCTCCAGAGCCATCCCTCTAGAGCCTTTTATGAGGAAGGTACATTTTGAAAATCGTTCTTTTTTTAGGAGCTTTTCAAAGGCTTCAAAGTTTTTGAACGTTACTATATGAGGCTTAGTGCTAGTTGTTTTACTGAAATTTTCACCTATCAAATAGGTAGTTCCAAAGTTGTTTTCAGAAATAAAATCTGTTATAAACTGATGCTCTGCTTCAGCTGCAGCTCCTAACTCAAACATATCTCCTAAGATCATTATCTTATTATTTCCTTCAGCTTGTTTAAAATTTTCTAAAGCCGCTAGCATACTTGTTGGGTTTGCGTTGTATGCATCCAGCAGGATAGTGTGCTCATTTTGTTGAATAATCTGAGAGCGGTTATTTTGTGGTATGTAGCCTTCGATGGCTTTTTTAATGTTTTTTGCTGAAACATTAAAGTATTTACCTATGGCGATTGCTGCGGCTATGTTGTTAAAATTATAAAGCCCACCAAGATTGCTGGTAATTATCTGATCCAGATATTGAAGCTGTAGGTTTGCTGAAGCATCTAAAAGCTTTACATTGCAATCTTGGTGGGAGGTTCCAAACGTATATTTTTTAAGTGGTTTGGATATTTCAATTTGCTTAGGGTCGGTTGCATTTACAAAGGCAAGCTTGTTGTTTTTATGCAGGTGTGCGTACAATTCAGACTTACCTTTTACAACACCTTCTATACTACCAAAACCCTCTAAATGTGCTTTTCCGAAGTTGGTAATGTATCCATAATCAGGTTGCGCAATGGTGCATAGTTGTTCTATTTCTTTTATGTGATTAGCGCCCATTTCTACAATGCCTAATTCGGTTTCAGCATTCATAGAGAGTAGGGTGAGTGGGACGCCAATATGATTGTTAAGATTTCCTACCGTTGCTGTGGTTTTGTAAGTGGTTTCCAGCACGGCGTTTATGAGTTCTTTGGTGGTTGTTTTGCCATTACTTCCAGTAAGGGCTACAAGTTTAATTTTAAGATAGTTACGGTGATAATTTGCTAATTTTTGAAGTTGTTTAAGTACGTCCCTGTACAAAATGGTGTCTCCTGTGTTTTTGTGGAATTTTAAATCGTCTATAACAACTTTTAAAGCTCCTTTTTGAAGAGCTTCCTCGGTAAAGGTGTTTCCATTAAAATTATCACCTCTAAGAGCGAAAAAGAGACAGTTCTTGGTGATTTTTCGGGTGTCTGTACAAACACCGCTACTTTCAAGAAAAAGTTGGTGGAGTGTTTCTATTTTCAATGCTATTAAATTTTGAGAGTTAGGTAAAGGTATAAAAAAACCCTCCAGTGCGTATTGCAAAGGAGGGTTTGTATAGTTTTAGTAAGCGCTTAGTGTCTTGCGCGTTTTCCTTTTTTAGATTTTGAACCTACACGAGACATTGCACATCTAAATCCGATATAGTCTGTAGCCATATCTTGAGGGAAGAAACGACGTTGCGCTGGGTCTAACCAGTAATCGCGGTCTCTCCAAGATCCTCCTTTATATACACGTACTTCGTTGTCTATTAATGTAGTTCTGGTTGCATTCTTGTCGTATTGACGATCCATGGTTCCACTACTATCTGAAGACACACTGTGTTTAGGAGAGTTGTACATACGTTTCCCGTCACTCTCACCTTCTCCTTCACTATCAAAGTCACTGAAAGAAGAGAAGTAACGTGTAGAACGTTTATCTCCATCACGGTAATCACGGTTATCACTATCTGAAAATTGAGTTCTCAAATAGGTTTCGTTTTCATCTACCGGTACTTGAGCAATTTCTCCAGGGAAGTTTCTTGCTACAATTTTTCCGTTGCTTAAAGTGTCGTATACAATAGAATCTTTGGTAATAATTTTTACTTTTCCATCTTCGCCAATAGCATTTTTGGTATAGACGTTACCTCTGTAATAGTTAAAGTCGTTAAACTCATCGTCAACTATTGGGCGATACACATCGGCAACCCATTCGGCTACGTTACCTGCCATATCGTAAAGACCAAAGTCGTTTGGCTCATAGGATTTTACTTCAGCAGTAATGTCGGCTCCATCGTCACTCCATCCGGCAATACCACCATAATCACCATCACCTTGTTTAAAGTTGGCTAATTGGTCTCCACGGCTTCTTCTTTTGCCTGACCGTGTATATTGTCCATCCCAGGGGTATTTTTTTCTACCTCTGTATACGTTGTAGTTTCTTAGACCTACTAAACCAAGTGCAGCATATTCCCATTCCGCTTCGGTAGGAAGACGGTATGCAGGAAGTAATAATCCATCCTTACGTTGTACATATAAATTGGTACTATCTTTATTTCTTTTTGCTAAACTTGCCGAACGCTTTCCACCTTTTGTAATAGAATCGTTCCCGCCATATGTTTTTGATGGTGCGTTTAAATAAGTATCTGTATTAAATGTTTCACCTGGTTCAACTTCGTAACGACCATTGCGAGCGGTAAAACCTTCTTCTTCTAAGATAAGTTCGTTAACACGATCTGTACGCCAGTTTCCAAACTCTACAGCTTGTAGCCAGCTTACACCTACAACAGGATAATCTCCATATGCAGGGTGGCGCAAGTAATTATTTGTCATTACTTCGTTAAATCCTAAGCGGTTTCGCCATACCAAAGTATCTGGAACGGCGCCATCATAAATTCGACGGTAATTTTCATCTTCTGGAGGGAAAACGCGCTTTAACCAATCTAAGTATTCAAGATACATTAGGTTGGTAACTTCGGTTTCATCCATGTAGAAAGATTGAACGTGTTGCTGGTTTGGAGAATTGTTCCAATCGTGCATTGGGTCATCTTGTACACGACCCATAGTGAACGTTCCACCTTCAACAAAAACAAGTCCAGGACCTGTTTCTTGCTCTTTAGCTTTGGGATTGTACTGAAAACCACCTTCTTTGGAATTCATCTTCCAACCGGTAGCTCTCGAGCTGTTTTTGTAGTCGCGAGACTTATTACAGCTAGTAATAAAGGCTGCAACTGCAACTAAAAGTAGTGCTTTTAAGGCTAAGTTTTTTATCATGTTCATAGGTTCAATTATGAATAAATTGGGTTCGCAATATAACAATTAACGATAAAAGGGCAATAATATTTTACTATTTATGCACCGTAAGGGTTCTTTATCGATATCGACCCACTGAAAACGCAGTTTTTTTTTAATTATTATAGCGTAGGTCTATTTCTTTAAAAAACTTTCAAATTACTACACTAAGTGTATCTTTGAAGCGTTACAAGTTATGATGAAAAAGTTAATTGTACTCTCTGTTTTATCGGTTTTACCTTTTATTGCTGTTGCACAGCAAATGGATATTGTAGTTCCTTGGAATAAAACCACCAAAGTTTCTGTAAATTCTGCGACCAATAAAATTGGAGCTGTAAATACGGTAAACGCTAATCCTGTTACTAATGCTTCAGAGAAATCTACACTAGGTCTTCAACTTAATGATCATATACTTTCGTACGAGAAACTTTGGCAAGATACGGGGTTTGCAGATCCTAATTCACTTAAAATTTCCAATATAAAATATGGTTCGCTTACTAAGGAAGAATTAAAACAAGTAAATAAAGACTTAGTGCCTACAACATTGAAATCTCAAATTGCCAGTTCAATGGGGAGAGATAAAATTTTTACAACTGTGATTGTTTCTCCGGTAGTAAAAACCAATGCAGGCCTTAGAAAAGTGATTTCGTTTTCAATGAATTATACCTATGGAAACAGAAGAAATTTGGCTACTCGAATGCCTATCTCAAATTCGGTATTGGCATCTGGAAATTGGTTTAAATTTAAAATTGAGCAAACGGGAGTACATCGAGTGACAAAAGAATTTTTGAATAGTATTGGCATGAATACCGATGGTTTAGATCCTAGAAATCTTAAAATTTATGGGCATGGAGGAAAGCCACTTCCCCTGTACAATGGGATACCTGTAGCAATCGACCTACCTGAAAACGCAATACGAGTGCTTGGTGAAGAAGATGGTTCTTTTGATAGTGGAGATGCAATCCTGTTTTACGGGATAAGCACAAACGGCTACGACCCCGAAAACGACACAAATTTAAATCCTTACAGCGATGAGGCATATTATTATGTAACAAGTTCGGGGGGACCAGGTTTACGTGTTCAAAATATGGTTGAGCCTACTGGAAATGCAACTACCATTATTGGTAGCTTTAATGATTATAAATTTCATGAGTTAGATGAAGAAAGTCCTGTGCGAGTTGGTAGACGGTGGTACGGGAATAGGTTTGGCATTGAAAATGAACAAACCTTTACATTTAATTTTCCCAATATTGTGCCACAAGAGCCTATGGATGTTACAGTAAAGGCCGTGTCGGCATCTGAAACGGCAAGTTCTATTGCATTATCTATAAACGGAACAAACGTAACTCCACTTAATTTTGCTGCAGTCTCTGGTCTTATTTTATTACGTGATGATGCGTTTGTAGGAGAAGTTCCTGCAGGTAATGAGGAGGTTACAATAGATTTAACGTATAACAATAGAGGGAATCCTGCGAGTACGGCTTACTTAGATTATATTGGAGTTTCTGCAGTGCGAAGACTTTCCGGGACGGGAGAACAATTACCTTTTCAGTTTAATGATGCGGCAACATTTTCTGGAATTGGAGAATATCAAATTACTAATGCAGGTGATTTTACAGAAGTTTGGGATGTAACAAATACGGCAAACATTTCTAGGAAGCAAAATGAAAACAGTAGCGCATCGTTCAGTTTTAAAGCTAACTTAGGACAACTTAGAAAGTATGTGGCGGTGCATACAACAAACTTTTTAGAGCCTGTAGCCGCACAAAACCCAATTGTTGGAAATCAAAACCTAAAGGGAACCATTTTTAATGATGCTTCCGGGAACTTTCAAGATATAGATTATTTAATTGTCACACCTCCCTTTTTATTGCAACCTGCACTACGATTAGCAAGCCATCACCGGGATAGAGGACTACATGTAAAAGTTGTTACAACAGATAAAATTTATCAAGAATTTAGTTCAGGGAAACAAGATATTAGCGCCATCCGAAATTTTGTGCGATATATTTACAATAATGCTTCCAGTGTCGAAAACCGAATTAAATACCTCGGTATTTTTGGAGATACCTCTGTAGATTATAAAAATAGGCTAACGAACAACAATAATAATGTGCCTTCTTTTCATACCCTTTTAAGTGTAGATACTGCAAACTCTTATATGAGTGATGATTTTTTCGGAAATGTAGATGACAATGAAGGAACTATTGGAGGCGAATCTCTAGATGAATTTGGGGATGAATTAACCGATATTGATAAGTTGGATATAGCAGTAGGCAGAATAATTGCAGATAACGTGCTACTGGCCAACCAAATGGTAGATAAAATTATAAACTATGCTTCAAGAAGTTCTTATGGCAATTGGCGAAATAACTTTATCTTAGTTTCCGACGATGTGGATGCACAGTTTGAATTTGAAGATTTGCAATTAAACTTAGATAACCTGGGGGATGAAATTTCAGCCAACAAGCAATTTGTAAATGTCAAGAAAATACATAGCGACGCCTATTTGCAGGAAACCTCTGCAGGTGGAAACAGGTATCCCACCGTTTTAAAAGCTATCCAGAATCAAACTGAAGTAGGTGCATTAATTATTAATTATTTTGGTCACGGAGGTGAAGACGGCTTGGCAAAAGAATATATTTACACTAAAGGTGTTGCTGAAAATTTAAGAAACAATAATAACTTACCACTAATTGTAACCGTTACGTGCGAGTTTACCAAATTTGATGATCCGGAACGCGTAACTGCGGGTGAGCTTACCTATTGGAATCCTGAAGGTGGTGCAATTTCGCTCATAACAACCACCCGATCTATTTTTGTGAGTGTAGGTGTTGATTTTAACAATAGCTTAGCTCCTGAACTTTTTGGGTATGGTACAAACGATATCCCGCCGCCAGCAGAGGCTACTCGTAGGGCAAAAAATAATATTACTCAAAACACTAGGCGGGTGGTGTTTTTTGTAGGAGATCCTGCATCGCCACTTGCATTTCCTAAGCCTTCCATAAGGCTTACAGCTGTTAACGACCTGCCGTTATCTGGAGCTCCTGTGTTGCAAGCCTTAGGGCGTGTAAAATTGAGCGGCGAAGTAACAGATGTTAATGGCAATGTGCTTACCAATTATAATGGAATACTTGAGGCCAAACTATTTGATAAAAATGTAGAGCGCATTACACTAGGTAACGATGGTATACGAGACGATACTAACGATATTGATGGAGATGGAATGATTAATGATTTGTTACAGATGAAGTTTAAAACACTTGGTGAAGGACTATTTAACGGTCAAGCCTCGATAACTAATGGAAAGTTTGAATTTGAATTTGTTGTGCCTAGAGATATTCAAATTCCTGTGGGCAATGGTAGGCTAAGTTTGTATGCTAAAAATAATGCGCAACTGGAAGATCAAACAGGTTTTTCTGAAGAAATAAGAATAGGAGGACTCAATGAGAATGCTCCTGCCGATAATATTGGGCCAACTATCAATCTTTTTATGAATGATGAAAGTTTCGTTTCGGGAGGGATTACTAATAATTCACCTATTTTACTAGCAAAATTACAAGACGAAAACGGAATTAATACAGCCAGTGGTATTGGACACGATATTATTGCCATTTTAGATGGAGATGAGTCTAACCCCATTGTCCTAAACGAGTTTTATCAGGCCGAAGTAGACGATTTCACAAGAGGTCTTACGAGTTATAGCCTTCGGGATTTAGAGAAGGGGCTTCACACATTAACACTTAAGGCTTGGGATGTTTATAATAATTCGTCAACGGCAGACATTCAATTTATTGTAACAGGAAATGATGAACTGGAAATAAATAGAGTGCTTAATTACCCAAACCCATTTGTAAACTATACCGAATTTTGGTTTAATCACAACCGCCCTTTTGAACCATTAGAGGTTCAAGTTCAGGTGTTTACTGTGACGGGGAAAGTAGTTTGGACCAAGAACCAGACCATTACTACAGATGGCTTCCTTTCCCGAGATATTGTGTGGGATGGGCGTGACGATTTTGGAGACCGTATAGGAAAAGGTGTATACGTATATAAGATTACGGTAAAATCTCCGTTAACCAATAAGCAAGTTGAAAAATTTGAAAAACTTGTTATTCTTTAATAAATAAAAATTTAACATATATTTGCAAAAATTTAACCTCATGAAGAAAATTTCTATCCTGATTTTGTTGGCCTTGGTAACAATAAAAACCCAAGCGCAGGACGATGCTAGTACACAAAATCGTGTTATAACTACAGGTGTTCCTTTTGTTTTAATTGCCGCAGACGCTCGTGCTGCTGGTATGGGAGATATTGGAGTGACAACATCTGCAGATGCATTCTCACAACAATGGAACCCTGCAAAGTACGCTTTTGCTATATCAAAACAAGGGGTTGGTGTTACCTATACGCCGTACTTAAGCCAATTAGTAAACGACATTTTCCTTGGTAATTTAACGTATTATAACCGCATTAATGAGCGTAGTGCTGTGGGCGCAAGTTTGCGTTATTTCAGCTTAGGGGATATCGAGTTGCGAGATACTGCAGAGCAAGTGCCTTTAATTCAAAGTCCTAACGAATTTACGTTCGATGTATCGTATGCACTTCGATTAAGTGATCGTTTTTCTATGGCGGTTGCCGGACGTTACTTGCGTTCAGATTTAAAAATTCAGGCTTCAAACGAAGATGCCTCTGCAGCAAGTTCATTTGGTGTAGACATCGCTGGTTATTATCAATCTGAAGAAATAGCGTACAGTGATTTTGACGGTAGATGGAGAATGGGTTTCAACTTTTCTAATATTGGTCCAAAAATTAAATATGACGAAGTAGGACAGGAAAACAACTTGCCAACCAATATGGCATTAGGAGCTGGTTTCGACTTTATTCTGGATGAATACAATAAAGTAGGTGTTTCAGCTCAAGTAAATAAGTTGTTAGTGCCAACTCCACAGGATCCAGATTTAAATGGAGATGGTGAAGTTACGTCTGAAGAAATTTTCCAAAACAGAGAAGACTACCAGGATATCAGTTTCTTTTCAGGAATCTTCAAATCTTTTGGTGATGCGCCAGACGGTTTCAGTGAAGAACTAAAAGAATTTACATGGGCTTTAGGAGCCGAGTACTGGTACCAAGATGTATTTGCATTCCGTACAGGATATTTCAATGAAAGTGACGAAAAAGGATCTAGAAAATTTGCTTCCTTAGGTTTAGGATTTAGATATACAGCTATTAATATAGATGTTTCATATTTATTCTCTACATCATCAGTTAGAAGTCCGTTAGAAAACACCCTTCGTTTCGGTCTTACTTTTAACTTTGGAGACGAGTACGACGAATACTAATGGAGTAGTTTAAATAACTCCAAGATATACAATGGTAAAAAAGCTCACGATCACAGCCGAACTCACGGTATTTGAATCTTTACAAGAGCTTCCGCAATCCATTCAAGAATTAATGCATAAGGCGCAAGAAGCTCGGGAAAGAGCTTATGCGCCTTATTCGCGTTTTAAGGTGGGTGCTGCACTGGAGTTGGACAATGGTGAAATAGTACTTGGGAATAACCAAGAAAATGCTGCATTCCCTTCGGGACTTTGTGCCGAACGTGTTGCGGCTTTTCATGCGGGAGCAACATATCCATATGTATCCTTTAAAGTGATGGCGCTAACAGTGCGTTCTCTTGTAAAAGAAGTAAACGTACCAACGCCACCGTGTGGAGCCTGTCGCCAAGCTCTTGCCGAATACGAAGTAAACCAGAAATCTCCTATTACGCTCTACTTTATGGGTGAAACAGGGAAAATAGTGCGGGCAAACGCTGTAAAGGACTTGTTGCCGCTTATTTTTGATAGCTCTTATTTGTAGTCTTGTTAAATATTCCTTCCCTTAGAAAGAGAAGGTGGTATCTATACATTGTAGCGAACCAAAATCTATAGATCACCGAAGGGTTAATCCTTCCAAAGTCTAATAAAGTACCTCACCTTTATTTTCCTAAACTAAAGTTTTATATACGTATATAAAATCCTTATTTTTGTTGTTAGCGAAAAAATAATGCTGAAGCCTTTTTCAGTATTCCAACAACGATAGTTGATGAAAAAAATCACCAAAAAAACATACCTTGATTGGTATGAAAACATGCTATTTTGGCGCAAGTTTGAAGACAAATTAGCCCAGGTTTATATCAATCAAAAAGTCCGAGGCTTCTTGCACTTGTACAATGGTCAAGAAGCGGTTCTCGCTGGAGCACTGCACGCTATGGATCTTAGCAAAGATAATATGATAACCGCTTACCGTAACCACGTACAGCCTATTGGAATGGGCGTGGATCCCAAACGTGTGATGGCCGAATTGTATGGAAAAGCTACGGGAACTTCACAAGGATTGGGAGGTTCCATGCATATTTTCTCAAAAGAACACCGTTTTTATGGTGGTCACGGGATTGTAGGTGGCCAAATACCCCTAGGAGCAGGAATCGCTTTTGGAGATAAATTTCACGGCCGTGATGCAGTAACCTTATGTTATATGGGTGATGGAGCTGTGCGTCAAGGATCATTACACGAAACTTTTAACTTAGCAATGTTGTGGAAGTTGCCTGTTGTTTTTTGTTGTGAAAATAACGGATATGCCATGGGAACGTCTGTGGCAAGAACCGCAAACCATACCGACATTTGGAAACTAGGTTTAGGGTACGAAATGCCGTGTAAACCAGTGGACGGAATGAAACCTGAAGTGGTTGCCAAAGAAATGGACGAAGCTATAGATCGCGCAAGACGCGGTGATGGTCCAACATTTCTGGAGATTAGAACGTATCGCTACAGAGGTCATTCTATGAGCGATGCACAACATTACCGCACCAAGGAAGAGGTGGCGAAAAAACAGGAGGAAGATCCAATTTCGTATGTTTTACATACCATTTACGAAAAGAAATGGGCAACCGAAGAAGAAATTAAAAAAGTAGATAAGCGCGTAAAAGATATGGTGAAGGAATGCGAGAAGTTTGCTGAAGATTCTCCGTATCCAGAGAAAAACGTAATGTACGACGCAGTGTACGAACAAGAAGACTATCCATTTTTACCACATAAATTATAAGCAATGGCAGAAGTAATAAACATGCCTCGATTGAGCGACACCATGGAAGAAGGAACTGTGGCAAGTTGGCTCAAAAAAGTGGGCGATAAAGTGGAAGAAGGCGATATACTAGCCGAAATTGAAACAGATAAAGCCACGATGGAGTTTGAATCCTTTTACGAAGGTACGTTGCTTCATATTGGAATAAAAGAAGGAGATACAGCAAAAGTAGACACCTTGTTGGCTATTATTGGCGATAAAGATGAAGATATTTCAGGATTGTTAAATGGCGATACTTCAACAGACTCAGATACTGAAGATGCTAACGCTGAAACCAATGAAAAAACAAAAGATTCTGAAGGTGAAGATGAAGAAAATACTTCTGAAGAAAACACGAATGAAGAAGTAGTAATACCAGAAGGTGTCGAAATAATTACCATGCCTCGTTTGAGCGATACCATGGAAGAAGGAACTGTAGCCTCATGGTTGAAAAAAGAAGGAGATACTATTGAAGAAGGTGATATTCTGGCCGAAATTGAAACAGACAAAGCCACCATGGAATTTGAAAGTTTCTATTCAGGAACGCTCCTTAAAATTGGTATAGCCGAAGGAGAAACAGCCAAGGTAGATGCCTTACTTGCCATAGTTGGCCCTAAAGGAACCGATGTTTCAAATATTTCAGTAAAAGAAAAGTCAGCCTCGAAGCCTTCAGAAAAGAAAACCGAACCAAAGAAAGAAGAAAAGAAAAGTAAAGATATTAGCCTGAGTGCAGTCGAAGGTGAATCAAAAGCCAAATCTAAACCTTCAGGTTCAGATTCAAGTTCCAAAAGAATATTCGTTTCTCCACTAGCCAAGAAGATGGCTGAAGAAAAGGGAATTAATTTACAACACGTAAACGGATCTGGAGAAAATGGACGCATTGTAAAAAGCGATATCGAAAATTACCAACCGGGAGCTGCCAGTGCAGGAGCTTATCAACCTGTTGGGGAAGAAAGTTGGGAAGAAACCAAGAACTCGCAAATGCGCAAAACTATTGCAAAGCGTTTGGGAGAATCTAAATTTACAGCACCACATTACTACTTAACTGTGGAGTTGGATATGGACAATGCTATAGCTTCCAGAACGGCAATTAATAGCAATCCAGATGTAAAGATATCTTACAACGATATGATTGTAAAAGCCTGTGCCATGGCGTTGCGTAAACACCCGCAGGTAAATAGCCAATGGACAGGAGATGCCACCAGAATTGCAAATCACATTCATATGGGAGTTGCCGTAGCAGTAGATGAAGGCTTGGTTGTGCCTGTATTGAAATTTGCAGACCAGATGACATTCTCTCAAATTGGAGCCAACGTTAAGGAATTGGCTGGTAAGGCTCGTAACAAAAAGCTTACCCCAGACGAAATGCAAGGAAGTACTTTTACTGTTTCTAATTTGGGAATGTTTGGTATTAAAGAATTTACAAGTATTATTAACGCACCTAACTCGGCTATTTTATCGGTTGGAGCCATTGTGCAAAAACCTGTTGTAAAAAATGGTGCAATTGCAGTGGGTAATACTATGACGGTAACACTAGCCTGCGATCACCGTACGGTAGATGGTGCTACGGGAGCAAAATATTTACAAACAGTGAGACAGTATATCGAGAATCCTGTAACTATGTTTGTGTAAAGCTCATTCTAAATTAAATGTCAAAATCTAAAAACATTATCATCACAGGAACCAGTCGTGGTATTGGCTACGAGTTGGTTTCGTTACTAACCGATGCAGGCCACAATGTATTGGCATTATCCCGTGATGCTGCCCCGGTTTCAGGATTAGATATTTCGAATTGTTGGTGCTTCTCTTGCGACATAACCGATAAAAGTGATGTGGCTCGTGTTAAAAATTTTCTCAAAGAAACTTGGAGTCACGTAGATGTACTTATTAATAATTCTGGGCATCTGGTAAGTAAACCTTTTTCAAAACTGAAATGGGAAGATTTTGAAGACAGTTATGCGGTAAATGTTTTTGGTGCGGCAGTAATGACACAGACAGTTTTGCCTTTTATGAAAAAAGACGCTCATGTGTTAAATATTAGCAGTATGGGAGGTATTCAGGGGAGTCTTAAATTTCCTGGTTTGGCGGCATATAGCAGTAGCAAAGCAGCCATCATTACCCTAACTGAAGTCTTGGCCGAAGAATACAAAGAAACAGGTCCCAGTTTTAATTGCCTAGCCTTAGGAGCTGTGCAAACAGAAATGCTTGAAGAAGCTTTTCCAGGTTACGAGGCACCAGTTACTGCTAAAGAAATGGCAGAGTATATCATGGATTTTTCTTTAACGGGACATACCATGTACAACGGCAAAATTTTGCAGGTTTCTAGCTCGACGCCATAGTCATTTCGATACTTCGCAGGCTCAATACAAGATTAAAGAGAAATCACGCAAGAATCTTACTTTCAAGTATATTTTCATTACCAATTGTTCTTAAAGAGTTATGCAATCTCTCGCTGTGCTTCGAGGTGACAAAACAACTAATTTTCAGTATTTTTGAAGGGTGCAAGAAATTCTTTTAAAATACATTCCTCAAGCTGCTGTGACCCCAAGCTTTGAGCTTATAAAAACCAATAATGTTTACTTAAAGATTGTGAACGAACGGGTAACGCGCCATGGTGATTATCGTAAAATGCCCGGTGGACAACATCAGATAACGGTAAATGCTAACCTTAATAAATACCGTTTTTTAATCACGCTTATCCACGAAATTGCGCATTTGGTAGCTTTCACAAAATATGGACATACTATAAAGCCCCATGGACTAGAGTGGAAACGAAGTTTTCAGTTTTTGATGCTGCCTTTTATACGTCCCGAAGTTTTTCCAAACCCTTTACTACCTTTATTAGCAATTCATTTTAAAAATCCGCGTGCCAGCAGCGACACAGATGCTAAACTTTCGTTAGCTTTAAAGCAATACGATGCACCGAACGATAAAAACTTTATATTTGAAATACCCCAGGGAGGATTATTTCGATTATACAACGGAAAAATATTTAAGCGGGGCAACAAACGCGTAAAACGCTATGAATGTCTGGAGGTAAATACGGGTAGAACCTACCTTTTTAATCCCAATGCTGAAGTGGAGTTTTTACGAGAAACAAATTAACGCTAGGATGCAATTCTGTAGAAAAAGCAGCGTCATTTAAGGTGCTGATTTGAGTTTTTTTTGCAGTGTAACAAGTATCCATTTTAAACTATGAATAATAGTTCAGTGTAAAGAGCAATAATCTATTTTTAAACTATCGCAATTTTGAAAAATACAAATTACTACGCAGTTATCATGGCAGGAGGAATTGGTTCCAGATTTTGGCCTGTTAGTACACAGGAATTTCCAAAACAATTTCATGATATGTTAGGTACGGGAGAGAGTTTGCTTCAAAAAACATTTTCACGATTGGAAAAAATAGTGCCTGCCAAAAACATTCAGGTGTTAACTAATGAGCGTTATTTAAAGCTCACACTTAAACAGTTGCCAAAGATTTCAGCAAAACAAGTAGTTTTAGAGCCTGCTATGCGAAATACCGCACCGTGTATTTTGCTTTCGGCATTGAAAATAGCAAAGGAAAATCCAGATGCATTAATGCTCGTGGCGCCAAGTGACCATTGGATTGAAGACGAAACAGCTTTTAAAAACGATGTGGAAACATGTTTTAAGGCCTGTGAGCAAGAAGATGTCTTAATGACCCTGGGCATCACACCAACATTTGCTAATACTGGTTATGGCTATATAGAAAGCGATAAAAATTCAATTTCAGAAATAAAAAAAGTAAATCAGTTTCGGGAAAAGCCAGATTATGAAACAGCGAAACAATTTCTGGCTGAAGGAAATTTTCTATGGAATGCAGGAATCTTTTTATGGAGCGTAAAAAGCATTATTTCAGCCTTTGAAAAATACTTACCCGTTATGAATGCGCTTTTTTCAGAAGGAATCCCTGTGTATAATACCGAAGATGAAAAAAACTTCGTTTCAGAAAACTATGGTCTTGCCGAGAATATTTCTATAGATTATGGAATTATGGAAAAAGCCGAAAATGTATATGTAAAAAAGGCCAGTTTCGATTGGAACGACCTTGGTACCTGGGGTGCGTTACACGACAAATTGGCTAAAGATGTAAATAGTAATGCTATTGTTAGGGCCAAAACCCATCTTAAAGAAGCCAGTGGGAATATGATCTTTACTGAAAGCGATAAATTAGTAGTAGTCGAAGGTTTAAACAATTATATTATAGTTGAAAAAGAAGATGTGTTGCTTATATTTCCGAAGGAAAAAGAGCAAGAAATTAAAACACTACTAACCGAAGTTTCAGAAAAGCACGGTAAAAAATTTAGCTAATGAGCACATCCGAAAATAAAAATTACATAACGCCTAACGAAGCCGAATTTGAGCAAGACAAGCAAAACGCTTGGGAAGGGTTAACAAAATTTATTAAAGGGCTTTTTAGTCTAAATGAGGATACCGATAGGGATGCCACCATAGAAGCAGTTAGAAAAGATATTTCTTTTAAAGGGCATACTGCCTGGATTCTTATTTTTTCCATATTTGTGGCGTCTATCGGTTTAAATGTGAGTAGTGCTGCTGTAGTTATTGGAGCGATGCTTATTTCTCCATTAATGGGGCCTATTGTTGGTATTGGGCTCTCTGTAGCGATAAATGATGTGGAGACGCTTCGTAAGTCGCTTATTAATTTGGGAATTATGGTAGCACTTAGTGTGCTTACAGCTTTTTTATACTTTAGTATTTCACCTTTAACCGAAGAGACTCCAGAGTTAGTTGCCCGAACCTATCCTACTATTTTAGATGTGTTGGTTGCTATATTTGGTGGTTTGGCACTTATTGTGGCTAAAACAAAAAGTGGAACTATAGCCAGTGTTATTTTTGGTGTTGCAATTGCTACTGCCTTAATGCCACCATTATGTACGGTGGGGTATGGATTGGCTATCGGAAATTTTGATTATGCTGGAGGTGCGTTATACCTGTTTTGTATTAATGCTGTTTTTATTGCACTTTCTACTTTTATAGTTTCCAAAATATTACGCTTTCCCATGGTTAGGTATGCCAATTCAAAGCGAAGGAGGTTTATTGCACAAATGGCTTCTTTAATTGCCGTGATTGTTATTGTGCCTAGTGTATACCTATTTTATAAATTACTACAAGAACAGGTATTTGAAAATAAAACAAACGAATTTGTAAGAGATGTAATTAAATACGATGGAGCAGAGGTGGTTAAATCATCTCAGGATTATTTAGGAAAAAAAATAGAAGTATACCTTATTGGCCAGCTTGTACCACAATCTACAATTAATGAATGGTTGAATACGTTAAAAGAAACCGATGAGCTAGAAGATGTTACCCTACGTGTTTATCAAGGCTCAGATCGCTCTGGTGAGTTGGCTGAAAAGCTTTCGGGCGAAGTGAAGGCAGGTATTTTAGAAGATTTATATGTAAAAAACGAGAACGCAATACGGGATAAAGATGAACGTATTACTTTTTTAGAAGATGAAATTGCAAAGCTTACCATTAAAGATGATTTGCCTTTTGAAACCATAAGTAAAGAATTACAGGTAACTTTTGACGGGCTTGAAAATTTCTCATATTCTAAGCGGATTTCTACAAATTTTGAGAAGACAGATACTTTACCTGTTTTTTCGGTGTCTTGGGATAAGACAATACGCGCTAGGGATCGCATTGCTAATATGAAGAAGATGGAAAATCTGTTAAAAATACGTTTAAAGCTTGATACATTAGCGGTAGAGGAACGTAAGTAGTTTTATAACAAACCCTTTGCTAGCGAAGTTTAAACGCAAAAAAGGCACTCAGTTTTGAGTGCCTTTTTTTATTCTATTTAAGAATCACATTATTTTTTCACAAACTTGTAGCTTACTTGTTGTTGGTCAACTTCAAATTGAGCGAAGTATATACCAGTATTTAAGGTAGACACGTCTATGCTATTTGCACTAGATACTTTTGTATTTAATACCAATTTGCCATTCATATCTATAATAGTAACAGCTGTTCCATCCATACCTTGCGTAGAGAAATTTAGTTTCTTTACTGTAGGGTTTGGATATAATGTAATATTACTTGTGATCGCATTTTCTGTACCTAATACCACGTTAGTTTCACCTTCAGTTACAGAAAGTTGTTGGTTTGGTTCTACATCTTCAAAAATATCGATTTCTCCAGAAGGCCATTCTATAATTACAGTGTCTATAGTAGTAGCTGTTCCAAGACCAAAGTGTGCTGTTAAAGAATTCATATGTCTAAAACCTTCTCCTGAGCGTACTTCGCGCATTTGAGTTCCCCAAGCTCCTTCAATTTTAACACGGGCGCCTATACCATTTATGTTACTGTCTTCTCCAGTAAGTGCAACTTTAAACCAATTGTTCTCATTGCCATCATTTATGTAAAGATTTCCTCCTCTAACAACATCTAAAAACCCATCGTTGTTAAGATCTCCAATTCCACCGCCATCAAATGGTAAATCCTGGCCAGTAAAAGTCATGTCTCCATTATTTATATAAAGTTCTTTAGACATTTCACTTAAAATATCTACATAGCCATCGTTATTAAAATCTGCTGCTAAATTTTCCCAAGATCCAAGATCATCAGGGTTTATTCCTGTAGTGGCTATAATGTCGGTATAGTTTCCAGTACCGTCATTTTCCATAAATTTATTTTGGAAATCATGGTTTACAATAAAGGCATCTAAGTCTCCATCGTTATCGAAGTCTTCAAAAACTGTTGCCCAAGAGCGAGAGCTATCCTGCATACCAATATCTAGTGCATTTTCAGTAAATACACCATTACCATCGTTTGTATACATCGCATTATTATTTAATGGATCGTTTGGTGGTGAACCACCTCTACATTTTGTTAAATACATATCGAGGTCGCCATCATTATCGTAATCTATCCAGATAGCAGCATAGTTTCCTGGAGCATCAATGGTTTGGATAAGTGTTTGGTCTAAGGTCATATTTCCGCTACCGTCATTTCGGTAGGGGTGGCTTAAATCTACATCGTGACACACAAATGCATCTAAATCTCCATCATTGTCAATGTCGGCAATTGTGGAGCGTTGTGAAAAGATATATTGAGGAAACGTTACTTCAGTATAATCAGTTCCGTCTCCATTCGCCATTAAAAATGAAACACGCTGTCCATTGCCTAAAACAAAATCATTGTAACCATTTGCGTCTAAATCACCGGCAGCAACACTCCAGTTTGGAACATTTTCGATGGTTTTTGAAATCATGGTAGAGATAAACGTACCGTCTGTTTGTTGGTAGTCTATTCCAATCCCATTCGATGAGATGCGAACATTGTCGTCAAGAAAATCATTGTTTACATCAACAGCAGAAGCGGTAGATGAATCGAAGTTTCCTATTAAATTGTTTTGGTTCGTAAAGCTCACTTCTTGAGCCAACATCCCAAAACCACATGCTAGCGCAAGTGATAAGCTTGTAAATTTTTTCATGTTTTTTGGTGTTTTAAAAGTTTTTAAAAATAATCTAAAAAACCTAACGATACAACCTAAGTATGAATAAATTACTGCTCTTTTATCTGTATATCCCTAATTTTTTTAAATAAATCTGAAGAATAGACGAAATCTGTAACGTCTTGATTGTCTGTGCTAAAAATTTCTTTGTTGTTTCCTTGCCAAACTAGAATTCCGTTTTTTAAGAAAACAATATTCTCGCCAATTTCCATCACAGAGTTCATGTCGTGTGTTACCACAACTGTAGTGATATTGTTTTCGTGAGTAATTTCCTGAATAAGATTGTCTATTACCGTAGCAGTTTTAGGATCGAGACCAGAGTTAGGTTCGTCGCAAAATAAGTATTTTGGTTTATTTACAATAGCTCTCGCGATAGAAACTCTTTTTTGCATACCTCCGGAAATTTCTGAAGGATATTTTTTATTGTTGCCCTCCAGATTTACACGTGCCAAAACCTCATTAACGCGTTCCAGCATTTCAGCCTTTTTGTTTTTAGTGAACATACGCAACGGAAACATTACGTTTTCTTCAATGGTCATAGAATCGAACAGTGCGCCTCCTTGAAAAAGCATTCCAATTTCTTCCCGAAGGTTTCTTTGTTGTTCCTCATCCATGTTTTGAATGGCTTCATCTTCATAGTAAATAAGACCCTCTTCGGGCTTAAAAAGTCCTAGTAAGCACTTTAGCATTACCGTTTTACCACTACCACTTTGCCCAATAATTAAATTGGTTTTTCCTTGTTCGAATACCGTCGAAATGCCTTTTAAGATTTCTTCGTCACCAAAACTTTTTTTTATGTTTTCTACTTTAATCATTAGCTAAGCAAGAGTTGTGTGATGATAAAATTGGCCAGAATAATAAGCACACTCGTCCAAACAAATGAGTTGGTGCTTGCTTTTCCTACTTCCAGTGCGCCACCTTTCATATAATATCCTTGCCACGATGGGACGGTTGCTAAGATAAAGGCAAACACAAACGTTTTTATAAAAGCATAGATTAAGTGAAAGGTGTCGAAATCTTCTTGTAGCCCAGCAGTGAAATCTGTGTAGGTAATAAAACCTCCATACACTCCTGCCAGTAATCCTCCAATAATGCCAATAAACATCGAAATTGCTATCACAAAAGGAAAGAAAAGTAAAGCGATAATCTTTGGGAATACAAGATAATTTAACGAATTAATTCCCATAACTTCTAACGCATCAATTTGTTCTGTTACTCGCATAGAGCCAATACTAGAAGTTATGAAAGACCCAACTTTTCCTGCCATAATAATAGACATAAACGTAGGGGCAAATTCTAATACAATAGATTGTCTGGTAGCAAAACCAATGAGTGATTTTGGAATAATGGGGTTGTCTACATTTAAAGCTGTTTGTATGGAAATTACACCACCAACGAAGAAGGAGATAAAAACCACAATACCTAAAGACCCAATAATAAGATCGTCAATTTCTTTAAAGATAAGTTCTTTAAGTACCGACCGCTTGGTAAAGCTCCCAAAGGTGCGTTTCAGCATTATAAAATAAGAACCAATATCTTCTAGGTAGGCCATAGTTGGAATTGTGTAGCTAAGGTACTAATTAAAATTTTTTTGACGTGCAATCGCTCGCTTACTTTTGGTCAAAAAGTTGCTTCATACTATCAAATATTTTTGTGTTTTGATAAACTCCGCCAAAGAGTTCCTCACCAGGACCTTGTGCAAAAACAGGCACCATAGTACCCGAGTGGCCTGTAGTTGAAAATGTTGCTACAATTTTATTATAATTAATTCCATCTGCACTAAGGGTAAAACCTCCCGTTTCATGATCTGCTGTAATTATAACAAGTGTTTCACCATTCTTTTTTGCATAGTCTAATACGGCTCCAACAGTTTTATCAAAATCTATCATCTCATTTATCAAATACTCTGCATCGTTATCATGACCGCCCCAGTCTATTTGAGAACCTTCCACTAATAAAAAGAATCCTTCTTTGTTTTTGGATAGTTGTCCAATGGCAAGCATGGTGGCATTTGTTAAAAAATTTCCACGATTTTCAGACATTTTAGGCATGCCATTTGGTGCAAGTAATATAGCTTGTTTCTTTGTTGAAATTTTCTTCGGAAGCGCATCGGTATGTACTTCAAAGTTATTATTTTGTAGTTGAGCGACTAGATCTAAACTATCTTTTCTCTGTTGAAAATATTGAAGCCCACCGCCAGCGAAAAAGTCGATATCGCTAGTTACTAATTCTGCTGCTATTTCTTCATACATTCTGCGCGATTCTTGATGTGCATAAAAAGAGGCGGGAGTAGCGTGCACCACAGAAGAAGTAACAACCAATCCAGTTGCAATACCAGTCTTAGAAACGTGCTCTACAAGAGTTTCTACCGGTTGCTTGTTTTCGTCCACACCTATGGCTCCGTTATAGGTCTTTATGCCTGAAGCTAAGGCTGCTGCACCAGCAGCTGAGTCTGTAACCAATTCTTTTGCCGAAGAAGTCATACTTAAACCCACCGTGTTAAAACGTATAAAATTTGAAGACTTGTCATTAAAATAAAGACTGGAAGAAACTTCACTAAGCCCCATGCCGTCGCCAACAAGTAAAATAATATTTTTAGGTTTCGTATTGTTTTGAGCTGCAACAGTTGCAAAACTGAATATACAAATTACAAGGCAGCTTAGTGTTTTAGATATGTATGTAGGCATAGTAATAGACTTAAAACGTTCAAAAATACACATTAGGAAATTGCGAAATGCTATAAAAAGGTTAAGATATATTAAAACAGCTTTTTCTTTATATTCTTCCAGCGTAATTCGCGAATAAAGTTTCCTTCTTCTTCAGTAACCAAGAAGGGAGCCTTATTTATTTTTGCCTTTAAATACCCGCGCATACAGTTATAATAAAAATGGAGACTCCCTTTTTTTTGTGCCAATTTAATTGCTGCAATTTGCGTAAGGAACCAACCGTAACGCATTTTATAAAATGCCTCTCCTTGTTTGTATTTGGCAGCTTTAGTGTAGGTCGCTCCCGTGGGTTTCAGGTGTTTTACGTGTAGTGTTTGCTCTGTAGCTACTTTCCAGCCGTGATATTGGGCAAGGAGTTCGTCTACGGTGTCCCAGCCCATAGCATTTTTTAAACCGCCAATTTGTTTAAAACATTCTTTGCGATAGGCTTTTAAAGCACCTCGAATATGATCTTTATTTGTGAGGTTTTCAACACGCCAAGTTTTATTTTTTTTAATGGTGCAGAAACCTCCTGCTATTCCAACGTTTTTGTTTTTCCGAAATACTTCTGAAATTTTCTCTAAATAATCTTTCGGAAATATAAGGTCTGCATCAAATTTGCAAATCACATCGAAGTCTGCATCCAGCGTTTCGAAACCTTTATAAAAAGCATTAATTACTTTACTTCCTGGCTCGTGTTTCGATACTGAATTACGTATAACCGAAGTAATAAAAGGGTGTTTTTCTGAAAACGAATCGATAATAATTTGTGTGCCATCTGTAGACCCGTCATTTACAACCACAATTTTTCGTGGCAGTAGCGTTTGTGCTACTAAAGAATCTAAGGTTTGTGCAAGAAACGCTTCTTCGTTATGGGCGGGTATGATTATTTGAATGTTCATCTAGCTCTCTCCGCATACACTAAATAATATCTTGGTGTAAAACGTCTTAAGATAGGGCGGAAGCCTATTTTTTTTACGGGATGTGTAAATTTTTCTCTTTTCTTAATAATCCATCCTGCTTTTTCTAACAGCCAGTCGAATTGCCAATCTTCAAATTCGTGGTAATGGCGATCCCATGTATCAGTTTTGCTTTTATAGGCAGAAGCAAACCATAATTTTAAAGGTACAGAGGCAACTAGTTTGTTTGCTTTACAATCATTCAATACATTAAATGGGCTGACTAAATGTTCAAAAATTTCAAATGCGGTAAGCACATCAAAGTTTTCAGCTTGCACACAGTCTGTTTCTAAATCTAAATCTTCGCCAGATGTGTTTTGCACTGTATAGCCTTCAGCTTTCATAAGTTCTGTAAACGGATTTGCAACCCCTAAATCCAAAATAGTTTGATCTGTAGCAACGTGTTCCTTCAAAAATTGAAGTGTATGCTTGTAACGTTTTTTCGGGTAGTTGCCTTCGTACATAAATCTTGAAATCGAGATCAAAGCTGATATCGAAACTGAAAATTAATAAAATTACACCTTGTAAACAATAGCGTTAATATTCATCCCAGCACCAACACTGGCAAACATAACCACATCACCTTTGGAAATTTGTTGCCCTTCCAGTTTGTTGTTTAAAACCAAGTCGTATAGGGTAGGGACTGTTGCGACGCTGGAATTTCCAAGTTTGTTTATGGTCATGGGCATTACACCTTCTGGTGTTTCCATTTCGTACAATTTATAAAACCGGTTAATGATAGCTTCGTCCATTTTTTCGTTAGCTTGATGGATGAATACTTTTTTTAATTCAGTAATTGGAATGCCGCTTTTTTTCATGCAAGTTTTCATTGCTTCTGGCACGTTGCTTAATGCAAAGTTGTAAATTTTACGACCATACATTTTAATGTAGCGCCTTCTGTCTGTTAGTTCTTGGTTATTGCTTTCGCCAAAGTAGATAAAATGTGCTTCGTCATACGCGTATGTGGCACTTTTATAGGCCAGAAAACCACTGGTGTCATCATCGGTAGCTTCCACAACGGTAGCGCCTGCACCATCGCTATAAATCATAGAGTCGCGGTCATGCTGGTCTACCACTCTCGATAAGGCTTCTGCACCAATTACCAGACACTTTTTTGCCATACCACTTTTTATGTAGGCATGTGCTGTAATCATAGCCTCTACCCATCCTGGGCAACCAAACATAAGGTCGTAGCCTACACAATCTGGATTTTTAATTTTAAGTAAATGTTTTACGCGGGAAGCTAAGCTGGGTACGCTATCACTTTGTTGAGAGCCGTATTTTACATCACCATAATTATTGGCTACTATAATATAATCTAATGTTTCTCGGTCTATACCAGCATCTTCAATGGCTTTTTCGGCAGCGAAAAAGGCAATATCAGATGTGTTAAGTTCATTTTTAATATAACGTCTTTCAGAAATACCGGTAATTGCTTTGAACTTTTCAATAATCACGGTGTTTTCGTGGGCAAAGGGACTGCCGTCTTCTGTATAGAAGCTGTTTTTTTCAAATTGGTCATTTGGAGCAACTCCTGTGGGGATGTAGCTACCAACGCCTGTGATTTTTGTGCCCATAAACTAAATTTTGACTAAAATAGGTAAAAAGGTAAAGGTAATGTATCGATTTTAAAGGAAATAAGCCATATTTATACTTCCATATATTCTTCAATAGGAGCGCAGGTACAAATTAAGTTTCTGTCCCCATAGGCATCGTCTACTCTGCGAACACTTGGCCAAAATTTGTTGTCACTTACGTATTCCAATGGAAATGCTGCTTGTTGTCTGGTATATGGTAAGGCCCATGTATCGTTTGTTAACATCGCTTGTGTGTGTGGTGCGTTTTTAAGAACGTTATTTGGTTCCTCTTTATGAACAGCATTAATTTCTTTTCTAATGGAAATCATAGCGTCACAAAAACGGTCTAGCTCTTGTTTACTTTCGCTTTCGGTAGGTTCAATCATCATAGTACCAGCTACTGGAAAAGATACCGTTGGTGCGTGGAAGCCATAATCCATCAAACGTTTTGCGATGTCTACTACTTCTATTCCATTTTCTTTAAACGGACGACAATCAATAATCATCTCGTGCGCTGCTCTTCCTTTTTCACCTGTGTATAATACATCAAAATGACCGCTTAAACGTTCTTTAATGTAATTGGCGTTTAGAATTGCATATTGAGTCGATTTCTTTAATCCGTTTTCTCCTAACATACAAATATAGGCGTAGCTAATTAGACATGCTAAAGCGCTTCCCCATGGTGCTGCAGAAATAGCTGTAATTGCAGTTTCGCCCCCTGTTTCAATCACTGGGTTTGAAGGTAAAAATGGAACTAACTGTTCTGCAACGCAAATGGGACCTACTCCAGGGCCTCCACCTCCGTGAGGAATAGCAAAGGTTTTGTGTAAGTTGAGGTGGCACACATCTGCACCAATGGCGCCTGGATTTGTTAAGGCTACTTGGGCGTTCATATTTGCACCGTCCATATATACTTGTCCGCCATTCTCGTGAATAATACTTGTAATTTCTTTAATGGCACTTTCGTACACTCCATGTGTGGAAGGGTACGTTACCATTAATGCAGCAAGATTGTCTTTGTGCGCTTCGGCTTTTGCTCGTAAGTCTTCTACATCTATATTTCCTTCTTCGGTAGCTTTGGTAACTACTACTTTCATACCTGCCATTACAGCACTTGCTGGATTGGTACCGTGTGCCGATGACGGAATTAAACAAATATTTCGATGTGTATTACCTCTAGATTCATGATAGGCTCTTATTACCATTAATCCAGCATACTCACCTTGTGCGCCAGAATTTGGCTGAAGTGAAGTGCCTGCAAAACCTGTAATTTCGGTTAGTTGCTCTTCGAGCTTCTTTAACATAAACTGATAGCCACCTGCTTGTCTTATTGGAACAAAAGGGTGCATATTACCCCACATTGGGTCGCTTAATGGTAACATTTCGGCAGCTGCGTTCAGTTTCATCGTGCAAGAGCCTAGCGAAATCATCGAGTGGTTTAATGCCAGGTCCTTGCGTTCTAATTTTTTAATGTAGCGCATTAATTCTGTTTCACTGTGGTAGCTATTGAATACTTCATTTTGAAGAAATTCAGTCTTTCTTGCTACTCCTTTTGGAATGGTGTTTCCTTCCAATAATTCTGAAATATAAAAACGGTCTTTACTGGCTGCTTCAGCAAAAACACCTATTATTTTATTTACATCGTACAGAGTTGTGGTTTCGTTAATGGATATAGAAACCGTTTCGTCGTCTGGGTAATAGAAATTAATCCCTTCGGCTTCGGCCCTGAAATCTATTTTTGAAATATCTGTTTTAATCGAAATCGTGTCGAAATACGTTTCGTTGGCTTGATAATACCCTAATTTTTCCAAGGCATCTGCCAGGGTAGCGGCGGTGTTATGTACTTTGGATGCAATATATTTTAATCCTTCAGGACCGTGGTATACGCTATACATACCTGCCATAACGGCTAGTAACACCTGTGCAGTACAAATGTTCGAAGTCGCTTTGTCGCGCTTAATATGTTGCTCCCGTGTTTGTAGTGCCATACGCAAGGCACGGTTGCCATCTGTGTCTTTGGTTACCCCAATAATACGTCCCGGGATATTTCTTTTGTAAGCTTCTTTGGTGGCAAAATAAGCCGCGTGTGGCCCTCCATATCCTAATGGAATTCCAAAACGTTGTGTGGTACCAACTACTATAGCTACACCAAAATGACCTGGAGCTTCTAGTTTTACCAAACTTAAAATATCTGCTGCAACTGCAACTTTAATTTGATTTTCATTTGCTTTTGCTACAAAATCTTTAAAATCATGAACACGTCCGCTTTTTCCTGGATATTGTAAAATAGCTCCAAAAAACTGAGATGAAAAGTCGAATTCTTCGTGATTTCCTACAACAAGCTCAATTTCCATTGGGATAGAGCGGGTTTGTAATAGGGATAATGTCTGCGGAAGTATATCTTCAGAAACAAAAAATTTGTTTACTCCATTCTTTTTTTGGTCTCTTTCGCGAACTGCAAACAATAGCGTCATGGCTTCGGCAGCGGCAGTGCTTTCGTCCAAAAGTGATGCGTTTGCCAGTTCCATTCCTGTAAGATCGGTTACCATGGTTTGGTAATTGAGCAATGCTTCCAAACGTCCTTGGGCTATTTCGGCCTGATACGGAGTGTAAGCGGTATACCAACCTGGGTTTTCCAAAATATTTCGTTGAATTACGGGTGGTGTTATAGCTTGGTGATAGCCTAATCCAATGTACGTTTTAAAAACACTGTTCTTTGAAGATAGTTCGGTAATGTGCTCCAAGTATTCCTGCTCGCTCATAGCAGTGTCTAAAACAATGTCTTTTTTAAGTCGAATATCGCTTGGAATGGTTTCAAAAATTAATTGATCCATACTTTCAACACCAACGGTTTTTAGCATTTCTGAAAGGTCGCTACGACGTGGACCAATATGTCTTAAGGCAAAAGAATCTGTATTCATATGGATGTTCCGAAACTTCGAAAAAAATTTTAATTAAACAAACATTTCCTCTCAAGAATAAATCATTAAAAAGGAGTCGCAAAATTACTGATTTTTAAGTAAAAAAACGGCTATTTAGGAAGTTGAAAAATGTAACTTTTCAACCAAAACAACGGGTTACTAACAGGGAAGTGATTTAAACCTTTTCTTTTACCCGCAAATTTCATATTTACATCTTAATTTTGTTCTTATTATACATCGTTGCTTCAGCTATGCTACTTAAAAAGTGGTTTAATATGGCATACATGTAAAGTCCTCGGCTACAAACAGGAAGATTAAATCACTTGCGTTTCCTTATTTTTACAAAGTGAAACTGTTATTATCGATTTTTAAATTCTACATCAATGCTAGTATTCACGTGGCTTTGGCGGTTGTTTCTTTTGTTGCAATTACAGTGCTGGAATTTAATTTAGATGTGCCCCTTGCATTGTGGTTCTTTGTTTTTTTAGGAACTGTAACAGGATATAATTTTGTGAAGTATGCCAAAATTGCTGGTCTACATCACCGGAGTCTTACTAATAGTTTAAGGAGCATTCAGGTATTTTCATTTCTGTGTTTTGTTGGATTGTTGTTTTGTTGCTTCTTCTTGTCTATACAAACGCTTTTAGTCACAGGAGTTTTTGCAATTTTTACTTTTTTCTATGCAGTGCCTTTTCTTCAGAAGAAAAATTTAAGAACTTTTTCCGGAATAAAAATCATTATAGTTGCTTTAGTCTGGGCAGGGGTGACAGTTTTTGTACCCATGGTAGAAGCAAACATGGTAATTACAACAACTTGTTGGCTCCTTTTTTTTCAGCGATTCTTATTGGTTTTTGTATTAACGCTTCCGTTTGAGATACGTGATTTGCAATACGATATCCCTCGGTTGCAAACAATCCCGCAGCAAATAGGGGTAAAAAAAACAAAAGCTTTAGGGTTGGGTCTATTAATGCTAACGCTAGTCTTGGAAGGGTTTAAGAAGTATGTATCCCTCAGTTATTTGTTTAGCCTGTTGTGTATGGCATTTATAATTGGTTTTACATTACTAATCGCCAGAAAAAAACAATCGGAGTACTTTGCCTCCTTTTGGGTAGAAAGTATTCCGATTTTTGGAGTATGTATGTTTTTGCTATTTCGTCATTTCCTGACGTAAGCGTTCTTTCATCGCTGCTTTTGTATCCAAAGGCATTGTCTTCACGTTAGATTTTTCAAAAAGTTGTGACAAACGATTATTGCGAGCACTGTATTTTCTACAAGCCCTGCAGTAAATAAGGTGAATATTTAATTTCACCAATTCTATAAAACTTGCCTCCTTGTACTGATTTTTGTCACAAGAGTGGTTCGCTTCTTCACATTTTACAAATATTCCCATAATTTATAGCCAACTTTTTTCAAGGCATGTTGCCATGGCTGTTCTAGCTCGGTGTATTATCACCCAGAGGTTAGACGGCGTTATGTTAAATTCATTACAAATAGCCTCGGTGTCAAAATTATCTATTGTTTTTAATTTAAAAATTGTAGCCTGTTTGTCGTTTAAAGTGTCCAAACATTTCATGATTGCTTCTCCCAATTCTTCATTTTCCATGGTGTCTTCGGCAGTACGGTCAAACGGGTCGCTTACACGTTCTTCCAACCATTCGCCTTCACTGTCTTCATCACGGTAGTCAATATGTACTTCGGCTTGACCTTTCTTAGAGTTTTTCTTGCGATAATGGTCAATTATTTTACGTTTCAGAATTGAAATGAGCCATGTTCTTTCAGTCGCTTCTCCTTTAAAATTGGCAGCCGATTTTATCCCTGCCAAAAATGTTTCAGAAATAAGATCTTGTGCTACTTCGTGGTCATTAACCTTTACAATAGTGTAATTGTAGAGGTAGTCTGAATACGCATCTACCCATTTTGTGGGGTCTAATTGATGTTTTGGCATGGGGATACTATAATTTCACCAAAAATAGGAAAGTTTGGGGAACTTAGAGTTGTTTCTTGCTAAATTGCACAGCGTATTAATAATTAGAGGCTTCAAGCGCTGCTTTAAGCTGAAAGTTTCGTTTCATTAAAAAATCTTTAAGGTGTTTCTTTAATAAGAGTTTGTCGAATATTTTTCCAAAAATACCAAAAGATGTTTTGTAGGTAAGAATATCTGTTAATAAGGTCCCACTTCCTGAAGTTTCAAACAAATGCTGGTGTGCAAAGTAGATAAAATGGCCTTTAGTCATGACATCTGTAAACTTTGAAGGTCGGTCAAATGTTGTGATTTTTGAAGTATGCTGTACATACAATCCAAAATGTTTCCCTCGCCAGGTTACACTTTCACCAAAACTTATAAGCCCTGAAGTTACCCCGTTAATCGCTGTTTCCTTGGTTTGCGAGGCAGCTGTTTTATGGAAGTCGATATCACGGGACAGGTCAAAAACTTGAGCGACGGGTGCTTCAATATATGTTTTTAATATACTAGTTGTCATTTCTCTGCTGTAATTATATAATATCCAAAATCATTTAGATGTAACCCTGAAAGTAGTGCGTAAAATGAAGCCTTTAAATTATTCCAACTTTGTGGTTTTATTCTTTTATGCTGAAAGATTTGCTGTATTAAAAATCCAACAATGGTAAAAGGAACGTGAAAAACCGAAGGTGCCACTCTACCTGAAATATCTTCTACGGTTACCTTGCTGAACCCAATTTCTTTTATGTGTTGTTCAACTTTTGAGATTACACCAAGTCCGTCCAAACTCCAGCCCTTACAAAGTTTCTTATAACTAAAATTACTCCCCAGACATAAATCCGAAGCTTCTTTCTTCAAAAAAGCATCTGCAATCACAAATCGCTTACCAGGCTTCAATATTCTATAGGCTTCTCGTAACGTTTCTTTGCTGTGCCCACTGTGACAAAGACTTTCAACGCCCACAACTCCGTCTACAGATTTACTGGGAATAGAAGTTTCACAGTAATTTTCTTCTAATATGAGTCCTTTTTTACCTTTTAAAAGCTTGTTGCCTTCCCGTACCTGGAAAGGAGAAAGCGTCACCCCAAGGGTCGAAAGTTGCTCGTTCTTTTTCAGAAAACTTCGCATGGTGCCGCCCATACCACAACCCAAATCGACAACCGTTGTCTTACCTTTTGGAAGTTGTAAACGGGAGTAGATTTGATTATTCATTTCGTTGCCCATGGAATCTCGTCTCAACGGATTGGTACGTCCAAAGACGAAATAGCCAAAGTGCATGTTCAAATCTTTGCTCCAAAAACTATAGTCGCTTGTGGCTTCATCATAAAAATTGGTGATGTCTTTGCGTGAAGCACTATTCCTTTCTTGTACTTGTACTTGTGTTTGTTTTGTTATGAGTGTTTCCATAATTTATTGTATACTACATTTAAGACTTTTCAGGGTTCTAAAACTTTAGGCTTTTATGCTTTACTCAAAAATATTTTGATATAAAAGCAGAGAATATACTATCGCAAAGAGCACAAATAGAGTATTCATTCCAAACCCTCCCCATTTAAAAATGAATTTCTTTGGGATATCATACATTGGGTAGTACGCAATTTGTGTAGCAACTTTTCCTACCCAATAGGCACCAGTTAATGCTGTAATAGCTATAGCAAGATGTGTCCCATTTTTTAAATCTGAAGGAATTAAAATAGCAATTAATCCAAAAGAGAAGTTAAGCCCTTGTATATATCGTCCGTATGTTTTTGCTATTTCTTGGTTTAATGGTTTTAACTGTTTTACATCAGTATACCAATCAAAAACTTTATGTCGAATGTAGGGGTAAATTAAAGCTGTGAAAATTTGTCCACAACCACTAACTATAATTAACCAATCGGGAATATTTACTTTCATAATTTAAATTCTGTTTATTTTAAACTTTCAAAAAATATTGAAACATTATTTTTAATTAAAAGGGAAGTATTAGTTCCCTATCTGCATTTACAAAAAGTATTAAACTGCTTCTTATAAATGTGTTTTGCTTCATTCTGTTTTTATGAAGCAGATGGAGCCTATTTGAAATATTATTTCAAAAACTTCACCAATGTTTTGGTAATCCAATTTTGGTCCTGATTTACAAGCCGGTGCATCATGGTGTCTGCTGTATCTGCTAAGTCGTGCATTGCTTTGGTTTGTTTTATGAACTCCCTGGCTTCAGCGCTGCCATCGTCTTCTATGTTTGACACTTCTTGTAAAATTTTCATGGTTGGCTGTAACTCCCTTCTGCTACGCTCCTTAGCAATTTGTCGCGACAATTCTGTAACATCTTTCTCGCTGGTAAAATACTCCTTTCTCTCGCCGGGTACATTTACTTTAAACACAATGCCCCAGTCCATTAAGCCACGTAAATTCATACTTGCATTCCCACGTGATATTTCTAGTTCTTCCATAATATCTTCCATGGAAAGTGGCTTGGGGGCTACAAATAATAGCGCATGAATTTGTGCCATTGCTTTATTTATTCCCCAGAGTGAACCCAAAGTTCCCCAGGTGCTTATAAATTTTTCTTTTGCTTCTTTTAATTCCATAGCACAAATATAGAAAATATTTTAAACTTTCAAAATTCATTGAAAGTTTAAAATTTAATTTTAACTGATTTTGTAAGATTATTACTTTAATTTTGATAACTCTTAAAATAAACTACATGAAAAGATTACTAGTATTTCTAACAGTTGCCTTGCTAACTGTAAACACTTTTGCGCAATCAGATAAAAGATTTTATGCCACTATGAACGTGGTAGATGCACAAGCATTAAAAACCGATATACCTAATGAAATAGACATTGTTGCTACCAAACAGAACGAAGCGGCGGTATTTATGTCTTCGGAAGCGGCTCATAAATTACACGACCGTATCCTAGTACATGGCCCAGGATACATCTTTAAAGCATCTAAAAATGATGCGTTGCAGGCCTTGGAAAAGCAAGGTATAACAAACAGCAGAATTGTAATGCCTTTTACCATTACCGAGGATGCCACTGTAACTCAAATGCTCGAAGTAATCAATACACAAAATATTGAAGACCATATTCTGGAATTAGAAAATTATGGTACGCGCTACCATAACAGAGCGGAAGCTACGCAAGCTGCACAAGATTTAAAGACTAAATGGGAGGCCATGGCAACATTATACAATAGAGACGATGTAACAGTACGCTTGTTTAATCATAACAATACAAATATGCCCTCTGTAATAATGACCATCCAGGGAGCCGAAATACCGGATGAATTTGTAATTGTTGGTGGGCACTTAGATTCTACTTCTAATCAGGGAAATGATAATGCTCCTGGAGCAGACGATGACGCCTCAGGGATTGCTACCATAACAGAAGCTACGCGCGCGCTATTTGAAATTGGTTTTATTCCAAAAAGAACCATTGAAGTAATGGCCTATGCTGCTGAAGAGATTGGTTTGGTAGGTTCGGCTGAAATTGCACAGGAATACGCCTCGAACAACGTAAACGTACTAGCAGTTGGACAATTTGATATGACTAATTTTAATGGGTCGGCTACCGATGTTTCTCTTATTTCAGACTTCACCAATACCGATTTAAATAATTTCTTTGCGCAATTAATGGATCACTATAACGCCAGTGGCGCTCACGAAATTACCTATGGAAGCTCTTTGTGTAATTATGGATGTTCGGACCATGCTAGTTGGACTGCACAAGGCTATATGGCTTCTTTTCCTTTTGAGTCTAGCTTTGGACAGCATAATGATAATATACATACTGCAAGCGACACCTTCTCGGTATCTGGAACGGCAGACCACGCAACTAAATTCACAAAACTTTGCGCAGAGTTTTTAATTGAAGTCGCTAAGCAAGATGGGGTGTTAGCAATAGATGAAACTACGATAAACAACGTTTTTGCCTCCATTACAAACAATAATTTGATGTATGATCTTACAGCGGCAAATACTATTTTTACTACAGTCGAAGTGTATGATGTATTAGGGAAAAAAGTAATGCAGCATGCTATCACCGAAACAAAAGGAATGCTTTCTGTCACAAGCCTGGCAGCTGGAGTGTATGTGGTAAAATTTACAGATAATTCTACCACCTCAATTTCAAAAAAGGTGTTGAAAAAATAAGATAGTTTTATCTCAAATAAAAGCCTGTCAATAACTACATCCAACGTAATTAATGACAGGCTTTTTTACTATTGTCTCTTAAACTGAAGGGTCATATTCTTTCCAACTAATTCTAGCTCTAGTGTAGTTTCGTTCAGAGTTTTAAGGTAGTAACATTCTTCTGCAGCACCCGTTGTGTTCAGGTATTTGTCTTTCTCTTCGGTGCTTGCGATTTCATTTGCGATACAAGTGTTGTCAATACTAAAAAAGATGCTACGATCGTTGGGTACGCCATTATAAGAGTTTTTAGAAGTGTTTCCTTCAAAACTAATGGTGCTAAGCGTATCCTGTATATTAACCCACGTACCCTGAAGCATCTCAAAAGATTTTGAGTTTACTTTAGTAGTTTTAGCATCTACACTAGTTTCTACTTTTTTACTTTCATTTTTACAGGCCGTAAAGGATACTAGCACGATTAAAAGGTATATTGCTTTCAAAATAATTTGTTTTAATTTAATAATCCAGCGCGTTTTAACAAGGCTTCGGGATCTGGTTTTTTTCCACGGAATTTCACATACAATTCCATAGGATCTTTCGTTCCTCCCTGGCTTAACACAAACTCCTTAAATTTTGTTGCAACTGTTTTGTTGAAAATTCCTTCTTGCTTAAAATAGGCAAAGGCGTCTGCATCCAGTACTTCGGCCCATTTGTAGCTGTAATATCCAGCACTGTAGCCTCCTTGAAAAATGTGACTAAAAGCGGTGCTCATACACGTTTCTGAAGTTTCAGGAAATAGTTGTGTACCAGAAAAGGCTTCTTGTTCAAACTTCTTAACTTCTGAAATTTGAGAAGGATCGCTACCGTGCCAAGACATATCTAACATGCCAAAACTAAGTTGTCGTAACGTTTGCATTCCTTCGTGAAATGTGGCGCTTTCTTTTATTTTCTCCACCAGCTCCATTGGGATCACTTCGCCAGTCTTATAATGCGTAGCGAAGAGCTCTAATGTCTCTTTCTCGTAACACCAATTTTCTAAAATCTGGCTAGGCAATTCTACAAAATCCCAATATACGCTTGTGCCACTTAAGCTTTTGTAAGTAGTATTTGCAAGCATGCCGTGCAGGGCGTGTCCAAATTCATGGAAAAGGGTGGTAACTTCATTAAAAGTTAAGAGCGAAGGGGTTGTAGGGGTGGGCTTTGTAAAGTTACAAACAATAGAAATATGGGGTCTATCGTTACTACCCTGAAACTTCTGCTGTGGTTTATAGCTCGTCATCCAAGCGCCACCACGCTTTCCAGGACGCGGGTGGAAATCGGCATAAAAAATAGCAACTAAACTAGCTTCGGCATCGGTAACTCGGTAAGTTCTTACATCTTCGTGGTATTTGTCTATACTGTTGTCTACTTTAAATTGTAATCCGAATAATTTTTCAGCAACTGTAAAAACACCATCAATAACATTTTCTAATTTAAAATAAGGTTTCAGTTTTTCATCGTCCAGACTAAATTTTTGTTGTTTTAATTTTTCAGCATAAAAAGCACTGTCCCACTTTTGAAGTTGCTCAATCCCGTCCAATTGTTTTGCAAAAGCCGACAACTCTTCAAATTCTTTTTGGGCCGCTGGTTTTGCTTTTTCTAACAATTCGTTTAAAAAAGATTGTACTTTTTGTGGAGTTTCGGCCATGCGCTCTTCTAAAACAAAATGTGCGTGACTTTTATAGCCCAGCAATTGGGCACGTTGCTGACGAAGATTTACGATTTTTAAAACGTTTTCCTCATTGTTATTTTTATTTTGCTGAAATGCTCTTGCGCCAAAAGCTAATGACAATTCTTTGCGCAGCGTGCGATTTTCGGCATATTTCATAAACGGAATGTAGCTTGGGTAGTCTAACGTAATTACCCAGCCTTCCAATTCTTTTTCGGAAGCGGTTTGTGCGGCAGCTTCTTTGGCTCCCTCCGGAAGTCCGGCTAAATCTACCTCGTTGGTGATGTGCATTGTATAGGCATTGGTTTCGGCCAACACGTTTTCACCAAAAGTGAGTTTCAGTTTACTAAGGTCTGTGTCTAATTTGCGGAGCGTTTTCTTTTTTTCTTCTGAAAGATTAGCGCCATTTCTGCTGAAGCCTTTATACTGCTTGTCTAATAACATGTTTTGTTCGGCATTCAAATCGAAATTCTCTCGGTTGTCATAAACTTCTTTTACTTTTTTGAAGAGTGCTTCATTTAGCAAAAGATCATTGGAGAATTCGGTTAATAATGGAGATACTTCCTGGGCAATCTTTTGTATTTCCTCGGAAGTTTCAGCGCTATTCAGGTTAAAAAATATGCTCGTAGCACGATCTAATTGCAAGCCTGTATTTTCCAGTGCTTCTACAGTATTTGTAAAAGTGGGAGCATCGGAATTTCTTACAATGGCATCAACTTCAGTTTTGGTTTTAGTAATAAGTTGCTTGATGGCAGGCAGAAAGTGCTCGTTTTTAATGCTTGAAAATGGTGCTGTGTCAAATTTTTTAAGAAGTGGATTCATTGTTTATTATTTCTGCTAAAGCTTAAATTAGTATGTAGTAAGCTTCGCTTTTATTGATGTGTTTGTATATTTTAAATAAAAATTAACCATAACGGTACAAAACTGAAGATACAAACCAGTATAGAAAGCACTATACCAATTACACTTATTTTTTTGTTAATCTTTATTCCTTTAATTCCGAAGAAAATTCCAATAAGTCCAATGATGAGTCCCGAAATCTTATAGATTTTTGGGGTTACAACATTTTGTGGAACTGTATCGCTACTAGTCCAATTCGAATAATCGATTAACGTGTCCCAAACCAACCAATTTACATAAATTAAGAAAATAATCCCAAGTACTGCAACAACAATGGAAAGTATGGGGTGCTTCATTTTTTAATAATCAAATTCCTTTATAGCTTTGTCTGGTGCGATAATCGTGAATGACTGCCAGATTTCTGGATTGTATTTTTCAATAACTTCTATAGTTTGTTTTTCAATCTCAGAAAAAGCAGAAAAAGTGGAAGGTGAAATGGCTTCAGTTTCTAAGACTACTAATTCCAATACATTTCTGTTTTTTGATTCCGATAAAATATCAAACTTTATTTTAATAGGGTCATTCTGTTTGTCTTTATTTTCAATAAATGTGAGTGACCGGTTAAAGTAAGCGTAGGTATCAGAGATCGTTTTAATGAACTTTGGTTTGTATCCTGAAGGAGTTTGTTGGTATAATACCAAGGCTTCTTTTCCTAGCTCTCTATATTTTATGCCCAATAAAAATTTTAGGTTTACATTTTGTCCTAATTTACCCTCGGCGAGCTTGTATTTAATTTTTAAAATCGCATAATCCTCTGCATTTACATAGAGTTCTCCTGTATATTTAGCAGAGTTTCGATCTGGATTAAATTCAATTACATACACCATTTTATCATTGTAATCTACAACACTGGTTAGCTCATAGGAATATTTTTTAGGTTCAAAAACAAAATCATAACTACTATTTTCACCAAATCCTGCATTTTGTAAAATTCTATTCACAGCGCTTTTCTTTTCTGAAATTTTTATAGATTCATCTTCAGACACTAATGATGATTTTAAATCTATAGAGTCGCCAAGAGGAAGGATCCCGCTCCTTACCTTAAAAGTGCTTCCGCTTTTTATCCTTTCGGCTAATTTGCCAATGACTTTATTCTGAATGTTGTCGGAAGAAAGACTTTTCTCGCGGTTAAATAATTTTGTCCCTTTTTTTAAATCTAGTTTTATCGTATTGTCGTCACTGCCATAAATTTCCATAAAGGTATCATAGTACGTGTTTGTGGTACTATTGATAGATTTGGCTGCTAGCGAAGCTAAGTCTTGGTTCAGATCTTTAATGGTTTTCTTATCAATAAAGTCTGCTTTTTTTACCTCAAAATTTATGGTAGTGGGTGTAGTGGTCTTTTTTTCTCGCTGAAATGTGGTCAATTTTGTGTTTGTACTCACATAGTTACGAGGAATATTAGCTCTTATGCTATCAAGAATTTTAAGTGGATCAACATTGTTATTAACTAAATAGACACTGCCTAGTGTGTTCACAATAGGTTTCATGTATAGTGTGTCGTTTTTAAAATCCTTTATAGCAATTTTTTGACTTTCATACCCCAGGAAAGAAAAATGCAAGGAGTCGTTTTCGGTAAAACGGTCTGTGTTAATTGTAAAAACTCCTTCGGCATTTGTTATAACCCCGTATTCGTCACCAATTTGAACCGTGGCAAAAGGAATTACATCATTTGTTTCCAGGTCTACAAGTGTACCCGAAACAGATTGAGAGAATGCAAAATTCCCTATAAATACGAATGTAAGTACCATGTAAATTTTATGCATCCTTTCTAAATTTTAATAATAATAATTACTTATTACTGTTTACTTCCCATTGCGTAGAGATTTCGCTCCTTCTTCAACTTTCATTTTTAATCCTTCTTTGTAAGCGATTATTTTATCAAGAACGCACTTGTCTGCTACGCCAATAATTTGTGCGGCAAGAATCCCTGCGTTTTTGGCTCCGTTTAATGCTACGGTAGCCACGGGTACGCCACCTGGCATTTGTAAGATGGAAAGTACACTGTCCCAACCGTCTATACTATTACTACTTTTTACAGGAACACCAATTACGGGTAACGGCGAAAGTGAAGCAACCATTCCTGGAAGATGCGCTGCACCTCCTGCACCGGCAATAATCACTTTAATGTCGCGAGTGTGGGCATTTTTACTAAAATCGAATAGCTTTTCGGGCGTTCTGTGTGCCGAAACAATATCCACTTCTATTTCAATATCAAATCCTTTTAAGATATCTATGGCGTCTTGCATTACTGGCATATCGCTGGTACTGCCCATTACTATTGCTACTTTCATAAAAATTTAAATTTTTAAAACTCCAAATCTCAAAGATAGGATTTTGTTAGTTGCTTATTACTTTAATTAACCCCTTCACTTCTGCTGCAATTTCGCGTGCCTTTTTTATATCTTCATTTACAATGGTAACATGTCCCATTTTTCTAAATGGTCTCGTTTGTTTTTTACCATAAATATGAGGTGTAACCCCGTCCATGGCTAATATTTTTTCAATGTTTTTGTAATATACATTTCCTGTATGTCCTTCGGCGCCAACTAGATTTACCATTATGCCGCCTACTTTGCTATCTGTATTTCCTAGCGGGAGATCTAAAATAGCACGTATATGTTGTTCAAACTGATTGCAGTAACTGGCTTCAATGCTGTAATGTCCGCTGTTGTGTGGGCGTGGAGCGACTTCGTTTACTAGTATTTCGTCGTCTTCGGTTTGAAATAGTTCTACAGCCAAGAGCCCAACATGTTCAAAGGCTTCGGAAACTTTCACTGCAATTTCTCTTGCTTTTGCAGAAACTTCAGCAGAAATTCTAGCCGGGCAAATTACATATTCTACTTGGTTGGCTTCGGGGTGAAATTCCATTTCTACCACTGGATATGTTTTTAGATCTCCTGAAACGTTACGAGCCACAATTACGGCAAGTTCATTTTTAAAGGGAACTAATTTTTCAGCAATACATGCACCTTCAGCAAGTGGAATCATATCTTCCTCGGTTTTAATTACCGAAACTCCTTTGCCGTCGTACCCGCCAGTGCAGCTTTTCCACACAAAAGGAAGAGTAATGTCTTTTCTTACAATGGCTTCGGTAACTTCAAACTTATCTTTAAAAACCAGAAAAGGAGCTGTTGGGATGCCATGTTTTTTATAAAATTGCTTTTGAACGCCTTTATCCTGAATGTTTCTTAATGTTTTTGCCGAAGGATATACTTTCTTGCCTTCGCTTTCCAGTTTTTCGAGCGCTTCTATATTCACGCCTTCAATTTCGAAGGTGAGTACATCTACTTTTTTACCGAAGTTGTAGACCGTGTCAAAATCCATGAGGTCTCCTTGTTTAAAATAGTCGCAAGCGATTTTAAAAGGAGCTTCTGCGCTGGGGTCTAACACGTGTGTTTTTATATCGAATTTACGGGTTTCGTACCCAATCATCTTACCTAATTGGCCTCCGCCAAGAATACCTAGGATGAAGTTAGAAGAAAAATAGTTTGCCATAGCACAAAGATACGGGATGAAATTGAATTTGAACTCGAAAAAGTGATGCGTGGTGAGATCGCTTTGCTTTACGTATTGAGTGAATACTATGTTTACTTTACGTGCTTTGTGCTTTTATGGTTGTTTTTTTATTTAAAAAATTCGTCGTTCGTACTTCATATCTCGTACTTTGAGAATTTGTATCTTTGCACCTTGTAAATTGTTAACCTCTTATTATTTAAATTATGTGGAATTGGATGCTCAACTTCTTCGGATTAAATAATAAAAATAAAAGTGCCAAAAGCACGGAATACAGAATGAAAAATATAGTTTTATTTGGCCCTCCAGGTGCAGGAAAAGGAACACAAGCAGATGTATTGAAGAAAACCTATCAATTAATTCACCTTTCTACAGGCGATATGTTTCGGTACAATATGAAGAACAACACCGAACTTGGAAAATTGGTCAAAACCTATACCGAGAAAGGACATTTGGTGCCAGATAGCGTCACCAACGAAATGCTAAAAGACGAAGTTGCGCGCCAGCTAGAGAGCAATCCCAACGGATTTATTTTTGATGGGTATCCGCGCACCAAAGATCAGGCATCGGTTTTAACTTCTTTTTTAGCTGAAAAGGACACCGAAGTTGCTGCCATGGTTGCTCTGGAAGTAGACGATGAAGTTTTAGTAAAAAGATTACTTGAAAGAGGAAAGTCTAGCGGAAGGGCAGACGATGCCAATGAGGCTGTAATTAGAGAACGTATTGCCGAGTACTACCGAAAAACCGATATCCTAAAAGAATACTACCAGGCCGAAGATAAATACTACGGCGTAGATGGCGTGGGAAGTGTTGAAGAGATTACTAAGCGGTTGAGCAACGTTATTGATAAATTATAAGCCCTCACCCAGCCTCTCCCAAAGGGAGAGAAATTTAAATGATAACCTCCTAAACTTTTAATATGACTGAAGGAAATTTTACAGACTACGTTAAAATTCACGTGAAATCCGGAAAAGGAGGACAGGGGAGTGCGCACTTACGTCGTGAAAAGTACATCCCGAAAGGTGGTCCCGATGGTGGAGATGGAGGTCGCGGCGGACATATAATCCTTCAGGCCGATGAGAATATGTGGACGTTACACCACTTAAAGTTTAAGCGTCACTACAGCGCAGGTCAAGGTGCTTCTGGAGGAAAACAAACTAGTACGGGAGCCGACGGAGCTGATATATACATCCCAGTGCCTTTGGGAACATTAGTAAAAAATACCGATACAGAGGAAACCTTGAAAGAGCTCATGGAGCACGGCGAGGAGCTCATTATTGCCAAAGGTGGAAAAGGAGGAAGAGGGAATAATCACTTTAAATCTTCTACCAATCAAACACCACGCTTTGCCCAGCCAGGTATGGACGGAGAGGAAGGTAACTTTACCTTAGAAATGAAAGTCTTGGCCGATGTTGGGCTCGTAGGCTTTCCAAATGCAGGGAAATCTACCTTGCTTTCGGTGCTAACCGCAGCCAAACCGAAAATAGCCAATTACGAATTTACCACCCTAAAACCCAACTTAGGGATTGTAGAATACCGTGACCACCGTACATTTGTGATGGCAGATATTCCAGGAATTATCGAAGGCGCCGCCGAAGGAAAAGGCTTGGGACATTATTTTTTACGCCATATAGAACGAAACTCTACATTATTGTTCCTAATCCCAGCAGATGTAGACGATATTAAGGAGCAATACGAAATTTTATTAGACGAACTCCGTCGTTACAATCCAGAATTGCTGGATAAAAATCGTCTGGTAGCTATTTCTAAAAGCGACATGCTGGACGACGAGCTAAAGGCTGAAATGAAAACATTATTAGATAAAGAATTTAAAGGTATTCCGTATTTGTTCTTTTCGGCTGTGGCACAAACGGGCTTAATGGATTTAAAAGACAAACTTTGGTCTATGATGAATGAACAATCTGTTCAGGAATAGCTTTTTTTAGTTAAATATTACTTTTGGGTCTATAGCATTATTCTATTTCAGTATTTTGCCCAAAATTTAATTGAATGAAACAATTTTTACTTTCCACAGCTTTTCTACTTTTTACGTTTATTGGGTTTGGGCAGTGTCCTACTGAATCGGGTATTGGTTTTGTTACCCAGAGTGAGTTAGATGCTTTTCTAGTTAATTATCCTAATTGTACTGAACTTAGGAATGTTTATATATTTGGAGAAGGTATTACAGATCTCTCACCATTAAATCAAATTACTCACATCAATGGTAATTTTGAAATTGTATCAACTTCTCTCACTAGCCTTAATGGCTTAAATTCCTTAATACAAGCAGGAGATTCTGTTACAGATCATTTTAAAATAGAGTTTAATGATTTATTACTTTCGCTAAATGGGTTGAATAATTTAGAACACATTGAAGGCATTTTACAAATAACTTCAAATTCTGTTCTTCCCAATTTACAAGGGTTGGAAAGCTTAACTTCTATGAATAATTATCTACATATTTATCAAAATCCCGTATTAGAGAATTTATCAGGATTAGAGAACCTTACAACCATCTCTGGAATGATTTTCGCCAGTAATCAAAGTTTAATTGGATTTGAGCAACTTGAAAGTCTAGAGACAGTGGTTGAAAGGATTTCAATCCAAGATAATAATTTTATAACATCTCTTGCTGGATTTGAAAGTTTACAAAGTTTGTCACTTAGTTTTACACTTTCAGATAATGATCTACTAAATGATATTTCAGGTTTTGCTAACCTTGATTCAAATTTTGTTTTTGGCGTTAAAATTACTAATAATTCTAATTTATCAGAATGCAGTATTCAGGCAGTATGTGACAATGTTGATAATCCAAATTTAATTTATTTTGATATTGAAAACAATGGTACAGGTTGTTCATCTGTCGCTGAAGTTGCATTTCAATGTGGCATTGTAGACATCCCAGACAACAACTTCCTTAACGCCTTACTAAATTACACCCCAACCATAGACACCAACACTGACGGTAACATACAGTTTGACGAAGCTGAAGCATTTACAGGAAACCTAAATGTTGCTGGGAATGTAATTTCAGACTTTACAGGTCTGGAAGCTTTTATAAATAGCACAGGTTTTGACGGGAGCGGAAATTTTATAAGCGAACTTTCTTTAGAGGAAAATACAGCTGTAACAAGCGTAGATTTTTCGAACAATCCGGACCTAAGAAAAGTATTTTTGAAAAACGGAAACAATACCGCCATCACCAATTTTAATGGCGTGGATTGCCCTAGTTTGGAATTTATATGTGTGGACGATGTTGCATTTGCCGAAGCTAATTTTACAAGTATAGACTCTCACGTTGTTTTTGTAGAAGATTGTGAAATACTAGCTGTAGAAGATTTTAATCTTGCAGATGCGGTTTCTGTTTTCCCTAACCCGGTTTCAGAAACGCTAACCATTTCAACTACTTCAAATATCAATTTCACCAAAGCCGAAATTTATTCCATAAACGGTCAAAAACTGGTGGAAACTTCAGCAACACAAATTAATTTGAGCGACTTTTCTACAGGAATTTACTTTGTGAAGGTGATTTCAGCACAAGGGAGCATTACCAAAAAAATTATTAAAGAATAATTACAATACAATGAGACAATCTTTACTTACCACAGCATTTTTATTCTTCAGTTTTATTGGGTTTGGGCAGTGTCCTACGGAGCCATTATTAGAAATTACATCCCAATCGCAGTTAGATAACTTTTCAACTAATTACCCAGATTGTACCATATTAAATAACAATATTAGAATTTCCGGAACCGATATTGTTGATGTCTCGGGCTTGGCACAACTCACCTATATTTCTGGTCTGTATATAGAGAATAATCCAACGCTGGAATCTTTAGACGGACTTGAAAACCTGACCGATATTGCTGGATTATATATTCGTAATAATCCAGTCTTAGTGGATTTTGATGGTACTGGTAATGCAATGATCCATTTTGTTGAAATTCTTAACAACCAAAATTTATCTTCTTTAAATGGTTTACTTGGTATTGATGGTCAATTAGAAAGTTTAACCATTCGCGAGAATCCTTCGTTAGTAAATTTACAAGGATTAAATACCTGTACAGGAGTTGTGCATACAGATTTTTTACTTGAAAATAATGAGGCACTAACTTCTTTAAGTGGTATTGAAAATATGACTATTATAGGGAACTTGATTGTTAGAGATAATGATGCGCTTGTACAATTAGATGCTCTCAATACTAATTTAGAAGTGTATATAGGGCTTTACTTAGAAGATAATTTAATTTTGGAAGATATTACCAACTTAGAGAGTGTAACCTTTGGAACTCTTTTTGAACAATTACAATTGTTGAATAATCCCAGCTTATCTATATGTAATAGTAGCACTATTTGCGATTATATCTTAGGCGGGGGAAGTACTTCAATTCAAAATAATGATGAGGGTTGCTTAACAATCTCTCAAGTAAGTGCATCGTGTGGAGAAATATATATTCCGGATCCAAATTTTCTTCAAGCTTTAACCCAACATAACCCGCCAATTGATCTAAATACTGATACTATAATTCAACTCAACGAAGCCGAAGCATTCACAGGAACATTAAACGTAGCTAGTAAAGTTATTTCAGACTTCACAGGCCTGGAAGCTTTTATAAACATCACAGGTTTTGACGGGAGCGGAAATTTTATAAGCGAACTTTCTTTAGAGGAAAATACAGCTGTAACAAGCGTAGATTTTTCGAACAATCCGGACCTAAGAAAAGTATTTTTGAAAAACGGAAACAATACCGCCATCACCAATTTTAATGGCGTGGATTGCCCTAGTTTGGAATTTATATGTGTTGACGATGTCGCATTTGCCGAAGCCAATTTCACCAGTATAGATCCTCAGGTTCAATTTGTAGACGATTGCGAATTGCTTATAGTAGAAGATTTTAATCTTGCAGATGCGGTTTCTGTTTTCCCTAACCCGGTTTCAGAAACGCTAAGCATTTCAACTACTTCAAATATCAATTTCACCAAAGCCGAAATTTATTCCATACACGGTCAAAAACTGGTGGAAACTTCAGCAACACAAATCAATTTCAGTGAATTTTCATCTGGGGTTTACTTTGTGAAGATAGTTTCGGGAAGAGGAACTATTACTAAGAAAATCATTAAAAAATAATTATGAAACAAAACTTACTTACTATAACCCTTTTACTTTTTACGTTTACTGGATTTGGGCAGTGTCCTACGGAAATTATTAACTTAAATTCTCAAGCTGAAGTTGATGCATTCGCTACAAACTACCCTAGTTGTACAGAAATAAATTTTCCATTGTTCATCTCTGGAAATGATATTACTAATCTCAACGGACTTTCTCAATTAACTAGCATTAATAGTATCCTTACGATATCCGACACATCACTTGAGAATTTTAATGGTTTACATAATATTGAAAATATTGTTGACGGATTATACCTATTTAACAATAATACTATATCAAATATGCATGGATTTGAGGGATTGATTGAAATAGGAGACATATCCTTCGAATCTAACCAAAACCTTATAAATATGGAAGGGTTTGAAAATGTAGTCACTGCTCTAGATATTTCAATTGAATTCAATAATTCTTTTTTAAATTTTGAAGGTTTCGATTCTTTAATTTCTTGTGATGGGTTTAGAGTCACTTCTTGTCCCTCTTTTATTAATTTTCTTGGAATGGAAAGTCTACAAACCTCTACAGCATCTGTTCGAATAGTAGATAATACAAACCTTGAGAGTTTTTCGGGGTTGGAAAACCTAAATTCTATTAATCCTGGACATTTGTACATAGAGAATAACCCAAATTTACAAGGTTTTACTGCCTTTGAGAACCTGACATTTGTAAGAAATTATATTTGGGTTCTAAATTGTGATTCGGTGGAAAATCTTGATGGCTTCGAAGGTGTTGAACAGTTAGATTATAGCTTTCGCTTAATAGGGAATCAAAATTTAAATTCAATTTCAGGGTTTTCTAATTTAAGCGGAACTTACGATTTTGGAATAAAAATAAAAGATAACCCTAATTTATCCATGTGTAATATAAATACGGTTTGTGAAAATCTGTATGTTGATGAAATAGGTTATTTTGAGATAGAAAATAATGGGTCTGGCTGTAATTCAGTTGAAGAGGTGGCAGATTCCTGTGGAGTGCTAATTATTCCAGATGTAAACCTTTTAAATGCCTTACTAGATAACGATCCTGTTATAGACATAAATAATGATAATTTAATACAATATTCAGAAGCAGGAACATTTACTGGAGCTTTAAATCTTGAGAATAAACAAATCTCAGATTTTGAAGGACTGCAGGCTTTTATAAATGCTACTTCTATCAATGTTTCTGGAAATTTTATGAGTTTTTTAAACCTAAATCAGAATCTTACTTTAGACACTCTGGACTTTTCTAACAGCCCAGATTTAGAATCTGTTAATCTAAAAAACGGAAATAATACCGCCATCACCAATTTTAATGGCGTGGATTGCCCAAGCCTAGAATTTATATGTGTGGACGATGTTGCATTTGCCGAAGCTAATTTTACAAGTATAGACTCTCACGTTGTTTTTGTAGAAGATTGTGAAATACTAGCTGTAGAAGCTTTTAATCTTGGGGATGCTGTTTCGGTATTTCCTAACCCGGTTTCAGAAACGCTAACCATTTCAACTACTTCAAATATCAATTTCACCAAAGCCGAAATTTATTCCATACACGGTCAAAAATTGGTGGAAACTTCAGCAACACAAATTAATTTGAGCGACTTTTCTACAGGAATTTACTTTGTGAAGGTGATTTCAGCACAAGGGAGCATTACCAAAAAAATTATTAAAGAATAATTACAATACAATGAGACAATCTTTACTTACCACAGCATTTTTATTCTTCAGTTTTATTGGGTTTGGGCAGTGTCCATTATTTTCAATAGATTTAAATTCGCAGACCGAAATTGATTCATTTGTAGTTGATTACCCTGATTGTATTAATTTATCTACGAGATTGACTGTTAGTGGTTCTGATATAACTAATCTCTTAGGCTTATCTCAACTAGAAAGTGTTGACGATTTATATATAATAGATAATCCACAACTCACATCATTGGCTGGTTTAGAGAATCTTACTAATGTTGATGATGAGCTCAGAATCCATGAAAATCCGGTATTATCCAATTTATCTGGAGTTTCAAATTTAAATACTTGTGCTGAAATTAATATTGAAAACTGTCCTGGAATTTCAAGTTTACCCAACTATAATACTTTAAATACCTTAGGTACTCTTAGAATCACCAATAATAATGGATTGTTCAATATGAATGGATTGGAAAATCTAACTACTTTATCTGAGATAATAATTATTAATAATGATAACCTATTGAACTTTGAAGGTTTAGAAGGAATTACAGAGATTGATAACTTTGATATATCCTCAAACATTGGTATACAAAACTTCAACGGGTTGCAGAACGTAAATTCAATCTTAACCTTTAGAGTTGCCAACAATCATTCTATAGTAGATTTTACGGGATTGGAGAATGTTGAAGAAATTCTTTCATTCGATATATCAAACAATGATTTGTTATCTAATTTTAACGGATTACAAGAAGTTACAATTACCGGCGCCGAATTCTCAGAAAGCTTTATCAAACTAAATGATAATTTAACGTCAATTTCAGGTTTTATTGATACTTTCGAACAACCTACGAAGCTTAGAATTACAAACAACTTAGCCTTATCTAATCTCTCTGGCTTTATAAGTAATCCTTCACCTATAGCTTTACAAGAACTAACTATAGACGCTAATGATTCCTTGATAAATTTAGAAGGACTTGACACAATTTCAGAAATTAATGATTTATTAATTATTGCTGGCAATGGTAGCCTTGAAAACTTAACTGGATTACAAACAATTTTCTTTAATGGTGGAGAAGTTGGAATAATCTTAAATCCAGCCCTTACAACTTTGGGAGAATTAGCTGCGACAGGTTCAACAGTATCTGATTTGACTGTTCGCTTAAACGACAATTTGCAAAACATTTTAGGGATGGAAAATATTGAACAAGTAACAAACCTTGACATTAGTTTTCTTCCCCTTATTACAAATTTGGAAGGTCTTTCTGCGATGAATGTTTCTTTTGAAATTTCTATCAGAGATAATGCTTCCCTAGAAAACCTTCAGGGTCTTGGTCCTTTTCCTGTTCATACATTTGAAGTTGAGGATAACAGTTTATTAGTGTCATTGGATGGAGCAGAGGTAATTCCGTCTATGGGTTATATGGATATTAGAAATAATACTGTGCTTCAAGATATTTCGGCTCTTGAATATGTAGATCTAATAGGACCAGGACTAGCGTTAACCGGAAACACGCAGTTATCAGAGTGCAGTATTTTAAGTTTTTGTAATTATCTGGATACATTCAATATCGTGGAGATAAATAATAACGGAAATGGATGCAATAGTGAAACTGAAATATTAGCAGGATGTTCTTTCAATTTTAATACCTTGAAAGGTGCGGTAAATTTTGATTTTGAAAATAATGGATGTTCTTTTCAGGATTATCCAGTATCTGGAGCTATCGTAACTGCAACTAACGGCACTGATATTTTAAGCACAAATGTGAATGAATTTGCAGAATATCAACTATTTTTTCCTTGGCAAGGAACTGTTGATATAGGGCTAAATGAAGAATCTATTCCTGAATATTTTCAGTCAGACCCTTCTTTAGCGACTTTCAATTTTACAGGCTTAGGTACTCTTGAGATGCAGGATTTTTGTATTACAGCTACCTCTATTATTGACGATATTCAAGTTTTCTTAATTCCCCTCGATGAGGCAAGACCAGGATTTGACTCTAGTTACAGGATTCTTTATGAAAATATAGGAACTACCTTAATATCTGGGGCTATATCATTAAATTTTGATGATGTCAAGCAAATGTATTTGAATGCGGTGCCTGAGGAAACAACTGTGAACGGAAATTTAATCGAGTGGTCTTATGAGAATCTAGAGCCATTTGAATCTAGAAGCATTACTGTTAATTTCAATAATTTTACTCCGCCAATTAATGAAGATGGCGATATATTAAACTTTATAGTAAACATTAACCCAATGGAAGATGATAATCCAGATAATAATATCTATACATTGGAGCAAATAATGGTTAATAGTCAAGATCCTAATGATAAAATAGTTAATCAAGGAGAAGAAATACTTGTTTCAGAAGTTGGTGATTACTTAGAATATATTATCCGTTTTCAAAATATTGGAACTGCTAGTGCCATAAATGTAAGGGTGGAGGACGTTTTAGATTCTAATTTAGTTTGGGGAAGTTTTAGGGTGTTAGGTGCAAGTGACTCTTACAGATTGGAAATAGTTGACAACAACCAAGTTTCATTTATTTTCGATGATATAAACCTTCCTTCTGTAGATGTTGACCCTGAAGAAAGCAATGGTTACATAGCCTTTCAAGTAAAAACAAAAAACAATTTGCAGATAGGAGATTTTATTGAAAATGAAGCAAATATTTTCTTCGATTTTAATGCGCCAATACTTACAAATACTGTTAGAACGACTGTTACAGAGATATTAGGCATTAACGATTTGGATTTTAAAGGTTCAATTATACTACTGCCTAACCCAGTTTCCAATATTCTGACTATTTCAACAACAAACGTTAACTTTATAGGTGCGGAAGTGTATTCAGTAAGTGGTCAAAAACTAAATGAGACTTCAGCAAAACAATTAAATATGAGCGACCTTTCTGCAGGGATTTACTTTGTGAAGGTAATTTCAGAAAAAGGAAGTGTGACTAAAAAAATTGTTAAACAATAATAAACACGCAACCTATTCGCATAGTTTTTGACTATTTTAGTGAAAAGGAATGCCATGAAGTATTTATATTTAGTAGTACTAAGTAGTCTGTTGGTTGCTTGCGGAACCACCGTAGGCATAGACTATGATGAAACAACCGACTTCTCACAATACACCACATATAATTTTTACCCTTCTATAGATTCGGGATTAAACGATCTGGACGATAAGCGCGTCATGCAAGCTACAGATAGTTTGTTACAGCAGCGCGGTTTTGTAAAATCTGAAACTCCCCAACTCTATATTAACTTTTTTGCTAAGGAAAGTATTTCCAACTCTCGAAACACAATAGGGATAGGTGTTGGCGGCGGTGGTGGAAACGTTGGCGTAGGGATAAGTGGCGGCATTCCAATTGGTGGGCGTGTAGTAAACCAACAATTTACTATGGATTTTATAGACGTAGCCAAAGATGACTTGGTGTGGCAAGCCGTAGCCGATGGAGAGTACAAAGAGAAAGCTTCACCTGCTCAAAAAGAAACACACTACTGGGAGGTGCTATCCAAAATTTTGAAGAAATATCCGCCAAAAATATAAAGAACGCTTAGTGCCGCTTTGGTCTGGATAGCTTAAAATATTGGTTTGTGGTTTCGTCAAGTCGGTTTCGTATTTTTTTAAAAGTTTCCTCGTTTGGTGCAAGGTTCACGTATGTGTCAATAATGGTACTTCTTTTATAAATTAAAAAGGTGTTTTTGACATCTGGATTTATATTGTTTAGATAGATTTCAGATTTCTTATCAGTAAAGGAAGGAACAAAAGTTAACGCAACTTTTCTTAGGGCAAGCTCAGTTCCAAGGTTTTCTAACTTCTGTATCCTCTTGTTTTTATTGTAATTTGTTTCGTTGCCATATACAAAATACACTTTTAAATATTTTTCTCTCCGTACACTTTCCTTATCTAAAAATACAAGCCACTCTTTTACTTCATGCCAATCGGGTTTATTACCTACAAAATATAAAACCCCATGATACCAACCGTATTTGCAAATAGGGCAGGTTTTGGTGCCAGCATCTGGTCCGTACGCATGGTAGGGTGTAAATGAACTAATGTCTTCCCCAATATTTTTTCCCGATGGTACAGCCGATGATTCTTGTATGTGGTAGTCGGGAATGTTTAATCCAAGAATAATATCGCGCTCACCAACCCACATTGTTTCTTGTTGGACAAAACGAATAACGCCACTACCACCGCGATTTTTCATTTTTTTTCTGCGTGCCGCTGTGAGTAACGGGTCATTGTCGAAAACAAAATTGTCTATATAATAGGGTTCTTTTACATTTTTTTCCTTCACGGTAATATGTATGTGTGCAGCTTCGTCTCTGCTTGGATACGACCCAGGTTTTATGGTGTAAATGGAATAATTGCCTTGGGCGTCTGTTTTTAACCAACCTCTAATATATCCTTGCGTTTGTCCCAATTTGTTTTTAGGCATATTGCGCGCTTCACTTTCATTGGTTGCGTATATCCCTTTGGTGTTTGTTTGGTAATAATATAATATTACATTGGGAGCAGGAGTTTTTCCATCTAGTTGGTATACCGTTCCTGTAAGTAGTATTTGTTGCCCGTCTTCTTTCCATGCAGGACTGGTGTCTGTAGCAGTTAAAGTTCTCGGCATGTTATAATAAAATGGCATGTCTTTATTGAAATCGTCGCTTAAAACTGTTGTCTGCTCTTTAGTGATTTGCCCTGTACAGTGCACTAAATTGAAGCAGGTAACGACAAGTAATCCTATTTTGAAAATTTGAAACATCTTTAAAAATTTTCAATAAAAGTAGGCTTTCAGAAAGGTGATGTGTTTAACTTTTACTGAAAATTGGCTGTGTGGAGTGAATACTTATGCTACTGGAGTAGTTGTTTCCAGTTGCTTCTGTAATGCCTGCTTAATCGAAATGTTTGCCCGTTTTCTAACGTAGCATCGTAATCGCCATTACTTCTCGATTTCAGCTCTTTTATGCACGTAGCATTTAGAATGGTAGAGCGATGTACTCTTAAAAATAGCTTTGGATCGAGTTCTCTTTCAAACTCTTTTAAGCTTTTAGTGTCTAGAAATTTTTGATCGGTGGTGTACACAACAGAATACGGTTTGTCTGTAGTAATAAATTGAATCGATTTAGTAGAAACAGTTATAAGTTTTGAGCCAATTTTTAATTTTAGTTTTTCTGAAAAATTAGAAATTTGAATTTCTGGCTTTTTTTTGAAACAATACAACAGAGGAAAAACCGAATACCATAACAAGGCAATATACAATTGGTTTGAAAATGCAGTTTTTAAAATTGCAGAAAAGCGATGTGGTGTTGAAAATGCCACGTTGCTCACTGCTACAAACAAGGACGTGAATACAACTATATGTAAAAAGCTAAAAAAAGCACCTATGGCTATGCTAATTACTACTTTTATTGTTGTGTTTTTTAAAGGTATATTTTCAAATAAGCGAGCTATACCTAGTGTGCAGGGAATACATAAGATATAAAAGGTATTATAAAGTAAAGATTCTGAAATATAGAATCCTGTGTTTTTGAGGATACTATATATGAAATCCTGAAGCACTGCTATCCCAAAAACAAAAATTACAATAAGAACATACAAGGGGATGGTCCCCACTTTTGGAATTTTAATTGTTTTGGTTATGTAAAGAGAGTGCTCCATTTCTTAGGTTGTTATTCTGTAATAATAACTCCGTCGTCAACTTCTTTTTGGGTCGGTTTTTCAAACCATTGCTCCATAAAATCGAAATTCTCCTGGGTTACTTCAAATTCGAAGGTAGCTCCTTTTTCTCTGTTCCTTTTTAGCACCCTTTCTAGTCGGGTTTCTTTTGAGATGTCTAAAAAATGAACCTTAAGTTTGTATCCATGTACTTCAGCAAATTTTCTGAATTTTTCTCGATGCTCATATTTCGACAATCCTAAGTCCAGAATCGAATCAACGTTCGAAGCTTCTAATTGTTTAACGATCTCTAGTATCATTTTTTCAGCTCTGTCAATCCTTTCCAGAAACCATTCCAGTCCATCATCTGGTTTTTTATCGGCAAGAAACAGCGTTTTGTTCCAGGTATCAATTGAAAAGATAACTCCATTAGTTTTTCTTTTCAGTTTGGTAGCATAGGTTGTTTTTCCGGATCCTGTATTTCCAATAATTAAGTGTAGCATTTTATTGTTTTTACAGCTATACATACTTCAACATACCCAAAGATAATCAAAACCTATTTTATTCCTCCACGCTAATCCGTACCCCTTCACTATGACTTGTAAACTCTGGTGCATACATGCTTTGTATGGTGGTAATGCCATTACTAAACGTTCCTGCATTGTTTACACGTAAATCGTATTCAAAAATATAAATTCCTTTGCGCAGGGTGTCAAAAAAGAAATTGGTGCTGGCGTCTTTGGTAGCTTGATAAAAGCCCAATCCGTCTTGCCATTTGTAGGTAGACAACACATCTATAGGTTCCAATCCCGCCGCTCGCATATCTTTCATATGTACAAAATCCATTTCCCGATCCACCCGTAATTCTATGCGTACACGTACTAAATCGCCTACTTTTAATGGTGTCGCTTCTTTAATTTCTGAAAGTTCCTCGCCTGTCGCCGTATTTGTTTTTAGAAATAATTTCTTCTTCAATTGCAAAGGAGTTTCAGCACTTGTTATTTTATCTAAGTCTTCAAAATACTGCCAATACAATCCGCCCCAGGCAATACCTTCGCCTTTTTTCTTCATCGTCACGGTGGCTTGACCTTCAGAAATTTCCGAAGTATTCCAACTCGTCTTAAAATAACCCGTTCCAGCTTCTACTTTAACGTCATCTAATTTGGAAGGATCAATCACGTTATTGCCTACGGTAACTTGCACGGCTTCAGTCACACTTAGCCAATCTGTTCCTTGCAGCAGGAGCGCGTACACAGCTTCGGTAGTGGCTTTGGTCGTGGCCCATTGATTGGTTTGTTTGTTTTTAAGCAGCCACACTTTTAAATTGTCTAAGGTTTCAGTGTCTTTTTCTATTTCAGAAAATACTTCTACCATCAATGCTTGGGTTTCTACAGGTGCCTGATACCAATACCATGACGGGGTGTTGCTCTTCCAGTACATCCCTAATTCCTCACTGGTAATGCTGTTTTCTTTTAAGGCTTTAGTAATTTTTGACGCTGCAGATGTCCTCCCGTTTCGGTGTAACACTAAGGCAATCATCCCTTTAGAATATAAATTGCGGGTGTTCCAATAGGTTTCCATCTGTCCTAAATAATAATTGCTTATCTCTGCTACTTCTTTAGGCTGTTTCACCTGCGGATAGAAACTACGCATATACAAATAGTGCGTTTGCAAACGGCTTAAGTGATCTGCTTTGTAATCTGGCTTTTTAGTATATCGAGAAAGTTGCTTGTATTCCTTTACAAACTCAGCATCCAGATATTGTATTGCTTTTTTTACCATTTGATCTTCTGGTGCTCTGAGCGTAGTCGAAGAGACTCCCAATTTATCCAAATGCCCAAATCCAGTTGCAATATGCTGCGTAATATACCTGCTTGCGTAGCCACCATTAAACCACGGCCAGGCACCAGAGCTCAACTGATTTTGCTGTAATTTACTAACAGCTTCCCCTTGCTTGCGTTGCATTAGGTTAAGGTCGAACAATAATGCAATGCGTTTTTTCTGTTCGGTTTCGCTTTGGGCATCACGAAGCCAAGGTGTTTCCTGGATTAATAACGATTTCAACTCCTCATTCTTCTCAAGATTACTTAACAAAGCATCACTACTGGCCCATTGGTCAAAAACGGCTTTTATACGCGGATTGCTATTCGCTATATGCGTTGCCAGACTATTGGCGTAGTAGCGCGCAAAGGTTTGCTCGTTGCACTCGTACGGAAACTCCATTAAATAGGGCAAGGCCTGCACGGCATACCACGCTGGGTTTGAGGTAACCTCCAACGTCAATTTGTGGTGTTGTAACGTGGTTGAGGTATTATTTTTTAACTTGTCTAACGTAAACGTCTTTGTCTGATTAGAGCGCACCCACATCGGCAAGGTTTCGGTCACCAACATTCTATTGCTTAGCACGGGAAGTGTGCTTTGCTCACCATCGCTAAAATTCTCAGTCTTGGCAATTACTTTATACTCCACCGCTTGTATGTTCGATGGAATTTTTAAACGCCAGGAAACCTGGGTGTTGTTGCTTTTTTCAACTGAAAAGTTCTTTATAGCATTGTTATTCGCCAAGGCCACATCAATAGCTTCTCCCGTAACAGCATCGTTTAACTGTAATACCGCCTGTCCTGAAAGCTGGGTGTTACTTAAATTTGAAATTTTACTGCTAATGATTATTTCATCCCCTTCCCGTAAAAATCGTGGGGCATTCGGTACGACCATTAATTCTTTCTGGGTCACGGTTTCAAACGTGGAAACCTTTGTGTTGAGGTCTTTAGTATGCGCTAACAATTGCAACTTCCAACGGGTTAACGCTTCTGGCGTCGTAAAGTTGAAGGAAATGTTTCCGTCTTTATCCATTTTTAACTGTGGGAAAAAGAAGGCCGTTTCTTGCAGGTTTTTACGGATTTTAACTGCGGAAAAGTCTGTTTTTGACTGTAGTGAATCCAGTTCTTTATTTGAAGATACACCGGGTAAGCTTTCTAGAACTTCTTCCATTTCAGTATCAGCCATAGGAGCATTTGGAACCCCTTCGGCATTTACTTTGCTAACAGCATACCCTAAAGCTTTTTTCTCTCTTGGGATTCCTCGACCTGTGATGACAACCTCGCCATCTTTTGCATTAAATTTGTAACTCAAATTACTTTTATACCTATTGTATTCCCAGGTTTGCCCCGAAATACTAAACCCAAACCAATTAAACGTATCAAAACTTTGTTGCTTGCTAATATAATTTCTGTACGGGTATTGTAAATAAATCGTGCTATTTCCAAAGCTTTGGTTGGCATTTGGACTTCCCAATGAATAATATTGCAACGAAGGTTGCGGATTAAATTGCCACTGATGGGGCGCGAATTGATCCAGCGACATATCGTACATGCTAGCCAGCAATTCTGCCGAAACTTTTTCACCATCGGGACCTTTTATGGTAAAACTCCATGTTTCTGGAACACCAGGCTCTAGCTTATCTCGAAAGGTTTTGGTTTCAATGCTAAGCTCCGTTTTGGGAGCAGGTACTTTTATCAATTTCGAACCTCCCTGAAAACTATTAAAAGCCGCCAAGCTATAATGAATGGCAAATCCGCCCACATCTTCAGCTGTAACTGGTACCGAAATGGTTTTTGAATTACTATCCAACGAAATAATAAACCTCTCTAAAATTTTCTTTTTCTTCTCTACAGAAAGCGTCACAGTAATAGCGGCATTCGATTTTAGCGTTACAAAAACGTTGTCACCCGCTTTGTAAGCTCCCTTATCAAACGAAATCTCGAATAATTGGTTGTCGGCAGGAGTTTCGTCTTTGTCGCTAAACACCTGGGTGTATTCTTTTGCAAGTACCTCCTGTCCAAATGGGTCTTTTGTTTTTGAGACAATAACATACGCCCCAGAAGCCCATTTTTTTATGTTTCCAAGCTCAATTTCAGCTATAGATTTAGTGTTTATTGTTTTACTGAACACCTGTTCGCCCTGTTCCCAGGTTTGTATATCGTCTTCATTTTTATACGGATCGTGCGGAAATAATTTCCTAAACTGTGCTTCACTATATTCTTGATAATCTGGTGCATTCCAAGGCCTTTTGCGCAGCACCGTTTCAGGCGCTTTTAGTTTGTAGATGGTAATAGTAACATTGGCAGGAATTTTTTCACCATTCAGGTTTTTGGTCGAAAGTTTTAAGGTTTGTTTTTTGTTTTGCTTGTCTAACCTATCGGGTGCTTGCAAGTTAATGGTAAGGGCGTGATAACCCACATTTATAATGGTAGTAGTGCTCTGGGTTTCGCCATTAATATCGGTCACATCTGCCGAAACTTCGTATTGAAACACAGGCTGCCCTTCTTTGTCTACTTTGCTGTCCGGGAGCGCTTTAAAATTTATTTCGTATTCTCCTTTATTGTTGGTGGTGGTTTCGCCAAAGGTGATTTCTTGTCCTTCACCTATATTTTGTGGCCTACCCCAATAATACCAACGCGGGTATTGCACTTTTCGGGTTACTTTATAGGTTACTTTGGCATTGGTAATATTACTTCCGGAAAATGAAATTGCCTCACCTTTTAGCGAAATCTCATCATTCACACGGTAGGTTTCGGTTACAGGTTTAAAGTTGGTTTCAAACTTTGGGCGTTTGTATTCTTCAACACGGAAGGATATTTCAGAGGAAAGCGCTTTATTGCTGGCCGTAATTTTCATGGTAAATCGTCCGGTAAGCACTCCATTAGGCAATACAAATTCGCCTGCTACGGTACCAAATTCGTTGGTTTTAAGTTGCAACTGCGCCACATCTTCATAATTAGCATCGTACAGTAAAACACGTACGTCTTGATCGGGAAGTACTTTGGATTTTTTGTCTAATGTTTCAGCTACAATTCCTTTAAAATAAACAGTTTGCCCGGGTCTGTAAATACTCCGATCTGTAAATAGAAAACTGTTGTATCTATTTTCATCATTACCGTAGTTGCGGTTGTAATTGTAATAATTATCAAATTGCGCGGTATCATCCCCCTTGCTCACGGTCACCGAATAATTGTAATAATTGTTATTATAGTTATTTGGCACATTTATAAACCCTTTAGCGTCGGTTGTGTAGTTCTTACTGCTACCATTTCTACGCGTGTCTTTCAAGACACATTTGGCATTTGCAATGGGTTGGCCGTTGGTACGGTTCACCACTTGAAAATAGGTGTTGCCGTTTTCCTGAGTTTTTACAATAGAAAAATTGGTGTATTGTAGTTCAGTATACTCGAAAAGACGTTTGTTATCATTGTTGGACGGCGTTGCCATAACCAGATAACGACCTTGTGGAAATCCGGGAAGCAGGATTTCGGTGCTGTGGTTTCGGTAATCGCCTTCGTCCCGTAGTTGCTGTGTCCATTGCTTTTTTAAGGATAGTTTCTCAATAAACTCCCGCTTTTTTTCCTTATCATATATTTTCTGAAGCTTTTCACTGTCTTTTACCGAAATTGGATACACCGAAAGTTGAACGGTTGGTGTATTGCTATAGGTCACCAACATTCTGCTGTCGCTGCCAATGGGAAGATAAGACTCCATTTGAAGTTGAAGCGATGGCGTAGTAATAGTTTCTTTTAAGTTTTTGGCTTGAGAGGAGACATACGTATCGGGAAAATCCTTGATAAGCTGTTCGCAAATTTTAAGAGCTTCTTTGTAAGCCCATCGGTATGTTTCATCTTCGTTAGCAAGGTAATTTTCCCCTTGATTGTAGGCGTGTTGTGCGATTTCAAGATCGTAAATTCCCTTTGCGTATGCATTGTTTATTTTACTTTTTCCACTTTGTAGTGCTGAAAGATATACCGCTTCTTTGTTGGCAATAGCACCTTTAGAAAGTAGAAACGAAAGTCTCGCCACATCTACTGCTGCCAACGGAATATCATTGTTTTTAGCCAAATGAAATGCAATTAAATCCTGATATAGTTGTAGTGCTTTTAATTCCAGCGAGGTGCTGTCTTTTGAAACAATTTTTAATTGCCGAAACGATGTATACTCACCTAAATAGGAAGCTTCTTTTATCTCAAAAGCATTAGTAGGTTTGGTGATAGCGTTCTCTGAAGTCTTATAAAAGGAAAGGGCGTTGTGTGCCAGGAAATCGTATAAAGTAGGCCTAAGTTTGTTGGAGTCCTCATAAGTGACGAGGATAGGTTCAAAAGCTTCGGTGGTCGTGTTTTTTAAAACCTCTTCATTCGTTAAAGATTGCTGGAAATAGGTTGCTATTTCAGCAAAAAGGGTTTCGAGATCCCACGTTCTAAAGTCGGTTTGGTCTACTTTTGTTTCGGTTTTGGTACGGTCGTAAAATTTGTAGCGGTTTTGCTGAAAGTAGTCCCAATACATCTTAGCCACCATGTTTTGCAATACATTTTTGGCTGGGGCTTCGCTTTTAGAAATCATGTTTTTGAAATCTTCAATCACCGAAAGTTGAGAATCTTCCTCCAGAATCATAGCAAATTTGCTTTTAAACAATAGTGTCTTTATAAGCTGTGCTTGGTTGTTTTTGGCTTTTGCTTTGGCTTCAATTTGTGTAACAATTTCTAGGGCAGATTTAGGTGTGTCGGCTACTTCAAGTTTCTCTATTTGGTTCCAGAGAACGTTATAATTTGTGTTTTGCGCGTTAGTAAATGCCATTGTAACTATTGTGAATATGATCGTATAAAGGGTTTTCATCTTGATATAATATTTGATAAAGTGGAAGATGGAATGCCAAAATTAAATTTTTCGAGATTGATTTCTAACTCTTTTGGGCATTTCATAAGTCTTAAATTTTCCGAAAGATAGTTTCAGTATCAATTCCGAAGTACTACTAATGAGTATAAACAGACAAAAAATGAGCCAAACCCTAGTATGAGTTAGGTAATCTTTTTTTAGCACTGTATTTGTATAAAGTTAACAAAACCTACATACTATAAGCGACGTATATAGGTTTGTTTTGTAGGAACTGCCAAACTCCTATATTTGAAACCGTAAACTTCTGTAATGAAAAACCTATTACTCTTTCTATTATTTCCAGTATTACTTTCGGCGCAGACTTCTTTCGAATCAGCTGAAGATTACTTTAGAAAGGAGCAATTCAGTAAAGCGAAACCTTTATTTCAGCACTACCTGAAAGACCATCCTAACGACCAGAAAGCCCGTGAATATTTAGGAGATATTGCTAGTTATAAAAAAGATTGGGATACAGCGATAGGCTATTATCAAGCTTTGGTAGAAGAAGATGAAGCCAACGCTAACTATCATTTTAAATTCGGCGGAGCCTTGGGGATGAAAGCGTTATCTATAAACCGTATACGTGCCGCAACTTATATAGGCGATATAAAAGAACACTTTGAAATAGCTTCAAAATTAGATCCCAACCATATTGAAGTGCGCTGGGCATTGGTGGAGTTTTATATTCAGTTGCCCGGAATAATTGGCGGGAGTGTAAAGAAAGCAACCAAATATGCTAACCAACTATATAAAATATCCCCAGTAGACGGATATTTATCCAAAGGATACATTGCAGAATACGACGACAGACCCGTCGATGCAGAGCGCTATTACAAAAAAGCAATCGATGTAGGGGGCTCTCCAACGACTTATGAAAAACTAACCGAGCATTACGAGAAAAACAAACGTCCAAAAGAAGCCATAGAGACGGCAAACAAATCGCTTCAAATCCATAAGCGAAATAGCTTAAACTATCAGATTGGTAAAATTGCAGCCCAGTATAATCTGGATTCCGAACTGGGGATTAATTGTTTGCAGGCCTATATTAAAAATCACTCTGTGCGGGACGGGGTCCCAAAAGACTGGGCATATTACCGCCTAGCGCAGATTTATAAAAATTTGGGTAAAAAGCAAACTGCTTTGCAATGGATAGATAAAGCATTAAGTAATCGACCGGATTTTGAGCAAGCACAGGAGGAGAAAAAGAAGATACTTAGTTTGTAGTGGGGAAGTATGAGAATACTCGTTTCGCTTGCTTTGAGCTATGAGTAAAAGTATTTTTATACAATAAATAAGGTTAAAAAATAAATTTCCTCCCGACTCACTAGCTTTTTTACAAACTCCTCAACTTTTTATCATTTCAATACTGAATCCCTTAACTTTATACTTTTAAACAATAAACTCTAAACTTCTCAACTCAATTATGAGAGTACATTTTATAGCCATTGGTGGCGCAGCAATGCACAATTTAGCATTGGCATTACATAACAAAGGATATCAGGTAACCGGTAGCGATGACGAAATTTTTGACCCCTCCAAAAGCAGATTAGATGCTAAAGGATTGTTGCCAAATGAATATGGTTGGTTTCCAGCTAAAATTTCAGCAGATATTGAAGCAATTATTTTGGGAATGCACGCCAAAGCCGATAATCCCGAATTACTAAAAGCAAAAGAACTGGGCTTGAAAATCTATAGTTATCCAGAGTTTTTATACGAACAATCCAGAAATAAAACCCGCGTAGTTATTGGCGGAAGTCATGGAAAAACCACCATCACCTCTATGATTTTGCACGTAATGCATTACCACGATAAAGACGTAGATTATATGGTAGGCGCGCAACTAGAAGGTTTTGATACCATGGTGAAACTTACTGAAGAGAATGATTTTATTGTTCTGGAAGGTGACGAATATTTATCGAGTCCCATCGATAGACGGCCAAAATTTCATTTATATAAGCCTAATATTGCATTGTTGAGCGGAATTGCCTGGGATCATATTAATGTGTTTCCTACGTATGAAAATTATGTAGAGCAGTTTGAAATTTTTCTTAGGGAGATCACCAACGGTGGAACCATTATTTACAACCAAGAAGACCCTGAAGTAAAACGAGTAGTGGAAAGCAGTACAGCAACCATTAAAAAAGTAGCCTACCAAACACCAGAATATACTGTTGAAGATGGAACCACTTTGCTTGAAACTCCCGAAGGTCCCATGCCAATTGAAGTGTTTGGAAAGCACAATCTAAACAACTTAGAAGGTGCGAGGTGGATTTGCCAACTCATGGGCATAGATGCCGAAGATTTTTATGAAGCTATTGCTACATTTAGCGGTGCTAGTAAACGTCTTGAGAAAATTGCAGAAACTCCAACTGCCATTGCGTATAAAGATTTTGCACACAGCCCGAGCAAAGTAAAAGCCACGACCGAAGCCTTAAAAAACCAATATCCCGATCGAAAATTAATTGCTTGTCTGGAATTACACACTTACAGTAGTCTAAACCCAGAATTTTTAACCGAATATCAAGGAGCCTTGGACGCAGCAGACGAAGCGGTTGTTTTTTACTCTCCCCACGCCGTGATGATAAAAGGGCTGGAAGAGATTAAGGTGACGCAAATCACAGACGCTTTCCAAAGAGAAGATTTGATGGTCTTTACCAACCCAGCCGACTTTAAAACATTTCTCTACACACAGGATTTTAAAAATGCTTCGCTTTTGTTAATGAGCAGCGGGAATTATGGAGGATTGGATTTTGCTGAGATTAAGGAGTTTTTAAGGTAGAAAATTAACATCTTTGAACCTTTGAGTCTCTCTGCGCAATAACCAGTATTTACAGTTGCTTATATATATTATTAATAAATTCTGAAATATCCTTCTCGGAACTTTCAACCAAAGCCTGTTTCGCTAGTTCAAAATCTGTTGCATTTTTATCCTGTGAGAGCTTAAACTTTCCTTCCCAGTTGGTAATCTCAATATTAAAAGCCTGAATGTAATTAATGAGGCGGTCCATTCGAGGATCATTCATTTCTAATTTAAATTTATGTTCGGGTTGTTCCAGAAAATCTGTCATGGCAACCATCGTTTTTTTAGCGGCTTCAGCGTTGTGAATGAGTTCAATTTTTCCTGTAATATGAACTACTATATAATTCCACGTAGGGAGTTGCGGAGTGCTATACACATTTGGTGAGATATAACAATCTGGACCTTTAAAAACAACAGTTACTTCGGTACCATTCACAAGGGTTTCAATTTGTGGATTTTGTTTGTCTATATGGGCAACAAGTTTTCCGGTTTCTTCATTGTAAATAAATGGAATGTGAGTTACAAAAGGAGTATTTCCTTCAGCAGAAACCAGCATTGCAAATGGGTACGCCTTAATTACAGCAATCATTTTTTGGATGTCATCGGTTTGGTGGTGTGGAGGTGGATACATATCGATTTTAGATTGAAGCACTAAAAACTGCTTACTGAATATTAGCTACTGAGTACTGGATGTAAGCTCTACAAACAATTTCTCCAGCGTCATGTTTTTCTGATGGAGTTGCAGGATTTTGAGTCCGTTATCGTGCGCAAAATCGAATACTTTACTACGCATATCTTCTTTGGTTTCAAAATAGAGATAGTACACAAAGCCAGCAGGGTTTTCGACCTTAGTAATTTTGGGTAGTTTGTTGAGGGCTACCGTTTCTACACGGTAATCGAACTCTACTTCTACTATTTGTTGTTGCCCATCGGTGAGTTCTTTTAATTGTTTATCCAGTACTATTTTTCCTTTGTTGATGATGATAACCCGATCGCAAATGGCTTCTACTTCTTGCATAATATGGGTAGAAAGCAACACAGTTTTGCTTTTTCCTAAGGATTTTATGAGTTCTCGTATTTCAATTAACTGATTGGGATCTAACCCTGTGGTAGGTTCGTCCAGGATTAGTACATCTGGATTGTGTAGGAGTGCATTAGCAAGTCCTACACGCTGTCTATATCCTTTAGAGAGTTGCCCTATTTTTTTGTGAGCTTCGGGGGTTAACCCGGTTTGTTGAATGACTTGAGCGACCTGTTCTTTAGAGCTTCCGTAGATTTCGGCATTAAAACTAAGATATTCTTTTACATACATTTCGAGGTACAACGGATTGTGCTCAGGTAAATAGCCTACACTTTTTTGCACATCTGTTGAAGCTTCAGCTATAGAAAAACCATTCACTGCGGCGTCCCCTTCTGAAGGGGAAAGATAGGTGGTCAAAATTTTCATCATGGTAGATTTTCCAGCGCCGTTGGGACCCAGGAAACCTACAATTTCGCCTTTTTTAATTTCAAATGAAACCCCATCCAGCGCTTTTTGTTCGCCGTAGGTTTTTGTGATATTGGTGACAGTTATGGACATAAAGCAAAGCTAAATATAAAATTATCAAGAAAATAGTTTGTGGGTATCAAGATTTAAGTACCTTTGATTGTATAATAACGAACAATGCATAATTTACGTACATTTTTTAGCTTTTGGTATTTCTATTTTAACGATAGAAACGGGAGCGCTATGTAGGTATTTGTTACAACTATATATTATCAATCCCGGACAAAGCGTTCGGGATTTTTTTTGTTTAAAATTGAAAAGTATGTCTTTAAAAATTGCCATCCAAGGAATTGAAAGTTCCTTTCACCATCTTGCAGTGCAACAGCTATTTCCTGAAATGGAACTAGAATTGGTTCCCTGCCCTTCTTTTGACAAGGTAGCCGAAAATATCACTAATTTTAATGCAGATTTTGGTGTGATTGCTATCGAAAATACCATTGCGGGTTCTATTTTGCCTAATTATGAACTCATTGATTCTAGTAATCTTAAGATTTTGGAGGAAACTTTTCTTACCATTAATATGTATTTAATGGCATTGGATGGTGAAACTTTACATACTATAGATGAAGTCCACTCACATCCTGTGGCATTGCAACAATGCAAACAATATTTACAAAGGTTACAACCTCATTGCAAAATAATTGAAGGAAAAGATACGGCTTCCGAGGCACAGCGTATTAAGGAAAATAATTTGAAAGGGGTAGCTGCAATTGCAGGTAAGCAGGTTGCTGAAAAATACGGATTGCAAATTTTGGGGAAGAATATTCAGACCATAAAAGATAATAAAACCCGCTTTGTAGTGATTGGGAGAGAGTCTGAAAAAATTGTTCCAGAATTAAACAAAGCGACACTTAAATTTCAGCTGGATCATAGCGTAGGGAGTTTGTCCAATGTTTTACAATTGTTGAGTACCTTTGGCATTAATTTAACCAAGATACAGTCGTTTCCTATTGAAGGAAAACCTTGGCAGTATTCGTTTTATATCGATGTGCTTTTTAACAATGTAACACTCTTCGAAGAAGTAACAACAATGCTAAAAAAAGCAGTTTCGCAATTGCGAATATTAGGAATTTATAAACAAAACCTAGAAAATATACCAAGTACGTTATCATTAACGACAAGCTATGGAAAATAAAAAAGAATTACGAAGTTGGCTCGACGCTTTTGGTCTTGACCACCCTTTAGTTATAGCAGGCCCCTGTAGTGCCGAAACCGAAGCACAGGTTTTGAAAATTGCACACCAATTAAAAGATACCGATACTACGGTTTTGCGTGCAGGAATCTGGAAGCCAAGAACCCGCCCGGGAAATTTTGAAGGGGTAGGAGCGCTGGGATTAAAATGGTTACAAAAAGCAAAAGAAGAAACCGGCTTACTCACCACAACCGAAGTTGCCAATGCCAATCACGTAGATCTCGCTTTAAAACACGATATAGATATTTTGTGGGTGGGTGCTCGTACTACAGTATCGCCATTTATTGTTCAGGAATTGGCCGATGCATTAAAAGGAACCGATAAAACGGTGTTGATTAAGAATCCTGTGAACCCAGATTTAGCATTGTGGTTAGGTGCAGTGGAGCGTTTTTATGAAGCGGGTGTGAAAAACCTGGGAGTCATTCACCGGGGCTTTTCAACCTACGAAAAAACACGCTACCGAAATAATCCTGAATGGCAAATTCCTATCGATTTACAAAATCGCTTTCCAGATTTACCTTTAATCCTGGATCCTTCGCACATTGCGGGGCGACGCGATATTATTTTCGACTTGTGCCAAACGGCCTTGGATTTAAATTACGACGGATTAATGGTAGAAACACATTACGATCCAGACAATGCGTGGAGCGATGCCAAACAACAAATTACGCCTGCTTCGTTGGATCAAATGACGGTAGATCTTCGTATTAGAAAAGAAGAAGGAGATGCTGTGGAGTATAGAAATAAATTGGCTACGATGCGTGCGAAAATAGATGTGATAGACCATAAATTGTTGGAAGTTTTGGGTAACCGCATGAAAATAAGTGACGAAATTGGAACTCTCAAAAAAAGAAATAATGTAGCTATTTTACAGACCAAACGATGGAACGAAATTTTAGGTAAAATGATTTTGCAAGGGGAGAACAATGAATTGAGCGAAGAGTTTATCTTGAAATTATATAAAGCAATTCACCAAGAGTCTATTAATCACCAAAAGAAAATCATCAATACCTAATTTTTTTTGCAACTTTGCAGTATGAAAGGAGTGGTTTATAAATCTACTGGAAGTTGGTACACCGTAAAATCGCAGCAAGGCAGGTTTTACGAATGCCGAATTAAAGGAAAATTCCGGATAGAAGGAATTAAAAGTACCAATCCTGTGGCTGTGGGGGATCACGTTCAGTTTGAAGTGGAAACCAAAGGCGATGAAACTATAGGTATTATTAATAAAATTGAAGCACGCGATAATTATATTATTCGAAAAAGTGTAAATCTCTCTAAGCAAACACACATTATTGCAGCCAATGTAGACATAGCTTTCTTGCTAATTACCTTAAACAATCCGCCAACCTTCACCACATTTATAGATCGTTTTTTGGTCACTGCAGAAGCCTACCATATAAAAGCTGTCTTGCTTTTTAACAAAGTGGATACCTATACTGAAGACGAATTACTGGAAATAAAATATCTGGCTGCCTTATACAGAGAGATAGGGTATGAATGTTTAGGTATTTCGGCCGAAACTGGTAAAAATGTAGACAAGGTAAAAGCGATGATGGAGGAAAAAGTTAGTATGTTTTCCGGGCATAGTGGTGTGGGTAAAAGCACATTGGTGAACGCTATTGAGCCTTCCCTTAATTTAAAAACATCTAAAATATCGGAGCAGCACAAACAAGGGCAGCATACAACTACCTTTGCTGAAATGTATGACCTTTCGTTTGATGCGAAGATTATAGATACCCCAGGAATAAAGGGTTTTGGTGTGGTTGAAATTGAAAAAGAAGAACTTGGTGATTATTTTCCAGAGTTTTTTGAACTGAAGCAAGACTGTAAATTTAATAATTGTTTGCACGTTGAAGAGCCACAATGCGCCATAAAAGAAGGGTTGGAAAACGACGAACTAGCCTGGTCACGATACAAAAGCTACCTTCAGATTTTAGAAGGTGAAGAAGAACATTTTAGAAAGGATATTTACGATAAAGAGTAGCTTTTGAAATTGAAATTGAAACTTGTTTACCTCTCTTGAGAATGCCTGTCCCGTTCTCGAAACAGAAGGTTAGAGGTGTGTTTGTCCCAAGTTATAATACAATTATCAAGAATGAGAATAATAATCCAACGAGTAAAAAAAGCTTCCGTCACCGTTTCAGAAAAAATCATTTCAGAAATAGGTCAAGGGTATTTAATCTTGTTGGGTATTGAAGCAAATGATACCCATGAGGACATCGATTGGCTCTGCGGAAAAGTAGCCCGACTTCGGGTTTTTGGAGATGAAAATGGCGCTATGAACAACTCGATTCTAGATATAAACGGCACTGTGATTGTTGTGAGTCAATTTACGTTACATGCCAGTACCAAAAAAGGTAATCGTCCTAGTTTTATAAGAGCTGCACGTCCTGAAACTGCAATTCTGTTGTACAAAGCTTTTGTAAAGCAATTAGAAGAAGAATTAGGTAAAAAAGTGCAAACTGGAGAATTTGGTGCCATGATGGATGTGGCTTTGGTGAATGACGGTCCTGTAACCATTACTATAGATTCAAAAGTTAAAGAGTAGTATTTTGTTGGGAAAACTTTAAGAATAATTTATATTGCCCGATATCATCAGCTTATTTATGAGATTACTTTTTTTATTAGCATTATTACCCCTGTCAACATTATCTTTTTCTCAATACGCAGTTTCCGAAATTCCGACGGAACTGAAGGAAGATGTGAATGCGGTAATCAGGAATCAAGAAATCGTTATTACGTTAAACGATTATAATGATATGACCTTGTATGTTAAGGAGGTTGTTACGGTGTTTAATAGAAATGGTCTTACAGCAGTGCGTCCAGCTATTGGATATGATAAAAGCACCTCTGTTAAAGATTTGGAAGCCAGGGTGTACGATGAGAAAGGTAAGGTCCTTAAAAAGTTCAAGAAGAGGGATTTTATAGATGTGAGTGCAACGGGCAACAATTTGTATACAGACAATCGTAAAATGTATTTAGATTATTCGCCCAGTACTTTTCCATTTACTTTCGAGTTTATTTCGGAGCTTAAAACATCTTCAACTGCTTTCTTACCAAGATGGGATCCATCGCCTTATTATGATGTAAGTACTCAAAAAGCTACATATACCGTTGTAAATACCAAGCAAGTGCCTTTGGTAAGTCGAAAATATAATTTAGAACAATTTAAAGTTTCAGTAAAAGAGACGCCGGGAAAATACAAGTACGAGCTAAGAAACATGCCTGCTGTAGAAAGAGAAAATCTTGGTCCGCATTATACGGAGTTTACACCTGTGGTGAAGGTGGCTTTGCAAAAATTTCAGCTAGAGAATCAAAGCGCTTATGTAAAAAGCTGGAAAGATTTTGGTTTGTGGCAAAAAGATAAATTATTGTCTGGAAGAGATAAAATTTCTTCTGGTACAAAAGCAAAGATAAATCAGTTGGTAGCAAACGTTGAGGATCCAAAAGAAAAAGCAAGGTTAATCTACGAGTATATGCAAAATAAAACGCGCTACATTAGTATACAAGTAGGAATAGGAGGGTGGCAACCTTCTCCAGCAAGCGAAGTAGACGAACTTAGTTACGGAGATTGTAAAGGCTTAACAAACTACACCAAGGCACTGCTACAATCTCAAGGGATCGATTCGTATTATACCATTGTAAATGCAGGTGAAGATGGGCGTGATCTAGATGAAGATTTTGTTGCTTTACAGGGAAATCACGTTATTTTAACAGTGCCTTTTGAAGACGAAACCGTGTTTTTAGAATGTACCAGTCAACAACTTCCTTTCAATTATTTGGGGGATTTTACAGACGATAGAAAAGTACTTATGGTAACTGGGGATGGAGGAGTTATAGCCAAAACGCATACCTATAAGACCGAGGATAACATTCAAGTACTTCAGGCACATGTGACTTTTGATGAGAATTTTGACGTTTCCGGAACGCTTACGGAAACTTCGGAGGGAATTTTATATGGTAACAAATACTTTTTGGAATCTGCAACAAATAACGATGTTGCTATGTATTTTAAAGAATTATGGGGGCATTTAAATAACTTATCACTTGCCAATATACAATTTAAGAACGATAAAAACCGCGTTGCTTTTACTGAAAATTTAAACTTTGAAACAAAGAATTATATCTCAACAGCAGGAGATAGGATTTTACTAAATCCAAATGTGTTTAACAGATATGGTTATTTGCCGGTTACTGAAAAAAACCGAACGCTTCCCTTAAAAATTAGAAGAGGAAAAACGTATCGTGATGCCATAGACATCTTACTACCGGATGGTTATAAAATTGAAGCCATTTTTGAACCTATTAATATCATTTCAAAATTTGGAACTTATAAAGCAAGTGTAGAGAAGGTAGCAGATTCAAAAATTAGTTACAAGCGTGAATTTGTGCTTAATTCAGGTACATTTCCGAAGGAAGAGTACAACAACTTTGTAAAATTTATTCAGCAAGTAGTTAAGAAAGATAAGTCTAAAATAGTCTTGGCCAAATAATGAAGACTCGTATCTTTTTCCTTCTTAACGTCATTACTTGTTTGTTTGCTATCCAAGCTCAAGATTTTAAATTTGGGCATGTAGGTTCTGCCATACTTGAGGAAACTCACGATAGTATTTTTACCGATACCCCAGCAAAAACAGTTTTTAAGCGAATTGTATTGGATTATGGTGACGAACTAGAAATACACGAACGCATTAAGATCTATAACGAAGATGGTTTTGAGTATTCCAACTGGGAAATACCATTTTCAGATATTAGTTACCTTCAGGGATATACGTACAATTTGGAGAATGGTGTTGTTGAAAAAACACATGTAAAAAAGAGTAGTATTTTTAAAGAAGAGATTAGTAGTGATTACGAAATCACCAAAATTTCTTTTCCCAAAGTGAAGAAAGGATCAGTGATTGAGTTGAAGTATCGAATAAAAGATATTCGGGTGCGTGAAATACCAATTCAATATATTATCCCAGTCAAAAATTTTAGGTTGGTCTTGCAAAATGTGAATTCGTGGATGGATTTTAAGCAAAACCCAAACTACAAGATTGAACTGGTAGAGGAAGAGACCGATAATGAGAAGTTGAAAATTTTTACAGCTAAAAATATTCCGGCAAGTAAGCAAGAGCTTTTTGTAAACAACCCAGATAATTATCGTGGGAGGCTTTTTATAAAAAGTAAGAGCGAAAAAGAAGATGAAGAAAAATGGGCGAGCATTGCATCATCTTATAACAATGCAACTTATTTTGGTGATCAATTACAAGAAAAGCCATTCTTCAGAAAAGATATTCAGCCCTTATTAAAAGATAAAAGGGATACTCTGGCAACGTCAAAAATAATTTATGAGTACGTGCAGAAAACCATGGAATATAATGGGATGTACTCTACTGGTGTTTATGGGATGCAGGATAAATATAAAGATAAAAAGGGCGGCAAGGGTACTATAAACCTGTTGCTAACAGCAATACTGCGTGATGTGGGTTATAATGCAAACCCAATGGTAGTTGCCTGTAAACACCGTGGAGAAATGTTGTTTCCCGAAAAAAGCACGTTTAATGTCACTATATGTTCCCTTCAGATAGGGGGCGACTTCTACTTGTTGGATGCCTCTGAAAAGAATGCGAAGTTTGGTGTAATTCCTGTAGATTTAATGAACGATTATGGGCTTGTCATTCTGGAAGATGGCAGGTCTATTAGTTTTCCTACACGCAATGCAGCAATATCGGTTAGTAACGCTATTGTTTCAACAAAAATAAATTTGAATGATAATACTGCATTTGGAACAGTTCAAAACCAATATACAAATCATTTAGCACTAGAATACAAAGATGCTGTAGAAGAAATTGAGGACTTAGATTTTGAGGAAGCGTTAGAAGAATTAAACCCGTTACTTAGCGTTAGCGATTTTAAAAATAAAGAATGGAAGACCGCCGAAGAAAGCGTGCAGTTTTCATACAATTTCACCTATAAAGATGCTGTAGAAGAAATTGCAGGCACTTTATATGTTGCTCCATTTTTATTTTTGGGAACACCAGAAAATAAATTTGACGATGAAGAACGATTGTATCCTATCGATTTAGAGTTTCCAAAACGTGAGATTTTTAATATAACATTCCATATTCCGGAGGGATATGTCCTGGAAAGTGTCCCAGAAAACAAAAAAATAACCCTGCAAGAAAACCTTGGGAGTTTAATTTTTATTGCAAACCAGCAGGGGCAATTATTACAATTAAAATTACAAGTGGATATAAACTATAGTCTTATACCTGCCACTTATTATGGTGCATTGCAGGAACTATTTATTGAATATACAAAAATTTCAAAATCTAAAATTGTATTATCAAAGAGATGAATTTTAAATTAATAGTATTCTTAGTTTTTATATGTTTTCAAAACGGGTCTGTATTAGGTCAGGAAAGAGAATTTGGCGATGTTACCGTAGCCGAACTTGAAGAAAAACAAGATGCTGTTTTTCCAGATGCTTCTGCTGTTATTTTGTACAGAGATATTGATTTTGCCTACGGAAATGTATTAAAAGTACACGAACGTATTAAGATTTATAATTCGGAAGGTTTTGAATATTCAGATTGGATTATCAGGTTCGATAATATTAGGGGTTTAAAAGCAGCTACGTATAACTTGGTAGACGGAAAGATTGAAACCGTAAAAGTATCTAAGGATGGTATTTTTAAAGAAGAAGTTGCAGAAGATGAAGAGATAAGTAAACTTACGTTCCCACGAGTTCAGGAAGGGTCTATTATTGAAATTAAGTATAAAGTTACTTTTATAGGTATTTCAGAATTTTATAGTCAAAATTCACTACCTATTAAATACCAACGGTTTAAAATTTACAACGGACATTACGGCAGTCTTTCTATCCGGCAAAATCAGTATGTTAAATTACCAATACGCAGAATAGACGAGGCTACAAGCAGCACATTTATTGGTGAAAACATTCCTCCATTGAAAAAAGAAGGTTTTGTGACCAATGTAAATAATCATAGAGGGAAAATTTTAATGCAACACCATGGTACTGGATATAAACAAACGTGGGCTAACGTTGCTAAAAGTTACAACAATGCCGAATGGTTTGGTAGACAACTTAGAAAAGGAGATGCACTTTATAAAAGAGACCTTCAAAATTTATTAAAAGACGAAACCAATATGCTTGCAATCGCTAAAAAGATTGATCGGTATGTAAAAGAAACCATTACATGGAACCAAAGTTATAGTCGTGGTTCGGAATATGTAAAAACAATATATAGAGATAAAGAAGGTGACTCTGGAGATATAAATTTGTTGTTAGTGCATATGCTTAGATCTGTTGGGTTAAAAGCAGATCCAATGTTAGTCGCTACCAAGAGAAAGGGCTGGGTTATGTACCCGCAAGTAAATGCTTTTAACATGGTTCTTGCAACCATAGAAATAGATGGCGAAAGATACTTGCTAGACAGCTCTCAAAAAAATGCAGCTTTTGGGCAAGTTCCGTTACGCTATATAAATGATAAGGGCCTAATTTTATTTGAAGATGGTAGCCATCTCTTGTACCCTATTGTATTAAAAGAACCCTCGACCATCACCTCTATTACTAATGCTACTTTAAATGTAGAGGATTTATCGGTTCGTGGAAATGTTAAAAGAAGAATTAGCAAATATAAGGCATATCAACATCGGGAATTTTATCAGGATTTGAAAGAAGAAACCTATGAAGAATACTTAAACGATATAGATTTGTTTCAAGTAAATAATCTTGAAACAAAAAATGTTGAAAATCCAGAAAAACCTATTTCTATTGCTTTCGATTTCACACATACAGATTACGTTGAAAAAATAGGCGATAAACTATACTTTGAACCGCTCTTAATCTGGGGTTTAAAAGAAAACAAATTTAATGAAGAAGATAGGCTGTACCCAATTGATCTTGAGTACCCTTTTGTTCAAAAATATATTATTAATTATACAATTCCTGAAGGCTATAAAATTGAAAGTCTACCAGACGCGAAATTGGTAAAAATGGAAGAGGATATAAGTGCTTTGCAATTTAATATTCAACAAAGAGCAAATCAGTTACAAGTAATTTTTTCACTTGAGTTGAAACATTATTTAATCCCGGCTAATTATTACCCTGCTCTTCAGGCATTATATGGAGAGTTTGTGAAAATCTCAAAATCAAAAATTGTACTCTCAAAACAATAAACCATCTATTATGAAATATAAATACTTACTTATTGGTTTGCTATGTTTTTCAGCAACCTTAACTGCCCAAAACTTCAAATACGGAAAAGTCTCCAAAGAAGAACTCGCCGAAAAACAAAACGCCAGCTACCCGGAGGCAGATGCTACGGTGTTGTATAGAGAACTTAAAGTAATAACAGATTATTCTCAAAATCAGGGTTTCACTCAAACAACAACGGTTCATGAGCGTATAAAAATTTATAATCAAAACGGATTTGACTGGGCTACCAAGAAGTACCGATCTTACGACAATGGAGGTGATCGTGAAGTATTTGATGTTAAGGGGGTGACATATTTTCTCGAGAACGGATCTGTTAAAAAAGAGAAATTATCTAAAAAAGGAGTTTTCGATGAACGAATTAATAAATACCGGGTTTTAAATAAATTTACAATGCCCAACATTAGTGTTGGATGCATTGTTGAATATGAATACACAGTAAAATCTCCATTCGCTTCCATAGATGATATTGATTTACAGTATACCATACCAATTAATAAAGAAGTTGTAGAGGTTAGAGTGCCAGAATATTTTGTTTACAATATTCAGTCAAACCCAAAAGCTTCGCTAACATATTCATTTAGCCAGGATAGCCGTACTAAAAAGATTGCTATGCGAGGTAAAAGTGATTTAGGTAAAGCCAACCCAAATACCAATTTTGGAAAGCCTCGTAATAGTAAGAATTTTGCTGGTGGCAATTTTACCTACAAAGAAGTTATATATACTTTAGAAGAAAGTAATGTACCTCCTCTTAAAACTGAAGTTTTTGTAGACAATCTATACAACTACCAAGCCCGATCTTTATGGGAATTGTCTATGATAAATAATCCAGAAAGTGTGCCTAAAAGATATGCCACCACTTGGGAGGCCGTTTCAAAAAGTTTGTATGAAAACGATAATTTTGTAAACGAAATTAAGAAAAACGATTACTATCAAGCCGATGTAGCCGCTACCATAGCTGGAGCCACTTCAGATGAAGAAAAAATGGCAAAAATTTTACACTTGGTAAAATCGAAAGTTAAATGGAATAAGTACGTAGGCTATTTTCCAGAGAAAGGAGTGAAAAAAGCCTATAAAGAAGGGTCTGGAAATACGGGAGACATTAACTTAATGTTGGTGTCTATGCTTCAAAATGCCGGGCTAAATGCGTATCCAGTTTTAGTAAGTACCAAACAAAACGGAATCCCAGTATATCCCACTAGAGAAGGTTTTAATTATGTAATAGCTGCTGTAAATGCTAACGGTAAAATGTACGTCTTAGATGGAACCGACCCTTTTGCAAACGTTAATATGCTCCCAGAACGCGCGATGAACTGGCAGGGTAGATTAATTCGTCCAGACGGAACATCGGACTGGGTTGGCTTGTATCCAGGCTATGTTTCTAAAAAACTTACCTATGTGCAAGCTGAAATAGACGGTGAGAATATATCTGCAAAAGTGCGTGAACGCAAAGGAGCTCATTATGCTAAAGAATATAGGAGTAATTATGTTAATACCACTGCCGAGAGCCAAATAAATGATATAAATACAGGCAATGAAGCTGTAGTGATTACAAATTTTGAGGCCAAAGATTTAGAAAGCACGAAACAAAATATGAGTATAAGTTACACAGCAAGGAGTAATTCATTGGTAGAAGAAATTGCAGGCGATTTGTATATTTCTCCTATGTTGTTTTTTGCACAGAAGGAGAACCCATTTAAAGATGACAAACGAGAATACCCAATCTTTTTTGAGTACCCAAAATCACAGAAATATAATATTTCCATTAAAATTCCTGAAGGATACAAAGTGAAATCTATACCACAAGCTATTAAGGCAGATTTAGCAAACAACACTGGTAGTTACACCTATTTATTGAAGGAAGCCCCTGGGATCTTGCAATTAGCCGTATCTTTAGATATTAATACGCCTATTATCCTTCCACAGGATTATGAATATGTAAAAGGTATGTTCTCACAAATTACCGAAAAGGAAAAAGAGAAAATTGTACTCACAAAAATCTAAACTATGAATATTAAAGACGCCCAAAAAGCAGTAGACGATTGGATTAAAGAACACGGCGTTCGGTATTTTGATGAGCTTACCAATATGGCGCAACTTACCGAAGAAGTAGGGGAGGTAGCTAGAATAATAGCCCGCAGATACGGCGAACAAAGCGAAAAGGAGAGCGATAAAAACAAAGATTTGGGTGAAGAACTGGCAGATGTGGTTTTTGTAGTACTATGTCTTGCCAATCAAACAAGTGTAGACTTACAAGCTGCTTTTAACGCCAAATTAGATGTAAAATCTAAACGTGACCACGACCGCCATCATAACAATCAAAAACTGAAGTAATGTTTACAAGAGTAGTCACTCACAAAGGGTTTTGGAAATCGGTTGCCATCCTTAGCGTTATTTACATGATTGTGCTTATAATGGTGCAAGGAATTTCTTTGGGTTTTTCTGAAATATTTTTAGAAAGATTAACCACCTTTAAAAGTATTACCACCTTATTAGGCGCTGGTGTAATTTGCGGATTTGCTATTACCTATGCAAAATTCTGGAGAAAGTTAAAAGAACAAGACTATAGAAAATGAAGCTACACCTTTCTCGTTCTTCGGAAACAATTAGGGAAGCTTCCCTGCAAATCACTGGTTCTAAAAGTGAAACCAACAGGTTGCTCATACTGCAAGCTTTGTACCCCAACGTACAGATAAAAAATGCTTCCAAAAGTGACGATAGCGAGGTGCTTCAAAAAGCATTAGCTACAAGCGATACCAGAATAAATGTTCACCACGCAGGAACCGCTATGCGTTTTTTAACGGCTTATTTTTCAGCCAAAGAAGGGGTCGAGATTGAGTTAACAGGGAGTGAGCGTATGCAACAACGTCCCATAGGTATTTTGGTGGAAGCCCTTAGAACACTAGGTGCAGAGATTTTGTATGCTAAAAATAAAGGTTTCCCACCCTTAAAAATTAAAGGTAAAAAGCTTCAGAATAAAAGGGTGACTTTAAAAGCAGGTGTAAGCAGCCAGTTCATTTCGGCCTTGTTGCTCATTGCTCCTTCCTTGCCCAATGGATTAGTGTTAACGCTGGAAGGAACAATCACATCCAGACCCTATATTGAAATGACCTTAGCACTCTTACATCAATTAGGCGTTTCGTATCATTTTATTGAAAACACCATCACAGTGCATCATCTTTCCATAGTTAAAAAAAGTGGTGTCACGGTGGAAAGTGATTGGAGTTCGGCCTCTTATTTTTATAGTTTAGTAGCGCTTTCAGAAAATAAAAAAATTCAGTTAAAAAGCTATAAATCTGAAAGTTTACAGGGGGATAGTGCATTGGTTCAATTATATAAAACCTTAGGAGTGCAAACTATTTTTGATACTAAAACACACCGTATAAGGCTCCAAAAAACGACAATTGAAATGCCTTCAATTTACAAGGCAGATCTTTCCAATACTCCAGATATTGCGCAAACTATTGCAGTAACGTGTTTTGGGCTGGGAATAGGATGTGAACTTACAGGACTGCACACGCTAAAAATTAAAGAAACCGATCGCCTCCTGGCTCTTAAAATTGAATTGGAAAAACTGGGCGCTGTGGTTACTATTTCAGAAGATAGCCTTAGTATAAAGTCTTCGCGAACAATCCTACCAAACATTGCCATAGACACCTATAACGATCATCGTATGGCGATGGCTTTTGCTCCGTTGGCGCTCAAAACCCCAATACAAATTAACGATGCACAGGTGGTTTCGAAGTCGTTTCCTACCTTTTGGGAAGACATGTGTACCATTGGGATTTCAGTGCAAAATTATTCGTAAAAAATCCACACTCGTAGCGGAGTCGAAGGGTAAAACTAACAAAACTAAAAGATAATCGTCCATTTACTTGACAACCCCTATATTGAGGTTGTATATTTGCAACCTTTTTACAACAAAATTGTACCACTATGGGAATGAAATTATCGAACTTCAGTTTTAACCTTCCACAAGAGCTTTTGGCCGAACATCCTGCGCCCAATCGTGATGAGGCCAGATTAATGGTCTTAAACCGAAAAGAGCAGACCATCGAGCATAAAATGTTTAAGGATTTAATAGATTATTTTGAAGAAGATGATGTATTGGTGTTAAACAATACAAAAGTGTTTCCAGCAAGACTCTACGGAAACAAAGAGAAAACTGGAGCACGTATCGAGGTATTTTTATTGCGAGAGTTAAACCCAGAAACGCGTTTGTGGGATGTGTTGGTAGATCCGGCCCGTAAAATACGTATTGGTAATAAACTTTATTTTGGCGATGACGAATCTTTGGTGGCCGAAGTAATAGATAACACTACCAGTCGTGGACGTACCCTTCGGTTTTTATTCGATGGGTCTTACGAAGAATTTAGAAACAAATTAACGGAGCTTGGTGAAACACCACTTCCAAAGTATATAAAAAGAGAGGTTGAGCCGGAAGATGCAGAGCGCTATCAAACAATTTTTGCCAAAAAAGAAGGAGCTGTAGCAGCGCCAACGGCAGGACTTCACTTTTCTAAACACTTATTAAAACGTTTAGAAATTAAAGGGGTGAATTTTGCTGAAGTGACCCTACATGTAGGTTTAGGAACTTTTAGCCCGGTTGAGGTTGAGGACCTTTCAAAACATAAAATGGATAGCGAAGAAATTGCGATTGAAAAAGATGCAGTTAAAACAATTAATGAAGGTATTGCGCAAAAAAGACGTGTTTGTGCTGTTGGTACTACTGTAATGAGAGCGTTGGAGAGTTCGGTTTCTTCAAATGCTACGTTGAATGATTACGAAGGTTGGACCAATAAATTTATTTTTCCTCCTTACGATTTTAGTATTGCAAATATGATGGTGACCAATTTCCATACTCCAAAATCTACATTATTGATGATGGTTTCGGCGTTTGCAGGACACGATTTTATGAAAAAAGCGTATGCCGAAGCGATAAAGGAAAAATACCGTTTCTACACATACGGTGATGCCATGCTAATTATATAAGAATTAACAGTATAGTTGTAAAACCCCGACCATTGGTCGGGGTTTTTTGTTTTACATCGTTTTATTTTAAAAATGTATAATATTTCTAGTATATTAGTTATGTTTTAGTGCTAACGACTTATATTTCAATATGAATAAACACCTACTTCTAGTGTTTTTGTTGTTATTATCAGTACCATTTTTCGCTCAGGAGAATGGTGAAGTTGTTCCTGCGAGCTGGTCAGAAAATGTTGAGTCCAATGTACCTCCAATTGTTTTGCGTCCTTTAGATTTAACCACAATAAAAGCCGAAGATTCTATAAACGATTTAGATAAATCGTTGCCCTATAGATATGGAATTAAAAGAGAGTTAAGCCTGGATGTAAAGCGAGATGGAAAACGTACTGTATTAGATAACGGTGATAAAATATGGCAACTAGTTATTTTATCACACGATGCTATAAACATGAGTATTAACTTCAGTAATTTTTATCTTCCTTCTGAAACCCGACTACAACTTTATAGTGGAGACAAAGGCGATTTGTCCAAATCTTATACGTATTTCGATAATCGAGATGATAATACATTGGGGTCTTGGTTTGTAAAAGGGGAAGAAATCTGGATTGAATATTTTGAGCCAGCACATACAAATGAATCTTTTAAAATTGAGATTGAAAGTGTTATTCATGGGTACAGAATGGGGGCCGTTCAGGAATTGGTAACCGGAGCCATACGAGGACTTAACGATTCTGGCGATTGCAATTATGATGTTAATTGCTCCGTAGGTGAAGATTTTGATGACATAAAGGAAGTAGTGAAAAAAGCTGTTGCTTTGTTAAATCTTGGTAATGGGTATTTATGCTCCTCGGTATTGTTAAACAATGTTGAAAATGATAAAAAACCATACCTTTTAACAGCAAATCATTGCCTGGATGGCAGTAATCCTTCGCTATGGTCTGTTCGGTTTAATTGGATGAGCCCAAGCCCTATATGTGGTACTGGAGAAGATTCAGCTCAAGTTGCAAATAACTTTACGCTTAGTGGGGTTACCGTTCGGGCCCATAACACACAAACCGACTTTGCCTTGGTAGAACTTGTAAACCCAATTCCAACTAGTTGGGATATTGCCTTTGCTGGTTGGAATGCAACCGATGAGAATCCGGCATTTGAAGTCGGAATTCACCATCCTAATGGCGATATTATGAAGATTTGCAGAGACAATTCTGGTGCCGTTAAAGAAAACGCAAATGGTGTTGATGTATGGCTTATTAGAGGTGTTTCTGTTGGTAGTGGAAATGGTTGGGAGCTAGGAACCACCGAGAGTGGATCTTCTGGAAGCCCATTATTTGATGAAAATGGACAAGTAATTGGGCAACTCTACGCCGGACAAGCATTTTGTAATGGTACCGAAAACAATAACGATTATGATATTTACGGTCGCTTCGGAATAGCATGGGGAGCTGGAAATACTTCAGAGAAAAGACTTGTGGATTGGTTAGATCCTGAAGGTACAGGTATTATGAGAGTAGAGTCATTGAGCAATTTATTAAATATTATAGATAACGAACTTGTTGGCGACCTGCAAATTTATCCCAACCCAGCAGATGAATTTATCACCGTGATAAACAATAAATATCCTAACCTGCGCTATCAAATGTACGATGTAGTTGGTAAGGTAGTGTCCTTGGGACAACTACAAAATACCAATAATACTATTGGAGTTTCTAGATTTAACGAAGGCGTATATTTCTTATATCTTACCGATGAGGATAGTGGCGATTCAATCACTAAAAAAATTATAGTGAAACATTTTTAAAAGAACTTCGCAGGCTTTTGTGCGTATCTATTTCTTTTCTTCTCATTTGTAGTACTTTTGCTGAACAATGAGTAAAGACAAAAAAGACATCCGTTCCCTTACTAAAGAACAGCTAAGAGACTTTTTCAAATCTATTGGGCAACAGCCTTTTCGTGGCAATCAAGTGTACGAGTGGTTATGGAGCAAAGGCAGCCATGCTTTTGAGGATATGACCAATATCTCTAAGGAGACACGGCAACTTCTAGAGGACAACTTCGTCATTAACCATATTGAAGTAGACAGCCTGCAAAAAAGTAACGATGGTACTATTAAAAATGCTGTAAAACTTCATGATGGTCTTATAGTAGAATCTGTTTTAATTCCTACCCATAATCGTACAACAGCTTGCGTTTCTTCGCAAGTGGGATGTAGTTTGGATTGTAAGTTTTGTGCTACGGCACGATTAAAAAGAATGCGTAACCTTAATCCGGACGAAATTTACGATCAAGTAGTTGCCATAGATAGAGAAAGTAGGCTGTACCACGGGCATCCACTCTCCAACATCGTTTTTATGGGAATGGGCGAACCTTTAATGAATTATAAAAATGTGTTGGCTTCCATAGAAAAGATTACTTCAGATGAAGGGCTGGGGATGTCACCCAAGCGTATTACACTTTCTACCTCTGGTGTTCCAAAAATGATTAAAAAATTAGCCGATGATGATGTAAAATTTCATCTAGCGGTTTCACTTCATAGTGCCATTCAGGAGAAAAGAGAACAAATTATGCCGTTTGCCAAAAACTTCACTTTGGTAGATTTAAAAGAATCGCTAGAATACTGGTATGAAAAAACAAAGCGAAGAATTACCTACGAATATGTAGTCTGGAAAGGTTTAAATGACGCTAAAGAAGATATTGAAGCATTAGTTCGATTTTGTTCTTATGTGCCGTGTAAAGTTAATATTATTGAATATAATCCAATAGACGATGGCGCGTTTCAGCAAGCTGCAGATATAGCTGTAGATACTTATTTAGACGCTTTAGATCGCAATCGAATACCAGCTACCGTAAGACGAAGTAGAGGGAAAGATATAGACGCTGCCTGTGGGCAACTTGCGAATAAAAGTTAATTATTCTATAGGTATATTTAGTACTTCTAACTCAATTCCGTTGAAAGGGGGAGAGTCTATTGAATATCTCCTAGATTTAAAGGTTCTTGGGTCTTCGGTAGGTATTCGATATTTCCATGAAATATTACTATTACTATTTACTTCTAATAATAGGCCATCTACCCCAGATGTAATTAAAGTGTTTTTATTTTGTAAACGTTGTGCTCCCGAGAGTATAGATGAAAACACTTCAGAGTTTGTATAAAACCAACCAATCGTTGCTTGGGTTTGTGTGTTTGGTTCTATGATATAAGATCCGTCTGATTGAATAGGAACGTTAATCTCATCTACAGAAGATAATGTGCCATATTTACTATTGTTAAATTGTAAAAAATTTCCTGTTAAGCTATTCTTACTATCTAAAAAAGTAATGTCGTGTTGTCCAAATAATTCTTGATCTTCAGAAGAGCCAGTTTTATAGGCTTGAGGGTTTCCCCATCTAAAAAGCAAATCTCCTCCTTTATTATAATTGCCGCCCGAATGGCTTTGAGCTTCCAGGGTGCTTGTACTATGGTCAATAATAAAAAGTTCATTAAAATTTCTACTACTAAAAACTATTTGATCGTACTCTTCAATATAGTAGAGAGAGTTTACATGATTTAAATTAGCTTGTCCGTTGGTGTAATTTATATCTAGTAACTCAGGGTGTTCAGAGATAGCACCAAAATTTAATTTTGTAGGGTCATGATCTTGAACTAAGTGATCCCAAAAAGACCATTCCCATACAATCTCTGCTTGATTATTTGGTAGACGTTTAATTTCAATAATTCTATCTGGCCAAACAGAGTTGTTAAATAATAAGTTTGGGTTTCGGCCATTTTCGATGGCCTCGTCTTTTGTCTTGTAATCCCAAACTGAAGCTAAAATATTTCCGTTTGGTAAAAATTCTAGATCATGATGTAATGAATACTGTGGTGTGCTATAGGTCCAATTCCAAATAAGCTCACCTTCAAAGTTGTAAATTTCAATCCCACCTGTGGTTCCTGGGGAAGAAAAAATATTGTTTTGTACTGCGTAAGACCTAATGTATTCTCCTTGCTCATTTAAGTAGTTTGAAATAGCTAAATATTCAGATGTCCAAGCTTTCACAGGAAAGCCTTCCATGTTAATTAAATATGCATTTTTAGAAGTTAGAGGTGCTACTAAGGTGTAGCCTCTTTCAAAATCATCTGGGTTATATATTTCTACACCAGCGTTTAGGGCTATGTTGTCAAAATCGGTTAGATCATCATTTAAATTATCATCATTATTACAAGCTAGTAATAAAAACGATAAAAAAATAGTTAATAGAAGTGGCTTTATAATATTGTTCATAATAAATGAGGGCGTTTATTTTAAATAAACGCCCTCTAAGTATTTTAATTAAAGTCGAAATAAATTATTATTTCTTGATAATTTTAAATGACTTGGTAGCACCGTCAACAGTAACTTTTGCGATGTAAACACCAGCATTTAATGAAGAAATATTAATAGTTTCATTAACGTTAGAAAGTTTTTGTGAAACTACATTTTGACCTACGATGTTATAAAGCTCAATGTTTTGCATTATGTTGTTAGACGATAATACTAAGTTTCCTTCTGATACAAAGTAGTTGAAATTTTGAAAAATTTCATCATTAACTCCAAGTACTTCTGAAGTAACTTTAATGTCATCAATAGCAAAACCAAATTGATCATTACTTGTACAGTGAATACCAATGTATACATCTTGTCCAGCGTAATCGTCTAACATAAAGTTAAACAACTGGTATGTAATTGCAGTAGGAGTTAAGTCTTGACCAATAATTGTAAAACTTCCTGGGTCTGTATCTGTAGTTGAAACTCCAACGCTGAATATTTCATTAGAGTAAGCAGTAGTAGTTGCTTTTGCAAAAAATTCTAATGCATTCCCAGATGCTCCTAATGAAATTTGTGGTGTAATAATCCAATCGTCATTAGCAGGTGTGGTAGATGCAAAACATACAGCATTTCTTTCTCCGCTATTTGCAGACCAATCAGAATCAGGATCAGCCTCAAGAGGTGGATCTGTTTGTAAAGAGTTAAATACAATAAAAGAACCTGTGTAACCAGAATTATCAAAAGTAACCCCAGTAAATCCATAAGTTGGGCCTCCATCACCATCAACTAAGGTGTAATCTCCAATGTTCTCAATGATAAAATCATCATAACCTTCGAAATCGTCTTCAAATAAAGTTGTTTGAGCAGTCGCTCCAAAACCAGCCAATACTGTTGCAAATAATAATGTAATTTTTTTCATAGTAATTTTTAAAAGTTATTTATGACTCAAAAATAAGATATTTTTTTTAATTTAATAATTAATCAATATTTTTTAGTATTATTTTTGAAATAAATGAAAATAGTAGCACAAATAAAAGAGCCTATTGACCAGGAAATGGAACATTTCGAGAAGAAGTTCTCCAATGCCATGGCTACCAAGGTCGCGCTACTTAATAGGATTACCCATTATGTTGTAAACCGAAAGGGTAAGCAAATGCGCCCTATGTTTATCTTTCTCATTGCCAAAATGTGTAATAATGGGGAAATGAACGAACGTACCTATCGTGGCGCCTCGGTTATTGAATTAATTCACACCGCCACCTTAGTTCATGACGATGTGGTAGACGATAGCAACCGTCGTCGTGGTTTTTTCTCTCTTAATGCCCTTTGGAAAAACAAAATTGCTGTCCTAGTTGGCGATTTTCTATTATCAAAAGGACTGCTCCTTTGTATCGATAATGACGATTTCGATTTGCTGAAAATAATTTCGGTGGCCGTACGCGAAATGAGCGAGGGAGAGCTGCTTCAAATTGAAAAAGCCAGAAAACTGGACATTACCGAAGAAATCTATTTCGAAATTATCCGTCAAAAAACAGCGACGCTCATTGCAGCTTGTTGTGCTATGGGGGCCAAATCTGTGCATGCACAAGATAATGAGGTAGAAAATCTTAGGAAGTTTGGTGAGCTTATTGGGTTGGCATTTCAAATTAAAGATGACCTTTTCGATTATGGGGAAGAACAAATTGGAAAACCCACAGGTATAGATATTAAAGAGCAAAAAATGACACTTCCTTTAATATATACCTTAAATAATGCTTCAGCAAAAGATAAAAAGTGGCTTATCAATTCAGTGAAAAACCATAATAAAGACAAAAAGCGAGTAAAAGAAGTAATCGCATTTGTAAAAAAAAGTGGTGGTTTGGAATACGCAATTTCAAAAATGAAAAACTACCAATCCCAAGCTTTACTGCTTTTAGAATCCTACCCACCATCACCCTACAAAGCTTCCCTGGAGTTGATGGTAAATTATGTAATTGACAGGAAAAAGTAGTTTATGCGTAAATAGTTAATTTGTAAAATGAGTAATTTGTTGCTTAGTAAAAAACACTTTTAATGTATTCTCATAGTATTACTTTTAATTTTCCCTAGTTCCCTAGTTCCCTAGTTCCCTAGTTCCCTAATTCCCTAGTTCATATAAATGAAACTTATTTCAACCCCCGGGCAACCTTTTTTAAAAAACCTGCGTCTATAAAAATAGAAGCAACTAGCGAAGCAGTATATGAAGCTTATTTCATTACATAAAAATTACGACAGGCTCATTGTCAAGGCTAAAAAGGGAAGCCGAAAGGCACAGCATGAGCTCTTTCAGATGTTCTCACCCAAGATGATGAGTGTGTGCAGACAATATGTAAAAAGTAATGACCTAGCCGAAGAAGTAATGCTTACAGGATTTTTAAAGGTGTTTACCCATTTAGGTTCGTACGAAGGTTCGGGAAGTTTTGAAGGATGGATTCGTCGTATTATGGTAAATGAGTCTATAAGTGAACTTCGGAAACAGAAGAAATTGTACTTTCAAGACGAGTCGGTTATTGAAAATTCTTTGAGCCACGCAACAGATTTTCCTTCGGAATTGGAAGTGGAAGATATCCAAAAATTGATAGACGCCCTACCCGAAGGATACAAAACAATTTTTGTGCTGTATGCTGTAGAAGGATACAAACACAGTGAAATTGCCGAATTATTACAAATTTCTGATGGTACGTCGAAATCGCAATTAAGCAAAGCCCGCAAAATGCTTCAACATTTAATTTCAACACAAAATAATACTAGCTATGGAACCCAATAAATTTGAAGAAAATATCCGTACAAAATTTGAGGAGCGTGAGTTACAACCCTCTGCCGAAGCTTGGAGCAAATTGGAAGCCCAGCTTGGAGAATCGACATCTAACAATAAGACACTTTGGTATGCCATTGCAGCAAGTTTGGTAGCTATGTTGGTAGTAGGTTCTTTTTTATTGAAAGACACTAAAACAGTTTCTAATGAGATCGTGGAGCAAATAGCTCCTTCTGAAACGTTGAGGGATACCCAAGTAGTAACTTCCGAAAAAAACAATACACCTGAAAATAATATTGTTGAAGATAAAACTGAAGTTGAAACTGAAATTGAAACAAAAATACTTCCGCAGAAAAAACAAGAGTTTATCGCTAATATTCCTGAAAAGAGAAAAGCGAAAACAGAGAACAAAAAAGAGAGAAGTATAAGTGAAAATGTAGAGACTGCCGAAACCGCCATCGCTACAACGGTTAAAACTCCCGAACATACCAAAGTAACTGAAACACTAAAACCGAATGACTTTATCAACTTAAAAGTAGAAGAAGTAGTTGCTCAGGTAGAAAACTTGAAAACCAAGAATACAAATGTAACTGTAGAAGATGTGGATGCATTATTACGAAAAGCCCAACGCGATATTGCCAACCAACGCTTGCTCAATAATGTAACAGCCAAGATAGACCCGGCCAGTCTGTTAAACGATGTGGAAAGCGAGCTGGAACAAGGCTTTAGAGATAAAGTTTTTGACGCGCTAGGCGAAGGGTTTCATAAAATACGTACCGCGGTGGTAGAACGGAATAATTAGAATCTTCGCGGAGGCGAAGGTCTTTCACCCAATAATTAAACTTAATTTATAAAAGCCCTTTTTTGCTCCTTTCCCCTTTTTGGAGAGGAAAGTGTCCCGCCTTAGCGGGGCAGAAAGGGTAGTCATCAATCACCGTTCCCTAATCAGGAACACTAAAAAACACGAACAGTTATGAAAACAATTAATCTATGTACAGCGCTAGTTTTATGGATACTAGCAACAGGTTGGAGCATCGCTCAGGAAGAGTTAACCGCTTTGGAAACTCTGGAAAAAGCAAAAACCGAAGTTGTGAATCAAGAAAAAGACGCTCTTAAAAAAGAGGTCGAAACCATTAATAAGCAAGTAGAGGCCGGAACTATTACCCAGGCCGAAGCAGATAATTTAAAACAACAAGCTGCTGAAAAACATGCATTGAATATTGAGAATAGAGTAACAATTCTAGATAATAAAATTGCTTTGTATGAAAGAAATGGATCTGTTGATATAGAAGGTGACAACATCTTTTCGGTATCCTTAGGTCAAAACGAAAATGGTAAAGGAGGTAAGTTTGGAATTTCTTTTTCAGATATTCCTGAAAAAGAAAGGAAATACGATCGCAGAACATCGTCTCAATTGGTATTTTCTTTTGGACTCAACAACGTTTTAATTGAAGGGCAATCTCTGGACGATTCACCTTATAAAGTAGCAGGGAGCCGGTATGCAGAAATTGGCTTGGCCTGGACTACCCGGGTTTTTAAGGAAAGCAATTGGTTGCGAGTTAGGTATGGACTGTCGTTTCAGTTTAATGGGTTGAAGCCTACAGATAACCGCTATTTTGTGGACACTGGAGCGCAAACCGAGTTACAAGAGTTTGCATTAGACTTAGATAAATCTAAATTTAGAATGGACAACTTAGTAGTGCCAATACACTTTGAAATGGGTCCTTCACGTAAAATCGAAAAGGAAGATCACTTTAGATACAACACCAATACTAGTTTTAAAATTGGTTTTGGGGGGTATGCAGGAATCAATTTAGGTACTCGCCAAAAACTAAAGTTTGAAGACGATGGGGAAGACGTAAAGCAAAAACTGAAAGCAGGTTATAATACAAATAACTTTATTTATGGACTATCTGGTTACATAGGGTATGGAGACATCTCATTGTACGCAAAATACGACCTCAATACAATCTTTAAGAATAATCCTATCGAACAGCGTAATGTATCGTTAGGTGTTCGATGGGATTGGGATTAGCCACTTATTCATCAATCAATCTGGGAAAGGCTTTCATTCGTGAGGGCCTTTTTTGTTTAGTTACAATGTCACCTTGAGCGCCCGCCAGAATGAATCTTTCGGGCTGGCAGTCGAAAGGTCATAATTAGCTATATTTACAATCAATTTTTAATTTGACTTTCTATAAATATTTACTGAAAGGAAAAACACAGCCCTAGCCCCTATCAAGAGGGGAGTGCCACGATATAATTCGAGATTTAGCCTAATGATTTCTAGAACAACAATCGACAATGTATTTGAAACCGCCCGCGTAGAGGAGGTTATTGGCGATTTTGTAAATTTAAAGAAATCTGGGAGCAACTTTAAAGGGCTAAGTCCTTTTAGCGATGAGCGAACCCCAAGTTTTATGGTAAGTCCCGTAAAACAAATCTGGAAAGATTTCAGTAGTGGAAAAGGTGGCAATGTTGTTTCTTTTTTAATGGAGCACGAGCACTTTACCTATCCTGAAGCCATTAAATACCTCGCCAAAAAATACGGGATCGAAATAGAAGAAACCGAACAATCCGACGAGCAAAAAGAGCAAGCTAACGAACGGGAAAGCCTGTATTTGGTTAGCGAATTCGCCAAGGAATACTTTCATAAAACGCTTTTAGAAACCGAAGAAGGGAAGGCAATTGGTAAATCTTATTTTAAGGAGCGTGGGTTTACAGAAGATACTATTAAAAAATTCAGTTTAGGATATTCCCCAGACCAATGGAGTGCTTTTACAGATGACGCTTTAAAAAATGGCTACCAGTTAAGCTTTCTTGAAAAAACTGGATTAACCATTGTTAAGGGCGAGAAACAGTTCGATCGTTTCAAAGGAAGGGTCATGTTTCCTATTCTTAGTATGAGCGGTCGAACACTAGGTTTTGGAGGGAGAATCCTTAAAACCGATAAAAAAGCTGCCAAATACCTGAATTCTCCAGAGAGTGATATTTACCATAAAAGTAAAGTGCTCTACGGTATCTACCACGCCAAACAGAGTATTGCAAAAGAGGATACTTGTTATTTGGTGGAGGGGTATACAGATGTTATTCAGTTTCACCAAACGGGAATTGAAAATGTAGTTTCTTCTTCCGGAACAGCATTAACACCAGAACAGATTAGACTCATTAATAGATTAAGTAAAAACATCACGGTGCTTTTTGATGGTGATGCGGCTGGATTGCGAGCTTCCCTAAGAGGAATAGATTTGATTTTGGAACAAGGAATGAATGTGAAGATTTGCACATTTCCCGAAGGCGAAGATCCAGATAGTTTTGCACGAGAACATTCGTTGGAAGATCTCAAATTGTATTTGGAGGAGCAATCCAAAGATTTTATTGCTTTTAAAGCTTCGCTACTTGCAAAAGAAGCTAAGAACGATCCTGTAAAAAAGGCAGATACTATCCGGGATATGGTGGTGAGCATTGCTAAGATTCCAGATGTGATAAAACAGGAGGTGTATATTAAGGAGTGTTCGCGTATTATGGATATTTCTGAAGAAGTTCTTTTTAATACCCTGGCGCAATTACTTCAGAAGGAAAGAAGAGAAGCTTCCAAAAAACCTGTGCAGCAAGAACAAATGGAGGTGGTTCCAACCATGCCTGAACAAGCAAAAAAAGTTGATGTTCAATATGAGTTGGAACGAAAAATAATTGAATTGCTGTTGCTCTACGGAATGATAGAAGAGGAATTTGAAGACTTAATTCTGGAAACAAACGAAGCTGGTGAAATAACGTTCTCGCCAGAAAAATCGAATGCAAGGGTTTTCGAAAAAATTTATCTGGATCTTCAAGACGACGAAGTAGAGTTCACCAATACCGAATTTAAAGAGCTGTATTTTGAAATCATCGAGCGTTTAAATCAGCAACAGGATTTTAAAGTAGAAACGCTTGTAAATCAGTTAGAGCCCAAAAAAGCAGAAGCAGTGACGGATATTTTAATGCAGGAAGAAAGATATCAGCTACACGATTGGGAGCGGAATGAAATTTATGTGAAAGAGAAGAAATTTACTGTTTCCCAGATTGTAAGTGAAACTATTTTAAATCTTCGGAGAGAGCTAGTTTCAAAGAAAATTGCAGAACTTTCTACGGAAATAAAAGAGCAAACAGAGGCTTCAGAAAAAGAAAATAGCCTACAAGATATTGTAGACTATATTACGTTAAAGAAAATACTTTCAGAAAAACTACGGCGTGTTTTATAGCCTATCCAAACTGAAACATTCTTGATTGGTGGATCAAATCTGCCAGGTTATCTACCTTTAATTTTTTTAATAATCTTGTTTTATAGGTACTAACGGTTTTTTCGTTAATATCCAGTGCGTTTGCAATGTCTTTATTGCGTTTTCCACTGGAGAGTAAGTTTAAAACTTCAATTTCACGTGAAGAAAGTTTTTTATATCTACTTATGGCACTGCTTTCACCAACGTTTCTACTTGTAAAGGTTGAGGTAAGCTCTTCATTTAAAAAGATGCCGCCTTTAGCAATTTTTTTAAGTGCCCCCATAAATGTTTTAGTACTGGCGGTTTTTGGTACATATCCAGCTGCTCCAGATTTAATAGAGCGTAAAGCATAAATTTCTTCAGGGTGACAAGAGAAAATAAGTACACGGACTTGTGGAAATTCGGTTTTAATACTACGGAGCGCATTAATGCCGCTTATATTGGGCATGTCTATCTCCATAATTAATATGTCTGGAGTATTATTTTGTAAACTTTCGTAAAGTTCGTCCCCTGTACTTGCTTTGCCAACAATGGTGAAGTTCTCATTTTTCTTGAGCATACACGTAATCCCTTTACGTGTTACTGGATGATGATCTGCTATTAAAATTTTTTTCATTTTTAGTCTTTAGTTATAAAGACACTCCTTACAAGGGGATCGTTGTAAAGTAGTGTGAGGTTTTTGTAATACAAATACTACAAAAGCAAATCTAAATATAAAAATGTAAGTGTGTTGTAAATTTCGTTAAACTCCCTGAAAACTCGTTGAAAGCGCTATTTTTTGAGGGTTTCGGGAATGTTACAAACAGGAATAGGCTTCATTTTATGCTGATTGGCACGGTTTAGTCGCGTGTAGATTTCAAAAACAGTACGTTTTCGACCTTCAAAATCTATCGCTGTTTTGTTTTCATTTTGCATTTTCATAGCCCATTCTAGCTCGTCATAACTAGCGCCTATTTGGTCTTCATCCGTACGGCTATCTCCAAATAGTCCATCGGTTGGTGCGGCATTTAATATGGATGTAGGTATTTCCAGCGCACGTGCAAGCTCATATACTTCGCTTTTAAGTAAATCTGCTATTGGACTTATGTCTACGCCTCCGTCACCATATTTTGTAAAAAAACCTACGCCAAAATCCTCCACTTTATTTCCTGTTCCTGCTACCAAATAGCGATGTAATCCTGCAAAAAAATATAAGGTGGTCATTCGTAGCCTAGCGCGTGTATTGGCGAGGCTTAAATCTAGGAAGCTATCGTCTGTGGTTGGTGGAATTTCAGTTTTAAATTCTTCAAAAACCGGGGTGAGGTCTACTTTTACATCTGTTACATTTGCAAATCTCTTTTTAAGTTGTGCAATATGTTCCTGTGCTCTTGTAACTTGATTTGGGTCTTGATGGATAGGCATTTCTACACACAAAACACGCAAACCTGTTTTGGCGCATAGAGATGAGGTAAGGGCGCTGTCTATACCGCCGCTTATTCCCAATACAAATCCATCCATTTTTGCGTTAGTAGCGTAGTCTTTTAGCCAGGTTACAATGTGGTCTATTACTTTTTGGGTTTGCATTTGGTAGGGTTTACGCGTTAATAATGATACTTTTGCAGAACAAATGTAACCCAAAAGTAAAATTTATAAAAATGAGTAACGTTAAACAGTTACTAATTCTCTTTACTATGCGATATTTATTACTGATTTTTTTGGTGCTATTTTTAATTTCTTGCGATAATAAAAGTACGATTGAAAGAGAAATTGAAGCCATTCCAATAGAAGTGAACGTAATGCGCCTGGATCAAGAATTTGGAAATGCTTCTCCAGAAACGCTTTCAGCATTAAAAAAGAAATACCCAGTTTTCTTTCCACAGCAATTTCACGATAGTGTGTGGATTGGTAATATGAAAGATACGTTACAACAACAATTGGTGCGTGAAATTGACAAGGTTTTTCCAGATAATTCAACCATTGAAAACCAGGTATTGCCATTATTCCAACATTTAAAATATTACTTCCCGGAATTTAGAGAACCTACTGTGGTTGGGGTTACAAGCGATGTGGATTATCAACATAAAGTTATTGTTACAGATGCGTTATTAGTAGTGGCATTGGATACTTATCTGGGAGCAGATCATGAATTTTATCAGAATATTAAAAAATATATTTCCAAAAATTTAAAGCCAACTCAATTGGGCCCGGATATTGCTCAGGCCTATGCCCAGCAATTAGTTTCAGGGCCCCAGCAACGCACACTGTTAGCGCAAATGGTATATTTTGGAAAACAATTGTACCTTAAAGATGTGTTACTCCCTACTATTTCCGATGCCGAAAAAATGGGATATACCGAGGCGGAAATGCAATGGGCCAATGATAACGAAGAAGATATGTGGCGCTATTTTATTGAAAAAGAATTGCTTTACAATACCAATCCTAAACTGGCACCTCGATTTATAGTAGATGCACCTTTTTCAAAATTTTATTTAGAGATAGATAATGAATCGCCAGGGAGAATAGGGCAGTATTTAGGATGGCAAATGGTGCGGGCATATATGGAAAATAATGATGTTTCGGTGCCACAATTGCTTAATAAGGGCGCAGATGAAATTTTTAAGAATTCAAAATATAAACCAACAAAAAAATAATGGCAAATCATACTTCAGAAATAAAGATAAACGTAGTATTAGACGAAAATAAAGTGCCAAAGAAACTACATTGGACGGCACCAGATGGTGGTGTGAATAATGAAGAGTCCAAAGCGGTGTTACTTTCTGTTTGGGATCATAAAGCAAAAGAAGCGTTACGAATTGATCTTTGGACCAAGGACATGCCACTAGACGAAATGCAAGTGTTTTTCCATCAAACATTGGTAGCAATGACCGATACTTTCAAACGCGCTACTGGCGATGAAAAAATGGCTGCTACCATGAAAGATTTCACCGACTATTTTGCTGAAAAGTTAGAGCTAAAGAAAAAGTAGTTATTTCTTTACACTAGTGAGTGAGTTAATTTTGTGCTGGCTACATTTTATTGAAACCTGAAATTTTACGAATGTGGAAGTTGTCCGCCCAATTCATCATTAATCCTATCAATGTAATCCAGCAAATCATCACGTCCTGTGCTATGGCTAGAGGAGGTTACAAAGTAGTGTGGCATTTCTTCCCAATCCTGTAGTAAACGCTGTTCGTAGGCTTCAATATTACGTTTTAGTGCATTGGGTTTCAGTTTATCTGCTTTTGTAAAAGCAATGGAAAAAGGAATCTGATTTTCACCCAAATAGTGCATAAAATCCAAATCTATGGGTTGTGGTTCGTGACGACAATCTATCAAAACAAAAGCCAAGACAAGTTGTTTGCGCTTTTCAAAATAGTTGGTAATAAATTTCTGGAATGTCTTTTTTGCTTTTTTGGAAACACGGGCATACCCATACCCTGGTAAATCTACCAAGTACCAATTTTTGTTCACCACAAAATGATTAATAAGTTGTGTTTTTCCTGGTCTTCCCGAAGTTTTTGCCAGACTTTTACGTTCCATTAGCATGTTAATAAGGGAGGATTTCCCAACATTGCTACGTCCAATAAAAGCATACTCTGGCAAGCGATCTTTGGGACATTTTGCCACCTCGCTATTGCTCATTAAAAATTCGGCCGATTTTATTTTCATCAAGTAAGTATCTAAAGTGTGCTAAAATTAGAATATAAACGCAATCAGAGCGGAGTCGAAGCTAAGTTTAATACCCTCTCTTTTCCAGCCAGGCAAACAACAATTCATTAAACTCATCGGGATGTTCCATCATGGCGGCGTGACCACATTTATCTATCCAATACAAGTCACTGTCGGGTAGTTTTTCGTGAAATTCATCCGCTACTTCAGGTGGTGTAACATTATCATTTCTTCCCCAAATAATACAAGTTGGTGTTTCCATAGAAGGTAAATCCTTCCCCATATTATGGCGTATAGCGCTTTTGGCAATAGCTAAAGTTCGAATTAATTTTTGACGGTCGTTTACAGTAGCGTATACTTCGTCAACTATCTCTTTAGTAGCTACTTTTGGGTCGTAAAAAACATTTTCTGCTTTTTTCTGAATATAATCCCTGTCCCCACGCTTTGGATAACTTTCGCCCATGGCACTTTCGTACAGCCCAGAACTACCAGTAATTACTAGTGCTTTTATGTACTCTGGATACATTTTGGTGCATAATAAACCAATGTGACCACCTAAAGAGTTTCCTAGAAGAATAACATTCTTTAAGTTCTTGTGGTCTATAAATTGCTTCACGTATTTTGCGAAATTCTTTACATTGGTTTTAAGGACCGGCATCTCATAAATAGGAAGCTCGGGAATTAATATTTTGTATCCCTTTGGCGGAAAGAAATCAGCAACGCCATCAAAATTACTCAAGCCCCCCATTAACCCATGTAGAATAATGATTGGGGTGCCTTCGCCAATTTCTAAATAACTGAATTTTCCTTCTTTTTTTAGTTCGTCGGTCATGCAAGCTTGCAATTGTTAAAAACAAAAATACACTTTTTATTCAACTTAATGGGGACAAATGTTTTTTGGTTCAATTCAATAATACTAGCACTTTTCAGCAGAAATGAAACGATACTTTTAACGCCGAAAACCATTCAGTATCAAGCAGAAAAGAACGATAGTGGTGCAGAAGTGGTAAAACTTATCAACAAAGTGGTATTTAGTGGTAAAAAGTGGTAAATACTTTTTATATTTGAATCAGTTAATTAAGATTTGGTAACCCCTGATGGTCAATTTAATAGGAACTTATGAATGTAAAGCTGACATAAAGGGGCGTGTCATGGTACCAACTGCTTTAAAAAAGCAGTTGGCGTCTGTCGCGTCTTCGGGCTTTATTATTAAGCGTGCTGTGTTTCAGCCGTGTCTGGAGTTGTACCCTATGGAAGAGTGGAATGCCTTGATGGTAAAGATGAATTCCCTTAACAGATTTAATCGAAAGAATGTAGACTTCATTCGCAGGTTTACTGCAGGGGTGAAGCAAGTGGAGTTGGATGCAACGGGTAGATTGAATATTCCGAAAGACCTGGCGGTTTTTGCTGGAATAACAAAAGAAATAACAATTAGTTCTGCAATTAACATTGTGGAAATTTGGGATAAAGCGAAATACGAACAAGCCATCGACGACGCTGCCAGCGACTTTGCAGACTTGGCAGAAGAAGTGATGGGAGATGCAGATAGCGATGGAATATCATAACCCGGTCCTCTTGACCGAAACTGTTGAAGGACTTAACATCCGCCCCGATGGGGTTTACGTGGATGTTACTTTTGGTGGCGGTGGACATTCGCGGGAAATTCTAAATAGACTTAATGATTCTGGGACACTTATTGCATTTGACCAGGATTTAGATGCGCTTGAGAACACTATCGACGACCCGAGATTTTTATTGGTGAATGAAAATTTCAGATTTCTCAAGCGCTTCTTACGTTTTCATGGTCACAAACAAGTAGACGGAATTTTAGGAGATTTTGGTGTTTCTTCACATCAGTTTGATGTGGCGGATCGCGGATTTTCTACCCGTTTTGAGGCCAATTTGGATATGCGGATGAATCAGAATAGTTCCTTTTCGGCTTATGATGTGGTGAATAAGTATGAAGAAGCAAAATTGCGAAGCGTGCTATTTCAGTATGGCGAATTGAGGGCTGCGGCTGGCATGGCAAGGGTGTTGGTTGAAAGCAGAAAAGATGGTGAAATTAAAACCAGCGAACAGTTAAAGAAAGCGTTGGGGAGGTTTCTTCCTAAACATAGGGAAAATAAAATTTTAGCGCAGATATATCAGGCCATTCGTATTGAGGTAAATCAAGAGCTGGATGCCTTGAAAGAGTTTTTACAGCAAACAATTGAAGTGTTGAAACCCGGCGGAAGATTAAGCTTAATAAGTTATCACAGCCTGGAAGATAGATTGGTAAAACGTTTTATGCGTAACGGATTGTTTGAGGGTGAGCCGGAAAAAGATGTCTTCGGAAGGGTGGAAGTACCGTTAAAACCCGTGGGTAAATTTATCATCCCAACCGAAACTGAAATAAAAGAAAATAACAGAGCCAGAAGCGCAAAATTACGGATTGCTGAGAAATTGTGAGAAACCATTATCACTCAGCCCTCTTTTTTAAGGAGAGGGAGTGACCTATTAATTTTTTCCAATTGGTAATTAAATTGAATTTCCCTTTAAGGGGGAATGGGGTGTTTTTCCAAAATATAAAGCAAAAATATCGATGAGGGATTTAGAATGAAAAAAAACTTCTACAACATATTAAAAGGAAGATTCTTGGTGAGTGACGATGCATTCAAAAATTGGCGCTTTATCATTTTCTTGAGTTTGTTGGCCTTGATTATGATAGGAAGTAGTCACGTGGCAGATAAAAAAGTACATCGTATTGCAAAGCTCAATAACGATGTAAAAGAACTAAAGAGCGAATACTTAGATGTGCGAAAACAAGTAACGCAAACTAAGATGGAAAGTAAAATAACAGCGGCAATGGCGTCGCGTGGGCTAGAACCCAGCGAAACGCCGCCTCAAAAAATTAGTATTACAAAACAACAGTAGCACGGTGGCCATAGCAGAGAAAAACATATTAAACCGCTTATATTTTATCGCTGGAGGTATGTTCCTCTTTGCGCTATTAATTGCTATAAAAATGGCCGATATTCAATTTGTGGAGGGCGATAAATATCGCGATCTGGCCCAAAAGAATACCACCCAAAACTTCACCATTCCAGCAAATCGAGGAAATGTATATGCAGACGACGGCAGCTTGCTGGCGAGTTCAGTTCCTAAATATGACATTCGCTTTGATGCTGTGACGGTTTCTTCAAAAGATTTTAAAGAGAACCTAGTGCCACTTTCCAAAGAGTTAAGCAAATTGTTCGGGAAATCGGCTTCGTATTATCAAAATATATTGCGGAAAGCGAGAGCTAATAAAAATCGCTATTTGTTGTTGGCTAAGAATTTGGGTTATTCAGATTATAAAAGGGTGAAACAAATGCCTTTGTTAAATAAAGGACCTTACAAAGGTGGAATTATCGTGGAGCAAAAAACAGTGCGTGAGCATCCTATGGGTAAAATAGGTGCGCGTTTGGTAGGTAATGAAGATCGTGAAAACCCTGGGTATTATGCGGTTGGTTTAGAGGGAGCCTTTCACGAAATGCTGAGTGGAAAAAAAGGAAAACGTCTTAAGCAAAAAATAGCAAAAGGGCAATGGAAACCCGTCTATGACGAAAACGAAGTAGAGCCACAGGATGGATACGATATTGTTTCGACCATAGATGTTAATATCCAGGATATTGCACATCACGCGTTGCTAAAACAGTTAGAATTATATGAAGCAGATCACGGCTGTGTAATTGTAATGGAGGTTGAAACCGGCGAAATTAAAGCTGTTTCAAACCTTGGTCGAAGCAGAAGCGGTGGCTTTTATGAGCGATTAAACTATGCGGTAGGGGAAAGTGCAGAACCTGGGTCTACCTTTAAAACGGTTGCTATGACTGTTGCTTTAGAGCATAAAGTGATAGATACATCAACGGTAGTAGATACTAAAGATGGTCGCTTTAGAATATATGGAAGAACTATTTCGGACTCAAAGAGAGGTGGTTTTGGTAAAATTTCAGCAGCGAAGGCGCTAGAGGTTTCTTCAAATATTGGCTTAGCACAATTAATTGATAATGCGTATAAAAACAATCCCAGGAAGTTTACAAATAAAGTAAAAGAGTGGGGGCTTGGGACTAAAATTGGAATTCCAATAAAAGGAGAGGGGAAGCCTGTGATTCCGGAAAAAGGAGATGAGCTATGGAGTAGAAATGCGTTGCCTTCCATCTCGTACGGGTATAATTTACGAATGACTCCGCTTCAAATTTTAACCTTTTACAACGCTATTGCCAACGACGGGAAAATGGTAAAACCGCTGTTTATTAAAGAAATTCGTTCCTGGAAGGAGCAAGTAGAAGTCTATGAAACCGAAGTGTTGAATGAACAAATAGCTTCTGAAACTACCATCAAAAAAATTCAAGAGATTTTAAAAAACATTGTAAAACGCGGAACAGGTAAAAGTTTGTATTCTGAAAATTTCTCTATGGCGGGAAAAACAGGAACCGCAAGAACCGACTATGCTAACATTGTAGAATGGAATAAAGACAGAAAGTATGTTTCGTCATTCGCAGGGTATTTTCCAGCTGAAAACCCAAAGTATTCATGCATTGTAGTTATCCATAAACCCAGTACCAAAAAGGGCTATTACGGAGCGGATGTTACAGGGCCCGTTTTTAAAAGAATTGCTCAAAAAATCTTTACAGATTCGCCTTTAAAAGCAGAGGTGGCAAATCTGGATGTTGTAGATCCAGTTTTTCTAATCGACTTTGAAAATTACTATGCAAAAGCACAAAAACGCTATAAAAAAATACCCAATGTAAAAGGAATGGCTGGAATGGATGCTGTTTCCTTGTTAGAAAACATGGGACTGAAAGTAAAGATTGAAGGAAACGGATCTGTTAAAAAACAATCTATTGCTTCTGGAGAAACTATAAAAAAAGGACAAACTATTATACTAACATTATCGTGATTGTACTACGTGACATACTCTATAAGGTAACCCTCGAAAAAGTTGTGGGCAATACGGGTGTGGTTATTCGTGAGTTGCATTTTGATAGTCGAAATGTTGGTTTGGACGATGTGTTTATTGCCATAAAAGGAGCTGTGAATGATGGTCATGACTACATTAAAAAAGCAGTAGACCAAGGAGCGCTTGCTGTAATTTGTGAGGCGATGCCCGAGCAACTAGTAAATGGAGTGACTTATGTACAAGTGGTAGATAGCCAGCAAGCGATGGCTATAATGGCGGCAAATTTTTATGGAAACCCTTCTGAAAGTTTAAAGCTAATTGGTATCACAGGTACCAATGGAAAAACTACCATTTCAACCTTGTTGTATACTCTTTTTACCGATGCTGGTTTTATGTGTGGCTTACTTTCCACCGTAAAAATTAAGGTAGGTAAAACCGAATATAAAGCAACCCATACAACGCCAGATAGCATTACTATAAACAAGTATTTGGCCGAAATGTTAGATGCTGGTGTGGAGTTCTGCTTTATGGAAGTGAGTAGTCATGGAATACATCAAAAACGTACCGAAGGGCTTTATTTTTCAGGTGGAATCTTTACAAATCTAAGTCACGACCATTTAGATTATCACAAAGATTTTAAGGAATATAGAGATGTTAAAAAGGTATTCTTCGATCAACTTCCAAAGACTGCTTTTGCTTTGGTAAATAGCGACGACAAGAATGGAAGCGTAATGTTGCAAAATACTTCAGCAAAAAAATATACATATGCCTTAAAGAGCTATGCCGATTATAAGGCGCAAATTCTTGAAAATCAGTTTTCAGGTTTATTACTGAAAATTAATAACAACGAATTTTGGGCGAAGCTCATTGGAAATTTTAACGCGTATAACTTATTGGCAATTTACGCCACGGCCGAATTGTTAGGGTTGGAACAAATAGAAACCCTACAGCTATTGAGCACTTTAGAAAGTGTAGATGGGAGGTTTCAGTTTACCATTTCAGAAAAAAATAAAATTACTGCTATTGTAGATTATGCGCATACGCCAGATGCATTAAAAAATGTCTTAGAAACCATAAATGTTATCCGCACAGGTAATGAACAATTAATTACTGTAGTAGGTTGTGGTGGTGATAGAGACACTGCTAAAAGACCAAAAATGGCACACATTGCAAGTCAGTTAAGTACCAAAGCCATTTTTACAAGTGACAATCCGCGAACGGAAGACCCTAATGCTATCATAAAAGCCATGGAAAAGGGAGTTTCGCCAGAGAATTATAAAAAAACATTAGCTATTTCCGATAGAAAACAAGCGATAAAAACTGCCTGCCAATTAGCTGAAACAAACGATATAATTCTAATTGCGGGAAAAGGTCACGAGACCTACCAAGAAATAAACGGAAAACGCACCAATTTTGATGATTTCCAGCTAGTGAATGAACTATTAACCGCTCTAAATAAATAAGATGCTGTACTATTTATTCGAATTTTTAGAAAAAAATTACCAGATGCCTGGGGCAAGTCTCTTTGGATTTATAACCTTTCGAGCGGCGTTGGCAATTATTTTTTCATTAACAATCGCTACTATTTTCGGTAAAAAGATCATTCGCATTTTACAGCGCAAACAAATGGGCGAACAAATTCGTGACCTTGGTTTAGAGGGGCAGAACGAAAAGGCTGGAACTCCTACAATGGGTGGGATAATAATCATCTTAGCAACACTTGTGCCTGTATTGTTATTTGCCAAATTGGAAAATATTTACGTAATCATGCTCATTGTAACCACGCTTTGGATGGGTGCAATTGGCTTTTTGGACGATTATTTAAAGAAGTTTAAAAAAGACAAGGCGGGACTTCCGGGGAAGTTCAAAATTATTGGGCAAGTTGGTTTGGGAATTTTTGTGGGTGCGGTTATGTTTTTTCATCCCGATGTTACGATTAAGCGCGAAAAAGTTAACCCGGTAAATTCTCAAGAAGCGATCACACAAAATTCACCCGTTGAATTTTATGATGCGGAAAAGTCATTACAAACTACGATTCCATTTGTAAAGCAAAATGAATTTAACTACGAAACATTAATTAGCTGGGCGGGTGAAAATGCAAAAGATTATGTGTGGCTTATATTTATTCCCATCGTCATTTTTATTATTACAGCAGTTTCGAACGGAGCCAATCTAACCGACGGCATTGACGGTCTTGCGGCGGGTTCTTCGGCTATTGTTGCCGTCACTTTAGCATTGTTTGCTTGGGTTTCAGGAAATGCGGTTTTTAGTGATTATCTAAATGTAATGTTCATTCCAAACACAGGGGAGGTTACCATATTTATTACAGCCTTTGTAGGGGCGCTCATTGGTTTTTTATGGTACAACGCCTATCCTGCGCAAGTATTTATGGGAGATACGGGAAGCTTGACAATTGGGGGTATTATCGCTGTAATAGCCATTATTATTAGAAAAGAGCTGCTTATTCCGTTGCTCTGTGGAATTTTCTTAATGGAAAATTTTTCAGTCGTACTACAAGTGGGCTGGTTTAAATACACACGTAAAAAATTTGGAGAAGGCCGAAGAATTTTCAGAATGTCGCCTTTGCACCATCATTACCAAGTAAAAGGATTTCACGAAAGTAAGATAGTAACACGGTTTTGGATTGTCGGGATTTTCCTGGCGATACTAACAGTAGTTACTTTAAAAATTAGATAAAAAGAGAATTGAAATCTCCTCTTGAAAGGGGGTAGGGGTGTATCTCCTAAAGTAAAATGAAAAGACAAAAACTAGTCATATTAGGAGGAGGAGAGAGTGGCGTGGGAACAGCAATTCTGGCAAAGCAACAAGGTTTTGAAGTTTTTGTTTCAGACTTTGGAAAGATAAAAGAGAAGTACAAAAAAGTTCTTATACATAACGATTTAGACTGGGAAGAAGGCGGTCATACCGAAGCGAAAACCCTAGACGCCCATGTGGTGATGAAAAGTCCGGGAATACCAGATACGGCGCCCATCGTTCAAAAGTTAAAGGAAAAGGGAGTTCCAGTGATTTCAGAAATTGAGTTTGCTTCAAAATATACCGAAGCGACCATCATTGGAATCACAGGAAGCAATGGAAAAACCACTACGGCCAGCTTAACATTCGCTTTGTTAAAAGATGAATTAAATGTTGCATTGGGAGGTAACATTGGAAAAAGTTTCGCCGAGCAAGTTTCAGAAAAAAAGTACGAAAACTTTGTATTGGAGTTGAGCAGTTTTCAGCTTGATGGAATTGAAACCTTTGCACCGCACATAGCTGTATTAACCAATTTGAGCCCAGATCACTTAGATAGATATGAATATAAATACGAGAATTATATCGATTCTAAGTTCAGAATAACAATGAATCAAACGTCAACAGATTATTTTATTTACGACGGGGATGATTCAGAAATAGAAAAGTGGTTGCAACATCACGAAATAAAAGCAAAAAAACTGCCTTTTTCGCTTCAAAAGGAAGTAAAAGAAGGCGCATACATAAAAAATAACGAAATAATACTAACAATAGATAATACCCAACATACTATGCCAATCGCACAATTAGGTTTACAAGGACAACACAATACAAAAAACGCAATGGCGGCCACTACCATTGCTACACTTCTTAAAATTAGGAAAGCAACTATTCGCGAAAGTTTAGAAGGTTTTCAAGGCGTAGAACACCGCTTGGAAAAAGTTCTGAAAATAAATAATGTGATGTACGTGAACGATAGTAAAGCCACCAATGTAAATGCTACGTTCTATGCATTAGATAGTATGGAGACTCCTACGGTTTGGATTGTTGGAGGGGTAGATAAAGGAAATGATTACACAGAATTACTGCCATTGGTAAACGAGAAAGTAAAAGCCATTATCTGTTTGGGTGTAGCGAATGAAAAAATAAAAAGAGCCTTTGGGAACATAGTAGATTTAATGGTAGAAACAGCAGGCATGCAAGAAGCTGTAAAAGTAGCCTACAAAATTGCTGAAAGAAATGATACCGTGTTGTTAAGTCCGTGCTGCGCAAGTTTTGATTTGTTTGAAAATTACGAAGATCGAGGCAGGCAGTTTAAAGAGGCAGTCCGTCAACTTTAAAAAAGTAAGTGTTTCTCTTCAAAATGGAGTAGCAAAATAGAATAAATTATAAATAGACTTGAAAAATATTTTTAAAAACATACAAGGAGATAGAGCCATTTGGGCTGTAGCAGGTTTGTTGGCGTTGTTCTCGTTTCTTCCCGTCTACAGTGCGAGTAGTAATTTAGCGTACTTGTATGGCGATGGAAATACATTTAAGTTTTTACTGAAACATTTAGCACATTTGTTATTGGGATTCGCCATATTGTATGGAGTTCATAAAATCCCGTTTCATTATTTTAAAGGGCTTTCCATTATTGCGTTACCCATTGCTATTTTACTGCTCATTTTTACAATGGCGCAAGGCACAACTATTGAAGGTGCCAATGCCAGCCGTTGGATTCGGGTGCCTTTTGTGGGGGTGACGTTTCAAACATCTACCTTGGCGGCGGTTGTCTTAATGACTTATGTAGCCCGTTATCTAAGTCGGATAAAAGATAAAACGATTACCTTTAAAGAAACGCTATTGCCACTGTGGCTACCAGTATTTGTAGTTCTTGCATTAATACTTCCGGCTAACCTCTCCACAACGGCTATCATTTTTGCGATGGTGGTGGTATTGGTGTTTATTGGTGGGTATCCATTACGGTATTTGGGGATTGTTCTTGGTGCAGGATTATTAGTTTTAACATTGTTTGTTTTAACAGCTAAGGCATTTCCAGGCGTTTTTCCGAATCGTGTAGATACGTGGATGAGCCGTATTGAAAACTTTACCGATAAAGAAGATACCGAAGGCGACTACCAAATTGAAAAAGCTAAAATTGCTATTGCATCAGGAGGTGTAACAGGTTTGGGGCCTGGGAAGAGCATTCAGAAAAACTTTTTACCGCAATCGTCATCCGATTTCATTTACGCAATTATTGTAGAGGAATTTGGCATCGTAGGCGGTTTGTTTTTGATGTTCTTGTATCTGGCGTTATTATTTAGATTGGTTATCGTAGCGCATAAAGCAACCTCCATGTTTGGAAAATTGCTGGTAATTGGTGTAGGCTTACCCATTGTTTTTCAAGCCTTGATAAATATGGCGGTAGCGGTAGAGTTATTTCCAGTAACAGGACAAACATTACCGCTAATAAGTAGCGGAGGAACTAGTATCTGGATGACGTGTCTGGCGCTAGGAATGGTATTAAGCGTAGCAGCTAAAAGAGAAATACAAAAAAGAGAGAATGAAGATGGAATCGGTGAGAATCCATTGGACATTCTTTCAGAAACCATATAGTTCCCTCCTCAGCGGGAGAAGGACTGGGGATGAAGGAAAGAATTTTAAAATACAGTACTAAGATCAAAACAAAAACTCCATACAGGTTCATTATAAGCGGTGGTGGCACTGGCGGGCATATTTATCCTGCTATTGCCATTGCAAATGAATTAAAATTGCGGTATCCCCATGCAGAACTTCTCTTTGTAGGAGCCAGTGACCGTATGGAAATGGAAAAAGTACCACAAGCCGGTTATGCTATTGAAGGGCTTTGGATTTCAGGAATACAACGAAGTTTGAGCGCTAAGAATTTGATGTTTCCTTTTAAACTGATTTCAAGTTTGCTGAAAAGCAGAAAGATTGTCAAAAAGTTTAAACCCAATGTTGCTATTGGAACTGGCGGTTACGCTAGTGCGCCTTTGCTGAAGGTTGCATCTGGCAAAAATATTCCGTGTTTAATTCAGGAGCAAAATAGCCACGCCGGGATTACCAATAAGTGGTTGAGTAAAACGGTCGATAAAATTTGTGTGGCCTACGATGGGATGGAGCGTTTTTTTCCTGCTGAAAAGCTACTGCTAACGGGAAATCCTGTACGGCAGGATTTGTTGGAAATAACCAGTAAAAGATCTGAAGCACTCGGGTTTTTTAAGCTGAATAGTGAGCTAAAAACAATCTTGGTCCTGGGCGGAAGTTTGGGTGCCAGAAAAATAAATGAGTTAGTTGATGGAGCACTGGAGTATTTCAAATCTGAAAAGGTGCAAGTGATCTGGCAATGTGGGAAATTGTATGAAAATAAATATGTGTCTAAAGCTAGCGAATCAATTCAGGTACATCCGTTTTTAAACAGAATGGATTTGGCATACGCGGCGGCAAATGTAATAATTAGTAGAGCGGGAGCGTTGTCGGTTTCTGAATTGTGTTTGGTAGGAAAGCCGGTAATTTTTATTCCGTCGCCAAATGTTTCTGAAGACCACCAAACTAAAAATGCATTGTCTATTTCAGAAAAAAATGCAGCGATTTTGCTACGGGAAAATGAAGCAGATGAGAAGTTTCAGAAAGCTATTGATGGGTTGTTGAAGGATGAAAAACTGCAGCACAACCTTTCAGTAAACATAAAAAAACTAGCAAAACCAAATGCAGCGAAAGATATTGTTGATGAGATTGAAAAATTATTAAAAAGTAATAGTAAATGATTTCTCTCTTCTCACTTGCCTCCGACGAGCTTTTCTGCGAGAGGAAGGCATAGAAGGGCTGGGGATGAGGGAATAACCTAGATTAAATTAATAGATTAAAAAATAAATAGTGAGTATACTTAAAAACATACAAAATATTTACTTCATCGGTATTGGTGGGATTGGGATGAGCGCACTCGCTCGTTTCGCCAAATTGAAGGGGTTTGCTGTGTTTGGGTATGACAAGACAGAAACCGTGCTCACAAAACAATTGGGTGCCGAAGCTATTGAAATAACCTATCAGGATTCGGTGAATGAGCTGCCCTTGGCAATTCAAAATACTTCGGAAACCTTGGTAGTGTATACCCCCGCAGTACCTAAAAACAGCCAGATTTTAAACTGGTTTCAACAAAACAAATACAATGTCGTTAAGCGTTCCACCTTGCTGGGCGAAGTAACAAAGCACACTTTATGTTTGGCGGTTGCTGGCACTCACGGCAAGACAACAACTTCGGCTATTTTAGGCCATTTGTTAGCTTCTTGTGAGATGCCGGTCACTGCTTTCTTAGGCGGCATTGCTGAAAATTATAAATCGAATTTTATTAGTAAAGGAACCGAAATTACCGTCGTGGAAGCAGACGAGTTTGATCGTTCGTTCTTAACCTTAAGTCCGGATATTGCTTGCGTTACTTCGATGGATGCAGATCATTTGGATATTTATGGAGATGAAAATTCTATACAAGATGCATTTAGGGATTTTGTAGCCTTACTTCCGAAGAAAGAAAACCTATTACTAAAAAAAGGATTGCCGTTAGAAGGACAATCGGTAGCCATTGAAGAAGACGCGGCATTCGAGGCTCAAAATATACGAATTGAAGATGGAGGATATGTTTTCGATCTTAAGACACCAAAACAGACTTTAAAAAATTTACAATTTTTTCTACCCGGACACCATAACCTACACAATGCTGTAACAGCAATGGGAATGGCAATTTTAGCAGGTTCCCCAACCGATTGTCTTCCCAATGCTTTAGCAACTTTTAAAGGGGTGGAGCGTAGGTTTTCTTATAAAATACGCAGGGAGGATTTGGTGTTGATAGACGATTACGCACATCACCCAACCGAGTTAAACGCCTTGCATCAGGCTGTTTTAGAAATGTATCCGAATGATAAAAAAGTAATTGTGTTTCAACCACATCTTTTCAGTAGAACAAAAGACTTTGCTAAAGGGTTTGCTGAAAGTTTAGCTCAATTTGACGAAGTACTGTTATTGGAAATATATCCTGCTAGGGAAGAGCCTATGGAGGGGGTGACTTCAAGATGGTTGCTCGATATGATTGACAATGATGCTAAAAGAATTATTTCAAAAGAGGAGATTTCCTCAACACTTAAAAATTCAAACTGCCGTATAAAATTATTAGTAGGTGCAGGGGATATTGGGGCTGAAGTTTCAGAAATTACTAAAATTTTAGCAGGATGAAAAAGTATATTCCAGTCATAAAGTTTTCATTGCTCGCTGTGTTGGTGGTGTTTCTGTACAGCTTTACACAGCAGCGAAATGCCAATCGAAAATTAAGTAAAATTGATATTGAATTTTTGGGTGAAAACGACCCGTTTATTACCTTAAACACTGTTAATAAATTGTTAGTACAAAATAGTGACAGTGTAACGGGAGTGGGTAAAGAAGCTTTAGTTTTGAAAGAGATGGAGTCCCGCTTGTTGGCAAATGCGATGATTCGCGATGCGCAAGTGTACGTAACGGTTGACGGTGTTTTGGGCGCAAAAATTGCACAGCGCCATCCTATTGGTAGGGTTGTAGCTTCGCCTAATTATTACTTAGATGAAGATGGAAAGAAGATGCCTTTGTCGGCAGTGTATGCAGCGAGGGTGCCTATTATAATGGGTACGTCTAAAACCAATTTTAAAGAGATTACGCCGTTATTAGTAAAGATAAACGAAGATGATTTTATGCGGCAGAGCGTGATTGGGATTCAAGTTTCAGAAAATGAAACTATTACACTTAAGCTTCGGAAATATGATTTTGAAGTGCGTTTTGGAAAAATTGAAAACATGGCGTTGAAATTTCAGAACTTTAAGGCATTTTATCAAAAAACAAAAGAGGACAAAACATTACAGGGTTATAAAACAATCGATTTGCAGTTTGGAAATCAAGTAGTAGCCACAAAAACCGAATAGGATGGAAAATGAAAACATAGCGGTTGGATTAGACATTGGGACCACCAAGATTGTTGCTATGATTGGCAGGAATAATGAGTATGGAAAGATGGAAATTTTGGGTATAGGAAAGTCTAAAAGTTTAGGGGTACACCGTGGTGTAGTGAATAACATTACGCAGACAATTCAATCTATTCAACAAGCAGTACAAGATGCCGAAACGTCTTCAGGGTTAAAGATTGAAGATGTGGTGGTGGGCATTGCAGGACAACATATTCGTAGCCTTCAGCATAGCGATTATATTACCCGTAGCAATAGTGATGAAGTAATAGACGAAGCAGATATAGAACGTCTTTGTAACCAAGTACACAAGTTGGTGATGTTGCCAGGTGAAGAAATTATTCACGTTCTACCTCAGGATTTTAAGGTAGACGGACAAGCTGAAGTTAAAGAGCCCATCGGGATGTATGGAGGTAGGTTAGAGGCCAACTTTCACGTAGTGGTGGGCCAAGTTTCAAGCATTAGAAATATTGGAAGGTGTGTGAAGAGCACAGGTTTAGAGCTTTCAGGAATTACCTTAGAACCATTGGCTTCGGCAAATGCAGTGTTGAGCCAGGAAGAAAAAGAAGCTGGTGTAGCCTTGCTGGATATTGGTGGTGGAACAACAGATTTAGCCATTTTTAAGGATGGTATTATTAGACATACAGCAGTGATTCCCTTTGGCGGAAATGTAATAACCGAAGACATAAAAGAAGGCTGTAGCATTATTGAAAAGCAAGCAGAATTACTTAAAATAAAGTTTGGTAGTGCCTGGCCAGGAGAAAACAAAGACAACGAAATAGTTTCAATTCCAGGCTTACGAGGGAGAGAACCTAAAGAAATTACCTTAAAAAATCTTTCAAAAATTATCCATGCAAGAGTCGTGGAGATTATTGAACAGGTATACTTAGAAATAAAAAATTACGGTCACGAAGAGCAAAAGAAAAAGTTGATTGCTGGGATTGTATTAACTGGTGGCGGTGCTCAATTGCAGCATTTAAAACAGTTGGTAGAATATATCACAGGAATGGATACGCGTATTGGCTATCCCAACGAGCATTTGGCAGGAGATAGCGATAGTGAGACCACGAGCCCTTTGTATGCAACCGCAGTTGGATTGGTGTTGAATAGTTTAGAAAGTAAACACCGTACGGCACCAAAAGTGATGAAAGCTACACAAGGTGTTGAAAATGAATCGCAACAACAAGAAGAAATAAAAAAACAAGAACCAGAAATTAAAGACGAACCACAAGTAGAGCGCAAACGCTTTTTTGATAAATGGGCGGAGAAGTTTAAGGAATTTTTGGATAATGCCGAGTAACGGGTGAATATCCTCACCCCTGCCCTCTCCTTCGAAGGAAAGGGAGAAATGCCTTTCTTTGAAGGGAGATTTAGAGGATGTTTTTGGGAAACCAGTTTAATTGCTGAAAATAGAAAATAGTTTCCTTTTAAGTTTAAAATAACAATAGATTCCGCATTGCGGAAAGAATAGATAATAAACCTCGCAAAATAAATAAATATGAGTAATAACTTTGATGAAACAACCATTGCGTTCGATATGCCGAAGAACCAAAGCAACGTCATAAAAGTGATTGGTGTTGGGGGTGGCGGTAGCAACGCGATCAACCACATGTTTAATCAGGGCATTAAGGGTGTAGATTTTGTAATCTGTAACACAGATGCCCAAGCCCTTGAAAATAGTGCTGTGCCTATTAAAATTCAATTAGGAGTTTCTCTTACTGAAGGTTTAGGAGCAGGCGCTAACCCTGCCATTGGAGAGCAATCTGCTATGGAAAGTCTGGAAGAAATCAAAAATATGCTTTCGACCAATACCAAAATGATTTTTATCACCGCAGGTATGGGTGGGGGTACCGGAACTGGAGCTGCGCCGATTATTGCAAAAATGGCGAAGGAGCTGGATATTTTAACGGTGGGTATTGTTACCATTCCGTTTCAGTTTGAAGGAAAAATGCGTGGCGAACAAGCACAGATTGGTGTAGAGAAACTACGTCAAAATTGTGATTCTCTTGTTGTAATCAATAACAATAAGTTACGTGAGGTATATGGTAACTTAGGATTTAAAGCAGGTTTTTCTAAAGCCGATGAAGTATTAGCTACTGCAGCGCGAGGTATTGCAGAGGTAATTACACATCACTACACACAAAATATTGATTTGCGTGATGCCAAAACCGTTTTAGCAAATAGCGGAACTGCCATTATGGGTAGTGCTAGTGCAAGTGGTGCTAATCGTGCTCATGAGGCAATTAACAAAGCATTGGATTCTCCATTATTAAATGATAACAAGATTCAGGGGGCTAAAAATGTGTTGCTCTTAATTGTTTCGGGCCATGAAGAAATAACCATTGATGAGATTGGTGAAATAAGTGACCATATTCAGAACGAGGCTGGGCATAGTGCTAACATTATTATGGGTATTGGTGAGGATGAATCTTTGGAGGGAGCTGTTGCTATTACAGTAATTGCCACGGGGTTTGATGCCGAGCAGCAGGATGATATTTCCAATACTGAAACTAAGAAAATAATTCATACTCTAGAGGAAGAGCAAAAGGCGGAGCATAATTTATCTGCCAAGAAAGGTGTTACCCCTGTTCAAATTCCAAAGGATGAACAACCCCCAGCACCAAAACCAAATCCAGTAATCCGTCATACATTGGTCTTGGACGAAGAAGAGACTCCTGTGGTAAAGCCTGCCGTTAAGTCGATTACAGAAGAAAAGTCACAAAAAACACTTCCTTTTGAAGGGTATGTTGAAACTTCAGAACTCATTAAAAATATAGAGGTAGAATCGACGCTAATCGATATTCATCACATAGCTGAATTTGAGCAATTGCTAATTAATGAGATAGATGTAACAAGTTTTGAAATTGTAAATTCATCGAAGGCTGAACGGAAAACCGACACAAAAGCGAGTGAACAAGAGTTCATTATTGTTGAAAAGAAGGAAAAACAGCCCGTTCAAGATACAGAAAAAGAAGAGCAAATATTAATGTTCGACCTTCCGCTAAATACTTCGGAAAGCAAAAAAGATGTGCCAAAAAAACAAGTGGAGCAAGAGGAGATTATGACATCTCGCATAGAAGATATTGAGGTACAAGATGCGTTGGAAATTGTTCCTATCACCGAAGTTTCTGACCAAGGTGTAAAGCGCTATAGTTTGGACGATTACGAAGAGAAAGAAGCAGAATTGTTAAACGCCAAGCCAAAGGTACACGATAAAGCTGCAGAAGATGGTATTGTTTTCGAAACCAAGACTGTAGAGCCTTCTCAAGAAGAAGATATTGCCCAAGAAGACGTAGATCCAATGAATACGCCTATTTCAAAATTATTGGCATCACGTACCGAGGAACGTAAAAAGACAATGAAGGAATTTAATTATAAGTTCAGAAACAGCGCTTCTAAAATTGATGATATTGAAAAACAACCTGCTTATAAGAGAATGGGGATAGAGTTGGAAGATGTAAATACCGAGACAAATATTTCAAGAACATCTATTAATACAGACGATGATGATATTGATTTACGAAGTAACAATTCGTTTTTACACGATAATGTAGATTAGGATTTTTGGATAGCATAATAAAAGGCCCGTTGTAATTTCTTGCAACGGGCTTTTTTTAGTGATCTAGTTGTTGAAAAATAACAAAGGGGCGCAATAACCTGGTTAACTTGTCTGAAGTTGTGGTGCGGACACTTAATAAATAGTTTTTTATGTTTTGAAGGTCATTTTCATTTTTAATAATATTAAACTTTGAGTCGTAACCCAAAAAAACAGGCTGTTCTACGGCTTTGTTGTATACTTCGTAAATATCACTATGTCGCTCATCATTCTTTATTTTATTTTCATAGAGATCTACAATGTGTTTTTTTTCTCCTTCAAGTACCTGGAAGAAATGACCTAAGTTATACAGTAAGATGCCGCTAACATTATGGTTGTTATTGTTTATAGATGCTTGTGAAAGGGTTTCTTCAATTTCAGTGTCCGATAATTGTGGTGCTGCGTTGCTAATATAGCAGATGGTATGTAATGTTTTCATGTAGTTAGTTTGTGTGCCGAAAAATAATTGTATTAAGTTAGTAAAAATATCTTTAATAAAATAAAAGCTAACATTTTTCGCATAAGAACACCGTACATTTTGCAATGGTAAAATTGAATGAATTGAGTATCTTTGGCATCCAATAAAAGGAAATTATGAGTTTGTCTACACAAATTATGGATGCTATGAAAGTAGCAATGAAAGCAAAAGATCAAGAATCTTTACAAGCATTGCGGTCTGTGAAATCGGCTATTTTGTTAGCTCAAACCGACAGTGGAGCAAAACAGGAGCTAAGTGAAGATGCTGAGATTAAGCTGTTGCAAAAATTGGTAAAACAGCGTAAAGATAGCGCAGTATTGTACAGTGAACAAGGTCGTGAGGATCTGGCAACACCAGAATTGGCTGAAGCTGCAGTGATAGAACAGTTTTTACCAGCTCAATTAAATGAAGCTGAAGTTGAGAAACTTGTAGAAGAAGTCATTACACAAACGGGAGCTAATTCTATGGGAGATATGGGTAAAGTGATGGGAATTGTGAGCGGTAAAGCCGCTGGAAGAGCAGATGGGAAGACCATTAGTACGATAGTTAAAAAGAAGTTGGCATAAACTTATAATTTGAATCTTTTAAGTCTAATTTTGTTAAAAGATTTGTACCGGCCGCGTGGCGCAACTGAATAGCGCATCAGATTTCGGCTCTGAGGGTTGGGGGTTTGAATCCCTCCGCGGTCACGAATAAATAGAACAGTCTTTTCAAAATGTCTGAGCTCGCTCAAGCATTTTGAAAAGACTGTTCTATTTTCAAAGCGGAGCTTTGAGGGATCTTCAATCCCTTCTTTCCTGGATTGATTGATTTAAGTGAAGTTGACTCAAGCATTTTGAAAAGACTGTTCTATTTTCAAAGCGACGCTTTGAGGGATCACCTCAGGTACAGTATTTAATGGATTTTCTAATGTTGTTTATAAGTATTTTTGCTTAGTGATTTAAAAATGATGTCGTACAAAAGAACAATCTACTTCAATTAATATGTTTTATAAGCAAGGTGTCAGGTAAATAGGTCATTTTTTTGCAATAATCTGAAGAATTTAACGTTTCCAATGAACTGCGTGTTTACTTTTCATATACATTTGCACGTTTTTAATATAGTTTGCTAAGTGTCAATAATTTAAATCCCTGCTTACCTACATGACATACAAGAATAAATTCCCCAAATTATTATTATTGTTTTTAGTATCGCTGCCTATTTTTGCACAAGATCTTCCCTTAAAATTTCAAGGCGATATTAATCCTATAGACGAATTGTACTGTTCTGAACTACAGACAGAATTAGAAACAGAAATCTTTAAACACAAGGACTGGAAACAATTAATTGACAACAAAATGATGTCAATTGGTATCGTAGACTTAAGTGATGTTAACAACATCCAGTATGCTGGCCTTAATGATGATCACATGATGTACGCGGCAAGTCTTCCAAAAATTGCAGTGCTACTTGCCTCAATGGATGCAATCGATAAAGGCGAATTAGCCAATTCGAAAGCGATTCAAAATGACATGCGTTTAATGATTAGCAAGTCTAACAATCAAGCAACCACTCGTATGATAGATCGTGTAGGTTACGAAAAAATTGAAGCTGTATTGCGTTCTCCACAACATAACTTATACGACGAACAAGTAGGAGGCGGCCTTTGGGTAGGGAAGCGTTATGCGGCTGGAGGTAGGCGTTATCCAGATCCGCTTAAAGGGTTGAGTCATGCGGCTACTACCAGACAAGTATGTAGCTTTTACTACCAATTAGCTATGGGTAATTTGGTGAACGAAAAACGTTCTAAGCAAATGCTTACCATAATGGAAAAGCCCCAATTGCATCATAAATTTGTTAATACATTAGATCGCGTAGCTCCTAATGCTAGGTTGTTTAGAAAATCTGGTTCTTGGAAAAATTATCATTCAGATTCAGTATTGGTATGGGGTCCGGATCGTAAGTATATTTTAGTTGCCCTCATAGATAACGATCTGGGCGAACAAATAATTAGAGATTTAGTAGTTCCTTTAGAAAATGTAATGAAAAAAACACGAACTTTATAGGGCAGAAACCACTATAATGCTCGTAGCACTTTTTAAAAGAACTTTTGATATAAGAGATGGGGAAATCCGCATCTCTTTTTTTATGCAGTTATATATCTTTCTGCTTATCACCGTTCTTTTAATGGTAAAACCAACTGTAAATGCGTTATTCCTATCAAAATTGGGAGCAACGCATTTGCCATATGGATATGTGTTAGTTGCCGTTGTTGCTGTAATTGTTTCTTATTTTTACAATAAGGGTGTTACACAATTTTCACTTCGCAGGATAACTACTGGAACACTTATTTTTTTCAGCTTAATCTTTGCCTTATTAAGCTTCTTAATGTACACGCAAAGTATAAACAACTGGGTGCTTTATGCATACTATTTAAGTGTTTCCATCTTTGCGGTTCTGGTTACCTCACAATTTTGGATTATTGCCAATATGGTGTTTAATGCCAGGGAAGCAAAGCGATTGTTCGGTTTTATTGGCGCTGGAGCCATTGCAGGCGGAATTTTTGGAGGATATTTAACCACCATTATTGCCTCTAGTTTTGGAAATAGAGTGGTAATTCTAGTCGCGGCATGTTTAATTGTTTGTTGTGTGCCTATTTTACAAACCGTATGGAAACTTCGGGTAGTGAAACTTAATATGTACATTAGAAAACAGCGTAAAGGCGCTGTACACAATACCTATGCATCGCCTTTTACCCTTATTATAAAATCTAAGCATCTTACCTATCTCGCGGCTATTGTTGGCGTAGGGGTAGTAATGGCAAAATTGGTAGACTTTCAGTTTAGTGACTTTGCTAATAGGGCTATTCCAGATAGTGATGAATTGGCATCTTTTTTTGGCTTCTGGTTTTCTTCATTTAATGTATTTGCATTGTTAATTCAGTTGTTTTTAACCAACCGATTGTTAGCCTGGTTGGGTGTAACTTCAAACTTGCTTATCCTGCCCTTAGGAATTGCCATTGGCTGTTTGTTGTTTTTAACGTTTCCAGAACTTTGGGTGCTCATTATTATTAAAGGAATGGACGGTAGCTTTAAGCAATCTATTAACAAAGCGGGCATAGAGCTTTCCATACTGCCAATTCCTTCGCACATAAAAAACCAAGCAAAATCATATATTGATGTAGTAGTAGATAGCATTGCCACAGGTTTGGCAGGGTTACTATTAATTTTTGTTATTAGAAAGTTAGAGCTAAGCACTTCCTATATAACAGTTATTATTCTATTGTTTCTTTTTATTTGGATGTTGCTTATATACAAATTGCGCGAGGCGTATTTTCAGTCCTTCCGAAGTAATATTCAAAACTCATTAGCGGGCGCTTCCGTAGAAAATAAAAATCTGAAGTTTAACCGTACTTCAAAATCTACTGTTAACATTCTTACTCACGGAAATGAAGCCGAAATACTTACTATGTTAAATCATTTAAAAGACTTCAAACTATACACCTTTAGGCCTCACATTGTAAATTTATTGAAACACGATTCATCAAAAGTGAAAGCCGCTGCTATTTCGCAATTACATCATTACAAAAAAGGAACTGCAGTAGCATATATTAAAGACCTTATTCATTTTAAGAGTGATGAGGTAGTTTATGCGGCTATGGATTATTTATTGCATCACACCGATTTAAACGATGATACTATTTTTAAGTCTTACCTAGATCATCAAACCGATTATATTTCCAATGCTGCGTTGTTATGTTTGGCAAAAGACGCGTCGTCTAATCAGAAATTAGCCAAGCAATACAATTTGGGTGATCGATTAGATATGAAAATTAAGGAGTTATTTTCGGCAGATAACGACTTGCGTAAACAAGAAATTGCAGAGCTCATGCTTGCTGTTGGATATGCTAAAGACCCTCGTTTTTATTCATTTATTTCAGCAAATTTTAACAATAGGGATTCTTATTTAATTAAACACGCCATAAGGGCTGCTGGTCTCACGGCACACGAACCTTTTATTAATAGATTGCTAGACTTTTTAGCTGAAGAACCCTTCCGGGAAACTGCAACCGAAGCATTACAGGCCTACGGAATTGATATTACCAAAAAAGTGTTACAATTAGAATTATCTGAAAGTTTGCCAGATAGTATAAAGCCATATATTCCAGAATTAATACAGTCGTTTAAATCAAGAGATTCTGTGAAAGTACTGATGCGTCTCTTGCAAAGTAAGGATTTTGTTATTAGAACCGAAGCAGCCAAATCTTTAAATACACTAAAGTTAGAAAATGTTTCATTACCCGTAGATCAACGTTTATTAACTAAAATTTTGCTGAAAGAAAGCACTTTTTATCGAAATACCCTTACTGCTATTGTTAGTATAAAAGGGCTGATAGAAAATTCTGAAACAGATACGTTAGATAACGATGCTCAAATAGAATCTATCATTGCTCGCGAAAACTTACTAGATCTACTCTTGGAACAACTAGACCAAAGTTTGGATTGTATTTTTAAATTGTTCAGTTTAAAATATGATCAAGCGGATATAGATACCGCCTATTTCGGACTTAAAAGTGAAAAGCAGGATGTACGGATAAATGCTATTGAGTTTTTAGATAACCTCTTAAAATCGAAACTAAAAAGCAATATTCTCCCGTTAATTGAATATCACGTATTAGATAATAGTGGGTATTCTGTTTCATCTTTTGAAGCCAGGGAAAAGCCAGAACAAGATATCTTAACATTGCTATTGCGTAATCGTGGCACGAGAATGAAACTAGCAGTATTGAACGTAATTAAGTTTTCAGGAGATGAAGCATACCTTCCCATCATAAAGCCGCTTTTAAAACATCCAAATCTTGTCGTGCAACGTTTTGCTATTCGAACGGTGAAAGAACTTAAAATTACTGCTATTGAGCCGTAATAACCCTGTCTATAGAACTCGCCAAATACATGTGCGCTCCAGCCGAATTTTTACTCAATACATTGGTCATTAAACATACAATATATTTTTTGCCATCTGGATGTTCTACCGTAATCACCGAATTCATATAATTAAACTTATTACCAGCATATTCCCCACAAGAACCTGGTAATGCTTTGTCACAACTATAAAAACTCCCCGACTTAAAATATACGCGAGCACTATCCAATTGAGGCGCCCTTGCATACCGTATGCGGCGATCTGTTATGTATAATAAGCGTTTCATCTCTAAACTTGAAGCTGTATCAATCACTTTTCCCTGCTCTAATTGTACCAAGTATTTCATTAATCCTTTTGGAGAGCCTATGCTTCCTCCTATTCGGCCTACATATTTTCCTGCTGGATTGGTGAACATGCCGCCTAAGCGCCAGTCGTCTTCAGTAATTCCTAATTCTCGAAGAGGTTCATTCACCACATCACTTGCCAAATGGGTTAATGTATCGCGATGTGTTTCCTCAAAATATTTTTCTGAATCTTCCTGTGATAATCTCGGATAGTCTTTTCCATAAGCCGCCATTAGCATTGCTTCACGATACATTACACTAGCTGCTCCGTTGTTGCTTACCGAAACCATATGGTCTAACCATTCGAACAACGTGAATTTGTCACTCGCTACTACTTGTCGTTTGGTAAGCTTTTCAGTTTTTGGGTCGTAAACAGGTACGGTGTGATGGTCTCCCGTTCCCCAGTATCTAGCATCTACAATCTTATTACAAAGAAGGGCAATACGTGCATCAAAATCTTCTGGATATATTTTTTGTAACTGATAAAAAACAGCATTCAAGACCGCAATTTTGCCAACACTCCCTGGCTGATAGCCTGCATTCTCCCTGTGGGAAGCATATTTTAAATTATTAGGATCTGTCATGTCCAAGACTGCTAGCGAATAACGACCACCTGGTGTGATACGTTTAATGGCTTTCGAAAATTCTGGATCTTCTTTTAAGATACTATCAATATGTTTGTCGCCTATGGGAAGTAAATTTAATTCTATGTCTTCTATACTAGCAAAGGCTCCAGCTGGAATTCGAGTGTATTTTTCGTCATTATCCAGTGTATTCTGAATGTCAAGTAAGCGTTTTATTTGTGATCGCTCATACCCGTCTATAGGATAAAATCCAAAAGAAAGGACAATGCAACTAAGCAATAGTAATGCGGGGATATATTTTTTACGTGTCATAGGTTATTCATTTTTGTCGATTTCAATTTTTTCTGAAAGCGAAACGGTGGTAGTTAAGTCTATTTTTGGGGTAATGGAAGCCAAATATTCCGAACTCTTTGCATTTTTATTTTCTACAAAAGGCCGTATTTGAAATAACCATAAAGAATCGTTTTCGAAACCTAATTCAATATCCCAAGCGCCTTTGTATTCGTTGCCAGTTTCTTGTGGCATCTTGGTACGTGCCTGGTTGGCAATTTCACGCAGGTTTGTAATGTTTTTCTCATTTAAGATAGGACTTTCAAATGTAGTAATGTTTTTCGTGGTTCCTCCAGTTTTGGGTAAACGTAGGTAACCAGGTTCTCTTGCTGGAGCGAGCATGAAATCATTTTCGGCTGTTACCAATCTGGTTTCGGCTTTTTGTCCGTCTACGGCTCCTCCAGCACCACGACTAAAGGCAACGGTTAGATCTTCTTCACTACCACGGTTTATACCTTTGGTAATCATTACGCCACTGTATTCTACATCTACACTTGGGATAATTAATATAGATGGATAAACGTTTTCAGGATTGTTCAAATACTTTTGGCGCCATTTAAAACTGCGCTCTGTGTATGGTGATGCCCATACTTTTTTAATACCATTCAGGATGTTTTCTTTCGCTAGAATGTTAAAAAGCGTCAAATTTAGTCCAGCTCCTGTAAACTCTTTTAAGTCTTCCATATTGGTGTCGCTCCTTAGAAAAACAGGAACATTTCCCATCTCATTTCCGAAGGCTTTCGCAAACAAAACTTCTAAGTCTTTTTCAAAACTTGGTTCGAGTGGCATTTGCTCGATAGCTGTTTTTAGCTTCGATAAGCGCTGTAATTGATAAGTTTCCACTTCAGTTTCTGAAACATTATTCTTTCGTTTAATTGTGGCCTCTCCAAACGTTTCGATTAAATACGTCCAATAACTCACTTGCTCACCAGGCATTTCTTGATCCATGTGTTTTCTGAAAATTCCAAATGGAATTACAACACCTTCCACAACATTTTCTGGAAACAGTTGCTTTAACTGCCCAAGGTTTGCAGCTTTTGGCCCACATAGTTTACCAGAGTCGCTAGCGTCCAGATTTTTTATATCCAGCACATCGCAAACATCTAACCGAATTTGCTCGACAGGCACCGCAATTTTTTCTGAATTGCGTTCTTTTTTACTGAAAAGTTCCTTCTCTTCAGTTGTCATATCTTTTTCAGCTTTAAAAATTACATTTCCTTTGGCTGAAACGGCGTAGAAAATTTTTTCACCGTTATATTTTGAAAGGTCCTTCAAGTTGTCACTGGAGAGCGCTGCATTGGGAATGCCAAGGTTTCTAGCTAATAGTTGTACGTGTGAGACCAAATTGCCTTCAGAAACGGTCATAATTCCTGCAACGGGCTTTAAATCGCTTGGTGGTTTTTGAAAGATGTAAATATTGTCTGGGTTAATTGCAATGTTTTCAGGCGATTCTTCTACCACGACCAATTCACCAAAAGCATAGCCTGGGTTTAGTCCCCGGATACTGCTTTGTGATTTTAAGTTCATCACTTTGTTGCTCAAATTAGCGTGTTTTGCAATAATACTGCCCAGTTTGCTTACACTCTCGCCTAAATCCAACGCCACACTAGAGCGTACACGATCGTCTATAAAACCATAACTTAAGGGCTCAAATTGTGCGTAGGTGTCCACAATGTCCTGGTAATTTGCTTTTACCATAGCTGCGCTCCATTCTACCACGCCGCGGCTGGTTTGTAGAAAGTCGTTAAGTTGCTCGATGGTTAAATTGGGTTGTCCTAAATGTACTTCTAATTCGGGTTCTATTTTATCCCATTCCCATAATTCTATAAGTCCGGTTCCTGCAGTAGCAAGGCTAAGATGTCTAATTTTTTCCATGAGCCCTAATAAGTCATCTGGTTGCCATTCTTGGGATTGTTTCAGTAAAATATCTTCCATGCTATTTGAAAGATCCAATAATAATAAGCGATCGTTTCCTGAAGTGTCTTCGGTAATTTCAGTTCTAATTACACATAATATATCGGCTAGTTTTGCAACGTTTTGGGAAGGGTTGGCGTTGGTATCATACGCTTCTAAAAATTGAAGTATTCGTGTGCGTGTTGCATTATTTTTAGAGATACGCTCTACCTGATTTTTTAAAGTTTCAGTGTTTATAGGCGCATAAAACTGAATCATGGTTTCTTCTAAGGCATTGAGTTCAGTTTTTAATGTTGAAGAAAGCTTGTCTTCATAATCTTTCTGAAATTTTTGAACCATCGCAATATCTTCTTTCGTTGGATTGCCATGAATTTTAATCCGTGCATCCATGAATTTCGAAAAATTGTCTGCGATTACTTTAGACTGACTTCGCATGAGTTGCGCCAAATTAGTATCCCCATCGTGCGGAATATCACGAAGCGACTGTCTTAATAAATAATAGTGATTTGTAATACGCGTATCGCGTGGTAAGAATTTTTGATAAAACTCCACGCCCCAAGCCTGTTCGTCTTCAATTTGTATGGCGCCCCGGTAATATTGCGATTTGCGTTGTATCCAGCCATCGTCTATACTTTCTAGGTACCTGTTTAGTTGGTATTGTTTTAACCTACTTTGGTTATTGGCTTCATCCCAAAAGTCTGTGCGATTGGTACTTGCTAAAATTTCGGCAAAATATAGATGGTGCTTTTTTGCCAGATTTTTAATATCGTCACGGTAGTCTGCATGTTGTACAGCATCGTCTTTATCTTCTGGACACGGGTCGCGCGCATCTCTAACTTCTCCATCCTTACAAAACCAATGAATACTTTTATAGGGCCCGCGGGTATTGTCTTTGTAGAACCTAATACGCTCTTGTATAGTTTCCACAGGCAATTCTTGAGCACGTGTAGTACCAAAGGAGCATAGAAAACCAACAATAAACACTTTGGTACATACATTCTTAATTATAGTAAATAGTTGCATACAGGAACTGTTGTTTAAAGTACTAAAGGTATGAGAAACAGACGAAAAAAAATAGTCTTCATAATTTTTTATAAAGACTATTTAGTTAGTGTGTTAGTGTGTTAGTGTGTTAGTGTTTTTTAAACCTTTTTACCAGTAAGTAATTTATAAAGAATCATAATTACAGCCAGTACTAAAAGAATGTGAATTAAATTACCTACGGCAGCTCCAAAGCCTATAAAACCAATAAGCCATCCAATAACTAAAATTACTACAATTAACCAAATTAAATCTTTCATATTTCTAAGTTTTTTTGTTGTTAGTAATTTAAAAGTACTTAGAAATTTATTGCTTTAAAGTATTTTAACAGCATTTAACTATCTGTAAAACAAATATTTAAAGTTGTCTTAAAAATGTTATAAGTTGTGCGAAAAGTGTTATGTAAGCAATCGTATATTCCTTATGTTTTTCGGAGCGTTTTGTTATTTTTTCTATATTCTGAAGGTGAAATATTGTAGGTTTCCTTAAAGATTTTCGAAAAATAACTCTTACTGGAAAGTCCAATCTTACCTACAATTTCAGAAATATTGTAATCTGTATTATTAAGAAGGTTACGCGCCAAAATCATTCGTTTTTGTTGTACGTATCCGTTTACAGTAGTTTGGTATAAGTGTTTAAATCCTAGTTGCAACTTATTAATGTTAAGTCCAACTTCTTCAGCAATTTTTTCGATAGAATCCAGATCGGCTAGATCTTGATCTATAAGCTTAGATGCTTTTTTAATTTGTGCAATTTCATAACTGCGCAGTACAGCGCTTACTTCTTCTTCATTAATATCGTCGTGATATTGTACAATTTGATGTGTTAGGATATTATATGCCTGTCCTTCTAAGAAAATTCTACGTATAAAATCGTTGTTTTCAAAACTTTCGATTTTGGTAAACAAATCGGCAATTTGTAGACTATAATAGCCTTGATGGTAAAATTCACTTAAGGCCATTTTGTCTGTAAATAAATTTTTCAGTTCTGGGGAGAGGCTTCTAAGTTCGCAATTTACTTTATTGTGAAATTGTTTTCTATCTACCTCAAGACTTCCTACTTGTATTGGAGTGTCTGCGGCAAAGTGAAGGATGTGCCCATTAGTACTTTTACTGGCTACAATCGAACTTTGATATTGCTGTAAGGTATTATTGTGTTTGTTGTCCTGAAACCTATGGTGTACAGTTCCTTTTAAACAATATAGAAATTTTAAGGGGTGCACATCGTCCACTACAAAGTGAAATTCTAAATCTTCGTGAAATGTGCATTGGTAGATTAAGATACCAAAGCCTCCATCGAAATTAATTCCTTTAATAAAACCCTCCCCTAGATTTGAAGGGATTGTTACGTGAAATTCTCCACAGTTTTCTTCGTATTCAACCTCAAAAGCTGTGGCAATATCCCGTATTACTTCAAAAAGTGGGAGGGAATGTACTTCAATTTTAATCATAGTTATTTTGTTAAAACGAAGATACAATTTATTGACAAAACAGAATTTTTGCAGTATTAATTGGTGCAACTTTAATTTTATATGCGTTAAGCATTGCCTAAAATTGTGTACATTTCAATTTATACTAAAAGCGAAAGATATCATGAAAAAAATATTAGGGATAGGTTCTAGAATTAACCATCCAGAGCACGGAAAAGGCGTAGTCACAAATGTAGACAGCAAGATGTATTGGGTAACCTTTATAGACAACGGATTGGAAACCTTACCCTTTGATGAAGATTTTGAAGTAATAGAAGCTGCCGAAGACGAGGTAGATACTGTAAGTTTTTATGAGGTTGAAAAAAGCCTAAGAAGTATCTTGAAAAAGTGGAGTGATGTTTCAGAAATTGTTCCTATGGCCGATAAATACAAAGGGGGAACCTTAATCCTGAAACCAAAGGATGTAAGCCTTTCAGATAAAGAAATTCCTATAGATACGTTTTTTCATAAAATTGTGATGTTACGGGATCGCTTGCGTGTGATGGAACAAAAAATTAACAGCAGTAAAACGCTGGAAGATCAGGATAAGGTAGACTTGCAGCAATACATAACACGTTGCTATGGTAGTTTAACAACTTTTAATGTACTGTTTAAAAACAATTCACAATATTTTAAAGGAGACAGTAGTAAAAAGTAATAATAGAGAGATTTACACCGTTATCTTTATAATGCCTAATTATGTAGTGCCTACCACTAACCAACCTCTAGCACCCAAATTTATATGACCTATCTCCTACAAACTGTTGAAGACACATTGTGGTTGGCACCTTATGCCTATGCGATTGTATTGCTTGGTTTTGTTTTTTTTATCTTCAGAATGTTTGAAAATTGGTATAGTAATACGTTCGACAAGCCGTTAATTCGCCATTATCTAGTTTATAAAAATATTTCTAAAGAACAAGAACATATTCTAGCAACCGAGTTTCATTTTTACACCTTGCTTTCCAAAAAGCATAAGCGACAATTTAGACACCGAGTAGCTATTTTTATAGCCGATAAAAAATTTGTTGGGCGAGAAAATCTAGAAATCACAGACCAGATGAAAACACTCATTGCAGCGACGGGTTGTATGTTGAGTTTTGGTAGAAAAAACTATGAGTATTCGCTTATAGAGTTCGTGCTTATATATCCGAAAGAGTTTTATAGCACTATGAATGACCATCACCATAAAGGTGAGTTTAATCCCCGTGAAAAAGCGTTAGTACTTTCCTGGAAAGATTTTGAAAATGGCTACCGCATTACCGACGATAACTTAAATCTGGGAATTCACGAGTTTATGCACGCCATGCAATTGGAAGCCCGAAAAAGCAGGGATTTGGATGCGGCGCGATTTACAAAACAGTTTCAGAATATTTTAAAACGGTTAACACACCAAGACGTAAAAGATAAATTGGATGAAACTCGTTATTTTAGAGCGTATGCATTTACCAATCAGTACGAATTTATGGCGGTTTTAGCCGAATACTTCATAGAATCCCCAACCGATTTTAAGAATCATTTTCCGCAGTTATACGATCACACTCAAAAAATGCTGAACTTTAGGTTTACAGGGTATTAAGAGCTTGCGCTTCTGAAATATGGTTCACAATTTGTTTTGCGTGTATTCTGGAATTTTCGATAAACCATTTGTGCGTTTCGGTGCCACCACAAACTACGCCTGCCAAATACAATCCTTTTACATTACTTTCCATGGTTTTTTCATGATATGAAGGGATCAACTTATCTTCGGAAAGATGGATGCCTATATTTTTTAAAAATTGAAAATTAGGACGATAACCGGTAAGGGCAATTACAAAATTATTTCGGATGGTTTTAATACCTTGCGGTGTGGTAATAACTACCTCCTCTTCTTTTATTTCTAAAATTTCAGCTTCAAAATATGCTGTAATGCTACCTTCTTTTATTCGGTTTTCTATGTCTGGTTTTACCCAGTATTTTACGCGTTCTCCAATAGATTTTCCGCGTATTATCATAGTTACTTCGCCTCCCTTTCTCCAAATTTCTAAGGCGGCATCTACTGAACTATTACTCGCGCCTACTACAATACTTTTTTGTAATACATAGGGATGTGCTTCTTTGTAGTAATGGGTTACTTTTGGTAAGTCTTCGCCTGGAACATCAAGTAGTTTTGGGATGTCATAAAAGCCTGTTGCAATAACAACGTTTTTGGTAGTATAAATTTGTTTTTCTGAAATAATACTGAAATGTTCTCCATCTTTTTTTACGGAAAGCACTTTTTCAAATAGCTTAATATGCAGGTTGTTTGAAGTGACTACCCTTCGGTAATATTCTAAGGCTTCGTCTCTTCCGGGTTTAGGATCTTTGCTTATAAAGGGGATTTCATCTATCTCCAGCTTTTCCGAAGTAGAGAAAAAATTCATATTTAATGGATAGTTAAAGAGCGAATTGGTTAATGCGCCTTTTTCTAAAACGACATAGTCTATTTGCTTTTTTTTACATTCCAGCGCACATGCAATCCCAATAGGACCAGCACCAATGATTAAAACTTCTGTTTTTGTAGAATTCAATTAACGTAAAATTTCTTTCATTCCTGCAATGGTTTCGGTAGGGTTTTCAGCTTTAAATACATAACTTCCTGCAACTAAAACATCGGCTCCAGCTTCTTTTAATTGTAGCGCATTTTTATTTGTTACACCACCATCTATTTCAATTTTGGTAGAGGCGCCTTTTGTAGCTATTAATTTTTTAAGAGCACGTACTTTGTTATAGGTGTTTTCAATAAAACTTTGACCGCCAAAACCAGGGTTGACACTCATAAGGCAAACCAAGTCTATGTCCTGTATAGTATCTTCCAGTAATGAAATATTAGTATGTGGGTTTAATGCTACACCTGCTTGCATTCCTTCTGCTTTTATGGCTTGCAGCGTACGGTGAAGGTGTGTACACGCTTCGTAATGAACCGTGAGGACGTTGGCGCCCAGATCTGCAAACGTTTTTATGTAACGATCCGGATCTACAATCATTAGGTGGACATCAATAGTTTTGGTTGCGTGGCGGGTTATGGCTTCCAAAACTGGCATTCCAAAAGAAATATTAGGAACAAAAACACCGTCCATAATGTCTATATGAAACCAATCTGCTTGGCTATTGTTTACCATTTCTACATCGCGTTGTAGGTTTGCAAAATCTGCTGCTAAAATAGATGGGGCAATGATTGTTTGGCTCATAAGACTTAAGATTATTTTTTGCAAATGTACTAATAAGTTTACGTGTTTGGTAGGTAGAAAAAAAACTTGAATAAGGTGTTTTTATAAAAAAACCTCCGGTAATCAGCCGGAGGTCATTCATCAATCAAAAAACGAACAGTTTTTAATCTCTGTAAAAACAGAAATCTATATACTGTCGTACTGTTGGCTTCAAACTCGCTTAGCCTGCGACTACTTTAAAATGTAGTAACACTGTTGCGAACTGAAGCAGGATATTTACTACCCCAAATAGGTTTTTAGAATTTTACTTCTAGATGTATGTTTTAATCTTCGTATTGCTTTTTCCTTAATCTGGCGAACACGTTCACGGGTAAGGTCGAAGGTCTCTCCAATTTCTTCAAGCGTCATTGGGTTTTGGTCTCCCAAGCCAAAATACAAACGAACTACATCTGCCTCACGAGGTGTTAGGGTTTCTAGTGCTCGTTCAATTTCGGTACGTAAAGACTCGTGTAATAAGGTGCGATCTGGGTTTGGAGATTCTCCACTTCGCAATACGTCGTACAGATTACTGTCTTCACCTTCAACTAAGGGGGCATCCATAGAGACATGACGCCCAGAGTTTTTCATACTCTCCTTCACATCGTTAATAGTCATATCCAGTTCTTTTGCAATTTCTTCAGCAGAAGGCGGACGCTCATGGGCTTGCTCTAAAAAAGCAAATGTTTTATTTATTTTGTTAATACTTCCAATCTTGTTTAGTGGAAGCCTTACAATACGTGATTGCTCGGCCAATGCTTGAAGGATAGATTGTCTAATCCACCAAACAGCGTACGAAATAAATTTGAAACCACGTGTCTCGTCAAAACGCTGTGCTGCTTTTATGAGTCCTAGGTTTCCTTCATTAATAAGATCTGGAAGGGTAAGTCCTTGATTTTGGTATTGCTTAGCAACCGATACTACGAAACGTAAATTGGCTTTAGCAAGTTGTTCAAGAGCGCGCTGGTCGCCAGCCTTGATTCTTTGTGCCAATTCTACCTCCTCGTCTGCGGTAATAAGGTCTACTTTACCAATCTCTTGCAAGTACTTGTCCAGAGAAGCAGTTTCCCTGTTGGTCACCTGCTTTGTAATCTTGAGTTGTCTCATTTAGGTTTGTAAAATTTTGAGTGTGCTGCATTGTACAGCATATAATTATACGTAAAGTAGGAGTAAAAGGTTACAAAGGTGTGTGATTTTTTTTAAAATAGTTTAAGTTTCAAACTGTTTTTGTGTGTCAATATTTTTATAATCAAATGATTAGCGCTTGTGATTTAATTATTGATTTGCTTTTTAAGTTTTTCGATTAGTGCTGCAGAGGCCGGTAAATTCTGCCTTTCAAGTTCTTCAATTATTTGTGGGATTGCTTCTCTTGGTATTTCTGGCTCCACTTCTTTCTCCTGTGTAAAATCATAACCAAGAGATTTAAACATCCCGTTGGACCATTCGTTTCTAATGCAGTCCATCACTAAGTGAATTCGATTAGTTTTTCCTTTATTGGCCACACTATGTGGAAGATTTACATTGGTATACCAGGCCGCTCCGGGATTCATATGTAACCTAACATTATTAAGAATAAAATGTACATCCTTGTTTGTGATAATAGGAATATGTACTCTAAAAATTCCATCTTCATACCCACACTTGTAATCTGTATGTGTATTAATAACACGTCCTGCAGGAAGGTTCATAAGTCTAATGGCTTCCTTTTCACATAAAAAAGAGTCGATAATACTTTTAAAATACGGGCATACATCAAGCGCAGGGGTGTTTTTGTAGTGTTGAGCTTTGTGGGGTACTGCAACTGGGAAGTCCAGATTACCGCCAATAGAGCGTAAGGGTAAAATATAGTCGTCACCGTCATAATTTTCGGGGACGTAATTTTTTAAGAAATTGAAGTTTTTGCATTTTTTCAGGTCATCTTCTAAGGCTGAAGGGTTATACTGAAAGGGTAACAAAAACGAAGCATTTTCTGGTGCGTAATAGTTCATTGGTATATTGCATTTGTAATATGATGAAAGATACTAATTTAATGTTGTTGAAGAAAGCTAAGGAGATAAGTACTTTATATATAGCCAGGTTACAACAAATGCCTGATGTAACTCATAGGGCCGACATGTCGGGTAGTAGACTTGTATTTAATACAGTGGTCTTGCAGTGATCTTGATTGGCTGAATAGGCAAGGAGTTGGAAATATGAGGCTATATTGGCTTCTTTTTTGGAAATGCAATCCATTTATCAGTAGCGTCTTAATTTTTTTGGCCAATTTATAAATTCTTTGTATCTGGTTCTGAAAATTTGACAACCTGAAGTTCAAAGAAAAATGGCTAATAATTAAATTATAGGGTTTTGAAATTAGTTACAATTGTACTATATTTTATCATTACCGTCCTAAAAATAAATTAGGATACAAATAATCTTTTGTCTTTGCGGTCTGGTCAATAAAAATTGTTTGAAGAAATATATAAAAGATTTTTTAAGCTGATCTACATTACTCTGGAATGGTATCTTTTCTGGCCTCATTCAACTTAATAGAATCTTGAGCACGTTTGCGGGCAATGGAGTCTTTTATCGCCATCATATGTTTGTTAGCAGCTACCAAGCTGTCTATTTGTTTTTTGTTTTGGCTTGTAGTGGTAGTGTCCAGATCGCTATTGTAGTATTCGTGGGTAGTGGTTATTGTAAAACCGTCTTCACTGCTCTTTTTACCTTTAGAATTCTTACCATTTATGGAGGTAGTCTTTTTTGTCTCATTAGTTTGTTTTGTGGTAATACTATCAATTTTGGTAGTATGTTCTATGGTTATTTGTGTTCCTACATTATTTTTTAACGAGCTTTCAGTTTCTTTTTTAGTTTCAGGTTTGTTTTTAAATATAGTTTCTTCTGTGTTAATTTCAGCATCGGAAGAAGTGTTCAGAAAATCTTTTCCATTTTGTGTCCATAGTATACCGCCCGCTAGTAAAATTGCCAATAAAATCCCTGCACTTCCATACCAAAACCATACTGCTCTACGGCGCTTTTTTTCACGTTCGTTTAAGCTGTTGTCCAATCGGTCCCACAGGGTTTGTTGTGGAGTTTTTTGCGCGTTGTCCAGTCTGTCTTTTAACAGATTTCCTATATCTTTTTTATGCTCCATGGTTTTGGTTTTTCTTGGAATGCATTAGTGTTTCAATCTTTTTTTGCAAAGCTTGTTTAGCTCTGTGGTAGTTAGATTTTGAGGTGCCTTCCGAAATATTTAAAATACGTGCTACTTCTTTATGCGAATACCCGTCTAATTGGTACAAATTAAAAACCAAACGATATTGGTCGGGCAACTCTTGTATGCAATGCAACAGGGTGTCTAAGGACACATTTTGTATGTTTGTTTCTATTAATTCTTCGGCAACTTGGGTTTCTTCTAAAATAGCAACAGGAACATATTTGTTTTTTTTATACCGGTCTATGGCTTTAAACATAGTAATGCGTTTCATCCAGCCTTCGAAACTACCTCGATTCTCAAATTTTTTAATACTATCAAAAATTACCATAAACGCATCGTGCAGATTGTCTTCTGCTTCTGCGGCATTACGGCTATATTTTAAAGATATAAAGTACAAGATGTCTTTATACTGGGTAAAGAGTTCACTCTGTGCAGTACGATCGTTCTTTTTACAGCCTTTTATAAGTTGTTCTTGCGTCAAAAAATATGCTATTTATCCACCAGTACAGGGTACGGCTTTAATGGTTATATGTGTTGTTGCTAATAAGTTACCACTTGTTGTATAGGCGATGCGGACAAAGATAGTTTGCGGATTTTCAACATTGGTATAGTTTGTTGGGTTTAACGGATTAGTATTAGTTAGCGCGTCATTTTCGGTTAAATAGAAGCTGTATGTTACTGCCGAATTAATATCATGCGCCGCTGGCACAGCAATACAAGTAGTAAATGTTTGAAGGTTGAAATTGGCTACACCTGGCATATCTTCCGGTTCACAAACCTGGTAACGGTCTTGAGTACAGGGCAGGCTACAGTCTTTCTCTAGTAAAACAGAATGTGTATCGTTACTCATAAAAATTTGTTCGTCGGTAAGCATACCTACTTTCCAATTAAAATCCCAAAAGTCTTCTACTTCAGGATGGTCGTTTAGGTCTATGTTTAGGAATAAATCGTCTCCAATATAGAGCGTAACCCAAGTTCCGAAAAATACATTGTTTTCGTAATGAAATTGTACGGTGCCATTTCGGTGTATTTTAAAAGTAGCACCTTCAAAATTGTTAGGGCTACCAGGAACGGATCCTACCTTCATAGTACATTCTACCAGAGTGTTGTTACAGCGGCGTTGGTTTTCTTCTTTGCTGCAGTTTTTAATAGCGTTTTTAAGTTCTTCATTGGTGTTTACTTCAATAAGTTCACCATTGTCTAAGGTTCCAGATATTGGGTAATTCACGCTAATAGAATAGGTTTCTGGTAATGCTTCCAGGATTGCAAGGAAGTCTTCATTGTCAAAAACGGCGCGTGCATCTACCAAATCTAAGTTTTCATCAAAACTAAAAACCGTAAAGGAGTAATTAAACTCTATGCAGTTAATAGAAACTTCAATGGGATCATCAGTTAGTAACGTGAGATAGGTAAAGAGTTCTTCGTCTACAATCTCCAGATTTATTTGTGCAGGATTTATGGGTTCGTTTTCGCACGAAATAAAACTAAAGATGAACAATAGTGGAAGGAAATAAAAAATCTTTTTCATAGCAATTTTTGCGATTTAAAAATACCCCTCAGCAATTTTTTAACCGAAGTTTTGCTGAAGGGTCTCATAGCAATTTCTTTATAGTCTATGCTTTTCAACGAAGGTTGCGTGAGTAGTTATTTTTTTATCAATTTAATTGTAGTAAAAGTTCCTTCTGAAGTTATAGCACAAAAATAGATTCCTGAAGTTTCGGGTAAGGAAAGTTGGATGTTTTTTTGTTGCTGAAATGTCGAAGATAAAACTACTTGTCCAAGCATATTTGTAATCTGGACTGCCACACTATCAAAGCTGTCTTGTAGTACTATGCTAAAATCTCCTGTAGTTGGATTTGGGTAGGCAATAATTTCTGAATTCTGAATCAAAAGATTTTCAGTTCCTAAAATCAAGTTGTTTAATTTCATTAAAAAGGCATCTGATTCTCCATTTGAAGTTTTGTTAAAAACACCAGCTCCGGGATACATATCGGCCGTTTCTCTAAAGGTGCCACCTAGAATTACTGCGTCATTTGAGTCTACTGTAACTGCTACGCCTGCGTCGAGATCTGGTCCTCCCATGCCGTAAGCATTTTTAAAATCCCCATTACTAGTAAGTGATAGAAGGAAAATATCTTTATATCCATTCGAACTAAGATTGTAAACCTCCGTTCCAGGATTAAAATCTACCGTGCTAGCAAATTTACCAGAAACAAGCACATCATTTTGCGTGTTTGTTGTTACAGAAAATCCATCGTCTGGTGCATTATCGTTACCACCTATCCCATGACCCCACACAAACTCACCATTGGTATTAAGTTTTAGTATAAATATATCATCAAATCCATTAGAGGTAATCTCATAAATCCCAGCATCGGGATCTAGATCTAAAGTTTCGCTAAATGCACCAGTAATTAATATATGATCGTTAGAGTCTAATGTAGAATTTCTAAGGCGTAAACTAGAAATATCTCCATTACCAAACCCTTTAACCCAAACTAATTCTTGTAAATTTGAATACTTCGCTACAAATATGTTATAATCACCAGTACTTGTAAGGGTTTCAATTCCAGCAGTAGGATCAAAATCTATGGTGCCTTCAAATGTTCCAGTCACGATAAGATTTTGGTTTGTGTCTGCCATTACATTGTAGGTTGTTGTAAAGTCTGGTATCCCAAATGTAAATACATCTATAAACTCTAACAATGGTGAAAGCGTAAGTATATACGCATTTCCATTTACTGCTTCCAAATTTGTAACTGGAGCATCCGGGTTAAAATCTACCGTGTCATTAAATATACCTGTAACTAGTATATCACCTGTACTTTTTTCTGACATACCGAAGGCATAGTCGTGACCATTCCCACCCCAGGTTTTTGCATTATTAAAACTACCATCGTTGTTTAGTACAATTATATAAAAATCGTTTTCTCCTTGCGGTGTCACTATAAACTCATCTGGACCTGGATTAAGATCGATTGGGGCTCTATGTGTGCCAATAATATAGACCTTTCCATTTTCATGTGCTATTAGGTCTGTGGGAGTTTCGTATTCTGCAGAACCAAAAGCTACTGCCCATAAAAAGTTCCCTTGTGGGTCTAATTTTTGCACATATATATCTTCAAAAGCTGAAGCTGTAAGATTGAATTCACCTGGTCCAGGATTAAAATCTACTGTTTCACTAAAGGAGCCAAGCACATATATATTATTAGAAGCATCGGTCACAATTTTTGAAGCGACATCAAAACTGGGACCTCCAACCGTGTTAAGCCATGCAAGATCTTGGGCATTCACAATACATGATGCAAGTAAAAACAGAAATAATATATTCATCTTTTTCATAACAAATTTTTTAGGGTTCTTTTCTTATAGTCTACCGAAGAAAAAAAAGTTGCGTTTAGATTAAATAAAAAAACCGCCTCTCATTGCTGAAAGGCGGTATAAAATATAGTCTAAAAAAGAAATTAATCTCTCTTTCTGTCTCGGTTACGGTTATCGCGACCTCTGTTATTGTCACGACCACCACGGTCATCACGCTTTGGACGCTCTACGTAGCCTTCAGGTTTTGGAAGTAATGCTTTTCTAGAAACTTTATCTTTTCTAGTTCTCTTGTCAAGACCAAAGTACTTCACGTCAAACACATCGCCCATGTTTACAACATCGCTTACATTTTCTGTGCGTTCCCAGGCCAATTCAGAAACGTGTAATAGTACTTCGTTTCCTGGAGCATCCATATATTCAACAACAGCACCAAAATCTAACATCTTGATAACTTTTACTTCGTATACAGAACCAACTTCTGGCTTAAAGGTAATAGAATCTATCTTTGCTAATACAGCATCGATACCTTCTTGACCTGTTCCTAGAATTTCAACAATTCCTTCTTCGGTTACTGGATCTTCGTTTATAACAATGGTGCATCCGGTTTCTTTCTGCAATTCTTGAATTACTTTTCCTCCAGGCCCAATTAAGGCTCCAATATATTCGTTAGGAATACGTACACTTACCATTTTCGGAGCGTAGTCTTTCACATCTTCTCTAGGAGCAGCAATTGCTTCTGTTAATTTGTCTAAGATGTGTAATCTACCGTCACGAGCTTGTTTTAGTGCATTTACTAAAATTTCGTATGAAAGTCCTTTTACTTTAATATCCATTTGGCAAGCGGTAATACCGTCTGCCGTTCCGGTTACTTTAAAGTCCATATCTCCTAAGTGATCTTCGTCACCAAGAATATCGGACAATACAGCATATTTTCCAGTAGCTCCATCAGAAATTAATCCCATTGCGATACCAGAAACAGGTTTTTTCATTTGGATACCTGCGTCCATCATTGCCATAGTTCCTGCACAAACAGTTGCCATAGATGAAGAACCGTTAGATTCTAACACTTCACTAACTACACGTACTGTATAAGGACAATCGTCTGGAACCATTCCTTTAAGACCACGTTGTGCAAGATTACCGTGTCCTATCTCACGACGAGAGGTTCCACGAATAGGTCTTGCTTCACCTGTACAAAAAGGAGGAAAGTTGTAATGAAGGTAGAAATTTTCTTCTCCTTCGTGGCTAGGCATGTCAATTTGATTAGAATCTCTTGAAGTTCCTAAGGTTACTGTTGCCAATGCCTGAGTTTCCCCACGCGTAAATACTGCCGATCCGTGAACCGATGGGAGGTAATCTACTTCACACCAGATTGGGCGAATATCAACTGTTTTACGACCGTCTAATCGTAATCCTTCGTTTAGGGTTAAATCTCTAATGGCAGCTTTTTCGGCTTTGCGGTAGTATTTTGAAACTAAACCACCAAAGTCTTCTAATTCTTCTTCCGAAAAAGTAGCTTTAATTTCTTCTTTTATTTCAGAGAAAGCAGCGCTTCTTTCGTGTTTTGCCGAACCAGCTTGAGCAATAGCATATACTTTGTCATAAGCCATATCGTACACCTTTTTTTCAAGGTCTGTATCTTCTCTTTCGGCTGGATATTCACGTACTTCTTTTTTTCCGAAAGCTTCAGCCAAACGTAATTGCGCAGCACATTGCACTTTAATATGGTCGTGAGCAAACTTGATCGCTTCGGTCATTTCTTCTTCCGAAATCTCATCCATTTCGCCTTCTACCATCATTACGCTGTCTGCAGAAGCACCAATCATCATATCGATGTCACTTTCTTCTAACTGTGTTCTAGATGGGTTTATTACAAACTCACCGTTTACACGACCTACTCTGGCTTCAGAAATAGCACACTCAAAAGGGAAGTCGGATAGTTGAATAGCTGCAGAAGCGGCTAATCCTGCCATCGCATCTGGCATTACATCGTCGTCGTGAGACATTAACTGAATCATCACCTGTGTTTCAGAGTGGTAATCCTTTGGGAATAATGGACGTAATACCCGATCCACCAAACGCATTGTAAGTACTTCACCATCGCTAGGGCGTGCTTCTCTTTTAAAGAAACCACCTGGATAACGACCAGCTGCAGCAAATTTTTCACGGTAGTCTACCGTTAATGGAAGAAAATCTAAGTCTTTTTGCTCGTAGTTTGAAACTACTGTACAAAGTAACATACATTTTCCTGATTGAACAACAACAGACCCGTGGGCTTGTTTTGCTAGTTTTCCGGTTTCGATAGAGATTTCTCTCCCATCACCAAGGTCTATGACCTCTTTAAATACTTTAGGTATCATAAAAATTGTTTTTCACTTTTGCGCATAAGGTTATGCGCAGTTAATTTGGTCAAGGTTCGATTTTCAAACCAAGTGTTGTTGTGTTGTTGTGGTGACCAATGAAAAACCTAAGGGTAGCTTTTCTGTCCTTCGACTCCACACAGGAGACAAAAGGCATTATGTTTCTCTTACTCGAAGAGTTGCTTCAAAATACTATTTAAGAAGCAGGTATAAAAACAAAAGGGCTCGTAAGAGCCCTTTAATAATCAATAATTTACTTACGTAAATTTAATTCTTTAACAATTGCACGGTAACGCATAATGTCTTTCTTCATTAAGTAGTTCAATAAAGAACGGCGCTTACCTACTAGCTTTACAAGACTACGCTCTGTATTGTAATCTTTGTGGTTTGCTTTAAGGTGTCCTGTTAGGTGCTCAATACGGTAGGTGAATAACGCAATTTGTCCTTCGGCAGAACCTGTGTCTTTCCCGTCTTTCCCGTGCTTTGCGAAAATTTTCGCTTTTTCTTCTGGTGCTAAATACATGCTAATATTTGTGTAAATGATTGTTATGTATGTACTACGACTATCGTAATACGGGCGCAAAAGTAGTGAATTATTTTTGATTAATGATTTATGTTCGTAGATTTTTCCTCAAACCTCAAACCTTATAACTATTTCGAAATAATTTCAATCTCAACGCGTCTGTCAAACTTATCGCCTTTGCCAGTAGGATATCGGTAGGCATACCCGCGAGAGCTCATTCGTTTTTTTTCAATACCATTATCTAAGAGGTAGTTGTAAATACGTTTGGCTCTGGCTTCACTCAAATTGTTTTTTCCAGTTCTGTTGTTGTAACCGTCTCTTCCGGGGTCGTAGGTTTTTCCGCAGCATACATGACCTAAGAGCCTAAATGTAACGGTTTCGTTTTCTTTTAAATAGGTAAGGAGTTCTTCCAAGGCATTTTTACTATCGTTTCGTATATCGTCACGCCCGGGGTAAAAATGAATTCCTTTTATTTCTAACTTTCCGCCAATGGCTACATCTTCAAAATTATTGATTTGCTCCGGGAGTTTGGTCGGACTTGCAGTATTACTTTTAAAGGCCAGTTTTTCTTGGTATATACGCCATGTCATAATATCTACGCGTCGGTTTTCTTCTTCGTCGCCTTCTAATTCTCCAAAGCCGTTGGCAATAATAGTGGTGTAGTTTTTAAATCGTTTTTTTACCGCGTTAGCTCGCCTTTTAGAAAGTTTCAAATTGTAGGTAGCGTCTGCCGGACTGCTGGCGTATCCTTTCAGCACAATGCTATCTGTTAGTTGTAAGGAATGTTGCTGGATACTATCTATAAAGTGTTTGTGTGTTTGGGTAACGGTGTAACTGTTGTTTTCGAAGTACAACGACCATGGACCGCCCTTATCTTGGCAAAAGCCGAAAATGGGCGTAAAAAAAAACAGTGTTAAAGCTAGTCTTAAAAACATAAGAGAAAATTCTTTGATGGAAATTCAGCCAATAAAGACACTTAAATTCCCCTTCGGGCGTTATATATGTTCAAACCTATAAACGTAAACGAACTTTTAAAATTATGAAAACATTAAAGAAAACCCTAATCTTAGCATCACTTTTCAGTTTTACTTTTTTAATGAATAGTTGCGATAAAGATGAAGATGCTCCAACTGCTGTAGATTTTTCAGCTGAAGATGCTGCCCTAGCGGCAAAAGCCGATACTGCTATTGAAGGCACGCTAACTATTATGGAAAATGGCTTTAATGAAAATGAGGGAGCCACCCGTGGAGAAAATGATTTGTCACTTTTTTCGGCTTGTGCTTCTATTACTTTAGCTGCTAATGGTGATGGTACAGGAACTATTACCCTAGATTTTGGAACTGGTTGTACGCTTAATAATGGTGCGAATGTTTCAGGAAAAATTATTTTGAATTATGGCGCTATTGTAAACGATTCTCGCATAATCAATTACACCTTTGATGATTATTTTTACAACGGAAACGGTGTAGCAGGCGGTGGTGAAATTGTTAGAGAGTTAAGTAATGCCAACGGATACCCAGCCTCTACAGTTAACGAAACTATTACCGTTTCTTTTCCTAATAGCACGATTACGGCAACTCGTAATGGATTGCGTATTGCAGAATGGGTTGAAGGCGTAGGTTCTGGTACCTGGGTAGATAATGTATATCATATTACCGGGAACTGGGATACTTCATTTACCAATGGTTTTGAGCGTTCTGGACTAGTTACAGAAACCTTAGTGCGTAAATTAAACTGCCCGTATTTGGTAAGTGGTATTTTGGAAGTAACCCAAGACGGACTCACAGGTTCTTTCGATTTTGGAAATGGCGAATGTGATGCGCAGGCTGTGTTTACATTTAATGGGGTGGATTATACAGTGTTTTTGTAGAAAGAATAATAATAATGTCATAAAAAAAGCCACTCCATGGAGTGGCTTTTTTGTTATGCTGTCAGTTCTCTTAAGGGTTGATTTTGTACCAAATCCAGATAGAGATTTACTTTTCGTTTTAAGTCTTTACGGTGGGTAATAAAGTCTAGAAAACCGTGATCCAATAGAAACTCTGCACTTTGGAATCCTTCTGGTAATTCTTTTCCAGTAGTGTCTTTTACAACACGGGGTCCTGCAAAACCAATTAAAGCGCCTGGTTCGCTAATATTTATGTCTCCAAGCATTGCAAAACTTGCCGTGGTTCCTCCCGTTGTTGGGTCTGTAGCTAAAGAAATGTAGGGTATTTTAGCATCTGCTAGTTGCGCTAGTTTTGCACTTGTTTTTGCTAATTGCATTAAAGATAAGGCAGCCTCCATCATACGGGCACCACCACTTTTACTAATTAATAAAAACGGAATGTTCTTTGTAAGGGAATAGTCTGCGGCACGGGCAATTTTCTCACCTACAACACTTCCCATAGAACCGCCAATAAAACTAAAATCCATACAGGCAACCACCAAGTCTTTCCCCATAGATTTCCCAACGGCAGTGCGTACTGCGTCTTTTAATCCAGTTTTTTTCTGAGCATCTTTTAGACGGTCTACGTATTTTTTCTTGTCTGTAAATTTTAAGGGGTCTTTGGATTCTAAATTTTTATCAAGTTCTTTAAACTTGTTGTCGTCAAACAATATTTCGAAGTATTCTTTACTGCCTATTCTTACGTGATAGCCGTCTTCCGGGCTTACGTAAAAGTTGCTTTCTAGCTCTTCTGCGCCTACAATTTTACCTGTTGGAGATTTGTACCAGAGGCCACGAGGGACGTCTTTTTTCTCTTCGGTTGGGGTTTGTATTCCTTTTTTTGTTCGTTTAAACCAAGACATATCTTTTTGGGTTGAGGAGGGTTCGTAATTCAAATATAGGTATTCTTAGAGCGTATTAATATTATTAAGATCTTCAAAAGAACGTGTTAATCGCTTTTTGAAGGTTAACTCGCATTCGCGCAACCATTTTCTAGGGTCGTAGTATTTTTTGTTAGGTAAATCGGCGCCTTCAGGATTTCCTATTTGTGTTTTAAGGTATTCCATGTGTTTTGCAACGTAATCACGTGCTCCTTCAGTATATGCAAATTGAAGGTCGGTATCAATATTCATCTTAATAACACCGTAACCAATGGCTTCGCGAATTTCATCCAGTGTAGAGCCACTTCCACCGTGGAATACAAAATCTATTGGGTTATGGCCCGTTCCGAATTTTTTCTGAACATATTCCTGCGAATTTTTCAGAATAATAGGCGTTAACTTTACATTTCCTGGTTTGTACACCCCGTGCACATTTCCGAAGGCTGCAGCAATGGTAAACTGGTCGCTTACCTTCAGTAGTTCTTCATACGCATAAGCTACTTCGTCTGGTTGTGTATATAATTTTGATGAGTCCACATCGGTATTGTCTACACCATCTTCTTCACCACCAGTGATTCCTAATTCAATTTCCAGTGTCATCCCCATTTTGGACATGCGCTCCAAATATCTTTTAGAAATCTCTATGTTTTCTTCAATAGGCTCTTCAGAAAGATCTATCATGTGCGAGCTATATAACGGCACACCGTGTTGTTTGTAATGAGTTTCACTAGCGTCTAGCAAACCGTCTATCCACGGAAGTAATTTTTTTGCACAATGGTCTGTATGTAGAATTACCGTAGCGCCATATACTTTGGCGAGTTGGTGTACATGTTTAGCACCTGCTACACCACCGGCAATAGCGGCTCTCTGACCGTCGTTGTTTAATCCTTTTCCAGCATTAAAATGACACCCACCATTTGAGAACTGAACAATCACAGGGGCATTTAACTCGGCTGCAGTTTCCATAACAGTATTTACGGTACTTGAACTAGTAACGTTAACAGCAGGTAACGCAAATGCCTTTTCTTTAGCAAGTTTATGAATTTGTTGCACTTGCCTTCCGGTTGCAACGCCCGGTAAAATGGTATGGCTCATAGTAACTTTATTTGAGCGACAAAAATAATAAAAATTGCTGGGTTAAAACGGATAGTTAATCCCTATGTTATACACAGCGTTTTGGAAGTTGTAATCTTTAAACCAGCGTTCGCCTACGGGTTGTCCTGGATCGTGGGTTTTAAACCCAATATCGAACCTAATAACAAAAAAACCAAAGTCGTACCGAACCCCAAACCCTGAGGCAACGGCCAGTTCTTTAAGGTCTTTGAGCCCATCGAAATTAACAGATTCAACATTTTCTTGACTATCCAGTACATTCCAAATATTACCTACATCCACAAAAAATGCGCCTTTAAAAGCTCCTAAAATAGTATATCTATACTCGCCGTTAAATGCTAATTTAAAATTGGCTTCGTTAAAATCTAAAATACCGCCACTGCTTCCAGGGCCTAAGCTATAGGCTCTCCAGCCTCTGTTGTCGTTGGTTCCGCCAGCAAAATAACTTCGTGTAAAGGGAATGTCGTTGCTATTTCCGTAAGGAATTGCTAAGCCAATAAAAGCGCGTGTGGCAAACACATTATTATCAAACAGCGTCCAGTGTTTTATAACTTCGGCTTCACCTTTTATATATTGAGAATAAGCTACACCTGCGATTTCTTTACTTCCATTTTCGTTTTTTTCTGCATTGGTCAATGCACTCACGCCAGATAAAATTGTTCCCGAAGATTCCAGCTTCCATCTAAAGCGTGTCCAGCTTTTATCAAAAATATTTTCGCGCGTGTCTTTAAGCCAGGTGTACGAAGTTGCAAAAATAAGGTTGTCTTCACTAAGTCTAAATCTGCGCTCGGCAATGCTTAATACTTCATCAAATTCGTCACTCGTTAGGGTTAAGTCTGGATCTGCGTCTGGCGGTAGAACATCGTTTATAAAATCGTCTGTCTCATCAGGAATTGTTAAGACTGGGCTATCCAGCATATCTGGATTGCTAAAATTATAGCCACCTGCACGCGCAAGCTCATTTAACCTATCGTACGAGCTTTGGTATACGTTAAAATAGTTTTCAACATTTAGATTTCGAACATACTGAATGTCGAACAAATCGATTTCATTTGTCCTTATTTTTGATGGTTTCCAGCGGTAATTAAATTTTCCCGAATAGTTTTGTCTATCTAGTCCAATGTTATTCTGAAGATTTACTCCAACACTTAAATTTGTGGAGGGCGACATATACTTCGGAATAAATTTGTCGGTATTCAGTGGAAATAAAATTCGAGGAAACGATAACCGAACATTTGCTCCAATGTCTGAAGTTCCTAAAAACCCGACATCCCTATCGGCCGAAGAACCCACACTACCGCTTCCAGAAAGTTGTAATGTTTCGGCACCTCTAAAGATATTTCTAATTAATAACGAAGCGCTAAAACCAGTTCCAAAAGGTTGCAGGGCAGAGGTGTAAGCATCTACATTGGCATCTGCAGTGTATTTTTTTTGTGGTGACAATAAAATAGTGGCAATAAGACCTGTGCTATCTTCAGGGTCTTCTTGGTACGAAATATTAGGGTACTTAAATACTTTTAAATCACTAATCTGATTGTAGGTAAGATTTCTGTCGATATCCCTAAAAATACTGTCTGGCGAAATGGAAAGTGCGTCGGTAATGGCTTTAGGTCTGTATTTTATGTCTTCATATCCATACAATTTATAGCCTCGGTGTGTTATAGAATCTGTAAATGTTTTAGTACTATTGGCAAAGGTGTAGTCTGTCACTACCCGCACATCGTTTACGGTGTAAATTTTAAAAGGTTCGCTTACGGTGGTGTCCCCTTTTGTAATTCGTCTGTTTGGGATAACATACGTAATATTCGCTTTGTGATCTGTTTTTACTGTGTCGCCTTTGAAAGTAACATAATCCTGATCAAAATAGTACATCCCGGAATTCCTAAACTGTATGGTTAACCTGTCAATTTCATTTAAAAAATTATTTCTCATATACTGCTCTCCCCTTTTTATAAAGGTTTCATTTTTGGTCACCTTAAAAAGTGAATCTACTAAGGGAGAACTAATATTGTATGCTATAGAATCTATAAAATAGGGCTTGTACTTCACCACGTCATAGGCAACAGAGGCACGCTTTTGCTTGTTGGAATCTGTTATTACTTTGTGTTTTGCTTTGGCGTTGAAGTAGCCAAGACTTGCATAATAGCGCTCTAGTTGTGTAACAGATTTCTTGTTTCTGTCATCCGAAACAATTACCGGTGCATCTCCCGCGCGTCTTAAAAACTGATTAAATTTTATATAAGAACTGTCCAGTGCTGTTAATTGCTTTTGCGATAAAAACTTTATTAAGCGCTCTTCCCGTCTCGGTTTTTTATGAAGCCAGGCCTGAAAGGTGGAGTCTGGTTTTGGGTCTGCTAAGTTGTATATATGTAAGCCAACAGGAATACCCAACAATGGGAATTTAGTATTAGGGCGCTGGGTAAGATACGAGAAGGGTTCGTTGTCGCTAATTTCCTCGCCATCTACGGTAATACTGTTTTTGGTGAGTAAAAATTGGTCGTCGGGAACATATTTTACTGCATTACAAGAAACCAAGAGTAGGGCGACTCCTAAAATAAATGCTACTTTTGTACGGGTTTGGACCAAGCTGTTGTCTTTACTGAAATTCAAAAATAGGATAATTTTGATAAGTAAAAGTGAAATAAAATCAATAACGCAATTACAACAAAAAAAGTACCGTGATTCACGTAATCTTTTTTGCGCCGAAGGGCCAAAAGTAATTAAAGAATTACTGACCGAAGGGATAGCATTGCATGCTTTTTTTTCTACTGAAATTTCTGAAGTTACAGAAAATAATCACAACCTTGTTACTCATCAAGAGCTAAAAAAAATAAGCAGTCTAAAAACAGCCAATACCTCCCTGGCTGTTTTTGAAAAACCTATCTCCCAAAAGTTTGAAGACAAAGGGCTTATAGTTGCGCTAGATGCCGTACGCGATCCTGGAAATTTAGGAACAATTATTAGACTATGCGATTGGTTTGGTGTAACTCAAATAGTGTGCTCAACAGACACAGCAGATTGTTATAATCCGAAGGTAATACAAGCAACTATGGGAAGTATAGCAAGAGTTTCGGTACAATATGTTTCTTTGGTTGAAGTCCTTCAAAATTCGAAGTTGCCTGTCTTTGGTGCTTTTATGGATGGTGAAAATGTATATAAAAGTACCTTGCCTGAAGAAGGAATTATAGTGATGGGTAATGAGGCTAATGGTGTTTCCAAAGAAACTTCAGCAATCATTTCAGAAAAGATAAGCATTCCTCAATTTGGGAACGCCACAACCGAAAGTTTAAATGTAGCCACAGCAACAGCCATCTTGTTAAGCGAATTTAAGCGTGCTTATTGAAAGGTAAAGTTTATAAAAATCCCTCTTGTTTTTAAGCTGCTAATATTGCTGGTCCAAGGTGAGTTTGGATTGTCGTCTGCCACAAGTTCGTCGCTCGTTGCAAATACCCCACGAATAGAAGGTGTAAATTTAAAGTAGAATAAGTAAAAATCTATTCCAAAACCGAGTTCAAAATAACTGGTTCCGCTGGTCATTCTAAATTGTCCCTGTTCGTTGTCTTCTGGGTTTTCTTCGTTGCTGGAAAGATTAATGGACCGTGAAATACCTGCAACTACAAAAGGTTTGAAATTGTTTAGACGTTTGGTTGAGAATTTAACAAGCAGGGGTACATGAATATAGGTAGATTTCGTTTCTCGTAGAAAATCGCGTTCTTCTTCAAAATTTGGAAACAAGAGATTGCGTTGTGTAAAATAGAGTCCAGGCTCCAACCGTAAATTAATATATCGGTTTATGCGCATATCCCCAACTAGTCCTACGTTAAAGCCAGATTGACTTTCTACCAGAATATCGGTATTATTATCTTGAGCTTGGTCTTCATATTCAATTTTAAAGTCGTAGCTGTTAAAGCCTAAAAAGTATCCCCAAGTTAAAAATTTGTTGTCAAATGTTTCCAGGTTAGCCAGGCGTTCTTTATTAAAAAGCTGTGCTTGTGCGTTTTGCGCTAGAAATACGATTGCCAAAAGTAAAATTATTCTCTTTGTCATTACTTACTTGCCGTATAAATGGTTGCTACACCAAAGGTTTGCGGTTTGTTTTTCACCTGTATAAACCCAATTTTTCGTAAAATATTGTTGAGACGTTTCCCATGTGGAAAAACTGCCGCACTTTCACTTAAATACTGGTATGCCACTTTGTCTTTTGAAAAAATGCGTCCAATAATGGGTAAAATACCTTTTGTATAAAGGTGGTATCCCTGTTTCCAAGGAAATTTTGTAGGTACCGACGTCTCCAAAATCACAAATCTCCCATTCGGTTTTAATACCCTTAGGATTTCTGCCAAACCTTTTTCCAAAGTTTCAAAATTTCGAATTCCAAAGGAAACAGTAATAGCATCAAAACTATTGTTTTCAAAAGGTAATTTTTCACTATCGCCCTTAACAAAGCTCACTTTTTCTGAAATAGGTTTTCCTTTCACTTTCTTTCGAGCCACAGAAAGCATGCCTTCGCTAAGATCTAAACCCACAATTCTATGGGCAGGAATTTTTGCTGCAAATTGCAATGCAAGATCTCCGGTACCTGTTGCGATATCTAAAATAGAATTAGGGGTTGTTTCAGCAACTATTTTAACTACTTTTCTACGCCATTTTTGGTCTATCCCAAGCGAAATAACACGGTTAAGACCATCGTAATTTCCAGAAATAGTATCGAACATTTGCTCTACCTGCTCCTTTTTATTACGGTCGCTATCTTTATAGGGGGTTACTTTCTCTTCCATAGGTTTTTGCGGGTGCAAAGCTACGTACTTTTTGTTGAAAATTTTAAAGAATTGTCTATAGCTTTTAGAACTAAAATATGTAAAAGTGTGGGGTGTAGCAATATTTGTAATTTGTCTCAAAAGGATCGCTATGCGAGAATTTGATATTTGGAATTTTATAATTCGTACCTTTGCCAAACTTATTTCATCTACACTTCATGAAAATAATAATTGCCGGCGCTGGCGAAGTAGGTTTTCACCTAGCAAAACTTTTATCGTACGAGTCGCAGGATATTGTATTAATAGACAATAAGCGAGATACGCTTACCTATGCAGACACACATTTGGACATTCGCGTTATTAAGGGTGACGCTACTTCTATAGCTACCCTAAAAGATGCTCAAATTGCCCAAGCAGATTTGGTGATTGCCGTTACCAGTAGCGAGACTACCAATATTACTGTTTGCGTATTGGCAAAACAACTGGGAGCCAAACGTACTATTGCGCGGATTAGTAATACCGAATTTTTACACCATCAAGATGAAGTTGGATTTAAAAAATTTGGAATAGATGAACTTATTTCTCCAGAGGCGTTGGCCGCAAATGAAATATCGCTGTTGCTTAACCAAAGCGGATTTAACGACACCTATGTTTTTGAAAATGGAGCGTTAATTATGATTGGACTTTCCCTGTCTAGAACGGCCGCTTTTGTAGATAAAACCGTTAAAGAAGTTGGAGAATTGCATCCAGAATTAGATTACGTCCCATTGGCAATCCAGCGCTTTGGAACACAATACACCCTAATTCCAAGAGGAGATACCCAGTTTAAAGAAGGTGATCAAGTATATTTTACAACCACTAAAAAAGGTGTTGACGAAATTTTTAAACTTACCGGGAAGGTGAAAATGGACATTAAAAACGTCATGATCCTCGGTGGAAGTAAAATAGGCTACAAAACAGCGAGAGATCTTTGTAAAAATAGTTTTCGAGTAAAGCTAATTGAAAGAGAGCAGGGTAAAGCTTTCGATATTGCCGATGAAATCCCAAGCTGTTTGGTTATAAATGGTGATGGCCGAAACGTAGAGCTGTTAATGGAAGAGTCTATTGCCGATATGGATGCATTTATTTCGGTAACAGGAAATAGCGAAACCAATATTATGTCATGTCTTGTGGCCAAAAGTAAAGGAGTTAAAAAAGCCATTGCTTTGGTCGAAAACATGGATTACTTTCAGCTTTCACAGTCCATTGGGATTGATACCTTGATTAATAAAAAACTATTAGCTGCCAATACTATTTTCCGATATGTCCGAAAAGGAGAAGTTGTTGCAATGACTAAGCTGAATAATATGAATGCAGAGCTTTTAGAATTTGTGGTAATCCCTAATTCTAATGTTTCTGGAAAACTAATAAAAGATATCGATTTGCCACGTTCGGCAATTATTGGTGGGGTAATTAGAAATGGTGAAGGAATTATAGCCTTGGGCGATTTCAAAATTATGAGTGGTGACCGTGTGGTAGTTTGTTGTTTGCCACAATCTATTTCTAAAGTTGAAAAATTCTTCGTGTAATGCGCCCCATTGCTTCCTTAAATTATAAAATTATATTCCACCTATTAGGATTGCTATTGCTCGTAAATGGTGGTTTTATGTTGCTTTCGGCATTGGTTAGCTTTCTTTATAAAGACGGCGTAGTGCTAGAGATGCTTATGGCTGGTGCCACCACTTTATTGCTAGGAGGAGCCGTAATGTTAACCACCCGAAAACACCGAAAGGAAATTCAAAAAAGGGATGGATACATAATTGTAACCTTTGGGTGGATTACAATGGCGCTTATTGGCACCTTGCCCTATCTCTTTACGGGTGCAATTCCAGGTTTTACAAATGCCTTTTTTGAAACCATGAGCGGCTATACCACCACAGGAGCCTCTATTTTAAATGATATAGAAAGTTTACCCGAAGGCGTCCTTTTCTGGAGAAGTATTACGCATTGGATTGGTGGAATGGGAATTATTGTGCTTGCAATTGCTATTCTTCCTTTATTGGGAATAGGAGGGATGCAACTTTTTACTGCTGAAGCTCCAGGACCCGGTGGTGATAAATTACATCCAAGAATTACCGATACAGCAAAGCGATTGTGGCTTATTTATGTGGGCTACACAGTTGCCGAAACTATTTTGCTAAAAGTAGCTGGGATGAGTTTGTTCGATGCTATGAATCATTCACTTAGTACCTTGAGTACTGGTGGGTTTTCAACCAAAAACGCCAGTGTTGCTTACTGGAACGACAATCCTCTAATACAATATATTATTATCGTTTTTATGTTTTTAGCAGGTACCAATTTTGTATTGAGTTATTTTGCTTTTAAACGACGCTTTGTTCGAATATTCCAAGACGATGAATTTAAATGGTATGTAGGAATGATTGTTATTTTTACAGCCATTGCAGCACTATTAATATATTTTAAGGCAGATGTATCGCTTTCCAGCATTGACCACCCTATGGTGTGGGGAGAAGCAGAAAGTGCTATTCGTCACGGTTTATTTCAAGTTTTGGCTATTGTAACCACTACGGGATTTGTTAGTGCAGACTACACATTATGGACGCCTTTTTTAGCTATATTTTTCTTTGGGTTAATGTTTTTGGGTGGCTCTGCAGGCTCTACTGCGGGTGGTGTGAAAATTGTACGACACCTTATTATGATAAAAAATGGTATTTTAGAATTTAAACGCACCCTACATCCCAACGCAATCTTGCCGGTTCGCTATAACAATCGTGCTGTACAACGACCTATTGTATACAACGTACTAGGTTTTTTTATTTTATACATGCTCTCTTTTATTTTAGGAGTTTTGGTGTTTTCCTGGCTGGGATTAGATTATAAAACTGCACTGGGCGGCGCAGCTTCTACTTTAGGGAATGTAGGGCCAGCCTTGGGAGATTTAGGACCCGTGAATAACTATGGAGCTTTGCCAGAAGCAGCAAAATGGTGGGCGTCTTTTTTAATGCTCATTGGTAGGTTAGAACTTTTTACAGTACTTATTTTATTAACACCTTTCTTTTGGCGTAACCGATAAATAATTCGTTTTAAAACTTTCAGTACTTTTACAGTATGAGTAATGATACACATGTGCCTTCAAACCAAAAAGTAAGCAAAAAAAATCGCAGGCATTTTAAGTATCGTAGTAACAAATGCCTTAATTGCAGTCAGCCCTTAGATTTAAGCGATGTCTATTGCCCCTATTGCTCCCAGTTAAACACTACAAAACAATTAAGTTTAAAAGATTTTTTCAGTGAGTTTTTCAATAGTATTGTTAGTTATGATTCACGATTGCGTTATACTATTGCAGATCTTTTATTTAGACCAGGTACAATCACAAAAAAATATGTAGAAGGTAAACGTCTTAAATATGCAAATCCATTTCGGTTTTTTCTAAGTGTATCTATTATCTACTTTTTACTAACGAATTTAATTTCTACAATTGCTCCCAATGCCAATCCCTTTGTCGATATAAACGACAATACCGAAAAGGTTGAGGAAGCGGCACAAACACTGGCCGAAAACGCCGAAAATCTACCTCCAGAAGTACAAGCTGTATTGGCAGATAGTATTCAAGAAGCTGTTCAAAAACAAATAAAAGAGAAACAAAAAGATACGGTAAAAGGAAAAAAGACCAAAAAGAAAACATTTGAAACAATTTCTGAAGAAAGTTTAGACACAATTAATTGGGGTGAAAGTGTGGTTAAACGTTTTATGCATTATAATGAATTTTACGAATACAGCGACATAAAAGACGCGTCGGTGGCATTAGATAGTATGGGGCATAAAAACACATCCTACAATAGGTGGTTCTACAGTAAAAACAAAACCATTGAGCGTATTAAAGAAGATCCTTACGGATTTGTAGATTATTTATCTTCCAAAATACCCTTTTTCCTATTCTTCTTTACGCCCTTCTTTGCGTTTTTCTTTTGGCTTATATATTCAAAAAAGAAGCATACCTATGTGGAGCACATGATATTTATTTTTCACATTTTTAGCTTTTTGTTTTTGGCGATGCTCATTGCATTACTACCAGATACGTTTATTGGTAATGAAGTATTTGCTGGCATTCTGTTTACTATCATTGGTCCATTTTATTTTTACAAGGCGTTGCGAAACTTTTACAAACAAAATAGACTCGTTACTATCATTAAATTTATATTTTTAAATATTGTTTTTTTCATTAGTGCGAATATTACTGCGGTACTCTTTTTTACGGTGAGCGCAGCTGTTTATTAATGAAGTAGTACATATTTCTTTTACCTTCAAAATTCACATTTTGCATCCTGATTGTGAAATTTTTAGGAACCGTAGCTAAGGCTATGCTACAGAAAAATTACTTCATTAATCCACAAAAGCCGAAATTTTCGGTTCCAAATTAAAAGTTTAAACCACTTCAATATGGTACAACAGGTTACAAAAGGAATAAAAATTTCAGTAGTGAGTAGGTCTGAAGGGATGTTGGAGGACAACTCCAGACCCCGTTATGCCTTTTCATATACCATTCGTATTGAAAACCAGAGTAAATTTATTGTGCAATTGGTTTCAAGACGTTGGGAGATTATTGATGCTTTAAACAATACCGAAATCGTTGAAGGTGATGGTGTGATTGGCGTACAACCCATTTTACAACCCGGCGAAACGCACACCTATAGTAGTGGTTGTTTGTTGCAAGCCCCGGTGGGAGCCATGCAAGGTGCCTATACCATGATGAATTTTGACACTGCCGAATATTTCAATGTTACCATTCCTTCTTTTAAGCTGAACGCTGTTTTTGCAATGAATTAAACTGGGTACATGTACCTACATTTTTCAGCTTTATGATTTTGCCCTGCTGTATAATATGGCAAAACTTACAATGGCTGTCGTATGTAAATTGAAAGGGTTTCGAAGGATCAAATTTTGTTGAAACATATACCCCGTCATAATCTACCTCACCCAAATCGTTATACCTTTTTATATTGAAATGAAAGGCTGGTAATTGGGTTGAAACCACTTCAAACCAGGCATTACTCCCTACGCCAGATAATTTTTGAAGCTTCAGATTTTTGCTGAAGAATTTTTCAGTTTTTGTAGAAAGTACTGTAATATTACAGTTGGATTTCTTGTGGAAATAATTGGTGAGGTTTTCTTTAAAAGCACTTCCTTTAAAAACTTTTACAGTTCCGTCGAGCACTTGATAGGTTTCTTGTAGGGTGTTTGCTTTTTCAACATTTCCCACAGTGCTTGGTGTAAATCTCTTGTTGAAATTGAGTGCCTTACTAATTTTTTTATCATTTGTTGAAGCCAAAATAGTATCGGTTACAAAGCGAGCGCAATTACTTCCTGTTTTTTCAAAAGCGCCATAGGGAATGCTCCCTCTGTTTTGAAGTTTCTGGATGTATGCCGAAGCCTTTGCATAGTCTATTACATCACATACCGATGCCAAAAGACGTCCTTCGCCATGCGTTTTTTGAGGGTGAGCATCTAGCCAAAGTAAAAACTCTTCAAGATTTTGAAGTTTGTTTTCTGCTGAAAGTTGAGCTGTAATGGGTAGGTGTAATTCGGCATCGGTATTGGCATCTCTTACGCGTCCGAGACCTTCCGGAGTTACATATCTTCCAAAGTCGAAATAACGAGCTTTTCCAGTCACGTTTTCTATAAGAACCATGGCGGCATGACCAGCTTTGATATACTCTTTGGTTCCCAAACCCACTAAGGGCAATAGTTTACAAATCCACTCGGTACTCATGGTGACAAAAGTATCGGGATATGCAAGGATTATTATTTTGCCGGTGTGCTTCAAAGGTTGCTAACGGTTTGTTGGTTGATTTGTAGATCTAGGTAATACATACTTACATCCTTTTTGGCTTTATGGATTTGGGTTATACTTTTAGTTTTTACGAACCCCCTATCCATAATTAGATCGCTATCCAGATTTCCACTTCCAGCTTCAGTGTGAAATTTCAGTAGTTCTTCGGAAGAGGGTTTTAATGTTTCAAACATAAATTCTGAAAACCATCTTTCCCGAAGTTGTTTCATTTCAGAAGTATATAATAATGAAGAAGACCAAATATATGGTTGTAGTGGCTTTTCAGTAAAATGAGGGGTCTCACCATCCCAAACCAATTCGTGGAGTTGTGTTTCGGTTTCAAACAAAACTAAAATTATGGTGAAAGGCTCTATACCGCTAAAATCATAGGCTAAAATAGTTTCAATAACATTTTCGGCAGTGAGTAATTTAGTCACAATCACGCCTCGGCTCATACGGTATTTGCTCTCACGTTTGTGGGGTGTAAATCCACCGTTTAAAAGGCAGATGAGTCGTTTTTTTTCTGATAGTCCTATCCAGGTTCCACCAGCAACTTCATCTTTTGGAAAAAGCAATTGTACGCCATCTATCCGTTGCTTTTGTGGTGCTATCGTATTCCGTTCCGGCGCCTCATCTCTATTAGAGGTGAGTACAAAGCCGTTGTTGTTTTTTGGAATAAAAGTAACTGTACACATAGTAGAGGTTGTCGCAATTAACTTGTATAGCTTTCGCTTTGCCGTAAAAATAGAGAAATTAAAAGAAACGGTGCAGTAATTAGTGGTAGTAGCAGTTTGCGGTACAGGTTAAATACTCTGTGCTGCTATTATTAACTGCGTACTAAATTCCGTACCTTTGCATTTCTAAATTTTAATACAAATACAATACTATGGGAAAAGGATTTTTTGAAGTGCCTATCGCAGTAAACGATCCAATTTTGGACTATGCACCCGGATCTCCGGAGCGTGAACGCCTGCTTACAACCTACAAAAAAATGTATGACGAAACTGTGGAAGTGCCGTTGTATATTAATGGAAAAGATATTAAAACGGGGGACACTGCTACCATGGCACCACCGCACGACCATAAACATATTTTAGGAACCTACCATAAAGCTGAGAAGAAACACGTTGAGGACGCTATTGCAGGAAGTTTGGAGGCCAGAAAAAAATGGAGTCAAATGCCTTGGGAGCAACGCGCAGGAATCTTTTTGCGTGCTGCCGAATTAATCGCCGGACCATACAGAGCTAAGATAAATGCTGCTACCATGCTTGCGCAGAGTAAAACTGTTCACCAAGCTGAGATTGATGCAGCTTGCGAATTAATAGATTTTCTTCGATTTAACGTGCAGTACATGACCGAAATTTACCACGAGCAGCCAGAATCTACTTCGGGTGCGTGGAATAGATTAGAGTACCGTCCGCTAGAAGGATTTGTATATGCAATCACTCCTTTCAACTTTACAGCTATTGCGGGTAATTTGCCAGCGAGTGCGGCTTTAATGGGGAATGTAGTGTTGTGGAAGCCAAGCGATAGCCAGGTATATTCGGCTAAAGTTGTGTTGGATGTATTCCGTGAAGCTGGTGTGCCAGACGGAGTAATTAATATGGTAATGGGAGATCCTGTAATGATTACCGATACTGTTTTGGCAAGTCCAGACTTTAGTGGAATTCACTTTACAGGTTCTACACACGTCTTTAAAGACATCTGGCAAAAAATTGGAACGAATATTCATAACTATAAAACTTACCCAAGAATTGTTGGAGAAACAGGAGGTAAAGACTTCATTGTTGCTCACAAAACTTCTAATCCAAGACAAGTAGCTACCGCTATTGCCAGAGGGGCTTTTGAATTCCAAGGGCAAAAATGTAGCGCTGCCAGTCGTTGTTATATTTCAAAAAGTATTTGGAATGAGGTGAAGGAGTTGTTGATTGATGATGTAAACAGTTTTAAAATTGGTTCCCCAGGGAATCCAGATAACTTTATTACAGCAGTAATCCACGAAGGCTCCTTTGATAAGTTGGCGAGTTATATTGATCAAGCTCAAGCAGATAAAAATGTCGAAATTATAGTTGGTGGAACATACGATAAGAGCGAAGGATACTTTATTCATCCAACAGTAATAGAAACAAAAGATCCAAAGTATACAACTATGTGTACTGAACTATTTGGACCCGTAGTGACCATTTATGTGTTTGAGGATAATACATGGGAAGAAACCCTTAAGATGGTAGACGAAACCAGTGAATACGCCTTAACAGGAGCTGTGTTTAGTGAAGATTGTTACGCGTTGGAAATTGCAGTGAAAGCCTTAGAAAACGCAGCTGGGAACTTCTATATTAACGATAAGCCAACAGGTGCTGTTGTAGGACAACAACCATTTGGAGGTGCAAGAGCCAGCGGAACAAATGATAAAGCAGGGAGCAAGTTAAATTTATATCGTTGGATTTCTCCAAGAATGATTAAGGAAACATTTGTTACTCCAGTAGATTATAAATATCCTTTCTTAGGATAACTGTAAAATACAGTTTGTAAAAAAGCCGCTATCAAGATTTGATAGCGGCTTTTTATATGGATTGGAATGCAACAGGTATTTTATTCGTACCCTTTAGTTTCATTCACTTTTGCGTATTGTGAGTTTATAGTTGTGTTGTCGTCTTCAGTAACCATAACTATTAGTTTAAGATTTGCAACTACAAAAGAACCATCAAGAGAGGTGCTTAGGTCTACTGAGTATTCTTCAAGGGCGCCTGTAGATGAAATATTATTTCCGAAGATATCTGTTAACGAAGCCCTTAATACGTCGTTATGTACAAATCCAGGAATTGGATCTCCTTGCTGATAGTAAATACTTGCAGGGTCATTGTTCAAATAATTAACCTGGTCTGCAATAATACCATCTTCAACTAAATATACCACTAGCTTTTTTCCAGAAAGTGCTTCTTCGCTACTTACACTTATGGTTGTATTAAGTGTGTTTCCTGTTACGGTAGATTTAATTCCAATACCTATTGGCGAATCTATACCTGCCAACGAAGTTACGTCAATCGCGTCGTAAGGAGGGCTCCAATTACTTGTTCGGTTTATGCGCCCAGTTGGAAAGCCAAATACTTCAAATTCTTCTCGAAGAATGCTTTCAAAATCTAAAGCCATTTCGTCATTATTATGAATAGCTACTACAGTGATATTGTCTGTCTCATCGTGAACTCTTTCAATAGCTTCGGTAATTCTTGGGCAGTAGCCACACCAAGTACCTGTATGGTCTTCAATACTTATTTTTCTTTTTGGAATTACGACGCTGAAGGTTTCGGTTTCGGTAGTTGTAGTTGTACCATTGTTATTGTATTCTGCATAAATTTCGAAGCTTCCTTCGGTATCTGAACTATATGTATTCGTGTCTAAAGCGGTTCCGTCTACATAAAAAACAGCATCGGTTGAAATATCGTTGCCATCATCATCAAAAACAGAGAATGTTATTTCTTGATTTCTTAAGGAAGCAGGTCTATAGACAAGACCTATTTCTATTTCAGGAGCCATGTCGTCATCTAGAAAAGCCGAGAAGTCTTCACTTTTTGTACAGCCTATTAATAAAAGAGAGGCTAGGGCAAGGGTGTAAATTGCATTCAGTTTCATAGTGCTATTTAATTTTTTTAAGGGAGGCTAAATCTAGGCATTTTTTTTGATATAATTTATACGAAGCCTTTAAATTCAATACCATAGCGTGTTGGTAGGCTTTTGAAAAAGTGTTATTGTTTCAAAAAAAAACAGTAATATTGTTCCACTTAATTTATTACTAAACTCTATTACGATGAAAAAATTATTTCTAATTGCATTTTTAATGGTAGGTTTAACTGTGTTTGCACAAGATGAACTTCCTAATGTTGAACTAACCACTTTAGAAGGTGAGAGTATAAACCTACAGGACGTTGGAAATGATGGCGAAGTGACAATTGTGTCCCTTTGGGCAACATGGTGTGTGCCTTGTTTAAAGGAATTGGATGCAATTAGTGAAGTATATGAAGACTGGCAAGATGAAACAAATGTAAATTTGGTGGCTATTTCGGTAGATGACAGTCGTACAGTAAAAAGAGTAAAACCTCTTATTAATGGTAAAGGTTGGGATTATACAATTTGGCTAGATACTAATAATAATGTAAAACGCGCTTTGGGTGCTGCGACGGTTCCTTTAACAATATTGGTTAAGGATGGTAAAATTTTATACCGTCATAGCGGATACAGTCCTGGTGCTGAAAATGAACTTTACGAAAAAATTCAAAAATTCTCTAAATAAGATCTCCGCCTTTTGGCAAACAACTAACAACCTATGAAAAAATTACTCTTATTTTTTGCCCTAGCGGCAACAGTTTCCTCATTTGCCCAAGAAAACGGTTATTTCTTTGGTGGCTTAGAATCTAATATGCAATGGTTGCTCGACGATGACGGGCTTAAAATGTCTGACACAGACCCAGGTTTTATCGCTCCTGAAGATCAGTTTAGAGCCAACAACTACTTTCAGTTAAACTATACCCTCGGAAAATTTACTGCAGGGGTGCAATACGAAGCTTACTTACCAAGCGCTCTTTTAGGGTACAGCCCAGATTATGATGGTGGAAACGGCATTGCTAATTACTACCTGAATTTTAAAAATGAAACCCTTGATCTTACAGGAGGTTATTTTTATGAGCAATTTGGAAGTGGTCTTATACTAAGAAGTTGGGAAGATCGCCAGTTGGGAATTAACACCGCTATGAAAGGAGCTCGTGTAAAGTTTACGCCAACAGATTATTTGGAAGTTACGGGTGTTTACGGAAATCAGAGAAATGGTTTTGAAGTTTCAGAAGGTGTTATTCAAGGACTGGATGCCAATTTTGATGTAAATAATGTTGCAGATCTTGGCGAATTTGACCTTAAGATTGGAGCGAGTTACGTAGGGCGTTATGAAGATAGAGGTACTAACGATACAATTCCTAGTACCGTAAATGCCTATTCTGGTCGTGCAGATTTCAGCTTTAAAAATGTGTATGGCGGTGTAGAAATAGTCTATAAAGATCCAGATGTAATTGCCAATGAAGGGATGCTGGTTTCTAATAGATTGTACGATGGATCTGCGTTTCAGGTAAATTTAGGTTATGCCCAAAAGGGATTAGGAATTAACAGTACATTTAGGAGATTAGAAAATTTCAGCTTTTATGCAGATAAACTAGCAGAGGGAAATCAGTTTAACCAGCAATTAATTAATTATGTACCGGCGTTAACCAAGCAACAAGATTATTTGTTAACAAACATCTATGTATACAACTCGCAACCTAGATTATTAACCGACGATCTGGAACAACGCGCTGGTGAAGTTGGGACACAAACCGATGTTTTTTATAGTTTCTCTAAGGATAGTTTCTTCGGAAAATACAAAACAAAAATCGCTGCTAATTTTTCCTATTGGGCAGGATTGGATGCAACTTTTAACCCAGACTTAAGCTACGAAAGCGAATTTATTGGTTCTGGCGACAGGTATTTTAGAGATATCAATTTCGAAATTAAAAACAAGTGGACAAAGTCATTTAGAACTGTGTTAACATTCCAAAACGTAATTGCAGACAAAGGAGTAGTTCTTGGAGGCCCTTTAGGTGTTCAAGGAGACATTAATGCGAGTATTGGAGTGATTGAAGGAACCTATAGTTTTAGTGGAGGTCGTTCGGTTCGTGTTGTTGCACAACATTTGTGGTCTCAGGATGACAGAAAGAACTGGGCTGGTGGGGTTGTAGAGTATAATTTTAACTCAAACCTTAATTTATACGTAGCAGACTCTTATAACTACGGTGGTGAGGGAGAGATCCACTATTATAACGTAGGTGGAAGCTACTCTAAAGGTAGAACACGTTTTTCTATGAACTATGGTCGCCAACGTGGCGGACTTATATGCGTAGGTGGTGTGTGTCGATTTGTGCCAGAAAGTAATGGAGTTACTGCAAGTCTCGCGGTAACATTCTAAGAAATACAGGGTTTAAATTCTTAAAGGGGGAAGGTCGTTGGATCTTTCCCCTTTTTTATATTCTTAGATGTATATTGGAATATCCTTTTGCAGTATGTAGAAAAACTATTTCAGTAGACTGTTTTACCTGTGTTTATCTGTGCTGTCTGTCGTATTTGTAAGGTTAGAAGGGTGTTAATGTTGCTAACTTATATAAAATGTGTGAAAACATTTTAGAATAGCTAAGAAGTGCTATTAATAAAGTTTATAATTATAACGTATGCGCTATTCTATAAGAAGCTAAAGAAACAATGTTAGGCCCTGGCAACCGATGTTCGGGATTATACATTGTGGCATAAAAAAAGCCTGCGATATACATCGCAGGCTTAGTTGTCTAAATAACTATTAAGTAAGTTACTTTACAATAACCTTAGTAGTTTGTGAAGCACCTCTAGCATTCGTTAGAACTACTAAATATGTTTGTGCTGTTAAATCTGCAACATTCACGCGGTTTGTACCTTGCTCTAGTTGTGACTGACTAACAATTCTTCCTTGAATATCGAACATTGTAAAAGTTAATGATTCATTTGCAATAACCTCAACAGTATTATTTACCATAGTAGAAACAATAGAAGCGTTTACTATGTTGTTGTCATTTACTCCTAATTGTGCAGGGTCGTACACATAAGTTAATGTAAGGTCATCACCTATTTCAGTTCCACTTCCGTCTACTTCATAAAATCTGAAAACATACGTTATAATGTCTGTGCTTCCTGCAGGAATATGCTTAAAGTGATCTCCATTAGAAGTTTGTGTTTGTTCTGGCAAAATTACCACCACATCGTTAATTGGATACTGTTGGCCAATAGTTACACCTGTGTAACATAGTCCAAAACAAATTTCAAGATCGCTTCCGTCCGAATTAGTTGCGCTAACGAATTCAATCTTCATATTAATATCTGTAGTTGTGTTTTCATTGGTTACATAAAAATCTAACGATGGAGAAGGTGCGATAGCACTACCAATAGTAACAGTTTGACCGTCTGTAAGAGGATCTCCACCATGAGTAGCAACTGAAAACTGTGCGTTTACAGCAAAAGCTGCTAGCAACATTGAGAAAAGGGATAGTTTTTTTAACATAATATTGATTTTTGATAGTAAATAGAGGTGCAAGATATGAATTAAGTGCTGTTTTACGATAAAGTTGTATAGAAAATTTATTTTCTGAAAACATAAGAATTAATAAACCCTCGTAGTGTGTTTAATAGTCTGCTATCCTAGTGTCTCTATAGGATTTGAATTATTTCTATATCAAAAAAATCTTAATAATTTCGCATGTTTTTACGTCAAAAGCTTATATATTTGAATAACTTTAACAAGAAACAACCTTAAATTAATAATCATGTCAAAAAAATTACTAAGCGGACTTGTATTGTCACTTTTTGCTGTTAGTGCTTTTGCACAAACAATTGTGTCAACGAACCCAGAAAACAAGAAAGTTATATTGGAAGAATTCACAGGGATTAACTGTGTGTATTGCCCAGATGGTCACGCCATCGCGCAAGCAATGAAAGATGCAAATCCGGATAATGTTTTTCTAATTAATGTGCACACTGGAGGTTTTGCAACCCCCGGAACTGGTCAGCCAGATTTTAGAACTCCTTTCGGAACTGCTTTGGCAGGTCAGAGTGGTTTAATTGGATATCCTGCAGGAACCGTAAATAGACATGTGTTCCCTGGACAATCACAAAGTGGAAATCCTAACGATACAGCAATGAGCCGTGGCTCTTGGCCTTCAGCTGGAGACGATATCTTAGCAGAGAGCTCTTACTTAAATATGGGAGTTGAAGCTACGCTTGATGTTTCTACAAGAGAAATGTCTATAGATGTAGAGGCTTATTATACAGCATCTAGCCCAGAGGCAACAAATAAGTTGAACGTTGCTTTATTACAAAATGAAACTACTGGCCCACAAACTGGTGGTGGAATGGGGAACAATTATGTGCACCAACACCGTCTCATAGATCTAGTTACCGGACAGTGGGGTGAAGATGTTTCACCAACAACAGCTACAACGCTTATTACTAAAAATTATACATTCACAGTGCCTGCAGATCATAATGGAGAAGTGATTGAAATGGAGGATCTTGAAATAGTAGTGTTTATGACAGAAACACAGCAAGAAATTATTAGTGGGAACGGTACAACCCCAATCTTTACTAATTTACCATTAGATAACGATGCACAAGTAACGTCAGATGTTGAACTTGAAGATCAGTGCGGAATAGAATTCGCTCCAACTGTAACCATACAAAACAGAGGTAACAACGCATTAACTTCTCTTGCTGTCGATTATTCTGTTAATGGAGGTGCTACAGAAACGTATAACTGGACTGGAAACTTAGGTCCATACGAAACAGAAGAAGTTATATTAGACCCAATAGCTTACACAATACAGGCCAATAATACTGTAGAAATAACGATTCCTAATGATGAGGATAATTCAAACAATACAGCTACCAATACATTCTCAGAAATAACACAAGAGCATACATCTAATTTGAACCTTAGAATGACATTAGATGCTAATGGCGATGAAGTAACCTGGGAAATTATTAACTCAAGTGGAGTATCTGTTGAAAGTGGTGGTCCTTACGGTCCCGACGAACAAGTAGATGTAAATTTTGCTATTCCTGATGTTGATTGCTACAGATTCATCTTAAGTGATTCAGGAAATGACGGTCAGTACTTTGTTAGACTACGTGATTCTAATAATGCTGTAATTGTTGTTAATAGTAATTCAGGAGCTTTTGGTAGCACTTTAATAGGTAACTTCAAGCTTAACGGAGTTTTATCGGTTAATGATACTACTATAGAAGGTGTGGCACTTTATCCTAACCCTGCTGCTAACGTATTGAATATTAGAAATGCTGAAAATGCTTCTATCCAAGTATTCGATATTTTAGGGAAAAAGCTAATGGAATTAAACAATATTTCTGTAGATCAAGAAATCAATGTTTCTAGCTTACAAACTGGAACATACCTTGTTAAGATTACTAACGGAGCTGCTGTATCAACCGAAAAGTTTATCATCGCACGTTAAATGTTAACGCTTAGAAAATTTATAAAGGCTTCCTGAAAAGGAGGCCTTTTTTTATACTAACTTTAGGGCGTATGAACTATTCAATTAATGATGAAAAAGTAGTGTTTGATAATCACTATAAAATGCTTAAAGCAAATGTAAGCTACGATACATTTAGCGGAGATACAATTACCACAACTAGACTTGCGTTTCACCGTGGCGATTCGGTTGCTATTTTGTTGTATGAAAAAGATTCTTCTTCAGTTTTAATTACGAAACAATTTAGGTATCCTGCTACCCGGCATACTCATGGGTGGGTTTTTGAAATTCCCGCAGGTTCTATGGAAAAAGACGAATGTCCATTAACTTGTGTGGTGAGAGAAACCGAAGAGGAAATTGGATATTCCATTTATCAGCCACAGCAAATTTTTAATTTTTACACCTCTCCGGGAGGTTCAACAGAGCGTTGCTACCTATTTTATGCCGAAGTTTCTTCAAAAGATAAAACAACGAAAGGAGGCGGGCTGTCTTCAGAAAAAGAAGATATTAAATTACTGAAATTACCAGTTGGTGAAATAAAATCCTGGCTTTCAGAAAAAATAATAGATGCCAAAACTATTATTGCACTACAATGGTTTCTGGCTAAACAACAACAACACACAACTGACAACCCATAACCAGTAACCCACAACAGATACCTAAAACTACCCTCTATACTTTAAAGGAAGGTGCACCACGCTTTTGGTTTCAAAGAAGTCCTCTTTAAAATAATCGGTAAGTGGATACACGGTAGCTTTTGGAAATTCTTTTAATTCTTCAGTAAGATTGCCGCCTTTTAAGTATAAGATTCCATTTTTAAGCTCGTGATTACTCTTTTTTGCAACACGGTTGCGTACCCAACGAACAAAAGTTTCCATTTGAGCAACGGCACGACTTACAATAAAATCGTATTGTCCTGAAATAGTTTCGGCGCGTGCATTTGTAATTTTTACGTTTTGAAGTTGTAACCCTTCTGAAACTTCCTGAACCACTTTTATCTTCTTTCCAATACTATCTACCAGGTGAAACTGTGTTTCCGGAAAAAGAATTGCCAATGGAATCCCAGGAAAACCGCCGCCAGTACCTACATCTAAAACATTAGACCCGGGGGTAAAAGATTGTACCTTCGCAATGCCCAAAGAATGCAGGACGTGACGTAAGTACAATTCGTCAATATCCTTTCTGGAGACCACGTTAATTTTAAGATTCCAGTCTTTATAGAGTGTTTCCAGTTGTTGAAACTGAAAAATTTGTTTCTCAGTTAGTTGCGGAAAATAGTTGTGAAGGATATTCATGGTGCAATTTTAGCAGCAAAAATAGGCTTCTTTTATAACTTTATGAATTTGATGGATAAAATTTCAATTTACAATCCGTATTTTTACCGCTTAATTTTCAAAAGTATTTTTGAAAGAATTACAAGCCTTGTGAATACTCCTCAAATTAAATTTTCGCGTGTAGACTCAGCCAAGTTTTTTCGTACTCTTAATAAGCGTGTGAATAACTATTTTAAAGAAAACGAAATTGCCAGAACAGGTAATTGGAAATTGCATATAAAAACCATTGTAATGTTTTCTTTATTACTGTCTCCCTACTTTTTACTGCTTACGCTAAACCTTCCAACCTGGTCTCAAATTTTATTAACCATTGTTATGGGCATAGGAATGGCCGGAGTAGGGATGAATGTTATGCACGATGCCAACCATGGATCGTATTCTTCAAAAAAATGGATTAATAAAATATTAGGCAGCAGTATCTATATTTTAGCAGGAAATGTTTACAACTGGCAAGTGCAGCATAACGTATTGCACCATACCTATACCAATATTCACGGACACGATGAAGACTTGGATGCTGGACGTATTATTCGATTTTCAGAACATGCGAAATGGCATAAAGCACACAGATTCCAACATTTATATAGTATTTTCTTGTATGGCTTATTAACCTTTAACTGGATGCTCACGTCCGATTTTAAACAAACCAAGAGATATTTGTCTAAAAAATTATCATACGGTAAGTTTCCTAAGCCATCGGTGCAATGGACAACACTGTTTATTACAAAAGCAATTTATGTTGTTATCTGGATTGTATTACCTATTATCTTTTTTGAAATAGCCTGGTGGAAAATACTAATTGGTTTCTTTTTAATGCATTATGTTGCAGGGTTAATTTTAAGCATTGTATTCCAGTTGGCACACGTGGTTGGGGATACACAAATGCCCTTGCCAGATGATACTGGTAATATGAAAAATACGTGGGCAATTCATCAGCTATTTACTACGGTAAATTTCAGCACAAAAAATAGACTGGTTAATTGGTTTACTGGCGGCTTAAACCATCAGGTAGAACATCATATTTTTCCGAATATAAGCCACGTTCATTACACGAAAATTTCAGAAATAGTTAAAAAAACTGCGCAGGAATTTAACTTGCCCTATTACGAATACCAAACAACAAGAAGTGCTATTGTGGCACATTTTAAACACTTAAAAGAAATGGGGATGAACCCTGCAATTTCTGCATAATACTATGAGTAACCAACTTTCCGATCGTGTAAATAATATGGCAACCTCTGCAACACTTGCCATGGCTGCCAAAGCTAGAGAATTAAAAGAAGCAGGAAAAGATATTATTGGACTAAGTTTGGGAGAGCCAGACTTTACCATTCCGGAATTTGTTAAAGAAGCTGCCATCAAAGCGGTAGAGGATAATTACCATAGTTACACACCGGTAGATGGGTATACAGAGCTTAAAAAAGCAATTATTACCAAATTTAAGCGGGATAACAACTTAACGTACGAACCTTCGCAAATTGTTGTTTCAACTGGAGCAAAGCAAACTTTGGCAAATCTTGCACAGGTGTTGTTAAATGAAGGTGATGAGGTGTTGTTGCCAGCTCCGTATTGGGTAAGTTATGCAGATATTAGTAAAGTAGCGGGTGGTATACCCGTGGAAATAAAATCGACCATAGAAACCGATTTTAAAGTAACTCCAGAAGCACTGGAAGCTGCTATCACACCGAAAACAAAAATGATGGTTTACAGTTCTCCTTGTAACCCAAGTGGCTCGGTGTATAGTAAAAAAGAGCTTCGTGCCTTAGCCGATGTGTTGGTGAAATACCCAAAAATTATTGTCGTAAGTGACGAGATTTATGAACATATTAACTTCACTGAAGCTCATGCCTCTATGGCTCAGTTTGAAGATATGTACGATCGTACGGTAACTGTAAACGGTGTTTCCAAAGCCTTTTCTATGACGGGATGGCGTATTGGGTTTATGGGAGGTCCGGCATACATTGCGCGCGCTTGTAATAAAATGCAAGGGCAGGTAACCAGTGGTGCCAACTGTATTGCGCAACGAGCAACTATTACAGCGCTAGAGAACCCTCCAGGTAAGATTCAGTATATGGTAGATGCTTTTAAAGAGCGTCGTGCTTTAATTCTTGGGTTGCTAAATGAAATTCCCGGTTTTAAAACCAATGAACCGGAAGGTGCTTTTTATGTGTTTCCAGATATTTCTTATTACTTTGGAAAAGTACTTAACGGAAAAACTATTGCCAATGCTTCAGAATTTGCCCTCTTTCTTTTAGAAGAAGCGAACGTGGCCACGGTTACTGGAGAAGCTTTCGGGAACCCAAATTGTATTCGAATAAGCTACGCAGCTTCCGAAAGTGATATTAAAGAAGCTTTGAAGCGAATCAAGGCCGCTCTGGTTTAAACTAAATTTTCATGTCAAAAATTCTATTATTAGGCAGCGGTGAACTGGGTAAGGAATTTGTAATTGCAGCGCAACGCATAGGACAATACATTATTGCAGTAGATAGCTATGCAAATGCACCTGCCATGCAAGTGGCACACGAGTTCGAAGTAATTAATATGCTGGATGGCGATGCGTTAGATGCCTTAGTTGAAAAACACACTCCAGACTTTATCATTCCTGAAATTGAAGCCATTCGTACCGAACGCTTATACGAGTATGAAAAAAAAGGGTATACCGTAATTCCAAGTGCAAAAGCTGCAAATTTCACAATGAACCGAAAGGCAATTCGTGATTTGGCGGTACAAGATTTAGGACTAAAGGCTGCAAATTATCGCTATGCAACTTCAGCAATAGAATTAAAGAAGGCTGTGGCCGAAATTGGCATGCCTTGCGTAGTAAAACCCTTAATGTCTTCTAGCGGTAAAGGACAAAGCACTATTAAAACTAAGGATGATATTGAAACTGCATGGAGCTACTCTCAAGAAGGTTCCCGTGGAGATGTGGCCGAAGTAATTGTAGAAGCCTTTATAAATTTTAACTACGAAATTACCCTCCTCACCGTTACCCAAAAAAATGGAGTAACATTGTTCTGTCCTCCCATTGGGCATACACAGGATCGAGGTGATTACCGGGAAAGCTGGCAGCCTGCTACTATGGAGCAAACACATTTACAAACAGCCCAAGATATGGCTGCTAAGGTAACGAAGGCGTTAGGTGGTACAGGTATTTGGGGTGTAGAGTTTTTTGTGGGAGACGATGGCGTCTATTTTTCTGAGTTATCCCCAAGGCCTCACGATACGGGTATGGTGACCTTGGCAAATACACAAAATTTTAACGAATTTGAATTACACCTTCGTGCTGTTCTGGGGTTGCCTATTTCTGAAATTACCCAGGAACGCATTGGTGCAAGCGCTGTTATTCTTGCAACAGGAAATAGCGACCAACCTACCTTTTCAAATATTGAAAGTATTGCTTCGGACCCTAAGAGTGATTTTAGGTTGTTTGGGAAGCCAACATCCCGACCATATAGACGTATGGGTGTAGTGGTAACGTATGATTCTTTAGGCAGCGATGTTGCTAAAGTAACCCAGCGTGCAAAAGAACTGGCTGCAAAAGTGAAGGTAACGTTGTAATTTTATTTATATGTTTTAGCGGAACGAAAATTATCAAAAAACACACCGCTACTTTTATCCTTCTTCCTGAATTACTTCAGAAGTAAAAATCGCTTCGTGTTCTTTCACAAAAAGCTCCAGTACTGTAAAGAAATTCAAAATATCTTCTTTTTTATTTCCAGCGTTAATAGTTACGAGGCGTACAAATTCGTTTTCCTGAAAGGTGCCATAACCTACCATTAATTCGGCATGTTCGTAAAGCGCCGTACATAAGTGCTGTGCTGGGATATTTTTATAGTTGAAACATACCGAAATAGAGTCGTCAAAACTATATAGTGTATAGTCATTATTATTTTTAATATAGTCACGGGCTACTTCAGCCAACTGAAACTGCTGGTCTACAATTTTTTGCAGTCCAATGGTTCCAACCGATTTCCAAAGCGTCCAGAATTTAAGTGCATCGTTTCTTCGTCCACATTGGATAGAGGTTTTGCCTAAGTTATAGTCGTCACCATCGGTTTGATAGAGATACGCAGCATCATTGCTAAAGGAATTGTTGAGGTGTTTTTTGTCTCTCGTTACAATAATGGAACAGGTAAGGGGAGTGCCCATCATTTTATGAGCGTTCACACTAAACGAGTCGCTATGTTCCAGTCCTTTCACTAAGTGTTTATGGGTTGCGCTAAAAATAACACTACCGCAATACGCTCCATCCACGTGAAGCCACATATTGTGTTTCTTACAAATTTCAGAAAGTGGTTCAATAGCGTCAAAAGCACCTAAAACAGTGGTTCCTGCTGTTGCATTTACAAAGAACGGGTGATTTCCGTCTTCGATATCTTTTTTAATAAGTACTTCTAAAGCTTGGGGAATCATTTTTCCAAAAGCATCTGTTGCCACTAAGCGGACTTGCTCACGCCCCACGCCCATTAGCGCTGCGTTTTTAGGGATGGAGTAATGCGACTCTGCAGAGGTATATACAATCAGCTTTTCTTGAACCCCTTCGGTTTGTATATTTTTTTTAAATGCATCGCGTGCCATGACCATGGCCATAAAGTTACTCATGGAGCCACCTGGGGCAAAGGTGCCATCACTCGTTTCAGGATAGCCAATTAGGTCGCAAATATTGTGTAGTATTTCTTTTTCAACTCCAACCTGTGGTCCTGCTACTTTGTAGGTATACATGCTGTTATTGAGCAAAACTGCCAATAAATCTCCTAAAGTAGCCTGGGGATTTCTCCCGCCAAATAACTGGTTAAAAAACAAGCGAGTTGCTGTTCTTGGGGTATTAAGTACTAGTTTTTCGATGGTTTCTTCAAAATTGGCATCGGGTTTCTCCTGCAATGTTATATCTAATTGTTCAAAGAGTTCCTTAGCGGGAATCGGCTTCGTTACAGGATTGGTGTTTTCTGCTTCAAAAAGTTTGTGTGCGAGCTTGTTAAATAATTCAAGTTCGTTTGTCATAATGTAATTTTGATATTATTAATGGGAAAAAATGAAATGCAAGTCCAAGTGCAGTGGAAGACATTCAAATTTTAGTTATTAGTAATGTTAGTAGAGCTTCCACGTCCAAATCCTATGACACGGTCGTAACGTTCCCCTGGGCCTCTGTAATATACGAGTACAGTATAGTCGTTTTCGGTCTCCCAGAAGTCACCACTAATGGCGCCTTCGTCTATAGTTCCATCACGATCTACTACTACATATTTATAGTTGTAAAAACCTTGTTTAAAAAGGCGGGCGTTTTGAAAGGTATCTGTATTTTCGTTATATCGCATGTACGTAGAGCCGTCTATAGTATAATTATTGAAATTTCCATAGATGTGAATTTCCTTATCTCCTAAAGTTTCAAAATACTGAAGATTAAAGTGCATGCGTACATATTCTGCTTCTATTCTTTGGTCTTCGGCGCTAATGTTTCTTACTACAAAGTCTCCATTAATATCTGGATTGTAGGTGTAGGGTCTGTCGCTTCTATCAATGTCTGTAAATAGGAAGTTTTCGTAAATATCGGTAAGTTCTATTCGTCTAATGCTGTTGTTGGCAGCGCGTACATCTTTATTGTCAAAAAAGAGATATTCGTTTCCACCGCCAAAAGCGGCTTCTTTGTCATACCTATAGATAAGTTCTGTGCCAATGGTGTATTGCGGTTTCAAGTTGGTGATAGCACTTTTTATATTGCTGTTTTGCATCACCAACGTGTTTACGTTTTGTTTTGGGTTTATAAGTAATAAACTAGGGGAATTAATAGTAAACTGAACAACCTGGTCTGTCCTTATACGCCGTAAGTCTCGTGCTCTTTTAATATCCACTTGAACACCTACCACATTTTCCATGACGATAAATTTTCTTGAAAACACCATATTTCCATCGTCATCAAAAAAAGTAATAAGGTAGTTTCCGCTTTTTGAAATCCTACTGGTTTCCCGGTTGGGGATGCTTAAATAGTAATGCGAAAATATTTGAAGGGTGTTCAACGAATTTTCGTAGGTTTCAATACGCACTTCGTCAAAACCGCCCAGGTATTCATTTTTGGAAAGGTCGCTGGGGGTCCAATCAAAATTATAATGATCTATTTTATAGTAAAAGTCATCTTCATTTCCGTTAAGGGCGTCAAAAGAAACCTGAAGCCTATCGCCTAAAGTAATAATAGGTATTTGGTTTTGAGTATTGCTTCCCCGAAACTGAACTGTGCCAATATATTCTGGCGGCGGAATTTCTTGTGCTTTTTGAGCAAATGAATTAGAAAAGATGCTAATCAAAAGAGATAGCGACAATAAATACTTACACATATATTTTCTTTTAGTAAGGGCTAAATATACACAATTTCTGTGCCTTCTTTTATAACTGAAATACGCGCTGGTTTGCTGTAAAAAATTTAAGAAATATTCCTTGCGTATTGCTAGTTTAAATCATTAAATTTGCACACCCTAATTTGAGCCATAGAGGTTCTTAGGGGCAAAGGCAATTTTAACACAACTATCCTATGTCCAAAGACATTAAGATTAAAAAAGGGCTTACTATAAACCTGAAAGGCGAAGCGGAAAAAATGCTTTCTAAAGCTCCACGTTCCCGAACGTTCGCCATAAGACCTGCCGACTTCCACCTTACAACACCTAAAATGATTGTAAAGGAAGGAGCGAAAATTCAAGCGGGAGAGATCATATTCTATTCTAAAGACAACGAGAACATTAAGTTTGCTTCACCTGTAAGCGGTACGTTAACCGCAATCGAACGTGGTGCAAAACGTGTAATTACTCGTATCCTTATTGAAGCCGAAACGCAAGATGCGTATGTAGATCACGGAAGTGTAAATGTAGCATCTTTGAAAGCTGAAACTCTTAAAGGTCACTTGTTGGCTACGGGTTGTTGGCCGTTCATTAAGCAACGTCCGTACGATATAATTGCAAATCCTGAAGTAGCGCCAAAAGCTATCTTTATTTCAGGATATACAACGGCTCCTTTGGCTGCAGATTTAGATTTCACGCTAAAGGGAAAAGAGGCCGAATTACAAGCTGCAGTTACGGCCTTGAGTAAACTTACTGAAGGTAAAGTGCATATTGGTATTGGAAGCGATTGGAGTTCGCCATTAAAGGATATGAATGATGCTGTGTTGCATTCAGTAAAAGGGCAGCACCCTGCAGGAAATGTTGGAACTCAAATAGCGGTGATAAACCCAATCAATAAAGGAGAAACTGTTTGGACCGTTGCTGCACAAGACCTGGTTATTATTGGTGAGTTGCTGTTAACAGGTAAATTTAACGCTGAAAGAATAGTTGCATTGGCAGGTTCTTCAGTAAAAAACCCTAAATATTACACTACTAAAATTGGAGCTGAGGTTTCAACTTTTGTATACGATAGTGGCTTAAATGAAGAAAATGTACGGGTTATTAGTGGGGATGTTTTAAGCGGAACTCAAATTTCACCAAAACAACATTTAGGGTACTACGCAAATACTGTAACCGTAATTCCTGAAGGAGACGATTATGAGTTTTTTGGATGGAACAAACCTGTCTTTAATAAAATTTCACCTTCTAGAGCAATGACGTTCTCTTGGTTAACTCCAAAGAAAAAATACGAACTAGATACCAATACTAACGGAGAGCATAGAGCTTTTGTGGTTACTGGTAATTATGAAGAGGTGTTTCCGCTGGATATTTATCCGTTACAAATCTTAAAAGCATGTATGGTTCAGGATTTGGACGCAATGGAGGCTTTAGGTATGTACGAAGTAGCACCAGAAGATTTCGCATTAACCGAATTTATTTGCGTGTCTAAACAACCACACCAACAAATTATTAGAAACGGGTTGGACTTAATGTATAAAGAAATTGGATAATTATTCATTTTGAAAAAATGAAAAATACATAGTATATGGGATTGAAGCAAAAATTACATACGCTCAAGGAAAAATACAAGGGCACAAAAATGGCTCCGGCGTTTAACGCACTACATACATTTTTGTACCTGCCAAACGAAACCACACATAACGGAACGCACGTGAAGGCCGCAGATGACCTAAAACGTACGATGAATACCGTTATTATGGCATTGCTTCCCTGCTTGATTTTTGGGATGTTTAATGCTGGATATCAGCATTATCTTGCTGTTGGTGAAGTAGAAAAAGTAACAAGCTTTTTTAGTATAGACTTCTGGTCTTGGCAAAATTTTAGTCTTGGAGCTCTTAAAGTGATACCACTGGTACTTATTTCCTACGGAGTTGGTCTTTTGGTCGAATTTATTTTCGCCATTATTAAAGGTCACGAAGTTGAAGAAGGATACCTGGTAACTGGTATGTTAGTACCCCTAATTGTACCTATCGATATTCCGTTGTGGATGTTAACCATCGCCGTAATTTTTGGTGTTGTAATTGGTAAAGAGGTCTTTGGTGGTACCGGGATGAACATCTTAAACCCAGCCTTAACTATTCGCGCCTTCTTATTCTTTGCGTATCCTACGTGGATGAGTGGTGATAAAGTATGGGTAGAAGGTGCTGTGGACAGAGCAAAAGAAATGGCAGCAGGCGCTAATGTCGATGCTATTTCGGGGGAAACTATCTTAGGTAGTTTAGCCCAAAATAAAGAATTTGCCTATAGTGTTTGGGATATGTTCCTAGGGTTTATCCCTGGTTCGGTTGGAGAAACTTCCACAATCCTTATTTTATTAGGTGGCTTGTTCCTGATTTTCTCAAAAATAGGAAGTTGGCGTATTATGTTATCTTCAGTAATAGGTGCCGTAGTAATGGGACTCATTTTTAATGGAGTAGTAGCACAGGAATGGATTTCAGAGAGTAGTAAGTTTTTCAGCTTAATGGATGTGCCTTTCTGGCAACACTTACTCATTGGAGGGCTTGCTTTCGGTATTGTATATATGGCAACCGACCCTGTAACAGCCTCGCAAACCAACAAAGGGAAATGGATTTACGGTCTGTTAATTGGTTTTATCTCCGTATTAATTAGAGTATTTAATCCAGCCTATCCAGAGGGAGTAATGTTGGCGATATTATTAATGAATGTATTTGCGCCAACCATAGATCACTACGTAGTGGAAGGAAATATTAAAAGAAGAGCAAAACGTTTAAAAGCTAAAACAGCATAGTCATGGCAGTTAATAAAGATTCGAACGTATATACTATCATATTTGCCGTAATTATGGTACTTGTGGTAGGTAGTTTATTGGCAGGTTTTGCGAGTGGTTTAAAACCATTGGTAAAAGCGAATGAGAAAAACGAAAAGCAGCAGAATATTCTGTATGCAATGGGAATTAACGATAATGAAGAGTCGGGAGCGGCTACATTTATTACTGAAAACGTACAAGCTGAATTTGACAAATACGTTAAAAAGCAATACGTAATTGAAGGTGATAAAGTAACCGAAAACCCTGAAGCATATTTAATAGATATTAAAAAAGAAGGAACCAAAGCTAAGAAGCCCGGGTACACAAGAAGGTTGCCTGTATTTGTAGGAGAAAAAGATGGTGCCGAAGTATATGTGGTTCCAGTAAGAGGAAAAGGACTGTGGGACGCTATCTGGGGTTTTGTAGCTATGGATAAATCTATGACCATTCAAGGTGTTTATTTCGATCATAAAGGTGAGACACCAGGACTAGGGGCAGAGATTAAGCAACGATACTTTATGGACGACTTTACAGGTGAAAAATTTCTAGATGGCGATGCTTTTAAAGGTATCGAAGTAGCTAAAGGTAATAACGATCCAAAAAATACAGACAAAACAGATTTTGAAGTAGATGCCCTTGCGGGAGCTACTATTACAGGAGATGGTGTTGCCGCGATGTTAAAAAAAGACATTAGAATGTATGTGCCTTACTTCAAATCTTTAAATAAATAAGAAATGGGATTACTTTCAAAAAAAGATAGAAAACTAATACTAGATCCCTTAGCGGATGATAACCCAATTACAATTCAGGTATTAGGTATATGTTCTGCTTTGGCAATTACGGCACAGCTTAAGCCAAGTATTGTAATGGCAGTATCTGTAATATTTGTATTAGGACTTGGTAACGTGGTGATTTCGTTAATGCGAAATATTATTCCTTCAAAGATTCGAATTATTGTACAGCTTATTGTAGTTGCAACCTTAGTAATTATTGTAGATCAGGTGCTAAAAGCATTTGCCTACGAGTTAAGTAAGGAACTTTCAGTATTTATTGGATTAATTATTACCAACTGTATCATTATGGGACGTTTTGAAGCCTTTGCTTTAGGGAATGGCCCGTGGAAATCGTTTCTGGATGGTGTGGGAAATGCACTAGGATACGGTGTGATACTTATTATAGTAGGTTTCTTTAGAGAGCTATTAGGCTCTGGTACTTTATTTGGTTTTCAAGTACTAGGAGACCCTGTAGAGAAAACAGGATTGTATGCTATTGGATATGAAAACAATGGGTTTATGGTATTGCCACCTATGGCTTTAATCGTTGTTGGGATTATTATCTGGGTACAACGTAGCCGAAATAAAGCACTAATAGAAGAAAATTAAAATGTATTAATTCCTTCTTTATAGAAGGTAGGGAATGTTTTTCCTTAAAATGATATAATATGGAGCACATTGAATTATTTTTTAAATCCATCTTCGTAGATAACATGGTATTTGCATACTTCTTAGGTATGTGTTCTTACCTTGCTGTATCGAAGAAAGTAAGCACCGCTGTGGGTCTGGGAGCTGCAGTTATTTTTGTATTAACCGTAACAGTGCCACTAAACTGGTTGCTAGATCAGTTTATCTTACAACCTGGAGCATTGTCTTGGATAGATGGTAATAGAGCAACACCAGAATTAAGTGCTTATGCAGATTATGATTTAAGTTTCTTATCATTTATACTTTTTATTGCAACCATCGCTACTATGGTGCAATTGGTTGAGATTATTGTAGAAAAATTTTCTCCATCACTTTATAATTCATTAGGTATTTTCTTGCCGCTAATTGCAGTAAACTGTGCCATATTAGGAGGTTCTTTATTTATGCAATCTAGAGAAATAGCATCTTTCGATTTGGCATTAAATTATGGTTTCAGCTCTGGGATTGGTTGGTTCCTGGCTATTGTTGCGATTGCAGCCATTCGTGAAAAAATTAGATACAGCAACGTACCTGCACCGCTAAGAGGCCTGGGAATTACCTTTATTATTACAGGGCTAATGGCAATTGGTTTTATGAGTTTTGGTGGAATGCTAACAGGAGGAGACGAAGAAACACCATCCCTAGAGATCAATACCGAAAATGTAGGTATGGATGTGCAGGATGAGAATAAAATTAATACTGAAAAAGAAACCGCTCAAGTTGAAGTTTCAGAACTAACACAGCAATAATATGTTTTTAGCAGCAAGTACACTAGGAGTTGTAGTAGCCACCGTCATTGCCTTTTTGGTATTGACACTTTTATTAGTGGCACTTTTGTTATTTACAAAGCAAAAACTATCTCCATCAGGACCCGTAACCATTACTATTAATGGAGAAAAAGAATTAGAAGTAGCAAGTGGTGACACCTTACTTACTACTTTGGGAGCTAACAAGATTTTCTTGCCATCGGCTTGTGGTGGTGGTGGAACTTGTATCCAATGCGAATGTCACGTACTGGAAGGTGGAGGAGAAGCGTTGCCTACCGAAACGCCACACTTCAGCAGAAAAGAACTAAAAGAAGGCGCACGTTTATCTTGTCAGGTAAAAGTGAAACAAAATATGAACATCACTATTCCTGAAGAAGTTTTTGGAATTAAAAAATGGGATGCAACTGTTGTTCGAAATTATAATGTGGCTTCATTTATTAAGGAATTTGTAGTAGAGATTCCTGAAGATATGGGGTATAAAGCTGGTGGGTATATTCAGATTGAAATTCCTGAATGTGAAGTGAAGTTTGAAGATATAGATATTACAGCACACCCTGAAGAACACGACACACCAGATAAATTTCAGGCAGAATGGGATAAGTTTGGCTTATGGCCACTTGTAATGAAAAATACCGAAACGGTTGAAAGAGCCTACTCTATGGCCTCCTACCCAGCCGAAGGGCGTGAAATTATGCTGAACGTTCGTATTGCGACACCACCATGGGACAGAGCCAAAAACCAATGGATGCAAGTAAATCCAGGTATTGCATCTTCTTATATTTTTAACTTAAAGAAAGGTGATAAGTGTGTGATTTCTGGACCTTATGGTGAATTCTTTATCAATCCTTCAGAATCTGAAATGTTGTACGTTGGAGGTGGAGCCGGAATGGCACCTATGCGTTCTCACTTATACCACCTTTTCAAAACCCTAAAAACGGGCAGAAAAGTGACGTATTGGTACGGAGGACGCTCTAAGCGAGAATTATTTTACTTAGATCACTTTCAGCAACTAGAAGATGAATTCCCGAATTTTAAATTTTACCTAGCATTGTCCGAGCCTATGGAAGAAGACAATTGGAAGGTAAAGAAAGATATTAACGACGAAGCTGGAGACGGTTTTGTAGGGTTTATCCACCAAGTGGTAATAGACAACTACTTAAATCACCACGAAGCTCCGGAAGATATTGAATTGTATTTCTGTGGCCCACCATTAATGAACCAAGCCGTTCAGAAAATGGGAGAAGACTTCGGTATCCCGGATGAGCATATACGTTTTGATGATTTTGGAGGATAACCAAGAAATATAATTAGCGTAATAAGGAGCCAAATATTTTTAATATTTGGCTCCTTATATTTAGTAGCAGTTCTACATTTTTTTATAGTTACTTATTAAAATATAAGAAAGTACATTTTTTTGACGATTTTTATGCTAAATCTATCTAGGATTAGCTTTTTGGTATTTTACCCTAAAAACTTGATTTTTACTTAATTAATTCTAAATTTGAAACTTAAACTACGTTTCCCCGCAAATAATATAATTAGAATATGAAAAAATGTACCTATCATAGTTTTCTGGTCGTAGCTTTACTTTGTTTTGCTACTGTAGGGTTTGCTCAAAAGAAACGAATAAACAAAACTACCCCGTCCAGGGTAAACCAATCAGCTAATGCCGTTAATATGTCTATTTCGGCAACCGATACAGACAAGCTAAAAGAGTTAGAAGCAAAATTTCGAGCTAACTACAAAGCCAAAAAAGAAGAAGCATTGGCGTATGCGTTTATACAGAACCTCCCCGTGAAGAAAATATTGGACGATGGTGGTTTTGCTGAACTTCAATTTATTTCAGAAGGTATTCCAATCTATTACCGAACATTTAACTCAAATGCCGCTATATCTACCAGAACCGATTGGTTAAACACTAGTGGTGGTATGGGATTAGATTTAAACGGAGATAATCTTGTAGCTCACGTTTGGGATGGAGGCCACGCTAGAATTACACACGAAGATTATGATGGCCCAGGAGGAAATAATCGTGTAACGCTTATGGATACCGGGCCACTTCCAAATGGGGAAGGCGGGACACAACTTAATTTTCATGCTGCTCACGTAACAGGAACTATCATGGGCACAGGCCTGGGCGTTTTTGCTCCACCAAATGGTACATCTAAAGGAATGGCCTGGCAAAGTAATGTGAGAGGCTATATGTGGAATAATGATGTTGCCGAAGCTACCAGCCAGGCAAACGACGGTACTGGAGGTGGCGCCTTTAATTTTGGGTATGATATGTTATTGTCCAACCATTCGTATGGTTATATCGCTGAAAACATTCCAGATGCATGGTTCGGTCAGTATGGTTCCGATGCGGTAGATTGGGATGAATTAATGTATGATGCACCCTACTATTTAATGGTCGTAGCTGCAGGGAATGATGGAGATGATAATACTTCCAATGGAAATCCATTAGCAGGCAATTCATCTTACGATAAACTTAGTGGCCATGCAACTGCAAAAAATAATGTAGTAGTTGCCAATGCCCAAGACGCCATTATTAATCCAGATGGTAGCTTAAATTCTGTGGTAATTAATTCTGGAAGTAGCGAAGGTCCTACAGATGATTATAGAATTAAACCAGATTTAACGGGAAACGGTACCATTCTCGCCTCTAGTGGTGAAGATGCAGACGATTCATACATAGGCTTAACCGGAACCTCCATGGCATCACCAAATGTTGCAGGAACCTTACTTTTATTACAAGAACATTACGAAAACATTCACAACACTCCAATGCGAGCATCTACATTAAAAGGCTTGGCATTGCATACAGCAGACGACCCCAACGCAAATGGTCCGGATGTTGTATATGGTTGGGGATTGTTAAATGCCAAAAGAGCTGTCGAAGCTATTACCGCTGCAGATGCAAATGGTTTTGCTGAAGTAGAAGAGTTAACACTAAATCAAGGACAAATATATACAGTAAATGTACAGGCTAACGGAAGTGAACCTTTGCTGGCTTCTATTTCTTGGACAGACCCAGCTGGAGCACAAAACAATAGTACTAATAATACTACCCCAGCCCTGGTAAACGATTTGGATCTAAATTTAGAGAATGGTACTACGTTCTATCCTTGGAGACTAACAGGAATTACTTCAAATAGTCAGAATAATGAAAACAATGTAGATCCTTTTGAAAGAGTTGATATTACAGGGGCTTCAGGACTTTACACGCTTACTGTTACGCATGATGGAACGCTTTCTAGTGGAAGTCAGGATTTTGCTTTGGTAATTACGGGAGGCCAAATTGTAACAGGCGCTCCACAGATTGCTTTTGGTTCAACCTCAGGAAACGCCACCGAGAATTCTGAATGTGGATTTACAGATATTTTAGTGCCTGTAACCATTACCGCAGGAGCTTCAGCAAATGCAGATGTTAATTTTACAATTAATGGAAGTAGTACCGCTACTACGGAAACAGATTTCGACCTAATGACTTCAAGTGTTACATTTCCGACAGGGAGCACAACAACCCAAAACATGATACTACGTGTATATGAAGATAGTTTTGTTGAAGGGGATGAAACAGTGGTTGTAGAATTCACCATAAACCCAAATGGTGGCGATGCCATTGCGAGTACCCTTTTAGATACTTTCACGTTAACGATTACTAATGACGATACAGCGATAGTTGCAACCATAAGTAATGTGCTTTTTTCTGAAAATTTTGATGGAGGTGGACCCTATAACGTTACGACAAACCAAAGTGACCTTGGAGGAACTCCTGTAGATGCTTGGGGTGTGGCAAATACCGCAGGTGCGAGTAGTGGGTTTTGGAATACCTCTGGTAACACAACAAACTTTGCTTTTACAAATGATGATGACTGTAATTGTGACAAAAGTAACGACTTATTAACTACAACTGTAATCGACTTATCTGGGGCATATACTTCGGCAGCGCTAACTTTTAATCACGCTTTTGCAGATCTTGATATAGAAGTAGGGGATGTCTTGATAAGTACTAATAATGGAGTTTCTTTTACTTCCGTTTTAAGCCTCACCAATACATCTGTAAGTAATGGTGGTGGTAGTTATACAACACCATGGGTAAATGATATAACAATAGATATGACGCCATATATTGGAAACTCTCAAGTGATGGTCCAATTTCGATATAATGATGGCGGTGACTGGTTGTACGGTATGGCTATAGATACTATTGAAGTTACCGCTACAAGTGAATCTAATGTTCAAACAGCAGTAAATACCGGAACAGCAGACCCATTAAATATTAATGATGCCGGAACAGTTTATAGTGCCGATACTACAACAGGAGATGCCATGGCAGTTATTATAAACAACCAAACCGATGATTATGGTTGTACTTCTGTAGCAGTATCCAGAGCAGGAACAGGAGCACAAGGATATAATGGTAGTACTGGTTTAAATCAAGCGCTAGATAAACGCTTCACTATAACACCTACTAATAGCATAGGTAGTGGAGATACCGATATTACATTTTACATAGATGCTGCTGAAATTTCAGGCTGGGAAACAGCTTCAGGAAATAATCCTGGTACTTATACAATCTATATAGCCCGTGAATCTGGAGGAACCTTAGAAGACGTTGTAGAAGCTACGGTTGGAACTTTTGGATCTCATACAATACTAACAGGTAATTTTACAGGAGCAGAAGGAGATTTCTATTTTGGTCGTCAGCAGGCGTTTATAAGCTGTCCAGGGGTTACAAAAACCTGGGACGGAACCAGCTGGAACCCATCTGCACCCACAAATATTGATGTGGCGGTAATAAATGGAACCTACAATACGGTTGATGATGGCGATATTGAAGCCTGTGAACTTATTATTAACGACAACCAAACACTTACAGTAGATGCTGGAAATTACATTCGTGTACAAAATGATATTAATGTAGATGGTACCCTCACCGTAGCACACACAGGTAGTGTAGTACAGGTAAACGCTACTGGTGTAGTGAATAAAAATGCAGTAACTGAAGCAATAATTAATGTTGAGATAACCTCTCCAGTATTACAAACTAGAGATTTTATGGTTATGGGAAGCCCTATGGATACAGAAACTCGTAATGGTGTATTTACGGATGCATTTCTAGTATTGGAACATACACCTAATAATTTTAACCCTAATACTCATCCTAACATTCCACAAGGAGCGACAAATTTTAGCGACTTAGAGGGCGATTTTTGGGCATCATACTCAGGTACAATCAATCCAGGGGAGGGGTATATAATTCGTCCACAATCTGGTTATGGCGATCCTGCCAATACTACGTACGATATGATATACAGCACGGGAACCCTTACTAACGGAACAGTGACACGCACCAAGACTTACAATGGTACAAATAGTCCAGCCGGTACTCCAAATATCTATGCAAACCCATATCCAAGTGCTATAAACGGAGATCAATTTATTCAGGACAACGGGTTGAGTGAACTATTCTTTTGGGAACACCTTACACCACCAAGTGTGATTATTCCAGGGCAAGGCTTAAAATTTGATATGGACGATGTTTCCATTCGTAACTTCGGGGGAGGCGTTGCTGCCAATAACGATAATCCGCTAAACATTCCAAGTAATATAATTTCAACAGCTCAAGGATTTGCAGTGAAGGCCGTAACTGGTGGTAGTGTGAGTTTTACCAATACTATGAGATTAACAACCGGCAATACAACACTGCGTACCAATGAAGAAGAGGTAGATCGCTTGTGGTTACACATACAGAGTGACAAATATGAATTGGCAAACAACTTAATGATAGGGTTTAACCCGCAGGCTACAGCAGGGATAGACAATGGATACGATACAGATCGATTGGCATGTAGTGTGTCTCTTTATTCACAGTTGGAAACTGGAGATAAACGTATGTCTATCCAGACACGTGAAACATTTAGTGATACTATGAAGATACCCGTAGGCTTTTCAACTATATTAGAGGAAGAGACCAGTTATACGATACGCTTGTCCAATTTTGAGGGGACTAACTTACAGGACAGGGCTATCTATCTTTATGATAACGAACTAAACATACATACCGATGTAACGCAAGAGGCGTATATATTTAGAAGTGGTATTGCTGCACAGGATCGTAGGTTTACAATACTCTTTGAACACGATGACGAAGTGTTGCATACCAACGAAGCATTATTGAAAGGCATTACTGTATATCCCAATCCAACAAGTGGAATGTTAAATATTGTAAGTACAACCGCACAATTGGAAGCTATTAAAGTATACGATGTATTGGGTAGAGCGATTGTACATAAAAACTTGAACAACGTACAAGGATATCAACTAGATATAACAGCATTCCATACAGCGATCTATTTTGTGGAGATTACCACACCGCAGGGGAGTATTGTAAAACGTATTGTAAAAAAGTAACTGGAATACTTTTATAACCTGAAAAGGTCCTCATATTGAGGACCTTTTTTTTTAATAAATTCTATTAGAATTTAGAGATTAAAAGTTGACTTTACTTTTTCAACATAGTCTAATTTCTCCCAGGTAAATAGTTCTACTTTCATAGTCTTGCTTTCGGCATTTGGGATTGTGAAGGTTTTGGTAACTACTTCATTTTTCCTTCCCATATGGCCATACGCTGCAGTTTCAGAGTACATAGGTTGGCGCAATTTTAAACGCTCTTCAATAGCTGCTGGTCGCATATCAAAAATTTCAGAAACTTTTTTAGCGATTTCGCCATCGGTCATATTTACTTTACTCGTTCCGTAGGTATCTACAAAAATTCCCATTGGTTCAACAACACCAATGGCATAGCTTACCTGTACTAAAATTTCATCTGCAACACCAGCTGCTACCATGTTTTTGGCAATATGTCTTGTTGCGTAGGCAGCAGAACGGTCTACTTTACTAGGATCTTTTCCACTAAAAGCTCCACCACCGTGTGCGCCTTTCCCACCATAAGTATCTACAATAATTTTACGACCGGTGAGTCCCGTGTCTCCATGAGGTCCTCCAATTACAAACTTTCCAGTGGGATTTATATGGTAGGTAATATCGTCTGTAAATAATGCGGCAATTTCTGGATGAAGTTGCGCCTTTACACGTGGAATTAAAATTTCGACAATATCTTTTTTAATCTTCGCCAACATGGCATCATCATTACTGTCAAACTCGTCGTGCTGTGTAGATACTACAATAGCATCAATACGCACGGGAGTGTTATCGTCATTATATTCAATGGTTACCTGGCTTTTTGAATCTGGTCGCAAGTATTTAATTTCTTTTTCTTCTCTTCGAAGTTCGGCCAATTCTTTCAAAATTCTATGTGAAAGATCTAATGCCAACGGCATGTAATTTTCGGTCTCTTGGGTTGCATAACCAAACATCATTCCTTGGTCACCCGCTCCCTGCTCTTCTTTGCTTGCTCGGTCTACACCACGATTAATGTCGTCACTTTGCTCGTGGATGGCCGATAGTACACCGCAAGAATTCCCATCAAATTGATATTCACCTTTGGTATACCCAATCTTGTTTATGATATCACGAGCTATTTTTTGTACATCTAAGTACACATTGCTCTTAACTTCTCCCGCCAAGACTACTTGCCCTGTAGTTACAAGTGTTTCACACGCCACCTTACTTTGTGGGTCGAATGCTAAAAAATTATCGATAAGTGCATCACTAATTTGGTCTGCTACTTTGTCTGGGTGCCCTTCAGAAACACTTTCTGAAGTAAATAAATACGCCATTGCTTACTGTTTAAATTTAAAAATAGTGGTCGAGGGAGATTTGACGAAAACGTCGAAGGAAGTTTACACTGCCTTTAGCATTTTTTATTCTGAAATTTTAATAGTTCAGAAGAGGTTGCAATCAGTCAAATCTTTCCTCTTATTTTATTGGGACAAAGGTACAATAACAATTACAATTATAAAATATTCTATTGCTTTTGTAACACTCCTCTTTGAATCGTGGAAATTGGATAAGATATAACTTCAGTCTTGGCCTCATCATCACTATAAGTGACTTCTTTTTTGCTCTTTGGAGTAGCAATTATTTCAAAAACCATGGATTTTGTTTCAAACGTAATAAAGGTGGTAAGAAGCGTATCGTTTACTTCAAATAAGGTGTACATTTTGTTATTAATTACATTACAATCGAGAATAATTCCGTTGTTTTCGTCCACAACATAGCGTCCTTTTTCTTTGTCCTTTTCAATTAAATTATAAAGTCTTTCTTGTTTTGTTTCCCCTTCACCATATATCAAGGTGTACACATATTTTCCAACCGAATCTGTTGCCAATAAATGAAACTCCATCGGGATATTCCGGTCTCCTTTTTCAGTTGAAATAAGAAGATTTCCCTTATAAATTCCGAAAAAATCACCCGGAAATGTAATCAATTTCTCCTGTGAATTTACTGAAACAGAAAAAAATAAAGAGAAAATAGTAATCAGTAAAAATCTCATAATCAATTAAATAAGTTAAGGTGTTAAGTTTCATTTCCGAAAAATACCAACTTTTATTTGGAATTCTGCATTCTCTTTCGCAATATTTGTACTCACAAAGTTCAAATCTTTATTGAATTGTTATCAAGAAAGGTGGAGGGATTAGACCCTTTGAAGCCTTAGCAACCTGCCAACTATTGGAAAGGTGCTACATTCTACATCAGCTCAGCTGGAGATAGATAACGAAAAACTATGTTTTCTTCCCGAAAATATAGGGACTCACTTCTTACTAACAATTTTTCTAAAAGAGTACGCCTTAGGGCGCATTTGGCTTTTGTTTTAATCAATTTTAATTATTAACTCAAAAAACTAGAAAAATGAGTGCAACAAAAATTATTCATTCCATTCCAAGCGATCCGTTAACCGGCGCTATTTCGGTACCGGTGTACCAAACATCAACCTTTATTCAGGATGCTCCAGGAGTTAACAAAGGGTATGATTATGCAAGAAGTAACAATCCAACCCGTAAAGTCTTAGAAGATGTAGTGGCCCAATTGGAAGGCGGTGACGCTGGATTTGCTTTTGGGACAGGCCTGGCAGCCATTGATGCGGTTCTAAAATTACTCTCGGCAGGCGATGAAATTATCGCTGTAGACGATATTTACGGAGGCGCCTACCGTCTATTTACCCATGTATACGAAAAGTTAGGCATCCAAATTAAATATGTAGATACCACAGATGCTAAAAATGTTGCTAACACCGTAAGCACCAAAACCAAACTTATCTGGATTGAGTCCCCTACAAATCCTACGTTAAAAGTTTCAGACATTAAAGCGATTTCAAAAATTGCTAAAAGTGTAAACGCATGGCTAGTTGTGGATAATACATTCGCTAGCCCTATTGCCCAGCAGCCCATTTCGTTAGGTGCAGATATTATAATCCATAGCGGGACCAAATACATTGGCGGCCATAGCGACCTGGTAGCAGGATTGGTGGTGACGAAGGACGTAGCCCTTTCAGAAAAACTAAAATTTATCCAGAATGCTTCTGGTGGAATCTTGGGCCCCTGGGATTGTTTTTTAACCATTCGCGGTATTGAAACATTGGATATTAGATATAAAAAACAATGTAAGAACGCGCAAAAAGTAGCTGAATTTTTATTGAAAAACGACGCAGTTTCCGAAGTCTGTTTTCCAGGATTACCAACACATAAAAATCATGAAATAGCAAAAAAACAACAAAACGGACTCTTTGGCGGTATCGTATCTTTCAGTTTAAAAAATGACACCGTGGAGGCTGCGAATGCCTTTGTAACAGCAACCGAGTACTTTAAGCTAGCCGAAAGTTTAGGTGGTGTAAAAAGTTTGCTGTGCCACCCTCCACAAATGACGCACGCAAGCGTACCAAGAGAGCAAAGACTGCAGGCCGGCATTAACGATTCGCTTATTCGCCTTTCTTGTGGGATTGAAAATGCTGAAGATTTGATTCAGGATTTGGCACACGCCTTTCAAAAAATTGAAGTTTCACCAGCAGCTGTTGCCTTATAATTTTTCAAAATGAGTACTGCATTAGTAGAAATTTCAGAAAAACATAAAATTGACATCGCAGCATTGCAAACGCGTCGTATCCACTTGGCTGTTTTTGGTCATGGTACTGTTGGAAAAGCATTTTTAGATCAGTTATTTGAGCGACAAAAACAACTCTTAGCAAATAAAAATATACAGCTAGTAGTTTTTGTGGTGTCAAATTCCACCAAAGCATTGTTTCAGAAAAAAGGGGTTAACACCAACTGGCAGCGAGACAAAGACATTCAAGGGAAACCGTATTCGGTAGAAGATATTATTTCATTTGCCCACCAACATAAGCTAGAAAATCTAATTGCTATAGATAACACGGCAGATGCTGCGTTTACCAAAAATTATGAACTGCTGGTGAAAAACGGATTCCATTTGGTGTCTTCAAATAAACATAAGAATACCGATACATGGCGCCAGTACCTTCAGCTACGAGCAGTTTTAAAAGAACACAATAAAACATATTTATACGAAACAAATGTAGGTGCAGGATTGCCGTTGGTAGATACTATAAATTTATTACACCAGTCTGGTGAAAATATAACTAGAATCCGAGGCGTGTTTTCGGGTTCGTTGAGTTATATTTTTAACGAATACTCAGAAAAAGAGAGTTCGTTTAGTGACATTTTAAAAAAGGCAATTTCAAAAGGATTTACAGAACCAGATCCGCGCGAGGATTTAGGTGGAAAAGATGTGGCTCGGAAACTCCTTATATTAGCGCGAGAACTAGAGTTAAAGACGGAGTTGGAAGATGTTTCTGTACAAAATCTTATTCCAAAAAATTTGAGGAATGTAGACAAGGAAACATTCTTTAAAGAGATAAACCAGTTAGACTCCCCTTATTTAATTAAGAAGAAAAACCTTAAAAAAGAGACAGTGCTTCGATATGTGGGAGATCTTTACGGCGATTTATCCAAAGAAGATGGAGGTGTTTTAACGGTAAGTTTGCAAGAAACTCCTAAAAATAGTATGTTAGGTCAGTTAAAAGGAAACGACTCTTTATTCGAAATTTATACGGAGAGTTATGGTACAAACCCTATTGTAATCCAAGGAGCAGGAGCAGGAGCTAACGTAACAGCGCGTGGGGTATTTGGAGATGTTTTACGTATATGTAATAAATTAAACAACTAATGAAAGTAACTTTAGAAAGAAAAAACGATGCCTATTGGTTTCAGGGAACTGGAAAAACTCCGGTTCCAGTAAATATTGATAACGGCGATCATGGGGCCAGCCCCATGGAATTGCTGTTAATGGCTGTGGGTGGTTGTAGTGCGGTAGATATAGTTTCTATTCTAACCAAGCAAAAACAGGAGATTTCTAATTATAGCATGGAGGTTATGGGTGAGCGTAAGGAAGTCGCACAAGCAAAACCTTTTAAAGCAATGCACGTAAACATTTTTCTAGAAGGGAAAATAATTCCTCTAAAGGCAAAAAAAGCAGCAGACCTTAGTTTTCAAAAATATTGTTCAGTATCTTTAACTTTGGAGCCGCAAGTGCCCATTACCTATGGTATATTTGTAAACGGAGTCAAAATAGAATAATACATGTTATCCAGAAAAACCAAATACGGACTGAAAGCACTCTCGTACCTCGCTAGAGAAAACAGCGTGCATCCTGTACAAATTATTGTGATATCTGAAGCCGAGAACATTTCCCAAAAATTTTTGGAAAGCATTCTGCTTATTTTGAGAAAAGCAGAAATTTTACAATCCAAAAAAGGGAAGGGTGGAGGCTATTTATTAGCAAAGCCAGCCGAAGAAATTACCATAGCAAGTGTATTGCGTGTGCTTGAGGGACCAATAGCCTTAGTTCCTTGTGTAAGCCTCAATTTTTATGAAAAATGTGATGACTGCCCTAACGAAGATGCGTGTAGCGTTCATAAACTTATGGTACAAGTGCGGGATACCAATTTAGGTATTTTCGAGAATACTACCTTGGCAGACCTCATCGCCCCCAAAACAAAAGATTAATACCCAAAGTATTGGCATTTTAAAATTTATACCGTTACTTTGTCTTAGTTCATTACGTACTGAAAGTTATCAAGAAAGGCGGAGGGATTAGACCCTACGAAGCCTTAGCAACCCTCAAAACCTGTTTTCTTAGAGCAGTTTTTTGAGAAGGTGCTACATTCTATTCCGGTTATTTTCGGAAATAGATAACACAACCATAGGTGAAAACCTTTCCACAATTCTTGATAGATATTATAAACCGTTTACTCCTTTTTTTAAGGTAAACTTTTTTGCATTTGGGCGAGCCCCTTTACAAATGCTTTTGGGCATTTGCAAAGCGTCGGGCTTTCGGCAGTCGCTTCCCATTGTCAGTCTGAGCGCAGTCGAAAACTAATGCTGTGGGAGAGCTCCAACAAAGCCTCAATCCCTCTCGCAATCTAAACCATATTACAAGAATTATTATGAATAAAAACATACAAAAAATAGTACAAAACCGAACCCTAATTCTGGATGGAGCCATGGGAACCATGCTACAACGTTATAATTTTTCAGAGGAAGATTTTAGAGGAAACCGATTTCAAGAGTATTCCACTTCGGTGAAAGGAAATAACGATTTACTATCGCTTACTCAACCCAAAGCCATTGCCGAAATTCACGCCAAATACTTCGCAGCAGGAGCAGATATTGTAGAAACCAATACATTTTCCAGTACTACCATCGCTATGGCAGATTATGGAATGGAGGATTTAGTGTACGAGCTTAATTTTGAAAGTGCAAAAATCGCCAAAAAAGTAGCAGATGAGTTTACCGCAAAAGAACCTCACAAGCCAAGATTTGTAGCAGGCGCCATGGGACCTACTAATAAAACAGCCAGTATGTCGCCAGATGTAAGCGATCCTGGGTTTAGAGCAATCTCCTTTAACGAACTGCGCATAGCATACAAACAACAAGCCGAAGCATTGTTAGATGGCGGCGTAGATATTTTGTTAGTAGAAACAATTTTTGACACCCTAAATGCTAAAGCTGCCCTCTTTGCTATAGAAGAAGTAAAGGCCGAACGAAACAGTACCGTTCCCGTTATGGTAAGCGGTACTATTACCGATGCCTCTGGAAGAACGCTTTCAGGACAAACTGCCGAAGCTTTTTTAATCTCAATTTCGCATATTCCGTTGTTGAGTGTTGGCTTTAATTGTGCTTTAGGAGCCAAACAACTTACGCCACATTTAGAACTTATAGCCAACAGGACCAACCTGGCAGTTTCTGCGCATCCCAATGCTGGATTACCAAACGCTTTTGGAGAATACGACGAAACCCCAGAACAAATGGCTTCCCAAATAGCCGAATATTTAGATAAACAACTGGTAAACATTATTGGCGGCTGTTGTGGAACTACGCCAGAACATATTGAGGCTATTGCAAAAATCGCCAACAAGTACCAACCAAGACCTTTAGTTTTAGAAACACAAGTTATAGTATGATACCTTCCAAAAACCACCTAGACAAAGCAATTGAGACCGTTTCAGGAATGGTATACCAAACTCCTGTGTTAACCTCTTCGACAGTAAATGATATGGCGGACGCGCACTTGTTTTTTAAATGTGAGAATTTTCAGAAAATGGGTGCTTTTAAAATGAGGGGCGCGGTACATGCCATTCAAAACTTGTCCGATGCTCAAAAGGCTGCAGGCGTTGTAACCCATTCTTCAGGAAATTTTGGACAAGCAGTAGCTCTGGCAGCAAAAAATCTTCGAGTAACGGCTTATGTTGTGATGCCAGAGAATGCTCCTTCGGTTAAAAAGGAAGCAGTAAGAGGGTATGGTGCTATAGTGACCGAATGCGATAATACCTTGGAAGCTAGAGAGAACACTTCAGCAAAAATTAGGAAAGAAACTGGTGCTACATTTTTACACCCATCCAATAACCTGGAAGTTATTGTAGGAAATGCAACAGCAGGAGTAGAGTTGTTAGAAAAACACCCCGATTTGGATTGTATAGTAACCCCGGTGGGCGGTGGTGGATTGATAGCTGGGACTGCCCTAGCAGCCAACTATTTTGGCAATAATTGCAAAGTAATAGGTGCCGAGCCGTTCGCTGTAGATGACGCCTACAGATCACTACAATCTGGAAAGATCGAAACAAATCCTTCAGCAAATACAGTAGCCGACGGATTACGAACCAATTTAGGAAATTTAAATTTCCCTATCATTCAAGAATTAGTTGCAGAGATCATTCGAGTGGAAGAAAAAGAAATCATCGAAGCTATGAAACATATTTGGCAACGCTTGAAAATTGTAATAGAACCCAGTAGCGCTGTTGCTTTTGCCGCAGTATTAAAAAAGAAAGAAAAATTTCAGCATAAAAAAATAGGTATAATTCTCTCCGGAGGGAATGTGGATGTGAAAAATTTACCTTTTTAGTTGTTTGTTGATAGTTGACTGTTTATAGAAAAAAAAATATGGAATATACTGAGATGGAGGTTTGGAAAAAAGCCAGGGAATTGGTTAAGAGTATTTATTTAGTTACTAAAGAATTTCTTGAAGATGAAAGGTTTGTTTTAGTTTCTCAATTGAGAAGGTGTGCTGTTTCAGTACCCTCTAACATTGCAGAAGGTAGTGGGAGAAGAACCTCAAAGGATACTTTACAGTTTTTATATATTTCACGGGGCTCCTTGTATGAGGTTGAAACACAACTGTTTGTCTCTTGTGATCTTGGTTATATGGACAAATCTGAATTGAAAGAAATTTTAGAACAAATAGTGTCTTGCAAAAAACTACTAAATGGTTTCATAAATTATTATAAAACACTATGATTCAATACCATCAACCATCAACTAACAACCATCAACAAAGATGGCTTAAACTCTCAGGTCTAGAACCCCTAATAATCACCCCAGAAAGTAATTTTGTGAATGTGGGAGAGCGCACCAATGTGGCAGGTTCTCGTAGGTTTTTACGATTAATAAATGAAGATAAATTCGAGGAAGCCCTTAGCATTGCGCGTGACCAGGTGGAAGGTGGAGCACAAATATTAGATGTTAATATGGACGATGGACTGCTGGACGGTAAAGCCGCCATGGTGAAGTTCTTGAATTTAATTATGGCAGAGCCAGATATTGCGCGGGTTCCTATTATGATAGATAGCTCTAAGTGGGAAATTATTGAAGCTGGGTTACAAGTGGTGCAAGGAAAATGTGTGGTAAATTCGATAAGCTTAAAAGAAGGCGAAGCAGCGTTTATCCATCACGCAACGCTGGTAAAACGCTATGGCGCAGCCGTCATCGTGATGGCTTTTGATGAGATTGGACAAGCAAATACGTATGAGCGTAGAATTGAAATTGCACAACGGTCGTATGCTATTTTAGTAAACCAAGTAGGTTTCGCACCAGAGGATATCATTTTCGATTTAAACATTTTTCCTGTCGCTACGGGAATGGACGAACACCGTAAAAATGCTATCGATTTTATTGAAGCAACCCGGTGGGTTCGCGAGCATTTGCTCCATTGTAGTGTAAGTGGCGGAGTGAGTAATGTTTCCTTTAGTTTTAGAGGTAATAATACAGTGCGCGAGGCCATGCACTCTGTTTTTCTATACCATGCCATACAAGCCGGAATGAATATGGGGATTGTAAATCCCACAATGCTGGAGGTGTACGATGCAATTCCGAAGGACTTATTGGCGCACGTAGAAGATGTTATGCTAGATAGACGAGACGATGCCACCGAACGTTTATTGGAGTTTGCCGAAACGGTCAAAGGAACTTCAAAAGAAAAAAATGTAGACCTTTCGTGGCGAAATGATGCGTTACAAGATAGAATTACAAGAGCCTTGGTAAAAGGAATAGATCAATTTATCCTAGAAGATATAGAAGAAGCCCGACAAAGCGTTATAAAACCCATCGAAGTGATTGAGGAACACCTAATGATTGGTATGAACGTGGTAGGAGATCTCTTTGGAAGCGGAAAAATGTTCCTCCCACAAGTGGTAAAAAGTGCGCGCGTTATGAAAAAAGCGGTGGCATATCTGCTTCCGTTCATTGAAGATGATAAAGATACTGTGGCAAAGAAGAATGGCGTTGTGTTGATGGCAACCGTAAAAGGCGATGTGCACGATATTGGTAAGAATATTGTTTCGGTAGTGTTGGCGTGCAATAATTACGAAATAATTGATCTTGGCGTTATGGTGGCACCAGAAAAAATTATAGCCGAAGCCAAAGCACATAATGTAGATATTATTGGTTTAAGTGGTTTAATAACTCCGTCATTAGACGAAATGGTTTTTCTGGCCAAAGAAATGCAACGTCAAGAGTTTGAAGTTCCGCTACTTATTGGCGGCGCCACTACAAGCAAAGCACATACTGCCGTAAAGATAGATCCACACTACAAAAGTGCTGTGGTACATGTAAATGATGCGTCGCGAGCAGTAACCGTGGTGGGTGATTTGCTTCAAAAAGATAGAAAACAGGGGTATATTAAACGTATAAAAGAAGACTATAATAAGTTTCGGAAAGGTTTTCTAAATCGTCAAGAAACCAAGACTTATATTTCAATTGAAGAAGCACGTACCAATAAGTTTAAAATTAATTGGAACAGTACTGAAATTACAACCCCTAAAGAGCTAGGGATTCAGGTTCTCGAAGATTTCGATTTGAATAAATTTACCGACTTTATAGATTGGACTCCTTTTTTCCGAAGTTGGGATTTGCACGGCAGGTATCCCAATATTTTAACAGATGAAGTTGTTGGCGCTCAGGCTACCGAACTTTTTACAGACGCACAACAACTACTAAAAAAGATCATTTCAGAAAAATTATTGAAAGCAAAAGCCATTTTCGGACTTTTTGAAGCCAATACTATAAGCCAAGATGATATTGAACTAAAACTTCCCATCTCTTTGGAAGGAGAGGGGCTAGAGGGGAGGATGCTTTTTAGAACCCTCCGCCAACAATCCCAAAAAGCAACAGGAAGACCTAATATAGCATTAGCCGATTTTATAGCGCCCAAAGAAACTGGGATACAAGATTATATAGGTTGTTTTTGTGTAACCACAGGTTTTGGTACTGCCGAATTGGCAACAAAATACGAAGCAGCACACGACGATTACAATAGCATCATGGTGAAAGCTTTAGCCGATAGACTGGCTGAAGCTTTTGCAGAGTATCTACACAAACAAGTACGTACAAAGCATTGGGGATATGCGATAAATGAGGCGTTAAGCAATGAAGATTTAATTAAAGAAAGTTACAAGGGAATTCGTCCCGCACCAGGCTATCCCGCATGCCCAGATCATTTAGAAAAGGAAACGATTTGGGAGTTGTTACAGGTAGAAGAAAAAATTGGCGTCACCTTAACCGATAGTTTAGCGATGTGGCCAGCAGCTTCGGTTTCTGGATATTACTTTGGAAATGAGCAGGCGCGTTATTTCGGATTAGGAAAGATAAAAGACGATCAAGTGGAAGATTATGCCAAACGAAAAAATATTTCAGTAGAAAAAGCAACAAAATGGTTGCAACCAAATATTGCAGAGTAAGATGAAGGTAACAGAACATATCGCAAAAGCCAAAGGAAAAACTAAATTTTCATTTGAAATTTTACCACCTTTAAAGGGGCAAAATATCAATTCAATTTTTGAGAATATAGATCCGTTAATGGAGTTTAATCCGCCATTTATTGATGTTACATACCATCGCGAAGAATATGTATATCAGGAGTTAAACAACGGACTGCTTCAAAAAAAAGTAGTGCGCAAACGCCCTGGTACAGTTGGAATTTGTGCTGCTATTCAGAATAAATACAATGTAGATGCCATTCCGCATATTTTGTGTGGCGGTTTCAGTAAAGAAGACACTGAGAATTTCTTAATAGATCTTGGTTTTTTAGGGATTGACAATGTCATGGCACTACGTGGAGATGCAGTTAAAAGTGAAACTTATTTTACACCAGAAAAAGAAGGACATACATATGCCAGTAAGTTGGTGGAACAAATTTCGGCATTAAATAAGGGGGTGTATTTAGACGAGGAACTTCAGAATAAAACCCCAACCAATTTTTGTATAGGTGTAGCAGGTTATCCCGAAAAGCATATGGAAGCGCCAAGTTTGGATAGCGATATTCATTTCCTCAAAAAAAAGATTGAAAAAGGTGCTACCTACATTGTAACTCAAATGTTTTTTGATAATAAAAAGTATTTTCAATTTGTTAATAAATGTCGTGCGGCTGGTATTACCGTGCCAATTATTCCTGGTTTAAAACCCATTGCTACAAAAAAGCAATTGAATTTAATTCCACATCGTTTTAGTTTAGAGTTGCCAGACGATTTAATAATGGAAATTGTAAAATGTAAGGACAATACGCAAGTGAGGCAGGTGGGAATTAATTGGTGTATGGCCCAAAGCAAAGAACTGGTTGCTGCTGGAGTGCCGTTTGTACATTATTATTCTATGGGAAAAAGCGATAATATTAAAGCCATTGCGTCTCAAATATTTTAATTAATCCGCTTCTATGGTTACATTTGCCGCCGTGGCAAAAATAATCCTCCTCATACTGCTATGCGCCTCTCCAATAGTAGCGCAAACCGAAGTTAATTCGCCCTACTTTGTAGATGCCAATTATTACTATGGCTCTTTGTTGGTTCAAAATAAGGATGTAGCACAACTTAATCGCAATCAGCCAGAAGGGTTTATTGTGGGTTTCAATAAAAAAACGTCTGGACAAAAATACTGGCAACAGGAATATGGTTATCCGGATTGGGGTGTTTCTTTAGGGTATCAAAACTTTAATAGTGATGTATTGGGACAGAATATTTCGGCTTATGGCCATTTCAACTTTTATTTTTTTGCTAGAAAGCTTCAGTTTAGAATCGCACAGGGATTTGGCATTAACACCAACCCGTTTGATTTGGATACCAATTTTAAGAACAATGCATATGGGAGTAGGCTTATAGCAGCATCATATTTCCTGCTCAATTATCAGCAAAAGAATATTTATAAAGGTTTTGGGGTACAGGCGGGTCTTTCTTTTGTTCATCATTCGAACGGAAGTTTTAAAGCACCAAATTCAGGAACAAATATTTTTGCTGTAAATATGGGGGTTCGCTATGATTTCGATGAAATGGAGCCCGAATATATTCCACTAGAAGAAAAACAAAATTTTAGTGAGCCATTACATTATAATATGTTCTTAAGAGGTGGTATAAACGAAAGTGATTATGTTGGTTTAGGACAACACCCGTTTTTGGTTTTAGGAGGCTTTGTAGACAAACGCATAAGTTATAAAAGTACATTTCAGCTAGGAGCAGAAATTTTCTTTTCGAAATTTCTCGAAAAAGAAATAGAATATCGGGCAGTCACTTTTTTTGATGAAGATTTTGCAGCTACAGATTACAAACGTGTTGGTGTGTTTGGAGGCTATGAGTTGCGTATTTCAAAATTTGCTATTCCAATACAACTAGGGTATTATGTGTATTGGCCTTCTAAATATGAATCTCCAGTATACGAAAGGGTTGGTATTAAGTATTACTTTTCTAATACTATATATGGCGTAGCTTCGGTAAAAGCACATGGAGCAAATGCCGAAGCCATTGAGTTTGGTGTTGGAATACGACTATAATATGAAAAAAATATACTGCATATTAATTTTGCTCTGTTTTGCTTGTGATAGCGAGAATGCTTCGGATTGTTTTCAGCTGGAAGGAGATATGGTTCAACTACAGTTTGAGCTTCCAGATTTTACAAAAATTAGAATAGAACACAATGTGTCTTTGGTGATTAAGCAAGGAGAAACACAAGATGTTATTTTAGAAACAGGAGAAAATCTTTTGCCAGATGTATGGGTGTATGTGGAAGATGGCGTTTTGGTTGTACGCGATAACAATGCCTGTAATTATGTTCGTGATTTTGGAGTTACTAGAGCAATTGTAACTACGCCAAATATTTCAGAAATTCGAAATGGTAGTTCCTACAATGTTGTTGGGGAAGGAGTTCTCAATTTTCCAGATTTAAGACTTATAAGTAATACTACGGGAGGTTTTGAAGACATTAGAAAAAGCGGTGATTTTACTATGACTATTAATACAACAAATTTAAGCGTAGAAGCAAACGGTTTTAGTGGGTTTTTTATAGATGGCGAAGCTGAAAATGCTGTTATTTCTTTTGAAGATAAGACACCAAGATTTGAAGGGGCAAATCTACTTGTGGATCATTTACGTATTTTTCATAGAAGCGCTAATAAGATGATTGTAAATCCGCAATTAAGTATTCGCGGAAGAATTGTGGGCGTAGGAGATGTTATTTCGGTTACGCGTCCTGAAATAATTGAGGTTGAAGAATTGTATTCTGGTCGCCTTTTATTTCAATAAACTTGTATATTTGGCGTTTGTTTTTCAATATGAAATTGCTTAAAATTTTAGTTTTATTATCTATTTGTTGCCACGGTCTTCTGGCACAACAAAACGAGCTTAAATTTCATGAAGTAAAAGCAGAGTATTATTTTGGAACCATTATCGAGCACAATCCAGATATTTCTCACCTAATTACGGGGCATCCTTCGGGTGTTATTTTAAGTTATAGCCGAAAACCCTATGGTTTTAATGAATGGGAAGGTCGCTATAATTATCCAGATTGGGGTTTTACCTATATATTTCAGGACTTCGATAACCAATTTTTGGGACAGAATCACTCGTTATATGGACATTTTAATTTTTACTTTTGGGAAAGGAGATTGTCTATTGGAATAGGGCAGGGAATTGCATATGCCACAAACCCCTACGATCCAGACACGAATTATGAAAATAATGCTTTCGGAAGTAGTTTTTTAAGTTCGACCTTGGCGAAATTTAATTATGTACAGGAAAATATTGTGGATGGCTTGGGAGTTAACTTGGGTCTGGGTGTGATTCATTATTCTAATGCAAATTTTAAGGCGCCTAACAATAGTACTAATACCTTTTATCTTAGTGCGGGTGTTAGTTACTTGTTTAATTCTATTAACTATCCAGAGGCACTTGTACCCGTAGCTTGGGGAAGCAAGTTTTATGCAGAACGCATTCATTACAACCTTGTAGTTAGATCTGGTGCCAATGAAGCCGATGTAAATGGCTTAGGACAATACCCATTTATAACCTTATCTGCCTTTGTCGATAAACGAATAAATTATAAGAGTACATTTCAAGTGGGGGCAGATTTGTTTATTTCTAGAATGATTGAGGAACTATTAAAATATAGAGCTACTGCCTTTCCTGGAGATAATCTAACTGGTTATGAAGATGCACGCCGTATAGGAGTTTTTGTAGGTCACGAACTTAGGTTTAATAAAATAGCTTTTGTATCCCAAGTTGGTTATTATGTGTATTGGCCTTACGCTTTCGAAAATAGAATTTACAATAGATTAGGTTTAAAACGGTATATTACTGAAAATTTATTTGGCTCGGTAACCGTAAAAGCGCATTATGCAAAAGCCGAAGCAGTAGAATTTAGTCTTGGTATACGTCTGTAACATATGAAAAAGTTAGCATTTATTGGGTTCTTAGCACTGCTGGTTAGCTGTAACACAGATAGTATAGGAGATTGTTTCCAAAACGATAACGGTGAAGTGGTGCGGCAAGAGTTTGATTTAGACGTATTTAAACGCATTATAGTTTTTGATAGAGTAAAACTCTATATCTCCCAAGGACCAGTACAAAAAGTTGTTGTGGAGTCCCCGGATAACCTGTTAGATGAAGTGAGAGTAATCGTAGAGGATAGCATACTTAAATTAAAAGATAATAATAGTTGCAACCTTCTTCGCGATTTTGAAACCACAAAGGTGTATGTAACCTCCCCAGAAATTGATGTGATTAGAAATAGTTCTGGTAGCACCGTAGAAGATATAGGTAGAATAGGTTTTGATAAGTTAGAGTTGGTATCTGAGGATAGATTACTGGAAGATGAGTTTCATATAGACGGAGATTTCGATTTAGACGAGTTGGATACGAATGGGATTATTATAAATGCTAACGGAATTTCAACGTTTAGGCTAAAAGGGAAAACCAGAGGTTTTCAAATTGGTCTTTTTGACGGCGATTCTAGAGTAGAAGCTGCCGAACTTGAAGCAAAATCGATTAACATATTTCATAGGAGTACCAATAAAATTATTTGTTTTCCAATAGATTCCCTTCGAGGGACTATTGTAGGAATTGGTGATGTTATCTCAAAAAACAGGCCAGCATTTGTTGAGGTAGAAGAGCTTTTTAGAGGCAAGTTAATCTTCGAATAATGTGCCTACGCGTTAAACTGCCTAAGATGATGGTCTAAATGTTTGTACTGCATTTTGCCCCATTGCTCTTTTGTTAGCTCTCCAAAACTTGGATGAGGTTTCCAGTCTGTTCGCTCCCGCTGTGTTTCAAATTCGTTTAACAAATCTAGTAGTTTTTGCTTTTCGGTAGATAAATCCTTGGGTATTGTTGCTTTAAATTGCTTTATGGTGGGCATATTCTTTTTCCAAGGTGTATCGCTATACATAGCCTTCTTAAAAAATGTTTTAGCAAACCAATTGGGTTTTAAATTATAGTTTTCTTTTTCCAAAATAACGTTTAGGGGTAGCTGGCAGTGATGTGCCATTTGTCCTACCGTCATCTTTCCCCATTGTTTTTCTGAAGTTTCAGACAAGGTATGTATGCGGGTTTGTATTTCATTAAAAGCATTGTTGTCGAAAAGAGATTTCATAATATAACGTATTGATTATCTAAATTTTGCTGAAATTTAAAGATACATTATTATCTTTATTGAAACTAACACTCTCTTGAAAGACTCTTCTTCTTTTTCTATTAAAAATTGGAATCAAGACGATCGTCCGCGTGAAAAATTGTTAACCAAAGGTAGAACTGCACTCTCAGATTCTGAACTTATAGCAATTTTAATTGGTAGTGGAAACAAAGAAGAAAGTGCCGTAGACCTTAGCAAACGTATTTTAGCTGAAGCTAATAACAACTTGAACAAGCTTGGTAAAATGGATGTAAAACAACTCATGCATTTTAAAGGAATTGGTGAAGCAAAAGCCGTAACCATAGCAGCTGCTTTAGAACTTGGTAGAAGACGAAGCAATGAAGAAGGGGTGCGGCAAAAAAAGATTTCCTCGAGTACATCTGTTTTTAAATTAATGCAACCCATAATTGGAGAATTACCTCACGAAGAATTTTGGATTATTTACCTTAACAATTCAAATAAAGTATTACAAACCCTACAACTTAGTAAAGGAGGAATTACAGGCACATTAGTAGATGTAAGACTCGTTTTTAAAAATGCATTACAGTATGGAGCAGTCGCTGTAATCTTAGTGCACAATCACCCAAGCGGCACCTTACAACCCAGTAATTCGGATAAAGCGCTTACACAAAAACTTAAAACAGCCGGAGAAAGTCTGGATATAAAAGTGCTAGACCACCTTATTGTCACCGAAAACAGCTACTTTAGCTTTGCAGACGAAAATATTTTATAGCACAAATGCTTCTTGTTTATTCCCAAAAAATAACTACCAGATTTTCCTATTCCTTTAAACATATTTTTTTAAGGATTTTAGGTGTTGAGGTCACATTCACCACAATTTTAGAAGAGTTTATTGCACACGAAGGGCCAAAAATGTCATATGGAAAAACACCCTTGGGCAATGAGTTTTTTGTACAGGAACACGGGTTGTTGGCTGAAAACGGAATTGAATCTATAGAAATACAAATAAGGGAATGGGATACTATTCCTGCCTTCTTTCCAACGATAGAGAAAAGTGCTATCCCCTTCGATATTTTTGCAGCTTCCTTTTATTTGTTGAGCCGTTACGAAGAGTATTTACCTCACGTAAAGGATGCAAAAGGAAGATATCCAGCAACAGAGAGCTTGGCGTTTCAGCATAACTTTTTAGAGCTACCCATTGTAGATATATGGGCCTACAAATTAAAGACAGTTTTACAACACTATTTTACCGAAATGAAGTTCCCTTCAAAACAATTAGTAGTGCATAACATACTTGCTGTACAGCGCCCTTTTGCCTATAGCCAAAAAGGGTTTTTTAGGTCGTTTTTGTGCTATTTTCAAGACCTTATAAAAGGTAGGTTTAAGAATAACTTTTATCGCACACAGGTATTGCTGGGAATTCGAAAAGATCCCTTCGATACATTTACGTGGATTGTGAATGTAGCAAAGAGGAGTGCTTCAAAAATGACAACTTTTTTTCTTTTGGGTGATAATGAAGAATACCAAGATAGCTTAAACACTCATAGAAAATCATTTCAATTATTAGTGAAATACGTAGCAGATTATAAAGAAGTTGGCTTGTTATATTCTGCGTCTTCGCTAAATAAGTTTAGTACTTTACAGGAGGAGGTAAAACGAATGGAAAATACAATTAACCGTAAAGTAAATAGTGCAAAACAGTCTAATTATTTTGTAAACCTTCCAGAAAATTATCGAAATCTTATCGAACTTGAAATTAAAAAAGACTTTACCATGGCCTATTATGACACTCCAGGATTTAGGGCAGGTACGTGCACCCCATTTCTTTTTTACGATTTGGATTTTGAAATTAAAACACCACTTATTTTACACCCCATAGCGTTAGCTTCAACGGCATTGCAAAATGAGAAAGCTGCTATAATTGAAGCTAAAATTCAAGAGCTTTTACAACGGGTAACACAAGTACACGGAACTTTTAGTATTGTTTTAAGCAACGAAGATTTTACCACCAAAGATGAAAATACCATATGGCGAACCGTATTTTCAGAAACCCTTCAAAATTATGAATAAGTGTACAGACGTTTTTTTTGATTTAGACCACACTCTTTGGGATTTTGACCAAAATTCGGGGCTTGCATTTCAGCAGGTTTTTCAGAAGTTTAACATTGAAGTGGCCTTACACGATTTTCTGAAAGTGTATGAACCTATTAATTTTGATTATTGGAAAGCATATAGGGAAGAGCGCGTAACCAAACAACAATTACGAAGAGGACGGTTGTTAGATACTTTTAGTGATTTAAAGGTAACATATCCGTTGCCTGTAATCGATGCAATGGCCGTTGCGTATATTGACGAATTACCAGCAAATAATCACTTACTCCCAGGAGCTGCAGAACTTTTGGAATACCTTCATCCCAAGTATAAATTGCATATTATTACAAACGGATTTCAAAAAGTGCAACATATTAAGTTGGAGAAAAGTAATATTGCCCGCTATTTTAAAACAGTGACGTCTTCGGAAGAGGTGGGTGTAAAAAAACCAAATCCGCTAGTGTTTCAAACTGCTCTCGAAAAAGCCAATACGAGTGCTGCTCAATCTATAATGATTGGAGATACCTTTGAAGCGGATATTTTAGGAGCCGAATCTGTAGGCATGCAATCCCTTTTTTATAACTATAGAAAAGAAGAAATTCCAACTTCGTATGCCCTGGTACATCATCTATTAGAAATTAAAACTCTCTTGTAAGTATACTAATACATTTGTTTGTGGCGTTATACTTGTAAATCCCCAAACATGAAAACGAACCTATGGCTTCCTTTTGCCATGATAGTTTGCTTAAGTACATTCCTTTCTTGTGTAAAAGATACAGACTTTGATCAAGCCGATGAGATAGCCCTTACCCCGGTTGTAGAGCTCGACCTAATTTTCTTTACACTCACGGCTCCGGATTTTTTCGACTCGATTTCCCAAACACCAAGGTTAACGGTGGTGGATACTACTGAAATTAGATTTCTGGACGATTCAGGAATACAGGAAAATCTGAAACGAGCTGAGTTTTTATTCAGTTTTACAAATAGTATTCCCCGTCCTTTTGAAGTAGATTTCCAGTTTTTAAGTGAACAAAACGATACTACGTACACCACACAAACTACTGTGAATGAAGGAGCGGTAACAATTCCTGAAACCACAGTGTTTACCCAAAATGTTGAAGGAGAAGAAATTCTGCAACTTACACAAGCTGATAAAGTGGTGATTTCGGTCACAATACCTTCAGCAGACCAAAACTTAGAAGGAGCACTAAACCTTCAGTCAAAAACTACATATTTCTTAGAGATTAAGGATTGAGTTAAATTACTATGAAAAAGTATTGTATTCTATTTTTCGCCCTATGGGTGGGTACTGCCTTTGCTCAAAACAAACAGGTGTTGTATGGCCTTAGTGATGCGCCACAAAGCCTTATGCTTAATCCTGGCGGGATAGTGCCTCAAAAGAAACATTTTGGGATTCCTTTCTTATCTCAAATACATCTTAATGGAGGCGCTTCGGGAGTTTCGATGTTCGATATTTTTGGGGAAAGTGAGCTAGACATAAATACCAGAATTAGAAATAAGATATTTGAACTTAACGATACAGATTTCTTTACTGCAACGCAACAATTGGAGATACTTAGCTTTGGTTGGAAAAGTAAAAATGATATTTATTTCTCTGGGGGTGTTTACGAAGAATTAGATTTTATAACGTATTTCCCAAGAGATCTGGCAATTCTTGCCTGGGAGGGAAATCGTGATTATTTGGATTATCCCTTCGATTTGGGCGAACTTAGTTTTACTGCAGATTTACTAACCGTGTATCACTTTGGAGCCAATAAACAAGTGACAGATAGACTAACATTAGGTGCACGGCTAAAGGCGTATTCTAGTCTTATTTCTTTCAGTAGCACAGATAACTCAGGTACTTTTACAACCTCTTTGGATGAGGACGGTGTAAATATTTATGATCATACAGTAGAAAATGCCAATATAACTGTGAATACTTCTGGGTATGCATCTTTAAAAGATTTGGATGGAGCAGGGGAGGTAAGCAGTGAAATAGTAGGCAGATCGTTTTTTGGTGGAGATTTAGGAGTCGGCCTGGATGTGGGCGCAACATACCAAGTAACTAGTCGAATTACAGCTACCGCGAGTGTTTTAGATTTTGGTGCTATTTTTTACGGAAAAGATACCGAAAGGTATCAGGCAAGAGGAGATTACAACTTAAATGGTATTGAACTTATTTTCCCTCCCTTGGCCGATGGAGAAGCTACATTGCCCTACTTTGATAATCTTGAAGACGACTTAGAACGAGAGGTGCCTATAGATACGTTAACGAATTCATACACCAGATTTAGACCCATGAAGGCGAATGCCAGTCTAGAATATGGTTTTGGAGATTCTGTTGGTGGAGACGAATGTGATTGTCTTCATAAAGGAACAGGAACTGTTTGGCAACAAGCATTAGGAATGCAATTTTATAGTATTGTACGCCCAAAAGGCCCTCAATATGCGGGTACAGCATATTATAGAAGGAAGTTCGGTAATTTCCTCACTGGAAAAATAACCTACACGGTAGATTCGTTTAGTGCTTCCAATTTGGGTCTTGGAGCCGTGGTGGATGTAGGAAAAATTAACTTTTTTATTACTGCAGATAACATACTAAAATATGGAAATCTAGCCAAGGCAAAAAGTGTATCTTTACAGCTAGGATTTAATATTAAAATAGATGAACAGTAAGAGTATTGCCTTTGCATTTTTGTTATCGTTAAGTAGCTACTTTGGTTTTTCCCAGCAGTCTATGAGCGATTATAGTTTTATAGAAGTGCCTGAAGTATATGAGTTTTTAGAGAAAAAAGACCAATATCAACTTAACTCATTAACTAAGTTTTTGTTCAACAAACATGGGTTTAATGCCTATTTTTCAGATGAGCTACCTAATGTAAGAAAATGTGATGGTCTATATGCCAGCCTAGAAACACAGCTGGGTTTTATTTATACTAAAATTACTGTGGTTGTAAAGGACTGTAATGGAGTAGAGCTTTTTCGAAGTGCCGTAGGGAAAAGTAAACTAAAGGAGTATAGAAAAACATACCACCAGGCATTGCGAAATGCTTTTGAAAGTTTTGATGGGTTGGGTGTGAACCAAAAAGAAATTGTAGTTGCTGAAAATAATTCCGAAGAAAAAAATACAAATAAAGTAATCGCTAAGAAAGCTTCAGGTAAAAGCTTTCCTTCGGCACGATTTTCTAGTTATACAAATAATGGAACATCCTACTTGTTACGTAAAACAGCAACTGGATATACTTTGTCGCAAGAGGTGATAGGTGCAACAGACGATTTAGTATTGGTAGGTACCATTAACAAAAAAGGTGAGGACATAGAATTTGTAACGATACAAGGTGGTATTTCGGAAGCCTATTTTGATCAAGACCTAAACCTTATTATAAAGTTGCCTTCAGGAGAAAAGAAATACAAATTGTCTACAAATTAAAAGTCGTATTTATCTTTCCAAAGTGATTTTAAATAATTGCTTACATGGTTTTCTTTGGGATTGTTCCCGGGCTTATAAAATGAAGTTCCTTTAATTTCTTCAGGAAGGAACTCGTGGGGTACAAAATTACCCTGATAGTTATGCGCATATTGGTATGCTTTCCCGTATCCTAGCTCTTTCATAAGCTTTGTAGGAGCGTTTCTTATAGACAAGGGAACAGATAGATCTCCAGTTTGTCGAACCAGTTGCTGTGCTTTGTTTATAGCTTCATACGTTGCATTACTCTTTGGAGAGGTGGCCAGATACACAGTACATTGGCTTAAAATTATTCTAGCTTCAGGATATCCAATAGTAGTAACAGCCTGGAACGTATTGTTAGCAAGTACTAAAGCCGTAGGGTTCGCATTGCCAATATCTTCTGAAGCTACTATTAACAGGCGTCTTGCAATAAACTTTACATCTTCTCCACCTTCAATCATTCTGGCTAGCCAATATACAGCGGCATTTGGGTCACTTCCGCGGATAGATTTTATAAAAGCCGAAACAATATCGTAATGTTGTTCCCCAGTTTTGTCATACAACACTGTGTTTTTTTGAACCTTCTGTAAGACAAGGTCGTTTGTAATAGTTACACGTCCTTTATTCTCAGAAAGTATTACGAGCTCTAGCATATTTAATAGCTTTCTAGCATCTCCGCCAGAAAGTCGTATAAGTGCTTCGGTTTCTTTAAGCTGAATGTCAATTTTTGAAAGGGTAGTATCAATTTGTATGGCTCGCTTTAAAAGATTGTTTAGATCTTCTTTGTTGAATGGCTGCAATACATATACTTGGCAGCGAGATAATAATGCAGGGATTACTTCAAAACTTGGGTTTTCGGTTGTGGCGCCAATAAGGGTGATCCATCCTTTTTCTACAGCGCCCAATAACGAATCTTGTTGCGATTTACTAAAGCGATGAATTTCATCTATAAAAAGGATTGGATTTTTAGTGGTAAACAAACCGTCACCTTTTTTTGCCTTTTGAATTACCTCTCGTACTGCAGCAACACCGCTATCAATAGCACTTAAAGTGTGGAAAGGTCTTTTAGATTCATTTGCGATAATAGTAGCTAATGTTGTTTTTCCAGTACCTGGCGGTCCCCATAAAATTAAGGAGGAGAGTACACCAGAGCTAAGTTGAGAGCTCAAAGAGCCTTGAGGCCCAACCAAATGTTGTTGACTTAAGTACTCATCTAAATTTTTTGGTCGTATTCTTTCTGCTAATGGAGTGTTCATTTGGTAAATTTACAACAATCGAAATACGGAAAACTGACAATTTATCACAATTTATAAATTGGGCTTATTTTTGAATAGTGAAAACCATGGCTACTAAAAAACCTCTAGAATTTACCTTGGATGTTATTTGCTATCCACTACTTTTTGTGTTTATAGCATGGGTGGTTTTTTGGATAGAGATTCGATTTAAGGTGAATCTTAGCTATTTGGGTGTCTTACCACAAAAAATTGAGGGCTTACGCGGCATTTTTTTCGCCCCTTTTATTCATAGTAGTCTAAAACACTTGTTTAATAATTCTATTCCGTTACTAGTGCTAGGTTCGGCTCTTTTTTATTTCTACCGAAATATGAGATGGAAAGTCTTTTTTATAGGTTTTATTTTAACAGGCTTACTTACCTGGCTCATTGGTAGACCAGCAATGCACATTGGAGGTAGTGGTATAGTTTACTTGTTAGCGTCGTTTCTTTTTTTTAAAGGTATTTTATCGAAACAATACCAGTTAACAGCCTTGGCGCTTGTGGTGGTATTTTTATACGGTAGTTTGCTTTGGTATTTGTTTCCTATAGATCCTAAAATATCTTGGGAAGGGCATCTTTCAGGGTTTTTAGTGGGCTTGGTTTTGGCACTTGTATTCAGAAAAAATCCGGTGGAAAACAAAAAATATGAATGGGAAAAAACATCGTACAATGAAGAAGACGATATTTTTATGCAGCATTTTGACGCAGATGGTAATTTTATAGAAACGCTACCTGAAGTTGAACAAATAGAAGAAACAGAGACTTCTTCAGAAGACCATCAAAGACCGAATAACAGGATAACGATTACATACACCTATAGAGAGTCACCCGACTCTGACAGCGAATTATAAAGATCGCTGTCTTAAGATTTCATATAAAAAGGCACCACAAGCTACAGAAACATTTAATGAATTAATGGTTCCAACAAGTGGGAGGGAAGCCGATTCATCTACCAGTGATAACACTGATTTTGACACACCTTTACCTTCTGAACCCATAATAAGCGCTATAGGCTTCTTAAAATCTTTAGCATAGAGTGTTTCTTCACTTTTTTCGGAAGCTGCAATTGTAGTAATCCCAGAGCCTTGTAAGTAGAAAATAGCATCTTTAATGTGATCTACTTTACAGATAGGAATGCTAAAAATAGCTCCTGCCGATGTTTTAACGGTATCTCCGCTTACTGGTGCGCCCCCTTTCTTCTGAATGATAACAGCATCAACACCCGTACATTCTGCTGTACGTAATATGGCGCCAAAGTTTCTTACATCACTAATTTGGTCTAGTATAATAAACAAGGGTATCTCTTTAGTTTCTAGTATTTTTTCAACTGTTTCTTCCAGAGAAGGGAATGTAATTGGAGAGGTTATGGCAACCAATCCTTGATGATTTCCATTAGTAAGCCTGTTTAGTTTTTCGACGGGTACTATATTAATAGTTGCGCCAACCTTTTCAGCATCTGTAATAATCGACTGTATTTTTGGATTTTGAATATCTTTTTGCACATATAGTTTATCTATTACTATATCGGCCTTTAAAGCTTCAAGTACTGGGTAAATACCAAATATTTTATTTTCTTTCCTCATAGTGTAAAAGTAAAAAACCACCACGAAATACGTGATGGTTTTTATATATTAAAAAAACTAATTTTTAATTAATCTTCAATTGGCGGGTCGCTGAATTCAACTTCATAGTTGAAAGCTTGCAATAAACCTGGAGCACCTAAAAGTGCAACTTCTTCGTTATTTGATCCATTCCACATACCTGGCTCAGGTACGTAATCTGGGTCACTAGGATCCAAATCTGGAGTAGGCTCTATAAACTCAGTAGGAGTATAGTCGTATACCACACCATCTACAGTTGTTACAGTTGCTAAAAATTGAAAGCTATCGCCTTCTTCAAAGGTTGAGATGTCAACACCAAATAATGAAGCCATATCTGCACCAGTAAAACTCACGTCGAAAGGAAAAGTAGTAGTACTTCTAAAAGCTAATGTATCTTCTGTAGCTCCAGTAAAATCACCAACAACCACAAGTTCATAAGAAGCAATGTTGCCATTAGGATCTTCAGTAGTAGCACTAAAGCTTGCACTAGTTGGATCTGAACCAGCATTAAATTCTGGCGCTTCAACAAATTTTACAAATCCACCGTTTCCTAGTTCCGGTACAGGTAATTTATCTTCGTCCTCACAACTAGTAAGTGTAGTTAAACCTACTACTGCGATAAAAGCTAATGTTATATATTTAAAATTTTTCATAATAGAATTTGTTTTTTTAATTAATCCAAGTTATCACCACCAGTAGTATCCCAAAATACTCTAGATAAAACGGCTCTTTGCTGAATGTTAGGGTTACTTTCTACTTCAGTTAATGGATACTGGTAAGATCTTGGAAATACACCAGCTGCAGTAACAGGATCTTGAAGATCAGGATATCCAGTTCTTCTGTATAAATTGTAAGCTTCTAAACCGTTACCAAAAGCAGCGATAAAGTATTCTCTGGCTACTATTTCTATTTTTCCATTTGCATTTGCAGCATCATATTCACCTAATACAGTATTTACATACGTTGTAATATCTCCATCGGTCATTTCAAATGGGCCATTATCTGCACTACCGGCGAAGTCACGAACTTTGTTCATACTTCTTCTAATTCCTAATTCAAGAAGTGCTCTTGGATTACCATTAGAACCAATAGTTAAAGCACCTTCTGCAAGAGAAAAATGTGTGAAAGATGCAAGAAAGATTGGACGGATACCAGCTCCACTAAGACTTTCTGCTGAAGAAGCAACTGCAGGAGTTGGTGTAGATTGATCGGCATCAAAAGCACCACCACCTGGATAGATTCCATAAGCAGTTCTTTTTAAACCATCATTTGGAAGACCTTCATTGTCTGCATGGTCTCTACCCCAATATCCATTACCTACGTAACAGTAATCGTATATATTAACGCCTTCACAAGGAATATCATTTCCAGTTGGAGCACTAGTATTTTGACGGTAGAAGTAGTATCTAGCACGAGGATCAACAGTACCAGTTTCAACAAATGGAGGTTGGTTGTCACCTACATTCATAAAGTCATACATTTGGTTACTCATACGAGCACCAGCTCCTGCAGCACCATAACTAGTATTAAAGAATGGGTGTGTACTACTAGGGTTCGTGGCAGTTGAGTATTGAAATTGAAAATCTTCACTATTGTCATCAATAATATTTGAAGCAGCAGCAGCGTTAACACCAGCTACATTTCCTAAATTAAGATTAGCTCTAAGTTTTAATGTATTAGCTACAGCAATCCAGTTAGCGGCATCAAAATCCTGAAAGTATAAATCGTTTGGAGTTCTAGCCATAGTAGAATTTCCAAGATTTATGTTTGCGATTGCTTCGTCTAATAAAGCTAATTGAGCAGCATAAATAACAGACCCAGAGTCAACATTAGGGTTAGGGAATTCACTTGGTTGTACAGCTTCAGAAAAAGGAACTTCATCTAAGAAATCTACAAGTGTCATATATGTATATGCTTCTAAAATTTGAGCAATACCTACGTGATAAGGAATACCTCCGTTTTCAGCTTGAGCATCATTAATACCTTGTAATAAATCAATGTTAGAAAACATTTGGTACGATTGGCTCCAAGGTGTATTTAATGTAAGGTTTGATACAGCACCACTGTAAGAATCAAATAAATTAATTTGTCTGGTGATGCTACTAGATGAACCTTGTAAGCCTCCAATAATACCATTAAAGGTAATCTGAATGTCATTCAATACAAAGTTAGGATCAGCATTATCAATAGTAACGTCGTTAGGGCTTACTAGAAGCTCTAGCTCTGACGTTTCACAACTAGTAGTAAAAAATGCTACTACTGCGGAAAGTAATGTTATTTTTAATAAATTTTTCATAATATTTTATATAGGATTTAAGTACATTATTAAAACAATCGAGGCAGGATTTTACTACCTCGATTGTGTACTTTTTTTTAGAATGTTGCTTTTACGCTAAATGAATATCTCTTGTTAGAGGGTCCAGTTTGGAAATCTAAACCTTGTCCATTACCAACACCTGTACTCAATGCTTCAGGGTCGAAGTTGAAAGCATCTGGGATGTTGTAAGTCTTAACATATAAGTTCTGTCCTGATAGAGAGAATGTAACATTTCCAAATGGAGTTCTGTCTAGCATTTTCTCATTCAAGCTATAAGCAAGAGATATATCTCTAACTCTAAAGTGAGAAGCATCGTAGATACCTTGTCCTACTGGATCAACTAAGTTGATAAAGAATACATCATTCGCACCAATTTGAATTGTGTTGTCGATAAAGTTTCCTCCAGCATCAACAAGTGGTTCTCCTGTGTTAGGGTTAGCTAAAATACCAGGAACAACATAACTACCTTCTCTATTGTCCACATTTACAGTTGTAACACCACGTCTGTAGTATTGAGAAGCTGTTTGAGAATAAATATCTCCACCGTGCTGATACTCTAATTGAGCAGATAAAGATAAGCCCTTGTAAGTAAACGTGTTAATAGTTGTAGCATTCCAGTCTGGGTTAGGATCACCAACAGTTAATATTTGGTTTTCTAACTCTAACGTACTACTATCGATAATTTTACCATCGTTAGGGTTTATTAATAATACCCCTTCGTTTGCAATTCCTAAAGGATTCCCTTCAGAAATACTATTTGGGTCGTAACGAGCAGCGTAGCTACCTTTAATTACTCCTAAAGCCTCACCTTCAGATGCGAAGTTACCTAAGTTGGTAAATCCAGCGAAAGCAAATGCTTCAACACCTCCTAAGTCAATAACTTCGTTCTCGTAAGCTGTAAAGTTACTTCTAACAGACCACGTAAAGTTTTCAGTTTGTAGTGGAATGAAATCTAATCCTAATTCAACACCTTTAATTTCACTTTCTGCAATGTTATCATTGATAAAGCTAAATCCAGTAGATGGGTTTACAGGTCTTAAAACGATTTGATCTTCAATAGTTCTTTGATAAACTGTAGCATCAAGTGTTAATCTACGCTTGAAAAACTCTGCTTCAACACCAACTTCAAATTCCTTCTGAAGCTCTGGCTTAAGATTTGGATTTGGACTGGTTGTAGGTAATGAGTTAATAGTTGTAGGGTCTCCAGTAACAGGTTGTACAAATGCGTTAGGACTTGTAGTTAATACTGCACGTGTTCCGTATAAACCTGGGAAACGAGCAGATGTACCGTATCCAGCTCTAAGCTTCAAGAAGTTTAATGCTCCGCTATTTCCAAACCCATCTAATGATGTAGGGATGAAAGAGACAGATGCTCCAGGATAGAAAATTGATCTGTTTTCACGCTCTACGTTAGAACCCCAGTCATTTCTACCAGAAAGAGTTAAGAAAACAAAGTTTCCATAATCAAAAGATGCTTCACCATAGGCACCTAAGATATTTCTTTCAGATTCGAAATCTAAGTTTCTTCCAGTTACAGGGTCGATGTTAGCCTGCGTTGTAAAGTTTCTATGATTAAAGAAACCAAATACAATCTGATCTGAACTTGTAACACCAAACTGGTCATACTCATCACGTCTAGCGTTGAAACCTAACTGTGCTGTTAAGTCGAAATCTTCAGCTAACTGAATGTTGTTAAAACTAAAGTTTAAGTTGTGGTCAAAAATGAAGTTGGTTCCTGTAGTTGTTCTTAAGTAACCATTTAATGTAGCAACATCGTAAGGAGCTGTAGAAGATCCTTTTGCAACTCTATACTCTTGATTTTCAGTATAAGTATCAAGACCAAAACGGTATGATGCTAAAATGTTGTCTGAAATTTCATAAGAAGTAGAAAGTTTACCATAGAAACGATTCGTTACTTGCTCCGTACCTGCATTGTTTAATAACCAATAAGGGTTATCTTGATCACTACGGTAGTATACGTTAGAACCGTCGTTAGGGTTTTGGAATGGTAGATTGTTCAAATCGAGGTTACGAGGGATAAATAATGTTCTTGCAAAAACAGACAGTGAATTAGCTGCATTGTTTGCTGCAATAGGTGGTGTGTTAACACGCAAGCTACTGAAGTTGGCAGTACCATTAAAACTAAATTTGTTAGACAATTTAGTAGATCCACCCATACCAATATTGTAACGAGTTAATCCATTATTTCTAATGTAACCATCTTCAGAAGTATATCCAAAGTTAATATTGTAACGGCTATCCCCATTAGGAGCTCCAGAAACGTTTACAGAGGTAGTGTTACCAAGACCTGTTGTAAAGAAATCTTCTACGTTATTTGGTGCAGCATTATAAGGTATTTCAAGACCACTAAATTGTGGGAAAACACCAGGATTGTCTTCTGTACCACCAAAGCTAGTTGCAAGTGGGTGAAGAATTGTTAAACCTGTGTCAAGACGTCCACCCCAGTTACCAACAAATCCTGCATCAGGTAGGTTGTCTGAACCTTGTCCGTATGTGTTTTGGTAATCTGGTAAGTTAGAAATTTTCGTAACGTACACAGATTGAGATAGTGTTACCTCAAACTTTTTATTCAAACTCTTAGTACTTCCGTTTTTAGTTGTAATTAAAACAACACCATTTCTACCTTGTTGACCGTACAATACAGCAGCACTTAATCCCTTAAGGATACTAATACTCTCAATGTTATTAGGGTCTAAATCTAAGAAACGGCTACTTGTAACTGAGTTACCAGCATCGAAACCACCTTGTGTGTTAGTACTTCCATCAAAAGGAACACCATCAACAATAAATAAAGGTTGGTTACTACCGTTAATCGAACTTTTAGAACGAATAATGAAGTTAGTACCTGAACCAGTGGCACCACCAGTACCTACGACTTGAACACCGGCAACTTTACCGTTTAATGTTCTCACCACATCAGATTCCGGTTTGTTTTCAACCGCTTCTGCTTCTAAGGTACTTACAGCATAACCTAGTGCTTTTTTCTCTCTAGGAATACCATAACCAGTTACAACTACTTCGTCAAGTGCTTGTGCGTCCTCTTCCATTTGGACGTTAATGCTACTTGTTGCGGCCGCTACCGGACGCTCTGTAGTTTTAAATCCTACATAGCTATATACTAACGTTTGGCCCGCACTTGATGCAATGGAGTAATTACCATCAAAATCAGATTGGGTTCCAACCGTCGTACCTTTTACGAGGATGTTAACTCCTGGCAGTGGTAAACCGCTATTGTCGGTCACCGTACCGGAGATTGTTTTTTCTTGTGCGAACGTGAGTTGCACTACTAACGCTAACAATAGCGTCAAAATTCCACTAAACTTTGTTCTCATTTTATAAATTATTTGAATTAGCCAATGCCAAAAATCACAATAAAAAGTTAATTACACAACTTTTTAAACTTAAAATTTGGTTTTTTTTTAATCTCAGTGTTAAGCTATTGTTAGCTTTATTTAAAATTGTGAGGAAAGGCTAAGGTGTATTTTAGTGTTTGAAAATCTAAATGATTGATTTTCAGAACTACCATTTGCAATATTAAAATGTAATACGCCTCCTTTGGTTTGTAGTCCTAGCCCTAGGCCAAAGCTATATATTTTTTGCTTTATATCCATAGGTTCATTCTCGAAATACCCTAAATCTATAATACTATGAATGTATAAGCCAGGATTGAGTATATAGCGATATTCTGTGTTTAGTACCGAAAAAAGAGAAGCGTCAATACTGTTTTCGTTGAAACCCCGTATGCTGTTAATTCCTCCAAAGCGAAATAATTCGTTTGTGAAATACGTTTCGCTAGCTAGCATACTGGTGGTATTCTGAAGGTAGACGGCGTTGTTATTGTTGAGATTAAAAATGTGGTTGGCGAGAGCTGTAAGACGTGTCTGGTTTTCCTTTGTGCCTTTACTTTCTCTTTTGCCAAATTCAGATCCTAATTGTAATTCGGTTTTTTTAGGGAAAAGCCTGGAATTTTGTGGTATAATTACAACACCCCCAGCGGTTAAAAAGGAAGCGCTATAATTTTCTATAGCTGCCCCTGCCAGTATTTCATCAAGTAAGTTGCTGCTGTCATATCCTTTGTAGCCAGTGTACACCGATGATATGGGGTTAAGTTGAAAAGACAGTTGGGCTTCTTGTTGCGTGGTGATAAATGTGCTGTCTCTTTTAAAAATATTTAACTCAAGGCTTACACCAAACGGCGACTTCAGGACATAGGGCATTTTTGCTTTTGCGCGAAAACTAACCTGTTCGTTTCCATCTGCCTTGTAATTAATGAGGAGTTGTTCTCCAAAGTTTAAATTATTGTTTAATTCCAGATTTAAGTATCCGTTTAGTTGTAGTCTTTGTGTTTCTTCGTCGGTGGCAAAACCTAAAATTCCATCAAATAGGTTGTTGTTTTGTTTTTCAATATAAAAATATGCAGTAGTGGTTTCTTTCCTGAAAAGAACTTCTGGCGCTTTGGTTGTATTTGCAAATCCCAGATTGTCGATAACCGAATTTTGTTGCAGCAGTTTTTTTCTGCTGAAGGTTTTGCCGGTTTTTATGCCTGCGTAATACTTTAAGTACGATCTGGGAAATTTATCGTATCCTTTTATAATAATAGAATCTAGCGTTCTGAAACTTTTTCCTTGTGTATTAATTCGTGCGGTTACGTTGTTATTTTTAGTTTCAATATCTGTTAACTTTAAACGCGCAAAGGTGTTTCCGGTTTCAGTTTGAAGATCATTCAGCTTTTGAAGTGCTGTTTCGGCAGTTTCAAAATTTAAAATAAAATAGTCGTCTGCTACCTCTTCAGAAATTTGCCTTAGTTGTTTTTTACTGAAACTAGAATCCGAATACAAAACTTTAATCTGTTTGTATTTCGATCCTAGAAAATATTCAGTTATATATATAGAATCATTCTTCTTTTTCAGCGATTTGTTCTTTGCGTTTATATAGCCTAAGCGGTATAACTTATGAACAAGAGAGTCGGCTTCAGATTTAAGAGAGAGGTAATCTTTAAATTTTTGTTGTGGTAGTAAACTGTCTTTCAGGGTTTCCGAAATGGTTTTTTCAGATTTAATTTCTAGATGCAATTGCTGTGCAACTAGCCCTTGGTTTATAAGAGTATATATATTAAGGTATATAAAAATGTATAAAACTTGTTTCAAATACGGGACTGTTGGTGAAGTAAATCTAACGTTTCAGAAGGAGTTTTCATATAGGAAAATACTATTTATTAAAAAGGTTTGTAAAATTATTGAAATGGTGTTTGATTAATCAAATATTAATTCTACCTTTGCACGCCCTAATAGTGGGGAAATTATATTATTAATTCAAGTATAACAGGATTTTATGCCAACTATTTCACAATTAGTACGAAAAGGAAGGACCAAAATAACCAAGAAGAGCAAATCGGCTGCCTTGGATTCGTGCCCGCAACGTCGCGGAGTGTGTACGCGTGTATATACCACTACTCCTAAAAAACCAAACTCAGCAATGCGTAAAGTTGCGCGTGTACGTTTGACAAATGGAAAAGAGGTTAACGCATACATCGGAGGCGAGGGACACAATCTGCAAGAGCACTCGATAGTATTGGTTAGAGGTGGAAGGGTAAAGGATTTGCCAGGAGTTAGATACCACATCGTTCGTGGAGCCTTAGACACAGCAGGTGTTGCAGGTAGAACACAGCGTAGGTCTAAGTACGGTGCAAAGCGCCCGAAGAAGTAATTTTAAACAGTTTTAAAACGAAGAAATGAGAAAAAGAGCAGCCAAGAAAAGACCGCTTTTACCGGATCCAAGGTTTAATGACCAGTTGGTGACACGTTTTGTAAATAACATGATGTGGGACGGAAAAAAGTCGGTGGCTTTTAAAGTATTTTACGATGCAATCGATATCGTAGAAGAAAAGAAAACAGACGAAGAAAAAACAGGCCTAGAGCTTTGGAAAGATGCCCTTTCTAATGTAATGCCTCACGTGGAAGTGCGTAGTCGCCGAGTTGGTGGAGCTACTTTCCAAATACCTATGCAAATTCGTGCAGACCGTAAAATATCTACTGCTATGAAGTGGTTGATTGGGTTCGCAAGAAAGCGTAACGAAAAATCTATGGCCCAAAAATTAGCAGCGGAAATTCTTGCCGCAGCTAAAGAAGAAGGTGCAGCTGTAAAAAAACGTACAGATACACATAAAATGGCCGAAGCAAACAAAGCATTCTCACATTTCAGATTCTAAAAAATGGCACAAAGAGATTTAAAATTTACAAGAAATATAGGGATTGCTGCGCATATTGATGCAGGAAAAACTACCACAACAGAACGTATTCTTTACTATACTGGTGTAAGTCACAAGATTGGTGAAGTTCACGATGGTGCTGCCACAATGGACTGGATGGAGCAAGAGCAGGAAAGGGGTATTACAATTACTTCTGCTGCAACTACTTGTACCTGGAAGTTTCCACTGGAAAATGCAGAGCCAACTCCAGAAACTAAAGATTACAACTTTAATATTATCGATACTCCTGGTCACGTAGACTTTACAGTAGAGGTAAATCGTTCATTACGTGTATTGGATGGGTTGGTATTCCTTTTTAGTGCAGTAGATGGTGTTGAGCCACAATCTGAAACGAACTGGAGACTTGCAGATAACTACAAAGTGCCTCGTATTGGGTTTGTTAATAAAATGGACCGTCAAGGGTCTAACTTTTTAGGTGTTTGTCAGCAAGTAAAAGATATGTTGAAGTCTAATGCGGTGCCAATTGTATTGAACATTGGTGACGAGATGGACTTTAAGGGAATTATTGACCTAGTGAAAAACCGTGCGATTGTATGGCATGATGAAACACAGGGAGCTACATTTGATGTAATTGAAATTCCTGAAGAAATGAAAGCAGAAGCTCGTAAGTACAGAGCTTTACTTATAGAAGAGGTTGCTAGTTACGACGAAAATCTTCTTGAAAAATTTATGGAAGATGAAGATTCTATTACAGAAGAAGAGGTGCACGCTGCGCTTCGTGCTGCTGTAATGGATATGGCTATCATTCCAATGATCTGCGGATCTGCCTTTAAAAATAAAGGAGTTCAGTTTTTATTAGACGCTGTATGCCGTTACTTGCCTTCTCCAGTAGATAAAGAAGGTATTGTTGGTGTGAACCCAGATACAGAGTTGGAAGAAGTAAGAAAGCCGGATGTAACCGAACCTTTCGCTGCATTAGCTTTTAAGATTGCTACAGACCCGTTTGTTGGTCGTTTAGCATTCTTCCGTGCGTATTCGGGTCGTTTAGATGCAGGTTCTTATATCTTGAACAACCGTTCAGGCAAAAAAGAACGTATCTCACGTATTTACCAGATGCACTCTAATAAACAAAATGCTATAGATTTTATCGAAGCAGGAGATATTGGAGCAGCGGTAGGGTTTAAAGACATTAAGACTGGTGATACTATGTCTGATGAAAAACACCCGATCGTATTAGAGTCTATGGACTTCCCGGATCCAGTAATTGGTATTGCGGTAGAGCCTAAGACAAAAGCAGATGTGGATAAACTAGGGATGTCTTTGGCAAAATTAGCTGAAGAAGATCCAACATTTACAGTTAGAACTGACGAAGCTTCAGGACAGACAATTATTTCTGGAATGGGTGAGCTTCACTTAGATATTATTGTAGATAGACTACGACGTGAGTTCAAGGTTGAAGTAAACCAAGGGCAACCACAGGTAGAGTATAAAGAAGCAATTACAAGAAAAGCAGATCACAGAGAGGTTTACAAAAAGCAATCTGGTGGTCGTGGTAAATTTGCTGATATCGTATTTACATTAGAGCCAGCCGAAGAAGGTGCCGTAGGATTAGAGTTTGTTTCTGCTATTAAAGGTGGTAATGTTCCTAAGGAATTTGTCCCTTCAGTAGAGAAAGGATTCAAGATGGCGATGGTAAATGGACCGTTGGCAGGATACGAAGTAGATGCTATGAAAGTAACATTAACTGATGGATCTTATCACGATGTCGATTCAGATCAGCTTTCTTTTGAGCTTGCTGCGAAACTAGGATTTAAAGCTGCTGCAAAAGCTGCGAAAGCAGTGATAATGGAGCCTATTATGAAGCTTGAGGTGATTACACCTGAAGAAAATATGGGTGATATTGTAGGTGACTTAAATCGTCGTCGTGGACAAGTAAGTGATATGGGGGACAGAGCAGGAGCAAAAACTGTAAAAGCTACCGTGCCACTTTCTGAAATGTTTGGATATGTAACTACGTTACGTACCCTTTCATCAGGTCGTGCAACATCAACAATGGAATTTTCACATTATGCTGCCACTCCTTCTAATATTTCAGAAGAAGTAATTGCAGCTGCAAGAGGAACCGCTAACGCTTAATATTTCAGCAATGAGTCAAAAAATAAGAATTAAATTAAAATCGTACGATCATAATTTAGTGGACAAATCTGCTGAAAAAATCGTAAAGACCGTAAAAAGTACAGGTGCAGTAGTAACGGGACCAATCCCATTACCAACGCACAAGAAAATCTTTACTGTATTACGCTCACCACACGTAAACAAGAAGAGTAGAGAACAATTTCAATTAAGCTCTTACAAGAGATTGTTGGATATCTACAGTTCTTCTTCCAAAACAATTGACGCTCTAATGAAATTAGAGTTGCCAAGTGGAGTAGAAGTGGAAATTAAAGTTTAGGTATACACTTAAATTTACATTCCGAATTTGTTTCGGGAACTCGTAAAGAAAAAATGTCCTTAACGATGGTTGGGGAAAAACGGAAAAAAATAACATTCGGGGTCGAATTTATTTTTGACCCCGTTTGGTTTGAATAAAATAATGCCGAAAATCGGCGAAGTATTAATAAATAAATAAATAAATATGTCTGGGTTAATTGGAAGAAAGATAGGGATGACCAGCATCTTTGACGAGAATGGTAAAAATATGCCATGTACCGTTATCGAGTGCGGTCCTTGTGTTGTTACCCAAGTCAGAACTGAAGAAGTAGACGGCTACGCTGCGCTTCAACTAGGTTTCGATGACAAAAAGACTGTAAATAAGGCTGCTGAAGGGCACGCTAAAAAAGCAGGTACTGTCGCGAAACGTAAAGTTGCAGAATTCAAACGTTTTGATGAGGAGTACAAATTAGGTGATACAATCACAGTAGAGCACTTTAAAGAAGGAGAGTTTGTCGATGTGGCAGGAACTTCTAAAGGTAAAGGGTTTCAAGGTGTTGTAAAACGTCATGGTTTTGCTGGTGTGGGTCAAGCTACTCACGGGCAACATAACCGTTTAAGAGCGCCAGGTTCTATTGGTGCAGCATCATATCCTGCAAGAGTATTCAAGGGAATGAAGATGGCTGGTCAAATGGGGAACGAAAAGGTAAAAGTTCAAAATTTAAGAGTTTTAAAAGTAGTTGCTGAAAAGAACCTACTTGTGGTGAAAGGTTGTGTACCAGGTCACAAAAACGCTTATGTAACGATTCAGAAATAATGAAGGTAGCAGTAGTAGATATTAACGGAAAAGACACGGGTAGAAAGGTTGAACTTTCTAAAGATGTGTTTGGAATCGAGCCTAATAATCACGCGATGTACCTAGATGTGAAGCAGTACTTGGCAAATCAACGTCAAGGTACTCACAAAGCTAAGGAGCGTGCTGAAATTGCTGGTTCAACCAGAAAGATCAAGAAACAAAAAGGAACTGGTACAGCCCGTGCGGGTAGTATTAAGTCTGGAGTTTTTAAAGGTGGTGGACGTATGTTCGGACCTAGACCAAGAAATTATTCATTCAAATTAAACAAAAACTTGAAGCGATTAGCTCGTAAATCTGCCCTTACAGTAAAGGCAAATGATAAGGCAATTGTTGTGATTGAAGATTTGAATTTTGATGCTCCTAAAACGAAGAATTTTACTTCAGTTTTAAAGAGTTTAGGACTAGAAAACAAAAAATCTTTGTTTGTGTTGGGAGAGTCAAATAATAACGTATATTTGTCGTCTCGCAATTTGAAAGGCACAGAAGTTATAAATAACTCAGAATTAAGTACTTATAAAATTATGAATGCAAACAGCGTTGTGTTGTTTGAAGGTTCTTTGGAAGGAATTAATACGAATTTAAGTAAATAGAAGCAAGATGAATATCTTAATAAAACCTATAATTACGGAAAAAGCCACGGCCGATGCGGATTTAAATAACCGATACGGTTTCGAGGTAAACCCAAAGGCGAATAAGGTAGAAATCAAGAAAGCGGTTGAGGCCACTTACGGAGTTTCTGTTGAAAAAGTTCGCACAATGAATGTCCGCCCAGATCGTCGTTCTCGTTATACGAAAACAGGTGTTCAAACTGGTAAAACAAATGCTGTTAAGAAGGCAATTGTACAGGTGGCGGAAGGTGATACAATAGATTTTTACAACAATTTGTAAGCTAAGCTTGCAATAAATTAGACAAAAGATGTCAGTAAGAAAATTAAAACCTATCACCCCAGGACAGCGTTTTAGAGTTGTAAATGGTTATGACGCCATTACAACTGATAAGCCGGAGAAAAGTTTATTAGCTCCGAAGAAACGTTCTGGTGGTAGAAACAGTCAAGGAAGAATGACCATGCGCTACATAGGTGGTGGTCATAAACAACGTTACAGAATAATCGATTTTAAACGCGACAAGCATGGTGTACCTGCTACTGTTGCTACAATCGAATACGATCCAAATCGTACAGCCTTTATCGCTTTATTGAATTATCAAGATGGCGAAAAGAGATACGTGATTGCTCAAAATGGACTTCAAGTTGGGCAAAACATTGTTTCTGGTGAGCAAACTGCTCCAGAAATCGGAAACGCAATGACCCTAGCAAATATTCCACTAGGTACTATTATTTCTTGTATAGAATTACGTCCTGGTCAAGGTGCTGTTATGGCGCGTAGTGCTGGTGCATTTGCACAGCTTATGGCTCGTGACGGAAAGTACGCTACAGTGAAATTGCCTTCAGGTGAAACCAGATTAATTCTTGTTACGTGTATGGCTACCATTGGTGCTGTAAGTAATAGTGATCACCAATTATTGGTTGGTGGTAAAGCTGGTAGATCTAGATGGTTAGGACGTCGTCCAAGAACAAGACCAGTGGTAATGAATCCAGTAGATCACCCAATGGGTGGTGGTGAAGGTAAATCTTCAGGAGGTCATCCACGTTCAAGAAACGGTGTGCCTTCTAAAGGATACAAAACCCGTTCTAGAACTAAGGCTAGTAATAAGTATATAATCGAACGTAGAAAGAAATAAGCTATGGCAAGATCGTTAAAAAAAGGACCGTACGTTCACTACAAGTTAGATAAGAAAGTACAGCAAAATGTAGATAGTAATAAGAAGACCGTGATCAAAACTTGGTCAAGAGCTTCTATGATTACTCCGGATTTTGTAGGACAAACTATCGCAGTACACAACGGGAAGCAATTTGTACCTGTATATGTAACTGAGAATATGGTAGGACATAAATTAGGCGAATTTTCACCTACAAGATCATTCCGTGGTCACGCAGGTGCTAAAAACAAAGGAAAAAAATAATAGGCCATGGGAGTTCGTAAAAGAGAAAGAGCAGAAGCAATCAAGGAAGCGAAGAAGACGCAATACTTCGCTAAATTGAACAATTGCCCTACGTCACCAAGAAAAATGCGACTTGTTGCAGACTTGGTTCGTGGAGAAAAGATAGATACAGCGCTTAATATTTTGAGATTCAGCAAAAAAGAAGCATCAGGACGTTTGGAAAAACTTTTGTTGTCTGCCATTGCAAACTGGCAAGCAAAAAATGAAGAAGCTTCTTTGGAAGATGCAGATCTATTTATTAAAGAGATTCGTGTGGATAGTGGGACAATGTTAAAAAGACTACGTCCAGCACCACAGGGTCGCGCACACAGAATTAGAAAACGTTCCAACCACGTAACAATGGTTTTAGGAGCTAACGATAACACACAAAGCTAAATTTAAATGGGACAGAAGACAAATCCAATCGGGAACCGTTTAGGTATCATTAGAGGATGGGAATCCAACTGGTACGGAGGGAACGACTACGGCGATAAATTAGCCGAAGACGACAAGATTAGAAAATATATCCATGCTCGTTTAAGTAAAGCAAGTGTGTCTAGAGTAATTATTGAGCGTACGCTTAAGCTTGTAACCGTTACTATTACTACAGCAAGACCTGGTATCATTATCGGGAAAGGTGGTCAGGAAGTAGACAAGCTAAAAGAAGAGCTTAAAAAAATTACCGGAAAAGAAGTACAAATCAACATTCACGAAATCAAGCGACCAGAATTAGATGCATTTCTAGTAGGGAGCAGTGTTGCAAGACAGATTGAGAACAGAATCTCGTACCGTCGTGCAATTAAGATGGCAATTGCGGCTGCAATGCGTATGAATGCTGAGGGAATAAAAATCCAGATCTCTGGACGTTTAAACGGTGCTGAAATGGCACGTAGTGAAGCGTACAAGGATGGACGTATTCCTTTGAGTACATTTAGAGCCGATATTGACTATGCTTTAGTTGAAGCACATACTACTTATGGTAGGCTAGGTGTTAAGGTATGGATTATGAAAGGCGAAGTATATGGTAAAAGAGAGCTTTCTCCATTGGTCGGTTTAGACAAAAAAGGTGGAAAAGGCGGTTCTGGCCGAGGTGGTAACAAATCACGTCGTAACAGAAAGTAATTTTTTAAAGAAAAGAAAAGATGTTACAACCCAAAAGAACAAAATACCGTAAACAACAAAAGGGCCGCATGAAAGGTATGGCTGGTAGAGGAAACCAGTTAGCCTATGGAACTTTTGGTATTAAATCTTTAGATTCAAATTTCTTGACAGCACGTCAAATAGAAGCAGCGCGTATTGCCGCAACCCGTTTTATGAAAAGAGAAGGGTCTATCTGGATTATGATTTTTCCAGACAAGCCAATCACTAAGAAACCTCTCGAGGTGCGTATGGGTAAAGGTAAAGGTGCCGTAGAATATTGGGCAGCTGTTGTGAAGCCAGGTAGAGTATTATTCGAAGTTTCAGGAGTACCGTTAGAAACTGCTAAGGAAGCCCTTCGATTAGCTGCTCAAAAATTACCGGTGAAAACTAAGTTTATCATGTCTAGAGATTATCAAGCTTAATTTTACAAAGATGAAACAATCAGAAATAAAAGAAGCATCAACAGCGGATTTGCAAGAAGCGTTGACTGAAAACAGACAAGCGTTTGCAAACCTTAAAATGGCTCACACCATTTCACCGTTGGACAATCCAATTCAGTTACGAGTTCATAGAAGAGCTATAGCGAGAATTGCGACAGAACTAACTAAAAGAGAAGTACAATAGTACGAAGCTGAAAGATGGAAGTAAAAAGAAACTTAAGAAAAGAGCGTATAGGTGTAGTAACCAGTAGCAAAATGGAGAAATCTATTGTTGTTGCCGAGGTGAAAAAAGTAAAGCACCCTATGTATGGAAAATTCGTTTTAAAAACGAAAAAATACGTAGCACACGACGAGCAAAACGACTGCAACGAAGGTGATACTGTAAAGATCATGGAAACACGACCTATGAGTAAAACTAAGAGTTGGAGACTAGTAGAAATAATTGAAAGAGCGAAGTAATTATGTTACAACAAGAATCAAGACTTAGAGTGGCGGATAACACAGGTGCCAAAGAGGTGCTTACCATCCGTGTATTGGGCGGAACAAAGAAACGTTACGCATCAATTGGTGACAAGATTGTTGTTACTGTAAAAGAAGCAACTCCTAACGGAACTGTAAAAAAAGGTACCGTTTCTACCGCTGTGGTAGTGCGTACTGTAAAGGAAGTTAGAAGACCAGACGGATCTTATATTCGTTTCGACGACAATGCGTGTGTATTGTTAAACCCGCAGGGCGAAATGAGAGGGACCCGTGTATTTGGACCGGTTGCTCGTGAGCTTCGTGACAAACAATTTATGAAAATAGTATCATTAGCACCTGAAGTGCTTTAATAGATAACGAAATGGGAAAGCTTAAAATAAAAACAGGAGATACCGTAGTAGTTACTGCAGGGGCCAACAAAGGTTCTGAAGGTAAAGTACTTCGTGTAGATGCTGTAAAGAACAAAGCAATAGTAGAAGGAGTAAACACTGTGAAAAAACATGAGAAGCCAAGTGCGGCAAGTCCTCAAGGTGGAATTACAGAAAAAGAAGCTCCTATTCATATTTCTAACCTATCGCTAGTAGATCCAAAATCTGGAGAAGCTACACGTGTAGGATATAGAATGGAAGATGGTAAAAAAGTACGATTTTCTAAAAAATCGAATCAAGTATTATAGTTATGGCATATACACCAAGACTTAAGGAAGAGTACAAGAGCAGAGTAACAAATGCTCTTACAGACGAATTTGGTTACACCAATGTAATGCAAGTTCCTAAGCTAGACCGTATTGTACTGTCTCGCGGAGTTGGAGCTGCAGTAGCTGACAAGAAGTTAATCGATAATTCTGTTGAAGAATTAACAGTTATCGCTGGACAGCGCGCAATTGCAACAATTTCTAAGAAAGATGTTGCAACCTTTAAATTACGTAAAGGGATGCCAATTGGAGCCAAAGTAACGTTACGTGGTGAGCGTATGTATGAGTTTTTAGATAGACTTATTACAAGTTCATTGCCAAACGTACGCGACTTTAACGGTATTAGTGCAACTGGTTTTGACGGTAGAGGAAATTACTCTATGGGAATCGAGGAGCAAATTATCTTTCCAGAAATCAATATTGATAAAGTAAAGAAAATTGAAGGAATGAACATCACGTTTGTAACTTCAGCCAATACAGATAAAGAAGCTAAATCATTATTAACCGAATTAGGATTACCTTTTAAAAAGAACTAAGAGATGGCTAAAGAATCAATGAAAGCGCGTGAGCGTAAAAGAGCGAAGATGGTAGCAAAATATGCTGAAAAGCGTAAGGCTTTGAAAGAAGCTGGCGACTACGAAGGTCTTCAAAAGTTGCCAAAGAATGCTTCTCCTGTTCGTCAACACAACCGTTGTAAATTAACAGGACGTCCTAAAGGATATATGAGAGTATTCGGTCTTTCACGTGTAATGTTCCGTGAAATGGCAAATCAAGGATTAATTCCAGGAGTAAGAAAAGCTTCTTGGTAATTTTATAAACTGGTTGAAGGTTTTATGCTGAAACAATTTCAGCATAAAAAACCACTACCGCAATAAACAATAAATGACAACAGATCCAATCGCAGATTATCTAACGAGAGTTAGAAATGCAGTGAAAGCAGGACACCGCGTAGTAGAGGTGCCAGCTTCAAATCTCAAAAAAGAGATTACAAAAATTTTGTTTGACCAGGGATTTATCCTAAGCTACAAATTTGAAGACGACAACGGACCACAAGGAACCGTAAAAATTGCTTTAAAATATGACAAGCTTACAAAAGACCCAGTCATCAAAAGATTACAAAGAATAAGTACACCCGGTTTACGTAAGTATGCAGGTGCTTCGGAAATGCCACGTATTTTAAATGGTTTAGGTATTGCTATCGTTTCTACTTCAGCAGGAGTAATGACAGGAAAGCAAGCTGCCAATCAGAATGTAGGTGGTGAAGTATTGTGTTACGTTTACTAAAAATTTAAAGACAAGAAAGAAATGTCAAGAATAGGTAAAAACCCGGTAGCGATTCCTGAAGGAGTAACAGTAGATATTAAAGATAGCGCTGTAACTGTTAAAGGGAAATTAGGCGAGTTAACACAGAAAATAGCTGATGTTAGCGTAAAAATTGAAGAAGGTAATGTAGTTTTGGAGCGTCCTAGCGATGCGAAGGATCACAGAGCAAAGCACGGTCTGTACCGCGCACTTATTAACAACATGATTGAAGGTGTATCTAAAGGATGGACTAAGAAGTTGGAGTTAGTAGGAGTAGGATACAGAGCAAGCAACCAAGGTCAGAAATTAGATTTGGCAATTGGTTTTTCTCACAATATTGTTTTGGACATTGCTCCAGAAGTAAAAGTTGAGACCGTAAGCGAAAAAGGGAAAAACCCGATAGTAATATTAACATCATACGACAAGCAATTGGTAGGGCAAGTAGCGGCAAAAATCCGAAACTTCCGTAGACCAGAACCTTACAAAGGAAAAGGAATCAAGTTTGTTGGTGAAATCATTAGAAGAAAAGCAGGTAAATCTGCATAAGATATAACGTTATGGCATTATCAAAAGAAGATAGAAGACAACGTTTGCGTTTTAGAATACGTAAAACGGTTTCCGGAACAGAGCAACGACCTCGTTTGGCTGTTTTCAGAAGCAACAAAGAGATTTATGCACAAGTTATTGACGATGTAAATGGTAAAACTATTACTGCTGCATCTTCAAGAGACAAAGACATAGACGCTTCAAAAGTAAATAAAGTTGAAGCTGCAAAATTAGTTGGAAAGGCAATTGCTGAAAAAGCAACAAAAGCTGGTGTTGAAACGGTAAGTTTTGACAGAGGTGGATACCTTTACCACGGAAGAGTTAAATCATTAGCTGAAGGAGCTCGCGAAGGCGGCCTTAAATTCTAAGAAATATGTATCAAGATTATAAAAACGTAGAAACAGTAAAACCAGGAGGCCTTGAATTAAAAGACCGTTTGGTGGGTGTACAACGTGTTACTAAGGTAACCAAAGGTGGTCGTGCTTTCGGATTTTCAGCTATCGTAGTTGTAGGAGATGAAAACGGTGTAGTTGGACAAGGGTTAGGGAAGTCTAAGGACGTTGCCAGTGCCATTGCAAAAGCTATTGAAGACGCTAAGAAAAACTTGGTTCGTATTCCTTTAAGTAGAGCTTCTTTGCCACATGAGCAAAAAGGTAAGTATGGTGGAGCAAGAGTAAATCTTTTACCAGCAGCGCCTGGTACCGGTCTAATCGCTGGTGGTGCAGTACGTGCGGTATTAGAGTCGGTAGGAGTTCACGATGTACTATCTAAGTCTCAAGGGTCTTCAAACCCACACAACGTAGTGAAAGCAACATTTGATGCTTTGTTACAATTACGAAGTGCAGAGACTGTTGCAAAGCAACGTGGTATTACTTTGGAAAAATTATATAAAGGATAATAACCCTTAAAAGATACCCACCTGCGTGGGCAACTATTATGGCAAAAATAAAAGTAACTAAAGTGAAGAGTGCTATTAACCGCACACTGAACCAAAAAAGAACGCTTGAAGCGTTGGGTCTTAAAAAGATCGGACAAACAATCGAGCATGAAAACACGCCAAATATTCTTGGCATGGTAAATAAAGTTAAACACTTGGTTTCAGTAGAAACTGTTTAAGATATATAACATGGATTTAAGTAACTTAAAACCTGCAAAAGGTGCTACCCATAGAGAGGGAAAACGATTAGGGCGAGGTCAAGGTTCAGGTAAAGCTGGAACATCAGGCCGTGGACACAATGGTCAGAAGTCACGTTCGGGATACTCTAAGAAAGTTGGTTTTGAAGGTGGTCAAATGCCTTTACAACGTCGTGTGCCTAAGTTTGGGTTTACGAACATTAACCGAAAAGAGTACCAAGGTGTAAATCTTGATACCCTTCAGAAACTGGTTGATGACAAGAAAATTAAGGATACAGTAGATTTCGATACAATGGTAAGTCTTCGTTTGGCCGGAAAGAATGAGATGGTGAAGATTTTAGGTAGAGGAGAATTGAAAGCTGGATTAAAAGTATCTGCACACAAGTTTACTGCCTCAGCAAAGCAAGCTATTGAAGCTGCTGGAGGTGAAGCAATAACATTGTAATACAGATATACGGATGAAATTTATCGAGAACTTAAAAAATGTCTGGAGAATAGAAGAGCTTCGTAACCGTATTTTGGTTACACTTGGACTATTATTAGTATACCGATTTGGTGCACAAGTAGTATTACCAGGGATTGATGCTTCAAAATTAGGCGGATTTGCTGGCAATTTTGATGCTGGTGGAATTGGTGGATTATTAAATGCTTTTACAGGAGGTGCGTTCGCAAATGCTTCTGTTTTTGCATTGGGTATTATGCCTTATATTTCTGCTTCCATTGTGGTTCAGTTAATGCAAATTGCAGTTCCGTATCTTCAGAAATTACAGAAAGAAGGAGAGAGTGGTAGAAAAAAGATCACGCAAATTACCCGTTGGTTAACCATTGGTATTTGTTTGGTACAAGCGCCTAGTTATTTGTTCGGTTTAGAAGCTCTTGGAGTTCCTGCCGACGCATTTATTCTTGGTAAAGATATGTTGTTCTATGTGTCTTCTACTATTATTCTAGTTACCGGTTGTATCTTCGCGATGTGGCTTGGTGAAAAAATTACGGATAAAGGTATTGGTAACGGTATCTCTATCTTAATTATGGTAGGTATTATTGCAACATTACCTCAATCGTTTGCTCAAGAAATTGCTTCAAGTAGCATTATGTTTGTGTTGATTGAGTTGGTAATTTGGTTTGTAATTATCCTGGCCTGTGTAATGCTGGTTATGGCCGTTCGAAAGATTCCGGTTCAGTATGCAAGACGTACGGCTAGCGGTGGATACGAAAAGAATATTTTTGGCGCACGACAGTTCATTCCTTTAAAGTTGAATGCATCTGGAGTAATGCCAATTATATTTGCACAAGCATTAATGTTTGTACCAACAGCTTTGGCAAACTTAGGGTCTATTAAAGATACCGAGTGGGGACAGAGTATGTTGGCAACGTTTAGTGATATCTTTGGATTATGGTACAATGTTGTGTTTGCAGCATTAATCATCATCTTTACATATTTCTATACTGCGATCACCGTACCAACAAATAAAATGGCAGATGACTTGAAGAGAAGTGGTGGTTTTATTCCAGGCATTAAACCAGGAACCGATACCGCTGAATTCTTAGACAGAATTATGTCACAAATTACCTTGCCAGGATCTGTGTTCTTGGCATTGGTAGCAATCTTCCCGGCTTTTGTTGTAAAGCTTATGGGAGTGCAACAAGGATGGGCATTATTCTTTGGAGGTACCTCACTATTAATTATGGTAGGTGTAGCGATAGATACAATGCAACAAATTAATTCATACCTACTCAACCGTCATTACGATGGATTGATGAAGAGTGGTAAAAATAGAAAAGCAGTAGCATAATTATGGCCAAGCAACCCGCAATAGAACAAGATGGAACTATAATCGAAGCATTGTCTAACGCAATGTTTAGAGTGGAATTAGAAAACGGTCACGTTGTTACAGCGCATATTTCAGGTAAGATGCGTATGCATTATATTAAATTGTTACCTGGAGACAAAGTAAAATTAGAAATGAGCCCTTACGATTTAACAAAGGCTCGCATCACATACAGATACTAAGTTATGAAAGTTAGAGCTTCAGTAAAAAAGAGAAGTGCCGACTGCAAGATTGTTCGCAGAAAAGGCAGATTATATGTAATTAACAAAAAGAACCCTAGGTTCAAACAAAGACAAGGATAAGTTATGGCAAGAATCGCAGGTGTAGATATCCCAAAGCAAAAAAGGGGTGTAATCGCGTTAACGTATATCTTCGGAATTGGTAATAGCCGTGCGAAGGATATATTGGAAAAAGCCGGAGTTAGCGAAGACAAAAAAGTAAATGAGTGGAACGATGATGAAATCGGTGCTATTCGTGATGCTGTTGGGTCTTTCAAAATCGAAGGTGAGTTACGTAGTGAAGTGCAATTAAGCATTAAGCGCTTAATGGACATTGGTTGTTACAGAGGTATTCGCCACAGAGCGGGTCTTCCGTTACGTGGACAACGTACCAAGAACAACTCAAGAACCAGAAAAGGAAAACGTAAAACAGTTGCAAACAAGAAAAAAGCAACTAAATAATCACTAGAGATATGGCAAAGTCAAATCCAAAAGCTAAAAGCACAAAAAAACGTAAAGTTAATGTGGACTCTGTGGGTGAAGCACACATCACAGCATCGTTCAACAACATTATCATTTCGTTGACAAATAAGAACGGAGATGTTATCTCTTGGTCTTCTGCCGGTAAAATGGGCTTTAGAGGATCTAAGAAAAATACTCCTTATGCTGCACAATTAGCAGCTGAAGATGCAGCAGGTGTTGCAACGGAAGCTGGAATGCGCAAGTGTAAAGTATACGTAAAAGGACCAGGAAATGGTAGAGAATCTGCTATTCGTTCTATCCACAATGCAGGAATTGAAGTTACTGAAATTATTGATGTAACTCCAATGCCACATAACGGATGTCGTCCAGCAAAGCGTAGAAGAGTTTAATACAACCTTTAACTATATACGATATACGATGTATGAAATTAGTTTATATCATCGTATATCGTATCTTTGCAAACTTAAATTTTAATAAATATCAACCGAAGGAACAGGAAACTAGAGGATTAACGTAAGACCTTAATTTAGTTTCTCCTTCAAAAACAACTAGAAATGGCAAGATATACTGGTCCAAAATCTAAAATAGCCCGTAAATTTGGTGAGGCTATCTTCGGAGAAGACAAAGCCTTCGAAAAAAGAAATTACCCTCCAGGACAACATGGAAATAACCGTCGTCGTGGAAAAAAATCTGAATACGCAATCCAGCTGGCTGAAAAGCAAAAAGCAAAATATACCTACGGTATCTTGGAGCGTCAATTTAGAAATATGTTTAAAAGAGCCACTGCAGCGCCAGGAATTACAGGTGAAGTATTGTTGCAATTGGCTGAATCTCGTTTAGACAACGTTGTATTCCGTATGGGAATTGCTCCTACACGTAGCGGCGCACGTCAATTAGTGAGTCACAGACATATTACAGTAAATGGGGAAAAGGTAAATATTCCTTCGTACCAATTAAAAGCAGGTGATGTTGTAGGAGTTAGAGAAAAATCTAAGTCTTTACAAGCCATTACATCTTCATTAGATAATGCACGTCACGTATACGAATGGATTACCTGGAATGGTGAGAAAATGGAAGGAAACTATGTTTCTGTACCGCAAATGATCCAGATTCCAGAGAACATTAATGTTCAGTCTATCGTCGAATTATATTCTAAATAATAAAATAATCATATTGGTATTTAGCCAAAGGATTTATAGTGTTCTTCAAACTTTTAAATCGCGCAACTAAATAACAATTAAAACGAAGAAAAAAATGGCAGTATTTAGTTTTCAGAAGCCCGATAAAGTTATCATGATTAACTCTACAGATTTCGAGGGGAAATTCGAATTTCGTCCTTTGGAGCCTGGTTATGGATTAACAGTTGGTAATGCACTTAGAAGGGTTTTACTATCTTCTTTGGAAGGTTTTGCAATTACTTCGGTACGTATCGAAGGAGTGGATCACGAGTTTTCTACTATTGCAGGCGTTGTAGAAGATGTAACCGAAATGATTTTGAACTTAAAGCAAGTACGTTTTAAGCGTCAAATAGATGAAATTGATAATGAGACTGTAACCATTTCAGTAAATGGAAATGATCAGTTAACTGCAGGAGATTTCCAAAAATTTATTTCTGGTTTTCAAGTATTGAACCCAGAATTGGTAATCTGTAATATGGAGAAGAAGGTAAACATGAACTTCGAGATTACTATCGAGAAAGGTCGTGGTTATGTTCCTGCTGAAGAAAACAAGAAAGCAAACGCGCCTCTTGGAACTATCTTCACAGACTCTATATACACACCTATTAAAAACGTGAAGTATAGTATTGAAAACTTCCGTGTAGAGCAGAAAACAGATTACGAAAAATTAGTTTTCGAAATCCAAACAGATGGATCAATTCATCCAAAAGATGCCTTGACCGAAGCTGCAAAAACCTTAATACACCACTTTATGTTGTTCAGCGATGAGCGCATTACGTTGGAAGCAGATGAAATTGCACAAACTGAAACATACGATGAGGAATCATTGCACATGCGTCAGTTGCTTAAGACCAAATTAGTAGATATGGATCTTAGTGTGCGTGCTTTAAACTGTTTAAAGGCAGCAGAAGTAGATACGTTAGGAGACTTAGTGTCTTACAATAAGAATGACTTGATGAAATTCAGAAATTTCGGTAAAAAATCATTGACCGAGCTTGAAGAGCTTGTAAATGTAAAAGGACTGAACTTCGGGATGGATCTTTCAAAATACAAATTAGATAAAGATTAATTAATCATATTTTGCTCCTCGATACACGGGTTTGGTAGCAAGATGATAAAACAAATGTCATGAGACACGGAAAAAAAGTAAATCACTTAGGAAGACAAACTGCACATAGAAAGGCAATGTTGGCCAATATGGCATGTTCCCTAATTGAACACAAGAGAATTAACACTACAGTAGCAAAAGCAAAAGCTTTAAAGCAATTTGTAGAACCAATGATTACAAAATCTAAGTCAGATACAACGCACAATCGTCGTATTGTAATGGCACGTTTACGTCAAAAAGATGCTGTAATTGAGTTGTTCCGCGATGTAGCTGTAAAAGTTGGTGACCGTCCAGGAGGATACACACGTATTATCAAGTTGGGTAGTCGTCAAGGAGATGCTGCAGATATGGCAATGATCGAGTTGGTAGATTACAACGACTTGTACAACGCAGGTAAAGCGACTAAGAAAAAATCTTCTACACGTCGTAGCCGTCGTGGAGGTTCTAAAGCAGCCGCAGCGCCAGTAGTAGAAACTAAAGCAACAAAAGAAGAAGAATAAATGAAACTTCTTTATTAGATACTTTAAAAGGGATAAACAGTAAAATGTTTGTCCCTTTTTTTTATATTTGAATAAATTCAAAAATTTATATTATGAAATTAAAAGCTTGCTATCTGTTTGTTTTTTTTATTGGTTTTACTTTTTATTCCTGTGAAAGGAGTGATTTTTCTACTTCTAACGATATCTCTAATTTTACAGCAATTATACAAAATCCAATAGATTTTAATAGTTCTTGTAATTACACTCCTATAACCCCTAGTCCATTCAATGGTAATGTGTTTTATAAAACTACTGGCGGTTATGAGAATGGTAATTACTGTTCCAGTAATAACCCAGACGTTAGATGTTTTGGAACTTTATTGCGAAAAAATTTAATTTATGAGTTTGGTAATTACACAAATAACATTTCTTGTGGAGTTAAATCTACTCCTTGTCCTACTTCAGGATACAATTTCGTAGGTGGTTTTAGTGGAAATGTTCCAATAGAACTGTTTGGTGTTGATTCAGATGCTAGTCTATATACTACTTCAGAAGCAAATTATATTTATCGGGAATTTATGTGTAGAATATTAGACGAGTTTGATACCAGTGCTTCTGAATATTTGGAAATTGACTTGATGATGGGTGATTTTTGTCTCTGTGGAAATCCTGAGATCTTAATACGATATGATATAAGGGTTTATCGGCAAATTTAGTTACATATTCTCTTTTAAGGATAATCCTAATTGATTATCCTTTTTTTTGCTAAAATATTTAGAATTTGTTATTAATTTGGGGATATTTCACAATTTAAAATAAAGTTTTTTATATAAAATTGTTACTTTCTACTGTTGCAATGTTTATTAAAATAGCTTTTACGGCGTAAACTCAGTATACTTACAGCATCTTAAATTAAATGTATACTAAATTAACAAACTCTTTCTCTTTGAACAATGATGTAACGTTGGACGATCTTGAATATACCATACAGTTAGGGTGCGATTTTAGATTTGTGGCTAGACCATTAGCACGGTTTATATTGTAAAATTTAATTGTGCGATTCCGTGTCGGCATGCCTTTTTTTATTGAAATATCACTTTTTTATGCTCCCATTATTGGTCAAGATTTATTTGATTTAGGAGATAGTTAGGGAGTTTTTGTTTATCTCTTTTTTTATAATGCAAAGTTCTATTGAATGAAGCAGAAGTAATCTTACTAATACAAAAAGAGCCTAAGAAAGCTTACAAATTAATTTGTTTAAAACTTATAAAAATACAATTTTAGTAAAAGCTTGAATAAGCGTATTTTTGCAAAACTTTTTTATTGAAAACTATGAAGTACCAAACAAGAAAACCCGCCCTTATTTTATTAGCAGATGGAACTATTTTTCACGGGAAAGCCGTGGGAGGTAAAGAAGGTTCTGCCTTTGGTGAAGTTTGTTTTAATACTGGGATGACGGGGTATCAAGAGATTTTTACAGACCCTTCATATTTTGGTCAGCTAATGGTCACTACCAACGCTCATATTGGAAATTATGGAGTAGTGAATGACGAGGTTGAGTCTGAAAGCATAAAAATAGCAGGCTTAATTTGTAGGAATTTTAGCTATCACTATTCTAGAGCACAAGCCGATGGCTCTTTAGAAACGTTTTTAAATAACAATGAACTGTTGGCAATTAGCGATGTAGATACTAGAGCCTTGGTGAGCTACATTAGAGATAACGGCGCAATGAACGCGGTAATTTCTACTGAAGTAAACAATGTTGAAGGACTTAAGAAACAACTATCTGAAGTGCCAGATATGAATGGTTTGGAATTGGCGAGTAAAGTTTCAACCAAGGAGCCTTATTTCTTTGGAAATGAAAACGCTAGGTATAAAATTTCAGCCTTAGATATTGGTATTAAAAAAAATATACTCCGCAACCTGTCTGAAAGAGATTGCTATATAAAAGTATTTCCTTACAATGCTTCTTTTGAAGATATGAATAGTTTTAATCCAGATGGTTTTTTCTTAAGTAACGGTCCAGGGGATCCGGAGCCTTTAACCGAAGCTATTGAAACCACTAAAAAAATAATTGAAACTGGGAAGCCTTTATTCGGGATATGTTTGGGACACCAGGTATTGGCACTAGCCAACGGAATTTCAACCTATAAAATGCACCACGGTCACCGAGGAATAAATCATCCAATCCTAAATTTAATTACTGGAAAAGGGGAGATCACCTCACAGAACCACGGTTTTGCCATTAGCAGAGAAGAAGCCGAAGCTAATTCCAATATTGAGATAACGCATGTACACCTTAACGACCAAACGGCGGCAGGAATTAGAATGAAAAATAAGCCAGTCTTCTCGGTACAGTACCACCCAGAAGCCAGCCCCGGACCACACGATGCAAGCTACTTGTTTGACGAGTTCGTGGCCAATATTAAGAATTCAAAATAAAAATAATGAACAGTGTCCGTTTGAGCGCAGTTATGAACTCCTTTTACATTCGAAGTTTTAATAGGTTTCGACTGCGCCCAACCAGACACTAGATATAAATTATATAATTCAGCCAATCAACTTAATAACTCAATACCATGAGCATCATCATAGACATTCACGCAAGACAAATTTTTGATTCACGAGGAAATCCTACTGTAGAAGTAGATGTAATTACAGAGCATGGTTATTTAGGTCGTGCCGCAGTGCCTTCTGGTGCATCGACCGGAGAACACGAAGCAGTAGAAATGCGCGATGGCGGAAATGACTACATGGGCAAGGGTGTTTTAAAAGCTGTTGAAAATGTAAATGGAAAGATTGCAGGAACGCTTTTAGGTGTTTCAGTTTTCGAACAGGCTCAGATTGATAAAATTATGATAGACTTAGATGGCACATCCAATAAGTCTAAGCTTGGAGCAAATGCTATTTTAGGTGTTTCTCTGGCGTGTGCAAAAGCGGCGGCGGCTGAACTTGGGCAACCTTTATATCGTTATGTTGGTGGGGTAAGTGCAAAAACATTACCTGTCCCTATGATGAACATTATAAACGGTGGTTCACATAGTGATGCCCCTATTGCATTTCAGGAATTTATGGTGATGCCTGTAAAAGCAAAAAATTTCACACAAGCCATGCAAATGGGTTCTGAAATTTTCCACAATCTTAAAAAAGTACTGCACGATAGAAACCTGAGTACAGCTGTAGGAGATGAAGGTGGATTTGCACCAACACTAGATGGAACCGAAGATGCGTTAGATACCATTGCGAAAGCAGTAAAAAATGCAGGCTATACCTTAGGTGACGATATTATGATTGCCTTAGATTGTGCAGCAGCAGAGTTTTATGTAAACGGGAAATACGATTACACAAAATTTGAAGGTGATAGCGGAAAAGTAAGAACTAGCGAAGAACAAGCATCTTATTTGGCCGAATTATGTGAGAACTATCCAATCATATCAATAGAAGATGGTATGGACGAAAACGATTGGGAAGGCTGGAAATCTTTAACTGAGAAGGTAGGAGATAAAGTTCAATTAGTAGGGGACGACTTGTTTGTGACGAATGTTGAACGATTATCACGAGGAATTAATGAAGGTATCGCTAATTCAATTTTAATAAAAGTAAACCAGATTGGAACGCTAACCGAAACTATTGCAGCCGTGAATATGGCACACAATGCAGGTTACACTTCGGTAATGAGCCATAGAAGCGGAGAAACCGAAGATAATACCATTGCAGATTTGGCTGTAGCGCTAAACTGCGGGCAAATTAAAACGGGTTCAGCCTCACGTAGTGACCGTATGGCAAAATACAATCAATTACTAAGGATTGAAGAAGAATTGGCAGACATAGCATACTATCCTGGTAAAAATGCCTTTAAGGTTTAAGGTATTAATTTATTTAAAAGGAGAGCCTCTTACATACAATTTGTAGGAGGTTTTTTGTTTTGCGATGGTTTAGGTTTTCTCTACTTCAGTTTTAAGGATTATTTAACCTACAAACTAGGTAAATTCCTTAAAAATTAGTGCGATATTTCGTAAATTAGCCTCTTGTTTACTTTCGAACATAAAGTAAATAGTATTCTGAAATTTTAATAAAACCAAAAGCATATATGTCTAAAATAGCCACACTAACAATTGACGGTAAATCGTACGAATTCCCAGTAGTTGTTGGTACCGAAAATGAAGTTGCCATAGATATTAAATCACTACGTGGAGCCACGGGCGGTGTAACCACCCTAGATCCAGGATATAAAAATACAGGTTCTTGTGAAAGTGCCATCACTTTTTTAAATGGTGAAGAGGGTATTTTAAGATATCGTGGGTATTCTATTGAAGAACTTGCCGAAAAGGCAGATTTCCTAGAAGTTGCCTATTTACTAATTTTTGGTGAATTGCCTACCAAAGAACAGTTGAATAAATTTCATAACGATATTAAAGCACAGTCGCATGTAGATGAAGATGTAAAGAAAATATTAGATGGTTTTCCAAAATCTGCGCACCCTATGGGCGTGATGTCTGCATTAACTTCAGCTTTGGTTGCTTTTAATCCTACTTCGGTAAATGTAGATAGTGAAGAAGAAATGTACAACGCTATTGTACGTATTATGGGTAAATTCCCAGTACTTACGGCTTGGGCGTATCGTAAAAGAGCAGGTCTTCCGCTGGATTATGGGGACGATTCTCTGGGCTATGTAGATAATTTTTTAAAGATGATGTTCAAAAAGCCCAATGGTGAATACACGTCGAATAAGACAGTTGTAAATGCTTTGGATAAATTATTGATTTTACATGCAGACCACGAACAAAACTGTTCAACATCTACCGTACGTATTGTAGGTTCTTCACATGCTGGATTGTTTACATCACTTTCGGCAGGAATCAATGCGCTTTGGGGTCCTCTACACGGAGGAGCGAACCAAGCGGTTATTGAAATGTTGGAAGCTATTAAAGAAGATGGAGGCGATACTCATAAGTTCATGAAAAAAGCAAAAGATAAGGAAGATCCTTTTCGTTTAATGGGCTTTGGACATAGAGTGTATAAAAATTTCGACCCACGTGCAAGAATTATTAAAAAATCTGCAGACGATGTATTAGATGCTTTGGGAGTAGAAGATCCTGTATTGGACATTGCCAAAGGATTGGAAAAAGAAGCCTTAGAAGATAGCTACTTTGTAGATAGAAAATTATATCCCAATGTAGATTTTTACTCAGGTATTATTTACAGAGCCATGGGCATTCCTGTTGAAATGTTCACTCCAATGTTTGCGTTAGGTAGATTACCTGGTTGGATAGCACAGTGGAGAGAGATGCGTTTACGCAAAGAACCAATTGGACGTCCTAGACAAGTTTATATTGGCGAAAACCTAAGAGATTTTAAATCGGTTGAAGAAAGATAAATTTCAATTGAATTTTAAGGAAAGCACTTCAGAAATGAAGTGCTTTTTTTATATTTGAAAATATGATTCAATTAAACATTACTAACGAATTTTCAACGCTTAAAGCTGTTGTCTTAGGGCGCGCTAGAGGAACAGGTCCTGCTCCAAGGTTTGAAGATGCCTACGACCCGAAATCTGCCCAACATATTATGGAAGGCACCTATCCTGTGGAGACAGATATGGTTGTTGAAATGGATGCTGTGGCGGCAGTTTTTGAAAAATATAATATAAAAGTTTACAGACCCGAACTTATATCAGATTACAATCAGATTTTTTCAAGAGATATTGCATTTGTAATTGAAGATAAATTTTTTAAAGCCAATATCCTTCCAGATCGAGAACGAGAGTTTGAGGCCATTCAGCATGTGTGGTCACAGGTTCCGGAAGAAAATAGAATTCTATTTCCAGAGGAAGCGCATGTAGAAGGTGGCGATGTTATGCCCCACGGCGACTACATTTTTATAGGTACATATCGTGGCGACGATTATCCAGATTATATTACAGCACGAACCAATATGCAGGCTGTAGATTTTCTTCAGGAAGTATTTCCACATAAAACGGTAAAGAGTTTTAACCTTAGAAAAAGCAATACAGAGGCAGAGAATAATGCATTGCATTTAGATTGTTGTTTTCAACCTATCGGCAAAGGGAAGTGTATTATTCATAAAGAAGGTTTTTTGCAAGAAGAAGAATATCAATGGCTTGTAGATTTCTTCGGAAAAGAAAATTGCTTTCATATAGACAAAAAGGAAATGTATTATATGAACAGTAATATTTTCTCGATTTCTGAAGATGTGATTATTTCAGAAAAAAACTTTACAAGATTAAACACTTGGCTAAGAGCCGAAGGTTTTACCGTGGAAGAAGTACCTTATTTTGAAATCTCTAAACAAGAAGGACTGTTGCGTTGTTCTACATTGCCTTTAATTCGAGTTTAAGCAGGGTACTCCAATTCGTTAAATTTTAAAGAAATAGCCTATTTTTTTGTACTATTGTTTAATATAGTACAGCTACTCCATTGTTATGAAATTTAAAGTACTTTTTACCCTTGCAGTCCTCTCTTTTGTAAGCGGAATTGCCCAACATTCTCCTGCACGCGATTGGAACGAAGAAATGCTCTTTGCTATCAGAAACGATTTTGCAAGACCAACGGTGCACGCAAGAAACCTCTTTCATAGTAGTGTGCTACTATATGATGCCTGGGCAATATTTAACGAGCCGGCCTCGCCAGTGTTACTAGGTAATACATTTCAAGGAGTTATTACACCTTATGATGCTCTGCCAATTCCTGTAAATGCAGAAGAAGCTACTAAAGAAGTAATGAGCTATGCTATGTATAGGCTTATAAGACACCGATTTCAAAATTCGCCTGGTGCTGATGCTATTTTTACAAGAATCCAAAATTTAATGATAAGTTATGGCTATAATGTAAACATTACTTTTACAGATTATAGCACTGGTTCTTATGCTGCTCTAGGAAACTACCTGGGGAGCAAAATGATAGAATTTGGACTACAAGATAACTCCAACGAGATAAATGATTATGCAAATCAGTTTTATGCGCCTGTGAACCCCCCTTTAATTCTAGAAGAGTATGAGGATAATGTAAATATAGATCCAGACCATTGGCAACCACTGGCTTTTGAGTCGTATATAGATCAAAGTGGAAATATAATCCCGGGAGGCATTCCAAACTTTTTAAGCCCAGAATGGGGTGTAGTGAGTCCATTTGCATTGAAAGAAGAAAATTTAGAGATTTTAAATAATGGGAGCATTACAAGTCACATCTACAATAATCCAGGTACACCAACGTATATTCAAGATTCTGCTGCGAATGGGATTGAAGATCCTTATAAATGGAATTTTTCCTTAGTACTTTCTTGGTCTTCTCATTTAGATCCAGAAAATCCAACCCAGGTAGATATTTCACCAGCTGCCTTAGGAAATTTTGATAGCTCTCAATTACCTGAAACCTTCACCGAATATAAAGATTATTACGATTTTACCAATGGTGGAAGTATAGGAAATGGCCACGATATAAACCCTGCAACGGGTATGCCTTATGAGTCACAAATGGTAAAGTTAAGTGACTACGCTCGTGTTTTAGCCGAATTTTGGGCAGACGGCCCTGATTCTGAAACACCACCAGGACATTGGTTTGTAATCTTAAATTATGTGTCTGACCATCCGTTGCTTGAAAAGAAATTTAAAGGAGAAGGCCCCATTCTTTCAGACTTAGAATGGGATGTAAAATTGTATTTAACTATGGGAGGTGCCATGCACGATTCGGCAGTGACCACCTGGGGGATTAAAGGATATTACGATTTTGTTAGACCTATTTCAGCACTACGGTACATGGCAGCTAAAGGACAAAGTACAGATCCAGCACTTGCCAATTTCGACCCGCACGGGCTACCACTTATTGAAAACTTAATTGAAATTATTGAGCTTGGCGACCCGCTTGCTGGACCAGATAATGAAAACGTAGGGGACTTAAAAGTTTTTGCCTGGAAAGGGCCAGATTATATAGAAGATCCTACAGTAGACATTGCAGGAGTAGATTGGATTTTAGCAAAGCGGTGGTGGCCATACCAAAGAGGCACATTTGTAACTCCTCCATTTGCAGGATATGTATCTGGACATTCAACGTATTCAAGAGCGGCTGCCGAAGTATTAACTTTTGCCACCGGAGATGCTTTTTTTCCAGGAGGAATGGGAACTTTTGAAATTGAACAAGACACATTTTTATTCTTCGAAAAAGGCCCTTCAGAACCGTTTATCTTACAATGGGCAACCTATCGTGATGCCTCAGACCAAACAAGTCTGTCGCGTATCTGGGGAGGAATTCATCCCCCGGTTGACGATATTCCAGGGAGAAAATTGGGTGAGCAAATAGGTCTTGATGCTTTTAATCTTGCAGAGGCGTATTTTAATGGTGAAATATTAGGAGTTGACGAAAATAACCTCTTAAATGAATTGGTTTTATATCCCAATCCAGCAAAAACCACAGTCCAAATAGCACATCCAGCTACACTTACCATAGAAACTATTGAAGTGTACGACACGGCTTCTAGAAAGGTGCAAATACTTCAGAATAAAAATAAGATACAGCCTGTTTTAAATATTCATGCGTTGGAGGATGGTCTCTATATTGTAAAACTTCAAACCTCAAGGGGCGTGGTTAGCAAGCAGTTACTAGTGCATAGATAAAGTGACAGCTTCATTTTTCTAACGATGAAAATGTAAGGGGTAGGAGGCATCCCTTTTTATAGCTTATAATTACATAATTGTTGTATGGTTTCTGATGCGCCACATCTTAAAAAAAAGTATTTTTGCAAAATAAATACGCTTCAGCAATGCAACAAATTACCAATACTATTTTAATGATTCGCCCAGTGGCCTTCCGTATGAACGAAGAAACTGCTGTAAATAATTATTTTCAAGAAGATATTGATGAAAAAAACTTCGATATCAATACCAAAGCACAAGAAGAGTTTGATGCATTTGTGGCAAAGTTAAGAGCTGTTGGAGTACAGGTAATTGTAGAGCATGACGATCTTAAAATGGATACGCCAGACTCCATTTTTCCAAATAATTGGGTAAGTTTTCATGCAAATGGCACTGTTGGATTGTATCCAATGTTTGCCGAAAACAGACGTCGCGAACGCAGAGAAGAAATTATAACCCGCTTAGAAAGTGAAGGCTTTCATATAGACGGATTTATGGATTATACTCCCGCCGAAGAGGAAGGCGTTTTTTTGGAAGGAACAGGAAGTTTGTTGCTAGATCGTGTACATAAAATTGCGTACTGTGCCTTATCTCCAAGAGCCAATGAAGAACTGTTTATAGAGTTTTGCGAAGATTTTGAATATACACCAATCGTTTTTACCGCAAACCAGAATGTAGATGGTGAGAGGATGCCAATTTACCATACCAATGTAATGATGGCACTTGCAGAAAATTTTGCAGTAATTTGCTTGGATAGTATAGACGATGCAAAAGAAAAGAAACAACTTGTTTCGGCAATTAAACAATCAAAAAAAGAAATACTAACCATTACCGAAGCGCAGATGCATCAGTTTGCAGGCAATATGTTACAAGTACAGGGTGCCGATGCAACATACATGGTAATGAGTTTAGCAGCTCATAAAAGTTTAACTCAAGAGCAGATAGCACATATAGAAAGACATTGCGAAATTTTGAGTAGTGATCTAACTATTATTGAAACCTGTGGTGGTGGAAGTGCACGTTGTATGATGGCTGAGGTGTTTTTGCCAACAGTTTAATTATTTAATAATTTAGATATTGATTTTAGTGATAAGATATTTTGAGCGCTCACTCCAGAAAATTTTTAACTTAAACTGAAATGTTTTCTGTTTATTTATAGAAGTATTTTATTCAAATTTCAACATATCTTTTTTAAAACTAGATTTTATTTTCAGGCTTTAGCTATTTTATTAATCATTCCATTAAATATAAAATAATGAAAAGGGAGCATAATATACCTTGGAAGATAGCCGCTAAAATTTTAAAAATGATTGCTGAACAAACTATTCTTTTTTAAAATTTTACCACCCCGATTTATATTTTTTTTTAATTTTCATTTCATTTTCAGGTTTTGGCTATTCTATTAATCATTCCATTAAATATAAAATAATGAAAAGGGAGCATGGTATACCAATAGAGTCTTCCCCATAAACCTCTGGGTCTAAAGGTTGCCGTTTGATGGAAGATATTATCTTTATCAATTTTAAACTCTAACCACGCTTCACCGGGGACTCGCATTTCAGCAAAAAGCAAGAGTCGCTTTTCTTTTTTATCGGCCAGAATTACACGCCAAAAATCCAGACTGTCTCCTTCGTAAATTTTATTAGGATGGGTGCGACCGCGACGTAAGCCTACGCCACCAAATAATTTGTCTAAGTAACCTCTAATTTTCCATAACCAATTCCCGTAATACCAGCCTCGTTTACCACCAATACTCCAGATGTTTTCCAGTGCCTTTTCAGGATCTTTCAATTCAATGGTTTGGGCATCCTTCAGACACCCCTGGTCTGGAACTTCTACATATTTTTTTAAATCACTTCTGAAACGTCCACTCACCATACTATCTTTCCAACTGGAAACTACCTGGTTCTGTTTTATCTTTTTAAAAGCTAGGTCAATGGCTTCGGTATAGGAGACAGGTGATACGTCCAACATTTCCTGCAAACGTGTGTCTTTAGTAATTACTTCAACACGCATACTGTCCACTAAATTTAAAGCTAGTTTATACGATGTAGAGGTAACAAAATACAACCAGTACGAAGATAGCTTGGGCGACATAAAAGGAACGTCGATAATTGTCATATGGAGATTTCTACACTTTCCATACTCCAGCATCATTTCTTTGTAAGATAGAATATCGGGGCCTCCAATATCAAAACTATCGTTATAGGCAGCTTCATTTCCCAAGACTCCGGTTAAGTAGGTTAGTACATCCCGAATGGCAATAGGTTGGCAACGGGTTTTTACCCACTTGGGAGTAATCATTAACGGGAGTTTTTCACAGAGATCTCTTATAATTTCAAAAGAGGCACTTCCACTCCCCACTATAATGGCAGCACGAAGTACTGTAAGGTTTGCCACGCCTTCTCCTAAAATATCTTCTACATTTTTTCGTGAGGTAAGATGTTTGCTAAGACTAGTTTCATTTACAATGCCACTTAAATAAATAACCTGTTTGCATTGTGTATGTTTTAAGTAAGCATTAAAATTTTTAGCCGAAATTTCTTCTTTTTCATCAAAGTCGTCCGTAGAAGCAGACATAGAATGAATTAAATAATAGGCAGCATCTATATCTTTAGGCAGTTTTTCTGGCTGAACTTCTTCAAGAAAATCAATCTCTACTATTTCTATTTTCTTCTTTAAATCTTCAGCAATAGAAAGCCTGTTGGAATCACGTACCGAACATACAATCTCGTGTCCTTCTTCTAAAAGCAAAGGGAGTAAACGCATTCCAATATAACCGTTGGCACCAGTAAGTAAAATTTTCAAAATCAAGTTATTTTGTTTAAAGATACGAGTCGGTTATTAAACAAATATAGACTTTATCAAAACTTTAATTTTGCTCCCTCTGGTTTAGTATCTTTATATAACCTAAATAACTAGTATGAAAATATTAAAATCTGTTTTAATTGTTGTGGGCGTAGTGTTAATTGGTTTCGGATTGTACAATGCTTTTGTACCACAAGAAGTGTTGGATATAGGTCCTTTAGAAGTTTCAACAAAAGAAGGAATGAGCAACCAAACTATAGGAATGATAGGAATAGGCATTTTGGCACTTATCGCTGGTGCGTTTATGAGAAAAAGGTAATGTGTGGTTTTTAATTAGGAACAGTAGAAAGAAAGAAAGAAAAGCCTCTATTCGAAAATATGCTATCCTACATATCTTCCAGCCTGGTGGGTGTAGTTTCGGCTTTTGCAGCCAAGAGCTTATTCATAAAATTATGGGTTGCTTTATCTTTAGCTTCAATTTTTATAAAATAATTATCCTTGTAGATGCTGTATTCTTCAGCCTTCCCTTTGTACAATACCAGTTTGTAATAGGGAATTACTAATGCATAACTTTCTAACACACTTCTGAAACCTAAAATAATTCCATTAGGGCGCATTTCAATATTACATTGATTACGGTTGTTATCCAGTAGTAAAAGGTTGTTTATTTGGACGCTCGTCTCCGTAATAATTAATTTTGAAGATCCTATACCGCGCATGCTAATTCGTGTGGAAAGTGGAAAAGGCTTACCTACTTCGGCATCAATTTTTTGATTTACTTGTTTGTTGTTGTAAGAAACGTTTACGAGCATGCTATAGAAATATTAATGACCGTTTAGTGGTTTCAGACTTATATAATGGTACTTAATAGTTCCTAAATGTTCTACTTCTAATTCTTTGGATTTGAGCTTTGCCCAATCAAAATTTTGCGCAACTGCTTTTCCTTTATACTGCTCTAAAAGCGAATCTGAAATTAGCAAATATTCGTCTATAGGTACCCCGTTTTTTAATAATCTGTGTGCAGTAATTACATCTTCTCCCATTAATTTTATATGGCTACCTATTTGCACCATGCCGATTTCTGCACCATAATGAAGAATGATTTTAAGCCCAAGCATTTCTGGAAATTCTACATCTTTGTGCTTATCCTTAAATTTTTTAAGCAATACATCCATTCTTTCATAAAACTGAGTATAAAACAGTTTGCATTGGTCTACCAACGCTTTAAATGGAGGTAATTCTCCTTTTTTAAAGAATAACACAGCATCTCCTTCAATTTCTGAAACCTTTAATTCTATTTCATTACTATAAATAATCTCATTGAGCAATGCAGGGATTACCTGAGAGCTTACTTCAATATCTACAGAACGCATAAATTCGGTAAATCCACTAATGTCGGGGATACAAATAAGGGCTGGACTCGCTTTCATGGTTGTTTTTATAGTCGAAAGATACAAAGCCCTTGTTAGTATACAAACGAGATTAACATACCATTGATTTTTTTCCGAAACTCTTGCTAAGCACAGCTTTTTTTTGAAATATAACTATCTTTACCCCTTAAATCAATCCCATGAATTTGCAGGAAAATTTAGTACAGCACATAAGAAAAGCCGTTACCGAAAATTACGGAGTTACTTTAGATACCATAGAATTTCAAGCCACTCGTAAAGATTTTGAAGGCGATGTAACCGTGGTAATTTTCTCGATGTTGCGTTCAGTTAAAGGAAATCCTGTGCAAATTGGAGAAACCGTTGGTAACTATTTGGTATCCAATGTAGCTGAGGTTTCAAAATACAATGTAGTAAAAGGCTTTTTGAACCTAGTGTTGAGCGATGCCTATTATCTAGATTTTTTCAGAAATATTCAGGATTTTTCTACTTTCGGAAAAACTCCCGCAACTTCAGATGCCATAATGGTGGAGTATGCTTCTCCTAATACCAATAAACCCTTGCACTTAGGGCACGTTCGGAATGTGTTGTTGGGCTATTCGGTAGCCGAAATTTTAAAAGCTGCGGGCAAAACAGTGTATAAAACACAAATCATTAACGACCGTGGTATTCACATTTGTAAAAGTATGTTGGCATGGCAACGCTACGGAAATGAAGAAACACCGCAGTCTTCCGGATTGAAAGGCGATAAATTGGTTGGAAACTATTACGTTAAATTTGATCAAGAATATAAGAAGGAGGTTGCTACACTTGTTGAAAAGGGAGCTACCGAAGAAGATGCAAAAACCAAAGCTCCTATTTTAGCAGAAGCCCAGGAAATGCTCCGTAAATGGGAAGCCGGAACTCCTGAAGTGGTAGCCCTTTGGAAAAAAATGAACAACTGGGTCTACGAAGGTTTTGATGCGAGTTATGAAAGTATTGGTGTAGATTTTGACAAAAATTATTACGAAAGCCAAACCTACTTGCTAGGAAAAGATTTTATAGAAACGGGATTGGAAAAAGGGGTGTTCGAGAAAGATCCAGATGGTTCTGTCTGGTGCGACTTAACCAATGAAGGTTTGGATAGAAAAATTGTACTCCGTAGCGATGGTACAGCTGTGTATATGACGCAAGATATTGGTACCGCTATACAACGTGTAAAAGATTATCCAGATGTTAACGGAATGATTTATACCGTTGGAAACGAACAGGAATATCACTTTCAAGTGCTGTTTTTAATATTAAAGAAATTAGGTTTCAGTTGGGCTGAAAATTTATACCATTTAAGTTACGGGATGGTAGATTTGCCTTCAGGGAAAATGAAAAGTCGTGAAGGAACTGTGGTAGATGCAGACGATTTAATTGATGATATGGCGACTACTGCCAAGGAAATTTCAGAAGAACTGGGCAAGATAGACGATTTTTCAGCAGAAGAGAAAGCACAATTATACAAAACCATTGGCTTAGGAGCTCTTAAATACTACATCTTAAAAGTAGATCCTAAAAAACGAATCCTTTTTAATCCTGAAGAAAGTGTAGATTTTCAAGGAAATACAGGGCCATTTATTCAATATACGTATGCGCGTATACAATCTATCTTAAGAAAGGCTGCTTCAACTCCCCTCAGCAAGCGAGATATGGAAACCTCAGTAAGTTTACAAGAAAAAGAAAAGGAACTTATAAAAATTCTGCAACAGTTTCCAGATGCCATTCAACTGGCAGCCAGTAATTATAGTCCAGCGTTAGTGGCAAACTACACCTACGATTTGGTAAAAGAGTTTAATTCTTTCTACCAAAACGTGCCCATTTTTGGTGCCAAAGATGCTTCTGAAATAGCCTTTAGAGTTTCGTTATGTGATGCCGTAGGAAGTGTAATTAAAACAGCTTTTTCTTTACTTGGGATTCAGGTGCCAGATAAAATGTAGTGTAAGTTTTAACTAGAATAATAATTGCAATGAGATATTAGGTGTTAGCCCTAGCGAGTATTCATCTACACGGCGAATGGTGGGAACACCCTCACTAGTTTCCAAAATATAGTATCTATGTAAGGAATTGTTTCTATTAAAAATATTAAGCACGGCTAGGTTAATTTTTCCTCTAAATGTATCGTCCAATTTAACTTCATACGAAGCCGAAAAATCACTTCTAAAATAACTAGGTAAGGTTTTATTGTTTGGAGAACTGAAATTTATCATCGAAACACTATTATTCGTGACGATAGCATTTTCAGCAATAGGCGAGGTGTAGGGCAAGCCGCTTTTAAAAGTATTTCCCAGCGAAAAACTGAAATTTTTATAGTCGTAAGACCCCGCTAAGGTTAGGGAGTGATTGCTGTCCAAATTGTTTCTAAACGTTGTAGGTTGTACTTCAGGAAAGGTGTATTTGTTATCTTGATAGGTGTAACTTACCCATACATTGGCTTTCTTTATTTTTTTGTTGAGCGAAACTTCGGCTCCTTTTACAGCATATTCGCCTGTAAAATTGCTATCCAGTAATTGGTTTTTAAAACCAAGATTTGCTGTATTTATATTTTCAACGTTTTTCAAGAAAAATTCTGTGGAAATAATCCAGTTATTTTGGCTGTAATTTAAACCCACTCCCAACTGTTTGCTTTGTAAAATTTTATTGTTTTCGAAATCTGCTAGCAACCAATCCCGGGTCTCAACTCCTAATAAATTGTTTCGAATATTCACTGTTTGATACACAGCCTGGTGTTTTAATTCACCAGATAATGTTGCGCGCCAACTAGAACTCAGTTTTTGATCTATATGAAACCTAGGCTCTATAAAACTTTCTGAAGAATTGGTATACCGTGTAAAGCGAAGCCCTGAAGAAATAGACGTAGTTTCGTTAAATAAACTAAAGTTACTTCCCGCAAAAAAAGCATTGGAAAACAGGCTGTTTTTTTCGGTTTCAATTGTTTGGCTGTTGCTATTTGTTGCCGCATTAACAATCTCAGTATCGGTATATTGATAGCCACCCGTGAGGGTAACGTGTTCAGTAACTTTATATGAAACATCTGCTTTAACGCCTTTTTCGTTAACTTTATTTTGGTTAGAAGCAAGCAGGGCTAGATCTACATTATTTGTAAATTCACTTCTGTTATAGCTGCTTTGGTACATTGTAATTTTTGAAATAAACGGAATAAAACCACCCCAATTTCGCTTCCATGAAAATCCATTGGTAGTACTTTGTTGTTCTAATTCGCTTTCTAATACTGAAGAATTTTCCGCTGCGATAAAACGTTCGGTAAACTGTAATTTGTTGTCTATGGTAAGAAAATGATAACTTACCTCATCACGAGGTGTAATTTTCCACAAGGCTTTTACAGAAACATCAAAAAAGTTGAAAGCTTCATCGGTTGAGCGCACCCCTGCGGTTGTATTATTTTGCAGGTTGGTCACCACTGTATTTTGAAAAACTTTACTAAAAAACTCATTATACACGGGGTTTCCAATTCCAGTATTTATAGAAGTTCTACCAGAGATAGTTAGTAAAAAATTTTCAGACACAGGAATCTCTCCATAGGCGTTAGCACTTGTTAAGTTTATCCCTAATCCACCTTGAAAGTTTTCGGGGATTGCATTGTTAGATTCTAACGCAATGACTCCAGAAGTTCCTTCTCCATACCGCACATTTGTTCCATTTTTATAAATAGTAACGTTCTTAGTAAGGTTAGGATTAAAGGCAGAAATAAGCCCAAAAAAATGCCCGGTTTGGTACATTCTAATATCGTCCCATAGTATTAAGAATTCGTCCGATGTTCCACCACGAACGTTGAGGTTGGCTGCCGTTTCATCTGCACTATCAATTCCTGGTAAGGCTTGAGCAATCTGTAACACATCGGGTTCAATAAGGCTTGGCAAAATGTCGAAATTTTTATTGGAAATAGTAGTGGCGCCTTCTACATTTCTTGAAATACCTTTGGTAATAAAATCGCTTAAAACAACTTCTGGTAAATAGGTGAAGCTTTGTGAAACATACACAAACGGGCATTTATTCTGAAGGATAAGATCTTGAGCATGAATGGTACGTACTAAAAATCCATTTATAAGGATGCGAATAATTTCAGTTTCGGGAATGGCTTCGATTGTAAAATTCCCACCACTATCGGTTGTTGTGGTTTTGTTTGTGGTAACTATTTCGGCATTGGTTATGGGGAAACTACTTTCGGTTTCTATTAAAATGCCACAGACCGATATTTTTGTAGCTTCTTGTACTTGTACTGCAATATAACGCTCGTTAATTTGTGTAAACTGAAGATTTCCTGAAACAGAAAGTTCGTCTAATGTTTCCTGAAGTGTGAGTGCTTTTTTGGGTTTTGCGACTTCAATATTTTTTAAATCTCTTCGGATATATGAAAATTTTACATCGAAGGATTTTTCAACTTGTTTTAGCGTTTTTAAGAGCGGAAACGTTTCAACTTGAGTTTGGGATGCAACTGAAAATGTTACAAAAAGTGAAAGGAGTAAACACCAAAATAACTTCTTATTTTGAAGTATTTTTAGGTGAAATAATGATACTTGTTTCGCTTTCAATAGTATAGGTTAATCCTAATGGAATGGTGATAGTTTGTAAGGCAGCTTCTAAATCTTTGTGTGTGTAGCTCCCAGTATAACGTAAAGTTACATCAATATTTTTGGTTATTACAGTAGTATTGTAAGTGGTTTCAAAATCGTGAAGCACATCGGTAATACGAATATTGTCGTAGCTGCTTTCATTAGCAATCCAAATAGGTTTATTGGTGAAAATTTCAGCTATTTGCAATACTCCATCTTTTAGGGTGGCGCTTTTACCTTTGGCTAATTCTATGGTTTTGTTGTTATGTGTTACGGCTACCAACCCTTCAAAACACCTAACACTGAAATTTTCACCATTTTCTATAACGTTAAATTGTGTCCCAAGAACTTCAACGGTACCCAGAGTAGTTTGCACGGTGAATTTTTCACCTTTGGCAACCTTAAAGTAAGCTTCACCAGTAAGCTTTAATTCTCTCGATTTTCCCCAATTATTTTCATTAAAGGATAATTCAGAATTCCCATTAAGTAGTACTTCCGAACTATCTGGTAAGGCTACAGATTTGGTTTCAGCTACTTGGGTGGTAACTGTTGTAGGTAATGAATTTATAAATACATACGATGCTGCAAGTATGGCTAAGACGGCGGCAACTTTCAGCAAGAGTGGTAAGGTTCTTACTTTGGAAGTTTTTTTCGTTTTTGTAGCTAGTTTTTCTTTTACATCTTGTAATCCGGCTTCTGTATTAAAAGAAGGAATTTCAATTTGTTTGGCATAGCTATCAATTTTTTGGTAGGCAGCAAACTCAGGAAAGGTTTCCAGAATAGTCAAATCTTCGGCGGTATGTGTGCCGTTAAGCCATTTGTCTAATAATCGCGTGTCCATAATTGCTTGCTTCTAGTTGTTAAACAGTTATCTCCTTTTTTTACTACCTTCTACGTATTAAATTTTTTCTACGGTTTTTCGTAATGCCTCCAGCGCATCGTGAATTCTTTTACTCACTGCTTTGTCCGATATATTCAATATTTCGGCTATTTCTCTGTATTTTTTTCCTTCTACACGGCTTAATAGGAATGCTTCTCGTTGTATTTCGGTTAAATTGGCGATAGCATTCTGTAGTTTTTCGCCATATTCTTTTTCTTCCAATAAAAACTGTGGAGAATGTTTTTCTACTTTTGGCAGATGACTTTCTACATATTTTAAAACTACTTTCTTATGTGCTACGGTATTTAAAAACAAGTTGTTAGACACGGTGTACAGAAAAGATTTAGCTTTTTGTGGGCTTACTTTTTTGCAATTTTCCCATAATTTAATGAAAGCCTCCTGCGCCACATCGTACGCTTTATCGGTATCGCCACATTTAAAATAGATAAAATTTCGAATGGTTTGAGCGTGCTCTCTATAAATTTTGTCGTAGGTGCGTTCTTCGCAAACATGTTTTTTTTCTTCCATAGCTAGCTGTAAACATATAGAAAAAATAAAATATAAAAACTAGGTAGTAATTTTTCTCGTAAGTTGTTATAGTTGTAAGGCACAGTTTTAGAACGAGCTATTCTTTGCTAAATTTTGTTTCGAATTTTTGAAACAAAGGGAACTGAATTGCTATGATAAAAATTCGGTTGGTTAATGTGAAAGCCCACCTTACAATTTATTTTGTGGGTGGGCTTTTTTAATTTGCTGAATTCTAATTGAAGAATTTATATCCTATGATTTTATCTTTATCCTTTGCAACATCTATAACTACAAGGTAATTTAATTTATATCCATCTTCAAACAATAAGTAACTTTGGAACTGATAAATTCTTCCAATTTCATCTGTTTCTTCTGCAATACCAAAGGGGAAATATCCTTTTACGCTACCGTGTTTTTTTTCTGTTTGTGCTAGTCCGTTTTTAATGTTTACAGCAATAGACTTAGGGATTTCTGCGTTGTTTTTTAATTCGTCCATTTTATCGAAGTTTTTAGCTACAATGCGTTGCGAAAAATCCTTAAATACTTTCACTTTATGACTAATGGGCGCAAGTATGTCCATTTTATAGTAATAAGAGGCTGTATCTTTATGTTTATTTACAAGAAATACTTCAATGTCTGTATACCCCTCCTTTTCATCTTGAGTAAGTGCATCGTAGACTAAGAGCGCCGTGTTGGATGTAGTCACGGATGGTGCGAGTGAATCTATCATTTCACTGTTTTCTATCACCACATTAAAAGTGGTGCGTTTCTCACTTTCATTAGATACAAAACTCTTTGAATAGGATACATCGCCACTATATACTTCGGCAATATCGTCTAGTACTTTTTTTTCGGTTTCTGAAGCGCAGGAAAGTAATAGTAGCACTCCCAGAATTGTAATAATATGTTTCATAATATGGCTATTTGGTTAAACTGTATTCAATTGCTGTGCGAACTAAGCCGGCGGTATTTCTAACGCCGGTTTTAATAAGCATATTTCTACGGTGTGTTTCTACAGTGCCAAAACTGATAAAGAGTTTGTCTGCAATTTCTTGGGTAGTACATTCGTCTAAAATAAGTCGGAGTACATCTTTTTCACGTCTTGAGAGGGTGGGAAAGGGACTTGTTATTTTTTCACTCCCGTTTTTAAGGACACTGTTTAAAACAATTTCGTTTACAGTATCGTCGAGATACATTTTATCTTGGTGTACTGTTTTTATAGCATCAATTACTTCGTCTTGTCCTGCATTTTTTAAGACATAACCTTTGGCGCCATTATTTAGCATTAGTTTTATAAGACTACTTTCTTTATGCATGCTTATAGCTACAATTTTTAAATCTGGATTGTCTTTTAATAATTGTTTACAGGTTTCTATGCCATTAATTCCTGGCATATTAATGTCTAATAAAACTACATCTACCTGTTGTTTTGGAATTGCAGCTATACTTTCTTCTCCGTTTAAAGCGGTGCCAACTACGTTGATGTCTGTTTCATCTTTTAATAGTAATTGCATTCCGTCTATTACCATTTTGTGATCGTCTACTATAAATACATGTATCATGTGGTTGGGATGTTAATGGTTAATGAAGTTCCGTTATTGGGTTGCGTGTCCCAGTCTATGGTGCCATCCAGATACGCAACTCTACTATGTATGCTTTTAAGTCCGAGACCACCTTTGGCAACGGCTTCTTGAAGATTAAAACCTTTGCCATCGTCTTCAATAAGCAAATTTATTTCTTGTTTATGCCCCACCAACTGGATTAAAATATTCTTAGCATGCGCATGCTTACGAATGTTTGAGATAATCTCCTGCACCAATCTGTAAATCATTATTTCTTTTGTGGATTCAATTTTTTCTGGAAGATTTGTTATTTCTACTGTTACGTCATACCCTTGTTCTTTTAAATAGGTTCCAACATCCTCAATAGCGCCCTCTAGGCCCGAAAGACTTAAGGCGTGTGGCATCATATTATGCGAAATTCTACGTACTTCTATGCAGGCTTCATCAATTAAATTATTGGTTTTTTCGGTAAGATTTAATTTGCTTAACTGTTCAATTTCATTCTGTATGGTAGTAAAATGGGCTTTTACCGTACTTAGCAATCCGCCTAAACTGTCGTGTAAGTCTTTGGCAATTCGTAATCGTTCTGCCTCTTGTCCTTCAATCATGCTGTTCATTGCTAATAGTTTGTTTTTTTGTTGGAGCTCGGTAATTTTTTGTTGGTGAAGGGCTTCGGTTTGTATGGCCAATTTGGTTTTATATTGCATCCTCTTGCGCAAGAACAAGATAATAACTATGGAGAAGATTGCCAAAGTGATCAAGCCAATAAGGATATTTCGTTTTAACCTTTTTTCCTTCTGAAGGATTTCTTCCTGTTCTTCTTGTTTTTTGTTGAAATCGTACTGCATTTCAATTTGCGTAAGATTTTTGATGGTTTTTTCATTAATAATTGAATCTCGTGCTACAGTAAATAACTCAAAATTATTGAGCGCTTTTTCAAAGTCACCTTTCCGTTTATAGGCGTCGTATAAACATTCACAGGCTTTAGACATTAAATCTGGGACTTTAATACTATTAATAAGATTTTTAGCTTTTTCACAATCTGCTATGGCGAGATCAAACTTTCCTTGATTGATATAAAGAATACCACGTTCTGGTAAGGTCTCTGCAATACCGCTTTGATAATTTTTTTCTTCAAAAGTGACAAGCGCTTCATTTAAACTTGCCATAGCTTTTTCGTCTTGATTCAACTTTACAAATGCAGTACCAATATTAAGATCGGTAAAGGCCACCGAAATAGGAGAAGCGCCTCCTTTTATTTTAAGTGCTTTCCCTTCCTTAAAAGCCTCCAAGGCGTCTTCTTCACGACTCATTTTTAGTAATAAATTCCCTTTATTACTGGTAATAACTCCTGCTGCTCTTACATCTCCCATAGCCAGAGCAGCTTCGTTTGCAATGTTGTAATAGACGAGTGAGGTTTCATAATCTTCAGTCTTATTGTATAAATTGGCAAGGGAATTTGCGAGTACAAAATTTTGTCCTTTTTGCTTCTTTTTTTCTGCTTCGGTTAAAGCAGTTGTGTCTATTTTGTCCAGTATTTCTCGTGCTTGCATGGTGTACACAATAGATTGAGAAACTGCATCTTTTTGGCTGGAAATGCCTCCTTTGGTAGCTAAAATACCTGAACGCACAAAAGGTAATTTTCCCTCTGGTACATAGGTGAGAGACTTATCTAAATAGATGTTAGCAGAGTCTAATTGTGCGTTAAAAAAGTAATAGTTTCCTAAAGAATAGTATGAATTTGCAAACATTTCGGCATCGTCACGTTCTTTAGAGATTGCTATAGCATTGTCTATTAATTTTTTTGTAGATTTTATATATCTGTTCTGTCCAGCGTTGGATGTTAGGATCTTGATAGCTTCCATGTTTTTTTCCATCGAACCAACAACCTGAAGAATAGAATCGACCTTTTTTTGGTTTATGGGTTGCCGCTGGCTATATATAGACACGCAAAAAAACAGCGTAAAGCAAATGGCAAAAAGTGGATAATGAACTGTTAATTTCACAAACTAAATAGGAGGTTGGTTAGGTATTTCGAAAGTACGCGTGTATTTTCTGATAACGTGTATGATTTCTACCACTACACCAAACTATATGAATTCATAGAGGGTAAATTCCTACAAATTAGACAATAGGAATACGCACAGTTACTGTTGTTCCTCGATTTATTTCAGAATCCCAATCTATAGTACCGTCCAAATATTGAACACGACTATTTATATTTTTAAGTCCAAGACCACCATTTTCTAGTTGTTCGGCATACTTAAAACCAATACCATCATCCTCTACCAAAATGGTTAATTCATTTTCGTGATGTATAAGCTGAATAGTAACTTGAGTTGCTTTGGCATGTTTGCGAATGTTAGAAAGCAATTCCTGAAGCAGTCTATATAACATTACTTCCTGAGTTGGTTCTAAGGTTTCTGGCAGATTAACAAATTCTACATTGGTTTCGTATCCTTCTTGCTGAAACTGAAGTCCAAGGTCTTCAACAGCCCCTTTAAGGCCAGAAATACTAAGGGCTTGCGGCATCATATTATGAGAAATTCTTCGTACTTCAACGACAGCTTCATCTATAAGTTTGTTAGTTTTATCGGCAAGGTTTATTTTTTCAATTTTCTTAAATTCATTTTGAATGGTAGTAAAATGTGCTTTTACAGTGCTAAGTAAACCGCCCAGGCTATCGTGTAAGTCTTTCGCAATACGCAGTCGTTCTGCTTCTTGTCCTTCAATCATACTTGTAAGTGCTAGAAGCTTGTTTTTTTGCTGTAATTCAGTAATTTTTTGTTGCTGAATAGCCTGTGTTTGTTTCGCAATGGTTTTTTGGGAGGAGAGCCGGTATCTAAAAAATAAGAAGAGAAGTAGTGCCAGAATTCCTAAGCCAATTAAACCATAGCGGGTTACTTTTTTGTGACGCGTTTGTTTTTCCAGTTCTAGTTGCTGGGCAAGAATTTTGCGTTCTTTTTTTTCGGTTTCGAATTCAATTTCGAGCTCTGCTATGTTGCGCTTCATTTTTTCTGAAGTCAGACTGTCTTGTAGAAACCCTTGTAATATTTTATAATCGTAGGCATCCTTATAGTTGTTAGTTGCCGCACTCATTTTGGTAAGTGTTGCATAAATGTCGATTAAATGTGATGGCTTATCTACAGTTTTGAGTTTGGTGACGGCATTTTTAAGGTACGGTATTCCTTTCTCGGGAATTTTATTGGCTTCATATATATTGGCCAAAGCAATTGTTGTTGAAATATATGAGTTCATGCTATGTAGGCTATCGCTTATATGAATGGTCTTCTTAAGCAATGGAATATTCTCTTTGCTCATACGCTTTTTAAACAGTGCCTCAATAGGCATATGACCAGCTGGGGTGTTGGCATGAGCTTCCTCGTAATGTTCAGAAAGTATTTGTGTGAATTTTGCCAACTGCTCCGGTTTGTCCACTTGAGTATAAAAATCGAGAATCATATACAAGTGAAATCGTTTCTGCGGTACATTGGGCGCATCTTTTACGAGGTCGTAAATTTTTAAGAGATACATTTCTTGTGTATCATAATCTTGAAGAGAATTGTACACGGCAGCTTTCGCATTGTAGAAATTTGCCAATAGGTCACGATGTTCTTCTTTAAGCACTAATTCTTCTACGCTATTGAGATACTGAAGGGCAAGATAGGGTTGGTTTTTTTGGTCGTAGCTATAGCCCAAAGAAAAAGTATAAAAGATATACCGCTCTTCATCTTTAAATTTTTCGGCTAATTCTATTGCTTTTGTTTTTAGGACAATGGCTTCATCTAGATACCCACTTCTCGATAAATTTCTTGAATAGGCTTCATACAAAATAAGTTTGGCATAATCTGTAGTATCTTTTTGAAAGAAATATTCGAATAATGGTGTAGCTTCTTCTGAACTATTTTTTAAGACCAAGCTGTCTCCTAATTTATAATATAGGAGACTCAGTTCTTTTTGAGATTTGTTTTCTAAAGTTGTAAGAACCTTATCTATTTTATCTTTTCCGAAGTTTTGAGCAAACAAAAATTTGGGTTGACACATTAAAAAGAAGGTCAACCCAAGTACTAAAATGTTGTGTTTTGATGTAATTTTCACAAAGAAAAGATAGTAATTTATTTTGAAGCGTTAGTTAACGTGTTTTCATTTTTACTACTATTGAAAAATCCCCTTCGCTCAAACCTTCGGCTCCAGCAACCCCTATTACAACTCTGTAGGGTCTGTTTATGGCAACTAAATTTGTAACTGTTCTTGTATGGTCTTGTGTTTTTCCACGAACAGGACGGTCCATTTTATGAGCAGCTTCACAGCGTATACAGCGTTCCAAATTAGGAACCAATCGCATATTGTCTACTCCAATTTCATAAGCATAAATACTCATATTTTTACTTTTGTCATTTGGGACAACTGTGACTTCCATTTCGCTATATTTTGGTATTACTCCAGTAAAAAACACATGTTTTCCTGTAAATTTTTTCTTCTGTGTTTCTGGAAAACAAGCATTTTGGCTGCTCCACGCCCAAGAAAGATCATCCAGGATAACCCCTTCATTTAAAGTTGCAGTATAGGAGATTTCTCCATTGGGTACAGGTGCTATTTCGTAAACTTTGGGTTGTGCTGTCATTGTGAAAAACGGAGCTAGTAGTAAAAGGGTGAGTAAATATTTCATGAGTATTAGATTTAATGATTATAGTAAAAGGGCTGTCTTTTATAACAGCCCTTTTAAAGAGAAGTTAATTACTTAGCGTTAATGCGGTACTTAAATTTATTTCCAACAGATTGGTTCTTCATAGAAACTATGATAATTTTTCCCTTTACACCACGTAGGTTAAAAACCTTTGTTTTTCCATTTTTTCCATTAGGGAAAATGTAAGAGGTCTTTTGGGTAGTGATTCCGTCTTTTCCTTGCACGCAAATTACCACTCCTGTTTTTGCTTTTCCATCGTATTTATTAATGGTAAGTTTTACATTGTTGTTGAATGAAGGGTGTGTTACAAACGTTCTTTTTGTTTGTCCTGTAATACTTCCGCTTTCATTACCACCATCTATTTCTAAATACCTTGGGCCAATATTTGCACCACCGTTAGATGCAATCCAGTTCCATCCGTTTTTTATAGGTTTTATAGAAGCTTTAAAAGGATTTAGCGTAATATTTGGTTTCCAGGGACCATACTTTTGCCAGGTTGCTTTAGCTAATTTGGCTCCTTGATTACAGTTCTGTGCTTCCGCAGTAAAAGTGAAAGCGAATAATGCGATGCTTACGAATAGGATTATTTTTTTCATGATTTCTAATTTAAGATTAATGTTTAGTTGTTTTAGTTTCTAACTTTTGCATCCATAGAATAGCTGAATGTGTTTCCTACAGAGATGTTTTTAAGTTCTATTTTTAGTTCTCGGCTCGTGTTTACATTTATTACCATTTCATTATTTGGTTGGCTCCTTTCAAAGGTATCACTAGAGTATTCTACCCAAGAACTTCCATTTTTCTTCCATACACGAACAGTTCCACGAGCATTTCCAGATGTTCTTTTAATAATTACTTTGGTCTTGTTGGTACAAGATGCATTGGTGTAGATCGTCTTTTTTGTTTGCCCTACTAAGCGTCCCGTTACTTTACCACTTTTAGAAAGATTACTGGTACTTCCGGTAGCTTTCATGCTATACTTAAATTTGTTGCCAACCGACTGGTTTACAATTTCTACCTTAATGTTTTTTCCGTTTACACCAGGAATAGTTTTGCTCTTTTTGGGTGTGTCACGACCGTTTTCAAAAATTATTCTGCCCTTAAAGCTTCCGTTTGCATAAATGTTTACTGTTGTTTTAGCTTTACCACCCGTTTTGTTTATTTCTACTTTTACTGAATTTGAAGTAGCTCTAAATTCAATTTTTGCTGGTCCGGCAGCCATTACAGTTCCACTTCTAGACTTAAGTGTACTACTACAAGATTGCGCGGCACTGTTAAATCCAAATGCTACAATTGCGATTGCGAGTAGTACCATTTTTGCTGTGTTGTTGATGTAATTTTTCATGATTTGAAATTTTAATTATTAATTGAGATTATTATTTTTTGATACTGCTAAACTACTACGAGATACTTGTCTGGGTATCAAAGAAAACGGTGAGAGGTTCAAAATGTATGAATTCCTGTAGTACTCCCTTAATTCATATAGTGTGCTGAAATACAGTATGTTGTTTAATAAAAAAAAAGCACGTCTCTAAATGTTAGACACGTGCTTTAAAGGAGTTTGTTAAGGTCTGGTAATTACTTAGCAGCAATTGTAAATTGTGCCTTTTCGCCACTGTTTTTTAGAGAAATACTTAGTACTTTGCCTTTTACATTTTCCAACGTAAATTGTTTGAAAGTATCGCCTGCTGCCATGCTATAACTCTCCAGATTCTCAGTCATATTGGTTTTGGTATGTGCACAAATAACAATTTCTAGCCCCGTAAGATCTTTGGCACCTTGTATAGTTATCTCCATAGTTTCCTTAGGCGCCATATAAGTGACGTACGTTTTTTTCTTATTCTTTTTTATAGTTCCTTTTTTGGCTTTTCCTTTGGTAGAAAGTAGCTTAGGGGTATTGCTTTTAAAACTTAAGCTACCTAAGGATTTGGTGAGGTTTCCTTTTGCCGAATCAAAGCTAGATGTTAAAGATTCTGGATCGTTAAGTGCATTTTCAAGAGTTAGATTTGCCCAAAGTCCTTCAATTTGTTTAAAGTCTTCGCTACATTTTTGGGCATGTAGGCTAAACGTGAGACCGAATAAAAATGTTAGGAGCGCTGCTGTTTTCATGATAATTTTTTAAAGTACATCACAAAACTAAGGCGAGTTAATGGGTTGGGTATCAAAGAAAACTAGGAGAGATGCAGAATGTATGAATTCTGTGAGAAGTATCTTTTGAATACAAAACCAAAAACAATTTCTATCAATTAAGATGACAGCAATGGCAACTTTGTAGGTGTTTATATTATTCTGAAGAATCCTTCAACTTCAATAATAACGATTCAAACAAACTTCTCTCGTCACTTTTTTGAAGAATATAGCTTCCTGTAAGTTGTGGTCTTCTTATGGTTACTACCGAAGTGGTCATACGTCGAATTAAGACCGATGATGTTTTAGCCATAGCTTCTGCCGCTTTCTGTATTTCTGAAAATGTTACACTATTTATTTTTTTCGAAACAGGCACACCACCATTATAAGATCCTGAAGAACTTTCTTTTTCAGTAATAGGAATATATTGAAAGTTATCTTGAGTAATGAGATACCTATTGTTATTTTGGTCTATATATGTAATACTTTCAACAGGAGCTTCCGTCGGATTTGGGCAAGTAGTACTCATTTTGTTGTTTTTTATGGAGCTACATCCTAGTGATGAAAAAAGAATACAGCAAAGAAAGATTTTTAATACTTTCATTACTTTTTATACAATTTCTTCCCAGCAGTTTCATATTTATCTCCAGGAGTCCAAAAAGGAGTCGCAGAATCGTTCCCTATAGTGCGGCCAGCCATGACATAGGCGCTAAAAAATTTGAGTAAATAATCATAATCCATAGAATCTGCATGATCTCCTGGACGGTGGTAATACTTAGTTACTTCGCCATCGAAAGAGGTAAAGCCCATAGAGAATGTAGGAGCGGGAATTCCCTTTGCAGCAAAATGTACGTTGTCACTTCGGTCAAACAAACCTTGTTCTGGTGCGGGGTCGTCTATGGCAGTAAGGCCAAAGGCAGTTGCGGCTTTTTTAATATGTATTGCAGCTGTTGTTCTTGGTAAACCAATTATTGTTGCTTTAGTAATATCATTATACCCACCATTATCGCTATTAAAACAGTATACCATTTGTTCTAAAGGCAACACAGGGTTCGCTACATAATACTCGCTGCCTAAAAGTCCTTTTTCTTCACCAGTAAAAAGAATAAATAATGCTGAGCGTTTGGTTGGGTGCTTAGCTAAATTTTCGGCCATACTTAATACTGTAGTCGTTCCTACGGCATTGTCCCGTGCTCCATTATAAATAGTGTCACCTGTTTTATCTGGAGTGCCAATCCCAACGTGATCGTAATGAGCAGAGTAAATAATATATTCGTTTTTAAGTTTGGGATCTGTCCCTTCTACAACGCCAATTACGTTTTGCGAACGTACTTGCTCTTTTTTTGAACCACTCATGCTAAGTTTTGTAAATAGGCCTCTTTTAGATGCTATGTCCGTTGCCATTGTATGATTTTTGTCTTGGACCCAAAGATGGCTAATACCTGTATTGCCACCTGCTTTTGTTTCTTCTTTACCCAGCCTTAAGTTTGGGGCATCAAAATTATGAGAGATAAATCCCCACATTTGGTCTTCGCTATTTAACAGTTCGATAATCGCTACCGCACCCGCTTTTTCTGCAAGATCTCGTTTGGTTTTTAATAAGCCAAAAGCAGCTCTGGCATCTTTTGCATCTTCACTTCCCGCTTTCATTACCACTACTTTGCCCTGTACGTCTTTACCACTATAATCCGATTCCATACCATAATTCACATATAGTGCTTGCCCATCGTATGCAATAGCAGCTGCGTTAACAGCAACTTTATTGGTAACAGCAATACCATTTACCGTTAATGAAATATCTTTTGGAGGTGTATTCCTTGTCATAGGAACCTTTTGGTAATAGTCTCCCGATTTAGGATTGGGTTGTACACCGTAGCTTTTTAACGTATTTGCCAAATAAGCAGCAGCTATTTTATTTTCTGGAGTTCCCGTTTCACGACCTTTAAGCAAGTCGTCTGCAAGGAAATAAATGTGCCCTTCAATTTTAGATTTAGTGACCGTGTTTTCTACTTTTTCTTTTTCTGTTTGAGCAAAGGTTGCTGTAATTGCAAAGGCAAATAATAAAGCGAATATAGATTTCATCATTTTTGTTTTTGAAGTTGAAAGATACAACTTGAAAGTTCCTTCCGCAAAAAAACAGAATAAGCTCTTGTGAAGTTTTATTATTGGTTTTTCAAAATTACTTTAGTTGAAACTACTTCAATGCCATCTACTAAAAGAGGTTTGGTACTAATGTATACGGTAAGCGTATCGGTTTTAAAAATAGTTTTTGATGCGATACTATAGGTGAATTTTTGTAGTTGAAGCGTATCGTTAATTTTCCTAATGGAACCTAATGGCGTTAGGTTTTTTACAGCTACCGAATCTTGCCCTCTTGGCAATAAAATAGAATCTTTAGTAATTTGTTTGAGTTGCTCTACAATGGTTTCAGAAAACTCGGGGTGCTTGCTTTTAAGGACTGTAAGATCAAAATATTCTTGTAGTTTTTGCTCTGTAATCGTAGCGTAGGGAAAGGCTTCTTCAATGGTTTCTGTTGTACTCACATTTACAGCTTCATCTTCTGCCACATCACTAGTGGCGAAGGACTTATCTTCAGAAACGTTTGCGCAACTTAGTAGAACTAGTGCAAAACTTATGTAGGCTAACTTTTTCATTTCACTAAAAATTTAATTTTTACCAGTTGGCCGTTTTCATATGTTTTATTCAAAATTTGTATGTTTTTCAAGGTACTTGTTGGAATGGTTAACTTTTGAATAAAGTCGGTTTTTGAATACATTTCAATCCCAGTATTGTTTGGGTACACTTGATAAATCTGTGCATTATTTGCTATTAAATTTTGTAGTTGTGCTTGCCGTTTTTCAACATCTTTAAAATTACCGGAGCTATAATATTTCAGCATTAAGGTGTAGTCGTCTACACTTAATTTTACAATGCTATTTTCAATTGCATCAATGCTACGTGTAATAGTATCGGTTTTATGATAGGGAGATGTTACGATAAATGTAATTTTATCTTTATTGGTTTCGTAGGTAAAACAACCTTTTTGGTCGGTTTTTAAATGCACAGGCGATTGTCCTGGTTGTAGTATTTTGATGTCTACAATTTCGGTAATGGCTTCATTTTTATCTTCATCTGTCATGCAAAAGGTAAAGGTGTTTTCTGCCAGTACTTGTACCATAAAAATGGTTAGGATGGGAATAATAATAGCGACCCAAAGTACAGGCGGAAAACCCTTTTTCTTTTTGTCTTCTTTTTCTTCAACCAAACCAAGATTGCCATCTTTAAATTCATGCCAATTACCACTTCCTGCATATTGACTTAGTAAATTAAGTACGTCTATTCTGGGTAACTTATTTGGCTGGTTTTTAAAATAAGTATAAAACGATTTTTCTGAAATACGCCCTTTAGTTTTACTAAATAAATCTTCCTGAAAAGCCACAATTTCTTCCCCTTTCCAATCTGCAATACGTTTAGGAGCATGGTGTTCTTCCAGAAAAGTTTCGGCAACTTTTGCTTTCAGCAGATTAAAATGATGGAGATTTGTTTCGGTCAAAATATATTGTATTCTGTTAATAGACAGTTGTTTGTAAATTGTAAATTAGTTTACAAAGTCGTTACAAAGGTTTTACAGCAGCTTTTTCTTTGCTTGCGGTAGGTTTGTTTCATAATCTTTAAAAATATAAAATTATGAAGACACGTAGCACAAAGTTCAGTTTAAAATTAATTGTAGTAAGTATAGGTTTACTGGTATTAGGAAGTTGCCAAAATGCTTCTTATAAAGAAGACTTCACCATGGAATCTGTAGCTATTACCGAAGACTACCAGACTGTAGAAGAGAATGAAACCGCAGGAATACGCTCTAAAACCCCTGTGGAGCTCAAAATTATTAAATCGGCTTCGGCTCGGTATAAGGTAAAAAACGTAAAAAAAGCCACCGAACAGGTAAAAGCAATGGCGCAACTATATAATGGGTATATAAGTGATCTTCGGTATGAGAATAATTTATACGAAAAACAAAATAGGTTTACGATAAAAGTGCCTAATGCAAATTTCGATTCTTTGCTAGACAGCATCGCAAGCGTAGCTATTTTTACTGAATTTGAAAACATCACCACTCAAGATGTAACCGAAGAATTCTTAGACTTGGAAAGCCGGTTGGCAACCAAACAAGAAGTTAAAGAACGTTACGAAGATATTCTTCGGAAAAATGCTAAAACGGTTGAAGATATCTTGGCAACCGAAGAAAAATTACGCATCCTCCAAGAAGAAATTGAAGCGGCGCAAGGCAGACTGAAATATTTAAGCAATAAAGTTTCGTATAGTACTGTGCAAGTAGATTTGTTTGAAAGCGTAGCATACAAAGAGGAGCCAGCGAGCTACACCAAGAGTTTCTTCGATAAAGCTGGAAATGGTTTTAGTTTTGGTTGGGAGCTAATTGAAGCGATTATTGTTGGGTTAATTCATATTTGGCCCGTACTTATTATGGTTACTTTGGTTATTCTATTCTTAAGAAGAAAGTTGAAAAAGAAGTAAAAAAGAGTGAATCACAAATACACGAATAATTTTCTTTATAGTATTCGTGTATTTGTGTTTTTTTATCTCCCAAATAAATTAAACGTACCTTTGCACTTCATAAAGAAGCAAACTAAAAAAACTTCACAGGCTTCTTAAATTCATTATATGTCATTTAAAAATCTTGGGCTGTCCGATGCCCTGCTAAAAGCAATTAGCCAAAAAGGATACGATACCCCAACACCTATTCAACAAAAAGCGATTCCAAAAATATTAGAAGGAAAAGACGTGCTGGCTTCGGCACAAACGGGAACGGGAAAAACGGCTGGGTTCACCTTGCCAATGCTTCAAAAATTAATTATTTCAAAACCACTTCATAAAAGACCAGTTCGTGCTTTGGTGTTAACCCCAACGAGAGAATTGGCGGCACAGGTTTTGGACGATGTGAAAACCTATTCAAAATTTGTAGACATTCGCTCAACCGTAATTTTTGGTGGTGTAAATGCAAATCCGCAAATTAGAACCTTACGCCAAGGCGTAGATATTTTAGTAGCAACCCCTGGACGCTTGTTGGATTTACATAATCAGGGCGTTTTCAGTTTGAAAAATGTAGAGTTTTTAGTGTTAGACGAAGCCGATAGAATGCTGGATATGGGCTTTGCGCGCGATATTAATAAAATATTAGCACTGCTCCCAAAGCGACGACAGAACTTATTATTTTCGGCAACCTTTTCAAAAGAAATTAAAAAATTAGCAAGTAGCTTCCTTTACAATCCAGTGATGGTAGAAGCTGCTCCGGAAAATACCACTGCTGAAAAAGTAGATCAATTAGTTTATAAAACCGATAAGTCTAAAAAAACCGATTTGGTTATAAAACTTATTTCTGAAGGCAATTGGCAACAAGTGCTCATTTTTACAAGAACCAAACACGGTGCTAACCGATTGGCTCAAAAATTGGACAAGGCCAAAATTACTTCCGCAGCTATTCATGGAAACAAAAGTCAAGGAGCAAGAACAAAAGCGTTAGCTAATTTTAAAAGCGGGAAAGTACGCGTGTTGGTAGCTACAGACATAGCTGCCCGTGGATTGGATATTCCATTATTACCACATGTAATAAATTACGAACTCCCTAACATTCCTGAAGATTACGTACACCGTATAGGTAGAACAGGTAGGGCAGGAGCGAGTGGAGAAGCAATTTCTATTGTAAGTGTAGACGAGTTTGAATACGTTCGTGGCATTGAAAAGCTTTTGGGCGAACGGTTAGATCAAGAAACCATTCCTGGTTTTGAAGTAACTGAAACTCTTCAAGAAGTAGAAGATAAAAAGAAAGCGAATAAGGCAGCTAACCAACGTGGGCGACAGAATTCTAGAAAGAAAAAGCCTGGTGAAAATAGCTCAAATACCAACGGAGGAAATAGACGTAATTCAAGAATAAACAAAAGATAGCCTGCATTGTAAAAAGGGGTATAATAGTGTGTTATCCACTTTGCTACAAACCCTTCAATTTGTATCTTTGCGATCTCTAAAAATGACACAAGACCATGTTCAATAATCTTAGCGATAAACTAGATAAAGCCCTCCACGTATTAAAAGGGCACGGAAGCATTACCGAAGTAAATGTAGCCGAAACGTTAAAAGAAGTACGCCGTGCCTTACTAGATGCCGATGTTAACTTTAAAACTGCTAAAGAATTTACAAACCGTGTAAAGGAAAAAGCGCTAGGACAAGATGTATTAACCACCCTGCAACCAGGGCAGTTAATGGTGAAAATTGTAAAAGACGAGCTTACCCAATTAATGGGGGGTGATACCGTTGGGATTACGCTTAAAAGTTCACCAAGTGTTATTTTAATGTCAGGTTTGCAAGGTAGTGGTAAAACTACTTTTTCTGGTAAGCTGGCTAATTTCTTAAAGACTAAAAAAACCAAAAAACCCTTACTCGTTGCCTGTGATGTATACCGTCCAGCAGCGATTAACCAGTTACATGTAGTTGGTGAGCAAATAAAGGTAGATGTATATAGCGAAGAGGGAAATATGGATCCCGTTGCCATTGCAACCAATGCCATTGCCCACGCCAAACAAAATGGTCATAATGTAGTAATTGTGGATACAGCAGGTCGTTTGGCTGTAGACCAGGAAATGATGACCGAAATCGCCAACGTACACAAGGCCATTACTCCAGACGAAACCTTGTTTGTAGTAGATTCTATGACGGGTCAAGATGCTGTGAATACAGCAAAAGCTTTTAACGATATTCTTAATTTTGACGGGGTAGTCCTTACCAAATTAGATGGTGACACCCGTGGTGGTGCCGCTATTTCTATTAAAAGTGTTGTAAATAAACCTATTAAATTTATAGGTACAGGTGAGAAGATGGATGCGATAGACGTATTTCATCCGGCTCGTATGGCAGATCGTATTTTGGGTATGGGGGATGTTGTTTCCCTTGTGGAAAGAGCCCAGGAGCAGTTTGATGAAGAGGAGGCAAGAAAGCTGCAAAAGAAAATCGCGAAGAACCAATTTGGTTTCGACGATTTTATCAAGCAGATTCAGCAAGTGAAGAAAATGGGTAGTATGAAGGATTTAATCGGGATGATTCCTGGTGCCGGAAAAGCCCTGAAAGATGTAGATATTGACGATGACGCTTTTAAAGGAATTGAAGCTATTATCCATAGTATGACTCCCGAAGAAAGAAGCTCACCGTCTGTAATTAATGGTAGCCGAAAAAAAAGAATAGCAAAGGGTAGTGGTACTTCGGTACAAGAGGTAAACCAGTTAATGAAACAATTTGACCAGATGAGCAAAATGATGAAGATGATGCAAGGCGGCGGAGGTCGTAAGATGATGCAAATGATGGGGAAGATGAAGTAGCGCGAAGCGCTGTTAAAAGTTAAAGGTTAAGTGTTAATCGTTTAATCCACTTTTAACGTTTAACAAATAACGTTACATTTATGACAATACTAGACGGAAAGAAAATAAGCAACGACATTAAAGACGAAATAAAAGCCGAAGTCGATAAAATGAAAGCCAATGGTGAAAAAGTACCGCATTTGGCAGCAGTTATTGTTGGAGATGACGGAGCTAGTTTAACCTATGTAGGTAGTAAAGTTCGTGCTTGCGAACGTATAGGATTTGAAAGTACGATGGTACGTATGAAGCACACGACTTCAGAAATTGAGTTGCTTCAGAAAATTGAAGAATTAAACCAGGATGATAACATTGATGGGTTTATCATTCAATTACCCTTACCACCGCAAATTAATACGCAAAAAGTATTAATGGCTGTAGATCCAAGTAAAGATGTAGATGGGTTTCATCCTGAAAACTTTGGAAGAATGGCGCTGGATATGAGTACATTTATTCCTGCGACACCCTTCGGTATTTTAGAGTTGTTAGAACGATACGATGTAGATACTAAAGGAAAACATACCGTAGTTATTGGTCGTAGCCATATAGTAGGTCGCCCTATGAGTATTTTAATGAGTCGTAGAGGTTGGCCAGGAAACAGTACGGTTACCTTAACACATAGTAACACTAAAAATATTACACAAATTATCTCCCAGGCAGATATTGTGATTTCAGCGTTAGGAGTCCCTAATTTCTTGAAAGCAGAAATGGTAAAAGATGACGCTGTTATTATTGACGTAGGAATTACACGTGTAGAAGACGAAAACGCCCCAAAAGGCTACCGAATTGTAGGTGATGTAGATTTCGAAAATGTAAGTAAAAAAGCAAGTTTTATCACCCCCGTTCCTGGCGGGGTAGGACCTATGACTATTGCCATGTTGCTTAAAAACACCCTCTTAGCAAGAGAGCAGCGCGCTATTTAATGATTCTAAAACAAATTGCTTATTTTTTCTTTATAGCATTTTTAGTAGTTTTTACTACATCCAATGTGCTTGCTCAAGAAACTAAGACAAAACCATTTGTTTATGGACAACTTGGTATTGAAGGGGGCAATTACGGGGGACTTACACTTTCCGGAACATACGTTTTTCCAAGTAAATATGTTGTGCAAATAGGATATCAAGGCCTAATTAGTAATGCCGAAGAAAGACCCAGCAATTACCAAATAGGAGCTTTGGATATTTTTACGTTTGGAGTAGCAACTGCAAAAGATACCTATCATATTTTTCACGCTTCTTTTGGGAAAATTCTAGAACTAAAAAATCATCCCAAAACACGTTTTAATATTTTAGGCGGAATAGGGATTTCTTATAACGAGCATGCTACAAATTTTGAGGGTACAGGAAGCACTTTCGGTTTAGTTTCTAATTATTCTTTTGATACTGAAAGTGGTTCTGAAGTTTTCTTATTACTTCAACCCAAAGTAGAGTTCTGTTTATCGCAATACCATGGTATTTCTATAGGGCCTGTTATTAAATTTTCAAGAAGAGAAAATCTCTACGGATTTTCAGTGAATTATATTTTTGGAAGGCTTCGGAATTCTATTGAATAAAAGAGAGTTTTGAACTTATCAAGAAATATAATTTAAGACTTGGATGTGTGTTTTTCAGAAAGCTTCCAATCTAAGTATTTATGAATGTCGGTTTCAATCCATCCCATTCCTAGCGAAAGTACCGCAAGATCGTCTATATACCCTACTCCGGGAATAAAATCTGGAACCAAATCCATTGGATTTAGAATATACAATAAGGCCATAACAATCGTGGCAATTACAAACCAAGGTACACTGGTATAGGCACCTCGTTTCATATCTTTTACCATTCCCAACATTATTTTACTAATTTCAACATATTTGCTAAGGGAATTGGCACCTGCCAGCTTTTTATCAATTTTTTCTTCGTTATCTAATAATAGTTCGACATCACCGTCATTAATTTCGGTGATTTTTTCTTCCATATACACATCGTCAATTTTCTTTTCGACTATGTTCTTATCTGCTTCTTTTTTGTTGTTGAAAAACATTCGGTTTAAATTTTAACTAAAGATATAACTAGTTGTTCGGTTTTTGTTTTAAAATTTTGTTATAAAAATTTCAGTAGAAAAAAAATCAGCATAACCAATCCGAAGCCGTACAAAATCCAATAATGAGTAAACGAAACCGGGTTGGGGCCCAGCATTGTTTTTGTCAAGCTAAAGAAGAAACTTCTATTTTTGGCGATGTGGTTATACCCATCATCACTTATTCTCTGAAACCATTTGTAAGTAATATACCAACGATGCCAAGATGAATTTTTGTTTGCTACAAAATAACTCATATAAGCAGAGTCTGGTCCGCTATGTACCTTGCCTTCAGTGGTTATAAACCGAGATGCTTTTTTGAATTCTTTAATAGGAATGTCTGGAAAATTTGAAGCAACTTTCTGGTATGTTTGAAAATTTATTTTATTTGCTGAAATTTTCTTCCAACGAGTAACCCAATACTTACAGAATCCACAATCGCCATCCCAAACCAACACTGGTTTTTCTTTAGGAGGGAATTTTGTGTAGTCATATTTCTGAAACATAGTTACAAGTCGGGGTCTTCATCGGGTTCGGGTTGTGGTTTCCCATACTCTCGTTTGTAAATGCGCATTACAATCATAAACAAACTAATAAGTAGCGGTCCAAAAATTAAACCAATAAATCCAAATAACGGTACACCTACAATTACCCCAATCAAGGTAACCAATGGATGCACATTGTCTAATTTTTTAAGAACGTAAAGTCTAATAATATTATCCGTAGAACCCACTACTACAAAACCATAAATTAAAACTCCCCAGGCCTGAAAGGTGTCTCCAGAGGAAAGGGTGAGGATAAATACAGGTAAAATTCCTACTAAGGTTCCTACAAATGGAATCATAGATCCAATAGTTACAATTACAAACCAGAAGAACGGATCTTCAATACCAAAAATTATAAAGCCAATAAGTGCAATAATACCTTGCGCTAAAGCCACCATTGGAATTCCCAGAGCGTTAGATCTCACCATTGCCTGTGTTTCGGCTCCAATTTTCTTGAGGTTTTTTTTGCTTATAGGAATATATTCAAACAACGATTCTCTTAGCTCACGTCTGTTGGTAAGCATATAGTATAACATAAAATACATAAGCCCAATAGCAATAAAAATATTAAAAGTACTGCCAGCAAAACTCTGTAAGTTATCCGAAAGCCACCCGGAAATTGCAGATACATCTATTTGTGAACTTAAATTATAACCAACTTTGTCTTCTAACTCAACGAGTTGTTCTTTGAATGCTGCAACAACTTTTTCCGAATTTTGAACGGCTTCACCAATCTTATTCCCTAACATTAAAACAATACCTGCGACTGGAAGTAAAATTCCAACAAAGGACAGTAACATAAGCAATCCAGCAGCCAATTCTGGTTTCCATCCTCTTTTTACCAATTTTTTCATCCAATTTCTTAGAAGAACATACATGGTAATGGCTCCTAAAACCCCAGATAAATATGGAGTCATTTCCTTAAATATTAATGTTCCCATTAATAAAATAAGCAGGAGGATGAAAATTTGACGTACTATTTTTGGATTTATGGAATCGCTCATTAGTTAGGAGGCAAAAAGTTGATTTATATGTTTGAAGGCTTTAAATTCTAACGCATTGCCCGAAGGGTCTTTAAAAAACATGGTAGCCTGTTCGCCTGTTTTTCCTTGAAACCGAATATATGGCGCGATGATAAAGGTAACCCCTTTTTCTTTGAGGCGAATTGCAAAACCTTCAAATTGTTCCATAGATAACACAACACCAAAATGCGGGATAGGAACTTCTTTGCCATCTACAGGATTGCTGCTTTCTGAAATTTCTTCGGAAGTTTCTTTTACGTGTAGCACTAATTGGTGTCCAAAAAAGTTGAAGTCTACCCAATGGTGGCTACTTCGCCCCTCCTCACAGCCCAACGTTTCGCGGTAAAAAGTACGGCTGGGTTCGAGGGAAGTAACGGGAATAGCTAAATGAAAGGGTTGTAGTTGCTCCATATATTAGTTGTTTCGTAATGCCTTAATGAGTTCTTCTTTTTTCATTTTAGAACGGCCTTCTATACCTACGTTCTTAGCTTGTTGGTAAAGTTCTTTTTTTGTCCATTCTTCGTACGGACTTGCTTTGCCGCCTTTTTTTCCGGCGTTGGGTGTATTTGCAATGCGGGCGGCTTTTTTCTGGCTGTAGCCTTTGTCGCGCAGTGCGTCGTATTGGTCTTCGTTTTTAATACTGGATCTGTCCATAGCAGTCTATCTTTTACGTTTCGTCTGTATCTTTTTTACGTTTAAGGATTCCTATCCCGGCAAAAAAGAAAACGACTCCAAGAATTGCTAAAGCCCAGGGGCTGATTCCAGTGCTCATACTTCCAAATATGCCAAGAACTCCTAATACCAGAGCTACTGCGCCAGTAATGGTAAGAATTAATCCTAAAATTTTGATCATGGTATGTATTGTTGATTGGTTGCTGAAATAAAATTACTTGAAATACTTTGAAAGAACTTGCTGCTTAACAAAATGTTAGGAGGCGAAAATAATTGGCTAGGAGTTGTCAGGTCTATTTTTTTTTTTTTTTCTTTACCGAAATTCAAAACCCAAGTACTTATGAAAAAACTCTACACTACATTGTTTGCGCTAATTTTTACAATCTCACTATTTGCGCAATGGGAGCAGGTTGGGAATACGATTGAAGGGGATGGCGATTTTGATGAAATGGGAACTAGTTTAGACATTAATAATGATGGCTCTATGATTGTTGCTTCAGCATCATTATCTCAACAAAGTACAACAGCCTTAGGCTACACTAAAGTTTTTAATTTTACAAATGGTGATTGGGAACAAGTTGGAAATAATATTGAAGAATCTAATACTAATGGTGGTGATGCTTTAGGTTTAGTTGTAAGTATGTCTGGAAACGGACAGCGCATAGTGATTGGAAATGATAGACATTTGCCTAATGTAAATGGTAGAGCGCGCATGTTTGAATTTAACGGAGCCACATGGATGCAGTTAGGAAATGATATTGTTGGCACTGACTTTAATGAACTAGGCGATGATATTGCCATTAGTCGAGATGGAAATAGATTTGTTGTTAGTGAACGATTGTATCAATTTGGGAGGGGAAGAATATTTATTTATGAATATAATGGCTCAAGTCTTCAATTGATTGGTAATTCAATAAGTGAAAATATACCAGGAAGTTCTTTTGGGTACGCTTTAACCATTGATGATGATGGGGACACGGTGGGCGCATATTATTATGATACTATTCCATTATTTAACGTGTATAGTTTTCAAAATAACAATTGGGAACAAATAGGAAATTCTGTCACAATTAATCAAGGCGCAAATGTTTCAAGTGTAAAGTTGAAAATTAACGGAGCAGGTGATAGATTGGCCGTGTCTAATCCCTTTGCTGAGGTGAATGGTATAATAGTAGGAATGGTTCAAGTTTATGAATTGATAAATGGTGATTGGCAGCAAATAGGTAGCGATATAGTTGGCGATGCTGAAGATGATGCTCTTGGAATGTCTGTTGACTTCAATCAAATGGGTGATAAAATCGCAATTGGTGTTCCAGGAGGGGGTGCAGGAACCAGTACTCCAGAAGGTTATTCTAGAGTTTATGAATTAGATAATGGAGACTGGGTTCAAATAAACGATGATATTTATGGTAGTTTCGGTTTTTATGGAACACGTGTTGGGTTGAGCGGAAATGGAAATAGGTTTATATCGGCTTCTAGGTTAGGAATAGGGAAAGTTGAGGTTTTTGAAAATATGGTTCCGTGCTCACTAACCATAACTTGTCCACCCAACATCACAGCAATCGCAGATCCCGTTACATGTGAAATAACCAATGTAGCCTTAGGAACGCCAACGGTGAGCGGTTGCCCAAACGAAACCATAACCAACAATGCTCCTACAGTCTACGAGCTAGGAGAAACTACCGTTACCTGGACTATTACCAATTCAAACGGCGATCTGGAAACATGTACACAAACAGTTATAGTACTAGATGAAACTGACCCAGATTTTGACTTGTCTACGCTTCCAGATGATACAACTGTAATGGTAAATCAAGGTGAAGATTATATTTTAGAAGATTTCACCATCGATGTAGTAGCTACAGATAATTGTACGCAAGGAGTCTTACCATTAACCATAGGGCAAAGTCCAGTTGCAGGCACAGAGCTTCCCATTGGAACTCATGAAATTACATTGACAGCAACAGATGATGCTGGAAATACAGCAATATATGAATTTGACATTACAGTTGAAGAAATTTTAGGAACCACCGATTTTACTGTAACAAATATTAAAATCTTTCCTAATCCAGCAGTAGCCCAAGTCAACATTAATGGCTTAGACAATCTTCACGTAGCAAGTATTAAATTGATAGACGTTTCAGGAAGAACCGTTCTTGATGTAAAAGATTCATTTAATAACGAAGTAACAATTTCAGTAAAAAGCCTAACAGCAGGTCTTTATTTCGTGAACATACAATACAAAGGGGGAATGCTGGTAAAACAGCTACTCGTAAAATAAAAAAAGGCTGCGAAAGCAGCCCTAATATTTTAATCTTGAATCAGAAATCTATATATCTCCTTCCTGGATTTCAATCGCTTCACCAGCATCCCAACCCATCATAAAGTATTTAAAGGTGGCAGTATCTGGAATTTGAGAGGCTTCAATTTTCTGGTTAAAATTGTAGCGTATTTCTTCAGGTAATTCTTTTTTATCTATGGTCAAATAGATGTCTGTCCCTTTTAAGAACACAACAACCGAGTTGATGGCGTTTTGAACGGCTGCAATTTCATAATTGGCTTTTACATCTTTAAAGGTACTTGCTTTTGTAAGTCCTTTATCGGTTTTATAACGTGCATCAAAAATCTGAATGTTTGCAATTTGTGATGTTGGGTCGCTTTCGTCATAAGGTGAAAGTAATAATAATTTCACACCTTCCTTATCGTAAATTTCTACTTCGCCTTGTGTTTCAATAGCACCTTTAACAGGGTTTAGTTTTACAATACTGTCTTGTGCATAAATGGAATCTAAATGTTTCATTTGTGTACTTTTAGTTAACAGTCCAATGGCTCCATCGGTAATTGCAAATGGGTCTTTTTCTTCTTCACACTGCACAAAAAGCATGGTGCTTATGACAGCAAATAATAGGATTTTTTTCATTTTTATTTTCTTTAATTTAATTGTTGGATTTATACACCGCCAACCCTTTCGAGAAGGGAGAAAGTATGTAGTTATTTTATTAATTTGCTAAGTATTCCTAACACACTTCTAATAATTGTCGGGCTGGTTAATACTTTTTCTAAGGCCCCTTTGCTAGAGCTTCTGCTACGGCTGGAAGATGATCTTCTAGAGGAAGATTTCTTGGCGGCAGCTTTTTCTTTTTCGGCTTTTACTTTTGCTTCTTCCTTATTGGCAATTTCTATTTTTTCATTAAGCATTTCGTAGGCGCTCTCGCGGTCTATTTCTTCATTGTACTCTTTTATTAATTTCGAATCGGCCAGTAAATCTTTTAACTCATCCGCTGCTAACACATCCATTCGGCTCATGGGAGCGCGTAGCATGGTTGCTGCTAAAGGCGTTGGAATTCCTTTTTCGTTTAAAACGCTCACGAGTGCTTCACCAATCCCTAAGGAAGTTAACACTTCGTCTGTTTTATAATAGTCTGAAAGGGGATAGTTTTCTGCGGTTAACTTAATCGCTTTTCTATCTTTTGCAGTAAAAGCACGTAACGCATGCTGAATTTTTAATCCTAACTGGCTCAACACTGCATCTGGCACATCGGTTGGGTTTTGAGTTACGAAATAAAGTCCAACACCTTTAGAGCGTATTAATTTTACAATACTTTCAATCTGGTCTAGCAACGCATCGCTAGCTTCTTTAAAGATAAGGTGTGCTTCGTCTATAAAAATCACCAATTCGGGTCTGCCGCTATCGCCTTGTTCTGGAAAGGTGCTGTATATTTCAGCAAGCATACAGAGCATAAAAGTTGAAAATAATTTTGGCCGATCTTGGATATCGGTTAGGCGAACGATATTAATGTACCCCATCCCGTTGTCATCTACACGTAATAAATCGTCTGTGTCAAAAGATTTTTCTCCAAAAAACATATCGCCTCCTTGTTGTTCTAATTCAACAATCTTCCGGAGTATTGCTCCCGAAGAAGCAGGTGAAATACGACCGTACTCTTCGGCTATTTCGGCTTTACCATCGCCAGTGGCGTATTGTAATAATTTTTTAAAATCTTTTAAATCTAGTAGTGGTAATTTATTATCGTCGCAATATTTAAATAACACCGAAATAATTCCGGCTTGTGTTTTAGATACATTTAAAATTCTTGAAATAAGTACAGGACCAAATTCGCTTACGGTAGCCCGTAGTCTAACACCTGGTTGTTCCGAAAGCGATAAAATTTCAACAGGAAACTTCTGCGCATTAAATGGAATACCTATCTTTTCGTGGCGTTCGTCTATTTTGGCATGTCCTGGACTGGGTTGGGCGATTCCTGAAAGATCCCCTTTCATATCCATTAACAGTACAGGGATTCCTTTTTCTGAAAGATTTTCGGCAAGCACCTGTAATGTTTTTGTTTTTCCAGTTCCAGTTGCGCCTGCAATAAGTCCATGGCGGTTTAAGGTTTTAAGCGGAACTTTTACCAATGCATTCGTGACCGTTTCACCATCCAGCATGGCGGCTCCTAATGTAATGGAGTCTCCCTTAGCTGTGTATCCATTAATGATGTGTTTAAAAAATTCTTCTCTAAGAGCCATATTCAGAATGTTTCGGTAAAAATAAGAATTGTACCAATGCTACTGAAGATAATGCTTAATTTAATTTTGAAATACCAAAATTGAAAAACTTTGCATCGCGAGCTACACTTCCACTGTTAAATACATATCTAAACTTCACTACTTGTCCTGCTGTAATGGGATAAATTATGTTGCCACTGGTTCCCCAGTAATTAGTCTCAGGAAGACTAGCAAAACCTCTGGATAAGTAGCCAGTTAAAGTATCGTTTATAGTTATAGCAATTATGTATTTGTTGTTCCCGTCAGGAGCGTCAATCATTGAAAAAGAAGCGCTGAAAAGGTAGTTGCCGCTTTCGTTAATGGTTACGGTTCCATTTCCGGTTACATTGTATAAGGAGGTGTCGTTTGAAAGAATATCTCCGGGGCCAATAGGAAAATCAAAATAAGTGTTATCAGTACCAACAATTGTATTGTTATTTGAGTTACTGTAATCTTTGTTCACTACTAAAGTTCCATTGTTTTTTCCGAGAGAAGACCACGTGCCACTACTATGTAAATACAGCGAATTAACGGTAGTGTTATAAATAACCGCACCATCTAAAGGAGTAGGGATGGCATTCATTTGGGTGGTAGTCATTCTGGGGGGTACCAACGCACCAGTTGTACTACTGATTTCTAAAGCTGAGCCGTCGTCTGGGGTTACAGTACCAACTGCAACTTGAGAATACATTGTGATAGAAAAAATAAGGAGGGGGACAAAGAAAAGATATTTCATTATAAGCTATATTGGGGAGCACAAGATTAACTCATTTACTTATTTTTACTTAAACACAAATTGTTAATGTTGTAAATTTTTCGACTAACTTAATTTTAAATCGATGAAGTGCTCTTGGCTAATTTTATTTTACATTTTACTTAACAATTTTCTTTATAGTTGTAATTCAAATTCTGAAGAAAGTAGTAAAGAAATAATTTCCAATTTTAACAGCAATGAGAAGGAAGCTCCTGAAGTCGCTGTTTTTCATGCTTCCCATGAATCAAAAAAGCAAGATGCTCCATTGAGTGATGTCGTTCAAGCTGGGAATACGTTTTACTTGTCTGGACAGATAGGGATGGATCATTCCATACGCGAAGTAGTAGAAGGCGGAATTACTGCTGAAACAAAACAAGCATTGGAAAATATAAGAGCCGTTTTGGCGCATCATAATTTGGAAATGAAGGATGTAGTAAAAGCAACCGTAATTTTAGACGATATTGATAATTTTTCTGCCTTTAATGCTATATACGCCCAATATTTTCCGCAAAAACCTGCCCGTACAACCTTTGCCGCCGAAGCCCTGGCTCGGGGTGCGAAGATTGAAATTGAAGTGGTGGCTGTTGCCAGTGCGCAGTAGCGGTTGGAAGTTCGCAGTGTAAATAAATCTCCATAAGAGTGTTTTCTAAAAGTTACTGCCAACTGCTACTGAAAACTGAAAACTCATTACTACCTTTGTCCCAATGAAAAATGACGTACAAGAACTAGTTGAAAAAGGCACTATGTTGCCATTAATGGAGGAGTTCTACACCATCCAGGGAGAAGGCTATCACAAAGGGACTGCCGCTTATTTTATTAGGGTAGGAGGATGCGATGTGGGTTGCCATTGGTGCGATGTAAAAGAGAGCTGGAATCCGAATATTCATCCGCCAACCGATATTTCAGCGATTGCCGAACATGCCGCCCAATATTCCAAAACGATTGTGATTACTGGCGGTGAGCCCCTAACCTGGGACATGGGGCCTCTTACTTCTTTGTTGAAGGAAAAAGGATTGGATACTCATATTGAAACTTCAGGTGCTTATACGTTAAGTGGAACGTGGGACTGGATTTGCCTTTCTCCAAAAAAATTAAAATTACCCACGCCAGAAGTCTACAAGGCTGCGCATGAATTGAAAGTAATTATTTACAACAACGACGATTTCCGTTTTGCTGAAGAACAAGCTGCAAAAGTGAGTGAAAATTGCAAGTTATATTTACAGCCAGAATGGAGTAAACGCGATAAAATGATTCCTGCAATAGTGGAGTATGTGATGAAAGATCCTAAGTGGGTAGTCTCTCTGCAAACACATAAGTATTTAAATATACCGTAGTTTTTAAAATATCCAAAAAACAAATCCCAAATCCCAAAAGATGATTTTTGAGATCCAGGATTTAAGATTTCTGCGTAGCAGATTTTATTTTGCTGCCAACATAAAAGGAACAGCAACTCTAGTAGTTCCCCATCCCATGTGCATGTGTACGCCACCATCTGCTTCTTCAAAGGCAATACTAAACGCTTCTAGTGCGTCATCGCCTTTGGTTACTTTGCCTGTGGTACGAGCTACATCGTTTGCTTCATTATAACTATAAGCGCCCCAAACATTAACGTCTGAACTTAAAATTACTGTCCAGGAAGCTTCCCCTGGAATTGTAAATAAAGAATACGTTCCAGCTTTTACTACTTTATCACCAATTTTCATAGGCTGGTATAAGGTAATTTCGGCAGCTTCGTTTGCACCAGTTCTCCATACCTTTCCTTCTGGAGTTAACTTGCTTAGAGGACGGTCTTTTAATTGTGGTCTACTATAAGCAATTTTTATAAGCTTGTTGCTTTCTCTGTAATTAGATGGGTAGGCTGCTATATCCATCGGACTCTTATCTAGGTCTGAAAATTTTTGTGCATCCATGTTTACTGTAAACAATATGGCGAGCGCTACTAATGCTGTTGTGAGGAATCTGTTTTTCATAAGTTTTAATTTAATTAATTGTGGTTAAAGGTATACGTTCTACTTCGGTAATTACGTTAACAAAAAGCAAAAAATGATGTAGTGTTTGTCGCATGATTTTCAAACAACTAACAAGCGGTTTCTTGAAGCCTTTTAGTATTTAAATCCGAAGAAAATTTCAGTAAAAAAGTAAATCACCACTAATACCTTTAGCACCATGTTTTTTCCACAATATTTTGTTAATAACTTAGCCCTTTGGAAACGTGAAAAGCACCTGTTTTATTGGTGGTTTGGTTATATTTGTTTGGTAGTGAAAATTTGAATACAAACAACCTATTTTTATATGAGCAAAGAACAAGATAAAAGTAATTACGGTGCTGAGAATATTCAGGCGTTGGAGGGAATGGAGCACGTACGTATGCGCCCCTCCATGTATATTGGGGATGTTGGGGTAAGAGGATTACACCACTTGGTGTATGAGGTGGTGGATAACTCTATAGATGAGGCACTGGCTGGGCATTGTGATACCATAAGTGTAATAATTAATGAAGATAACTCGGTTACTACTAAAGATAATGGTCGTGGGATCCCCGTAGATATTCATAAAAAAGAAGGTGTCTCTGCGCTTCAGGTTGTTATGACCAAAATTGGAGCTGGTGGTAAATTTGACAAAGACTCGTATAAAGTTTCTGGAGGTTTGCATGGAGTAGGAGTGAGTTGTGTGAATGCACTTTCGGAACATTTAACAGCTACGGTATATCGCGATGGTAAAATTTATCAGCAAGAATACGAAAGAGGAAAGCCGCTCTATCCTGTAAAACCCATAGGTGAGACAGACGAAAGAGGAACTGTTGTAACGTTCAGGCCAGATGAAGAAATTTTTAAACAAACACGTGAATATAATTACGACACTCTTGCAAGTCGTTTGCGAGAATTAGCATTTTTGAATAAGGGAATCACAATTACTCTTCTCGATAAACGTGAAACTGATGAGAAAGGAGAATTCATAGGCGAGACGTTTCACAGTGATGAGGGACTTCCTGAATTTATTCGTTTTTTAGACGGAAATCGCGAACCCTTAATTGCTAGCGTTATTGCTATGGAAGGTGAGAAAAACGGCGTGCCTGTTGAGGTTGCGATGGTTTACAACACCTCTTATAGCGAGAATTTACACTCGTATGTAAATAATATTAATACCCATGAAGGAGGAACGCATTTAAGCGGATTTAGACGTGGGTTAACTACAACGTTAAAGAAGTATGCAGATGCTTCTGGAATGTTGGACAAGCTGAAATTTGACATAGCTGGTGATGATTTCCGTGAAGGATTAACAGCAATTGTTTCGGTAAAAGTACAGGAGCCTCAATTTGAAGGACAAACAAAAACCAAGTTAGGAAACAGAGAAGTTACCAGCGCCGTGAGCCAATCGGTTTCTGAAATGTTGGAAAATTACTTAGAAGAAAACCCCAACGATGCCAAAACCATTGTTCAAAAAGTAATCTTGGCCGCAACAGCACGCCATGCAGCGCGCAAGGCTCGTGAAATGGTGCAACGTAAAACTGTGATGAGTGGTGGTGGTTTGCCGGGGAAACTCTCAGATTGCTCCGAGCAGGATCCTGAAAAATGCGAAGTGTTTCTTGTCGAGGGTGATTCGGCAGGTGGAACGGCTAAACAAGGGCGTGATCGTAATTTTCAAGCTATTTTACCCTTACGTGGTAAGATTCTGAATGTTGAAAAAGCAATGAGCCACAAAGTATTCGAAAATGAAGAAATTCGAAATATCTTTACAGCACTTGGCGTAACCATTGGTACCGAAGAAGACAGTAAAGCATTAAATTTAGAAAAGTTACGGTATCATAAAATAGTGATTATGTGTGATGCCGATGTAGATGGTAGTCACATTTCTACCTTAATATTAACCTTTTTCTTTAGGTATATGAAAGACCTTGTAGAAGCTGGACACGTATACATTGCAACACCGCCATTATATTTGGTAAAGAAAGGTCAGAAAAAAGAATATGCTTGGAACGATAAAGAGCGTGATGCGTTAAACGAACAGTTTGGAGGTAGTGCTGGAATACAACGTTACAAGGGTCTTGGAGAGATGAATGCGTCACAATTATGGGACACGACTATGAATCCGGATTTTAGAACGCTCCGTCAAGTAACCATAGAAAACGGAACTGAAGCCGATAGGATTTTCTCTATGCTTATGGGAGACGAAGTACCGCCGCGTAGAGAGTTTATTGAAAAGAACGCCGTATATGCAAATATTGATGCATAGTTTTAATACAATTCTATAAGATTATATTTTAAATGTAAGACTCTCATTTTGGGAGTCTTTTTTAATTTTATAATTCGTCATTTGTACTTCTGCAATCTAAATTCATTTTAACCCTTTGTTATTAAATTAAATGCAATGAGAATTGTATTTTTGCCACACATTTTAGAATTATAAATAATTATAAATCAAGATTGCTTAAGCAGTCGAAATAAATACTTAAAAAGATGAAAGTAACTGTAGTAGGAGCAGGTGCTGTAGGCGCAAGTTGTGCTGAGTACATTGCTATTAAAAATTTTGCAAGCGAAGTAGTATTGTTAGACATTAAAGAAGGCTATGCCGAAGGGAAGGCCATGGACTTAATGCAAACGGCCTCTTTAAATGGTTTCGATACCAAAATAACGGGTTCTACCAGCGACTACAGTAAAACTGCCAATAGCGATATTTGTGTAATCACTTCAGGAATTCCTAGAAAACCAGGAATGACACGTGAAGAATTAATTGGGATTAATGCTGGAATCGTAAAATCAGTATCTTCCGACTTAATAAAGTATTCGCCAGATACCATTATTATTGTGGTAAGTAACCCTATGGATACCATGACCTATTTGGTACATAAAACAACTGGGTTGCCTAAAAACCGAATCATTGGTATGGGTGGTGCCTTAGATAGCGCACGTTTTAAATATCGTTTAGCCGAGGCACTAGAAGCGCCTATTAGCGATGTAGATGGAATGGTGCTAGGTGGTCACAGCGATAAAGGTATGGTGCCGTTAACGCGTTTGGCAACTAGAAACAGTGTTCCTGTAACACAATTCATTAGCGAAGAGCGTCTAAACCAAGTAAAAGAAGATACCAAAGTAGGAGGAGCAACCTTAACTAAATTATTAGGAACATCTGCTTGGTACGCACCAGGAGCAGCGGTTAGTGGCTTGGTGCAGGCTATTGCTTGCGACCAGAAGAAAATTTTCCCATGCTCAACCATGTTAGAAGGAGAATACGGATTAAACGATCTTTGTATTGGAGTTCCTGTGGTCTTAGGACGAAACGGAATTGAAAAAATAGTAGAAATAGACCTAAACGACGCCGAAAAAGCGCATATGCAAGAAAGTGCGGAGGGTGTAAGCAAAACCAACGGCTTGTTGGAGTTGTAAATCAAAGGTTCTCAAATAAATAATATCTTTAAAGACTGTAGCAATACAGTCTTTATTTATTTATATTTGGCGCATGAACTCGAAATGGTATATAGGTTTATTAATCGTTGCCCTGGCTTTCTTAGGAATAAGCTCGGAACAATCGGTGCTGCCTAATCAGGAAATTGTAGTTCAGTTTAATGCGAATACGGTTAGTGCTAACGAAACCGAAAATGCCATCGTCATAGTTGCCAGGCAGTTGGAGTCTATTGGGGTAAAAGGTATTCAGGTAGTTAAAACTTTTGACGGTAATTTAAAAATTACCTACTACAGCGCAATCGATGTGGCCATCGTAAAAGATTTGTTTTCAAAGCAAGCAAATTTACTAATTGATGACACTTCTTTTGCTACAAATAATAATTCTTCCAGTCAGCCTTTCGATAATGACACGGCTACTTACGAGCTTAACGTAAGTGAAATCCAAACGGCAAGCGATGTCGATATGGGTCTTAACGGTGTTTTGGTGGATATTAAATCTGGACATGAATGGTATGTAAACCCTGTACTCTATTTTGGGAATGCCAGCGCAGATTTCAGCGTACAAAAAACTTTTGAAAACTCGGCGTATACCCTTTACGGTGCTATAACGCTGGGTACAGACACTAGGTCTTACAAAATTCCAGAAGTACGCGCAGGCCCCTTTTCTTAAAAGGATATCTGATTTTTTTCTGAATAGATTTTTCAGGAATAAAACACCTTCAGAAATTATCCTATCTTCCAATTATTGTGCTTTTCAGAATTCAATAGTACTGAAATCATTTCAGTATATACTTCCGAAGTACAAACAGCTATTTTTTTTAAATAAGTAGCTTTTCAATAAAAATAGATTTAAAACAAAAATATTAATTGTTGAATGAAGGGGTAAACTATATATTTGCCCGCCCGAAAATTTTGGGATAAGAAATTCAACACTAAAAAACACAAAATGCAAAATAAAGGACTAATTACTGTATTTGCGCTCCTTTTTGGAATTGTGAGTTTGTACCAATTATCGTACACCTACATTGCAAATAAGGTAGAAACAGATGCAAAGGAGTATGCGCAAAGCAACTTCCCAGAAACAGAACCTGCTGAAAGGCAAAAAGCAGAAGCACAATACTTGCTAGATGCTACCAACGAGCCGCAAATGCTCGGGATAGACTACAAAACTGCTAAGGAAAAAGAACTAAACAAAGGGCTTGACCTTAAAGGTGGTATTAATGTAATCCTACAAGTTTCGGTAAAAGATATCTTGTCTGGATTGGCTAATAAAACTAAAGACCCTGCATTTAACCAAGCCTTGGCTGCTGCAGATGAGCTTCAAAAAGATTCGCAAGACACGTATGCAGAGTCTTTCTTTAAGGCATTTAACGATTTGCCGGGTGACAACCAGTTGGCCTCTCCAAATATCTTTTTTAACAAGAATTTGGAAGACCAGATTAATAGCTCGATGAGTAACGATGAAGTAGAGCCAATTATCACTAGAAAAATTGACGAATCTATCGCTTCGGCATTTGAAGTATTGCGTAAGCGTATCGATAAATTTGGAGTAACGCAGCCTAACCTGCAACGTCTAGGGAATTCTGGACGTATCTTGGTAGAATTACCAGGAGCGAAGGATATTGAACGTACCAAAGATCTTTTACAGAGTACAGCTCAGTTAGAATTTTGGACAGCTTACAAGGCTGAAAGTTTCCAAAGCTTTTTGTTTGAGGCAGATGCGAAATTAAAAACAATGATTTCTCCAACTTCTGAAACAGAAGGTGAAGACACTAACGAAGTAGCAGAAGCAAACGAAACTGCTCAAGATAGTACGGCAGTAGCACAAGATAGCACTGCAATAGCAAATGAAAACGCACAAGAAGACGACGATCTTGAAAGCTTGTTAGGAGAAGATACTGAAGCAGATGTAAGCGATGACCCAGCGGTAAATAATCCGTTGTTGTCAAGAATTCAGTTTGGAGCACCAGGTTCTCCAATAATTGCTTCTGTTGAAAACAAAGATGTTGAAACAGTAAAAGGATATCTTAATAACCCACAAGTTCGCCAGTTGTTGCCAGCGGAGATGCGTTATACAAAATTTGTATGGGGCTTACCCACGGCAAGAGAAGTGACTATTGATGGGGAAACTGAAAACATTGAATATGTAGACTTATACGCTCTTGTAGGAAATCGTACAAACGAAGCGCCTTTAAGTGGTGGTGTGGTTACAGATGCAGTACAAACCTACGATCAAGTAGGCCGTGTGGCTGTAAGTATGCAAATGAATGGTACTGGAGCTAAGAAGTGGGAAGAAATGACGGGCGAAGCTTTTACCAATAAGAGTCAGATTGCAATTGTATTAGACGACGTTGTGTATTCTGCGCCAGGTGTTACATCTGGACCTATTGCTGGAGGACGAAGTGAAATCACTGGAGACTTTACCATTGCTGAAGGTCAGGATTTAGCAAACGTACTACGTGCTGGTAAACTTCCAGCTTCTGCAGATATTATTCAGGCAGAAGTTGTAGGACCAACTTTAGGACAGGAAGCTATTGATAGTGGTATGATTTCGTTTGGTATTGCACTACTATTTGTATTGGTATGGATGATTTTTTACTACGGAAAAGCAGGGGCCTTTGCCGATGTTGCCTTGGTAGTAAACATCTTGTTTATCTTCGGAATATTAGCAGGACTTGGAGCTGTATTAACGCTTCCGGGTATTGCGGGTATTGTATTAACTATTGGTATTTCGGTCGATGCGAACGTACTTATTTTTGAAAGAATACGGGAAGAGCTCGCCAAAGGAAAAGCACAGCGTGATGCCATTAATGATGGTTTCAAAAATGCACTTTCTTCCATCTTGGATGCGAACATAACCACGGGACTTACGGGTCTTATTTTATTAGTATTTGGTACAGGGCCAATCCAAGGATTCGCCACTACCTTATTAATTGGTATTGTAACTTCATTGTTTACTGCCATTTTCATTACAAGGTTATTCATAGACCGTTATACGAAAAATGGGAAACCATTACCGTGTTCTACGCCTATGACCAAAAACTTATTTAAAAATGTAAACATCAATTTCTTAGGGAAGCGCAAAATTGCGTATATAATCTCTGGAATTTTAATCCTTATTAGTTTAGGCTCTTTATTCACTAATGGACTTAACCAAGGAGTAGATTTTGTGGGTGGTAGAACATATACGGTTCGTTTTGATAAAGATGTGAACCCTTCTGAAATTGAAAATAACTTAATCACTGTGTTTGAAAGTGCCGAAGCAAAAACGTATGGTTCGGACAATCAGTTAAAGATTACAACAAAATATAAAGTAAACGAAACAAGTGCTGCTGTAGACAATGAAGTAGAAGCGACTCTATTTGAAGCTTTAAAACCAAATCTACCGTCTGCAATGACGCTGGAGCAATTTAAGGCAGACGATGATAATAAGGTTGCAGGACGTATGGAGTACTATAAAGTAAGCCCTACCATTGCCGATGATATTAAGAAATCATCTTTCTGGGCAGTATTGGGATCACTTGTAGTAGTATTCCTGTACATTTTACTTCGATTTAGAAGATGGCAGTTTAGTTTAGGTGCTGTAGCGGCGGTATTCCACGATGTATTAATTGTGTTGGGTATCTTCTCGTTAACACATCAGTTTATGCCATTTAGTATGGAGATTGACCAGAGTTTTATTGCGGCAATCCTTACCGTAATTGGATACTCACTGAATGATACCGTGGTAGTATTTGACCGTATTAGAGAGTTCTTTAATGAGCACGCTGGTTGGAAAATGAACCGTATTATTAACAGCGCCTTAAACAGTACATTAAGTCGTACGTTAAATACCTCTATCACAACCTTAATTGTGTTATTGTGTATCTTCTTTATAGGAGCCGAATCTATCCGCGGATTAATCTTCGCATTAATTGTGGGTGTGCTAGTAGGTACGTACTCTTCATTATTCATCGCAACACCAGTGTTTTTTGACACGGTGAAGAAAAGAGGAATCGATCTTACCGATAAAAAAGACGAAGAGGAAGAAGAAGCACTTATTGCGTAGTATTTTCTTCTGAAATTTTAATACTGAAAAGCCCGCTCTTGTTTGAAGAGCGGGCTTTATTATGTTATTTCGATGATAGGAGACATCACATTCGAGTTACGTTTGAGTGCGTTCTCTTAAATATTGGGAAGAAGCTTCTTGTGTGACCTCTCCAAAGTCGAGGTAACAGAATACTTATTTATTGCGTTCCCAATCCAAAACATCGTCAGCCTCCAGACCCCATTGGTCACTTAACCCAGCATTTACTTCTAATACGTAGGTTGCAGGAGCTTCAGAAGGTAAGGAAGTTTGATCCAGCGGTTGTGCATTTTTTTGAATGCTTACTACTTCATTTTTAGAGTTGAGGTAAATTATGTCTAGTGCAAACTCTGTGTTTTTCATATAAAAACTACGGCGCTGCTCGTTGGGAAAGATAAAGAGCATACCGTGATTAGGTTGCATACTTTTTCTATACATTAAACCTGTTTGTGTTTCGTAATCACCTTCAGCAATTTCAAGTGCTAACCTTGCAATAATGCTATCGGTTTCAGCTTTCTTTAAAACTCCAGCCGCTTCTTTGGTAAAGGATATTTCCTTGGTTAAAACTTTAGTGTCTTTTTTGTGTGTTTCTTTGCAGTTTACAGTAGAAAATACAAAAGCGATGACGATACTTAAAAAGAGTAGCTTTTTCATTTGTAAATTTTTACGAAACAACATTATCTCCGGTATAAACTGTTTGTTTCGATTTCCATAGAAAATAAAACCCAGCTAAAATAAACGGAATACTTAATAATTGTCCTGTATTTAGAAGCCAGTCTGCTCTTTCTCCCACTTGAGCTTCTTTGAAAAACTCTACTACCATACGCGTCATAAACAATAAAATTAAAAACCATCCAAAAATATAGCCACAGTATTTTTTATATGGGGTTTTCCAGTAGATAAACCAGCATACTAAAAATGTAATTACATACCCTAATGCTTCGTAAAGTTGTGTAGGATGACGGTTGGGTACAGTGGCTAAAATTTCAGCAAACTGTGGGTTATTTGCAATGGCATCATAGGCTTTGTTTACATCTTTATAGCCCGTTGCCTTTAGTGCCTGAGCAGGATAAATATCGTTGCGTAGCATTTTAATCCCTAACGGATAGTCGCCAGATGCCCTACCAACAATTTCAGAATTCATAAAATTTCCTAAACGTATAAATACAGCACCGCTGGCAACAGTAATCACCACGCGATCAAAAATCCAAAGAGCAGGCTTTTTAAGGATTTTTCGGTTATACATTATAAGGGCAATCACAATAGCAATGGCTGCGCCATGACTTGCTAAACCTCTAAAGCCCGTAAATTCAAATTCAGGGACTGTTTTAAACGGGAGTATAACAGAGAGGGGGTCGTTCCAGATAAGTTCAGTTTCATAAAAAATAACATGTCCTAAGCGTGCGCCAATTAAAATAGCTAAAACCATATATATAAAAAGACTGTCTAGTTTTTCCATAGAAACGTTGTCGTTTTTGTAAAAACGTTTCATTATAAACCAGCCCAGCACAAATGCAATTACATAGGTAAGGCTATAATACCGAATCATAAAAAAACCTAGATCTAATCCTTCACTAGGATTCCAGACACTTAAAAATTGAAGCATAGTATAAATTTATAAACGTAAAGATAGGAAAATTGAAAACGGTAAAAAGAGCCCGATTGCTATTTTTCTTCAGAAGATGGTGGAACTGGATCATATCCCGAACCTCCCCAGGGCGATGGAGCGTTAAGAAAATGTACTGTGTACATTTTTAGTGAACAGGCGAGCTGGCGCGCAGGCTTAGTTGTCATCCTTTTCCGGAACTGGATCATATCCCGAACCTCCCCAGGGCGATGGAGCGTTAAGAAAATGTACTGTGTACATTTTTAGTAAACAGGCGAGATGGCGCGCAGGCTTAGTTGTCATCCTTTTCCGGAACTGGATCATATCCCGAACCTCCCCAGGGCGATGGAGCGTTAAGAAAATGTACTGTGTACATTTTTAGTGAACAGGCGAGCTGGCGCGCAGACTTAGTTGTCATCCTTTTCCGGAACTGGATCATATCCCGAACCTCCCCAGGGATGACAACTACCAATACGTTTTATGGTAAGCCACCCACCTTTAAACAGCCCATGTTTTTTTAAAGCCTCTATACCATAATGCGAGCACGTAGGCTGGTAGCGACAGCTAGAAGGAAAAATAGGAGAAATGGCTCGCTGGTACACACGAATTAAAAAGATAAAAGGGTATGTAAATATTTTTTTCACGAAAGTGAATACGTAGTTCCGTCTTTTCCGTCCTTTAACTGTATACCAAACTCCTGCAACTCATCTCTAATCTTATCGCTTGTTGCAAAGTCTTTATTGGCCCGTGCTTGATTGCGAAGTTCAATTAATAATGAAATAGCACCCTCTAGTTTTTCAACAGATTCATCTCCCGAAACAGAAGCGTCTTCCAGTCCTAGTACATCAAAAATAAACGCTTTCATGGTTGCTGAAAGAGTTTTTAAATCGTCACTCGTTATTGTTGCATTACCATCTTTTAAAGCGTTAATAAATTTAGTAGCTTCAAAGAGTTGCGCAATTAAGATAGGACTGTTAAAGTCGTCATTCATGGCGTCGTAGCAGGATTGTTTCCATTCTGAAACATTCATACTGCTTTTTGCTGAAGTTTCAATAGCGCTTAAACTGTTATATGCGTCTAGCAATCTATTAAACCCTTTTTCTGAAGCTTCTAAAGCTTCATTTGAAAAGTCTAGCATGCTACCGTAATGTGCCTGAAACATAAAAAACTTAGCTACTGAGGGAGAATATGTTCTTCCCAAAGCATTGTTTTCGCCAGAAAAAAGTTCACCTGGTAAGATGTTATTCCCAGTAGATTTGGACATCTTTTTGCCATTTAGCGTTAACATATTGGTGTGCATCCAGTAGTTTACCGGACTTTTGTGGTTACATGCTTCAGCTTGTGCAATCTCACATTCGTGATGTGGGAATTTTAAATCCATTCCGCCACCGTGAATATCGAATGTTTCACCAAGGTATTTAGTGCTCATAGCAGTACATTCCAGATGCCATCCGGGAAAACCTTCACTCCAGGGGGATGGCCAACGCATAATATGCTGTGGTTCGGCTTTTTTCCAAAGTGCAAAATCCTGCGGATTCTTCTTCTCGCTTTGTGCAGCCAGCTCACGGGTATTGGTGATCATGTCTTCCAGCTTTCGGCCACTTAATTTTCCGTAGGCATGATCTTCATTAAATTTTACAACATCGAAATAGACAGATCCGTTTTTCTCGTAAGCGTATCCTTCAGTAATTAAATTTTCAACAATAGCAATTTGTTCGTAAATATGTCCTGTTGCCGTAGGTTCAATACTTGGTGGTAAGGCATTAAACTTTGCCATAGTTTCGTGGAAATCTACGGTATATTTTTGTACCACTTCCATGGGCTCCAATTGCTCTAATCTTGCTTTTTTAAGGATAGGATCGTCACCACTTTCACCATCGTTTTCTAGGTGGCCAGCATCGGTAATATTCCTTACATAGCGTACCTTGTAGCCAAGGTGTTTTAAGTATCTAAAAACCAAATCGAACGATAAAAATGTGCGGCAATTTCCCATATGCACATTGCTGTATACGGTGGGTCCACAAACATACATCCCTATAGCACCTTCGTGAATTGGAGTGAATGTTTCTTTCTCTTTTGTAAGAGAATTGTAAATTTTTATCTTTTGGTCTTTATAAAGGCTCATTAGTAATTGTTTGCTGTTTTTTGACTACTGACTACTGACTACTGACTACTGACTACTGACTACTGACTACTGACTACTGACTACTGACTAGAAAGTTAGACTCCTTGAAAATCGGTGCTCAACTGAATATAATCTAAAAATTCTCGTCGTGTTTCTGGATCTTTAAACTTTCCGCCGTATTCGCTAGTAACTGTACTGCTGTCTATATCGCGAATCCCTCTAGAGTTAACGCATAAATGCTTTGCATCAATAACACAGGCAACATCGTCGGTTTTAAGAACTGCTTGTAATTCTTTTACAATTTGCATTGTAAGACGTTCTTGTACTTGTGGTCGCTTTGCGTAATAATCTACAATGCGGTTCATTTTTGAAAGTCCCACTACAGTGCCGTTAGAAATGTAGGCAATGTGCGCCTTTCCAACAATAGGTAATAAATGGTGTTCGCAAGTAGAGTAGAGTGTAATGTTTTTTTCAACAAGCATCTCTCCGTACTTGTATTTATTTTCGAAGGTAGAAGCTTTTGGTTTTCTTTCGGGATGTAACCCGCCAAAAATTTCTTGAACGAACATTTTTGCAACTCTATTTGGAGTGCCTTTTAGGCTGTCATCTGTAAGATCTAACCCTAAGGTTTGCATGATATTATGAACATCTTTTTTAATGCTCGCAATTTTCTCAATATCGCTTAAATCAAAGGCATTATTTCGTAGTGGTGTGTGGGTAGAAGAACCAACGTGGTTGTCACCAATATTGTCTATATCTGAAAGTTGTTTTTCCAAATCCATGTGTGCTGTTATTGTGTATTTGTTAATACAATGAGCAAAGATACGTATTTCAGGGTATGAGATGAAAATTTGAAGGTTAGTATTTAACCTTACTTTTTACGAATTACGACCTGTGGTTTCATAAAATTTTCTTAATTTTCGCGGATTATAATAATTCCTTATGAAAAAGTATTACCCCACAACTTTTGTTTTTACAATCTTATTATTAGTAGTTACACCTTTTGCCTCTTTAGCACAAGGGCCCGGATCTCTCTTTGTCGATGCAGGACCAGATCAAACGGTTACGTGTCCTATGCCTTGTACAGATATTACCGCTACTTTTTTGGAGACTTTTGACACTTCGGGACAAACTTACTCCATTGATGCTATTCCGTATACCCCTCCTTTTGCCTTTGATGGATTGGCAAATCCATTAAACCCAAATATTGATGATGCTTGGTCTCCTGTTGATACGCTCCCTTTCGATTTTTGTTTCTTTGGAGAATTAGAAACGGAGTTTCAGGTAGGGTCCAATGGAGTACTTCGATTTGATGTTGATCCTGGTGATACTGGTATTGGATCAAATGATTGGGGTTTTGATGCAGATCTTCCTAATAACGTTGAAGAAGCCCTCGCAGAGGCAAATGTTTTTACACCAGTCCACGATATAGATCCTACAGTGGGTTCTGGTGAAGAAATTGGTTACGAGGTGCTTGGAGCATACCCTAACAGAGTATTGGTGGTTTCTTATTTTGAAGTCCCTATGTACTCTGTTTCTTGTAATAATTTATTGGCCACACAAATGGTGGTGTTTTATGAGTTTTCTAATGTGATTGAAATATATGTACAAGATAAACCTTCTTGTCCTGGATGGAATGATGGTAATGCAGCATTAGGAATACAAAATGATGCAGGAACTACTGCGTATGTACCGCCTGGAAGAAATACAAGCGATTCACCTTGGTCAGCCACCAATGAAGCCTGGAGTTTTTCTCCTGTTGGGCCTCCAACCTATGTTTTTGAATGGCTAGATGCTATGGGAACTGTTATTGGGACTACGCCTACCTTAAATGTATGTGTACCAAGTGGTACCGAAGTGTTCACTGCCCGAGTTACTTATACCAATACGTGTAATGGAGAAATAGTGGTATTGGAAGATACGGTATCGGTTTCTCAAATAGCACCATTTACTATAGATTTAGGACCAGATATTGAAACCTGTGATGCCACCCCAATTATACTAGATGCCAATCCAAGTCAAGCAGGACTGTCGTATGAGTGGTTTTATAATGCAGTTTCTCAAGGGCCTTCAACAATAGATGATGATACGTTTACGGTTAATTTTCCTAATTCAGGTACTTATTCTGTTGAGGTATCAGACCCTTTAGATCCTACGTGCCTTATTTCAGATGTTATTGAAGTAACGTTTTTAGATCAACCCGTAATCGCAATGCCCGCGGACGATCTTTTTCAATGTGATGATGGGACAAACCTAGGTGTTTTTGATTTAACAGTTAACAGTCCTGTGATTTTAGGAGGACAGAATCCAGTAGATTTTAATATTACCTACCACAATAGCCAGGCAGAAGCCGATACTGGTGCTAATCCAATAGTTCCAGATATAGCCTATCCAATTGCTACAGTACCAACCGAATCTATTTTTGTTCGTATAGAAGATCTTACCCAAACGTGTTTTGCTACAGACGAATTTATTATTGAATTTAGAAACGTGGCAGTAGGCCCTATGACAGATCTTGATGATATCTGTGATGAGGATTCTAATGGGATGGTTACTTTGAATTTAATTACGCTGAAAAATGCTGAAGCCTTAAATGGGCTAAACCCAGCCGATTTCACCGTAAGTTATCATCCAACACAACTAGATGCCGATAATAATACCAGTCCGCATCCAAATCCGTATGATGTTTTAGCTTCTCCCGAAACTATCTTTGTAAGAGTAGAGAGCAATGACAGTCCACCAGGAAGTTGTTTCGCCACCGATAGCTTTATAGTTGAATTTTTTGTGGCACCTATTGCCACACAACCAACTACCTTAGAAGTTTGTGACGAAATACCCAATGATGGTTTTGCTGAATTTGATCTTACCTCCAAAGATGCCGAAATCACAGGCGGTAACCCTGATGCTATTGTAAAATATTATGAAACATTTACTGATGCTCAAAACGATGTAGCCGAAATTCCAACACCAACTATGTATGTAAACATGGTCCTGGGATCCGATACCGTTTGGGCCAGAGTTGAAAATGTTAACAGTCCAGACTGTTTCAACATCGTTTCCTTAGACCTTCAGGTAAACAACAGTCCGGCCATTACCGAACCCATTACCGATTATATATTGTGCGACAATGATCAGGACAATGTAGAGGAGTTTGATTTAACGAGTAAGGAAGATGAGATTGCCAATACGTTGGTTAACTTAACCTTTACGTATCACAATAGTTTAGCCG